>OGGO01000049.1_pt1 | contig 141793 bp, 114 predicted proteins | sample 1571231 | NCBI WGS metagenome assembly OGGO01 (sample SAMEA2582036, study PRJEB24529) | metagenome | biome: Human gut stool | place: China | collected 2011 | reverse complement strand
GGGCTTCCTGCTGAGCTTTCAGAAGTCATTCTTTTGTCTCAGCGCTTGGCGCTCAAGTATAATACCACACCCCCGGGCAGTTGTCAACACTTTTTGACATCTTTTTTTAAATAAAATTGAGTTCACTTCACTTATATTGTGTTCAGCCCCTCTTCCCCATACAAAAAGGCCGTCCATGCACTGCACAGACGGCCTTGGGTCTATATATAATTACTTATATAATAAGCTTTTAGCGGATCTCGATACCCAGCTTGAACTTCAAGTTGCCAAGGATCTTCTTGACCACGCGCTCCACTTCCTCAGCGGAGACTTCCTTCTTGGGATCAGACAGGGACAGGCTGAAGGCCATGCTCTTTTTGCCCTCGCCGAGGTTTGCACCGCGATAGATATCGAACAGCTTGACCTCGCTGACCAGCGGGCTGGCCTTGCGGATGGTCTCCTCGATCTCGCCGCAGGACACAGTCTCGTTGCAGACCAGAGCCAAATCGCGCTTAACAGGTGCATAGGGGCTGAGGGGCTTATAGCGCAGCTCGCCCTCTACGCAGGACATCAGAGCCTCGTAGTCCAGCTCGCCCAGATAGATGTTCTGGCTGTCCTTCTGCTCCTTGGCAATCTCCAGCTCGGCGTTGATCTCGTTGGCAAGCTTGCCGAACACGCCCAGTCGCTTGCCGTTGCAATACACGGCGGCACTGATGCCGGGGTGCAGCCATGCGGTGGTCTCGCGCTGATAATCAAAGGTCAGGCCAAAACCGGCTGCCAGCGCTTCCAGTGCGCCCTTGACGGTGAAGAAGTCCTCCTCGGGGCCAAAAGCACCGAGACAGAGGGTCTGACGCTCGTGGGGGTGCTCATTGATAGGCAGTTCCTTGGCCAGATAGACCGGTGCCATCTCGAACAGGCGGCCTTCGGCGTTGCCCTTTTTCAGGTTGTCCACGATGACGTTCAGCATGGAGGGGGTCAGCAGAGTGCGCATGATGGACAGGTTCTCGCTGATGGGGTTCAGGATGCGAATGGCCTTGCGGGCTTCGTCCTCAGCAGGGATATGCAGCATATCCAGCTCGGCGTTGGAGTAGAAGGCCAGCGTGGAAGCCTCATAGAAGCCCTGCGCAGCCAGCAGACGCTTGGTCTTGAGCTGCTGCTTCTGGTCGTAGTTCAGGCCGCCGTTGGTAACGGAGGCAGTGTTCAGGAAGGTGGGCACGATATGGTCGTAGCCGTACTCACGGATGACCTCCTCGGCCAGATCCGGGAAGCTTTCCACGTCATCACGGTACAGGGGTGCGGACACATCCCAGCTGCCATCGGCCTGCACATCCACGGTAAACTCCAGACGCTGCAGAATATCGATCATGGTCTGGTCGGGCACGGTGATGCCCAGCACACCGCAGATCTTTGCCGGAGTGGTGACGATGTGCTTGCGCTCCAGCGGGCGGCCATCGGTCAGATCGTATTCCAGCGTAGTGATATCACCGCAATCCAGCTGCTGGATCAGGTGCAGGGCGCGTGCCAGACCCAGCTGCGGAGAGTAGCGGTCCACGCCCTTCTCGTAGCGGGCAGAGGAATCGCTGTTCTGACCCAGTGCACGGCTGGTCTTACGCACGCTGTCGCGGGCAAAGGTGGCGCACTCGAACAGCAGGCTGGTGGTGTTATCGTCCATGCCGGAGTTTGCGCCGCCCATGATACCGGCCAGTGCCACCGGCTTTTCGGCATCGCAGATGACCAGATTGTTGGGGTTGAGGGTGAATTCCTTCTCGTCCAGCGTGACGATCTTTTCACCCTTGTGGGCGCGGCGCACATCAATGGTGCGGCCGGCGACCTTGTTCAGGTCAAAAGCGTGCATGGGCTGACCCATCTCCAGCAGGGTGTGGTTGGTGATATCCACCACGTTGCTGATGGAGCGCAGGCCGCACAGTGCCAGATGGCGCTTCATCCAGCGGGGAGACTCGCCCATGCGGATGTTGCGCACATAGTGTGCCATGTAGCGGGGGCACAGCTCCGGTGCTTCCACCTTGACGGTGATGGGCGCATCCGGCTCGCAGACTGCCTTATAGTCCATGGCGGGCATATGCAGGGGCTTGCCCAGAACAGCAGCCACCTCGCGGGCGATGCCCAGAACAGACTGGCAGTCCGGGCGGTTGGCGGTGATGGAGATGTCAAAGATGTAGTCGTCCAGACCCACCACCGGGGCGATGTCGGTGCCGGGAACAGAGTCCTCGGGCAGGATGAGCAGGCCGTAGACCTCAGAGCCCGGGAACAGGTCATCGTTCAGACCCAGCTCTGCACCGGAGCACAGCATACCGTTGGACTCCACGCCCTGCATCTTGCGGGCCTTGATGGTAATGCCGCCGGGCAGGGTGGAGCCATCCAGTGCGGTGGGCACACAATCGCCCAGCTTCATGTTGGCGGCACCGGTGCTAATGCGGATCTCGTGGCCGTAAGCGCCGCAGTCCACCACACACTTGGTCAGGTGGGTGCCCTCCTGCTTTTCCATCTCCACGATCTTGCCGACGACCACCTTGCTGATGCCGGCATCCAGCGGGATGAGCTCTTCCACCTCGAAACCGCAGGAGAACAGCTTCTCCTCCAGTTCCTGTGCGGTAACATCGATATCAACGAATTCTTTTAACCAACTGAAAGGTACTTTCATTGTTTGTTCTCTCCCCTCTTATTCGTGGAACTGCTTGAGGAACTGCAGATTGTTCTCGAACATCAGACCGATGTTGTTGATGCCGTACTTCAGCATAGCGATACGCTCGATGCCAATGCCAAAGGCGAAGCCGGAGTACTCGTCCGGGTCGATGTTGCAGTTCTCGAGGACTTTGCGGTTGACGACGCCGCCGCCCAGCACCTCGATCCAGCCGGTGTGCTTGCACAGGGGGCAGCCCTTGCCGTGGCACTCGAAGCAGCTTACGTCCACCTCCACGCTGGGCTCGGTGAACGGGAAGTAGGAGGGACGCAGGCGGGTGCGGGTGTCGGCGCCGAACAGCTTCTGCACGAAGGTGTTCAGTGCGCCCTGCAGGTCGCCCAGCGTGATGCCCTTATCCACGACCAGACCTTCCATCTGGTGGAACATGGGGCTGTGGGTAGCGTCCGAGTCAGAGCGGAACACGCGGCCGGGCATCAGGATCTTGATGGGCGGCTTCTGAACGTCCATGGTGCGGATCTGGCCGCCGGAAGTCTGGGTACGCAGCAGAAACTCATCGGACAGATAGAAGGTATCCTGCATATCGCGGGCGGGGTGATCCTTGGGCACGTTCAGGCGGGTAAAGTTGTGGTCATCGTCCTCGATCTCCGGGAAGGTGCCCACCGAAAAGCCCATGCCGGAGAACACGTCGATGATCTGGTTGGTGATCAGCGTCAGCGGGTGCAGACCGCCCACGGGGCGGGTCTTGGCGGGCAGGGTGATATCCACCGTCTCGGCGGCGTTGCGGGCAGCAAGTTCTGCCTGCTTCACGGTCTCGGCGGCGGCATCGTAGTCTGCCTGCACCTTCTGCTTGAGTTCGTTGATGATCTTGCCCATAGCAGGGCGCTCTTCCGGCGCAACAGTGCGCAGATTCTTCATCAGGGCAGGGATCTTGCCGTTTTTGCTGAGGTATTCCTGCCAGAAGGAAGCCAGCGTCTCCTTGCTGGACACCTGACCAAGGCTTTCAGCGGCCTGCTTGGCCAGCTCATCGATCATTGCTTGCATGGATTTTCTCTCCTTTATTCTTTGTGTTCATGGAGCGGAGTATAACAAAAAAGCTCCGTCCCCTGCCCGACTGCTCAGGCAAAAGGGACGAAGCTGTAACCATTTCTGCTCCGCGGTACCACCCGGTTTCCGCCTGCACAAGGGCAGGCGGCGCTCAAACGCCGTAACGGGGCGCAACCGTCCTGTGCTAATAGATGCGTCCGCATCGTTCGCGCAGACCGCTCGGGAGCGAACTTCAGTCCCTGCCGCACATGGAAGCCCTTTCAGCCGGTGAAGCTTCTCTCTTTGCCGTGCAGGCAGCGCCTACTCTCTCCGTCGCTGCGTTTGGTAATATGATAACCAAGTGCTATGTTACCACATTTTGCGGCGGTTTGCAAGCCGCAGAGCGGTTTTTATTTGCCGGAGCTGCGTTTTGTGCCTTCTTCCTGGTCAGGCGGCAGGCCTCGCAGGCCGTGATGCAGCACACCGCGAACACCAACAGAGCACAGTCTGTCGGCACGCGACGCATAGGCACCACCCGGCTGCACAGGGTATTGAAGCTTTCCACGGCACGCTCCGGCAAGCCCAGATAAAACAGCGCCAGCGACAGCGGCAGGTGCAGCCCCCTGCCCCATAATAAGGGTTTGAGCGAGACCTCCGGCGGGCAGAGGGTGCGCACCTGCAGCAGCACCGATGCGCCCTGCACGCTGAGCGCGGCGCAGCACAGCCCGCTTGCCCACAGACCGGTGCGGGCGGCATAATCGCAGCCGGAGCACACTTCCAGCAGCATCGCCGGAAAGGGCGCAAGCGCCGCAGGCAGCAGCAGCCCACAGCCCGCCGCCAACAGCCGAAAATACAACACAAAGCCGCATAATTTCAGGTAGGTCACCGCCGCCTGTGCAAGGATGGCATCCAGCGCGGGCGGCGGTTCTGCTTGTGCGGCAGCGGGCGGTGCGGGCAAAGGCTCCGGTATGCCGCGGACACGGCAGAGCAGTGCCGCTGTCAGCCAGCCCGCCAGCACCTGTGCGGCAAACAAGCACATCCCTGCCGTGCGGCTGCCCAGCAGCTGCTCCCCTACCGTCAAAATGACAAAAGACGGCCCGGAGCAGATGCAGGCAGGCAACAGAGCTGAAGCTTCCTGCGGGGTCAGCTCCCTGCTGCGGACTGCCTCGGCAGCAGCGGCGGCGGCAGGGGCAAAGCCGCCCACAAGGCCGATAAGCAGCACACTGCCCGCGCTGCGGCTGCGCAGACCGATGCAGCGCACCACCGGCCAGAGCAGCACGCCCAATACCTCGCCCGCGCCGCTGCGCATGATGAGCGCCGACACCACCAGAAATGGAAAAAGCGACACCAGCAACGGCCCGCCGCAGAGCGCAAGGCCCTGCTGCAAGGCTGCCGCACAGGTCTGCGGCGCGGCAAATACCAGCAGCGCCGTGGCTGCACCCGGCAAAAAAAGCCCCGGATACAGCGGTTTGCAGCTTTTACTCATAAGCACGCCCTCCCCCTCCATATATATGGAAGCATGGGCTGTGCAATGTACAAAGCGCGGGACGGGAGGGACAAAGATGGCCAGAGCACACCACGACCGGCGCACCCCGGGCGACTGGCTGCGCAGGCTGTTCCGACAGCCGCCGCCCGGGTTTTACTGCCGCCCTGCCGTATACCTGAGCGGCGACCGGATGGAGATCGAGCATTTTTGCACGGTGTTGTTTTTTGATGAAAACAGGCTGTGTTTGCGGCTGGCGAAGGGGCGGTTCACAGTATACGGCAGCGGGCTGCGCATCTGTACCCTGACCGCCGCCCGGCTGACGGTGCAGGGGCAGTTTTTGCGCACCGATTTTTCCGATGAATAGGAGGCTGCCATGGAAGCTGCAAGCCTTTGGGCGGGGGTACGCTTTACCGCCCGGAACGGCAGCCCCGAGGCGCTTTTGACCGACGCTGCTGGGCAAGGGCTGCATTTATATGGCATTTCTTCCCTGCCCGGGGGCTTTTGTGCCCATTGCGCAGCATGGCAGTACCGGCGGCTTGCAGCCCTTGCCCGGCACAGGCGGGTGCGGCTGCGAGTGGAAAAACGGATGGGGCTTTATTTTTTGCTGCGTCCGCTGCTGCAGCGCAAGGGGCTTTGGGCGGGGCTTGTCGCTTGGGGGCTGGTGCTGGTCTGGCTGCAAGGATTTATATGGGCGGTGGACTACGGCAGCCTGACCACTGGGCAGCGGGCGCGGGCGGGTGCAGTGCTGCGCAGCTGCGGCCTGCAGCCCGGCACTGCCGTAACCGAGGAGCTGCTGCGCTGCGGAGAGTATGCCCTGCTGGAAAGCGGCGAGTTCTCTTGGGCAAGCCTGAATTTTGAAAAAGGCCGGCTTGCGGTGGAAGCCGCCCCTGCCCATGCCCGCCCCGAGATTGCCGCAGGCACGCTGCACGGGCTGCGGGCAAAGTGCAATGGGACGGTGCTGCGTACAAATCTTACCAGCGGCACTATGCTGGTAGCCCCCGGGCAGACTGTGGAAGCCGGGCAGGGGTTGATCGGCACTGCGCGCAGCGAGCGGGACGGCACCTTGATTTTTGCCCCGGCGGCGGGCACGGTGGTGGCGCAGCTGGAGTGGCAGACAGACCAGAGCGTTCCGCTGGCAGAGACGATGCCGCAGCTGACCGGCAAAAATACAACGAATTACAAGCTGTTTTTTGCAGAGCATTCTGCCGCGCTTTCCCCCTCTGCGCCTGACGGGGACGGGCTGTGCCGCACCCGGCATCTGCAATTAGAGGTTTTCGGCCTGCCCCTGCCCTGCGCGGTGGAGGAGACCATCTATTACGGGCAGCAGCAAAAAATGATGTACCGCACCGAAGCACAGGCGCTTACGCTGGCACGGCTGCAGGGGCTGCGGGCGCTGCACGATGCTTTCCCGGATGCGGAGATCTTCGCCCGCCGGGAGGAGTGCACCGTGCAGGAGGATGCCCTGCACTATCATGCAGTGTATACCGTGGCGGCAGATATCTGCACATAGCAGCCCTTAAAACGCATACAAAAAAGCCGAACATCTGCAAAAAACAGGTGTTCAGCTTTTTTACATTTTCGCTTCTATAAAACCACTCTTTGGGGTACGCCCGCCGCGTAAAAGATCTTAGTACCGCTCTACGCCGTCCTTGGTGACAAGGGCGTACACCAGCGGGGCTTCCTCCGGCTTTTCCGCGCCGTACATAAGGCCGCTGCGGTACTCGGCGGCGGCGGCTTCAAACTTGTCCGCTGCGCCGTAGAAGGTGGCAAGGCTTTCGCCCTTATGGACATAGTCGCCGCGCTTTTTGTGCAGGGTGATGCCGGCGGAAAAGTCCAGCGGGTCGCCCTTTTTCTGGCGGCCTGCGCCCAGCAGCACACTGGCAGAGCCGATCTTTTCGGCATCGTTGGCCACAATGTAGCCGTCCTGCTCGGCCAGCAGTTCGTAGCTGGCGGCTGGCTGAGCAAACAGGCTGTAATCATCCAGTACCCGGATATCGCCGCCCTGCGCGGCAAACATTTCCTTGCACTTTTCAAAGGCAGAGCCGTCCGCAATGACAGTCTCGGCCATAGCGCGGCAGTGGGCGGCATCGCCCTTGCCCGCCAGCACCAGCATATTGGCTGCCAGTTGCAGGCACACCTCGGTCAGGTCTGCCGGGCCGTGGCCTTTGAGCACGTCCATGCTCTCCATCACTTCCAGACTGTTGCCGATGTTGTGACCCAGCGGGGTGTCCATATCGGTGATCATGGCGGCTACCCGGCGGCCATGGTGGGTACCGATGGCGACCATCAGCTGCGCCAGCTCGATACTCTGGTCCACAGTCTTCATAAAGGCACCGGTGCCGGTGGTGACGTCCAACAGAATGGCGTCCGAACCGGAGGCCAGCTTTTTAGACATGATGCTGGACGCGATGAGCGGAATGCAGCTGACGGTGGCAGTAACGTCCCGCAGGGCGTACATCTTTTTATCTGCCACGGCGATACCCTCGCTCTGGCCGATGACCGACAGGCCGATCCGGTTCACCTGTGCAAAAAATTCCTCCTGCGAGAGGGCGGTCTTTGTGCCAGGCACGCTCTCCATCTTGTCGATGGTACCGCCGGTGTGGCCGAGGCCCCGGCCGCTCATTTTGGCGATCTTCACCCCGCAGGCTGCCACGATGGGCGCAATGACCAGCGTGGTCTTATCGCCCACACCGCCGGTGGAGTGCTTGTCCACCTTGATGCCCGGAATGGGCGAAAGGTCTACCATCACGCCGCTGTGCGCCATCACATCGGTCAGCTCAGCGGTCTCCTCATTGGTCATGCCGCGCAGATACACCGCCATCATCCATGCAGCCATCTGGTAGTCGGCCACTTCCCCGCTGACAAAGCCGTTGACAATGGCCTCCAGCTCCTCCCGGGTGTGGGCGCCGCCATCCCGCTTTTTTGCGATCAGATCATAAATACGCATCGTTTCACGCTCCTGTTCTTATAGCTTTTGGGGCGTTTTATGCCCGGATCTCCTGCCATACGCTCTTGCCGTCCAGCGTGGAAGCGTCCACTTCCAGATACTCGCAGATGGTCTTGGCAATGGTGCCGAAGCACAGCTTGGTGCCCAGATCCATACCCGCCTTTACGCCCTTGCCGCAGACCAGATACGGCACATACTCGCGGGTATGGTCGGTGGTCTTGGTGTAGGAGGGGTCGCAGCCGTGGTCGGCGGTGATCATGAGCAGATCGCCCTCCCGCATCCCCGGCAGGAAGTCAGCCAGAAAACGGTCGAATTCCGTAGCGGCGGCAGCGTAGCCGGCCACATCGCGGCGGTGGCCGTAGAGCATATCAAAGTCCACCAAGTTCACAAAGGCAATGCCTTCAAAATCCCGGGTCTGCAAGGCCTTGGTAAAGGCGATGCCGTTGGTGTTGCCGGTGGTCTTGATCTTTTCGGTCACGCCCTCGCCGTCAAAGATATCGTAGATCTTGCCCACGGCGATCACATCCTTGCCGGCATCCTTCAGCAGATCCAACATGGTAGCGCGGGGCGGCTTCAGGCTCAGGTCGTGGCGGTTGGTGGTGCGGTAGAAGGTGTCCGCGCTGTTGCCAAGGAAGGGGCGGGCGATCACGCGGCCCACGCCGTATTTGCCTTTGAGCATTTCCCGGGCGATCTCACAGTAGCGGTACAGCTCCTGCACCGGCACAAGTTCCTCGTTGGCGGCAACCTGAAAAACGCTGTCGGCGCTGGTGTACACGATGAGGGCGTTTTCCCGCATGGCCTGCTCGCCGTAGTCCTTCAGCACCTGCGTGCCGGAATAGGGCTTGTTGCACAGCACCTTGTGGCCGGTCTTTTGCTCATACTCCCGGATCAGCTCCTCCGGGAAGCCCTCGGGGAAGGTGGGCAGCGGCTCCGGGCTGACTACACCGGCGATCTCCCAGTGGCCGATGGTGGTATCCTTGCCCATGCTCTGCTCCTGCAGGCGGGCAAAGGCAGCCGCCGGGGCATCCGTCTTTTCCCCTGCGGTCACGCCGTCAATGTTGAACAGACCCAGCTTGCGCAGATTGGGACAGTTGAAATTGGGGTGGTTCGCAATGGCACCCAAGGTGTTGGTGCCTGCATCGCCAAAGGCAGCGGCATCCGGCTCTGCGCCGATGCCAAAGCTGTCCAGAACGATCAGAAAAACGCGTTTTTCCATAATGATCACTCCATTCTCCGGGCGTACCCCGGAACAGTACTACTTTATTACCCTTATTATAAGCAAAAAGCCCCTCGGATGCAAGAGGAAGCAGCCTTGTGCGGTCTTATCAGTTTTTGCGTTTTGCAGCAGTTTTCCCCTGTCAGGCAGCGCACGGAAAGCTGCGGCACATCGTTAAGTTTTCCACAATCCCTCTCACAAACATAAACAGATGCAAAAACTTGTATTCAAGCAAAAATTCCTCTTGCTCTCTTGCACCGGAATGATTATAATAATAGGTGGTAGAGTTTTGGGTTTTCCCGCTCTGCCATACAAACCAACCCGCTGTACCGAGAGCTTTTGCTCCCATTGGTCATACACAGCAGCCTGCAGGGATGCTGTGCCGGATATAGGTAAGAGAGAGTTGACGGAGGTATATTGCATGAGAAAGACGAAAATTATTTGCACCCTTGGCCCTTCCACCGATAAGGAAGGCGTGCTGCGCGATCTGATCGCCAACGGCATGAACGTGGCCCGCTTCAATTTTTCCCACGGTTCCCACGAGGAGCATCTGGGCCGCCTTGAAAAGCTGAAGGCTCTGCGCGAGGAGCTGGGTAAGCCCGTGGCCGCACTGCTGGACACCAAGGGTCCCGAGATCCGCCTGAAGGACTTCAAGAACGGCGTTGAGAATCTGGTTGCAGGCCAGACCTTTACCCTGACCACCCGCGATGTGGAGGGCACCAACGAGATCTGCTCCATCACCTACAAAGATCTGCCCATGGACGTGGAGCCGAACGGCACCATCATGCTGGACGACGGCCTGATCAAGCTGCAGATCCAGACCGTGAACGACACCGACATCGTCTGCACTGTGCTGAACAGCGGCAAGATCAAGAACAAGAAGGGTGTCAACGTACCCGGCGTGCACCTGTCCATGCCGTATATGAGCCAGCGCGATAAGGATGACATCATCTTCGGCATCCAGCAGGGCTATGATTTCATCGCCGCCTCCTTTGTGCGCACCGCACAGGATGTGTACGATATCCGCAACCTGCTGAACCAGTACGATTCCAACATCCGCATCATTGCAAAGATCGAGAACCGCGAGGGCGTGAACAACATCGACAGCATTCTGGCTGCTGCCGACGCCGTGATGGTCGCCCGTGGCGATCTGGGCGTGGAGATCGACTTCACCGAGCTGCCCGGCATCCAGAAAACTATCATCGACCGCTCCTTCTCCTTCGGCAAGCCCATCGTCACCGCTACCCAGATGCTGGACAGCATGATAGTGAACCCCCGCCCCACCCGCGCGGAGATCTCGGACGTGGCAAACGCCATTTACGATGGCACCTCTGCCATTATGCTGTCTGGTGAGACCGCTGCCGGTGCCTACCCCGTGGAGGCACTCAAGACCATGTCCGCCATTGCTGAGCGCACTGAGCAGGAGGGCTTCCATCTGCGTGGCCGCCAGATGGATTTCAACCCCGGCAAGATCAGCGTCTCTGACGCTACCGCCCATGCCGCCTGCCTGACCGCACGGGACGTGAACGCCGCCGCCATCGTTACCGTGTCCGAGTCCGGCACCACTGCCCGCCTGTTGAGCAAGTACCGCCCGCAGCAGCCCATCATTGCCTGCGTCATGCGCGAGCAGGTGCAGCGTCAGCTGTCCCTGAGCTGGGGCATCACCCCGCTGATGATGTCGCTGGCACACAGCACCGATGAGCTGATCGAGATGTCCACCGCTCTGGCCAAGGAGAACGGCTATCTGCACAACGGCGAGCTGGCTGTTGTGACCGCAGGCGTGCCCGTGGGCGTTTCCGGCACCACCAACATGATCAAGATCCACATGGTGGGCAACTGTCTGGCTACCGGCGTGGGTGTCGGCCCCGAAAACAACGATGTTGCCAGCGGCAAGGCCTGTGTCTGCCGCACCATGGACGAGGTGCGCGCCAAGTTCAAGCCCGGTATGGTGCTGGTGGTTCCCTCCACCAGCAACGAGATGCTGGGCTTTGTGCGCGACGCTGCCGCTCTGGTGGTAGAGGAGCCCGGCCTGAACAGCCACGCCGCCATTGCCGGCAAGGCACTGCTGAAGCCCACCGTTGTGGGTGCCGCCGGTGCTACCAGCCACATCCGTGATGGTCTGATGGTGGCTGTGGACTGCGCACACGGCAGTGTGCAGCGCCTGCAGGGCTAAAGCATAAAAGGAGAACCGTAGTATGGAACGTATCGCAAGCTTTTGCGTGGATCACACCCGGCTGGAGCGCGGGATGTATCTGAGCCGTCAGGACGGCGATGTGCTCACCTGGGACATCCGCATGAAAAAGCCCAATCAGGGCGATTACCTGACCACCGCTGCCGCCCACACGCTGGAGCACCTGTTTGCCACCTACGCGCGCAACAGCGCCGTGAAGGACGGGGTGATCTATGTTGGCCCCATGGGCTGCCGCACCGGCTTTTACCTGCTTACCCGGGGGCTGACCCCGGCGCAAGCGTTGCAGCTGACGGTGGATGCCTACCGCTTTATGGCTGGCTTTGAGGGCGCTGTGCCCGGTGCCAGCGAGGTGGAGTGCGGCAACTACCGCGATATGGATTTGCCCGCCGCCAAAGCCGAGGCCGCAGCTATGCTGCCCGTGCTGGAAAGCCTGACCGCAGAGGATCTGCACTACTGATTTATGAACCAAAAGGAGCACCGCACAGTTCTTTGTGCGGTGCTCCTTTTATTGCAAAACAATGCGGGAGAATTATTTATAATTTTAGGGCAGGGGAACATCTGCGGACGTTCCCCTGCCCTATTTTTACAAAGATATATCAAATCAGCCCCAAGGCTGCAAACTCCTTGGCGATGCCGTCCTCGTACACCGAGGGGGCAATGCGGTCGCAGCGCTGCTTCAGGCTTGCAGAGCCGTTGGCCATACAGACACTGATGCCGACCACATCGGTCATTTGCAGGTCGTTGTCACTGTCGCCAAAGCCGATGCTGTCCTGGAGGGGCACGCCCAGATAGTCACATACCGCCTTGATGCCGCGCCCTTTATCAAACCTACGGTTGATGAGCTCTCCGTTCACATAGCCGCCATCCAGACCGTCCAGCTTGCTCTCACAGAACACGAATCTGTCCTCGTACAGGCGCTTCGCCTCGTCCAAGTCCTCGCTGTGCTCTGCGATATACACAATCTTATACAGCGGCTCGCCCTTATAATCGGCCAGCGGGCTGATGGTCATGCCGTCCTCCATGGCCTTGCGCCAGCGGGCGGCTTCGCTGTTCAGATTACCTGCATCCCGGTGGGTGAAGCTCCAGCGCTCGATCATCTTCAGGCTGCCGTAGGTGGCATCCCGCGCTTCCAGCGTGCACTCCACGCCGTGGCGCTCCATGGCGCTGCGCACATCCTGTGCCAGCTGCGGCTCCATAGGCAGGTCTACCAGTACCTTGTCCCCGCAGAACACATAGCCGCCGGCGCTGCACACCGCGCCGTCAAAGCCGTAGTCCAGCAGCGGCTGGGTCATGCGCCGGTTGCGCCCGGTGCACAGAAACAGCTTGTGGCCGTTGGCGTGCGCCTTGTGCAGCGCCCCGACCGTGCTTTGGGGGATCAGCATCTCGCCCGGGGGCAGCAGAGTGCCGTCAATATCTAAAAAAATCAGCTTTTGTTTCATTCGTTCCTCTTTTTTACAGTGAGCCGCGCTCTACCAGCGTATAGCCCAGCGTGGTCTGGCGCACCGGTGCAGCGTCCGGCTCAGTATGTTCTAAGCTTTGCAGCAGCATCCGGGCAGCTTCCTGCCCTACCTGCCGCTGGTAGAAGCGGATGGTGGTCAGTCCGGGCTCCACCACCTTGCCCGCCCAGTTGTCTCCGATACCGGCAAGGCCGACATCCTCCCCTACCCTGCGCCCGGCAGCGCGGAGCACCTGCAACGCGCCAAATGCCACGGTGTCGGTCACGCAGACCACACCATCCAGCTGCGGGCAGCGTGCCAGCAGCTCCTCCATGCAGCGGTGTCCCTCTTCCATGGAAAAGGCGGCGCAGTAGGCGCGGGGCAGACCATCCGCGTTTAGTCCCACCTCCCGCAGAGCGTCCTGCACACCCTGACGGCGGGCAATGCCGGTGGCGGCGTCCTGTTCGCTGCCGCCGATGTACACGATATTTCTGCGGCCATGCTCCAGCATCTTCCGGGTCAGGTCGCGGGCGGCAGCGCGGTCGTCGTTATAAACGCAGGGCAGGTCTGCAAAGCGCTGTCCTGTTACCACCACAGGCACACGGCAGTCCTTCAGTGCCTTGCACAGCTGCGGGCTGGAATCATAGCCCAGCAGAATGATACCGGCTACATGGTTGCGCTGCAATGCTGTAAGATATTCCAGTTCCATCTGCTCGTTCAGTTCGGTGTCTGCCAGCAGCATCAGGTAGCGCCTTGCGCCCAGTTCGGCTGCAATGCCGCTGGTGATCTGCCCCACCGACTGGGAGCTGATGCTGGGCACGATGACCCCCACCTGACGCACCTTGCCGGTGCGCAGGGTCTGGGCGGCAGTGTCCGGGCTGTAACCGGTCTTTTCCACTACGGCTTGTATCACGGCGCGCTTCTGTTCGCTGAGGGGGCCGCCGTTCAGATAGCGGCTGACCGCAGCGCTGGAAACACCTGCCAGCTTTGCAATATCACTGATGGTCATGGGGTATTTTCTCCGTTCCCTCTTCGGTGGCAATGTGTAAACGTTTTCATGCTTATTATAAATCCGTTTCACATTTCCCGCAAGAGGTGCAATGACCGTTTTTCTGCGGGACAGTCTGCTGTTTTTTTGGTTGTTTTGTACAGCACAAACGTTTTTGCTTTCCAATTTACCGCCAGAATCGCAAAACATTGCAATTACACAAGTCCCATGCTGATGGCGCGTGCGATAAGTCCCAGCACCAGCGCCGCCAGAATAATGCCCAGCGCCACCCTGCTCTCGCCGCCGGTCTGCTGCTTTTTGCTGCGGGATGCCGTGCTGCTGTGGCTCTGTTTTGTACCGGTGCTGCGGCTGCGGGCAGAGGTATTCTGCCGCCCGGCGGTACTTTTGGCGCTGCGGGTTTGCTGGGTATCGCGGGGCTTGCTGCGTGCGGCAGCCTTCCCCTGCTGTACGTTCTGCGGGCTGCTCTGGCGCGCTTTAAGGGGTTTGCCCTCGCTGCATCGGCTCAGGTAGTCCTCGGCTTCGCGGTAATACTGCGCCAGCTCGTTTTCTTTAAAGGCGGTACCGGCGTAGCCCTCCTCCAGCGCCTCGATGGCTTCGTTGAACAGCAGCGCCGCTTGTGCGCCGTCCGCTGCAACCGCCGCGTGGGCAGCTTCGTTGCGGGCGGTGCGGATGGCGTTGCAGGCATGGCGTGCGGCAGAGGGGTGTGCCGTGTTGCCCAGCAGATCCAGCGGGCGGGCGGCATCGGTCTCCGGGTCCAGCAGCACCCGCATACACAGGGTGGTGTCCAGCTGCTGCCAGCTGGTCTTGCCGGTAAGGTCCGGCATACGGTCGTAGTAATCCGGGCTTTCCTGCTTGCGGGCGGCAATATGCTCCAGCAGTGCATCCAGACTGTGTGCCCCGGGCTTGCGCTCCCAGTGCCAGCGCAGCAGGCGGCGGCTGATCTCATCGCAGGCGGTCTTGATCTCAAAGGCCACCTGTAAAGCTTGTTCCGGCATGGTATTTCCTTTCTGTGCAATGCACACAAAAGGCGGAGAAGGCACGCTGCCCCCTCCGCCGGGATAGTTTATTTTACAGCACGAACTGGTAGTACACAAAGCCGCACAGCGCAATGGCTGCACACAGGATGGCCGTAATGGGCGGCACCCAGCGGATCAGCGCTTCTGCCACGCTGTCCCGGCTGTCCTCGTACTCCTCGTCCTCTTCCACAGGCGCGGGCTGACGCACCGGAGCCGGAGCCGGACGGCGGGCGGCGGCGGGCATCACGCGGGTGCCCTCGTCTGCCACAGCAGCGCCGGAATACGGTGCGCGGGCGGGGGCATCCAGCACCCGGGTAGGCTCCGAGATGGGCTGGACGGGGGCTGCCTTCGGCTGGTAAACCGTTGCGCCCATGACCCGGGTGGGCTCCTCTGCGGGCGCTGCCGGGGCGGCAGGAGCTGTACCCACGATGCGGGTAGGCTCCTCCACCGCAGCAGACGCTGCGGGAGCCGCCGGGGCGCTGAGGGGCATTTCCATCTCGTCTGCCGGGGCGGCGGGCTGCAACAGGGTGTTCAGCGCGTTCTGCAGCAGAATGCGGTCACAGCCGCACTCCGAGCAGTAAACGGTATCCTCCTCGGTGGGGTGGAAGGCACCGCAGGCGCAGTACCAGCCGTTTTCGAACACCTGCGGCTGATACTTGAGCCCGGTGCGGTTCATGCGGGCTTCCAGCGCCTTTTGCAGCTCCGGGGCCAGACGGCGGGGCGCGGGCAGGCGCACACGCTTGATGCCGTCCAGATGCACCACGCGCTTGCCGTTGTACACATTGCACAGCGAAACATCCACACTGGTGATAGCCTTTGCCGTGATGAACACGGCGTCGTCCTGCCCAAACAGTTCGCCGGGCTTTACCTGAAGATCCCGGTACTCGAACTTATCCTCGCACAGGATCACACCGTCCACGCCCTTGCACTTGAAATGGATCTCCAGTGCGGTCAGGGTCACGCGGGAAATATTCTTGAAGGTCAGGCAGACAGCGTGCTCGCCGCTGACGTCCCCCTTGAGCAGCTCCACGCAGACGAACTGCACCGGGCTGCCGGGGGTATAGTAGTTTGCGCGGGTCTGGGCGACCGGGTTAAAATTTTCCTCCACGATGTTCGCTCCTTTTCTTAAAAAAGCTTAGTCCTGCTGCTCCGGGGCATCCGGCTGCGGCACTTCCGGCTGGACAGGCTCAGCCTGCTCGGCGGGTTCGGCACGCTCAGCGGTCTGGGCAGGCTCTGCGGGCTGCACCGGGGCAGGCTGCACGGTCTGGTCGGGCTGCGCCTGCTCGGGCTTTGCGTCCTCGCAGGGGGGCAGGGTGCCGCCGGCCATAATGGTGTTGAACTGCTCCTCGTTGAGCTTTTCGCGCTCCATCAGAGCCTTGGCCAGCGCATGGAGCTGGTCGATGTGCTCGGTCAGGGTGCGGCGGCAGGTCTCGTAGGCTTCATCGATGATATCACGGGTCTCGCTGTCGATCTCAGCAGCGGTGGTCTCGCTGTAACCCTTGCCCTGACCCAAATCGCGGCCAAGGAAGGTCTCCTCCTGCGAGGTACCGTAGACCACGGGGCCCAGACGCTCGGAGAAGCCGTAGCGGGTGATCATCTGGCGGGCGATGTTGGTGGCCTGCTGCAGGTCGTTGGAAGCACCGGTGGAGATGTCCTCCAAGATCAGCTGCTCGGCCACGCGGCCACCCAAGCTGGACACGATGTCCTCAAACATTTCACCCTTGGTCACATAGCTGCGATCCTTCTCGGGCAGATACATGGTGTAGCCGCCGGCCTGACCGCGCGGGATGATGGTGATCTCGTGCACGCGGGGATGGTGCTTGCAGTAGAAGCCTGCCACAGCGTGACCGGCCTCGTGGTAGGCGGTGAGCTTTTTCTCCTCCGGGGTGACCACGCGGCTCTTCTTTTCGGGGCCAGCCATCACCTTCATGGAAGCTTCTTCGATATCCTCCATGGTAATGGCCTTGCGGTTGCGGCGGGCTGCCAGCAGCGCGGCCTCGTTGACAAGGTTCTCAAGGTCTGCACCGGCAAAACCGGCGGTGCGCTGGGCAATGACCTTCAGGGAGACGTCCGGTGCAAGGGGCTTGTTGCGGGTGTGCACCTTCAGGATCTCTTCGCGTCCCTTGACATCCGGCAGACCCACATAGACCTGACGGTCAAAGCGGCCGGGGCGCAGCAGCGCCTTATCCAGAATGTCGGCACGGTTGGTAGCGGCCATGACGATGATGCCGTCGTTGGCTTCAAAGCCGTCCATCTCCACCAGCAGCTGGTTCAAGGTCTGCTCGCGCTCATCGTGACCGCCGCCCAGACCTGCGCCGCGCTGACGACCCACAGCATCGATCTCATCAATAAAGATGATGCAGGGCATAGTCTTTTTGGCCTTGTCGAACAGATCGCGCACGCGGGATGCACCCACGCCGACGTACATCTCCACAAAGTCAGAGCCGGAGATGGAATAGAAGGGCACTCCGGCCTCGCCTGCACAGGCGCGCGCCAGCAGGGTCTTACCGGTACCCGGAGGGCCTACCAGCAGCACGCCGTGAGGGATGCGGGCACCCAGCGTATTGAACTTATCCGGGCTCTTGAGGAACTCCACAACTTCCTTGAGTTCCTCTTTTTCCTCGTCCTCACCGGCCACATCGGCAAAGGTAGCAGTCTTTTTGTTCTCGTGCTCGTCCTTCACCTTGGCCTTGCCTACGTTCATGATGCCGCCGCCACCGGCACCGCCGCGCATCATGGAGAACAGCAGGAAACCTGTGCAGCCCAGCATAGCCAGATAGAACAAAATCTCCATCCAGGGGATGGTTTCCTTGGCGGGCACATAGTCGTACACCATGGGTGCATCGGGGTTGGCTGCATCGTATTGGGCGATGTAGTCCGACACATGATCCACGAACATCCGGGCGTAGGGCAGCTTATAGCTGACCGTCTCGGTGCCGTCATCGTTCTTCTTTACCCCGGTGGGGGCAGAGGAAGAGGAGGACAGCAGGCCGGAAAGCAGCCCGCCCGTGGACTGGGTGGTGGTCTGCTCGGCAGCGTTGGGCAGCTCCTGTGCGCCCTCCTTCAGGGTCATGGTGATCACGCCGGTATTCAGATCCAGCGAGAATTTGGTGACCTGATTGCTCTCAAAATAGTGTACCACCGTGGAATACGCCATGGAGGAGCCGCTGGCGCTGCCGCCGGTGCCGCCCAGCACCGACCACACCATCAGCACGGCTGCCAGCACAATGGCGATCACCAGCGGATTGAAACGGGGTTTCTTCGGTTGCAAAAAAATCAACTCCAGTTCTGGATTTTTATAATGGACAGGTTACTTCGTGTAGACCTCGGGCTTCAGCACGCCGACATAGGGCAGGTTGCGGTATTTTTCATCGTAGTCCAGACCATAGCCCACCACGAACTCGTCCGGCACCTGAAAACCCTCGTAATCCGGCTGGATATCGGCCTTGCGGCGGCTGGGCTTATCAAGGATGGTGCAGATCTTAACGGAGTTCGGGTTGCGCATCTTGAGCATGGGCACAAGGTTGGACAGGGTGACGCCGGTGTCCAGAATGTCCTCTACGATCAGCACATCCTTGCCGGACAGATTGCCGTCCAGATCCTTGATGATCTTGACCAGACCGCTGGTGGTGGTGTTGCTGCCGCCGTAGCTGGAGACCACCATAAAGTCGATATTGCAGGGGATGCTCACCGCCCGCATCAGGTCGGCCATAAAGACCACCGAGCCCTTGAGGATGGACACCAGCACCAGATTTTTACCGGCATAATCCCGGCTGATCTGAGCGCCCAGCTCTGCCACCTTGGCCTTCAGCTGCTCTTCGCTGACCAGAACGGTCTTGATATCATCGTGCATACTCATTTGTTTTTTCCTCCTGTGTTTCGATCTCTGCATCCAAGTGCAGGATCCATCTGCTTTCCGTGTCCGGCGCAAGGCCATCGGCAAAGCCTTCTCCACACACCCATAAAATTTCGCTTCCGCTGGCCAACAGCGGCAGCGTATCCCGCAGTTCGTTTGGGACACCAGCCTCGTTCATCCACTTGCGCAGCGGTTTGCTCAACCCCCGCCCCGCAGGCCGGAAGCGGTCTCCCGGCTGTCGGGCGCGCAGAACAAGACTAGTGTACAACGTAGTTATTCTAGCATAATCCGCCCGATTTTTTAAGTCTTTTTTATGAACGACTTGTATTTTTTCTTCAAAATCGGCTTTTAATAGCTCTGCTTTCCCTTTCCAGCCCCCGCGCAGCCGGAATTCCGGCTGTTTCTCGGGGCAAAAAGGCACTTGCTGCGGCAGGCACTCCGGCTGCCGGGGCAGCGCCTGCAGCAGCGTTTCCTGCCGCAGACAGCCGTTCCCGGCGCAAAAGCGTACCTGTCCGGTCAGCTGTACTGCACCGCTGCCCTGCCGCACCACGGCACACAGCAGCTGCACATATTTTTCCTCTGCGTCCCGCACCGGGGCTACAAGGCTGTGCAGCGCGGTCTCCAGCAGCAGCGGATCTGCCGCCTGCAAAAGCGCCAGCTGCCACGCCGGTTCTGCGCCGGGCAGGCGTGCCGCCGCCAGAAGCTTTGCAGCCCCGGCGGCAAGGTAGGCATCTGCCCGCGCGGCCTTTTCACAGAACCGTGCCAGATTCTGCACCGCTGCCGCGTTGGTGCTTTCCAGCGCAGGCAGGGCGCTGTGGCGCAGCCGGTTGCGGGCGTAGGCATTGGTATCGTTGGTCTCGTCGGTGACCCACGGCTGCCCCGCTGCCCGGCAGACGGCCTCGGTCTCGGCGCGGCTCAGGCAAAGCAGCGGACGCAGGTAGCACCCGCGCCTTGGCCGGATGCCGCCCGCACCGTGCAGCCCGGTGCCGCGCGCCAGCCGCAGCAGCAGCGTTTCCGCCTGATCATTTGCAGTATGGGCCGTGGCGATGGCATCTATCCCCTGCCCTTGCAGCTGCACAAAGGCCGTGTAGCGCAGACGGCGCGCCCAGTCCTCCCCGGCGTGCGCCGGGGGCAGTGCCAGCTCTGCGGCATGGAACACCCGCAGCGGCACACCCAAGCGGGCGCATTCAGCCCGTACAAAGGCTTCGTCCCGGTCGGCGCTCTGTCCGCGCAGGCCGTGGTTCACATGGCAGGCAGAGAGCGTATAGCCGAACCTTGGCTGCAGCTGCCGCAGCAAGAGCAGCAGCGCCATGCTGTCCGCCCCACCGGAGACCGCCGCCGCCAGCTGCAGCGGTGTGCCGGGCTGCAAAAGCCCCTCCCGGGTGCAGAAATCCTCCACCCGGGCAAGAATCGCGGCATCCATCAGCGCTTGAAGTCCACATCCATAAAGCGGGTGTGGGCACCATCCCAGCCCAGCGGCACGGTGCTGGTCTCGCCGTGACGGTTCTTTGCCACGATACACTCGGCGGTATCGGCATCCACCTCAGCGCCGTCCGGGTTCTGGCTGGCGTAGTAGGAATCGCGGTACAAGAACAAAACGCAGTCTGCGTCCTGCTCGATGGAACCGGAATCACGCAGGTCAGAAAGCTGCGGGCGATGGCTGGAGTTGTTGCCCTGCTTTTCCACCGCACGGGACAGCTGGCTCAGCGCGATGATGGGCACGTTCAGTTCCTTTGCCATGATCTTCAGATTTCGGGTGATGGAGCTGATCTCCTGCACACGGTTCTCACTGCGCTGGCCGGTGGTCATCAGCTGTAAATAGTCGATGACGATCAGACCCACGTTGGGGCGGGCAGGATCCTGATTCACCCGGCGGATCTTGGCCTTCATCTCGGTGATGGTAATGCCGGAGGTATCATCCATATAGATCGGTGCATCGTGCAGTTTTTCAGTCGCCAGCGCCAGGTACTCCCAGTCCTCGGCGCGCAGCGCACCGGTACGGAAGGCCTGACTGTCGATACCGGCCTCTGACGAGAGGATACGGTTGGTCAGCTGCTCCTTGGTCATTTCCAAACTGAAGATAGCCACCGGTACCTTCTGCTGCATGGCCACGCGGGTGGCGATGTTCAGCGCAAAACTGGTCTTGCCCATACCGGGACGGGCTGCCAGAATGACCAGATCGCCGCGGCCAAGGCCGGTAAGCACGGTGTCCAGCAGACGGAAGCCGGTGGGGATGCCCTTGTACTTGTCCGCATCCGGGCCGCTGATCTTTTGCAGGTTGGTCAGCGTTTCCACCATGCTGGACGAAAGCGGGGTCAGGGCGCTGGAATCGCGGCCGGAGCGGATCTCGTAGATGCGCTGCTCGGCGTTTTCCAGCAGAAGGTCGGCGTCCGGCTCGTCCCCGGCGTCCTGCAAGATATCCTTGGCGACACCCATCAGCTGACGCACCAGATATTTTTCCTGCACGATCTGGGCGTAGGCCTTTACATTGGAGATGCTGGGCACTGTTTCTGCCAGACCGGTCAGGTAGATCTTAGCTTCGTCTGCACTGGGAAACACACCATCGGACACCACCGCATCCAGCAGGGTGACAAAATCGATGGTCTGGTCGTTGGTGAACAGGCGCAGCATCTCCGTCCAGATCTGGGCGTTCTGCCGGGTGTAGAACATTTCCGGCTTGATGATCTCCACCAGATCGGTCAAAGTGTCTGGCTTGAGCAGCACCGCGCCCAGCACGCTCTGCTCCGCCTGCATATTGTAGGGCAGATTGATGCCCACGCTCTCCAGATTCAGTTCATTGGAATAACGTCGTTCGTTCGGCATAGTAGTTTGTCCTTATCCAAAATCCAAAGCATCCTGTAAAGCCAAAAAGCGCCCCCTGCTGTGAGGGGGCGCAAACGGCACACAGATCAGGCCTGTTCCACTTCCACCTGGATCTTGAAGGAAGCCACGACGCCAACGTACAGACGGACCTTGCCGTTGAACACGCCGGCATCCTTGATGTCCTTGGTCTCCAGCTCGATCTTCTTTTTGTCGATGGGTGCACCTGCCAGCGCAGCCAGTGCCTCGGCAACTTCCTTGCCGGTCACCTTGCCGTGCAGACGGCCGGATGCGCCGCCCTTGGCCTTGATGGTCACGGTCTTGCCTTCGATCTTGGCAGCCAGAGCCTTGGCGGCTGCCACATTCTCGGCTTCGTGGAAATCGGCTGCGGCCTCCTTGCCGCGCGCCATGTTCACAGCGCTGGCATCTGCCACAGCGGCCAGCTTGCGCGGGAACAGGTAGTTGCGGGCGTAGCCGTCGGAGACCTCGTGGATCTCATCCTTCTTGCCGATGCCCTTGATATCCTGCTTCAGAATCACTTTCATGATAGTATCCCTCACTTCTCACCGGAAAACCGGTGCAGTCTTATGGTAATAGTATAGCGCATTTGTCGTTTTTGGGCAAGAGGAAGCGGGGCAGCATTTCAAATGTCCTCCGCTGCACCCCTACCTCCTCAGTCGCCTGCGGCGACAGCTCCCCCAAGGGGACGCCTTTTTGCGGCAGCAAACCGGAGCATTTATGCTCCTTATGCCAGTTCCTTTGCGGCCACGTCCAGCGCTACCTCGATGACCTTGTCCATGTCGTAGTACTTGTACTCGCCCAGACGACCGCCGAAGATCACACCCGGCTCGGCATCAGCCAGTGCCTTGTACTGCACATACAGCGCGCCGTTCTTCTCGTCGTTGACGGGATAGTAAGGCTCGTCGCCCTTTTTCCACTCGGCGCTGTACTCCCGGCTGATGACGGTCTTGGGCTGGGTGCCAAACTCAAAGTGCTTGTGCTCGATGATGCGGGTATAGGGGGTCTCAGCATCGGTGTAGTTGACCACCGCGTTGCCCTGATAGTTGTCGGTATCCAGCACCTCGGTCTCAAAGCGGACGCTGCGGTACTGCAAAGCACCCAGACGGTAGCCGAAGTAGGCATCTACCGGGCCGGTGTAGACCACCTTCTCAGCCAGTGCGTCCAGCGCAGCCTTTTCTGCCAGATAATCCACGTTCAGGCGCACCTCGGTATCAGCCAGCATCTTTTCCACCATGGCGGTGTAGCCGCCATTGGGGATGCCCTGATACAGGGCGTTGAAGTAGTTGTCATCGTAGGTAAAGCGCACCGGCAGGCGCTTGATGATAAAGGCGGGCAGCTCGGTGCAGGGGCGTCCCCACTGCTTGCCGGTGTAGCCCTTGATGAGCTTTTCGTAGATATCGGTGCCCACAAGGCTGATGGCCTGCTCCTCGAGGTTCTGCGGGTCGGTGATGCCTGCAGCGGCCTTCTGCTCTTCGATCTTGGCCTTGGCTTCGGCAGGGGTCACAACGCCCCACATCTTGTTGAAGGTGTTCATGTTGAAGGGCAGGTTGTAGATCTGACCGTGGTAGTTGGCCACCGGGCTGTTGGTGTAGCGGTTGAACTCTGCAAACTGGTTCACATATTGCCACACAGCCTTATTGTTGGTGTGGAAGATATGCGCACCGTAGCGGTGCACATTGATGCCCTCCACAGCTTCGGTGTAGATGTTGCCCGCGATATGGTCGCGCTTATCAACGACCAGACACTTTTTGCCTGCCTTTTTGGCCTCGTGGGCAAACACGGCGCCGAACAGACCGGCACCAACGATAAGATAATCATACTGTTTCATGTTTTATTCCCCTTTTGCCGGTCGTGCTTCCGGCGTAGTCTTTTTCTGGGAGAGATAATATTGGTCGATGGCGTCCTGAATACGGCTGCGTGCCGCCTGCGGGGTGATATGCTTCAGCTGCGCTGCTGCCATGGTCTGATGCCCGCCGCCGCCCAGCGACTCCATGATCACCTGCACATTCACGGCACCCATGCTGCGGGCAGAGATGTTTACGCCGTTGCCCACCTGCACCGCCACAAAGCTGGCGTCCACGCCCTGAATGCGCAGCAGATCGTTGGCGGCCTGCGCAATGGCGACCCGGGCTTCCGGGGCCACCTCGCCGCCGATGGAGATGGCACAGTTTTTGTACATCTGCGCCTTTTCCACCAGATCGGCCTTGGCGTTGTACTCCACCATGGTCACATCGAACAACCTGCGCACCCGCTCGGTCTCTGCGCCGTAGCGGCGCAGAGCAGCAGCAGCTTCAAAGGTGCGCACACCGGTGTGCAGGGTAAAGTCCTGCGTATCCAGCAGGATGCCGGCAAGCAGACCTTCGGCCTCGATGCGGTTGGGCTTGTCGTCCCGCTCGCCCACATACTGCAACAGCTCGGTGACCAGCTCGCTGGCCGAGGAGGAATAGGGCTCGTGACAGACCAGCGCCGGGTTTTCGATGTAGCCCACGCCCTTGCGGTGGTGATCGATGACGGCCACCTTACCGCATTTTTCCAGAATGTCCTTGCTTTCCACAAGACCCACCTGATATGTATCCACCACGATGCACAGGGTGCGCTTGGAGATGATGGGCAGGGCGTCCTTGGGGTCGATGAAGTCATCCTTCTGCCCCGCCTTGCACAGTGCATCGATCAGGCTGGCAGCCAGCGTGGCGTCCCGCCGGACGGCGATGACCGCCGGCACATCGCAGATCTTACAAATGCGCAGCACGCCCTCAGCTGCACCGATGGCGTCCAGATCGCTCATGCGGTGACCCATGATGACCACATGGTCGGCTTCCTTGATCAACTTGACCAGCTGGTCGGCCACAAGGCGGCTGCGCACCTTGCTGCGCTTTTCCACGCCGTGGCTCACGCCGCCGTAGAAAGTAAAGCCGTCCAGCGTCATCTCAGCGGCCTGATCGCCGCCGCGTCCCTGCGCCATATCCAGCGCGTGCTCGGCCATATCCTGCGCTTCCCGCAGGGTGCGTGCACCGCGTCCGATACCAATGGACATCGAAAGGCTCACGCCGGGGTCCAGTGCGCGGATCTTATCCAGCACATCGTAGCCGCGGTTGGCAAACTGCTCCAGCTGGCGTTCCTCCACCACGGCGATGTAGCGGCCGCCGCTGCCTACCCGGCGCAGAAAGCCGCTGCCGCGCCCGATCATCTCCTCCAGAATGCGGTTGACGCCCTCCAGCAGGCGGGCGCGTTCGCTGTCCATCAGATCCCCGAACACATCGTCGTAGCCGTCCAGCTGAAAGGCAAGATACCCCGGACGGCTGGCCTTATACTCTGCCTCGATGCGGCGCAGCTCGGTCTCCTCGTTCAGCACCAGCAGGGTCATGCTTTCGGCTTCGCCGGGCACGGTGGAACTGTGCACGCTCCAGTAGCCGTCGGCAAGGGTCAGCAGCTGCCCCTCGCGCTTGCGGCACAGCTGCAGATCCAGCCCGGGCAGCAGCTTCTGCACCCGGCTGGCCAGCACATCCTGCCCGCCCAGCAGGCGGGTGCGGAACTGGCTGTTGTACCACAGCACCGTCTCGCCGGAGAGCAGCGCCGCAGGCTGGGAAAGGGGCTCCAGACTGAACTGCACCTTGGATTTTTCAAAGGTGGTGCCGCTTGTCCAGCGCACCACCCAGCGGCGCAGCTTGCAGCGGAACAGGGTTGCCCCTATGCCCCACAGCACCACCAGCACAGCCAACAGCGGCCATGCCGTGGGGCGCTGCACCAGCAGCACCAGCAGCAAAAGACCGCACAGCACCGCCAGACTGGCCGTGAGCATTTCCAGTGTCCATCTTGGTTTACGTTTCATTGGTTTTTTGCCTCCTCAGACGCTGCACCGCCTTGCGGTGCGCCCGGATCAGACCTCCATCAGGATCGGCAGGATCATCGGGCTGCGCTTGGTGCGCCGGTAGATATAGCTGCTCAGTGCCTCACGCACACGGGTCTTTACGCTGTTCCAGTCCCGGACGTGCTCGTCCACACAGCGCTCCAGTGCATTTTCCACAATGCTCTGGGCACCGTCCATCAGGCTCTCGTTCTCGCGCACATACACAAAGCCCCGGCTTACCAGATCCGGCCCGGCCAGCACCTTGCCGGTCTTGCTGTCCACGGTAGCCACGATGATGACAAGGCCATCCTCAGAGAGGTGCTTGCGGTCCCGCAGCACCACATTGCCCACATCGCCCACGCCAAGGCCGTCCACCATGACGGCACCGGCGGTCACCGGCTCACCCAGCTTCATCTCGTCCTGCGAGAGGATAACGTTGGAGCCGTTTTCTGCAATGAGGATATTGCTGGTGGGGATGCCCAGACTTGCAGCGGTGAGGGCGTGCTTTTTCAGCTGCTTATACTCGCCGTGCACGGGCAGGAAATACTTGGGTTTGGTCAGGGTGAGCATCAGCTTCTGCTCCTCCTGACAGGCGTGGCCGGAAACGTGCACATCATACATACTCTCGTAGATGACCTCTGCGCCCAGCAGCAGCAGACCGTTGACGATCTTGGTCACGCTCTTTTCGTTGCCGGGGATGGGGTTGGCGGAGATGATGATGAAGTCGCCGGGGCCCACACGCACCTGACGGTGGCTGCAGGAGGCCATACGGCTCAGCGCGCTCAGGGGCTCGCCCTGACTGCCGGTGGTCACCAGCACCACCTGCTCCGGCGGGTACTGGTTCAGCTCATCCACGCTGATCAGAGTCCCCTCCGGGATGTGCATATAGCCCAGCTCCTGCGCCATGGCGGTGTTGTTGACCATGCTGCGGCCGCTGAAGGCCACCTTGCGGCCATCCTCCACAGCCAGATCAATGATCTGCTGCACGCGGTAGATGTTGGACGCAAAGGTCGCAATGATGATGCGCTTATTGCGGGCGCGGGCAAACAGGCTGCGCACACCGGCAGCCACCTTCTGCTCGGTGGCGGTAAAGCCCGGGCGCTCCGCGTTGGTGGAGTCGCTCAGCAATGCCAGCACACCGCGCTGCCCGTACTCGGACAGAGTTGACAGGTCGGTCACGCCGCAGGCCAGCGGGGTGTAATCGATCTTAAAGTCGCCGGTCTGGATGATGGTACCGGCGGGGCTGTCGATGGCAAAGGCCACAGCATCCGGGATAGAGTGGTTCACATGGATGGGCTCCACGGTAAAGCAGCCCAGCTTGATCTTCTGCCGGGGCACGATCTCCACAAACTTGGTCTTACCGGCAAGGCCGAACTCCTCCAGCTTGTTTTTGATCAGGCCGCAGGTCAGGCGGGTGCCGTACACCGGCAGGCTGAACTTTTGCAGCAGATAGGGAATGCTGCCAATGTGGTCCTCGTGGCCGTGGGTGATGAGCAGACCCTTGATCTTATCCTTGTTCTGCACCACAAAGGTGAAGTCCGGGATGACCATGTCCACGCCGAACATCTCGCTGTCCGGGAACACCAGACCGCAGTCCACGATGATCATATCGCCGTTGCACTCGTAGACGGTCATGTTCTTGCCGACCTCGCCCAGACCGCCCAGCGGGTAGATATGGATGGGAGTCGCTGCCTCCTTGGGCTGCTGCACACGGCGCGGGCGGCGGTTATAGTAGGGGCGGCGGGTAGTGGGACGGGTGTGCTTTTCCCCTGCGGGAACAGTGCCGTTTGCGGCAGCTGCCTTGGGCGCTGCCGGGGCTTTTGCACGGGGTGCGGGGTTATTTTCTTTTGTTTGAGCCATTCTTTACCTCCAGATTCAATTGCAGGTCAGGCCGCGCCCCCACCGGGGAGAGCAGCCGCACCTTGCACAGAGGAAGCACCTGAAACTGCATCGGCTTCCCGTTGATGCATCGTATAGAATTTATCGTTCAGCGTGCTTTTTGCGGCAGCGCTGTTGGTTCCGCAAGAGGTTCTTGGCCAGGTAAGTCCATCTGTTCGATGCGACCGTGGCGTTTCTGCCGGAACAGCCGGGCGCACGCCTTTGGTGCACCCCTATACGCATTTTGTTACGCTAAGTATAGTATCTCGCACCGGTTTTGTCAATTCCAAGGTTTGGCAAAACTGGGCTGGCATATACATTGGCTCTTGACATCCCGGGCAAAATAGCGCTAAATAAAGGTATTCTATTCTATAAGGAGAACTCCATGAAACAGGTAGAGGTGTACACAGACGGCGCTTGCAGCGGCAACCCCGGCCCGGGCGGCTGGGGTGCGGTGCTGCGCTACCGCTTTGACGGCAAAGTGTACGAAAAGGAACTGAGCGGCGGCGACGCCAGCACCACCAACAACCGCATGGAGCTGACGGCCTTTATCGAGGCGCTGCGCCAGCTCAAGGAGCCCTGTGAGGTGCGGCTGTGCTCTGACAGCCAGTATGTCATCAACGGGCTGGAAAAGGGCTGGGCCAAGGGCTGGAAGCGCCGGGGCTGGAAAAAAGCCGACGGCTCCCCTGCCCTGAACCCGGACTTATGGGCACAGGCGCTGGAGCAGGAAGCACGGCACAAGATCACCTACGTCTGGGTAAAAGGCCACGCAGGCCACCCGGAAAACGAGCGCTGCGACCAGCTGGCCGTAGCACAAAGCAAAGCACATGGCGGGAGGCAAGGAACATGAGCGACGCATTTTTGCCCGGCAACGGGTTCGACACCTACGAAACACAGGACAAGGTGCTTGTCAGCATGGACGGCACTGTGGACTGCGGCGTTGTTGTGCGCATTTTGCAGCAGCAGGGCTTTGGCGTGGCCGGGGCTGTGGTGCAGCTGGCCGCTGACCAGAGCGCTTGGGCCGCAGCCGCACGGCAGGCTGCCGAGACTCTTGGCATCGAGTGCATCGTACTGAAGGCAGAAGCACTGGCAGACCAGCCCGCCGAGGTACTGGGCAGCGGCAACGATGCACGTTTTGCCGCCCTGCTGACCGCTGCCGACAAGCTGGGCATCCAGTATATTGCCACCGGTCACCACGCCCGGGTGGAGTTGGGCAGCGACGGCGTGCACGCCGTCTGCCCCGCTGTGGACGCCGCACTGGACGAGAGTGCCGCACTGGCAGCGCTGCCCCAGGACACCCTTGCCCGTCTGCTGCTGCCCTTGGGCGAGTTTACCGCCGCCGATGTGCAGGAGATGGCACAGGATTTTAAGGTGAACGGAACGGTCTGATCCAACCGCTTTCCACACAAAAAAGAAGCGCCGCATCTATACGATGCAGCGCTTCTTTTTTGCATACTTTAGTTCTGCGGGTGCACGATATCGCGCCAGTCCAGATCTCCGCGCTCCAAGCCGTGGATCAGCACCTCGGCGGTGGCGATGTTGGTGGCCATGGGGATGTTGTGCACATCGCACAGGCGCAGCAGGGTCATCTCATTCGGCTCGCTGGGCTTGGCATTGATGGGGTCGCGGAAGAACAGCAGCAGGTCGATCTCGTTGCAGGCAATACGGGACGCGATCTGCTGGTCGCCGCCCTGCACGCCGGCCAGAAAACGCTGTACCTGCAGGCCGGTGGCCTCGGAAATCAGTTTGCCGGTAGTGCCGGTCGCCACCAATTTATGCTGGCTCAGAATACGGCAGTACGCCGTGCAGAACTGAACCATCAGCTCCTTTTTGGAGTCATGCGCGATCAGGGCAATCGTCATCTGTAGATCTCTCCTCTATTGAAACATTTGTATATAAAACGCTTGATAAATTTCCTTTGTTATACATGATATCACAAACGCAACTCATTTACAACAGGTTTTTGGACACAATATTCAAATTTTCGTTCAAGTTCAGCACTTTGCACGCAGCTGCGCCTTACTGTGCAAGCAGTACATCGTTATTTTCTTCCTCCGCTGCCGTTGCGGGAGCAGCTGTCTGCTGCGGCTCTGCGGCTGCTGCATCGGTCTGTGCATCATTCGCAGCATCCGGGGCGGTCTGGGCGGCGGCATCCGATGCTGCGGTGTCCTCCTGCACCACGGTGCGCGGGTCTACATAGGGGTCCACCTCCAGCGTGCCGTCCTTCATGGCAAAATAGGCGTTGGCGATATCCACCACCAGATCACCGGTACGGGCACCGTAGCCGCCGTACTCCACCGTAATGCCGATGGCGATCTCCGGGTCGTCTGCCGGGAGATAGGCGATCATCATGGCGTTCAGGTAGTGCTTGCCCGAAGCGTAGGTCTCGCTACGCTGGGGGGTACCGGTCTTGCAGGCGATGGCAATGGGATAGCTGGAGATCTTGCCGCTGATGGTGCTGGGCACCAGTGTCATGCCCTGCCGCACCAGCGCAAAGGTGTCGCCGTTGCCCTCGATGACATCCATCACCTCCGGCTGGGTCTCGCTGAGCACCTCGCCGGTGTTGGTATCCAGAATGGCCTTGACAAAATGGGTGCGGTAGCGCACGCCGTTGTTGGCCAGCGTGGCGGCGTAGGTAGCCAGCTGGATGGGGCTTACTACCGTGTTGCCCTGCCCGATGGCGGCCTGAATATCCAGCGATGATGTGTAGTTTTTGTCTGTCTTTTTGGTCAGCCGTCCCACGGCCTCGTTTACCTCCACGCCGGTGCGCTGCCCAAGACCCAGCTTGTAGGCGTAGGCATCGTAGACGTCACTGGTCAGGCGGCGGCCCACGTCGTAGAAGAAGATGTTGCAGCTCCACTTGATGGCAGTGACCACGTCAATGTTGCCGCTGTGGCCGTGGCGGGTGCAGCGGGGGTGGTAGTCCTTATAATAGGTGTACACGCCGGTGCAGTTGACGGTGGAGTACTGGTTGATCAGGCCGCTGTCCAGCGCTGCCACCGCCACCGCAGGCTTAAAGGTGGAGCCGGGGGTGTACAGGCCCTGCAGCGCCCGGTTGAACAGGGGCAGGCTGGGGTCGGCGCTGTACTCGGAATAGTTAGTGGCGTACAGATTCTGGTCAAAGCTGGGGTAGTTTGCAGCCGCCAGCACGCTGCCGTCCTTTACGTCCAGCACCACCGCAGCGCCGGCGGCAGCTTTCATATCGCCGGTGTTGTACACCCGGTTGATCATGTCGATATTGTTGGCAAGGGCCTTGTCCACCGCCCGTTGAAAGTCGCTGTTGATGGTCAGCTGCACGGTATGCCCCGGCTCCGGCACGGTGGTGATCTTGGTGTCCACGATCACGCCGTCCGAATTGCGGGTGATGGTCTCCACGCCGTCCTTGCCGCGCAGCTCGTCCTCGTACACGGACTCAAGGCCGGAGATGCCGATTACATCGTTCATGTTATAGCCTTTTTCCTTGAGCGGATAGGTCACCTGACCGTTTTCGTCGGTCACCTTCCACTTTTCGGCGGTGATCTTGCCCACACGCCCCAGCACGGCGGGGAGGATATCTCCCTGCTCATAGCTGCGGGTGCTGGTCTCCACGATCTCCACGCCCGGCAGCGTGAGAGAGTGCTCCTTGATGGTAGCCACCGTCACCTGACTGACGTTTTCCGCCATGACAAAGTTGTTCACGTTGGAAAAGGCCTGCCGGTCCATCTCGTAATGGATGCCCGCCAGCACCCGCTGCCACGGCAGGGAGAAGCTTTCCAGATGGTTTTTCTCCACCAGCATCTCCATCACATCGTTGGCGGTGGCGTACTGCTGCAAGCCCAGCGTCTCCTTCATGTCAGCCAGCGTTTTCTGGTCGCTGGTGCTGTCGGCGCTGTCCGTAAAGGTATAGTTCCCGGCGGCATCCGGCTCGCTGATGAGCAGGGTGTCCATCCATTTTTCATCGTTCTTGCGCAAAAGTTCCACGATCTGCTGCAGCATGGTGTCCAGATCCTGATCCCCCATCTGCAGCTTGTTCAGCACCACATTATAGCCGGTGCTGGTGGTGGCGATGCGCTTGCCGGTGCTGTCCACGATATTGCCGCGCGCGGCGGTGACCGTGAACTTATAATCCGTGGTGTTGGTGGCTTTTGCCTTGAAACTGTCCCCGTTGACCAGCTGCAAAAAGATCAGCCGGAAGGTGTACAGCCCCATGATGATGCAGGCCACTGCGATGAGCAGCAGCATCCGCCGCACCACGACCTTGCGTTCATTTTCGTTCATCTGGTTCTCCTTTTACGGGTTAGACCACACCGTTGTCGATCCTGAACCCGTCATGGATGCGCTGCACCAGCCAGAAAGCCAGCAGCGCCGCCGGGAGGGTCAGCACTGCACTGGGCAGTACAAAGGCAATGTACCGCAGCGCAGCGCCGGCATAGCCCGGCATATAATAGAAAAACAGCCAGTCCAGCGAGAGCACCAGCAGCGCCGTTATAGTATTTACGGCGGCAAAGTTGCCGGGGTTCACCTGCAGATACAGCTGCACCAGCACCGATACCCCAAAGCAGAGCAGCAGCAGTTCCAGCGCTAGCATACCCACCGTGCGCCCGGCGGCGTAGTCCCACAAAAGGCCGCCCACCGTGCCCAGCAGCGCCCCGGCGAACTCCCCTTCAAATACTGCCACCGCCAGACACAGCGGCAGCACCAGCAGCGGCTTTGCCTGCCCCAGCTGAAAAAGCCCGGGCGTGGTCTGCAACGCGGCGCACACAAACAGCGCCAGCACATAGCAGCCCCACTTCAGCAGCTGGCTGCGGCTGCGCTTGCGGCGAGATTCCATAGCAGTGTGCCCTCCTTAGTACGCAGTAATGATAAAAACGTGCTTGGCGGTGCGGGGGTCGGCACCGGGGCGCACCACCGCAATAGAGGATTTGCCGCTGGCTTCCGGCACCACATCCTGCACCGTACCCACCAGAAAATCCGGCGGGAACACCCCGCCCAGACCGGTGGTGATGACCTGATCGCCCGCACGGGTCTCGGTGCTGCGCTCCAGATTGGTCAGAGTACACAGGCCGTCCGGCGCATAGGTGGTGTTGCCGTTCAGGATGCCGTTTTCCCGGGTGCGGGAGACCACGCCCGCCGCATTGAAGCTGGGGTGCAGGATGGTCATCACCTTGCAGCTGGTCGGGTCAGCCTCCACCACCATGCCCAGCAGATAGCCGCGGTCGCTGATGACGGCATTGTTCACCGCCACACCGTCTGCGGTGCCCTTGTCCAGCGTGAAACCGCCAAACTCGTCCAGCGGGTCGCGGCCAATGACAAAACCGGACACATAGGTGGTGTTACTGTTCTTTTTCTGAATATTGGCCAGCGCCTTGTAGGCCTCGTTCTCGGCCTTGATACGGTCGTAGTCCACCATCTGCTGGCGCAGCTCGGCGTTTTCCGTTTCCAGCTGCTCGTTCTGCTCCATGACTTTGTCGATGCTGGTGTATTTTTCCCACACCGTACCTACGCCGCCGCTGACCACAGCTGCCGCCTTCTGGAAAGGGGTCAGGATCACGCCCAGCAGCTCCTGCGGGGCAGCGGTCAGGCGTCCGTTGGCACCGGCGTAGGCCATGATGCCCACCAGAAATACCGCCACAGCCACAAGGATCTTGAATTTCCAGGTATCAAAAAAATCTTTCAAAGGGTCCTTCCCTCCTGTCGGGGTGCCTGCGCCCTACCGCAGGCCTTTGCATGAAAAAAGCGCGGACAGCCGTGCCATCCGCGCAAGATGCAGTGTTTGCAGCGGAAAAACGCACAGCTGCTGTGTCTGAAACTTTTCCGCATTCTGAGCAGCACTCTCCCCAGAGAGCCGCTCTTACATATGTCCTCCATCGGTGTCCAGCACATCATGCAGCACGTCCACATGATCCAGCACCGCACCGGCACCCTTGGCCACGCAGTCCAGCGGATCCTCCGCAATATGCACATCAATACCGGTCTCGCTCTGGATCAGCTGATCCAGACCGCGCAGCAGAGCGCCGCCGCCGGTCAGGGTAATGCCGCGGTCGATGATATCCGCACTCAGCTCCGGCGGGGTGCGCTCCAGCGTCTCCTTGATGGCAGTAGTGATCTTGACCAGACACTCCAGCAGAGCGCCGCGCACATCCTCAGAGTGCACCACGATGTTCTTGGGCAGGCCGTCCACAAGGTTGCGGCCCTTGATCTCCATGGTCAGCTCCGGGTCCAGCACATAGGCAGAGCCGATCTCGATCTTGATTTGCTCGGCAGTGCGCTCACCGATGAGCAGGTTGTACTTGCGCTTGATGAAGGCGATGATGGCCTGATCGAACATATCACCGGCCATGCGTACGCTGCGGGAGGCCACGATGCCGCCCAGAGAGATGACGGCGATCTCCGCCGTGCCGCCGCCGATATCCACGATCATGCTGCCGGTGGGCTCGCTGATGGGCAGGCCTGCACCGATGGCAGCAGCCATGGGCTCCTCAATCACAGACACCTGACGGGCACCGGCCTTCAGGGTAGCTTCGCGCACAGCGCGGCGCTCCACCTCGGTAACGCCGGAGGGAATGCAGATGACCACCCGGGGACGGGAGAACATGCTGTTGCCGCAGGCCTTTTTGAGGAAGTTCTCCAGCATATTGGCCGTGATGTCGAAATCAGCGATGACGCCGTCCTTCAGGGGACGCACCGCCACGATGCTGCCGGGGGTACGGCCGATGACAGCCTTTGCCTCGCCGCCCACGCAGCGCACCTCGTCGGTCTTGGTGTCCACCGCCACGACCGAGGGCTCACGCATGATGATGCCCTTGCCCTTCATGTAGACCAGAGTATTGGCAGTACCCAGATCAATGCCAACGTCCTTTGACAGAAAACTCATTGTTCCAAATCTCCTTACGATCGTTCCTTAAATCTATCCCAGAATGCCGGACCGTCTGCAGCAAACAGACCATCCTGCGCAGAATAACACGGTTCTATTATAGCCGCAAGTGCTTCATTTCTCAAGCGTTTCGGCAAGTTTTCTATCATTTTTCCATTTTTCTCACAAAAAATGCGCCAGCAGCTGTACGGTGCGGCTGACCGGCAGTCCCATAATGGTGTAGTAGTCGCCCTCAATGCGGTCCAGCCACAGGGCTGCGCGTCCCTGAATGGCATAGGCACCGGCCTTATCGTAAGGCTCCGGGGTGGCGGTGTAGAACGCGATTTCCTCCTCCCCCAGTGGGAAAAAGGTCACCTTGCAGCTGTCCACAAAATGCTCTGCCCTGTCCCCTTTTGCAATGCACACACCGGTGTGTACCTGATGGGTCTTGCCGGAGAGGGCGCGCAGCATCCGCTTGGCGTCCTCGGCATCGCGGGGCTTGCCGAACACGATGCCGTCCACATCCACCACCGTGTCGCAGCCGATGACAACGGCATCCGGGTGCTGCTTTGCCACCGCAAGGCACTTGCCGATGGCCAGCTGCTCCACCAGCTGCGCCGGGGTGGGTGCTGTGACGGCGCTCTCGTCAAAATCGCTGACGCAGACCGTAAAGTCGGTGGTATATAGGGAGAGCAGTTCCCGTCTGCGGGGACTGCCGGAAGCTAAAATAAGATTGGACTTCATGCTATAAGCCTTTCTTGCCTGATTTAAGCTCATTATATTTGCGCCGCCCGATAAATCCGGCTTCCATAGCTGATTTGGATCATTCTCCCAACCGCAGATCGGGCAAATATCATATTCTTCAACAAGTGCTCTGCTACAAACCGGGCAATATATTTTATCTGTATTTTTCATTACTTTCCGGTAGAACCAAAGCCGCCCGCGCCGCGCTGGGTATCGCCCAGCTCCTCGGCGGGCACAAAGGCGGCGGTGTACACCGGAGCGATGCACAGCTGCGCCACCCGCTCGCCGGGCTGGATGGTGTAAGCCTCGGCACCCAGATTGACCATGGGCACCTTCAGCTCGCCGCGATAGTCGCTGTCCACCACGCCCACGCCGTTGGCCATGCACAGGCCGTGCTTGATGGACAGGCCGCTGCGGGCGTACACCAGCGCTACGCTGTGGGCACCCGGCAGCTCGATGGCAAGACCGGTGGGTACCAGCACCCGCTGCATGGGGGCAACGGTCAGCGGTGCGTCCAGCACAGCGCACAGGTCGGCAGCAGCTGCACCGGGGGTGGCATAGGCGGGCACCTTTGCCCGGGCATCCAGTACCTTATATTTTACAGTGATGGGTTCCATCGTATACCTCGTTTCGTTTTTCTGTTTTTTTCACAGGCAAAGCTTGGGGCAATGCCGGTGGTTTCTTATCAGTTAGTTCCTTTAAAATACAGACCGCGGGTAAACTCCCCCTCAAAGGGGGCGTGGGTGCGGATCATATCCAGAATCTGCGCTGCTTCCTCGCGGGATTCCAGCGTAAAGTAGGCCACGCCGTAGTCCACCGCCAGTGCACCGGGCTTGTCACCCATGTAGATGGGCACCGGGTTATAGATGGTGCGCACCCCAAGGCCGCAGCGCACCGGGAACTTTTTGGCCTTGCGGTCGGTCAGCACGCCGGTCTTGTCGCAGTGGGCGCAGTCGTGGATGTTCTGCAGCGGGCAGGCGCGGGTGAGCATCAGTGGCATATGACCGTAGATCATCACGCCCGTGGGCACAGGCTTCCCGTTCCGGGCGGGCGCAATGGACGCAATATCGCTATCTTTTACCTCCGGCAGAATAAGCAGGCTGGAAAGCCCCTGCTCTGCATAGAACTGCGCCGCCGCATTGTTGGTGATGTTCAGCCCGAAGCCGCCGGTCATGGGCAGCCCACGGCACAGCCGCAGATGGGCGATGTTGCTGACCTCGTACCCGGCAAAGCCCGCATCCTGCGTGGCTGCGATGCGGCGGGCGGTGTCCTGTTCCAGCGCACCGAACATGACCCGGGGCAGCTCCAGAAGGGTCTTTGCCCGCCATTCCCGGGGCACACGGTCGGCCTGCGCAATGGGCAGGATGAGGTACTCCACTCCGTCAAGCGCCCGCTCCGGCACCTGTTCCCAGCGCTCGAACCGGACGCGCAGGGTGCGGCGAGGCGGCAGAGTACGCTGTGGCAGGGCGGCGACGTGCTCCTCGGTGGTAGGCCACGGGCGCAGCACCTCCCGCTTTTTGAGCAGGACATCCAGTGCTTCCCGGCGCAGCTCGTTCACGGCACTGCCGGGGATGAACCACGACCCGCCGTCCATTTCCACGGTGATCTTCTCTGCCGCAAAGGGCGTGCCGCCGGTCTTTGCCAAGCTGCGGTTCAGGCTCTCGGTGGGGTCGGTGCGGGCAGGCTGCGGCTCGGCGTCCCCATAGGCAAAGGCCTTGTTGCCATCGGCATCGGTAACGGTCAGCTTTTCGCCGCCCTCTTCGATCTCCAGCTTCATCTGCACCGGCACGCGGGAGCGCTCGCGGCGGTAAAGCTCGCGCAGCATGGGCAGGGTCTTTTTGGTCAGCTCGGCGTCAGCTTCGCTGCGCACACCGAACATTGTACCGTCGATTTTTCCGTCCAGATACCCGGAGGTGAAACCGGAGCGGCTGAAAGCGTTCTTCAGCAGGTCGCGGTCGTAGGCGCGGCCCTCGCGGCCCGCCAGACAGGCGCTGACCGCCGCCGCCACATACTCCGGCGTGCGCAGACGCCCCTCGATTTTTGCCGATGCTACGCCAAGCGCCTGCAGCTTGTCCAGCTTGTCGATGGCAGAGTTATCCTTGAGGGAAAGGTGATGCAGCCGCCCGGGCTTGCCCTCCGGCAGGGCGTTGGCTTCAAAGGGCAGACGGCAGGGTCCCGCACAAGAGCCCCGGTTGCCGCTGCGTCCGCCCAGAAAGGCGGACATATAGCACTGGCCGCTCACGCTCATGCACAGCGCACCGTGGATGAAGCACTCAGTCTCAATGCCGCAGTGCTTTGTGATATGCTCCACCTCGGGCAGGCTCAGCTCACGCGCCAGCACCACCCGGGTAAAGCCCAGCTCCTTCAGTTCCAGTGCGCCCTGCAGGGTGTGGACGCTCATCTGAGTGGAACCATGCCGGGGCAGCTGCGGGGCAATTTTGCCAATTAAAGTAGCCACTGCCAGATCCTGACAGATGACTGCATCCGCGCCGCTGGCTGCCACCGCCCGGATGGCCTGTTCCAGCGCCGACAGCTCGGTGCCGTACACGGTCGTATTCAGCGCAACGTGCACCGCCACGCCCCGGGCGTGGCAGAAGCGCACCGCCTCCTGCAGGCTGTCTGCATCAAAGTTGCCGGCACCCGTGCGGGCGTTGAAACCCGAAAAGCCCAGATATACTGCGTCCGCGCCGCTGAACACCGCCGCGCGGAGCATTTCTTCACTGCCCACCGGGGCCAAGATCTCGATCCTTGCCATAGTTCTCCTTCTGACTTCTATTTATATAAGGTACATTCAGTTGGTCTCGTCTGCCTGCGCGCTGTCTGCCGCCGGGGTTTCCGGGGCTGCGGACTGCTCCTGTGCCGTCTCTGCTGCAGCGCGGGCGGCGCGTTCTTCCCGGCGGGTCTCGCGCTGGCGCTCCTTGGCAAGCTGCTCCCGCAGGGCGGCAGCTTCCCGGCGCAGCACGGCGTTCTCGGCCAATGCCTTGTCCTCGGCCAGCTTTGCCCGGGCTGCATCTGCAATGTAGTCCTGGATCTGGCTGCGCATATTCTCGGCGCTGCCGGTGCTCTTGCGGTATTCATCCAGATAATCCATCGCGCAGAACACCGCCGCCTTGGTCACCGAGAGGTTATCATTGGTGTCCAGCAGCTTTGTGATGTCCTCGTCCAGCTTTTTGGCAAGACCGAGGATGTACTTTTCCGAATCTGTGGTGGCGATGGCATACGGTGTGCCCGCGATGTTGACCCTTACCTTGTTTACCATGGTGTTTTCCCCTTTTTTATCCTATATCTGTACGGCGCAAGGCCGTTTGTTCTGCATTTTACCGGGATTTGGCACCGTTCCCGGTAACGTTTCGGCTTTCGAAAACATTTCGGCGGAGTTTCCTGTGCCATTACTGCCGGAATTACTCCCCGAAAAACGTTTCGCGGTTCAGTTCTGCCTTCTATTATAATATAAATACGCCGCAAGAAAAAGTGTAATTTTTGAAATTTCGGCATATTTGTCAGAAAGTGGCCTGAAAAAATAGCAGTTACGGAAAAAAAGCGCCTAGTTCCTTGCATTTGCAAATCGTTCATATTATAATAACTTTGTTATGCTGGCAGCCGGGCGAAAGAGGGAACGTTTCTGCTGCTATTATCTACTCAATTATTTTAGCAAAGCAAACGCTTATGCGGATAGGAGCACACTATGACATCAAAAGAATTTGGCAAAATTCTTCAGGACAAGCTCACCAATGAGTACGGTGTGGAGCTGAATGTTGCCTCCAACCAGCAGATCTACCGCTCTCTGGCTCTGATCTGCCGTCAGATGATGAGTGAGAACCACAAAAAGTTCCAGTCCAAGGCTATCGGCACCGGCACCAAGCAGGTCTACTACCTCTGCATGGAGTTTCTGATGGGCCGCAGCCTGAAGATGAGCCTGTTCAATCTGGGTCTGGACGAGGTTGCCAAGAAGGCACTGGCTGACGCCGACATCAATCTGGACAGCATTTTTGAGGAAGAGCCCGATGCAGGCCTTGGCAACGGCGGCTTAGGCCGCTTGGCAGCCTGCTATCTGGACGGCATGGCCACCACCGATATCTGCGGCACCGGCTACTCCATCCTGTACGAGTACGGCATCTTCAAGCAGAAGATCGTGGACGGCTGGCAGCAGGAGCGCGCCGACAACTGGCTGCCCGGCGGTCAGGTGTGGCTGAAGAGCCACCCGGATCAGGCTGTGGAGATCCGCTTTGACGGCGAGATCCACGAGAACTGGGACAACGGCTTCCACTACATCCAGCACACCAACTACAACAGCGTCATGGCTATCCCCTCCGATATGTATGTGCAGGGCTACGACGGAAAGGGCGTTGCAAAGCTGCGTCTGTGGCAGGCAAAGGCCCCGGACTTTGATATGTCCAGCTTCTCTCTGGGCAACTACAACACCGCTATGAGCAAGAACGCCAACGCCGAGCTCATCTCCAAGGTGCTGTACCCCAACGATAACCACGTTGAGGGCAAGATCCTGCGCCTGCGTCAGCAGTACTTCCTGTCCGCTGCTTCTATCGGCGATATCGTGCAGAACCACCTGTCCAGCTACGCTACGCTGGAGAACCTGCCCGACAAGGTCGCCATCCAGCTGAACGACACCCACCCCACGCTGGCCATCCCCGAGATGATGCGCATCCTGCTGGATGAGTGCGGCTTTGACTGGGACAAGGCCTTCAGCATCTGCCAGAAGGTGTTCTCCTACACCAACCACACCGTTATGGCTGAGGCTCTGGAGAAGTGGAATGTGGACATCTTCAAGATGACCCTGCCCCGCATCTACCAGATCGTGGTGGAGATGGACCGCCGCGCCCGCGAGGAGCTGGCAAAGGCTTTCCCCGGCGATCAGGGCAAGATCGACTACATGGCACTGATCGGCGACAATCAGGTGCGCATGGCCAACATCTGCGCCTACACCGCCAACAGCATCAACGGCGTTTCCAAGCTGCACAGCGAGATCATCAAGGAAAGCGTTTTCCACGATTACTACCTGTTCAAGCCCAACGCCTTCAAGAACGTGACCAACGGCATTGCATACCGCCGCTGGCTGCTGGCTTCTAACCCCGGCCTGTGCAAGCTGCTGGACGAGACCATCGGCGAGGGCTACAAGCACGATGCTTCCGATCTGGCCAAGCTGAACAAGTACGCCGACGACAAGACCGTGCTGAAGAAGCTGAACGAGATCAAGCTGGCCAACAAGAAGGATTTTGCAAGCTATCTGGCAAAGAGCACCGGTCAGGTCATCGACCCCAATTCCATCTTTGACTGCCAGGTCAAGCGTATGCACGAGTACAAGCGCCAGCACCTGAATGCGCTGAACATCGCTGCACAGTACCTGTACCTGAAGGAGAACCCCAACGCCGACTTCATCCCCAAGACCTACATCTTCGGCGCAAAGGCTGCTCCCGGCTACTACATGGCAAAGCAGATGATCCGCATGATCTGCAAGCTGGGCGACCTGATCAACAACGACCCCGCCGTGCGTGAGAAGCTGCGCGTGGTGTATCTGGAGGAGTATTGTGTCTCCCTGAGCGAGCACCTGATGCCCGCTGCCGAGGTCTCTGAGCAGATCTCTCTGGCAGGCACCGAGGCTTCCGGTACCGGCAACATGAAGTTCATGCTGAACGGTGCCATCACGCTGGGCACTCTGGATGGTGCAAACGTGGAGATCGCCGATGCTGCCGGTAAGGAGAACGAGCTGATCTTTGGTATGCTGACCCCCGAGGTGAACAACCTGAAGCAGGTGGGCTACCACCCCAACGCCTTTATCATGGGCGACGACGTGGCCAACAGCGCCCTGAACTTCCTGGAGCGCGGCTGGAACGGTGAGAACTTCCACGAGGTCACCGAGAATCTGCGCAGCAGCGACCCGTACATGGTCATGGCAGACTTCAAGGACTACCGCCGTGCACAGGCCGACCTGCAGAAGCTGTATGCTGACCGCGAGACTTGGGCCCGCATGAGCCTGAAGAACATTGCCAACAGCGGCATCTTCAGCGCAGACCGCGCCGTGCTGGACTACGCCCGCGATATCTGGTACGCTTCCCCCGTGCCCATGGGCAAGTAATTTCCCTTGTAAAACCGCAAAGCCCCGGTGGCATTTTGCCCGCCGGGGCTTTTTTGAGAAAGGACGATCTTTTTTGTCTTGTCTGTTCAACAGCTACGACCCCTACTTTAAGCAGCCCTTTGGTGCCGTGCGCGCCGGGCAGAGCGTGCACCTGACCCTGTGCATCCCCGAGGAGCTGGGCTATGTGGACCCGCACCTTGTGCTGCAAAAGGAGGGCAAATACGATGTGCCCGTGCACTACCGCATGAAATTTGACGGCCAGACGCCCCACCAGAACCATTTTTCGGTGGATGTTGTGCTGGGCGACCCGGGCCTATACTTCTACTATTTTGATCTGTATACCGACTTCCGCCGCATCGTGCGCGGGGCAGACAACTGCGGCGTGGTCAGCTGGCAGGAGGGTGAAAGCTGGCAGATCACAGTCTACGAGCCGGATTTCCAGACGCCCGAATGCATCAAGGGCAAGGTGTTCTACCAGATCTTCCCGGACCGGTTCTGTGAGGGCATCGAGAACAAGCCCATGCCCTTCCCGGATCGGCTGTATCAGGCCGATAAGCACGCCGAGCCTTTCTGGCAGCCCAACGAGACCGGCGGCCACCTGAACGAGGACTACTTTGGCGGCGATTTGGAGGGCATTCGCATCAAGCTCCCCTACCTGCGGGAGATGGGCGTGGATTATCTGTACCTGAACCCCATCTTTGAGGCGCACTCCAACCACCGCTACAACACCGCCGACTACCTGAACGTGGACCCGCTGCTGGGCACCAACGAGGAGTTTGAGGTGCTCTGCCGCGAGGCTGCCAAGTACGGCATCGGCATCGTGCTGGACGGTGTGTTCAGCCACACCGGCTCGGACAGCCGGTACTTCAACCGCGAGGGCCGCTACGGCGAGGGCGGCGCTTACCGCGACCCCAACTCCCCCTACCGCAGCTGGTACGACTTTGACCCCAAGTACAAGGGCGGCTACCGCAGCTGGTGGGGCTTCGAGACCCTGCCGGAGGTCAATGAGGAGACCCCCTCCTTTGTGGAGTTCATCACCGGCGAGGGCGGCGTCATCGACACATGGCTGCGTCGGGGTGCTGCCGGTTTCCGTCTGGATGTGGCCGACGAGCTGCCGGACGAGTTCATTGAGAAGATCCGCACCGCCGTCAAGCGGGTAAGCCCGGAAAAGTTTTTGCTGGGCGAGGTGTGGGAGGACGCCACCACCAAGTTCGGCTTTGACCACCGCCGCACCTACCTGCTGGGCAAGGGGCTGGACAGCGTGATGAACTACCCCTTCAAGAACTCCGTGCTGGATTTTGTCAAGGGCAAACCTGCCCAGCAGGCCGCCAACGAGATCCTTTCCATTTGCGAGCACTACCCTGCCCCTGCCATCAACACGGCACTGAACTTTTTGTCTACCCACGACACCGAGCGCGCCCTGACCGTGATTGCGGACGAGCCCGCCAACGGACGCGGCCGGGAGTGGCAGAGCGGCCGCAGCGTGACCGGCGAAGCCTACGAGGAAGGGATGCTGCGCCTGCGCATGGCCTATGCCATCATCTACACCCTGCCCGGCGTACCCTGCCTTTACTACGGCGATGAGATCGGGATGCAGGGCTACCGCGACCCCTTCAACCGCGCCTTCTTCTGCTGGGACAGCCACGAGGAGCGTCTGCGCCCGGTGCTGGCACAGCTGGCGCAGCTGCGCCACAGCTGCGAAGCCTTCCGCACCGGAGAGCTGCGGGTGCTGCGGGCTGAGGACGGCATCCTGCACTACCAGCGCATCGGCAAGACCGAGACTGCGGAGATCATCGTGAACCGCTCTGAGCACATCATCGTAGAGCCGCTGGCTTCCGGCAAGCACACCGAGGTGAACCCCATGGGCTTTACCATCGTGGTGGAAGAAAACGGCCACAACCCCAACCACAGCTACTACGATATCCAGTAAATCAATTTTTCGGGACAGCGAAATACCTTTTGGGTGTTTTGCTGTCCCATTTTCATCCTTTCTTTTCCATTTTTGTCTATATTTTGTTTTCTGTGCAACGTTCCAGTAAAAAACTCTTGACCTTCCCCCAAGGGGATGCCGTATAATAGCAACATAAGGAGGTAACATACCATGCAGATCTCCCCCATTCTCTGGCTGGCTGCAGCCGTGGGCTTTCTGGCACTGGAGGCCAGTACCTTTAATATGACCTCCATCTGGTTTGCCATCGGCTCTGCCGCCGCATTGCTGTGCTGCGTGTTCACCGGGTCGTTCCGGGTGCAGGCGGTGGTCTTTCTGGTGGTAAGCATCCTGTGCCTTGCAGCCTTCCGCCCGCTGGCGGCAAAGCTGCGGCTCAAACATACCGCCACCAACGGCGACCGTAATCTGGGACGGGAGGCCATCGTGCTCTCCCCTGTCACCGCCGAAGTCCCCGGCCGGGTGCGGCTGGACGGCGTGGACTGGAACGCCCGCTGCGCCACCCCCGGCGACACCCTTGCACCCGGTGCGCTTTGCCGCGTTACCGAGATCCACAGCACCCTGCTCATCGTAGAGCCTGTTCTGACCGAAAGCCGTAACCCCCACACAACAACCTGACAAAGGAGATGCACTATGGTTCTGTTTTTTGTCATTCTTGCGCTTGTTTTTGTTCTGGTGCTGGTCATTGTTTCCAACATCGTCATCGTGCCGCAGTCCAAGGTATATGTCATTGAGCGGCTGGGCAGCTACTCCGATACATGGACTGCCGGCCTGCACGTCAAGATCCCCTTTATTGAGCGCATTGCCAAAAAGGTAAGCCTGAAGGAGCAAGTTGCAGACTTTCCCCCTCAGCCTGTGATCACCCGCGATAACGTGACTATGCAGATCGACACCGTGGTGTTCTTTCAGGTCATGGACGCAAAGCTGTACACCTACGGTGTCAACCAGCCCATTGCCGCCATCGAGAGCCTTTCTGCCACCACCCTGCGCAACATCATTGGTGAGATGGAGCTGGATCATACCCTGACCAGCCGCGATGTCATCAACGGCAAGATCACCGCCATTCTGGACGAAGCCACCGACAAGTGGGGCATCAAGGTGAACCGCGTGGAGGTGAAGAACATCATCCCGCCGCGGGAAATTCAGGAAGCCATGGAGAAGCAGATGAAGGCTGAGCGCGAGAAGCGCGCCGTCATCCTGAAGGCAGACGGTGAAAAGCAGGCCGCCATTACCGCCGCCGAGGGCGAAAAGGAAGCCGCCATCCTGCGCGCCGATGCTGTGAAGCAGCAGCGCATTCTGGAGGCTGAGGGCGAAGCACAGGCTATTCTGGCTGTGCAGAAGGCCAACGCCGATGCCATCCGTCTGCTGAACGAGGCCATGCCCAGCGACAAGGTGCTGGCTATCCGCAGCCTTGAAGCGCTGGCGAAGGTCGCCAACGGCAAAGCCACCAAGATCATCATCCCCTCTGAGCTGCAGAATCTGGGCGGCGTTGTGCCCAGCATCAAGGAACTGATGACCGACCCGAAGGACGCCGAGTAACCGCTCATCCACAAGCAGTAAACTAAAACAACTCCCGGTCACGTTAGCGGCGTGACCGGGAGTTGTTCTTTTGCGATCTATGCTTTATCCGGGGGATCACTTCTCCCCTTTTTCCTCGTTCTCCTGTGCCTGCTGTTCGCGGCGCAGTTCTTTAATGCGCTTTTTCTCGCTCTGGACGTGGGGCCACGGCCATAAGAAGCCCTCGTTCTGCTTGCACCAGCGGGTAAGGGGGTAGAAGGCAAAGGCCAGACCAAAAATGTACAGCAGCGCGTACAGCAGGGCATCCAGCGTGACCAGAGCATCCAGTGCGCCGATCACCGCCACAACACAGCCCGCCTTTAAAAAGAACTGGCCGTTCTGACGGCAGTATTCCTCAAAGTTTTCGGCCTTGACCGCCCTGCGCCCCTGATCGCCCCACACGCGGGGATTTTTCATCACCGAAAAACCGTAAAAGGCCATCATCAGGCCAAGGGTAAGCTGAAATCCAAAAAACATGGGTCATACCTCGTTTTTATCAGAATACAAAGGCGGATCAGTCCTCAAACAGGGGCTTCATAAAGGGCAAAAAGTCCAGCGTTGCAAAGTAATCGCGGGGGGTCTGGGCGCGGCGGATCAGCCGGTGAGAGCCGTCCTCGCACAGCAGCACCTCGGCGCAGTGCAGCTTGCCGTTGTAGTTGTAGCCCATAGCAGAGCCGTGGGCACCGGTATCGTGGATGTAAAGGATATCCCCGATGTCGATCTTGGGCAGCATCCGGTCAACGGCAAACTTGTCGTTATTCTCGCACAGACCGCCCACCACGTCGTACTTGTGGTCGCAGGGGGCGTTCTCCTTGCCCAGCACGGTGATGTGGTGGTAAGCGCCGTACATGGCGGGGCGCATCAGGTTTGCGGCGCAGGCGTCCAGACCGATGTACTCCTTATAGATGTGCTTTTCGTGGATGACGGTGGACACCAGCGCGCCGTAGGGGCCGGTGGTAAAGCGGCCCATCTCGCTGAAGATGGCTACATCCCCCATGCCGGCAGGCACAAGGATCTCCTCAAACTTTTTGTGCACACCCTCGCCGATGGCCATGATGTCGTTCTCGGTCTGCTCCGGGCGGTAAGGGATGCCCACGCCGCCGGACAGGTTGATATAGCTGATATGCGCACCGGTAGCCTGCTGCACCCGGACAGCCAGCCGGAACAGGATTGCTGCCAGCTCCGGGTAGTAGGCATCCGAGATGGTGTTGGAGGCAAGGAACGCGTGGATGCCGAACTGCTTTGCGCCCTTCTGCATCAGCTTTTTGTAGCTGTCGATCATCTGCTGCTCGGTCATGCCGTACTTGGCATCGCCGGGCTTGTCCATGACCTGAAAGCCCTCTTCGCTCTCGCCCAGCTGGAAGGTCCCGCCGGGGTTATAGCGGCAGAAGATCTCCTGCGGCACACCAGCCACCCGCTCCAGAAACTCCACCATGGTGGCGTCGTCCAGATTGATGTAGGCGCCCAGCTCGTAAGCCTTCTTCATATCCTCCACGGGGGTCTGGTTGGAGGAGAACATGATATCGTGGCCGGTAAAGCCGCAGACCTCGCTGAGCATCAGCTCGGTCAGGGAAGAGCAGTCCACGCCGCAGCCCTCCTCCTTGAGGATCTGCAGGATGACAGGGTTCGGCAGCGCCTTGACCGCAAAATACTCCTTGAAGCCCTTGTTCCAGCTGAAGGCCTTGTTGATGCGGCGGACATTCTCCCGGATGCCCTTTTCGTCGTAGACGTGGAACGGCGTGGGCACATCCTCGATGATCTGCTGTGCCATCGCCTCGGTCAGAAACGGTTTCTTTTCCATAATAACATCCCTCTCGTTTTGCGCAAGCCGGCATTTTCCGGTCTGCGGTCTATCCCATGCGGCCCAGTGCCGCAGTTCAAGCTGTTACAGTTTCAGGTTCTCCCGGGTGGGGGTAAAGGTGGGGATCATAGCCGCCAGCTGGCGCACCACGCCCTCATCGTTGTGGGCGGCAGCGGCTTCCAGCGCCTGCAGCTGCCCGTAGAACTCGGCAAGATCAATGGTGCGGGGGCTTGCCACAAAGATCTTGTTGTGCTGGGTGCGGCGCATCTTGTCCTGCTCCTCGTCCATCATCAGCTCTTCGTAAAGCTTCTCTCCGGGGCGCAGACCCACGATTTTTATCTCCATATTCACGCCCGGCTCATAGCCGTAAAAGCGGATGAGCTGCTTGGCAAGGTCCATAATGCGCACCGGCTCGCCCATATCCAGCACATAGATGTTGCCGCTTTCCGCCAGCGCACCCGCCTGCAGCACCAGCTGGGCTGCCTCCGGGATGGTCATAAAGTAGCGCACGATGTTGGGGTCGGTCAGGGTGACCGGCCCGCCCTTTTTGATCTGGGCTTCAAACAGCGGGATAACGCTGCCGTGGCTGCCCAGAACGTTGCCGAACCGCACCGCCACGCACTTCATGTCCGTGTTGCCCGCAAAGGTCTGGATGAGCATCTCGCAGATGCGCTTGGTGCAGCCCATGACGCTGGTGGGGTTCACAGCCTTATCGGTGGAAAGCTGCACAAAGCGCTCCACCCCGTGCTCGCTGGCGCTGACCAGCAGGTTTTTGGTGCCCAGCACATTGTTCTTTACGGCTTCGGCGGGGCTTACCTCCATCAGCGGCACGTGCTTGTGCGCCGCAGCATGGAACACCACCGTGGGGTGGTAGGTATCAAATACCTCGTCCAGACGCTTTTTATCCCGGATAGAGCCGATAAGCACCGTGACCGGGATATCGCGGCCGTACTTCTGCTGCAGTTCCATCAGCAGCTCGTAGGCGCAGTTTTCGTAGATATCAAAGATGAGCAGCTTGCCGGGCTTAAAGCGCATGACCTGACGGCACAGCTCGCTGCCGATAGAGCCGCCGCCGCCCGTTACCAGCACCGTTTTGCCGGTAAGGTAGCCGGAAATTTTGTCGGTATCCAGCGTGACCTCCTCGCGGGAGAGGAAGTCGGCGGGGTTCAGCTCGCGGAACACCTCCTGCTGGGGTGCACCGCTGCCCACCAGCTGCGGATCGCTGAGCACCTGCACCGCGCAATGGGTGCTGACGCACAGGTCGATAACGTGGCTCAGGCGGCTGCCCTTTAAGGTGGGGATGGCAATGATGATGCTGTGGATGCCGTAGCGCTTGCACAGCTCCGGGATGTCCTCCAGCGTGCCCTTCACCGGCACACCGTGGATGGTCTGGTTCAGCTTTGCAGGGTCATCGTCCACCGCCACCACGGCGTGGCCGTATTCCTTGTTGGATTTGCACACGTTGATGGCCCACGCACCAGCTTCGCCCGCGCCCACGATCATCACCGGACGGTTGGGGTCTTTCGCAGGCACTCTGCGCAGCTGCTCGCCCAGCGGGTGGTTCAAAAACAGCCGCCATGCCAGACGGCTGCCGCCGATGAACAAAAAGATGAGCACGGATGCCATGCAGTTGGCGGAATTAAACAGCACACCGTGGATAAAGTGGCGATTCACCACATACACCACAGCGGTGGGCACGGCGATCATCCCGGCAAGACGGATCAGATCCCGCTCACCGGCGTACTTCCACAGCACCGAGTACAGCCCGCCCGCCAGAAAGCAGACGATATACACCGCCACGATCCACGGCAGATTTTCGTACAGCAGAGCGCGGTTGTGCGGCCACCACACGGCATCTACCGCACCGTCTGCCCGCAGCAGCAGGGCAAAATAAAAGCTGAATGCCACAATGGCAGCATCCATCAGCACCAGCAGCGCACGGCGCAGCAGCACCTGCGGGGTATTCTTGGTTTTATCTTTCACTTACGATCCTCTTTTTTCCTCTCAGCGCCAAAGGCTTTTGCCCAGCGCTGCTTTTTCGGCAGTGTTCCCCGGCAGTGCCGGAAGGATACAACTACACGTTTGTATTATACTCACAATCCCCGCCTGTGTCCAGAAAATTTACGTTTTTATCACTTTCCCCTGTTTTTCCCGGTCTTTGCCTGCCGCAGCACCGCCCGCACTTCCTCCCAAAGCCCCAGCGGCAGCGCCGCCAGTAAAAACACGATGGCCGTCACCGTGCCGCCCGCCGTCAGCACTGCCAGCTGCCCCACCAATTCCTGTGCCGGAAAGCCCGCCAGCGCACGGCGCACGCCCCGCCCTGCCGCCCCGGCGGCGGCAGCAGCCAGCAGCGGTGCACCCAGCCAGCGCCGGAAGGCGTGCCCTGTGCCGCTGGAAAGCAGCAGCCGCCCGGTGTTGGCTACGCAGGTGTAAAAGCTGGAAAGCAGGATCACCGCCAGAAAGCCCCGCATTCCGTACCGGGGCAGCAGCAGCGCCACCCCGCCAATGCGCAGCACGGCGTCCCACACGCTGTACCGGAAGGCGGCTTTCTGCTCCCCGATGCCCTTCATGGCACCGTCCACCATGCTTTCCAAGTACATCAGCGGCATAGCCGGGGCAAGGATCTCCAGATAGAACCCGGCCTCCGGGCTATGGTAGAGCAGCTGCGCCAGCGGCCTGCCCCACACCCAGAACAGCGTACCCGCCAGCGCGGAGAAATACCCCGTGAGCCGCAGCATCCGGTCCAGCAGTGCGTTCAGCCGGGCGGTCTGTCCCTCGATATGCGCCTGTGTGATCTCCGGCATCAGCAAAACCGCCAGACTGCCCAGCAGCCCAAAGGGGAAATTGAGCAGCGGCAGTGCCATACCCTTTAAGGTACCGTACTGCTCCAGCGCGGCGGTGCGCCCGCCGGAAGCCGCCAGATATACCGCAAGACAGGCGGGCACCAGCATATTCTCGGCCGTGTGCAGCGCGCTGGAAAGCGCCCTGCCGCCCTCCACCGGCCAAAGGATGTCCCACAGCCGCCGGGACACCTCCCTTGGCGGGCGCGGCGCTGTGCTGCCGAAGCAGCGTGCCGCCTCCCGCCGGTAAAACAATGCCATCAGGGCGGTGGATACGGCCTCGCTCAGGGCGGTAGCCGCCAGCACCAGCGCGCAGCGACTGCCGTCCGGCCAGCCCTGCGTGCGGGAAAGCGCCCACACCACCGCAGCAATGCGCACCGTCTGCTCTGCCAGCTGGCTGAGCACGTTGGGCTCCACCCGCCGCCGCGCCAGAAAAAAGCCGCGCAGCACCGCCGAGATCGCCATCCACGGCAGCCCCAGCGCCGAGGTACGCAGCGCGGCAGCAGCGCGGACATCCCCCAGCCACCATTTTGCCGCAAGGCCTGCGGTGGCAAGCTGGGCGACCATGGCAAGCCCGCCCAGCGTAAGCCCTGCCAACACCAGCCGCACCAGCATCCCGCGCGCAGCGGCCTTATCCCGGCTGAGCTCCTCGGTCAGCAGCCGGGTAGCCGCCACCGAGATGCCCGCCGTAGCCAGCGTAACGAACAGTCCGTACACCGCTAGCACCAGCTGGTACAGCCCCATACCCGCCCCGCCCAAGGCGTTAGCCAGCCAGATGCGCAGCCCCATGCCTGCCAGCCGCAGCACCACGTCCGAACCGGTAAGCAGCGCCGCATTTTTAAAGTAGTTCTGCCGCACCCTGCACCTCCCCCTGCCCCGGAACGGGCGTTCACGGTTCAGCCTATGCGGCGGCTTTGCAAAACATGAGCGGCGCTATGGGTTGTTTCTGCGCACTTTTTATGGTATAGTTAACAGTGGTCAGGCAGGGCGCAAGCCCGCGCCTGTATTTTGAGCAAGGAGGAAGCGCACCGCCCGGGTCCTGCCCCTGCCGTGCGCGACAAAGAGAATGAGCGAAGAATGTACCCATGACTGCTCTAATTGCAGTGCAGCCTGTTCTTCCCGCGATGCCGCTCCGCAGCACGATGCCCCCAACCCTAACAGCAGCGTAAAAAAGGTCATCGGCGTTGTTTCCGGCAAGGGCGGCGTGGGCAAGAGCATGACCAGCGCCCTGCTGGCCTGTGCCATGGCCCGCCGCGGCTACCACTGCGGCATTCTGGATGCCGATATCACCGGCCCGTCCATCCCCAAACTGTTCGGCATCCACGGCCGTGCCATGGCGGACGACAAGGGCTGCTGGCCCATCCAGAGCCGTATGGGCATTGATGTGATGAGCATCAACCTGCTGGTGGAGAACGAGGAAGATCCCGTTGTGTGGCGCGGCCCGGTCATCGCCGGTGCCGTCAAGCAGTTCTGGACCGATGTGGTCTGGAAGGACGTGGATTTCCTGTTCGTGGATATGCCCCCGGGCACCGGTGATGTGCCCCTGACCGTGTTCCAGAGCCTGCCGGTGGACGGCATCGTTGTGGTGGCAAGCCCGCAGGAGCTGGTAAGCATGATCGTGGCAAAGGCCGTGAACATGGCTGAGATGATGAAGGTGCCCATGCTGGGCATCGTGGAAAACATGAGCTACATCGTCTGCCCGGACTGCGGCAAGCACATCAATGTGTTTGGCAACAGTCATGTGGACGAGGTGGCCGCAAAGCACAACCTGCCTGTGCTGGCCAAGTGCCCCATCGACCCCAAACTGGCCGAGCTTTCCGACGCCGGCATGATCGAGACCTATGGCGGCGAATTTTTGGAAGGTGCCGCAGACGCCTGCGAAAAGCTGCTGAAGAAGTAATGCACCCTGCCCTGTGCCCGTTGCGACACAGGGCTTTTTGCTTACCAAAGCCCGCCGACGTGCAAAAGGCATTCTTTTCCGCACGGCTTTGGGGCGGCAGCGCACTTTAAAAAACAAGGTTCGCGGCCCATTCCTGCTTTTAATTTTCGTTTTGTGAAGCAGCTGTTACTTTTTATCTGTTTTTTTAAACAAATTCTGCTTTTTGCTATTGTAAAACCCACCGCAAAGCTTTATAATAGTAAAGTAAGCATTGCCCGCTTATGCGGGCGTGCCATGCAAGCATGGAGAACCGGAAGCGCCCGGCATCTGCAAGGATACCCCCGCTGTGCGGCGGGCAAAGGCATTTCCGCTTTTTCAAATTTATAGAGTAATTGGGAAAAAGGAGTATTCTATTATGCTGACGAATGAATACCTGAAGCGCGTTTACGAGGGTCTGGAAAAGCGCAACGCCAACGAGCCTGAGTTTTTGCAGGCTGTGCGCGAGGTGCTGGAGAGCATCCAGCCCGTTGTGGAAAAGCACCCCGAGTACGAGAAGGCCGGTCTGATCGAGCGCATGGTGGAGCCGGAGCGCATCATCACCTTCCGTGTGCCCTGGGTGGACGATGCCGGTAAGGTGCAGGTGAACCGCGGCTACCGCGTGCAGTTCAACAGTGCCATCGGCCCCTACAAGGGCGGCCTGCGCTTCCATCCCTCTGTCAATCAGGGCATCCTGAAGTTCCTCGGCTTCGAGCAGATCTTCAAGAACAGCCTGACCACCCTGCCCATGGGCGGCGGCAAGGGCGGCTCTGACTTTGACCCCCACGGCAAGAGCGACATGGAAGTGATGCGCTTCTGCCAGAGCTTTATGACCGAGCTGTACCGTCACATCGGCCAGTTCGTGGACTGCCCCGCCGGTGATATCGGTGTCGGCGGCCGCGAGGTCGGCTATATGTTCGGCCAGTACAAGCGCCTGACCAACAGCTTCCAGGGCGGTATGCTCACCGGCAAGGGTCTGACCTTCGGCGGTTCTCTGGCTCGTACCGAGGCTACCGGCTACGGCCTGTGCTACTTTACCGCTGAGGCTCTGAAGTGTATGCGCAACGACAGCTTCGAGGGCAAGACCGTGGTCATCTCCGGCTCCGGCAACGTGGCTATCTACGCCTGCGAGAAGGCTACCCAGCTGGGTGCCAAGGTCGTGACTATGTCCGACTCCAACGGCTATGTCTACGACCCCAACGGCATCGATCTGGCTTACGTCAAGGATCTGAAGGAAGTGCGCCGCGGCCGTATCAAGGAGTACGCCGAAACCCACGAGGGTGCAACCTATGTGGCTGATTGCAGCAAGGTGTGGACTGTCCCCTGCGACATCGCCCTGCCCTGCGCTACCCAGAACGAGATCAACAAGGAGTCTGCCGAGGCTCTGGTAAAGGGCGGCTGCACCGTGGTCTGCGAGGGCGCTAATATGCCCAGCACCCCGGAGGCCATCGAGGTCTACCTGTCCAACGGCATTCTGTACGGACCCGCAAAGGCTTCCAACGCAGGCGGCGTGGCCACCTCTGGTCTGGAGATGAGCCAGAACTCCGAGCGCCTGAGCTGGAGCTTTGAGGAAGTGGATGCCAAGCTGAAGGGCATCATGGAGGGCATCTTCCACGCTTCCTACGACGCTTCTGTGGCTGCCGGTTCTGAGGGCAACCTGATGGTCGGTGCAAACTGCGCCGGCTTCCTGAAGGTCGCTACCGCCATGATGGCACAGGGCATCACCTACTAAGTCATACTGCATCGTCCAAGAGCCGCGCCCGCAGGGGTGCGGCTCTTTTTTGGTATAACCCCGCCCCGCTCAGCCCACACTGGCAGTATCTTATGGCAGAAAGGGAGTTTTGTATGGACGAGCAGATGTTTTGTTTTCAGTGTGAGCAGGCGGCGGGCTGCACCGCCTGCACCGGTGCAGCGGGGGTGTGTGGCAAGTCGGCCGAGACAGCCGCCGCACAGGACCGGCTCACCGGGGCGCTCATCGCGTTTGCCGGGCAGCTCATCGCGGCGGGGCGCGGCCCGGCCCCGGAACAAGCCCAGCTGCTGATGCAGGGGCTGTTCACCACCATTACCAACGTGAACTTTGACCCCGCCGCCGTGGACGCGCTGACCCGCCGGGTGCACGACGCCAGCCCCGGCACCGGCCCGGACTACGACATGCAGGCCCTCTGGCGGGAACCGGATGCCGACCGGCGCAGCCTGAAATGCTTTGTGCTGTTCAGCCTGCGGGGCATGGCCGCCTACAACTACCACGCCCGGGTGCTGGGCCGCATCGACCCGGAGCTGGACCGGTTCTTCTGTACCGCCCTGCAGGCCGTAGGCGACCCCGGCCAGACCACCGACGCCCTGTGGCAGCTGGTGCAGTCCACAGGAGAAGCCAGCTACCGCTGCATGGAGCTACTGGACGCGGCCAATACCGGCGCGTTTGGCGATCCGGAACCGGTGCAGGTGCCCCTGACCATTGAAAAGGGGCCGTTCATCGTGATTTCCGGCCACGACCTCTACGACGCACAGCAGCTGCTGGAACAGACTGCAGGCCGGGGCGTCAACGTCTACACCCACTCGGAGATGCTGCCCGCCCACGGCTACCCGGAGCTGAAGCGCCGCTACCCCCACCTCAAGGGCAACTTTGGCACCGCATGGCAGAACCAGCAGCGGGAGTTCGAGGACATCCCCGCGCCCATCCTGTTCACCACCAACTGCATCATGCCCCTGCGCGCCAGCTACGCCGACCGGGTGTTCACCACCTCGGTGGTGGCTTACCCCGGCGTGCCTCACATCGACGAAGGGCGCGACTTTTCCCCGGTGATCGAAAAGGCGCTGGAGCTGGGCGGCTACGCGCAGGACACCCTGCTGCCCGGCCTGAACGGCGGCTCCACGGTGACCACCGGTTTTGCCCGCACCGCCGTGCTGCAGCACGCGGACGAGATCGTGCAGGCGGTGCGGGACGGTAAGCTGCGGCACTTCTTTCTGGTGGGCGGCTGCGACGGCACCCGGCCCAGCCGCCGCTACTACACCGAGTTTGCCCGCCTTACCCCGCCCGACACCATCCTGCTGACCCTGGCCTGCGGCAAGTTCCGCCTGAACGACCTGCCCCTTGGCACCGTGCCGGGCACCGGCTTGCCCCGCATTCTGGACGTGGGCCAGTGCAACGACGCCTACAGCGCCATCCGCATCGCATTGGCTCTGGCCGACGCCTTTGGCTGTGGCGTCAACGACCTGCCCCTCTCGCTGGTGCTGTGCTGGTTTGAGCAGAAGGCCGTGTGCATCCTCATCGCGCTGCTGGCGCTGGGCATCCGGAACATCCGGCTGGGGCCTACCCTGCCCCCGTTCCTCTCGCCGGGGGTGGTGCGCACCCTGCAGGAACGGTACGGCCTCAAGCCCATTGCCACCCCGGAAGCCGACCTGCAGGCCATTCTGGGCGGGTGAGGTTTCGTTTGGTTATTTTGCAACAAACCTGCAAATCGAAGCATTCCTGAGTCCTGAGTGTTCCGCATCACTCAGGGCAAATTCCTCCAAACCGCCGTACCCGCGTGCACAACGCCGGGTGCGGCGGTTTTGTTTGTATGCCGCGCACAGCTGCGGGGGCTCGCGGCATCTCGCACAAGAAGCGGCGCAATGTGTGTAGCATATTTGGTGCAGCTGTCACTTGAAGATTTTTCAGGAATCTGTATAATATCAGGTATCGGAACAAAGGCGTTCCGCAGGGGCATTCTGTGCCCTTGCGGGGCGTCTTTTTTCTTTTTGCAGGGGATAAAAAGCTGCGGAGGGTGCCGCAGCCCCCGGTAAGCAAACACGTAAAAAGGATGGGAAAGACTATGGAAAACTTTACAGAGCAGAAAACCACCCTTGGTCTGTACGACCCACAGTTCGAGCACGATGCCTGCGGTATCGGCGCTGTGGTGGACATCAAGGGACGTAAAAGCCACCAGACGGTGGACGATGCACTGTCCATCGTGGAGCGGCTGGAACACCGCGCCGGTAAGGACGCCGAGGGTAAGACCGGCGACGGCGTGGGCATCCTGCTGCAGATCAGCCACAAGTTCTTCTCCAAGGTCGCCGAGGAGCTGAACATCCGGCTGGGCAACGAGCGGGAGTACGGCGTGGGTATGTTCTTCTTCCCCCAGAACGAGCACCTGCGGGCACAGGCTATGAAGCTGTTCGAGGTGGTCACCCGCAAGGAGGGGCTGGAGTTTCTGGCATGGCGCGAAGTGCCCGTAGATCCCGATGCCGTGGGGCAGAAGGCGCGGGACTGTATGCCCGCCATCTGGCAGTGCTTCATCAAAAAGCCCGCCAAGGTAAGCAAGGGCATTGAGTTTGACCGCCGCTTGTACATCGTGCGCCGCGTGTTCGAGCAGGCCAGCAACGGCACTTATGTGCCCAGCCTGTCCAGCCGCACCATCGTGTACAAGGGGATGTTCCTTGTGCACGACCTGCGCCGCTTCTATGCCGACCTGCAGGACCCGGATTATGAATCCGCCATCGGTATGGTGCACAGCCGCTTTTCTACCAACACCAACCCCAGCTGGATGCGCGCGCACCCCAACCGCTTCATCCTGCACAACGGCGAGATCAATACCATCAAGGGCAACACCGATGCCATGCTGGCGCGTGAGGAGAGCATCTCCAGCCCCATTCTGCAGGACGACATGAACAAGATCCTGCCCATCATCAACACCTCCGGCTCGGACTCCGCCATGCTGGATAACGCACTGGAGTTCATGGTGATGAACGGCATGGATCTGCCGCTGGCTGTGATGATCACCATCCCCGAGCCGTGGGAAAACAACAAGAACATCAGCCAGAAAAAGCGGGATTTCTACCAGTACTACGCCACCATGCTGGAGCCGTGGGACGGCCCCGCCGCCATCCTGTTCTCGGACGGCGACGTGATGGGCGCGGTGCTGGACCGCAACGGTCTGCGCCCCAGCCGCTACTACATCACCAAGGACGGCCGCATGATCCTGTCCTCTGAGGTGGGCGTGCTGGAATGCGACCCGGAGAATATTCTGGTCAAGGAGCGTCTGCGTCCCGGCAAGATGCTGCTGGTGGATACCGTCAAGGGTGAAGTGGTGGATGACGAAAAGCTGAAGGAGCTTTACGCCAGCCGTGAGCCCTACGGCGAGTGGATCGACCGCAATCTGGTGCAGCTGAGCGGGCTGAAGATTCCCAACGTGAAGGTGGAGAGCTACACCGGCGAACAGCTGACCCGGCTGCAGAAGGTGTTCGGCTACAAATACGAGGACGTGAACACCATGATCCTTGCCATGGCGCGGGCGGGCGCAGAGCCTTCCGGTGCCATGGGTACCGACACTCCGCTGGCTGTGCTCAGCAGCCAGCATCCCCCGCTGTTCAACTACTTTAAGCAGCGGTTTGCACAGGTGACCAACCCCCCTATCGACGCCATCCGGGAGAAGGTGGTCACCTCCACCAGCGTTTACATCGGTGCACACGGCAACCTGCTGGAGGATAAGCCCGAGAACTGCAAGGTGCTCAAGGTGCACAACCCCATCCTGACCAACACTGACCTACTGAAGATCAAGTACATGAACGTGCCGGGCTTCAAGGTGGCTACGGTGTCCATCAACTACTACAAGAACACCAGTCTGGAAAAGGCCATCGACCGGGTATTTCTGGAGGTAGACCGCGCCTATAAGGAGGGTGCGAACATCATCATCCTGTCCGACCGCGATGTGGATGAATACCATGTGACCATCCCCAGCCTGCTGGCGGTTTCGGCAGTATCCCAGTACCTCATCCGCACCAAAAAGAGCACCGCACTGGCGCTGATTTTGGAAAGCGCCGAGCCGCGCGAGGTGCACCACTTTGCCACCCTGCTGGGCTACGGTGCCTGCGCCGTCAACCCCTATCTGGCACACGAGACCATCGGACAGCTCATTGACGAGGGTCTGCTGGACAAGGATTACTATGCCGCTGTTCAGGACTACGACAACGCCATCCTCAATGGCATCGTGAAGATCGCCTCTAAGATGGGCATTTCCACCATCCAGAGCTACCAGAGCAGCCAGATCTTTGAGGCTGTGGGCATCTCGAAGGAGGTCATCGACAAATACTTCACCGGCACGGTGAGCCGTGTGGGCGGTGTGAGCATGGCAGACATTCAGGCCGATGTGGAGGCGCTGCACAACGCCGCCTTTGACCCGCTGGGGCTGGATATCAACATGGAGCTGTCCGACAGCGGTGCCCACAAGTTCCGCAGCGGCAAGGAGGAGCACCTGTTTAATCCCCAGACCATCCATCTGTTCCAGAAAGCCTGCCGCACCGGCGATTACGACACCTTCAAGCAGTTCACCCAGACGGTGGACAACATGGGTGCCGAGGGCGTGCATCTGCGCAGCCTGCTGGACTTCAACTACGCCGCAGACGGCGGCATCCCGCTGGAGGAGGTAGAGCCGGTCTCCAGCATCGTCAAGCGGTTCAAGGGCGCTGCCATGAGCTACGGCGCACTGAGCAGCGAAGCACACGAGACCATTGCCATTGCCCTGAACCGTCTGGGCGGCCGCAGCAATACCGGCGAGGGCGGCGAGCCCGAGGAGCGCTACCACAGCGAGAGCAATTCCAAAATCAAACAGGTAGCTTCTGCCCGCTTTGGCGTGACCAGCAAGTATCTGGTCAGCGCCGAGGAGATCCAGATCAAGCTGGCACAGGGCGCAAAGCCCGGCGAGGGCGGCAACCTGCCCGGTGCAAAGGTGTATCCGTGGATCGCCAAGACCCGCCACAGCACCACCGGCGTAGGACTCATCTCTCCCCCGCCCCACCACGATATCTACTCCATCGAGGATCTGGCAGAGCTGATCTACGACCTGAAAAACGCCAACCGCAGCGCTAACATCAACGTCAAGCTGGTCAGCGAGGCGGGTGTCGGCACCATTGCCGCCGGTGTTGCCAAGGGCGGCGCACAGGTCATTCTGGTGTCCGGCTATGACGGCGGCACCGGTGCTGCGCCCCGCACCTCCATCAAGCACGCCGGTCTGCCTTGGGAGCTGGGCATCGCCGAGACCCACCAGACCCTGATCCTGAACGGCCTGCGCACCCGCGTGCGCATTGAGAGCGACTCCAAGCTGCTGTCCGGCCGGGATGTGGCCATCAGCTGTATGCTGGGCGCAGAGGAATTCGGCTTTGGCACCACCCTGCTGATGGCAGAGGGCTGCGTGATGATGCGTGTGTGCAATCTGGACACCTGCCCCATGGGCATCTGCACCCAGAACCCCGAACTGCGCAAGAACTTCCGCGGCAAGCCGGAGTACATCATCAACTACCTCACCTTTGTGGCCGAGGAGCTGCGGGAGTACATGGCAAAGCTGGGCGTGCGCACCGTGGACGAGCTGGTAGGCCGCACCGACCTGCTGCGGGTCAAGCCCGCCGCCCCGGGCAGCCGCGCCGCGGAGCTGGATCTGGACTGCATCCTGCACAACCCCGCCATTGCAAACAGCAACGTCCACTTTATCAAGGAGGACAGCTACGACTTCCATCTGGAAAACACGCTGGACATGAAGGTGCTGATGAAGAAGTTCAAGCTGGGCAGCAAGGCTCCCCAGAGCGTCAGCCTGAATGTTTCCAACGTGGACCGCGCCTTTGGTGCCATCTTTGGCAGCGAGATCACCCGCAAATACGGCAACGACCTGCCGGATGATGTGTACACCGTGCACTGCACCGGTGCAGGCGGCCAGAGCTTCGGTGCCTTTATCCCGAGCGGCCTGACGCTGGAGCTGGTGGGCGACTGCAACGACTACATGGGCAAGGGTCTTTCCGGCGGCAAGATCGTCGTGCGCCCGCCGCAGGGCATCGACTTCAAGCCCGAGGAAAACATCATCACCGGCAATGTGGCGCTGTACGGCGCTACCAGCGGCAAGGCGTTCATCTCCGGTGTGGCCGGTGAGCGCTTCTGCGTGCGCAACAGCGGCGCTACCGCCGTTGTGGAGGGCGTGGGCGACCACGGCTGTGAGTACATGACCGGCGGCACCGTGGTGGTGCTGGGACAGACCGGCAAGAACTTTGCAGCCGGTATGACCGGCGGCATTGCCTATGTGCTGGACGAGAACTGGGACTTCTACCAGCGCGTGAACAAGGAGACCGTCAGCCTTGAGCCGGTGGAGCATAAGTACGATGTTGCCACCCTGAAGGAGCTGATTCGCGCCCATGTGGAGGCCACCGGCTCTCCGCGCGGCAAAGAAATTCTGGACAATTTCAGTGCGTTCCTGCCCAAATTCAAAAAGGTGCTGCCTTACGATTACGACCGGATGCTGCGGGTCATCGCCTCGGTAGAGGAGCGTGGTCTGGACGGCGAGCAGGCACAGATCGAAGCATTCTATGCAGTGCAGAAGCATAAGTAAGGAGGGGCAGCAGCATGGGTAAGACAACAGGATTTATGGATTATGCGCGCAAGACCAGCACGGACGTTGCACCGCTGGAGCGCCTTGAAAATTTTAACGAGTTCCACATCTGGCTCTCGCGGGAGCAGCAGCAGACGCAGGCCGCCCGCTGCATGGACTGCGGCGTGCCCTTCTGTCAGGCGGGCATGATGATCGGCGGCATGGCCTCCGGCTGTCCTCTGAACAACCTCATCCCGGAGTGGAACGATCTGGTGTACCACGGCAAGTGGGAGCTTGCGCTCCACCGCCTGATGGCCACCAACCGCTTCCCGGAGTTTACCAGCCGGGTGTGCCCCGCCTTGTGTGAGGCCGCCTGCACCTGCGGGGATGTGACCGGCAGCAGTGTCACCGTGCGCGAAAACGAGCACGCCATCATCGAGACGGCCTACGCCAAGAACTGGCTGACCGCCACCCCGCCGCCGACCCGCACCGGCAAAAGCGTTGCCGTGGTGGGCAGCGGCCCTGCGGGGCTTTCGGTGGCCGAGTACCTGAACAAGCGCGGCCACGCCGTTACGGTGTTTGAGCGCGCCGACCGTGTGGGCGGCCTGCTGATGTATGGCATCCCCAACATGAAGCTGGACAAGGCAGTCATCGAGCGCCGGGTCAAGCTGATGCAGGCCGAGGGTGTTGAGTTCCGCACCGGCATGGATGTGGGCGGTGCCGTGCCCGCCGAGCAGCTGCTGGCTAATTTTGATGCCGTGGTGCTGTGCTGCGGCGCAAAAAAGCCCCGCGATTTGAACGTGCCCGGCCGGGACGCCAAGGGCGTGCACTTTGCGGTGGACTACCTGACCAGCGTGACCAAGAGCCTGCTGGACTCCGGCTTTGCAGACGGCAGAGCCATCAACGCAGCCGGTAAAAACGTACTGGTCATTGGCGGCGGCGACACCGGCAACGACTGTCAGGGCACTGCCCTGCGGCAGGGCTGCACCGACCTGATGGCGCTGGAAATGATGCCGCAGCCTCCTGTCGAGCGCACCGCTGCAAACCCGTGGCCGGAGTGGCCCCGGGTGCTGAAGGTGGACTACGGCCAGACCGAGTGCATTGCAAAGTTCGGCAAGGATCCGCGCGTGTATCAGACCACCGTGAAGGAGTTTTTGAAGGACGAGGCCGGCAATCTGACCGGTGCCGTCATCAGCTGCCTGAAACCGGAGCGCGACCCCGAGACCGGCCGCACCAGCATGGTGCCCACCGGCAAGGAATTTACCTACGACTGCCAGCTGGCGTTTATCGCCGCAGGCTTTACCGGCTGCGAAAACTACACAGCCGATGCCTTTGGGGTGGAGCTGACCGCCCGGGGCAATGTAGCCGACCACAGCTTTAAGACCAATGTGGACAAGGTATTCGTCTGCGGCGATATGCGCCGCGGCCAGAGCCTTGTGGTGTGGGGTCTGCGCGAGGGCCGCGATTGCGCCGCCGAGGTGGACCGCTGCCTGATGGGCTACACCAACCTTTAATTTGCCATTCTCTTTCCTATCCTAAACAAGCAGAAGCGGGAGCCCGTTGCAAGGCTCCCGCTTCTGCTTTTATTGTTATGTTTAATCTGTATCGTATTCCGGCTCTGTGCTGCCCTCCGGGGTCGTTTCCGGGGTAGTAGGCTCGGTAGCGGCAGGCTCTTCCGGGGTGGCGGTGATCTGCACACTGGGGTCAGCAGCGATATACACGGTGATCACCGTGCCCACCGTGACCATAGCGCCCTCTTCCTCGCTGGCAGAGACCACACAGCCCGTGGCGTAGGAGCCATCGTTCACCACCATAAAGCAGCTGGCCACAAGCCCCCGGCTGCTCAGGATCTCAATAGCCTTATCCTGCGATGCACCGATGATCTTGGGCATCTCCACCTTTTCCGGGCCCTGACTGACCACGATCTGGATCACCTCGCCGTTCTTCATCACCTCGCCAGCCTCCGGCTCCTGCCGGATGACCTGCCCGGAGGGCACAGTATCGCTGTACTCCAGCACCGCCCGGAACAGGTACATACTGGTGTACTCGCGGTTATTCTTGATTTGCTCGTAATCGATGCCCACAAAGTTGGGCACAAGGTTCTGTGGCTTCATTTCCTCGCTGCTGGCAGCTTCCGAGCTCGGCTCCGAAGAGGGCAGCTGCTCCTCCTTGCTGCTCACGATGCCCCACAGGGTGAGCAAGATCAGAACGGAAAGCAGGATCAGGATGCCCGCCAGCAATCCCTTCAAACTGAGCAGATGTTCCCTGCCCTGCCCGCTCTGCTCTGCCCGCACCGGATGCATCGGGGTCTCCGGCTTCATGGTGCGGGTCAGCTCGGCGGTATATTCCTTGGAAGAAAGCGCCTGATACAGCTGCGGCACGGTCTGGATTCGCTCCATGACCTTGAGCCGCAGCCCCAGCTGCAACACATCGGAAACGTAGGCCGGCACGGCAGGCTCTACGGTGCGTGCCCGGGGGTTAGAGTCCGACACCACGCGCTGGGCAGCGGGCATGGGTGCCTGCCCGCATACCATGCGGTAAAAGACGGCGGCAAGGCTGTACTCATCGGTATAGCGCCCCTCAAACTCGGCGGTGGTGTACTGCTCCGGCGCAGAGTAGCCTTCGTACAGCTGCTCGTGCAGGCCGCTGCCTGCGGTGCGCAGACCCACAGTGGCGTACCCAGCCAGACGGCAGCGGCCATCTGCCATCACCCGGATATTCTCCGGGCAGATGCCGCGGTGCACCAGCCCTGCCTTGTGCATGGCCGCCACGCCCTCAAACACCGGGCGCAGCATGGCGCAGGCCTCCTCTGCCCGCACCGGGGCGGGACGGTTTTCCAGCCATTGCTCCAGCGAGGTGCCACCTAGGTTTTCCAGCACCGCATACACGGTGTTGTTGGCTTCCACCACGTCCAGCACGGCTTCCAGACCGCTGGCGGGGGTAATGCGCTGGATGGCGCGGTACAGGTCTGCAAAGTCCATGCGGGTGGTCTTGAACAGCACTTCGCTCCCCTGCTTGGGGCGCAGGATGCAGTCCGCGCCCCGCTCCGCAGAAAGAGTGACGGGCAGGTACTCCTTGATGGTCACCCGGAAAGCGCCCAGATTCTCCACGCCGCTGTACAGCACACCCTCGCCGTCCAGACTGCACATCTCGCCCACGGTATAGCGCCCAGCCAACACCGTGCCCACCGGCAGGCAGCCCGCCGGGTTGCATCCCTCTAAAATCTTCCCGCAATGGGGGCAGACGGTTGCCGCAGGCGGCAGCTCCCCAATGCAGAACGGACACAGGCGTTTTTGCTCCATAGTGTTCTCTCCCCTTCCCAGTTTCTATACACTTTATTGTATCATAGTGTTCCCCGCCGTGCAAGCTGTCCGCATTTTGGTGCAAACGCAAAAAAGACCGGGGTCCGCAGCCCAAAGGGCTGACAGGCTCCGGTCTTATAGGGTGCAAGGGGTTTTCTCTTATGCTGCGCTTAGTGGATGAACACAGGACCCAGCGGGTTTGCAATGGGGCTGACGTAACCGCCCAGCAGCTTGGGGATAGCAAGGCTGATGTCGGGGACGTAGGTCAGCAGCAGCAGTGCAATGAACATACACAGGTAGAACGGCAGGGTCGCCTTGACCACTTTCTCCATGGGGCGCTTTGCAACGGCAGAGCCGATGAACAGAACGGAGCCAACGGGAGGAGTCAGCAGACCAATGCCGCAGTTCAGAACCACGATGATACCGAACTGGATGGGATCGATGCCGATGGAGGTGGCGATGGGCAGCAGGATGGGGGTAGCGATCAGGATGATGGGAGCCATATCCATGATCATGCCCAGCACCAGCAGGATCAGGTCGATGAGCAGTGCAATGATGTAGGGGTTATCGGTGAGGTCGGTGATGGCGGTTGCTGCCAGATCAGGCACATGCAGCATGGTCAGGCAGTTGCCGAACACTGCAGAGGTAGCAATCAGGATCAGCACGATGGACAGGGTGTTGACGCACTCGTCCAGAGCGTGCCACACGCCCTTCCAGTCCAGACCCTTATAGACGAACACGGAAACGAGCAGAGAGTAGATAACGGCGATAGCAGCGGACTCGGTAGCGGTAAACACACCGCCGACAACACCGAACACCACGATGATGACAGCGGCCAGTGCCCAGATAGAAGTGCCCAACTGCTTGACAAAAGCCTTGATGCTGAAGGGATCACCCTTGGGGTAGTTGCGCTTGACCGAGATGATGTAGGATCCGATCATCAGCACGATAGCCAGCAGAGCGCCGGGCAGGTAACCGGCCAGGAACAGGCTGCCCACGGAGATACCACCGGCGGTGGTAGCGTAGATGACCATGTTATGGCTGGGAGGAACCAGCAGACCCTCGCAGGAGGAGGTGATGGTAACAGCGGTGGAGAAGTCTGCACCGTAGCCCTGATCCACCATCATGGGGATCATGATAGAGCCGATGGAAGCGGTATCGGCGGAAGCGGAACCGGAAATGCCGCCGAAGAAGTAGGAAGCCACGATGTTGACCATGGCCATGCCGCCGCGCATCCAGCCCACGCAGGCGTCAGCCAGTGCGATCAGCTTTTCAGAAATGCCGCCGGAGCCCATGAGCACGCCCATGGTGATGAAGAACGGAACTGCCATCAGACTGAAGGAAGAGATACCCTTGACCATCAGGCGGCAGACGTCGGTCAGTGCCTGTCCCTGCACCAGCATGCACAGCACGCTGGACAGACCAACGGCGTATGCAATGGGGAAGCGCAGGAAGATCATAACAAAGAAGCTGACAAGAAGGACAATGATTGCCAGTGTCTGAACTGTCATATTACATTTCCTCCTTTACAAAAAAGCTCTTGACGTGGTTGTACAGAGACTCGATTTCAAAGATGATCATGGCAACACCGGCCAGCGGCACCGGGAAGTACATCCAGAAGCGGCTCAGCCAGGGCATGGAAACATAGAAGCCGCGGCCGCCCAGCGTGGTGGCGTAGTTCCAGCCGACCGCCATCATCACCACACCAAGGACCATCACGGCCACATCGGACAGGATGTCCAGCGCCTTGACCACTTTCTTGGGCAGGTACATATCAAAGGCAGTCATGCGGATGTGTGCGCCGCGGCGGATGGCCAGTGCAGCGCTCAGCACAGCCATGTAACTCATGCAGGTCAGAACGACCTCCTCAGACCAGGAGGGGTCCGGGATAAAGGGGACGTAACGGCCAATGACCGACATCGTGGTAATGAGGATATCTGCGATCAGCAGGATCTTGCAGATGAACAGAACCACCTTGTAGGTAATGTCGTACGCCGGTTTGATCTTATCCAGAGTGGTAAAGATTTTCGGCATAGAAATTCCTCCATATAAAAGCCCGGCGAAGCCTGCGGGCGTATTCCCGTGGGCCTCCGCCGGGCAATGTACTACTTAGATTGGATGGAAAGCCAGCTTATGCCTTCATGTCCAGCAGCTTCTGGTACAGCTCAGCCTGATCAGAGGTGTTGTCCTTGATGACCTTAGCGCAAGCTTCCTGCCAGGGAGTCTTGTCGTCCACATCCACAACGTTGCAGCCGGAGGAGCGCAGCTCTTCCAGAACCTTGTTCTCAGCGGTCTCGGACAGATCAGCGTTGAACTTCTGGGTGTCGGCAGCAGCAGCCATAACAGCAGCCTGCTGGTTAGCGGTCAGCTTGCCCCATGCGTTGTCGGTGATGACAGCCTGCACAGCGCCCAGAGTGTGGCCGTCCAGGATCAGGTTGTTAGCGACTTCGGGGAAGGCGTTGGACTTGTAGTTTGCGATGGGCTGCTCAGCGCCATCCACAACGCCGGTCTGCAGTGCGCTGTACAGCTCGCCGAAGGCAACGACGGTGGGGTTAGCGCCCAGACCCTCGACCATGCCGTTCATAACGGGGTCGTTGGACACACGCAGCTTCATGCCCTTCAGGTCAGCGATGGTTGCAACGGGCTTGACGGTGAAGAAGTGACGGAAGCCCTCCTCGCCGTAGAACAGGCCGCGAACGGGCAGGCCCAGCTCCTGGGGCTCGTTCAGGAACTCAGGAGCCAGATCGCTGTTGGCAAAGTTCCAGAAGTGAGCACGGTTGTTGAAGGTGAAGGGGATGGACAGCAGCTTAGACTTGTTGCAGCCGTAGCTGGTCAGAGCAAAAGCAGAGATACGGCTGATATCGATGGAGGTAGAGCCGCCCAGAATAGCGTCCAGAACGTCGTTCTCAGAGCCCAGAACACCGGAAGCCTGCACGTCAACGACCACAGAACCGCCGCTCAGCTCCTCGACCTTCTCCTTGAAGTGAGAACCGGTCTGACCAACGATGGTATCCAGCGGGTTGACCTCGGCGTAGACCAGAGTCACCTTGGGATCGCTGGCAGCAGCTGCTGCATCACCGGCAGCAGCAGAAGCAGAAGCAGCAGTAGAGGTGGAAGCAGCGGTAGAAGTGGAGCCGCTCTTGGAACCACCGCAGGCGGTCAGAGCAACAGCAGCAGTAGCTGCACCGGCAACAGCCATAAAGCTACGACGAGAGATCATTTTCATAGGAATCGTCCTCCTTAAATAATTGTGAACTTCTCCGGGCGCACAGGTGCCGGAGCTTTCGTTCATTGACTGTACACACTTTAGCAAATTTTCCGAAATGAAACAAGGGCTTTCAAAAAATGTCCTGTTTTTCGAAAGAATGTCAAGATTGTTTTTGTCATATTGCACAAGCGTTTTTCATTTTGTTTGTGCAACACTGCTGACTAGTTGGATACATTTCTGTATTCATAACGCAAAAATAACACCCCGACAAATGTCCGTCCGGGCACTTCTCGGGGCGTTTTCTTCAGCTTTTTTGTATCCGGTCGATCAGTTCCTGCTGGGCAGAGAATTCATCGTACATGGGCTGCACCGCTGCGCGGAAGCGGGCTTTCTCGGCTTCGTCCAGCTCGGTAACGCAGATGCCCAGCTTGCGCATATTCTGCTCCGCGTCCGCTTCCCGCCGTGCCCAGAGCTCGCGTTCCTTCTGTGCGCTCTCCCGGGCGCAGGCGCGGATCACCTCCGGGAAGCTTTCGTCCAGCGCGGCAAGCTTTTCCATCACCGCCGGGCTGGCCAGCTGCACTTCCGGCACGCGGGTGTGCTCGTCCTTCAGGAAAAAGGGCGCTACCTCGTAGTGTCCCATCACCTCGTAGCTGGGCCAGTTGTTCTCTGCGCCGTCGATCTCGGCATTATGCAGGGCGGCATATACCTTGCTGTACACCACCTGCGCCGGCTTTGCCCCCAGTGCGGTGATCATGTCGCTCATCATGTCCGACTCCTGCACCCGGATGGTCAGCCCCTGCAAATCATCCAGCCCGGTCACCTTTTCCCGGGTGTAGAAGCTGCGCACACCGGCGTCGAACCACGAAAGTCCCACCAAGTCCATGCCGTCCAGCATGGCCAGAAACTCATCGCCGATGCCGCCGTCCAGCACCCGCCACATCTGCTGGGCATCGCTGTACAGGTAGGGCAGCTGCAATACACTGAGCTCCGGCTCGTACTCTGCCAGCTGGCTCAGGGACACGCGGGAAAAATCCACCCCGCCGAACTGCATCTGCTGGATGACGCTCTGCTCTGCGCCCAGTTCTGCCCCGCTGTATACCAACACCTTCACCCGGCCATCCGTGCGCTGCGCCACAAGCTCGGCAAAGACCTTTGCGGCCTTGCTGGTGGGGTAATCCTCCGGCTGATTTTCCGCGTAGCGCAGAATGAGCGGCTTTTCCTGCTGCGAAGAAGCAGACTGTGCCGTGCAGCCTGTGACTGCCAGTGCCGGGGCTGCTGCCAGCAGATGCAGCAGCTGACGGCGGGTCACAGCCGTGCCTCCCGGGCCGCCTTTGCCGCTTCCTTCCGGTACTGGGTGGGGGTCATGCCGGTGCGTTTTTTAAAGGCACGGGCAAAGTAACTGGCATCCTCGTAGCCCACCATGGAGGCCACCTCTGCTGCGGAGCGGAAGGGGTCGGTCAGCAGCTCCTTGGCGGCGTTGATGCGCAGCTCGGTCAGGCAGTCCAGAAAGTTCATCTTCTGGTACTTTTTGAACTGTGCCGAAAGATACGCCGGGCTGATGTGCAGAATCTCGCTCACGCTGTCCAGCGAGAGGTCGGACATATAGTTATCTTCCATATACTTGCGCACATGATCCATCACCAGTGCGTTGCGGTCACTCTCCCCTTCCCCGGCGGGGTCGGTCTCCTGCTCCGGGGCGGTTTCTGGCTCCGGGGCTTCCGCAGCCAGCTCTGCCAGACGGCGTCCGGCTTCGATCTGCCGGATGGCGCGGCGGATGGCAGCTTCGGTCTCGTCCGGGTCCACCGGCTTCAGCAGATAGTCGCAGGCACCCAGATGCACCGCTTCGTGGGCGTACTGGAACAGGCTGTATGCCGTGATAAAGATCACCTTGCACTCCGGGCGCTGCTCCAGCACCGCGCGGGCGGCATCCAAGCCGTTCATTCCCGGCATCTCGATGTCCATCAAAATCAGGTCTGCACCCCAGAGCACAGCGGTATCGGCGGCTTTGCGTCCGTTTTCCGCCATTTCCACTGTTACCTCATGCTCGAACCGGCGCATGACGATATCCGCCAGCGCTTCCCGTTCCATCTTCTCATCATCCGCGATCAACAGACGAATCATTCCTCAAATTCCTCCTCATTTTCCACCAGCGGCAGATACAGGATCACCGCAGTTCCCCGCCCCGGCCGGGAGCGCACCACCACCCGGCAGCGGGCATCCAGCAGCCGCAAGCGGGCAGCCACATTATAAATACCGATATGTTCCCAGCGGGGTGCGGGCTGTTCCAGTGCCGTGCGCAGCTGCTGCAGCTGCTCCGGCTCAATGCCTACGCCGTTGTCCAGCACCCGGATGCACAGCAGACCCTTTTCCCGCAGGGGCACCATGCGGATGCGCACCACGCCGCCTTCTTCCTTGGGGCAGATGCCGTGCTTGAAGGCATTTTCCACGATGGGCTGCAAGATAAAGGACGGCACCATAGTCTCGGTCAGATCCAGCGAATCCGAAAACGCCCACTGCATCTGCACCCGGTCGCCAAAGCGCACATGGTAGATGGAGTAGTATTCGTCCACAATGCGCACCTCCCGGGAGAGGGGCACCTGTTCATCGTTGCTCATCAGGCTGTAACGCAGCAGATGGGAAAGCGCCATAATGAGCGCCTGCGTGCGGTAGGCGGACTCTGTGCCCGCCATCTGCTGGATGACGTTCAGGGTGTTGAACAGAAAATGCGGGTCGATCTGGCTGCGCAGCTGCTGTAACCGGCTGCGCTCCATGCGGTTCTGCAATTCCAGTGCTTCGGTCTTTTGGCGGTGCAGCTCCCGCTCGATCTCGTTTTTCTCCTGTAAGGTACTCACCTGCTGCGCCATGGAGTGCTTCATGCGGTTGAAAGACTCCGCCAGCTGCCCGATCTCCGGCTGCTTGGGCAGCGGGATGTCCGGGGTGTCGAACTGGCTGCGGCTGATGGCACGGGAAGCTACGATCATCTGGGAGACTGGGGTCAGCAGCCGCATGACCATCAGACCGGAAGCGCAGCCCAGTGCCACGCACAGCGCCACCACCACGATCTGCATCAGGGCGATCCGCTCGCCCAGCTCCGAGATCTCGGTATAAGTAGTCTGGGCGTCCAGAATCGAGGCTTTCAGCAGCTGCATGGTGTACTGGCTCAGATACCCGCCGCAGACCGAGACCTTGTTATAGTACAGCTGGGACGCCTTTGCATCCTGCCCGCTGGAAAGGTAGCCCTCCAGTTCCTCCAGCAGGGCGCTGTAGCTGCCGTAGGTGGTCTCCACTGCGCCGTAAAGCACCCACTGCTCATCGCTGACGTTCTGCAAACCGTCCATATTGAATCGGATGCGCCACAGCCATGCGTTGCTGGTGGAGCAGGCTGCCCGGAGCTTTTCCAGCATTTCCTCGGTCTCGCCGTTCTCCCAGCGGTACGCTTCCAGAATGCTGATGGAACTTTCCACACCGCCCTGAAACCGGCTGATGGCGTTAAAGTTGCCCATCTGGTCGTCCTGCACCTGCTGCACTGCCCGTGCCTGATAGCCGTTCAGGGCAAGCTGCAACGCAAAGGCCGCAAAAAAAGCCGCCAGACACAGCACCATACGCTGCTTGAGCGTAACGCTGCGCTTCCAATTGCGCTTTTCCATGCAAAGCTCCCCCTTTTTCGTTAGATAATATCCGTTGGATAATAACTTATTTTACCACGCTTTGCGGGCGGTTTGCAAGCCGGATGCACCGCCGCCGGTGCATCTTTTGCTTGCTTCTTGCCGATAAATGTGGTACTATGCCCAAAAAGGAGGGTAACTTTATGACCCAGAATGTTTGCGTTTCCGTTCAGATGGACGAAAAAAGCTTTCACGATTTTGCATCTTTCGACCTGCTGCGCCACAACAAGGGCTGGCAGCGCCCGGCGGTGTTCACCGCCATTCTGCTGGTGTGCGCCGGGATCTGCCTGAGCCAGATCGGCAAACGGGAGGGTGCCGGGCTGCTGACCGCCGTGCTGGCCATTGTAGCCCTTGGCCTGCCCGCCGTATACTTCGGCACCTTTTTTTCGAACCTCTCCAAGCAGATCAAAAAGCTGGGTCTGCCCCGCCCCTTCTACCGGTTGGAGCTGGACGCCGCCGGGCTTTCGGTCTGGATGGCCGGTGTGCAGGACAAAACTGACCCCACCAACCGCTACACTTGGAACACCGTGTACTGCGCCTACCGCACCAAAGAGGCGGTGTACATCTACGTCCAGAAGAATCAGGCCTATCTGCTGAACGAGAGCATGGATGCCGCATGGAGCCTGCTGGGCAGTGCCCTGCCCGCCGCCAGCCTGCACGACTGCCGGAAATAAGGGCATAGGGACAATTTTTAATGCGCTCCGCTTTGCTCTGCGCATGAATAGCGGAAAATTATGATTTTTTCGAAATCCCGGAGCGTCTGCGGACGCTCCGGGATTTCATTTTCACAGGAATGGGGTCGTAACCGGAAACTGCATTTGCAACGCTTGTTTCCTTCGGAAACAGTCGCGCTGCGGGGGATCTTCTGTTCCCATGAAAAGACAGAAGGTTTACAAACCTTTTAGACAAAACAAAAACCCACGCTGCGGCAAAGCAAAAGCGCAGCGTGGGTACGGAAATAGCGTTATAACATTTTAGCGGGCGAGGGTGTACTTGTGCAGGGTCTTGCGCACTGCGCCGTTACCGGCGTACAGCTCCTTGACCATGCCCTCGATCTTTTCGCCCAGACCGACGGCGTACAGATCCACACCGAACACGTCGGCACGGCTGTACAGAGCCTTCAGGCAGCTGAAGTCCTGCTCACCTTCCTTGACTTCCAAGGGGTTGACGATGGCCTGCAGCTCAGCCAGCAGCGGATCGGGAGAGATCTCGAAGGGCTGGCCGTTGTCGTCGATGCCCTTCAGGTAGCGGGCATAGCCTGCCAGCACCAGCGGGATCAGCACGAGGTTGGACTTGTCCAGACCGTGCTCCTCGTAAGCCTTGATGGTCTCGCCGAAGCGGATCGCCAGCTTCTGGGAGGTATCGGTGGCGATCCGCTGGGGAGCGTCGGGCATGAAGGGGTTGGGCAGACGGCGGTTGATGACAGCGCCGATGAACTCGTAGGGGTTCAGCACGCCGGGATCAACGACCACGGGCATCGCCTCGATATAGCCGATCTTCTGGATGAAGGAGCGCAGATCCTCGTCTGCCATCTCGGCAGAGATGAGGGTGTAGCCCAGCATACAGCCATAGATAGACATGGCAGTGTGCAGGGGGTTCAGGCAGGTGCAGACCTTCATCTTCTCGATCTTGTCCACGGTCTCGCGGTCGCAGTACAGCACACCGCCCAGCTCCAGCGGAGGACGGCCATTGGTGTAGTGATCCTCGATGCACAGGTACTGGGTCTCCTCGGCGTTGACGAAGGGAGCGGTGAAGGTGTGCTTCTCGGTAACGATGGTGTAGTTATCCTCAAAGCCGTCCTTTGCCAGCATCTCCTGCACCTTTGCGTCCGGGCGCGGGGTGATCTTATCGATCATGCTCCAGGGGAAGGTGATCTTGGTCTCATCCTGCACATAGGCCAGGAACTCTGCGGGCACCAGACCCTGCTCCACCCACTTTGCAGCGTAGGCGTGGACAGCGGTCTTGACCTTATCGCCGTTGTGAGAGCAGTTATCCATGCTCTGGACGGTCAGGGGCAGCTTGCCGGCCTTGAAGCGCTCGTACAGCAGAGCGGTGACCTTGCCCATAGCCAGAACGGGGGTCAGGCCGCGCTCCAAGTCAGCGGGAGCAACGCCGTAGCCCTTCTCAGTGATGGTAAAGGAGATCATCTGCAGGCTGGGGTTCTGGAAGATCTCCACCAGACGTGCCCAGTCGGTGCCGAAGGAATAGTCAGCCTTCAGGCTCTCGGTAACGGAAGCGATGACCTTCTTCTCGATCTCGCCGGTGGACTTCAGGCAGACCAGCAGGCTCAGGTTATCGTAGGGCTGGTAAGCCTTGTCGATGATCTCGTAGTCGAAGCTCTCGGCCACGATGACGCCGCGGTCGTACTTGCCGCTGTTCAGTGCATCGTTCAGCACGGCAGCGGGGAAAGCACGGAAGATGTTGCCGGCGCCGAAGTGCACCCAAGTGGGCTCGGCGTGAGTCTTGGCCTTCACAGCCTCAATGTCGAATTTGGGCAGCTCGTAGCCCTTTTCTGCCCACTCGGCGGACAGATTGCCGTTTTTAATATCAGACAACTTCATAGTAATCAGCCCTTCTTTTCTTCATCCAGACGGTCCAGCAGATCCCAGATACCCAGCATATACTGGATGCCCAGAGCACGGTCATACTTGCCATAGCCGGGGCGGCAGACGCCGGGGCCTTCCTCCCACAGCTGACGGCCGTGGTCGGGGCGGATGTAGCCCTCAAAGCCGCAGTCATGGTAAGCGCGCATTACCTCAATGATGCCGGTCTCGCCGCAGCAGTCGCGGTGTGCAGCCTCAGAGAAGTCGCCGTTGGGGAAGTGGTGGATGTTGCGGACGTGACCGAAAGCAATACGGTCGCAGTGCTTGCGGATGATCTCGGCACAGTTATTGTTGGGGTTTGCGTTCAGGCTGCCGGTGCACAGGGTCAGGCAGTTGTACGGATCGTCCACCATCTTCAGGAAGCGGTCGATGCTGGGCTCGTCCACCAGCAGGCGGGGCAGGCCAAAGATATCCCAAGGAGGATCGTCCATGTGGATGGCCATCTTGATATCGCACTCGTGGCAGGTGGGCATCAGAGCTTCCAGGAAGTACTTCAGGTTCTCCCACAGCTTCTCCTTGGTGACAGGGGCGTAGGCCTTGAACAGCTCGTCCAGCTTTGCCATGCGCTCCGGCTCCCAGCCGGGGAAGGTCATGTTGTACTTCTCGGTGAAGGACATGATGTACTCGGCCATGGACTTGTAGTCGCCCTTGATCTTGTCCTTCTCATAGAACAGTGCGGTGGAGCCGTCGCCGACGGGGTGGAACAGGTCGGTGCGGGTCCAGTCGAAGATGGGCATGAAGTTGTAGCAGATGACCTTGACACCAAACTTGGACAGGTTGCGGATGCACTGCTTGTAGTTCTCGATATACTGGTCGCGGGTGGGCAGACCGATCTTGATATCGTCGTGCACGTTGACGGACTCGACAACATCCATATCAAAGCCGTAGGCGTGGATCTGGTCTGCAACCTTCTGGATCTCGTCGATTTCCCAGATCTCGCCGGGCATCTTGTTGTGCAGTGCCCAGACGATGCTGGTCACGCCGGGGATCTGCTTGATGTCGCTCAGGGTGACGGGGTCGTTGCCCTCGCCATACCAGCGCCAACCCATTTTCATAGGCATAGAGAAGTTCCTCCTGTCGTTATTTATCATGTGGCACGCGCAGAACGCCTGCACGCTCTTCTTGCTTATATTCTAATATATCAGTTGTAAAATAGCAATACGCGCAATGCCAATTTTTTGTGTTTATTCTTGTATACTTTACACAAAAACGTCAAAATGCCAGTTTTTTAACAAGGTTTTTGGGCAGTGTGCTGCTTTCCTTCCATAGATTTCCTGCTCTGCCGCTGGGCTGCCCAAGCAATAGCTTGCAACCGCCAAGCGTGTATAACTCTGACCCGCTCGGCACAAAGCAGTCTGTTCCGGTTGACAATTCCTATAAAAACCTTTATATTCAAAACATTCAGCGCCCGCGAAACCTGCCGGGCGCACTCATCCGCTTCTATCCAAACTTCTATATATAAAGGAGGATCCGCTATGGTTTCACCTGACAAGTACATCGCCGGGCGTTCCGCTGCCGATTGGATCGCGGCATATCCCGTGGTCTCCGACCTCTGCGCCCTGAAGGAAACTGCATGGGTAAACCCGGACAAGTTGCCCTTTGCACAGGCTGCGGCTGCCTGTCCGCTGACCCTTGCCGACATCGAGGATGCCGCCGCGCGGCTGGAGCGTTTTGCTCCCTACCTTGCCGCCGTCTTTCCAGAAACTGCTGCGACCGGCGGCATCATTGAATCCCCTGTCCGCCCCATCCCCCGGATGCAAAAGGTGCTGGAAGAGCGCAGCGGCACCCCCATCGCCGGACAGATATGGGTCAAGCTGGACAGCCACCTGCCTATTTCCGGTTCCATCAAAGCCCGTGGCGGCATTTACGAGGTGCTGAAAACCGCCGAGGACATTGCCCTGCACAGCGGAATGCTGCACCTGACCGACAACTACGCCGTTCTGGCAGAGGAGCACTTCCGCAAGCTGTTCTCGCAATACTCCATTGCGGTGGGTTCCACCGGAAATCTGGGGCTTTCCATCGGCATCATGAGCGCAAAGCTGGGGTTTCAGGTCACCGTGCACATGTCCGCTGACGCGCGGCAGTGGAAAAAAGACCTGCTCCGCAGCCGGGGCGTCAAGGTGGTGGAGTATGCCTCCGATTACAGCATCGCCGTGACCGAGGGGCGCAAACTGGCGGCGAGTGACCCCTACTGCCACTTTGTGGATGACGAAAACTCCAAGACCCTCTTTCTGGGCTATGCCGTAGCTGCCCTGCGGTTGAAAAAGCAGCTGGACGCGCAGGGCGTCACCGTGGATGCAGAGCATCCCCTCTTCGCCTATCTGCCCTGCGGCGTGGGCGGCGGCCCCGGCGGCGTGGCCTTTGGTCTGAAGATGCTGTTCGGCGATGCCGCACACTGCTTTTTTGCCGAGCCCACCCACTCCCCCTGCATGATGCTGGGCATGGCTACCGGCGAAAACAGCAGCGTCTGTGTGCAGGACTTTGGCATCGACAACCGCACCGCCGCCGATGGTCTTGCCGTGGGGCGTGCTTCCGGCTTTGTGGGCGGGTTGATGCGCCCCTTTATGAGCGGCTGCTACACCCTGCAGGACGAGCGGATGTATACCCTTCTGGCACAGCTGGCAGATGCCGAGGCTCTGTACCTTGAGCCCAGCGCTCTGGCGGGAATGTATGGCCCGGTGCTCACCCAGCCCGGGCAGCTGCTTGGCGCTTACACCGAAGCTGCCCTGCCCGCCGGTACGCTGGCAAACGCCACCCATCTGGTCTGGGCCACCGGCGGGAATATGGTCCCCCGGGAAGAAATGCAGCGCTACTACGCAAAAGGCAAGGCACTGGCACAGAAATAAGCAAAAGCCGCCTTTCGTGCCTTGCAGCACAAAAAGCGGCTTTTTATCATTTTATTTCAGGAGCAAGGAGCCTTGCGGAAGCTTATTCCGGCAGGTCCTCTTCGTTCTCCAGGCTGTGCCAGACGTTCTGGACGTCATCGTTATCCTCCAGAGAATCCAGCAGCTTGCCCATCAGCTTCAGCTGATCGGGGTCGGTCAGGCGGGTGGTGGTCATGGGCACCATGGCCAAATCGTCAGACAGGATCTCGTAACCCTTCTCTTCCAGAGCCTTGACCACAGCAGAGTAGTTCTCGGGATCGGTGGTGACCTCGGCAGCGTCCTCGCTGGCATCAAAGTCCTCGGCACCGGCATCCAGAGCGTCCATCATGGCCTCGTCGGCGTCCTTATCCTCCAGAGAGATGTCAATGACGCCCTTCTGGTTGAACAGGAAGGCCACGCAGCCCATAGCGCCCAGATTGCCGCCGTTCTTATCGAAGTAGTGGCGCAGGTCGGCAGCGGTACGGTTGCGGTTGTCGGTCAGGGTCTCCACCATGACTGCCACGCCGCCGGGGCCGTAGCCCTCGTAGGTGATGGCCTCGAACTCGGTCTTGTCGCCGCCCTCGGCCTTTTTGATGATACGCTGGATGTTATCGTTGGGCACGCTCATGCGCTTTGCCTTGGCGATCAGGTCTGCCAGCTTGCTGTTGGAAGCCGGGTTGGGGCCGCCGTCACGGACGGCAACGCTGATCTCGCGGCCGATCTTGGTAAAGACCTTGGCGCGGGCGCCGTCAGTCTTTTCCTTCTTGCGCTTAATGTTGTTCCATTTGCTATGTCCAGACATGGGAAAGAGCCTCCTAAATTTATCGGTATCTCCGCCTGCGGGCAGACGGGCTGTGGTCGCCCGCTTGTGGCAGCACACAAAATCTAACTCTGTTATTCTATCACAATCCACCGGCGCGTTCAAGCCTGAAAAGCCTGATTTTCGCCCGGATGCGTGTAAATCTGCGGTTTACAGCAGCCGCAGTGCCTTGGGGTAGTGGTTTTTCACCCGTCCGCCGGACACCTTGCCGCCGCCCAGCGGCCAGCCGTCCACGGTCACGCAGCACCAGCCGTCCGCTGCCGTGCGGGCTTCCACCTCGCGGCCGGAGAGATACTCGGTGCAGCGGCAGTCGGCAAGGGTCAGCTGCTCGCAGTTCGTGCACAGGCTGCCAAAGGCCGTGAACAGATGATGCTCCGGCACAAAGCGTCCCTTCTGCACACTGCCTACGAACACCCCCGCCCGCAGCACATGGAGCCCCGTCTGCGGAAAGGCCACCGGCAGCAGCACACCGCCGCCGTGCACCACAGCCGGGCGCTGCGCCAGTGCAGGGAAATACTGCCGGGCAAACTCCTGCCATGCGGCAAGGCTCTGCGCCGGGGTGGCTTCCCCTGCCCCGGTGTCCCGGGTGCGGCGGCTCGTGCCCTGCACAGCGTCCCGGCAGGCACGGCTGTCCGCACGGCGAGTGCTGCGGGCATCTGCCGCCTTGGCAGGCTTTGCCTTACCCTTGCCCTTTTTGCCCGCCTGTGCAGCAGCGGCAAGCCAGAGCTGCTCCTCCGGGGTGTATTCCCCCTCCGGCGGCAGGGTGCGGGGCGTGCCCGCCTTGACCAGCCGGGCCATAAAATGCCCCTCGCCGCCCTGACAGGGCCAGATGCGGCGCACCTTACTTACGTCCAGCGACAGGCCGCCGGTGCGGTTCTCTTCACCCGCGCTGCCAAAGGTGTAGTCCACGTTGCCCAGCACATCGACCAGCTCAAACTCCGGGTGGCGCTGCAAAAAGGCCGCCACCTGCGCTTCGTCCTCCTCCGGCGCAAAGGTACAGGTGGAGTACACCAGCTGCCCGCCGGGAGCCAGTGCCGCTGCGGCGCAGTCCAGAATCTGCGCGCCCAGCTCTGCGCACTGCTTTACCAGTGCTTCGCAGTGCTGCTGCTGCGCTACCGGCTCCTTGCGGAACATTCCCTCGCCGGAGCAGGGCGCATCCACCAGCACCCGGTCGAAAAACTCCGGCAGTGCCTCGGCAATGCGGGCGGGGGTCTCGTTGAGCACCACGGCGTTGGAAACGCCCATACGCTCAAGGTTGCTTTTTAAAATTTCGGCGCGCGCAGCCACATACTCGTTGCTTACCAGCACACCGCGCCCCTGCAGTGCCGCCGCCAGCTGGCTGCTTTTGCCGCCGGGCGCGGCGCACAGGTCCAGCACCCGCATCCCCGGCTGCACTCCCAGCAGCGGCGCTGCCGAAGAAGCCGAAGGCTCCTGCGAGTAGAACACCCCCGCATGGTGGTACGGATGCCGCCCGGGCTTAAAATCCGGCTGATGCACCACAAAAGCCGCCTTGCAGAAGGGCGAAGGCTCCAGCGGGAAATCTGCCCGCTGCGCAAACTGCTCCGGCGTGGTGCGCAGCGCCGACACGGTGACCCCGCGCTCTGCCGTCTGCTGCGGAGCGGCATACAGCTGCTCGTACCGCTGCCCCAGCAGGGCACGCTCCCGCTGCTCAAAATATTCCGTAGGCATATTCTTTTCCTCCCATGGGATGTATAAAGCCGCCGGCTGCGGCCACACTATGGACTGTGAGGGCGGCCCCGCCCCCACAGCAACGACCGAAAGGAGCATTCACACCATGGAAAACCGCAGTGAGAACCGCAGCACCAATTGCAAGAACCAGACCTCTAACCGTACCAGCAGCAAGACCACCAACAGCGCCACCAACGAGCACAAGCACCCCAACCAGTACACCAAGGGTGCCGATGACGAAAGCGCCAAGAACTCCACCAACAGCCGTTCCACCAACGCGAAGAACAGCCGCTGATGGCGTAAGCGGCATCTGACGGACCGCAGATGCCAACAAGCAAAGCCCGCTGCCTTCCACCACTGGTTTCCAGTGCGGAAAGCAGCGGGCTTTCGCATTCTTATTTCTGGTCAGGGTCAAACTGCTGCCACAGCACCTCAAACAGCTGGTGCACGCGCTCCAGCTGTCCGTTCAGGTACAGCCAGCCCAGCAGGCATTCGAAGCCGGTAGAGGCACGGTACTCCTCCGGGGAGGCGTGCTTGGCAACGCTGGCCTTGCTGGCATTGCGCCCGCGCTTGAACACAGCCAGCTCGTCCTCGGTGAACAGCGGCTCCAGCAGCTGCTGTTCCCGGAACTGCGCCTTGGCAGAGACATACTTGACCTTTTCGGCGTTCAGCTTTCCGGCTGAAAGGCGGTGGTGCTCCGCCAGACGCTGGCGCACCAGCAGTTCCAGCACGCTGTCCCCTACAAAGGCCAGCGCCAGCGGGCTGAGCTCCCGCGGGTCGATTTTTTCTGATTCGTTCATGATGCTTTATCCTTAGAAGATATAGTCGAACTGATACTCGCCGATGAGAATGGTATCGTTCTCTTCCACGCCCTTCTGCACCAGCGCGTCCAGAATGCCGCTCTCGCCCAGCTGACGCTGGAAGAACTGCAGGCTCTCGTAGTCGTCCACGTTGCTGCCGGCCAGAATATACTCCAGCCACGGGGCATCCACGCTCCACACATGGGCTTCCATGCGCTGGATGGTGAAGTCGCGGCCGTTCTTCTTGGGCTCCGGCTTTTTGTACTCGGGGGTGAACACCGGCACCTGCGGGATATCCTTGAGACGGTTGTACACCAGACCCGGCAGCTGCTTGACGCCCTGCATGGTGGCGGCAGAGATTGCCACAAAGGTCAGCCCCTTGCCCTCCACATACTGGCGGAATGTCTCGATCTGCTCCTCGGTGGCAAGGTCGCACTTGTTGCCCACAACGATCTGCGGACGCTCGGCCAGCACGGGGCTGAACTTTGCCAGCTCCTCGTTGATCTTCTCAAAGTCCTCGATGGGGTCGCGGCACTCGCTGCCGGAAACATCCACAACGTGCAGCAGCAGGCGGCAGCGCTCCACATGGCGCAGGAAATCGTGTCCCAGACCGACGCCCTCGCTGGCACCCTCGATCAGGCCGGGAATGTCGGCGCAGACAAAGCTTGCGCCCTCACCCACCGACACAACGCCCAGCGTGGGCACAAGGGTGGTAAAGTGGTAGTTTGCGATTTTGGGCTTTGCCGCGCTGATGGTAGAGATGAGGGTGGACTTACCCACGTTGGGGAAACCGATCAGACCCACGTCCGCGATCAGCTTCAGTTCCAAGGTCACCTGCAGATCCTCGCCGGGCATACCGGGCTTTGCAAACTTGGGGATCTGGCGGGTGGGGGTGGCAAAGTGTGCGTTGCCGTAGCCGCCGCGACCACCCTTAGCAATGGTGACCGGGGTGTGGTCGGACAGGTCTGCGATGACAAGGCCGCTCTCTGCGTCCTTGATCACGGTGCCCAGCGGCACCTTGATGACCAGATTCTCGGCATTTTTGCCGTGGCACAGGCTTGCGCCGCCCTTGCCGCCCTCCGGGGCCACATACTTGCGCTTATAGCGGAAATCCATCAGGGTGGACAGATGGTCATCCACCACAAAGATGATATCGCCGCCCCGGCCGCCGTCACCGCCGTCCGGACCGCCTGCGGCCACGAATTTTTCGCGGTGGAAGCTCACCGCGCCATCGCCGCCCTTGCCCGCATGGAGCCATATCGTGGCGATGTCGATAAAGTTAGTCTGTGCTGCCATACAGCCCCTCCTTGTTCTACGCCTTTTTGATTCGGCGTTCTCTGTAAAAATTCCGATGATTTTTTAGCATCCTCGCCCTCTCAGTCGTTAACGCGCCAGCTCTCCCAAAGGGAGAGCCCTTGGCAAAACCTAAAACTTTGCGTGGAATACCAAGGCCGCCCACTTTGGGAGAATCCGGCATCGCGCAGCGATGACAGAGAGAACGAGCAATTTTCATCAAAAAGAGCCGGGCCACGAGGGTCCGGCTCTACGATTGCAGTTATTCAGAAAGAAGTTACTGCTTAACGCTGCACTTCTTGCCGCTCTTGCCCACGCGCTCGAAACGGACGGTGCCGTCCACCAGAGCAAACAGGGTATCATCGCTGCCCTTGCCAACGTTCTCACCCGGCATGATGTGGGTGCCACGCTGACGGACCAGGATGTTGCCGGCCAGAACGAACTGACCGTCTGCACGCTTGGTGCCCAGACGCTGTGCTGCGGAATCGCGGCCGTTCTTGGTGCTGCCTACGCCCTTTTTATGTGCCATTGTAATTTACCTCCTTAGCCGTTGATCGCAGTGATCTCAACCTTGGTGTAGGGCTGACGATGGCCCATACGGCGAGCACTGTGCTTCTTTGCGCGATAGGTGATGATGTTCAGCTTCTTGCCCTTGCCATTCTTGATGACCTTGGCAGAAACGGAAGCGCCCTCAACAACAGGAGCGCCAACCTTGACCGAACCCTCCTCGCCAATAGCGAGAACCTGATCAAACTTCACTTCGGAGTCGGCCTCAACGTCCAGCTTTTCGATGTAGACGATGTCGCCCTGCTCCACGCGGTACTGCTTACCGCCGGTAACAATGATTGCGTACATTTTGTTCATTCCTTTTCGTTGTACTCGCTGGTCGTAAAGGCAGACCCTTACAGCGGGCCATTTCAGGCGCCCACACCATGCGGCTAGAATATTATAGCAAAAAACAAACCGGATTGCAAGAGGAAATCCCCCTTTTGCGCAGATTTTTACGTTTTTTTCTGCCCGGCCTGTTCTATGGCGGCCTTTACCTGCGCATTATAGGCCTCGGTCTTTTCCAAAAACAGCTTGCGCGGGCTGGAAGCCAGCAGCTGGGTGTCCTTACCTGCAAAGGAGATGGGACCGTCCAGCTTCTTTTGAGCCGCCTTGTTCTCGGCGTTCAGCGCCAGCGGCACCAGCAGAGGCTTGCCCTTGCACTTGCGGGTAAAGTACACCTCTGCCGCAATGCCTGCCACCACGGCGATGCCTGCCACCAGCTGGGATGCCCGCAGCCCGATGGAGGGCACCAGCATCAGGCTGTCGGTGCGCAGACCCTCGATCCAGAAACGCCCTGCGCCGTACCAGATCAGATACCGCAGGGTGATGTCGCCGTTGAACTTGCGCTTTTTGATGTAGCGGAACAGCAGGAAGAAGCCCACAAAGCACCAGATGCTCTCATACAAAAAAGTGGGGTGCACCGGCAGGTTGGGGTCGATGACCACGCCCTTGGGTACCGTGACCGTGCTGCTCATCAGGTAAGCACGGGTCGTCTCGCTGTACATTCCCCAAGGCAGGGTGGTGTTGCAGCCAAAGGCCTCCTGATTGAAAAAGTTGCCCCAGCGGCCGCAGCCCTGCCCGAGAAGAAAGCCCATGGCGGTAAGGTCGAACATAGGCAGCACCGGCACGCCCCGCCACTTGCAGGCCAGACCGCCGAACAAAAAGCCGCCAATGATGCCGCCGTAAATGGCAAGGCCGCCATCCCGGATGGCGATCATCTCCCAGATGCTCTCATATTTAAAAGGTGCCATGGCCACATAGTAGGCGCGGGCGCTGATGATGCCCAGCACTACGCCAATAAGGATGACATCCACCATACTGTCGGGGTCTACGCCGAACTCGATGCTGTGCCGGAAGGCAAAGACCAGTGCCAGACACAGACCCACCGCAATGCACACGCCGTACCAGTAGATGCTGACCCCGCCGATGGTAAAGGCCACACGGTTCAGCTGAAAGCTCAGCCCCAGACCCGGGAACTGTACCAGATTTGTAAGATGGTTCATCCTTCTTCCTCCTCGTCCTCTTCTGCCGCCTGCGCCGTGCCATCCGGCAGGATGTACATGGTAGCCATGCAGTCGGTGCACAGGATGTGCTGCAGGGCAGCGTCCGCATCCTCTGCGGTCAGCCCAGCCAGCATGGAGATCTGCTGCGCCACCGTCTGGCCGCTGAGGGCAAAGTCTGCCATCTGGCTGGCGGAGTCCTCCACGTTTTCCAGATTTTCGATCAGCTGGCCGTATTTTTCGTTCTTGCACAGGGTAAACACTTCCCTGTCCACACCGGCGGCGCGCACCCGGGCGATCTCGTCCAGCAGCAGCTGGCGCACGGTGTCCGGCACATCGCTCTCGCCGGTGAACAGGATGCAGCAGCAGCCGTCCACCCGCAGCACCTCGCCGCCAAAGCCGGGGTTCACAAGACCCTCGTCATATAGGCGGCGGTACAGCGGCGACATTCCGCCCACGATGCAACTGAGCACAAGATCGTACAGCGCCTCGGTGCGCAGGTCGCCCGCAGGCAGCGGTTCTTCCTTAAATCCCACGCCGAAGCAGGGCTTGGAGACCGGCATGGTCAGCGTTTTTTCCGTAGCGGCAAGGGTCATAGGCTCCGTGGCCCACAGCCGCTGCACCTTTTGTGCCGGGCGGGGCTCCATCAGGCCATGCCGCTTGCAGGCAGCCAAAATCTGCTCCATGGTGGTGTTGCCGGCCGCAGCCAGCACCATATTGCCCGGGGCATAAAAGGCCTTGCAGCTATTGTACAGCATGGCGGGCGTGATCTCGGCAATGCTTTCCACCGTGCCCGCGATGTCGCTGCGGATGGGGTGGCTGTGGTACAGGCACTCGAACAGGCCGGTGATGAGCCGCCAGTCCGGGCTGTCATCGTACATTTTGATCTCCTGCCCGATGATGCCCTGCTCCTTGGCGATGGTCTGCTCGGTAAAGTAGGGGTGGCCTACCATGCCCAGCAGCACATCCAGACTTTCGTCCAGCTGCTGGGTGGCGGTGAACAGGTAGCAGGTGCGGTCAAAGCTGGTAAATGCGTTGGCGTTGGCACCGGTCTTTGCGTACTTGGCAAAGGCATCGCCGTCCTCGTCCTCGAACATCTTGTGTTCCAGAAAATGCGCCACACCCGCCGGCAGATGCACCGTTTGCCCATTCAGGCAGAAATCCCGGTCGATGGAGCCGAACTTGGTGGCATAGATCACATGGGTGCTGGAATAGCCCGGCATGGGGCGCACCAGCACCGTCAGGCCGGAGGGCAGGGTCTGCCACTGGTCGGCCACGGTCTTTTCCAGCAGGGTCTGGTTATTCTGCGGCATGGGCAGCATCCTCCTTTGTAAGCAGATAGCTGACCGAGAGGGTCAGGCGGCGCAGGATATCCCGCACCTCGTCCTTGGTCACGGCACGCAGGGCATTCCGTGCCTGCTCCGGGCTCTGGATAGGCGCAGCGCTGTTGGCACCGGCGCGCAGCACCTCGATGTAGTACCAGCTCTCGATACCGCCAAGACTGTCCTCTACCCCGTTCATGCCGCTGAGCAAACCCCGGCGGCAATCCTCAAATTCTTCGTCGGTAATGGGACCGGTGCACAGGTCGGCAAGCTCTTTCAGAATCGCCTGCTCTGCGCGGGCGGCATCAGCGTGCTCCACGCCGCTGTTCACCGCCATGCTGCCGGTAAAGCTCTGGAACGAGGAGGAGCAGTAGTAGCACAGATGGTCCCGTTCCCGCACATTGAGGAACAGGCGGCTGGTCACGCTGCCGCCGTACAGTGCCATGGCAAGGCGCACGGCTGCCAGCTGCTGCGGCTGCATGGGCTGCCCCAGCGTGAACAGCATACACAGCTTTGCCTGCACCATATCGTAGTTTTCGGTCTTGTGCACCGGTGCAATGGCGGGCATGGCCATGTTTTCCACCAGCGGCAGCGGGGCGCGGTCGATGCAGGCAAGCTCTGCCAGCAAAGCGTCCCGGATGGCGGCGGTCTGGGCGGCATCGCAGCCCAGCACCAGCAGCTCGATATTGGCGGTGCGCAGCATCTGCCGGTAGGCGGCGGTCAGCATGGCCGGGGTAAGGCCGTCCACCTCTTCCAGATAACCCTCCTGCCGCACGCCCGCCGGGCTGTCGCCAAAGAATTCCCGGTTGGCCTGATGCAGACAGTAGATGCGTTTATCGTTGATCTCGTCCTCAAGGCCTTTTTTCAGCATCTGCTTTTCAATGCTGACGGCCTGTGGGTCAAAGCAGCCGTCCACAAGATAAGGATGGAAAGCCGCGCCCAGCGCGATTTTGGTATACTCGGCGGTCAGCGCCTCGCCCTCCAGCGCAAAGGCGTCTTTGATGCCGGTCACGCTGACGCAGAGGTTGTGGTTGCAGCCCATGGGGCGGGCGTCCACGGTCAGGTCTGCACCGTAGAGCTTTGCCAGCTTTTTGGTCAGCCGGGTCATATCCGGGCAGTCCGCATAGCCGCGCTCCATCACCAGCGGCAAAAGCGCATGGGCAGTGGCTGTTTTACGCTCTGCCGGAAAGGCAAAGTGGATGCTGATACGGCAGCGGTTGAATTTAGAAGCCGGGTCGCAGGAAAGATGCACGCCCGGTGCAATGAGAGTACGTTCCAATGATAGTTCCCTTCTCTCTGCGCCGCAGCACAGAGCATTTGATTCAGTCTGCCCGCTGCAGGGCGATGAACTCTTCTAAGCTCAGGCCGCTGGCGCGGATGGCAAGGGCGTTTTCCACCCCTACATAGCGCCAGTGCCACGGCTCGAACACGATGCCGGTGGCGGCCTGCCTGTCCTGCGGGTAGCGCAGGATAAAGCCGTATTCCGCCGCATAGGCCGCAAGCCACTCGTAGGCACGGGTCTCGGCAAAGCTGGTGTCCTGCTGCGGGTCGTCCGCGCTGAGGATATCTGCCGCGTAGCCGGTGCCGTGCTCGTTGGCGTTGGCAGCGGGCTGGATGGTAGCCGCCAGACGGGCGGCTTCCTCTTCGCTCTTGCGCTTATCGCGGTAGGTCTGCACCCGGGCTTCATAGGCATCCTGCCGGGTGTCGGCGTCCTGATAACCGGCCACAAGGGTCAGGCTGACGCCGTCCGCCTGCGCGACGGCGGCCATGCTGCGGTACTGCATGGCGGCTTCGGCTTCCAGCTGCTGGCCGGTGGTCTCGTCGGCAATATCCAGCAGCGGGGTCGGCTCGACGGTATAGGGCAGATTGGCATTTACCAGCGTAAGCCGCGTGTCTGCGGCGTTGAACACATAGTCTGCGCCGTTGTACACGCTGGCTGCAAATACCTTTGGCCCGGCCAGCAGGCTGTGCACCTTGGGCAGCAGCCACAGGATGCCGCCGGTCAGCAGCGCCACCACCGCAGCGCAGCCGGCCAGAAACAGCACCCAGTTGCGGGCCAGCCGCAGCATTTTGCGGCGTTTCCATTGTTGATAGGTCAGGCGCTTATCAGCAGGCGCTCTGGAGGTACGGGTGGGTTCACTCATGCGGCGGGGCTCCTTTTCGGCATAGTTGCAGCGCCGGTGCGCCGCACAGATTCAAACTATATTATACACCCCTTTGCAATTTGTGTAAACGCCGCCGTGTGTAAAAAAATTATGACCTGCCCGCCCCCGGCAGGGAGCAGACAGGCCATAACCGAAAATTTTACGCAGATCAGTCAAACAGCATATCGTGGATGGCGCTGACAGCCTTGTCGGCGTCTGCACGGTCGATGATGCAGGAGATCTTGATCTCGCTGGTGGAGATCATCTTGATGTTGATATTGTTGTTGGACAGTGCCTCGAACATCTTGGAAGCAACGCCGCTGTGGCTCTGCATACCGGCACCCACGATGGAGACCTTGGCGCAGGTGGTGTCCACGCTGACATCGCTGAAGTGTGCGCTGTCCTTCAGCACACGCATGGCCACCTCGGCTTCGCCCTCGGCGCAGGTAAAGCTGATGTCCTTCTTGCCGTCGCGGCCGGTGGACTGCAGGATGATGTCCACGTTGATGTTCTTCTGTGCCAGCAGACCAAAGATCTTAAAGCTCATGCCCGGCTCGTCGGGAACGTTGAGAATCGTGATAACAGCAACATCGGTGTCCTTGGCAACACCCTTGATCAGCATACCTTCCATGTCCTTTGTAACCTCCTTAACCACCGTACCCGGGATGGGGTTCAGGCTGGAGAGCACCTCCAGCTCCACATTGTACTTTTTGGCCAGCTCCACGCTGCGGTTGTTCAGCACCTGTGCGCCCAGAGATGCCAGCTCCAGCATCTCGTCAAAGGTGATTTCCTCCAGCTTGCGGGTGTTGCGCACCTTGCGCGGGTCGGCGGTATAAACGCCCTCCACATCCGTATAGATCTGGCAGCGGTCAGCGTGCAGGGCAGCGGCAATGGCCACAGCACTGGTGTCGGAGCCGCCGCGTCCCAGCGTGGTGATATCGTCCAGCTTGTTCAGACCCTGGAAACCTGCCACCACCACCACACGGTTGCGCTCCAGCTCCGAGGAGATCCGCTCGGTCTCCAGCCGGGTGATGCGCGCCTTGGTGTAGGCACGGTCGGTGCGGAAGCCAGCCTGCCAGCCGGTCAGGCTGATGGCATGGCAGCCCAGCTCGTTCAGCGCCATGGCCAGCAGTGCGATGCTGATCTGCTCGCCGGAGGCCAACAGCATATCCATCTCACGCGCCGAGGGGTTATGGGTGATCTCCCCTGCCTTGGCGATCAGGTCATCGGTGGTGTCGCCCTGTGCGGAAACTACCACCACTACGTCATTGCCCGCGTTGTGGGTGTTGGCCACGATCCGCGCAACGTTGAAGATACGGTCACGGTCCTTTACGGAGGAACCGCCGAATTTCTGTACGATCAACGCCATATCTTGTCACTCTCCTCTTTACGCCCCGCGCTTGCGGGGGCTTACCGGGCGGAAGTGTTCTTGCACTTCCCTTACCCGTTTATCATTCCACAGTCGCGCCGGTGTTATCGGCATCCAGCTGCAACAGTGTAAATGCTTCACATCCGTCCAGACCTTCCAGCAGCTCCAGACCTTTTTCCAGCTTGGAATAGAACTTTTCGGCTTCGGCCTTTTCGGCCACTGCCATGACCGTGCTGCCTGCACCGGAGACATACACAGCTTTTGCGCCGCACAGCCGCGCCATATCGAACACCTCGCGGGAGCCGGGCATCAGGGGCATCCGGTACTGCTGGTGCAGCTTATCCTCAGTAGCAATGGCCAGCAGGTCGTGCCGTCCCTCGCAGAAAGCTGCGGGCACCAGCGCCGCACGGGACAGGTTATACACCGCGTCCTTATGGGATACCTCCTTGGGCAGGGCCGCGCGGGCTGCTTCGGTCAGCAGCTTGTAGTCCGGCACGATGGCGGCAAAGCAGAGACTTTCGTCCACATTCCGCTTGACCGAATACACCTTGCCGTCCTCGAACACGCTGCTGGTCAGACCGCCCAGCAGTGCCGGGGCCACGTTATCGGGGTGTCCCTCAATGGCAGTTGCCAGCGTGAGCAGCTCCTGCGTGTTGAGCACATCGCCCAGCATCCGGTTTGCGCCCAGCAGACCCGCGATGATGCAGGCCGAAGAAGAACCCAGACCCCTCGCCATGGGGATGGGGTTCGTCTGGGTGATCTTGAGGGGCGGGATCTGCTTGCCAACTTTTTCGAACAGACCCTTGGCGGAGCGATACACGAGATTGCTCTCGCCCCGGGGGATGCGGGTGCCGTCCGATGCTGAGATCTCCAGCACCTCGCTGTCCTCAAAGGTGACTGTGTTGTACAACGTAACTGCCAGACCCAGCGCATCGAAGCCGGAGCCTACGTTGGCGCTGGTGGCAGGGACCGAAACCTTGATCTTCATTGCCGCAGTTCCTTTCCGTTACACTTCTTCGGGCAGACGCTTGAGCACCAGCTTCACGCTGCCGCCCACGGCCTCCACCTTGCGCGCGGCTTCTGCCAGCGCACGCTCGTCGGCGCGCTCCACAAAGTAGGCGCAGCCCTCGTACCGCTCATCCACAACCTTGCCGTAGCCGTAGATGGCTTCCACCACAGCGGGTGCAATGCCCGCTACACGCACATAATATGCAGCGGGAGCCGGGTCGGTGAGCATTCCGTCCACCGGGTCTGCGGGCTGCCAGAACAGGCTGTCGTGCACCTGTGCGCCGTTTTTCAGGGCATCCACCACGTCTGCCACCACAGCGCTGGCGGTGGGCAGCTTGCCAGCGCCCTTGCCGTAGAACACCACATCGCCCAGCATATCGCCCTTGACCAGCACCGCGTTGAACACATCGTCCACGCTGGCCAGCTGGTTTGCCTTGGGCACCAGACACGGCTCTACACCGGCGGCAACGCTGCCGTCCTTGCCAAGCTTCATCCATGCGATCAGCTTGATGACGCAGCCCAGCTTTTCGGCGCTGGCCACATCGGCGGCGGTAATGGCGCGGATGCCCCGGGTGGGAATGTTCTGGGGGTAGATCTGGTGGCCGCACACCATGGAGGACAGGATGGCGATCTTGCGGCAGGCGTCGCGGCCGTCCACATCATCGCTGGGGTCCTTGGTCTCGGCGTAGCCCAGCTCCTGCGCAATGTGCAGCGCATCCTCAAAGTCAAGGCTCTCCCGCACCATTTTGGTGAGCATGAAGTTGGTGGTGCCGTTCACGATGCCCTCCACTTCGGTGATGACATTGGCCGCCAGGCACTGGTGCATGGGAGTGATGATGGGCGTACCGCCGCCCACAGAAGCCTCGAACAGGAAGGCACAGTCGTGCTCCTTGGCCAGTGCCAGCAGCTCTGCGCCATAGGTGGCCACCATCTCCTTGTTGGAGGTGCACACGCTGCGGCCGCTCTCCAGACACGCCTTGACGTAGGGGTAGGCAAAACGGGTGCCGCCGATGGTCTCCACCACCACCCGGATCTCCGGGTCCTGCAGGATCACGTCAATGCTCTTGACCACCAAAGGCTCCACCGGGTTGCCGGTAAAGTCCTTCGGGTCCAGAATGTACTTTACCTCCACCGGTTCGCCAGCCCGGCGGGAGACGCTTGCGGCATTGCGGCGCAGCACCTCGTACACGCCGCTGCCCACCGTGCCAAAACCCAGAATTGCAATTTTAGCCATACTCTCTTTCCCTCGTTTCCTGTTTTGTTACAGGTTATACCCACAGCGCACACCCACGACCATGCGCTGGCGCGAAAGCTTTTCGGTCAGTTCCTCCGGGGACATCTGCATGGTGTCGGTGCGGATGGTGACCGCCACCAGCGCAGCTCCGTTTTCCGGGGTGGACTGGTTGATGGTCACAATGCTGGCACCTGCGGCGCTGATGCCTGCCAGAAGGCTTTGCAGCGCACCGGTCTCGTCCCGCAGGGTGGCCATGACCGTGATGACCTCACGACCATTCTCGGAATCAAAGATACAATCCTTATACTTATAAAATGCGCTGCGCGAAAGCTCTACCGCACGGGTCGCAGCCGAAATGCTGCGGGCTTCTCCGCTGGCCAACAGCTCCTTGGCGCGTACCACCTTGAGAAAGACCTCCGGCAGCACCTGCGCATCCACCAGATAAAAACGGCGTTCCAACTTGTTCACCTCTCAAACACAAGTGTTCTTGCTGAAAACATAATAGCATCCGAACCCCTGCAATGCAAGAGCCCGGATGCTATTTTGTCACTTTGTCCAGTTTTGTCTTGTAAAGTGCGTCCTGTCCTTGCCGGATTTTTCAGCAAAGGGGCGAAAAAGTACGATTTTTACTTTTATTCCGTATCCAGCGCACTGGTATCGGTGGGGACGACCGGCTGGGTGGGCACAGCACCATCTGTGTTCTCGGTAGAGACAGCAGCCTGCGGAGCTGCGTGGGAATAGGTGCAGGTATCGGGCAGGTCATCGGCACGGTAGTAGCCCACAGCCGTGCTCGGGCAGCCCGCACCGGCCAGCAGGCCGCTCTGGGTGCAGTAGCGGCGCTCTACCACGCCTGCGGAGGTGGGGAATGCCTTATAGGGCAGGTCTGCCTGTGCCTGCTCCATCAGCGCCTTCCACGCGGTCACACAGGTGCGGGTCTTGGCCTGCTGCTTGGACAGGGTCTTGGTCATATCGTAGGGTGCATCGTAGCCCCACCACACAGCGGTGACATAGTAGGGCGTGCCGCCCACGAACCACAGATCCTTTTCGTCGCTGGCAGTACCGGTCTTACCAAAGGCTTCCATGCCGTTGGAGTTGGGGTAGCGGCCGCTGGCAGTACCCACACTGGAGAACAGAACGTTCTTCAGCAGACGGTTCATGACATAGGCAGTATCGGGGGTCAGCGCCTGATAGCTGGTGGCGTTGTTTTCCAGATAGATATTGCCGTCCCTGTCCAGCACACGGGTGTACAGGTGCGGGGTGGTGTACTCGCCATCATAGAAGATCTGGAAGGCTGCGGCCAGCGCCATGGGGGTAACGCCCTTGGTCTGGCTGCCCATGACCATCTGCGCCAGACCCACGTCGTTGGTGGGGTCCAGCGTATTCAGCTGCAAGGTGTTGTAGACGAAGTTGAAGATATTGCTTGCGCCCACAAGGTCGCCCACGCGGATCGCGATGGTGTTCAGCGAGCGGGCAAGGCCGTTCCACAGCGGGATATCGCTGCCGTCGCCGTAGTTGCCGCCGTAGTTGCGCGGCCAGCTGCGCCATGCGTTGGGGTAAGCACGGAGCTGCTTATCGGAAAGGCCCATCAAGCCGTTCTTGCGGCAGTAGTCCTCATCCCGGATGATCATATCCTGCTTCTGGTACAAGGGGGAGTTGTTGAGCATGGTGGACCAGTTGACCAGACCGTACTCGATGCCCAGTGCATAGGCGCCGATGGGCTTGATGGTAGAACCGGTCTGCCGCTCCACGTTGTAGGCGCGGTTCAGGGAAAGGCTCTTGGTCTTTTCGCCCAGGCCGCCCACAATGGCCAGCACATTGCCGTCATAATCCAGCGTGACCATGGCAGCCTGCGTGCGCACGTTGCGGTAGTAGTAGACGGTGCCGTCCTCGCCGGTGCGGGTCTTGGGGGTGCCGTCCTCGTTGAATACCTGCACATCATCGTCCGAAATGGAGGTGACCTCTTCCTCATGCCAGCCCGCCGGGAAGTAGGCATCGTCGGTGTTCAGCATCAGGTTTTCCATCTGGGACTGCAGCTTGGTGTTGACAGTGGCTTCGATGGTAAAGCCGCCGGTGTAGAGCAGCTTCTGCGCCTCGGACTCGCTGATGCCCTCCTTGACCATGATGTCCTGCACGACCTCGCTGAACAGTGCATCGGTGAAGTAGGAAGTGACGGTGCTGGGCTTTTTGCCGCTGTCCTCTTCGGCCAGCACAAGGGGCTGCGCAGCGCCGTTGCGGTAGTCCTCCTCGCTGATCACGCCCTGCTGCCACATATTGTACATGATGAAGTTACGGCGGTTGATCAGGTTTTCGGGGTTCGTATAGGGGTTATAGTTGGTGGGGTTTTTGGTAATGGATGCAATGGTGGCGCACTCCCACAGGCTCAGCTGGCTGACATCCTTGTTGAAGTACTCATTGGCAGCCGTCTGCACCCCCTGAATGGTGCCGGTAAAGCTGATGGTGTTCAGATAAGCTTCCAGAATGGTTTCTTTCGAGTAGCTGCGGCTCAGGCAGAGGGCGCGGTAGATCTCACGCACCTTGCGCAGTGCACCATCGATGCCGCTGGCACTGTTGTCATCGGTCAGGTTCTTGATGAGCTGCTGCTCCAGCGTGGATGCGCCCTGCTTAGAGCTGTAGATGGGCAGCAGATACTCGTTGATCATTGCGCCGATGGTACGCTTGAAGTTGACGCCGGGCTCTGAGTAGAAATCCTTATCCTCGGTGCAGATGAACGCATACTGCAAGTTGGAAGGGATCTGCTCAAGGTCTGCCCATACGCGGTGGCTGTTGGAGGAGCGCAGGGTGGCATACTCCACCTGTGCGCCGGTATCCGGGTCGGTAGCTACCACCATACTGGACTGGCTCAGCTGGATGTTGTCCAAGTCCAGCAGGTCACCGTCGTTGGCAGTAGCCTGCACCACATAGAACACTATGCCCACGGCCACCACGCTGCCCAGCATGATGCCAAGGCAGAGCACCGTAGCAAGGGTGCGGCCAATGAACCGCAGCATGGGATGCTTGCTCTTTTCCTTCGGCGGCTTGGGAGTTTTGGGTGCTTTGGGTGCGCGGGTACGGTTTTCCGCTGCGGGGCGTACCTCGCGGCGGCTCTGGGAAACATTGACCTTACGTCCCATCGGGCGGGCAGGCTGCTCCTCGCCGCCCCGATGGATCTTTCTCATCTCATTGTTGGAGATAGGGATCGCCTCCTGACATTTCAAGACTGTTTCCGGGCATTGCTGCGCCGGGCTTTATCCACATCGTTTGTGACACGAAACTTCAAACTGCAATACCATATTATAGCACGCACGTCCCAGCCGGGCAAGAACCAATCTTTGCGCGCTGAGCAGATATAAATAGTATAACACACTCCATTGTGGAAAGTACAGTGCCCGCGTGTGAAAATTGTCTGCCATCCGCAAAAACGGGGCATACTTACGGGGGAAGGGAGTGTTTTTTATGCGCAAGCTGTCTGTCTGCCTGTTCTACGGGCTTTGCGTATTCACCATTGTATTCAGTCTGTTCTGGATGGCGCTGCCAAAGCTGCCGCTGTCCCAGAGCCCCGCCGGATCCGAGACCGATCCCGCCTCTCCTCTGAGCCTTGCCGCGCAGGCAGTGCCCCAGACAGACGCCGCCCGCTACTGCCTGCGGGACAGCGGCGGGCGGGTGGCGGTGTACACCTGCCGCGCCGACGGCACCCCGGGCACTTTGATCCGCGTGACCGGCATCTACACCAATCTTCTGCCGGAAAACGACGCTTTGCGCATCAAGCGCGGGCTTGTGGTCAACAGCCCCCGGGAGCTGGATCTGCTGCTGGAGGATCTGGGGGAATAAATGCAATAGGCCGCTGCACGATGTGCAGCGGCCTATTGCATTTATAGGATTCAAGCTTCCATTTCTTCCAGCGGCACAAGGTATTCCTTGCGGCACTGCTCGTATTCCAGCATATAGTCCTTGCTGGGGCTGTGGTGCATGATGTTTTTCAGGGTGTGGGAGTCGTAATCGTCGCCGGCCTCCATGCCCACCATGCGCACTGCGATGTTGGAGCAGTGGTCGGAGATGCGCTCGGCATTGTTCAGTACATCGAGGAACACCACGCCGGTGTCGATGGAACAGACACCGTCCTTCAGGCGGCGGATGTGCTGGTCACGCAGACGCTCCACCATCACATCAATGATCTCCTCCAGCGGCTCCACTTGTACAGCCTTCTGGGTATCGTCGTTTTCAAAAGCCTCGTCTGTCAGAGCCAGAATGCGCTCCAGAGCGTCGTCCAGCAATTGCAGCTCCTTTTTGGCGCTCTCGCTGAAACTGGCTTCCTTGTCGTACAGCTCCTCGGCCTTTTCCATGATGTTCACGGCATAGTCGCCGATGCGCTCGAACTCGGTGACAAAGTTCAGCAGCTCGGTCACTGCGTGGCTCTCGTCATCGCCCAGCTCCTGATCGGTCAGTTTGATCAGGTAGTTGGTGATTTCCACCTCCATACGGTCGATCAGGTTCTCGCGCACCTTGATGGCGCTCACGGTTTCCTCGTCCATCTTCAAAAGCAGCGGCGCGGCCAGACTCACATTGCGGGCGGCGCGGCGGGACATCTTGATCACCGCGTTCTTGGCCTGCTGCAGAGCCACAGCCGGGCTCTTGTACAGACGCTCGTCCAGCACCGGCATACTCAGTTCCTGTGCTTCCTCCACGCTGCTGGGCACTGTGAGCATCGCCAAGCGGCTCAGCACTCCGCTGCAAGGCAGGAACAGCAGCATAGCGCATACACTGGACATGGTATGGATGTTTGCAATGGAGCTCTTGTTCATCACATCGCCCCACATGGGGATGCCGATGGTGAACTGCACCGCATAGATCAGTGCCAGCAGGATCACGCTGCCGATGACGTTGAAGTACAAGTGGATGAGCGCTGCCCGCTTACCATCCTTGGAGGAGCCGCCGATGGTGAGCAGCGGGGTGAACGCCGTACCGATATGCGCGCCCAGAATGATAGGAATGGCAGAGCTGAAGGTGACAAGCCCTGTGCTGGACAGTGCCTGCAAAATACCCACGGAGGCGGAGGAGGACTGGATGATCACGGTGACCACCACGCCCACCAGAACACCCAGAATGGGGTTGGTCATGGTGACGAACAGATTCTGAAAGACTGCGCTCTCCCGCAGGGGTGCCACGCCGGTATCCATCAGGCTCATGCCGGTAAACAGGATACCGAAGCCCAGCATGATCTGGCCGATGTTCTTCTTTTTGGCATTGCGGAGGAACACATAAAAAATGCAGCCAATAAATGCCACCACGGGTGCAAAGGTCTTGGGCTGGATCAAGGTCAGCCACAGGCTGTCGCCTGAGATATCCGCCATGCGGATCAACTGACCTGTTACCGTAGTACCAATATTTGCACCCATGATCACGCCTACCGACTGCGTCAGTGTCATGATACCGGAGTTGACCAGACCAACACAAATAACCACCGTACCAGCCGACGACTGGATGACGCCGGTGATCAGTGTGCCGAAGATCACGCCCTTGATGGTAGATGAGGTAAGTTTTTGCAATACGCCCTGCATCTTGCCGCCTGCCAGCTTTTCCAGTCCGGCACCCATGATGGACATACCGTACAAGAACAGCGCAACGCCGCCCAGCAGAGAGGTAATGTGTGTGATATCCATAACGATACTCCTAATATGAAACTTCCCTTTTTATCCTTTACAGCACACAGCTGCCGAAACCTTGCACGTGCACAGCACTTGCCCTGTTCCGGCAGCCGCTTATTTTTATTATACCATCAAAGGGGGCGTCTCAACAAGGTTTATTTTACACGAAAATTACTTTTTTCACACATTCCGCAACATATTTCCGGGTGGCAAACAAAAAGCTTTCCGTTATTTTACATACATTTTACATTATACCATCTCGGATGCGGTATGCCTCCGCTTACCCGGCCAGCTCTTCCATGGCCTCGCGCACCGTATCGGCCGAAAACAGGAACACACCACTGCCGGTGTATACCTCCACATGACTGCCCACATAACGCAACTCAAAATCCTTCATGGTGTTTCCCTCCTGTGTGTCTGTTTTATTCCCGGGACTTCCCCGGTGAACACAGTATCGCACAATAAGGATACCATAAAAAGGACTTTCAAATGTTTTTGCAGACTTTTTGCGCAAAAATCGGATGATTTCCCACGGTCTGCTCCCCCTGTCCGCAGCCACCCCCTCGGAAATCGGGGCTTTGGCAGTTCCCCTTCACAGCGCCGCATTTCCGCAGGAAACAGGTGCCGGAGCTGCCGTTTTCCGTCACGACCCCCTCCCGTGAAAATGGGATAGCGGAGCGTCCGCAGACGCTCCGCTATCCCGAAATTAAAAATATATTTTCCGCTGATCATGCCCAAAGCACACGCGGCGGGCATTCCAAATCGTCCCGCCCCGCAAAAGATGGCATCACTCTGCCGCATCCGTCATCCGGACGGGGTAGCCCGTCCGCACACAGCGCACGGCATACCGGGCGTTACCGCCGGAGGTGCAGGTGAACAGGGTCAGATCCCAGCTGTCTGTCTCGGTGGCGGTGGTCATCTCCTCGATCTGGGTGGGGTGCAAAGTCTCCACGCTCTCCACCTCGTAGCTCCAGCGCAGACCATCCGCATCCGTAAAGTAGACCGGGCTGCCGATGGCCAGCCACTTGATGGGGCTGAAATGCTTTGCGTAGTTGTGGCCGCAAATTACCAGGTCATCGGCATAGGTAGTGCCGCTGTACCGTCCGGGGGCGACCTTCAGCCCGGCGTAGCTCCACTGCGCCATCACCGGCAGTTCCAGCCCTGCCGCCGGGATGGAAAGCACCCCGATGTAGTCATGCCCCTCTACCTCTACGGTGGTCATCTCCTGCGCCGGGTCCAGCACCGGCTGCGGGGTTGCAGTCTCGTTTTCCTGCCGGTGCTCCGTAATGGTCTTTTGCATGGTCTGCTCCAGCTCGCCCAATACTTCCTGCGAGGCCTTTTCTGCCCGGGCGGCATCCCACCGGTTGTAACCCAGCAGCCCGGCGGCGCTCAAGATCAGCACCGCACCCAGCACCATGCACAGCCTGCCGATTTTCCGTTTCATTGCATTCCATCCTTTATATATAATAGTATCCGTCTGCTTCAGTATACCATTCCCCGCTCCGGTTTACAACCGTTCTTTCGGGCGATTTTTATCAGGCAGCAGCGTGCAGACCAGCCGCACCATCTGCCCGGTCAGGGGCAGCCATACCAGCGCACACAGCCCGTTGAACAGGGTGTGCGCGTTGGCGATTTGCCGGGCGATTACCGCGCACTCTGCCCCCGTAGGCGAGCACAACCGCACCAGCGCTGCAAACGGGTGCAAGAGTGCGCAGCACACCGCCGCGCCGCTCAGGTTAAAGATGGCGTGAGCTGCCGCCACCCGCTTGGCGTCTCTTCCCTGCCCGATGGCGGCAAGCACCGCTGTGATGGTGGTGCCGATGTTATCCCCCAGCAGAATGGGAATAGCCGCCGTCAGCCCCAGCAGGCTGTGTACGCCGTCCGCCCCGGGCTGCGCCGCCATGCTTTGCAGCAGCGCCACCGTGGCAGAGCTGCTTTGTACCGTCAGGGTCATGCAGACGCCCGCCAGCAGTCCATGCAAGGGGCTTTGCTGCACCCGGGCAAGCTCCAACCGGAGCAGCGGGCTTTGCAGCAACGGCTCCATGGCACTGCGCATCACGGTGACGCCTTCGAACAGCATCCCAAAGCCGAACACCGCTTCGCCCACACAGCGGCCCCGCCAGTTTTTGCAGGCCAGACAAAGCAATACCCCGCAAAACAGCAGCAGATACCGCCAGCTTTCCACCCGGAACGCCAGCAGCTGCGCCGTGACCGTCGTGCCGATATTTGCCCCGAACACCACCGGCACCGCCTGCCGCAGCTGCAGCAGCCCCGCTGCCAGAAAAGCAATGACCATGACCGTGACCGCCGAGCTGCTTTGCAGCACCGCCGTGACCGCCGTCCCGGTCAGCAGCCCCGCCACCGGGTTTGCGGTGCACCGCGCCAGCAGGCCGCGCAGACGCCTGCCCGCTCCCTGCTGCACCGCCCGACACAGGCTGTCCGTCCCGTATAAAAACAGCGCCAATCCGCCGAATACCTGTAACAACACTTGGAATCCCTGCTCCATCCGCACCCTCCGTTTCTGCCTGTCCTTTATTTTTATGCAGCGAGAGCCGGTTTGCGCATTGACAAAGCCTACAAGTTTTTTGTGAATTTTTGTTTAACATTTCCCTACCCCCTTGCAATCCGGCTGCAAAAGGAATATGCTTATCAGACGTTAATACTTAACAGCTGTTAAGTATTAAGAAATGCAAACGAGGAGGGATCGTTGTGTCCGAGCCAAGCACCCCCAGCTTTCAGGGGATGTGCCACTTTATCGGGCAGCTGAGCAAGGCATCCAAGGCCGGGATGCGGGCGGCGCTGGCCGATTGTCCCAAATGCCACTTTAATATGCTGGAAGGCCTGCTGCATTCCATCAACTGCCACGGAAAGGACGGCGCTATCTATGTCTCCGACCTTGCCCGGGAGATCCGTCAGCCGCTGCCGGCGGTCTCGCGCGGGCTGCGGCTGATGGAGCAGGACGGCACTGTGGTGCGGGAACCGGACCCCGCCGACCGCCGCAAAACGCTGGTGCGCGTCACCCCCAAGGGGTATGAGCTGTGCCACCAGTGTGAGCAGGCTCTGCGCGACTACTTTGCCAACGTGCTGGCACGGTTAGAACCGGAGCAGGTAGCCCAGATGGACGCGCTGCGCGGCGCGCTGATGGATGCCATTCTTGCGGAAAATGCCGCGCGCAACATTGACCCGAAGGGAGAAACGAACCATGACAAAGATCTTTAAGCAGCTGGCCCGGCACTGGGCGGTCTGCCTTGTGGTGTTCGCGCTGCTGTTCGTGCAGGCGTACTGCGACCTTGCACTGCCGGACTACACCAGCAAGATCGTGGACACCGGCATCCAGCAGGGCGGCATTGAAAGTCCCCTGCCCCAGACGGTGCGCCAGAGCACGCTGGACACACTGAGCCTGCTGATGAGCGAAGAGGATGCACAAAAGCTGCAAAACGCCTACCAGTACTACCTGCAGGACGATGGCGTGCTGCAGCTGCGCTCTGACCTGACCGAGGACGAGCGCACCGCACTGGAAGATGCCGTGACCACCCCGGACATCGTGCTGTATATGGCTGCCGCACAGGCCGCCAACACCCCCGCCGGGCAGAGCAGCATGGGCCTGACCGGCCTTGCCGAGATGCCCTCTGCCGCTGCGGACACCGAAACTGTTGCCCCCACGGCAGCAGATCTGGACACCGTTTGCAGCCAGTTTGCCGCCATGAGCCAGATGTCCGGTTTTGACCGCAGTATGCTGCAAAAGCAGCTGGACAGTGCCATGAGCCAACTGGACAGCACCCTGCTGGAAAACCTGAAAAGCCAGTCTTTGCTGCTGGTGCAGCTGGAATACGAGACACAGGGCGTTGCGCGGGATGTGCAGATGCAGTACCTCTTCCGGGTGGGCGGCCAGATGCTGGCACTCACCCTGCTGATGGTGGCCGTGGCTGTGGCTGTGGGCTTCCTTGCCTCCCGCGTATCCGCCGCCATCGGTCGTGACCTGCGCCGGGAGACCTTCTCCAGCGTGATCGGCTTTTCCAACGCAGAGATTGAGAATTTCTCCACCGCTTCCCTCATCACCCGCACCACCAACGATATCCAGCAGGTGCAGTTCGTCTGCGTCATCCTGCTGCGCATGGTGGCCTATGCGCCCATTCTGGGCATTGGCGGCGTGCTGCACGTTGTGGGCAGCAGCAGCGGCCTTTCCTGGATCGTGGTGCTGGACGTGGCTCTGCTTTTGTTGCTGCTGCTCTTCCTGATGAGCGTTGCCATGCCCAAATTCAAGGTGATGCAGCAGCTGGTGGACCGGTTGAATCTGGTCAGCCGCGAAATTTTGACCGGCATCATGCCGGTGCGCGCCTTCAGCCGCGAAAAGTTTGAGGAGCAGCGCTTTGACAAGGCCAACCGGGAGCTGATGGGCACCCAGCTGTTCACCAACCGCGCCATGGTGGCCATGATGCCCTTTATGACCCTGATCATGAACGGTACCAGCCTGCTCATCGTCTGGTTCGGCGGCAAAGCCATGGATGCCGGCACCATGCAGGTGGGCGAGATGATCGCCTTTATCACCTACACCATGCAAATCGTCATGTCCTTCCTGATGCTGGCGATGGTGGCCGTCATGCTGCCCCGCGCCGGTGTGGCTGCGGATCGTATCGACGAGGTCATCCGCACCAAAGCCACCATCCACGACCCGGATGAAGCCGCCGCAAAGGCCGCACAGGCACACACCGACTGGCAGGGCGTGGTGCAGTTCGAGGATGTGAGCTTCCGTTACCCCGGTGCAGACAGCGATGCACTGGAGCACATCAGTTTTACCGCAAAGCCCGGCGAGACTACCGCCATCATCGGCTCCACCGGCTGCGGCAAGTCCACCCTGCTCAACCTCATCCCCCGCTTTTACGATGTGACCGGCGGCAAGGTGACTGTGGACGGCATTGACGTGCGCAAGATACCGCAGGCACAGCTGCACGACCTGCTGGGCTATGTGCCCCAGAAGGGTGTGCTGTTCAGCGGCACCATCGACAGCAACCTGAAATTTGGCGGCGAAGATATCACCGATGCGCAGGTACAAAAAGCTGCTGCCATTGCGCAGGCCACTGATTTTATTGAAGCAAAGCCGGAGGGCTACCAAAGCCCCATCGCACAGGGCGGTTCCAACGTATCGGGCGGCCAGAAGCAGCGGCTTTCCATTGCCCGGGCAATTGCCAAGGACCCCAAGGTCTATCTGTTTGACGACAGCTTCTCGGCACTGGACTACAAGACCGATGTAACCCTGCGCCGCGCCCTGAAGGCACAGACCGACAACGCCACCGTAATCATTGTGGCACAGCGCATTTCCACCGTGCTGCACGCAAACCAGATCCTTGTACTGGACGAAGGCAGGCTGGTGGGCAAGGGCACCCACGCCCAGCTGATGGTCAGCTGCCCGGAATATCAGGAGATCGCCCGCAGCCAGCTGAGCCAGAAAGAGCTGGCGCTGGATACCCTGAATACAGAAAAGGAGGGTGAGTGATATGCCCAGACCCGGACGTCCCACCACCGAGCGCGCCAAGGACTTTAAAGGCACGCTGCGGCAGCTCATCCGCACCATGAGCCACTACAAGCTGCCCCTTGCGGCAGCCATGCTGTTTGCTGTTCTGTCAACCATCTTCAACATTGCAGGCCCCAAGGTGCTGGCAAAGGCCACCACCGCCCTTGCCACCGGCTGGATCGCCCGGCTGCGCGGCACCGGCAGCATCGATTTTGTGTATATCGGCCGCATCCTGCTGTTTTTGCTGGGGATGTACCTGCTGAGCAGCGCTTTCAGCTTTATTCAGGGCTGGTTGATGACCGGCCTTTCCCAGAAGGTCTGCTACGACTTCCGCCGCCAGATCAGCGAAAAGATCAACCGCCTGCCGCTGGCGTACTTTGAAAAGCGCACCGTGGGCGAGGTGCTCTCCCGCATCACCAACGATGTGGACACGCTGGGACAGAGCCTGAACCAGAGCATCACCCAGCTGATCACCAGCGTGACTACCATGATCGGTGTGCTGGTGATGATGCTGTCCATCAGCCCCCGCATGACCCTGATCGCCCTGCTGATCCTGCCGGTGTCGCTGGCGCTGGTGCTGGTGGTTGTCAAGTTCAGCCAGAAGTACTTCAAAGCGCAGCAGGCCACGCTGGGCGTGGTCAACGGTCAGGTAGAGGAGGTCTACGCCGGCCACAACGTGGTCAAGGCCTTCAACCGCGAAGCCGTGGTGCTGGCAGACTTCAACGCCGCCAACGATAAGCTGTACGAATCCGCATGGAAGAGCCAGTTCCTCTCCGGCCTGATGATGCCCATCATGAACTTTGTGGGCAACCTGGGCTATGTGGCGGTGGCTATCGTGGGCAGCATTTTTGCCGCAAACGGCGTTATCACCATTGGTGATATTCAGGCCTTTATCCAGTACGTCAAAAACTTCACCCAGCCCATCCAGCAGCTTTCGCAGGTGTCCAATATGCTGCAAAGCATGGCCGCTGCCGCCGAGCGGGTGTTCGAATTCCTGAACGAGCCGGAAGAAGATCAGCTGGCCGACCCTGCCCGCCGCGCCGACCCCGCCGTCATTGACGGACAGGTCACCTTTGACCATGTGCGTTTCGGCTACACCCCGGACAAGACTGTTATCCACGACTTCAGCTGCACGGTGCAGCCCGGCCAGAAGGTAGCCATCGTAGGCCCCACCGGCGCGGGCAAGACCACCATGGTCAAGCTGCTGATGCGCTTCTACGATGTGGATTCCGGTTCCATCACCCTGAACGACCACAATGTGCGGGACTTTGACCGCAGCGCCCTGCGCGAGGGCTTTGGCATGGTGCTGCAGGACACATGGCTGTTCAAGGGCACCATCATGGAGAACATCCGTTACGGTCGGCTGGACGCCACCGATGAAGAGGTGATCGCCGCCGCAAAGGCTGCCAACGCCGACCACTTTATCCGCACCCTGCCCGGCGGCTACCAGATGGAACTGAACGAGGACGCCTCCAACGTCAGTCAGGGACAGAAACAGCTGCTTACCATCGCCCGCACCATTCTGGCAGATAACCGCATCCTGATTTTGGATGAGGCTACCAGCAGCGTGGATACCCGCACCGAACAGCGTATCCAGACCGCTATGGATCGTCTGATGGAGGGCCGCACCAGCTTTGTTATTGCCCACCGTCTTTCCACCATCCGGGACGCCGACCTCATTCTTGTGATGCGGGACGGCGACATTGTGGAGCAGGGCACCCACGACCAGCTGATTGAAGCCGGCGGCTTCTACGCCGATCTGTACAATAGCCAGTTCGAGGACGTGGTGGATTAAAGCACCTGTCATCGCAGTATAACTGCCAAAAGAGCGCCTGTTCCCCTCTTTTCGGAGGGCAACAGGTGCTCTTTTGTATAAACTCCCTCAGTCAAAGCCTACCGGCTTTGCCAGCTCCCTCAAAGAGGGAGTCTCTGGCGAGAAGGAACACTTTTATGTTTTACCGAAAACTGCACCGTTATGCCAAAGGCCCCATCTCCGAGGGGGCTGTCGCCGCAGGCGACTGGGGGAGTTTTTTATTCCTCCACCGGTTCCAGTTTCAGGCCGAACAGCTTTTCCGAGAGGGACGGCAGCTGTTGCTGCAACGCGCGGACATAAGCCATTACCACCGGGTCCTCGCGCTTTTGCCCCAGCACGACGCCAAACCGGTGTCCACTGCCCCAGTCCAGTACCCGTACAAAGCTGAGGTCGGGTCTGCGGTAATAGACCGCCGGGACCATCTTGAGCGCCGGGTCGCCGTAGGCTGCACTGCGGATACCGCCCACCGGCGTAAACTCCACCCCTCGGTCCATTCCCTCCTGCAGCAGGCTTGTTTCGTAGACAGTCTGGTACATCTCCTTGATGGGCAGCCAGCGGTATTGCAATGCCTGTTCCAAGGTCAGTCTGCCCACCGGCATATCGGCGGGCGGGTGGATGGGGATGCAAAGTTCTGGCATATAGAACAGCGGCACAAAGGTAAGCCCCTGCGCGTAGAACTCTGCACTTTCCAGCTGGAAGGAAAGATCCATCTCCCCTTTTTTCAGGCTGCGCCAGACCTCGCTGCGGTTGGCACACCACCCCAGAATGGGGGTATACCGCAGGCACAAGTCACTTGTCAGGGAAAACAGGTCGTACCCGAACATCCGCATGGCTTCATGGCAACACGCAATGACCAGATGCCGTTCCGGCGGGTTTTCCTGCTGCTGCACCGCGCGGGCGTGGCACACCGCCTGCTGATACAAGGCTATCAGCTGCTTTGCCTTGGGGTAAAAATCCTGCCCCGACGGGGTCAGCACCACCCGGCGCGGTATATGCTGGAACAGCTCAAACTGCAGCTGCCCTTCCAGCGTGCGGATCTGCTGCGAAAGTGCCGACTGGGAAAGATACAGCGCCTCTGCCGCCGCAGAAAAGCTATTCAGCTCCACGATCTTTACAAAGCCTTCCAGTGCGCTCTCGTTCATGCTTTTTCCCTCCTGCAATACATTAGGTTAGCCTAAATTATAATATAAAAAATATGAATTGTAAACAGCACCCTTCTACGCTACAATTGTTAAGGATTCGGCAAAGTGCCTTTTGCTTTGCTGCACGATAAGAAGGAACACAAAGAAGAACAAAAAAGAAAGAGAGCGTACCTATGAATAAGATCTCCCGTAAGGGCTTTATCAAGATTGCCGCTGCCGCCGCCATGAGCGGTGTGACCGCCGGTGCTCTGGCTGCCTGCAATGCCGCCTCCGGTTCTGCTTCCGCTTCCACCTCCGGTGCTGCCGGTCAGTACATTCCCGGCACCTACGAAGGCACTGCCGAGGGTATCTCCTCCACCGTCAAGGTCACCATGACCTTCTCCGACAGCGCTGTGACCGATGTGGTGGTGGACACCTCCGGCGAGACCGCTTCCTTCGGCGCTGCCGCTGCCGACGAGCTGCGCGAGCAGCTGATGGCTGCCGGTTCTGCCGAGATCGACGGCGTTTCCGGCTCTACCATCACCTCCGATGCCGTGATGAAGGCCGCCAAGAGCTGCTACGCACAGGCCAAGGGCGAGACCGTGGTCTCCAGCGTTCAGCTGCCCACCGGCGACGAGAGCGACTGGCTGGGCAAAGAGCCCGACATCGACGAGACTGCCATAACCGAGACCGTGGACACCGACATCCTGATCGTGGGCGCTGGCAACGGCGGTATGTTCGCTGCCGCCTATGCTGCTGCCAACGGCCTGAACTTCCGTGTTATCGAGCAGAACGCCAACGTGCAGGACACCCGTCACTGGTACGGCGCTGTTGATTCTGCTGCCGCTAAGGAGGCTGGCGAACCCGCCACCGATAAGGCAAAGCTGCTGAGCGAGATCTCCCGCTATGCCTCCGGCAAGTGCGACCAGCGCGTGGTCAAGACCTGGATCAATGAGTCTGCCGCCATGCACGACTTTATGCGCAGCATTCTGGAAGATAAGTACGGCTGGGTGTGCGATTTCACCTCCGGCAGCGAGGCTGCATGGCCCGCAGAGAATGCCGAGCACAACACCGACTACCTCTACCCTGTGCAGGAGCACAACTACATGGCCAGCGAGCGCGAGTCTGGTCTGGCTCGCAATGAGCTGCTGCTGCAGTACATTCAGGAGCTGGGCTACGATGTAGACTTCAAGACCAGCCTTGCCAAGCTGGAAAAGAACAGCGATGGCCGCATTACCGGCGTCATCGCCCAGAGCACCGAGGATGACCACTTCATCCGTTACAACGCCAATCAGGGCGTGCTGCTGGCCTGCGGCGGCTTCCCCGGCAACCCCTACATGATGGAGCAGCTGGACCCGCTGGGCACCAGCGTGACCACCGCCTGCTCCTACTCCCCCGCCGATAAGGGCTACGGCATCCGTGCTGCCGTGTGGGCAGGCGCTAATCTGGACAAGGAAGCCGCTCCCATGCTGTTCGACCGCGGCATCGTGGCTCCCGGTGTGGATGCCGGTTATGTGGACAGCGACTCCGCCTTTGGCGGCAAGGCCTTCCCCGGCAAGATCCGCCAGTATAATCCCGGCACCCAGCCCTTCCTGAAGGTGAACCGCAACGGCGAGCGTTTTGCCAACGAGAGCTGCCCCTACAACGATATCGTCTACGCTGCCGCCCACCAGCCGGGCCGCGTCTACGCACAGATCTGCGATGCCAACATTTTGGAGGACGCAAAGCGTTTCCACACCATCGGCTGCTCTGCCCAGACCCGCAACGGCGGCGAGAAGTACATTCAGGGCAAGATGGACGAGGCTATCGAGGCCGGTGCACTGTTCAAGTGCGATACTCTGGACGAGCTGGCCGACAAGATGGGCTTTACCGGCGCTGCCAAGGATACCTTCCTTGCTACCGTGGAGCGCTACAATGAGCTGTACGATAAGCAGAACGACGAGGACTTCGGCAAGCCCGCTTACCGCCTGAGCGCCATCCGTACCGCGCCCTTCTACGGCTGCTGGCTGGGTGCTTCCCTGCTGACCACTGAGCAGGGCATTGCCATCAACGAAAAGGGTCAGGCTCTGGACACCAACAACCAGCCCATGGAGGGTCTGTACATTACCGGCGATATGTCCGGCAGCTTCTTTGCCAACAACTACCCCTGCCTGATGGCCGGTGTGGCTATGGGCCGCACCCTGACCTTCGCCATGAAGGCCATCAAGCAGATGGCCGGTCTGGAAAACGCCTGATAAAGCGCGTTTTTCCTGCATACTCTAAGCGTTTCTTCTTTTCTTCTTTTTCATGTGAAGAGGGGCGGTCCCATTTGGGGCTGCCCCCTTTGCGTTTTTTGCCCCGCACGCCCCCTACACAAATGGCCGCGATTGTGCTATGATAAGGCTGAAAACCGGGCAGTTCATCCCACCCGGTCAGAGATCGAGGTGTTTGTACAAATGTCGGATATTCTGGATACCTTACGGCAGGAAGGGGTGGACCCCGCCCTGCTTGCGGCGGTGCAGGAATACCGCGCCGCCCATCCGCTCAGCGAGACGCTGCGCCCGCGTATCCCCGCCCCTGCCTTTACCTACTACGGCAAAGAGGTGTGGGAGCAGGCGCTGGCGGCTATCCTCTGCGGCGAAAACCTGCTGCTGGCCGGCGGCAAGGCCACCGGCAAAAACGTGCTGGCAGAAAATCTTGCCGCCGCCTTTGGCCGCCCCGCGTGGGACATCTCCTTTCATGTAAACATGGACGCCGCCTCCCTCATCGGCATGGATACCTTTGCGGGCGGACAAGTGGTGTTCCGTCCCGGGCCGGTGTACCGCTGCGCACAGTGCGGCGGTTTTGGCGTGCTGGACGAGATCAACATGGCCAAAAACGAGGCGCTGGCGGTGCTGCACGCGGTGCTGGACTTCCGCCGCGCCATCGACGTGCCCGGGTACGACCGCATCCCGCTGGCCGAGGAGACCCGCTTTATCGCCACCATGAACTACGGCTATGCGGGCACCCGGGAACTGAATGAAGCGCTCACCTCCCGCTTTGCGGTGGTGCAGATGCCCACCATCACGCAGGATAATCTGGAAAAGCTGCTGCGGGCGCAGTTCCCGGATCTTGCCGCAAAGTATGTGCACCAGTTCGCACTGCTGTTTCTGGACCTGCAGAAAAAGTGCGACAGTGCCGAGATCTCCACCAAGGCGCTGGATCTGCGCGGTATGCTGGACGCGCTGCGGCTGATTCGGCGGGGCATCCCGGCCGGGGCGGCGCTGGATATGGGCATCACCAACAAGGCCTTTGACTCCTACGAGCAGGGACTGATCCGGGACGTGATCGCCGCGCGCATCCCGGCCAAGCTGGATGCCGGAAAGCTGTTTGCCTGATGGACGCCCAGAGCTACACCGCGCAGGAGCGGCGTGCGGCCAATCAGGTCTGGGCCGCTGCCGGAGCCTACGGCTTCGAGCCGCTGTTTCTGGCCCGCAACACGGACGGCACCATTGATTTTTACATGAACTGCATCGTGGGGCTGGTGCACAAATACTACGGTGATGCCCTGATCCGGGACATTTTTTCCGCTTGGGAGGGCGATGTGCGCCAGCCCATGCTGGACGATATGGCGTGGCTGTACTTAGAAAACGCCGTCTACCGGCTGGAGCTGCCCCGCCGCCCGGTGCTGGAAGCGCTGCGGTTTGCCCACGCGGACTACTTTTTTGCCATTCAGTACAAGCTTTCGCGGCAGGAGTGGATGGCGAAAAACCAGCTGGTGTACACCATGCAGGCTGCACGCTGGCGCAAGGTGCTGGGACGCACCGCTCCGGTCATGACTCCTTACGAGAGCAGCCTTGCCGCAGCGCTGGAGCCGGAAAACGTACCAGAACCAGCACAGCTCAAAAATGACCTGCTGGCGTTGTTTGCAAAGTTCGCCCTATTTGACGGCAAGGTGCGCCAAAAGCCCGCGCTGCATCTGCGGTTGCAGGGCTTTTGGGCAAAGCTGGCTACCAAAGCCATGCCCACCCAGATGATCAAGACCGACCGGGTGACGGTGGAGCATTCCGGTGCGGTGGATGCCACAGGCAGCGGGCTGGCGGTGGACAAGCGCCGGGCAAACATCACTCTAAAGCAGCGCGCCGCGCAGGATCGCGCCTACATTGAAAGCTGCTTTGGGCGCTGTTTCTACCCGCCGGAGCAGCTGCGCAAGGCCGAGCAGGAGTTGTGCACCGGGGTGCATCTGGGCTGTCATCTGTGGTTCAGCGCCGGTGTACCCAGCCCGGCGCAGGCACCCACCCCGGAGGCGCGGCAGCTGGCACAGCAGGCCGAATTGCAGGCCGAACGCAACCGCGCCTACTATGCCAAAAATCAGGAGCTGCACCGCAGCGTGGTGCTGCGCCTTACCGAGCAGATCCGCAACTGCATTCTGGTGCATCAGCAGCCCGACCAGCGGATAGCGCGCAGCGGTGATCTGTGCGCCGGGCGGGTGTGGCGTGCCCCTTACCTGAACGATGACCGGGTGTTTTTGTGCCCGGAGGAGGAGAACTGCCCCGCCTTTACAGTGGATCTGCTGCTGGACGCTTCCGCATCTCGCCTGCACTGTCAGGAAGTGATCGCGGCGCAGGGTGTTATTCTGGCCGAAAGTCTGGCCAACTGCGGCATTCCGGTGCGGGTAAGCGCCTTCAGCAGCCTGCGGGGCTATACGGTGCTGCGGGTATTGAAAAGTTTTACGGACAAGAACCGGCAGAATATTTTCCGCTATTTTGCCTCGGGCTGGAACCGGGACGGTCTGGCGCTGCGGGCGGCGGGCGACCTGATCCGGTACGCCCCCGGCCCCGCCCCGCGCCACCTGATGATCCTGCTGACCGATGCCAGCCCCAACGACAGCCGCCGCATCCCGCCCACGGCGCAGAACCCGCTGGGCTGCGCCTACGAGGACGCCGCCGGTGTAGTCGATACCGCCGCACAGGTGCGCACCTTACAGCGGCAGGGCGTGCGGGTGTCTGCCGTTTTTATGGGCGAGGACAGCAGCGCCGGTGCCGCCGCGCAGATCTACGGCAAAAATATGGCACGCATCCGCGGCATGGATCAGCTTGCCCGCGCTGCCGGACGGCTGATCCAGAATGAGATCCGGGAACTTGGCGACTGAAAAAACAAAACGACCCCTGTGGGAGCAGTTCCGGCCTTAGCCGGCATCTCCCGCAGGGGTCATTTTTTACAACCGCACATCTCAGTGTACAACCATACTTTGAACTTTTGTTTGCAATGCGCTGTAGATTTTTGCAAAAATTTGTTGTTTCGGAAAACTTTCAGTTGTTTTTTGTCTGAAAGTATGCTATACTATGTTCAGAGAAGTTTTATGCAGCCTGACGGCCCGATCACCCGGCTGGCGCTTTTACAACGTTTCGCTGTTTGCTTTTATCGCAAGGCAAGAAATTAGTGCAACATTCAAACAGCATATTTGCGATATGCAATTCAACGTTGTTGCTGTTGCATTAAAAAAGTTGAATTGCTATAGGAAGGAGATCAATCATGGACGCTTCCCGTTATTTTGACGCCATGCACAACGCCATGTCCACCCAGCACGTCGGTGCACAGTTGCTGCTTACCGTCCGTTTGCAGGATACCTGCGGCAACGATGCCTATCTTGAAGTAAAACAGCTGCCCGGGGAGCAAAGCGCCCTTGTGTGCTACTCCACCATGGGGCGGCGCTGCCTGAATTTCCAGCTGTTCCGCAAGGGCTGGCAGCTGTGCCACAATGCGGATGGGCAGCTGACCGGGCGTTTTCCGTCCAGTGCCGACAGCCTGCTGAGCCAGACCGACTTCCGCGCCTACTGCCGGGAGGATCGGCTGGATGCTGCCCGCACCCAGCGCCTTATTGAAGAGCTGGGGCAGCGCGCCGGGACCAACTATGTTGGCATCATCCCGCAGAATACCCGCACCGGTGCACAGATCACAGTGGAAAGTCACCTTGGCTGCGGTGCACGCTGGAGCTACTGGAATCAGGACGCTTCCCCCTGCCTGCCGCTGGGCGCAATTTTGTACTGGCTGGCAGATTTTCTGGCCGGGAACGAGCGCCGCGCCCTGCAGTCTGACCCGCAGGCTGCTGCTCTGGCTGCGCAGTGGCTGGCAAGGGACACTGCTGTGTTCTTCTGCCCTTCCCCTGCCCTGACGGTATCCTCTGCGACCGGTCATAGTGTCCCGGCTGCACAGCGTACCCGCCCTGCCCCGGTGCCTGCTGCACGGAGCAAGAGCTGGCAGAGCGTTCTGGCTGCTATGGCTGCGGTGTAAGCTGGTACCATTTCAATCTGCTTTACATATAAAAGACGAGTGCTCGGTTTTGCCGAGCACTCGTCTTTTTTACAAAATAACAGCAAAAAAGCACCCCGCCAGCCGTTTCCGGTCAGCGGGGCGCTTAGTGCTTAAGAGTTACGGTTCAGCTTACGCTGCACAGCCCACAGGGGAGATCACTCCTCGATGTAGCCGTACTGCAGGTACCAGTAACCGTAGGGGCTGTGCCAGGTGCCCTTCAGAGAGGAGCTCTGCAGCCAGTAGTCGTTGTAGTAAGCGATGGGCAGGCAGCCGGTATCCTCCATGAGGATGTCCTCAGCCTTGTGCAGCTGTGCAAAGTGCTCAGCAGAATCAGCAACGCGGGAAGCCTCGATGGCAGCATCGAACTCGGGGTTGGAGTACTTGCCATCGTTGTTGCCGTTGCCGGAGCAGAACAAATCCAGCATGTTGGAGGGATCGTTGTAGTCCATGACCCAGCCGTTACGGGCAACATCGTACTCGCCTGCACGACGAGCGGCGGTGAAGGAGGACCACTCCATCTTGCTGATGGTCAGGGTGATGCCCAGATCACCCCAAGCCTGCTGCAGGTACTCTGCCAGAGGCACATGGTAGCCGGCATCGTTGCAGCTGTACTCAATGGTGGGGTAGCCCTCGCCGTTGGGATAGCCAGCCTCTTCCAGCAGCTTCTTAGCCTCGGCCAGGTTTGCCTCGTAGTCGGCAGAGATGTAGGGAGCATTGCCGTTGTCGTGGAAGTAACCGTTCTCGTCCACGATGCCAGGGCCAACGATGCTGTCGGCGGTGGAGTAGGTGCCCTGCATGATGGTGTTGGCAACATAGTCGCGGTCGATAGCCAGGCTCAGAGCCTTACGGACCTTGGCATCCTTGAAGGCATCGCGCTTCAGGTTCAGGCTGACGTAGTAGGTGCCCAGAATGGTGTCAACGTAGAAGTCGCCGCCGTCCTCTGCCTTGGTCAGGCTGGGGATCTCATCGGTGGGCACGTCCTTGATCAGGACAGCCTCGCCGCTGTTGTAAGCAGCGAAGGAAGCGGAAGAGTCCTCCAGCAGCAGCAGGGTGATGCTGTCGGAAACGATCTTGGAGTTATCCCAGCCGCCGACATAGTTGGGGTTCTTGGTCAGGACGATACGCTCGGAGGGGGTCCACTCAGTGATCATATAAGGGCCGTTGCACACATAGGTGTCGGGAGAGGTGCACCATGCATCGCCATTGGCCTCAACGGTAGCCTTCTGCACGGGGCTCATAGCAGCAAAGGCAGCGATCTTATCAAAGTAAGAGCAGGGATAGCCCAGAACAATGGTCAGGGTCTTGCCGTCATCGCTTGCCTTCACGTTCAGAGCATCGAGATTGGGCTCCACGGTGGGGTTGCCGTCTGCATCGGGGAAGCCGGCAGCTTCTTCAAAGCCGTCGATCATGCCCAGGCAGGTCTCTGCGTAGGGGGCAGCGGTATCGGGGTCAGCCATACGCTTGAAGCTGTACTCGAAGTCCTTGGCGTTCAGCTCGCTGCCGTCGCTCCACTTCAGGCCGTCACGCATGGTGAAGGTCCAGGTCAGACCGTCCTCGCTGGTGGTCCAGCTCTCAGCCTGACCGGGAACAGTCTCGTTGTTCTCGTTGATGATCAGCAGGGTCTCGAAGACGGTGATGATGGTGTTGCCGCCATCCACAGCGCTGTTCAGAGCGGGGTCCAGAGTCTCGGGGTTAGAACCATACTGGACGGTGAAGCCAGCGGTGTTGATGCTGCCGGTGGAAGAACCAGCAGAAGAAGCATTACCGGAGGCTGCGGTAGAACCGGACTTGCTGCCGCCACAGGCTGCCAGACCCAAAGCAGCGGCACCCACGCCTGCAACCTTGAGGAAATTACGACGAGAAATGCGTTTCATAATAATATCCTTCCCTTATATCAAATTTTGAGTGTGCCAGGTCACCCCAGCCGCCTCTATATTCGATCCGGTGCAAATAATTTGTACACCGGAGGAACACGAATGATTATAATGCGTTCTCATGCCGGTTACAAGTCTAAAACTTGGACTGTAACCATTTTGTGACAACATTTCAGTGATAAGTTGAATTGTTTTCATCTTTCACTGTGGTGAAGTGTTCTCACTTCACGCGGTCAAGGTGATGGCAGGCTGCCCAGTGGCCGGTGGAGACCTCCTTGAACTCGGGCACCTCGTTTGCGCACTGCTCATCCGCATAGGGGCAGCGGGTGCGGAAACGGCAGCCAGACGGCGGGTTCAGGGGGCTGGGCACATCGCCCTGCAGCACAATGCGCTTGGACTGGCGAGCCGTAATGGGGTCTGCCACCGGAATAGCGGAGATCAGGCTGCGGGTGTAGGGGTGGATGCTGTGAGTGATCAGCTCGTAGCTGTCGGCCAGCTCTACCATCTTGCCCAGATACATGACGCCGATGCGGTTGGAGATGTGCTTGACAACGCTCAGGTCATGGGCGATGAACAGGTAGGTCAGACCCATCTCCTGCTGCAGATCCTCGAACATATTGACGACCTGTGCCTGAATGGAAACGTCCAGTGCGGAAACAGGCTCGTCACAAACGATGAACTCGGGGTTCACAGCCAGTGCACGGGCAATGCCCACGCGCTGACGCTGACCGCCGGAGAACTCGTGGCAGTAGCGGTTTGCGTGCTCGCTGTTCAGGCCAACGCGCTCCAGCAGAGCGATGATCTTATCGTGGCGGTCCTTTTCATTCTCGGCCAGATGATGGATATCAATGCCCTCGCCCACGATGTCGCCAATGGTCATGCGGGGATCCAGACTTGCGTAGGGATCCTGAAAAACGATCTGCATCCGGCGGCGGTAGGGCAGCATATCCACTGCGATCTTGTTTTCCTTATCAAACAGCAGGTTGCCGTCATAGTAGATCTTGCCGCCGGTAGGCTCGTACAGGCGCAGCAGGGTGCGGCCGGTAGTGGTCTTGCCACAGCCGGACTCGCCCACCAGACCAAGGGTCTCGCCCTTGCGGATGGCAAAGCTTACGTCATCCACAGCCTGAACGTACTTGCGGTTCTTGCCCACACCGCCGGCGGGGAAATACTGCTGCAGGTGCTGGACTTCAACCAGCGTCTTGTGTTCACTCATTCTGCCTTTTCCCCTTTCTCAAATGCAGCCTTCTGCTGCAGCCAGCAGTAGGTATAGTGGGTATCGCTGAGCTCGGTGCGCGGGGGCATCTTGCTCAGACAGATCTTCATGCAGTTCTTGCAGCGGGGCGCAAAGGGGCAGCCGGCCGGCGGATTCAGCAGATCCACAGGGGTACCCTCGATGGGCACAAGGCGCTCGTGCTCTGCGGTGTTCAGCTTGGGGATGGAGTTGATCAGACCCTTGGTGTACTCGTGACCCGGCTGGTAGAAGATCTCGTCGGTGGTGCCGTACTCCACAATGTGGCCGGCGTACATGACGGCGATCTTCTCGCACATGGAAGCCACAACACCCAGATCGTGGGTGATCATGATGATGCTCATACCCAGCTTCTTGCGCAGATCCTGCATCAGCTCAAGGATCTGTGCCTGAATGGTCACGTCCAGTGCGGTGGTGGGCTCGTCAGCGATCAGCAGCTTGGGCTCACAGGCCAGTGCAATGGCGATCATCACACGCTGGCGCATACCGCCGGACAGCTCGTGGGGGTACTGCTTCAGGCGCTTTTCGGGCTCGTTGATGCCAACCAGCTCCAGCAGCTCCTTAGCGCGTGCCCATGCCTCCTGCTTGTTCTTATCGGTGTGCAGGCGGATGACCTCCACGATCTGGTTGCCGATGGTGTACACGGGGTTCAGGCTGGTCATAGGGTCCTGGAAGATGATGGAGACCTCGTTGCCGCGGATCTTGCGGAAGTCCTTCTCCTTCATGTTCTCGATCTCGTGGCCGTTGAACCACACATTACCGCCCACCAGCTTGCCGGGGTAAGCGGTCAGGCCCATAACGGAGTAGGCGGTGACCGACTTACCGGAGCCGGACTCGCCCACAACGCCCAGAACATCACCCTGATTCATGGTAAAGGAAACGCCGTTCAGTGCCTTTACTTCGCCCGCAGGGGTGAAGAAAGAAAGGCGTTCATCTTTGATATCAAGAATTTTCTCGCTCATTTCTGTTCACCTCATCAATTCTTCAGCTTCGGGTCAAAGGCATCGCGCAGGCCATCGCCGAACAGGTTGAACACAAGGATCATCACGCTGATCATCAGCGCGGGGGCGATCAACAGATGGGGATAGGTGTTCATGCCCTTGACGGCATCGGTAGCCAGAGAACCCAGAGAAGGCAGCGGAGCTGCAACACCCAGACCGATGAAGCTCAGGTAGCTCTCAGTAAAGATGGAAGCCGGGATCTGCAGGGTGGTGGTAACGATCAGGGTACCGATGCAGTTGGTGAGCAGATGCTTTTTGATGATACGACCGCTGGAAGCGCCCAGTGCGCGGGCAGCGGTAACGTACTCGCTCTCTTTCAGGATCAGGATCTGGCTGCGGACGATACGCGCCATGCCGACCCAGTACAGCAGAGCAAAGATGATGAAGATGGAGATCATGTTGGGGCCAAGGGTCTGCATCCACTTGAAGCCGGGCTGGGTGGACAGCGCATCCAAAGGATCCTTCAGAGCCATGCCCAGCAGGATGATCAGCAGAATATCCGGGATGGTGTACAGAATATCCGTGATACGCATCATGATATTGTCCACCCAGCCGCCGGCGAAGGCGGAAACTGCGCCGTAGGTAGCGCCGATGATCAGCACCAGCACAGAGGCGATCAGACCGACAGACAGGCTGACGCGGGTGCCCATCATGATACGCACCGCAAAGTCACGGCCCATACGGTCGGTACCTAGAATGTGCGGGAACACCTTTTCGCCGGCATCGATGCGGGCCTGCTCGGAGGCAGAGTACTCGAACGGTGCCAGATTATTGCTGCCCTTCACCTGCTCCGAGTAGCTGTAGGGCCACACGGCGGGCAGCAGGTAGGCAAAGATGGCAATGGCAATGATGAACACAAAGCTGACCATGGCGATCTTGTTCTTCTTCAGGCGGCGGATACCGTCCTTCCAGAAGTTGACGCTCTCGCGCATGACCACCAGACTCTGCTTTTCTTCATTGCTGGCGGGCAGAAAATCCTCCGCATTGAGCTGCAGGCTGAGCGGATTCTTTTTAATGTTTTCCATGAAAATCGCTCCTCTCTTACCTCAGCTTGATGCGCGGGTCAATGATCTTATAAAGGATATCCACGATCACGTTTGCAATAATGACCATGCTGGACAGCAGAATGGTGGTGCCCATGATCATGGTGTAGTCACGGTTGGTGATGGCAGACACGAAGTCGCGGCCCAGACCGGGCACGGAGAAGATCTTTTCCACCACGAAGGAACCGGTCATCAGGCCGGCCAGCATGGGGCCAACGTAGGTGATGACAGGCAGGATGGCGTTGCGCAGTGCGTGCTTGAACAGGATCATGAACTGGGAAACGCCCTTTGCGCGGGCAGTGCGCATATAGTCCTGACCCATGACGTCCAGCAGGCTGGAGCGCATCAGACGGGTGATATATGCCGAGGGGTAGATGGCCAGTGCGGTGACCGGCATGATATAGGCGGCTGCGCTGTTCAGGCCAACCGTAGGCAGCACCTTCATGTTCATACCAAACTGGTATAGCAGCAGCACGCTGGAGATAAAGCTGGGGATCGCGATGCCGCAGGTTGCAAACACGATAATAATGTTATCCAGCCACTTGCCGCGGTTATAAGCGGAAATGCAGCCCAGCGGGATGCCCACGCACAGAGCCACCACCACTGCAATGCCTGCCAGACGGCAGGACACCGGCAGTTTGCTGGCGATGATCTGGTTCACGGTACGGCCGCGCTGGCGCAGGCTCAGACCCAGATCGCCGTGCAAAAGGCTCTTCATGTAGTTGACGTACTGCACACCCAGCGGCTTATCCAGGCCATACTTTTCGGCCAGAGCCTGCTGAGCAGCGGCGCTGATGGACTTTTCTGCCACGAACGGGCCACCGGGGACCAGGTTCATGACAAAAAAGGTAACCGTAGCCACAATGAAGATACTGAAGATACCCATTGCGACACGCTTGATGATGTACTTTGCCATCGTTTGATGCCACTCCAATCCTATCAATGAATTACTGTTTTTGCTCTCAGGCCGAGCCACACTTTCCCGCAGTCCGCCAGCCTCACACATAGCGGACGTCTGTCCTTGGCACGCGGACAGAAAAGCGAATAATAAAACGATGGCATCTTGCGGTTGCATAAACACCATCGTCCATACCCGAGAAACACTCTATCTATTATAAAGACAACCTCGATTTTTGTCAATTTACATGAAAAAAATTCACTTCATTACAGCAGAGCATGAGTGAGATCTTATACTTTATACAAATTTTCTGTTTATTTGTAGGTAAAAGTGCTACTTTTTAGTTCTTTCAGGCAACTGTTCCGTTGGCACGTACAATCTGTTCTCCCCTATCAGCACAAAAGGCAGTGTCTCCGCCCCTGAGCCATCCATCCATAAGGGTGCTATTTTTCTCTATATCACAAGCAAAACCACCCGCAGCTCCCCTATCCGGCACGGTCAATGCCCAGAAAAAGGTACTGCGGATGGTCATAGGTCGTTTTGCGGGTCAGGAGTACAATTTTGCGGTCAGCTCGGCGTACATCGCGCTTTTTTGTGCCTTATAGGAAGCCATTGCCTGATCAGCCAAGGCAGTGCTCTGGCCGTTGGCGGTCAGCACAGTGCGCATCTGGCTGACGATGTTCTCCACTTCCTTATCGTAAGATGCCTGCATCGCATACAGTCTGCCGCTTCTCGCCAGTGCAATGGAGATTTTGCGCGCCTGTGTCTGCTGAGACTCCGGCAGCGCCTTGTATTCTGCCTTTGCCCCGGCAATGCAGCTGTTCAGCTCCGACTCAGCGCGCGCCTTGACACTGTACAGCTGCTTCAGCAGCGCCTTGACCTCCGTCTCGTAGGCAGCTTCCTGTTTACCGGAAGAGGACGCCGGTTTTTCTGCGGCAGAAGCAGTGCTGGAGCTGGATGTGCCGGTAGTGTTCTCCTTCTTGCCGGAAGAGGACGCATTGCTGCTCTCCGTCTGGGAGCCAGAGCTCCCCGAGGAAGCGGCAGAACCTGCTTCCTCCTGCGGAGCACTGGCCGCCGCCTCCTGTTCCCCGCCGCTGGATGCAGCAGCTTCGCCGGTCAGCTCCTCCAGCGTGATCTCGCCGCTGAGCAGCTTATCCAGATCATCATCCGTCAGGGTGAACTGTGTGCTGTCCGCCGGGGCATCCGGCAGGGTTTCCGGCAGACTGGCTGCCATGCTGCGAAGATAGAGCAGCACACCAAGGACAGCTGCTGCCAACAATGCCACCAGCGTGCCCAGCACGATCAACACGATTTTCAGGACCTTATTTTTCTTCATATCAAAATCCGCTGCCCGGGCAGAGTATTCCTCCGCCCGGGCAGTTTTCTCCTTACTAATTGGATCAGACCCACATTCCCAAAAACTTTTTGGGCTGATGCAGGGTCGCAGCGTCCAGCTCCTGATCATAGAACAGTTCATCGCCGTTGCGCACGATGCGGGCAGCCGTCTCCTTGCCAAGCAGCTTTTCCAGCTGCTGCACTCCCTGTGCCATACGGGGCGGGCGCTTGTCCGGGGAATGGGTGTCGGTGGAGATGACATGGACCAATCCCCACTGAATGAACTTGCACAGTTTTTTGCACAGCTTGGGCTCCAGCAGTGCCCCTGCATTGATCTGTGCATAAGCACCGGCGGCCACCCAGTCGTACAGCAGAGTGGGGTCCTCCAGCACATAGGGATAGCGCTCGATATGCGCGATCAGCGGCACGATGCCCTGCTGCTGCAGCTGGTACAGCGTCTGCCGGATAAAGTGCGGCTTGTGGGTGGTGGGAAACTCCAGCAGCAGATAGGCGGTGTCTCCCATGCACAGCGCTCGGGTGTCCAGCTCGCACAGACCGGGAGAGAAGAACACCTCTGCACCCAGCTTGAAGTCAAACTGCATGGGCTGTCCCTCCAGTGCGGCGGTCAGCTGCTCAAAGGCAGCCTGCCGCTTTGCTGTAAAGGCTTCCACCGTGGTACGTTCGCTGTTGAAGTGGCTGGTGAAGGCGATGTTGCGCACACCATCCTCATACTCCCTGCGCAGCAGCTCCAGCGAGACTGCCGTATCCTTTGCGCCGTCATCGATACCGGGCAGAATGTGACAATGCAAATCCGTCATAGCAGTGCTTCCTTATTCAGTGGCGTTGGCCTTCTGGTTTTCGTAGGCATAGTTGTAATTGTAGGCATAGCTGTATGCGTAGCTGGAGCCCTTGAGCGCCTTCTTCATGTCGTAGCGGGTCAGCACGCTGCCCAGCACCCGGACACCGGCATCCTGCAGCTTCTTCACCGCGCCGCGCACTGCATCGGCGGGGGCAAAGTCAGAGCGCACAACGAAAACCGCGCCGTCCACATAGCGGCCGATAACCGCTGCATCGGTGACCACAGACACCGGGGGTGCATCAAAGATGACCACATCGAACTTTTCCCGCAGGGCATCCACCATGGCCTGCATCTGCGGCTGACTCAGCATCTCGGAGGGGTTCGGCGGCGGAGTGCCTGCGGGCAGGAAGGTCAGATTTATTTCCTTTAACTCGTGCAGTGCCTCGTCCAGCGTGCACTGGTTGGACAGCACGTTGGAAACACCCTTTACGTTGTGGCCGGCCTTCAGGTAGCGGTGCAGTACCGGCTTGCGCAGGTCGCAGTCTACCAGAGCCACCCTTTTGCCGCTTTCGGCCATCGTCATCGAAAGATTGACTGCCACGTTGCTCTTGGATTCTTCCGGCACGGTACTGGTGATGACCAGTGTGTGCACGTCCATGGAGCCTGCCATAAAGTCCAGATTGGTGCGCAGAGACTTGTAGGCCTCCACATAGCCAAAGGGCATCTTTTTATCGGTGATCAGCTGCAGGGTGCGGTGCTCACCATCAGTTTTATTCTTTTTGTTAAACAGATTCCACATCGTCTTACACCTCCGGGATCAGACCCAGCACGGGCAGGCCGAGTTTCTTCTGAACATCCTCATCGTCCACAACGGTATCGTGCAGCAGGTGTGCCAGCACCAGCACGCCGCACACCAGCACAGCGCCCAGCAGGCCGGCCAGCACAACGTACTTCTTAGTCTGGGGGAACACCTTGTTGGGGTTGATGCTCACATCGCTCACCGTCTTGCAGGAGCCGGCTTCCACCTTTTCCACCAGCACATCGGGCACGATGTCCGCAATGGTCTGGGCGATCTCGCCTGCACGCTCTGCATCGGTATCAGTGACAGTGATCTGCATGATCTGGGTGGAGTCCACGCTGGTCACTTCCACCATCTTATACAGCTTGCCGTAGGTCATATCCAGATCCATCGTGTCGATCACCTCGTTCAGCACGGTGTTGCCCTTGATGATGACCGCATAGGTGCTGATCAGGTTCTTGGCAGAGTTGAAGTTATCACTGGTAAAGGTAGAGGAATTATCCTGCCGGGTGTTCACGATCATATTGATAGAAGCCTGATACTTGGGTGTAAGTGCAAACATACACACCAGCAGGCAGATCAGCGCTGCCGCAACAGCTGCTGCCACGATCTGCACAATATGCGCCCACAGCAGGCGCGCCAGCTCCATCAGATCAATGGTCTCCTCGTCCTCCATGCTTCGGAGCGGCTGTCCCATAGTTGTTTTTTCGTCCATAGTAGAGAAACTCACCTTTCTTGTTGTTCCGCAGTGCAAGAAATGCACACCGGGTTCCTATAGATACACATTCGCTTTTTAATGATAACATATCCCGGCGTATTTTACAAGCAGAAAATGCCATTTTCTGCCGGCAAACAAATGAACAAAATTTGCCATTTCCCGTACAAAAAAGGGCATCCGCAGCACTTTGATGGCTGCGGATGCCCTTTTTATGGATTTTTAGCGAAAGCGTTTAACGGGAGCCCTTGTCGTAGGGAATACCCTCGGCCTTGGGTGCCATGCTGTTCTTAGAAGTGAAGGCCAGAATGACCATGGATGCCACAAAGGGCATCATATTATAGATGTTGCTGGACCAGTGCAGCTGCGCAAGGAAGGTGGAGTCTGCGATGTTGGCAAGGCTCTTGAACACAGCAAAGAACATTGCTGCGCCAAAGATGTGGAAGGGCTTCCACTGGCCAAAGATCATAACTGCCAGTGCCAGAAAGCCTGCACCGGCCACGCCGACTTCAAAGTTCCAGGTCTGCACCGGGGGTACGATATAAGCCAGACCGCCGATCGCGCCCAGCGCACCGGAAAGGATGACACCGGCGTAGCGCATCTTGTAAACGTTGATGCCCACCGAGTCCGCAGCCTGCGGATGCTCGCCGCAGGCACGCAGACGCAGGCCGAAGCGGGTCTTATACAGCACGATGTAGCTGACTACCAGCAAAATCAGCCCCAACGGCACGAACACGCTGAGTTCCAGCCCGCCGATGCTGAACAGGAAGGGTTTGTTGGAGTAATTCAGCTTGGCGCTGCCGCTCTCGCTGAAGTACTTGGAGATGACCACGGCAATGGCGGTAGCCAGCAGGTTCAGTGCCGTGCCGCCGATGGTCTGGTCTGCCTTCAGGTTGATGGAGGCAAAAGCCAGCAGCAGGCTGTAGATCACGCCCGCCAGCGCTGCCACCAGAATAGAGATGAGCACCACAAGGAAGGGCGACAGGCTTGCAGGCAGCATGGTCAGGGTAAGCACACCGGCCACACCGCCGATGACCATGATGCCCTCCAGCGCAATGTTGATGATGCCGGAATGTTCGCTGAACATACCGCCCAGTGCCACCAGCATCAGCACGATGCCGTACAGCAGGGTATATTTGATCAGAAGCAGCATATTACTTGCCCTCCTTTTTGGTCTTTTCTGCGGCAGGCGCAGGCTCTGCGTTCACATTGGTCTTTTCGGCATTTCGGAACAGCAGGCTCTGGATCTTGCCCCGGAACAGCATGGAGAATGCGCACAGATAGATGATGATGCCGCTGATCAGATCCGAGATCTCAGTAGGGTAAAATTTGGTGGACAGGAAGGAGCCGCCGACCGAGATATGGGAGATGAACAGCGCAGAGAACACGGTACCGATAGGGTTGGAACTTGCCAGCAGTGCCACCGAGATACCGTTGAAGCCCATGGCCGGCAGGCTGGTGGAGTTCAGCGGGTTCCACTGGGACACGTTGGACAAATAGAACAGACCTGCGCCGAAGCCTGCCAGCGCACCGGCAATGGCCATGGAGAGGATGATGTTCTTCTTCTCGTTGATACCGGCATAGCGGGCGGCGTTCTTGTTCAGGCCAACGGCCTTGAGCTCGTAGCCGAAGGTGGTCTTGTTCAGCACCACCCAGATCAGTACGGCCACCGCTGCCGCCAGGAAGATGGCAATGGTGGTGCTGTTGGTCTGGAACAGCTTGTTCAGGCCGAAGTCCGGGATCAGGGACTGGGCAAAATCGGCGTTCTTGCTCAGGTTCAAGGTACGGGTGTTGCGCACATCGTACATAGGGCCGGTACCGTTCTGGTAGATGAGCTCATTCACCAGATACAGGCCGATCCAGTTGAACATAATGGAGGTAATGACCTCGTTGATGTTGAAGTAGGCCTTGAAGAAACCGGGGATCGCGCCCCACAGGCCGCCCAGCACGGCTGCTGCCAGCAGGCAGACGAACCAGGGCAGCTTGAGCATGATGGCGCAGTACAGCGCACCGTAAGCGCCCAGCGTGTACTGACCGGCTGCACCGATGTTGAACAGGCCGGTCTTGAAGGCAAACGCCACGGACAAGCCGGTCATGATCAGGGGTGCGGCATTGGCAAGCTCCTTGCCCACGCCGTAGGGGGCATCGTGGAAGCCGCCCTTGAGGATGCGCACAAAGCCATCGCCCCATGCGTGTGCGGGGTTGATGGCTACCAGCACCAGAAAGCCCACCAGCAACCCGATCAGGATGCACAGCAGTGCAGCCAGCACGCTGGTAACAGAACTTTGCAGGCTGCCGCCGCGGGAAAGTTTTTTCTTATTCATGTGTTACTGCTCCTCCTTTCCCTGCTTGCGGGCACCTGCCATATACAGACCCAGCTCCTGCACGGTGGTGGTCTTGGGGTCAAACTCGCCCACGATCTCGCCCTCGTACATTACAAGGATGCGGTCAGAAAGGTTCATCACCTCGTCCAGCTCAAGGCTGACCAGCAGCACGGCCTTGCCCTTGTCGCGCTCGGCCACGATCTGGCGGTGGATGTACTCAATAGCACCCACGTCCAGACCACGGGTGGGCTGCACTGCCACCAGCAGCTTGGGGTCGCGGTCGATCTCGCGGGCAATGATGGCCTTCTGCTGGTTGCCGCCGGACATACTGCGCACGGTGGTCACACTGCCCTGACCGCTGCGCACGTCGTACTGCTCGATCAGCCGGTCGGAGTACTCGCGCACCTTATCGGCACGGATAAAGCCGCCCTTCTGGAACTCCGGCTGCCAGTAGCGCTGCAGCACGATGTTGTTTTCCAGACTGAAATCCAGCACCAGACCGTGCTTGTGGCGGTCCTCCGGGATGTGACCCATGCCGTCCTTGGAGCGCTGGCGGATGCTCTCGTGGGTGATATCCTTGCCGTCCAGCGTAAGCTTGCCGCTAGACACCTTGCTCAGGCCGGTCAGACCGTAGATGAACTCGGTCTGGCCGTTGCCCTCGATGCCCGCCAGACAGACGATCTCGCCTGCGTGCACCTTGAAGGACACGTCCTTCACCACGTCTTTCTTGCGTTGGTCGTTGTGGATGGTAACGTTCTCCACGTCCAGCACGGTCTCGCCGGGGTGCGCGGGCTGCTTTTCCACCTGCAGCTGCACGTCACGGCCCACCATGCGGCGGGAAAGCTCTTCCTTGGTGGTGCCCTTGATATCCACCGTGCCCATATATTTGCCCTTGCGCAGCACGGTGCAGCGGTCGGCCACAGCCATGATCTCGTTGAGCTTATGGGTGATGAACAGGATGGACTTGCCCTCCTTTTTGAACCCGCGCATAATCTCCATCAGCTCGTCGATCTCCTGCGGGGTCAGCACAGCGGTGGGCTCGTCAAAGATCAGGATCTCATTGTCGCGGTACAGCATCTTCAGGATCTCCACGCGCTGCTGCATACCCACCGAGATATCGCTGATCAGGGCGTCCGGATCCACCCGCAGACCGTACTTTTCGCTCAGCGCCATCACCTTTTTGCGTGCCTCGGCCTTCTGCAAAAAGCCCATCTTGTTGGGCTCCACGCCCAGAATGATGTTGTCCAGCACGCTGAAGCATTCCACCAGCTTGAAATGCTGGTGCACCATGCCGATGCCCAGTGCGTTGGCATCGTTGGGGTTGCGGATGGCAACCTCCTTGCCGTTTTTCAGGATCTTGCCCTGTTCCGGCTGATACAGGCCGAACAGCACGCTCATCAGCGTACTTTTGCCCGCGCCATTCTCGCCCAGAAGGGCGTGTACCTCGCCCTTGCGCAGTTGCAGGGTGATATCATCGTTTGCCTTGATACCGGGGAATTCCTTGGTAATGTGGAGCATCTCGATCACATAATCCTCTGCCAATCTGCTCACTCTCCTTTCGTGCCGTAACGACACCTTTTCTATACTACAAACCATTATACCTGATTTTTTGCAGTTTGCACACGGCTTTTTGATTTTTTGTCAAAAAGCACAAGTAAAAGTATTACTTTTGTATGGTCTGCACGATTTCCTACCTGATTCTCCCACACAGGCATACAAAAAGGGCGGGGTGCCCCTGCATGAGCACCCCGCCCCTATTCACGGGAGTAATTCCGGGAAAGCGATTACTGGATGTAGTTGACCTTGGTGAACTCGCTGACGGTGGGCTTGGTAGCGTCGTCGGAGCTGTTGTCCACAACAAGCTCGCCGGAAGCGATCTTGGTCTTCAGAGTCTCGTACTCGTCCTTGGTGAAGGTCTTGAAGTTCCAGCTGTCATCAGCAGTGGGCAGACCAACGTAGTCGCCGTCCTCCAGACCGAAGTTGCCGTTGGTAGCAGCGATGTTGCTCCACTCGCCGGCCTCGATGTCGCCCAGAGCGGTGCTGACAGACTCAGACAGACCCTTCATGGCAGAGGTGATGAACGGGTTGTAAGCGTAGCCGTCCTTTGCCACGCCGTTGACACCGATGTAGTTCTGGTCAACGTCAACACCCACAACGTAGCCGTTGTTCTTCAGAGCAGCCTCGACAGCGGAGGTGTAGATGCCGCCGCCGCAGGCAAAGACGATCTGGGTGCCGTTGGCGTACCAGCCCTCCATACGGGAGGTAATGTTGGCATCGCCGTAGAACTGACCGCCGTAGAAGTAGTTGATGTCGATGTTGGTGCCCAGCTCCTTTGCAGCAGCGTCAGCGCCCTGCACATAGCCGTAGCCGTAACGGATAACAGCGGGCACAGCCATGCCGCCCAGGAAGCCCAGCTTGGTGTAGCCGTCCTTAACAACGGCGTAGCCTGCCAGATAACCTGCCTGCTCCTCCTTGAAGGTGATGCAGTAGCAGTTGGCGGGGATGCTGTCGGTGCCGATATCGCCCTGGGTCACATCGATAGCGATGAACTTGATGTCAGGGTACTGCTCAGCAGCCCATGCCAGAGAGGCGCCGTACAGGTAGCCAACGCAGACGATAACATCAGCGCCATCGTTGACAGCCTGACGGATCATGGTCTCGCGGTCCTCATCGGAAGCATCGGAATCGGGGATGTAGTACTGGCAATTGTCACCCATGTAGCCGGAGACAGCAGTCCAGCAAGCCTGGTTGAAGCTCTCATCATCGATCGTGCCGGTATCGCAGGTCAGAGCGACCTTAGCGATCTTCTCAGCGCCGTCTGCTGCGCCGGAAGCTGCGGCAGAGCTGGCAGCTGCGGAAGAAGCAGTGCTGGTAGAAGAAGCGGAAGAACCGCCGCAGGCGGTCAGAGCAGCGGCAGCGGCAGCAGCACCGGCCACAGCCAGAAAGTTACGACGAGAAATCTTCATAAGAAACTCTCCTTTTATTTTAAAAAATTGCGTCAAAAGAATGAAATGTGCGCTCTGGCACATTTGCTGGCTCAAGTATAGCGGGTGGATGTGACAGATGCAAGCAATTTCCGATTACAAATTCTTTACAAATCCCTTATATAATTTATAAAAAAGCAATGCTTGTTCACCAATTTTCCCCTGCTTGCGCTGTTTTTCAAAGAAGAACACTTACTCCCCTTCCACGGCGCTGTTGCCCGCCACGTTGGAGGGGCCAAAGCCGAAGGGCAGCAGCTCGTCCATGCTGCGCTCAATGAAATCCTCCGGGGTCTTTGCCATAATGACGTTCAGCTCCGGCCCGCCGAACTCGAACAATGCCTGACGACACACCCCGCAGGGCGAGGTGATCTGCCGGTTCACTTCGCCCCGGCGGCTGCCCACCACGGCGATATCCGTAAACTCAGTCACGCCCTCCGCCACTGCCTTGAACAGGGCGGTGCGCTCGGCGCAGCTGGTGGGAGTAAAGGCGGCGTTCTCCACGTTGCAGCCGGTAAAGATGCGGCCGTCCGCAGCGCGCAGTGCAGCGCCCACCATAAAATCGCTGTAGGGTGCATAGGCCTTTTCCCGCGCGGCCAGTGCCATGCGGATCAGCTGCTGCTTTTCTTCCATGGTCAATTTTGTCATGCCGTTTCCTCCTTTTATGGGCAAAAACAGCGCGGCTGTGCCTTGGGGCGGCAGCCGCGCTGGAAAATTATGCGATCAGTACTCTGCGCCCAGAGCGACCTTCATCATGTCGGTAAAACTCTTCTGACGCTCCTCGGCGGTGGTGATGCCGGGGGCCACAAAGCTGTCCGAAATGGTCAGCAGGCAGGCAGCGTTCTTGCCCAGCACCTGCGCGTTGGCAAACAGGGCAAAGCTTTCCATCTCCACGCACAGGCAGCCGTCCTCATCCCGCAGCTTTTCCCAGTAGGTGGGCTTTGCATCCGAGGGCTGACGGTAGAATACATCCGAGGAGTGGATGTTGCCTTCGATCAGAGGGATGCCCTGCTTTGCAGCGGAGGCACGCAGCTTTTCGTTCAGGGCTGCGCTGGGCAGGGTGATGTTTCCGGCAAAGCCGCTCTGCACACGGGCGTAGTTGCTCTCGCTCACAGCGCCGGTGGCCAGCACGGTGTCGAACAGCTTAGCCTTCTCGGTGTAGCTGCCGGCAGAGCCGATACGGATGATGTTCTCCACGCCGTAGAAGCTGAACAGCTCGTAGGAGTAGATGCCGATGGAGGGCATACCCATACCGCTGCCCATCACGCTGATGGGGCGGCCTTCGTAGGTGCCGGTAAAGCCCAGCATCCCGCGCACGCCGGTCACCTGCCGGACGTCCTGCAAAAAGGTGTCGGCAATAAATTTGGCACGCAGGGGGTCACCCGGCATAAGGACTGTCTTGGCGAAATCGCCCATTTCTGCGCTGATGTGAGGGGTAGACATAGATGATCTCTCCTTTTATCTTATTGTAATTTATCGGTTGCGATAGCTGCTGCGGTTGAACACGGTCTGCGGCGAAACGTAAGCGCCGTTGCGCCGGATCTCGAAGTGGCAGTGGTTGCCGCTGGAACGTCCGGTGCTGCCCACATAGCCGATGAGCTGACCCTGCTTGACCGACTGACCGGCGTGCACCACCAGCGACAGGCAGTGGGCGTACACGGTGGTGTAGCCGTTGCCATGGTTGATGATGATGGAGTTGCCGTAGCCGTTGCCTGCACCGGCGCGGTTATAGCCGGCCTTGGTCACCGTACCGCCTGCCGAAGCATAGATAGGCGTACCGGCAGCGGCGCAGATATCCACGCCCTTGTGGCTGCCGCCGTACCAGCGGGAGCAGTACCGGTAGCCGGGCACCGGCCAGATGAACCGTCCGCTGCCGGTGATATAGGATGCACCGGAGGAAACCTTTTTGGTGCCCACCGTAACTTTTTCAGTCACAGGCTCCTTGGTCACCACAGCGCTCAAAATCTGCTGGGAAAGCTGATTGCCGTTTGTATCGTACACCCGCTGTGCCGTCACGGTGCGGATGCCATTCTCACCCTTCTGGGTAACGCGCTTGGTACCGGAGTTCAGCTCGTTGGACTTGGTGGTCTCGGTGGTGTAGGCGATCTCTTCCACCCAGCTTTCCACCTTGGTGATGCGCACCTCCAGCGTCTCCTCCTCCCGCACCACGGTCAGTGCATCGCCGGGCAGGATCTTGGAATCCTGGGTCAGGCCGTTTTCGCCGTTGGCGGTAAAGCCGGTGTTCATTTCGCACAGTTCCTTCACGGTCAGGCCGTTTTTCTGGGCAATGGACCAGATGGTGTCGCCGCTCTGCACCGTATAGGATTTTTGTGCCTGCTGCACGCCGGAGAGCAGCTGCTCCACCTCGGCTTCCTCCTGAAAGCTCTCGTTGAAGTAGATGCCGTTTTCCAGCGTGACATCCTTGTTGAAGCCCACGGTGGTGTTGGGGTCGTCCGGGTTCTCGTAGGGTTCCAGCAGGCTGCTGATGTATCGTTGCAGACCGGTGCCGTCCGCGCATACGGCGGTCAGCTCGCCGTCCAGATACAAAGCCGTACCCTCGCTGATCTGGTCGCTGGAGGTTTTGAGGATAGCGTCAGCCACGTCATTTTCGTCCATCACGTCATGGGCGACGGTCACGGAATAAGTAGGCTCCACGGTAAAGCGCGCCTGCTCTGTACCGGAATAGTTGATACGCTGCTGCACAGCCTCCAGCGCAGAGTTGAACACCTCTTCGTTGGCCACATAGCCCACAGTTTTATCGTCCACCTGCACCTGCAAAGCGTAAGGCTGACGGATGGTGGTCTGGAACACCGTCACCATAACAGCCAGTGCTGCCGCCGGCAGCACATACATGGCCATGCGAGGCACAAGGCGGATGTTATCGGCGATGCCCTCCGCAATGAAGTGCCCGCTTGCGCGCAACGCAGCGCCAAAGCCTTTTTGCTTGCGCACCCGGTGTGCGTGGCGCAGCAGCGCCCCGGTGCCCCGCAGGGCAAGCACCACCGGGCCAAACAGATCCCGCAGCAGCCGCGCCGCCCCGGGAAAGGCCATGGATGCAATATTTTTCAGCAGATCTCTGCCCATCTGCAGCAGACGCTGCAGCCCGTGCTGCAAACGGCGCCCAGTACGGATGACCGCATACTCGGCGGAAAAGCCGATGGCGTACAGCGTCTCGCCCACCATGGGCGCTACGGGGTTGTGCAGCAGCTTATGCCACAGCGTTTCCCGGCGGTGCTGACGCTTACGGCGCAGTCTGTGCCGCCGCAGCACACCCCGGCACTGGAGCTGTGCCCACAGCGAGCGCAGCTTTTGGCGGCGGGTCTGCCGTACCGGCTGCGCAGCGGGCTGCTGCTCCTTTGTTTTATCTTCAGTCAACGGGATTTTCTCCTTCCTGCGCCGCTGCAGGGCATTTTTTCGGCCCGGGACGCAGCAGCTAGATGGTGTACGTTCCCCTGTTCAAAAGGCCAACAGAGCTTGTACACAATACGCTCTCTTTTTTATTATACACTTTGCATGGTTTGAAACAAGCGCTTACATAAAATTTGGCTACTTTTTCACGCAGTTTTCACGAAAAAAGCGCTTCCATATCCGGCGGCAGCGGGCTTTCCACCGTGACCGTGCGCAGCTGCAAGGGCATTTCCACCCGGATGCCGTCCGGCAGCGGGGTGTACACAGGCACCGCAAAGCTCTGCCGGGCGCAGTGCAGCGCCTGCCGGCCAATGCGCTCCCGGCTGCCGCCGTAAAGGTCGTCCCCGGCAAGCGGATGGCCGATGGACGCAAAATGCACCCGGATCTGGTGGGTGCGGCCGGTCACCGGCACACAAGCTGCAAGGCTAAGGCCGTTTTCTTCCTTTATAATAGTATACTCCGTGCGGCTGGGCTTGCCCTCGGGGGTGACGCAGCGCCCGATGATGCTGTCGCCCCGGCGGCCGATGGGTGCATTGATGACCCCTTCCCCCAGCGGCAGCGCGCCCTGCGCAATGGCATAGTACAGCTTTTCCACCCCGCCTGCCAGCAGCGGCACTGCGTAGGCGTTTTTCGCCGCCAGCACAAGGCCGCTGGTGTCCTTATCAATGCGGTTCACCGGGCGGAACACCGGGCTGTGGCCGTGTTCTGCCGCCCACGCGGCGTAGCCATTTGCCAGCGTACCACCGGGGTAGTTCAGGGTGGGGTGCACCGCCAGCTGCGGCGGCTTTTCCAGCACCACCGCAAAGGCGTCCTCGTAGACCACCTTGACCGGGATCTCCGGCTGCGGGGTCACGCCGTCCCCTTCCGGCGGCAGCGCAAAGGAGAGCACCTGCCCGGGGAAAATGCGCCGGTTTGCCAGCACAGGCACACCGTCCGCAAAAAAGCCGCCGCCCCGGAACTTGACCGCCCGGGCAAGGTCGGTAGAGACGGCACACTGGCGCAGAAAGCTGCGCACCAGCACCCCCTCGTGGGTGGTAGCCGTATCTGGCACGGCAAAATACAGCTGCATGGCCTGCCCCTCCCCTGCAAAATCCACAAAAAATACAAATGATATTATAGCAAAAATTCGTTTCACTTGCAAATCTTACTTTTTTATGGTATCATGAGGAACGGAAAACGAGTGGAACATACGGCGGCGGGGCGGCTTTGACCGCTCTGAGGAAAGTCCGGGCCTCACAGAGCACGGTAACTGCTAACGGCAGCCGAGGGTGACCTCAGGGAAAGTGCAACAGAAAGGAAACCGCCGCAGCAATGCGGTAAGGATGAAAGGGCGAGGTAAGAGCTCACCAGCGCATGGGTGACTATGCGGCTTTGTAAACCCTACCGGAAGCAACGCCTATATGGGACGTACAGCGCTGCTCGCGTGTCCCGAAGGCGGCACGAGCCTGTCAGCAATGGCAGGCCTAGACAGATCGTCGTTTAATACAGAACCCGGCTTACGGTCTATCTCGTTTTCCCTTTTGTGTTTTTGCGCTGTCTGCTGCTATGCAGGCAGCTTTTTTGTTGCAGCATCAAAAAAGGCCAACGTCCTCGCCCTCTCCGTCTGCTCACTGCGCTCGCATCCACCTCTCCCAAAGGGAGAGGCCTTGGCATAGCGGCAAAGTTTACGGTCAAAGTCAAAGTGTGTGGTTTCGCCAGAGGCTTCCCTTTGAGGAAAGACTCCCCCCGCTCCGGGGGAAGATGTCGCGCAGCGACAAAAGGGGGAATCTGGCATCGCGCAGCGATGGCTGAGAGGGCGAGCCCGCTAGCGGAAATGCCTTTGCACGATATTTTTTCGTGCAGCAAAAAAGAACCGTTGCACGCTGTTTTGTGCAACGGTTCTTTTTAAATAGCTCGCTCAGTTCCCGCTGCCGCCAAGGATGGCGTCCAGCACGGTGGAAGCGGCGCTGTACAGCGAGCCTGCGGCCTGCTCTACCTGCTCCTGCGTGGGCAGGCTGACGGCGGGCGTCTCGGTGCTGCCGCCCTCGGCGGGGGTCTCCGGCTGGGGCGTCTCGGTGGCAGCGGGCTGCTCGGCGGGCGTTTCCGCAGGCTGCTCTGCCGGCTGTTCGGCGGGCGTTTCCGCAGGCTGCTCACCAGACTGTTCGGGCACGCTTTCCACCGGTTCTTCCACAATCACGCTGTCGGCGGGCGTCTCAGGCACAGAGACAGCGGCATCGGGGTCGGCGGTGGGGGTGTACACGTCCGTCTTTTCCGGGGTCTGGGTGGTGGAGCTTACCGTGCCCTCGCCGCCCAGCACCGCCGCGATCATCTCCTTGGCCTTTGCCACGGAGTTTTCGTCCGGTTTCATGACATAGAGCTTCTGCCCCTTGGCAGAGTAACACTTGGTGCTGCTGCCGGAGGAGCCGGTAACGGTGTAGCTTTCAATGTTCCACTCTGCAAAATCGCTCAGCTGCATCCGCACCAGTGCGCTGATCTGGTTCTGGGAAAGGCTGGTGACGAAGCAATCGGCGGCAGAATCCATGATCTTGGAAAATCCCATCAGCAGCGCCGGGGACTTGATCTTGTTCAGCATGGCATCGATCACCTTCATCTGGTTGATGCCGCGCTGCACATCGCCGGTCTTAAAGGCGTGGCGCTCGCGGGCAAAGGCCAGCGCAGCTTTGCCGTCCAGATGGTTCCAGCCCTCGGCAAAGGTGGTGGGGTCGTAGTAGCCGGGGCTGCCCACCGAGGTGAACGCCTGATCGGAGTACACGTCCACGCCGCCCAGCGCATCAACGATGTTGATAAAGCCTGCAAAATTGATGCGGATGTAGTGCTGCACATCCACCCCGTAAAGGTTGCCAAGGGTGTCCATGCTGGTCTGCACGCCGTAAAGGCCGGCATGGGTCAGCTTATCCTTGCTGTTTGTTCCGGCAAGATCCACATAGTAATCGCGCGGGGTGTTGATCAGCACCACCTGCTTGGTCTCGGGGTTCACAGCGGCAAGGATATTCACATCGCTGCGGGCTTTTTCGGTCAGCTCGCCGCGGGTATCCACGCCGCTCAGGTACACCACAAAAGGCTCTTTGGTGATCTTTTTCGCCTCGGCATCGCTCAAAAAGCCGGTGGTCATATCGCCCAGCGCCGTCAGACCCTGCTGCGCCCACACGCAGCCCAGCGCCATGGCAGCACACAGCACCACCGAGAATGCCCGGGACACCGCGCCTGCAGTTTTGTACTCCTGACAGCGCTTGACCAGCAACCACAGCAGTGCAAGCAGCGCCGCCAGCACCACCAGATACAGCACCGGCAGCATCTGGGTGCGCCACAGCTGCACCAGCGCCAGAACGCTTAAAATTGCCTGTACGATCAGCAAGATCTTCCCTCGTTTCGGGGGCTGGTATGCCCCATTTCCCCCGGACGCAGTGGTGCGGGGGGTGTTTTGCTGCGGGCGGCGGGGCGGCGGAGCAGATTGCTCCGGCGGCAGCTCCGAGAAAAACGCGGCGCTGTCCACCTCCACGGTGGCGTCCTGCTGCTCAGTCTTGTGCAAAAGGCGGTGCAGGGAGCGGCCGTCCTCCTTGCGGGAATGCTCGTTTTCGTCCAACATGAGAATACTCCTTTTTTAGCCCACCGGAACGATGGTCAGCACGGCGCGGGCGGGCAGGCAGGTGGCGGTCTGATCCTCCGCCGACAGCCAGCCAAAGCCCTCGCAGATGTGATCCGGGCAGGGCGATTCAATAAACCGCGCGCTGCCGTCCTTTACCTCTATATGCACCGTATAATAACCGGTGTCGACACTGTAAGTCTCGTCCTTGTCCAGCGGAATGTCCAGCACGGCATTGTTGTCGCCGTAGATCAGCTGGGCAGCCAGTTTTCCGCCGGTGGCGCTGTGGCTGCGCACAGCCAGCAGTACCGCTGCGATGACCAGCACCACCGCTGCAAACAGGATATTGGTCAAAAGCTTTTTGTTCTTCATAGCTTACTGCTCCCCGGGCTTGAGCTGCTCCAGCTCTGCCAGCCAAAGGGTGGCGCAGGCATCGCTGGGCATCCGCCAGTCGCCCCGGGGCGAAAGGGTCACACTGCCCACCTTGGGGCCATCCGGCAGGCAGCTGCGTTTGAACTGCTGGGCAAAAAAGCGCCAGTAGAAGTTGCGCAGCCACTTGTACAGCACGGCGTCCGTGTACTCTGCCCTGCCCGCAAAGGCAGCCTTTGCCAGCCGGTAGATCTTTGCCGGGCCAAAGCCGCAGCGCAGCACATAATACAAGTAAAAATCGTGCAGCTCGTAGGGGCCCACCAGATCCTCGGTGATCTGTGCAATTTCGCCGTCCTTGGCGGGCAGCAGCTCCGGCGAGACCGGGGTAGCCAGAATATCCAGCAGCACATCGTGCAAAGCGGCGGTGGCGGCAGTCTCGGCTTCGTACTGCACCAGATAGCGCACCAGCGTTTTGGGCACACCGGCATTTACGCCGTACATACTCATGTGGTCGCCGTTGTAGGTCGCCCAGCCCAGCGCCAGCTCCGAAAGGTCGCCCGTGCCCACCACAAGGCCGCCGGTGCGGTTGGCAAGATCCATCAGCTCCAGCGTGCGCACACGCGCCTGCCCGTTTTCAAAGGTGACGTCCAGCACCTTTTCGTCCTGCCCGATATCCGCAAAGTGGCTGCGCACGGTGTTGGCAATGCGGATCTCCTGAAAGCTCACGCCCAGCTCCCCGCACAAAATTTCGGCGTTGCTGCGGGTGCGCTTGGTGGTGCCAAAGCAGGGCATGGTCACCGCCAGCACATCGGCGGCGGGGCGGTGCAGCTGCTTCATGGCGCGCACTGCCACCAGCAGGGCAAGGCAGCTGTCCAAGCCGCCGGAAATGCCAATGACCGCCGTTTTTGCGCGGGCGTGCTCCAGCCGCTTGGCAAGGCCGTCGGCCTGCATTTTTAAAATCAGCTCGCACCGGGCGGCGCGGCGCTGCGGGTCGCCCGGCACAAAGGGCGCAGGGTCGATGCGGCGGGTGAGCACCGTTTCCTCCGGTGCAAGGTCAAATTCCACCGTGACGTAGCCCTCGGCGCTGGGCTCAAAGCTGGTGTTGCGGGCACGCTCGGCTTCCATGCGCTGGCAGTCCAGCTCGGTCTCGGCATGGTCGCCTGCAAAGGGCGCAGTCTCGGCAAGAATGCTGCCGTCCTCGGCGATGAGGTCGTGGCCGGCAAACACCATGTCCGTGGTGCTTTCGCCATGCCCTGCCGAGGCGTATAGGTAGCCGCACAGCAGCCGGGCGGACTGGTTTGCCACCAGTGCGCGGCGGTACTCGGCTTTGCCCACGGTCTCGTCGCTGGCAGAAAGGTTTGCAATGACGGTAGCGCCCGCCAGCGCGTGGAAGGTGGAAGGCGGCAGCGCGCTCCACAAGTCCTCGCACAGCTCCACGCCCAGCACAAAGCTGGGCATCTGGCGGCAGCGGAACAGCAGCGACGTGCCAAAAAGCACCTGCTGCCCGCAGACAGTCACCGTCTGCACCTCGGTGCTGCCGGGGGTGAACTGCCGTTTTTCGTAAAACTCGCCGTAGTTGGGCAGGTAGGTCTTGGGCACGATGCCCAGCAGCTGCCCGCGGCACAGCACGGCGGCGCAGTTGTACAGCTTGCCGTGTACCAGCAGCGGCAAGCCCACCAGCGCCACGGTATCCAGCGTGCGGGTCTGCGCAAGCAGCCATTCCAGCGCATCCAGTGCGCCCTGCTGCAAAGTGCGCTGCAAAAACAAATCGCCGCAGGTGTAGCCGGTAAGGCAAAACTCCGGGAAAACCGCCAGCTTTACCCCACGCTGCGCGGCAGCTTGCAACTGCTCCAGAATCTGCTGCGCGTTATAGGTGCAGTCTGCCACCCGCAAGGCGGGCGAAAAAGCAGCTGCCTTTAAAAAACCATCTTTCATAAGAGGATTTCACATCCTGTCTGTTTCAGTGTAGCCATGGTGACCCATGTTGACCATAGTATACCACAAACCGCATAAAACGGAAAGTAACAGTCTGGTAAAAGAAGTGTGAACGTGGGAAAACCCTCTCAGTCTCGTTTTTCCGGTTAGCGACTTCCCGGAGTGCACCCCTTCCGTCTGCTCACTTCGTTCGCAGCCACCCGCTCCCCACTCTGTCGCTAACGAGACATCTCTCCCCGGCCGGGGAGAGTCTGTCCAAGGGGACGGCTTTGGGCGGTGATGGCAAACTTTCCGGCTGCACCTAAGGCGCCCCCTTGGGGGAGCTGGCACGGCGCAAGCCGTGACTGAGGGGGTACTGCCGCAGGCGATGACAGAGAGGGCGCAGGACGTGAGAAACTCCCCCAGTCGCCTACGGCGACAGCCCCCTCTGGGATGGGGCCTTTGGCATGACGGCAAAGTTTCCGGCAGCGCCAGAGGCTCCCTCCCCGAGGGAGCTGGCAAAGCCGCAAGGCTTTGACTGAGGGAGTTACGCAAAAACACCCCCGCAGGCATAAGCCTACGGGGGTGTTATTATGCTAGTATGTTCCCTGCACCCCTAGGGGTACAGTCACGCAAGCATTGTCAAAGAGTCAAACTTAGACAAAGTTGAACTTGGTATCGTTGACGATGTTCTTAGCGGTGCCGAAGCCCAGGTTGTAGATAGCAGCCAGGTTGCCAACAACGTTCAGAGCGATGTTGCCAGCGCCCTTCAGGCCCCACTTGAACTTCTGGAAGCCGGTGGTGTCATCGCCCAGCTTGTTGGTGTAGTTAACAGCCCAGATGTCGCCGAACTGCTTGCCGAAGCCAGCCATGCCAACGCCGGGCTTCCAGGTGCCGCTGAACATAGCGCCGACGGTGTTGTCCAGGAAGCCCTGAACGTACTTGTTACCGACGATGGTCACCATGTTCTTGCTGAAGTTCTGCCACTGAGCAGACTCCATCACGGGGGCCAGGTAGTCAGCAACGCCGCCACCGATAACGTAGGTCATTTCGTTCTCAGACACAGCAGAGAAATTTGCAGGCATCATCATAATGAATTACTCCCTTCAAAAATAGAAAAAATATTTTTCGAACCGGTGTTTCCGGCTCAATCCTTACTAGGATGGCAATAATATACCACACTTTCCAGAAATGTTCAAGTACTTTTTTGAAAAAAGTGTAAAAACTGTGAAACCCAGTCCCGGCTTTTGTAGCAAATATGCACTGTTCATGCGGTTTTTTCTGGTGTGACAGTTTTTTTCGCAATTTCATGAAAAACTGGATCTCAGAACCATAAGGCGGTGCTTTGCAATGAAAACAGTTGTTTTTGTGGACGAATTGCTGCTGGTAAACTTTGCCGCAGCCGCCGCGCTGCTGCTGGGCGCGGGGCTTTTGTGCGGGCGCAGCTGCACCGGGCTGCGGCTGTGCGCGGGCAGCGCGGCGGCTGCCGTAAGCACCCTTGCCCTGCTGGCGCCGCCGTGGTGCGCCCCGCTGGCGGTACTATATAAAATAGTCAGCTGCTGCTGCGTGGTAGCGGTGTGCTACGGCGTGCCCGGGGCGCGCAGCTTTGCCCGCCTGTGCGGGTGGTACGCGGCGCTGAACGGCGTGCTGTGCGGCGCGGTGGTGCTGCCCGGGGTGCAGGCCAACAACCTGAGCGTGCTTTTGCCGGTGCGCCCGGGGCAGCTTTTGCTCTGCTGCGCCGGGGTGTATGCGCTGCTGCGCGGGCTGCTGGCGGTGTTTGGACGCCCGCAGCGGGGCTGCTTTGCCGCCGTGCTGCACCTTACCGGGGCGGCTGTGCCGGTGCAGGCTTACCACGACACCGGCTTTACCCTGCAGGACCCCCTTGCCGGGCGGCGGGTGGTGCTGGTGCAGTACCCGCCGGTGCGCAGCCGGCTGCCCGCGCCGCTGCGGGAAACCTTGGACAGCTGGTTTGCCGCCGGCGCTGCCCCGCCCCCCGGGCTTGGGGTACAGTTTGTGCCCTGCGCCGCCGTTACCGGCCGCTGCCTGCTGCCTGCCGTGCCCGCCGCACTGTGCTGCGGGCAGCGCCGCGTGCCCGGCCTGCTGGCGGCTTTTTGCGCCCCGGACGCCCCCGCCGGCGCATGGACGCTGCTGCTGGGGGACGATGTAGCGGAGGATGTGGGGGTGTAGGAGAGCACCCAAAACTCCCCCAGACTCCCGGAGAATACCCCCTCAGTCAAAGCCTGCGGCTTTGCCAGCTCCCCCAAGGGGACGCCTTTCGGCACTGCCGGAAACCTCGCCGCCGCAGCTAAAGCCGTCCCCTTGGGGAAGGTGGCTGCGAACAAAGTGAGCAGACGGAAGGGGTTTCCCCCTATCATACATATAATAATTATTGCACAGGAGGGATATCCATGTTGCAGTTTTTCCGGCAGATGTGGCAGCGGCTGTGGGAGCGTTTGCGCTACTGCGGCGCGGTGCATTATCTGGCGGGCGGGCCCAGCCTGCCCCCGCCCCTGACCCCCGAGCAGGAAAAAACCCTGCTTGACCGCATGGCCGCCGGGGACGCCGCCGCCCGCGAGGAGCTGATCACCCACAACCTGCGGCTGGTGGTGTATCTGGCAAAAAAGTACGAAAACAGCGGCGTGCCCGCCGAGGACTTGGTAAGCATTGGCACCATCGGGCTGATCAAGGCGGTAAACACCTTCACCCCTGCCCGCAGCATCAAGCTTGCCACCTACGCCAGCCGCTGCATCGGCAACGAGATCCTGATGTACCTGCGCAAAAGCTCCAACCGCCGGCAGGAAGCCAGCATCGACGAGCCTTTGAACGTGGACGGCGACGGCAACGAGCTGCTGCTTTCGGACATCCTTGGCAGCGATGCCAACGCGGTAAGCCAGCAGCTGGAGCAGGACGCCGAGCGCGCCGTGCTGCGCCGCGCCGTAGCAGCGCTTTCGGCACGGGAGCGGCAGATCATGGAGCTGCGCTTCGGCCTTACCGACGGCGTGGAGCGCACCCAGAAGGAAGCCGCCGACGCCCTTGGCATCAGCCAGAGCTATATCTCCCGGCTGGAAAAGCGCATCATCCACACCCTGAAAACCCGCCTTGAAAGCGAGTAGCAGCGCTTGACATTCCGCGTGGGAACGTGTATAATGAAAACACAAGAGGCGCTGGCCCGGCAAACGGCTAACTCCTTACCATGTTAGATCAAAAAGAAAAATGACCGTTCATGATTGGTAGTCACTGGGGCGGTCATTTTTTCTTTTTATCATCACTGTGTGATACAGTCCATGTGATCTGAAAGGTGATGTAGATTGCCCCGCCAAGCAGCGTGAGCAGCAATACGACCTGTTCAAACGTCATGACGCATCCCCCCTTCCCGCCCTTAAGCGTCCGGGGAGAAACGAGATCTCAAAGAAAAAATTTCGCTCTTGCCCGGCACTCAGGTACCGGTAAGGAGCTAGCTGCAACGGAGCCGACCGCTGCCTGCGGCAGAAACAGGGAGGCGAGGTTGGGGCAGCGGCCAGTAAGACGCGAGTGCCGCCCAAGGCACGAAGCGGATACTGGGTGCCGCAACCCGTCCTGCGTTTGTGGGCACAGCGCCTGATGGACGGCTTGCGCCGCCAGCTACAGCATACCATAAAATTATAGGTTTGTCTATAAAGCGTCCCTCTCTTGCGGAGGGGCGCTCAATTTTTTCCACGCATAGCGCCCAGCGCACAGAGCCATACTTCCGGTAAAGCTAAAAGACCGGGGGCGTTTGGATGTACAACAAGGTGGAGCTATGCGGTGTAAACACGGGGCAGCTGCCTGTGCTGACCGAAGCGGAAAAGCGTCAGCTGCTCACCCTTGCCCACGCCGGGGACAAAGCTGCCCGGGCGCGGATGGTGGAGGGCAACCTGCGGCTGGTGCTCAGCGTGGTGCAGCGGTTTGCCCAGCGGGGCGAAAATCTGGACGATCTGTTTCAGGTGGGGTGCATCGGGCTGATCAAAGCCATCGACAATTTTGACCCCGCGCAGCCGGTGCGTTTCTCCACCTACGGCGTGCCGATGATCATCGGGGAGATACGGCGATTCCTGCGGGACAACAACGCCCTGCGGGTAAGCCGTACCCTGCGGGACACCGCCTATCGCGCCATGCAGGCGCGGGAAGCGCTGGAAAAGCAGCTGGGGCGCGAGCCCACCATGGACGAGATCGCCGCCGCAGCGGGCCTTGCCCGGCGCGAGGTGACCGCCGCGCTGGAATCGGTGGTGGAGCCGCTCAGCCTTGACGAGCCGGTGTACACCGACGGCGGCGATGCGATGTATGTCATCGATCAGGTGCGCGACCCGGACAGCGAGGAAAGCTGGATCAGCGGGTTGCAGTTCCGGGACACGGTAGCCGCCCTTACGCCCCGGGAAAAGCGCATTATGGAGCTGCGGTATCTGCGCGGTAAGACCCAGATGGAGGTGGCGCAGGAGATCGGCATCAGTCAGGCACAGGTAAGCCGGCTGGAAAAAGGCGCATTGCAGCAGTTCCACACCGGGGGATAAAAGCAGCCGCTTTTCGCTGCGCCCTCCATGAAAAAGTGGCTCAAAAAAGACCGCTGCACAATGCAGCGGTCTTTTTGGGGTTTAGCGGCGGCTGTATCTGCGCCGGGTGGCAGCCCCGCCCCGCAGGTGACGCTCGGCTTTGTTGCGCGCCAGCACGGCACGCACCTGCCCGTACAGCGCAGGGCTGATGCTGCGCAGCCGCACGGCAACGTCCTTGTGCACGGTGGACTTGCTGCACCCGAACGCAGCCGCCGCTGCCCGCACCGTGGCGTTGTGGGCGGCAATGTACTCGCCCAGCTGCACGGCGCGCTGTTCCGGATCGGCTTTCATATCCCGCCTCCCTGCGTTCCAGCTTTGCAATGGTATAACATACGCGCCGCCGGGGCGGAATATGTCTGCGGGCTTGACATTTTGTCCCCCGGCGCGTATACTGTGGGCGGACATAAAAACAGGGGTGCCGTAAGGCTGAGATCCGCATCGCGCGGAGTACCCTTTACCTGATCCGGGCAATGCCGGCGTAGGGAGTTTGCGGAACTGTCCGGTACGTTCAACAAACCTCCATGCGTCTGCTGCCAGCAGGCGCATTTTGTTTTTGTGTACTACTATGAGAGAGGAATCTTTTCATCATGTCTAAAACCTATTCCAAGACCCGTATTCTGGTGGAATGCGCCCTGATGATCGCCATTGGCACGGTGCTTTCCAACATCAAGTTCTTCACCATGCCCAACGGCGGCAGCGTTACCCTGCTGAGTATGCTGCCCTTCGTGCTGGTGTCCTTCCGCCACGGCGCAAAGTGGGGCCTGTTCACCGGTTTTGTAAACGCCTGCCTGCAAATGATCATGGGCTTCTACCCTCCTCCCGCTTCCACCTTCCTCTACTTCCTCGGTGAGGTGCTGCTGGACTATGTGCTGGCCTTTATGGCACTGGGTCTGGCCGAGCTGTTCGCCCGCCCCTTCAAGAACCGCACCGTGGGCGTGGCCGTGGGCACCTTTGCCGCCGGTTTCCTGCGCTTTATGTGCAGCTTTTTGTCCGGTGTGCTGGTCTGGGGCAACCTGAATGATGGTCTGGCCGCATGGACTTACAGCCTGACCTACAATGGCAGCTATATGCTGCCCGAGACCCTGCTCACCATGGTGGCCGCTGTGCTGCTGTGCCGCGTAGCTCCGCAGATCTTTGACCGTCAGGCACGCTAAGGCGTAGTTTTCCAAAAAAGAGCACTTTCCCGCTTTTCGATCCCCGCCGGGCACACGCCCTGCGGGGATCTTTTGCTGCAAAAAATTTTCAAAAACCTGTTGACAAGCGCCCCTCCGGCTGGTATAATTACACACGTCGTCAGGCACGAGGACAAACATCTGGGGGTTTAGCTCAGCTGGGAGAGCGCTTGCATGGCATGCAAGAGGTCACCGGTTCGATCCCGGTAATCTCCACCAGAAAGAGAAGCACTACACAGAAATGTGTGGTGCTTTTTTGTTAGTGCTAAACGAGTGAGGGCCCAGTTCACCCGGGAGAGCGCCGTGCATGGACTGCAAGAGGGTCACCGTGATTTGAATCGGCCCGGTAATCTCCACCAGAAAGAGAAGCACTGCACAGAAATGTGTAGTGCTTTTTTGTTAGTGCTAAACGAGTGAGGGCCCAGTTCACCCGGGAGAGCGCCGTGCATGGACTGCAAGAGGGTCACCGGTTCGATCCCGGTAATCTCCACCAAACAAGAAAAATCCGAACCTATTTCCGATTGGAGAAGGGTTCGGATTTTTCGTTTTCTTCGGGTACAACAACGAAGGCTCCCGTGGACGGCGCAAAACCCCGATACCTTGTCATAGACCGTAAGCCACTAACAAGATTTGGAGGATGCGATTATGAAGTACGATGCAAGAGTCTGCAAGTTTAACATGGATACCGGGTGTGTGGAGTTGACTCTCCAAGATGGGAGAAAAATCTCCATCGGCTGTACCGGGGTTGAGGATGCGCTGGACGTGACTATGGCGCAGAGAGCGGAGTTGGACTACCTCATCTACAATGACCCGCTGGGCTATGCGGATTTGATTCTGAACGGTGACCCAGAGGAATATTCGAAGAATGTAGCAGGGAACCATGGGTTAGAAGATTAAGGGCAAAAAATAAGAGGTGTGCCCAACTGGACACACCTCGGTGAGATACATCTATATAAGGCAGGGCGTTCCCTCTTTACCGGGAGCGTCCTGCTGTTTTTATGCGGCAACAGGCAAGGCTTGTAGTGCTTCCTGCTCTTTCAGCCATTCCTCATATTCACGCTGGCCTTTCTCACTGTTGAAAAACTCAATCATGGAGGGATAAAAGCAACGCGCAAGGGTCTTGATTGCTTCATCCGGGTAGCCGGATTTGTTCGACTTCTTCTTTTTGTTCAAATGGTATCCTCCGAAAATCAAAGTTCCATATCTTGCCCACGCCTGCGGTTTCGCTGCTGCACATTCATGGTGCGCTCCTGCTTGGGGGCAAGAATCTTTTCCAGAAAGCCGCGCACCAGTTCAGGAGCACGGTGGAGAGCATCCAGATAGGGTTTCACGTCGTACCACAGGTCGTGGTACTTGTTACTCCAACGAACGGCTTCTTTCTTGGCGGTGGAAAGTTCTTCTTTCAAGCGGCGGTTCTCCACGTCCATCATATAGCCATGGTCGGCTTGCTTTTTCAGCTTGGAAAATTCTTCTTCGGTCAGCGAGTAGTTGCCGAGGAAGGTGCGCTTGCCGATATAATCCAGATCGCGCGCATGAATGAGGGCTTCTTTCGTGAGCGTGGCCTTTTTCTGCACAGCGGCAAGTTCCTTCTCCTTTTTGGAGAGGGTCTGACTGGTTTTGGCAAGCGACTGCGCCTTTTGGTCGGCTTGGGCGGTCAGGCTGTCCAGACGCTCCTGCTCCCGCTGGACTTTGAACTGGGTGACGGTCAGGTGTTCTTCGGTGCTGCCGCGCTCACCGCGCTCTACATCCGTGTACCCGGCATTGCGCATATAGTTGAAGAAATCGTCTTGCAGGACACTGTACGACTTCTTCAGGACTGGCTTGCCGCTCTTTTGCAGGACAGGCTTTCCGGCATCGTCCAGCAGGGGCTTGGAAGCCCACTTCTTGCTTCGGCTGACCTGCATGACGGTCTCCTTGACTGTGCCGACCAGTGCCTTGTCCTTGCAGCGTTTCGACCAGAGAATCTGCTTTTCCACCACAGGTACATAGACCACGTGGAGATGGTAGTGGTAGACCTCCCGGCCCAGTGCTTCGGTCATGGCACGGTTGATCTCATCGGCGTGCATGACAGCCGAGAGGATATATTGCTCACCACCCACGATTTGCGCAGCAGCTTTGTAGGCATCCTCATAGAACTGATTGGCGAACTCGTAGCCACCGTGATTGTCAAAATAGGCCGAGTTGACATCAAAGACAAGTTCACAGTAGTGGGTAGCATCCGGCTTCAGGCCGCGCGTGGAGATGGTTCCAGCGGCTTCCAGTTGGGCAAATAGGTCGGTGTAGCTGGCGGTTGGCTTTTTGAAGTGGACGTTCCATGAGGTGCGCTGGGGGATAATGTCGGGGTTCCGATAGCTGTCCTTTTCGCGCTCATTGTGCTGCTGGGTGTTGCCAACGGCTTTGTCTGAAACGGCGAGATTTCGGACACTGGTGCGGTCAATACCATCATTTCTTGCCAAAGGGCATCCCTCCTTTCGGGGTTCTGAGGAAGGTGACGGGGACGGAGATGCACTTCTGCGGAAGTGTAATAACCCACTATAACACTTTCATCCCTATGGGCTGCAAAGTGTAGTGGGCTCTTCGAGGACTCTCCGA
>OGGO01000047.1_pt1 | contig 142665 bp, 120 predicted proteins | sample 1571231 | NCBI WGS metagenome assembly OGGO01 (sample SAMEA2582036, study PRJEB24529) | metagenome | biome: Human gut stool | place: China | collected 2011 | reverse complement strand
AGAAAGTCTACGACCAGGCGGCGGCGAAATACCGGATGCTGCCTGACGATATCAATCTTTGGTACGTGCGCAACAGCAGCGGCACGATGGTGCCATTCTCGGCCTTCGCCACCTCGCGCTGGGAGACCGGCTCGCCGCGGCTGGAACGCTACAATGGCTACTCAGCGGTCGAGATCGTCGGTGAGGCGGCGCCGGGTATCAGTACCGGTACCGCGATGGACATGATGGAGAAGCTGGCCGCGCAGTTACCCACCGGCTTTGGCCTCGAATGGACCGCCATGTCCTACCAGGAACGCCTCTCTGGCGCTCAGGCGCCGGCCCTGTACGCGATTTCTCTGCTGGTGGTGTTCCTGTGCCTGGCGGCGCTGTACGAGAGCTGGTCAGTGCCGTTCTCGGTGATGCTGGTGGTGCCGCTGGGGGTGATTGGCGCCCTGCTGGCGACCTGGATGCGCGGGCTGGAGAATGACGTGTACTTCCAGGTGGGTCTGTTGACGGTGATCGGCCTGTCGGCGAAAAACGCCATTCTGATCGTCGAGTTCGCCAATGAGCTCAACGAGAAGGGCCAGGATCTGCTCAGCGCCACGCTGTCGGCTTGCCCCGTCAGCGCCTGCGCCCCATCCTGATGACCTCGCTGGCGTTCATCTTCGGCGTGCTGCCGATGGCGACCAGCACCGGCGCCGGTTCCGGCAGCCAGCATGCGGTCGGCACCGGAGTGATGGGCGGGATGATCTCCGCCACCGTGCTGGCGATCTTTTTCGTGCCGCTGTTCTTTGTGCTGGTGCGTCGCCGTTTTCCGCTAAAGGAGCGTCCGCAATAAAACGACGAGCTTCGGCGGCGAGGCGTAATAACAGAAAAGGCGACCACGGTGGTCGCCTTCTTTATGTGTTCAGAACCCTAGCGCGCTTATTTACTTCGCGTTATTCCCCTGCTCACATTGCGGAAATTTATTTACGAAGCATGCCTTCAATAAAGTCTTTCCAGTTCCCCAGTTCATGTTCAATCATAATAGCCTCTCTTATTATTATGGTCGATTCTATATAACTTCATTACCGATGGGAAGTTGTGCTCCCCTATTGCTCTGATTGTCTTATGGACCGCTGACAGAGATAAAATCTCTGGTTGTCGCTACTATGCCGCTTCGTATGTAAACATAATGTGACGTAGAGCAACCTCAGACAACATTTTTGCAATAATGTTAAAGCCCTCACATCATGCCCACAGGTGGCCAACATTTAACCACCCGATATATCGAATGAGATCCCCGGTAAAAAGTTATATTTATTCATCTGAATCACGTATTATTTCAGTAAGACTTATATATTCGGAAATATCTGAGTTAACCGCTTAATTGAATGTAAAAGGTTTATCTATGCTCACCATGTACGGAATTAAAAACTGCGATACCATTAAAAAAGCCCGCCGCTGGCTGGAAGCGCATCAGATTGAGTATCGCTTCCATGATTACCGCGCCGATGGCCTTGAGCGCGCGCAACTGGATACCTTTATTGCCGAGCTGGGCTGGCAGGCGCTGCTGAACACCCGTGGCACCACCTGGCGCAAACTCGACGAGTCGCTGCGCAATAGCATCGATAATGCCGACGCCGCTGCCGCATTGATGCTGGAAATGCCGGCAATTATCAAACGCCCATTGCTCTGCGCGCCCGGTCGTCCTATGCTGCTGGGTTTTAGTGAAGCAAGTTATCAGCAGTTTAACGAGGTATAGTCTATGTCTTGCCCGGTCATTGAGCTGGCTCAGCAGCTTATTCGCCGCCCTTCCCTTAGCCCCGATGATGCGGGATGCCAGGCGTTAATGATTGAACGCCTGCGTGCGATCGGCTTTACCGTTGAACCGATGGATTTCGGCGATACGCAGAATTTCTGGGCCTGGCGCGGCCACGGCGAGACGCTGGCCTTCGCCGGCCACACCGACGTAGTCCCGGCAGGCGACGCCGACCGCTGGATCAATCCCCCGTTCGAACCGACCATCCGCGACGGGATGCTGTTTGGCCGCGGAGCGGCGGATATGAAAGGCTCGCTGGCGGCGATGGTGGTTGCCGCAGAGCGTTTTGTCGCGCAGTACCCGAACCACAGGGGCCGACTGGCGTTTTTGATCACCTCTGATGAAGAGGCCAGCGCCAAAAACGGCACCGTCAAAGTGGTGGAGACGCTGATGGCGCGTAACGAGCGTCTGGACTATTGTCTGGTCGGCGAACCTTCCAGTACCGAAGTGGTCGGCGATGTGGTGAAAAACGGCCGCCGCGGCTCGCTGACCTGCAACCTGACTATTCACGGCGTGCAGGGGCATGTCGCCTATCCGCACCTTGCCGATAACCCTGTCCACCGCGCGGCGCCGATGCTGGCGGAACTGGTCAATATCGAGTGGGATAAAGGCAATGAGTTCTTCCCGCCGACCAGCATGCAGATCGCCAACGTGCAGTCCGGCACCGGCAGCAATAACGTGATCCCCGGCGATATGTTCGTCCAGTTCAACTTCCGCTTCAGTACGGAGCTGACGGACGAGATGATCAAATCCCGGGTGATCGCCCTGCTGGAAAAATACCAGCTGCGTTACAGCGTGGAGTGGTGGCTCTCCGGCCAGCCGTTCCTCACCGGACGGGGCAAGCTGGTGGATGCGGTCGTCAACGCGATTGAGCACTATAATGAGATCAAACCGCAGCTGTTAACCAACGGCGGCACCTCAGACGGACGGTTTATCGCGCGCATGGGGGCGCAGGTGGTTGAGCTGGGCCCCGTAAACGCAACGATTCACAAAATTAATGAATGTGTGAACGCCGCCGACCTGCAGCTGCTGGCGCGGATGTATCAACGCGTCATGGAACAGCTGGTCGCCTGACGAATTGACGTAAAGAGGAAGCGCGCATGGAATGGCTTATTAAACACTGGTGGATTCTGGTGCTGGTCTTTTTGGTGGGGGTAATTATCAACGTGATTAAAGATCTGAATCGCGTTGACCACAAAAAATTCCTCAACAACAAACCCGATCTGCCGCCGCACCGTGATTTTAACGATAAATGGGACGATGACGACGACTGGCCGAAGCACGACCAGTCGAAGAAACCGTAAGTTTGCCTTTATCGCGGTACCGCCCGCCTGTAACCCCGCTCACCGGGGTTACAGCATTTCGATGATATCATCCCCTTTAGGCGTACTGCCGCTCAGCGCCTCATCAAAATAGTGCTTCGGCACGGTATAACGCAGACGCTCGATCGCCAACTGCATACTGCGATCGTCAATGGCATGCCCGAGATCGTCGACAATATCTAAGGTCACGTCGCCGCCCGCCTGCTGTAACGCCTCCTCGGCCGACACCGCCCACGCCAGGTCGATAACCCGATCTTCACCACCGTGGATCAGGTGAATGGTGGTGGCCGTCGTTGCCGTCTCCGGCAGCGTCGCATAGCGGCCATTAAAGGCGATGACCCGCGAAGCCAGATCCGGCGCCGCTTTGATACTCTCCAGCGACATAATCGCCCCCTGAGAGAAACCGATCAGCGCGGTGGCCAGTGGACTGACGCCGCTCTTTTCCTGCCAGTAGCGTACAATTTCAATAAAGGTCGGCATAATGGCGTCGATGCGCTGCTGACGATTCTCTTCCGTCACCCCCTGCAGTGAAAACCACTGCCGACCGTTGGGGCCGCAAGGTTCCACCCCGCCAATGCTGACGATCAGCGCATCAGGAAACTGCGGCGCGAACCAGCTGCCGATTTGCCCCATGGAGACCGGGTTATCCCCTACGCCATGAAACAGCAGTAACAGCTGTTGCGCAGGTGTCGCAGGACTTTGAACAATAAAATGATCGTGTTTCATGGCTGTCTCCTTAGTGTTTGCGGGCAGTGTACGCCGCTCGCCAGATATGACCATGCCATTTAACTGAATGAGTTAGTTAAAAAAATTGCAGATGCGCCACCTGCTGACGCAGCGCATCAGCGCGCGCTGCATCAAGGAAGCGCAAGGCGTCAGCGGCCTCCCGACGCCATCTCGCCTGCAAGGCTTTTCGCCCCGTCAGCTGCAGCACGGCGCAGAGTGCGGCCTCCTCTTTGCCCTGCAGTCGTCCCCGCAGGGCCGGCAACGGCATGTCGGCCTGCATCAGTAGGCGGTTGAGGCAGCCCAGCGCCGCGGCCAGCGGGCGGTGGGCGAAGGCAAAGCTCGCCGCTTCCAGCCAGTCCTCATCACTAAGCATAGCGTCTGCGACGGCCGGCAGCGGCGCGGATTCCTCTCGCCACGGGCGAAGCCAGTATTCATCGCGCTGCAGCCGCTGCGCCTCCCGCTGCGCCAGCTGGCGCCCTGCCGCGGTCAACGGATAGAGGGCCATCGCCGTATAGCAGCCGCTGCTGGCCTCGCGATGGGTACCCAGCCGTACGAGGGTAAACCCGCAGCGTTGCCAGAAGCGCCACAGCTCAGCGGTATAGCCGAAGCTGACGGAGAGATAGTCATAGCCAGCGGCATCGGCGGCGATATCGGCGATCATCTTCCGCCCGAGGCCTTCCCGCTGGCGGGTGGGATGGACAGCGATCCGACTGACCCGCAGCCCGCGCAGCGTCGCCGCCAGGGGACTGCCGCCGTGCGCCGCCAGCGACTGGGCGACCAGATTCCCGCGCGGCCGGCGAAAACCCGCCCATACCGCCCGGCTCAGTTCGCGAGAAAGTCCCCCCTCGGCCACCAGCCACAGGGCGCCCGCTACCGCGCCGCCGGCGCGAGCGCAGCGGAAAGCCTGGCCCGGAGCATCCATCATGCGCCGCAGATCGAGCGGGGAAGTTCGGTAATGCGCCCCGGACAATAGCTGGTACATCGCCTCCGGTAGCGCTGGCTGCGTTTGCCAGCAGGACTGATTGACCGCCTCCAGGGCTAGCTCCCCCATCGGCGCGTCGCGAAATGCCTCATCGTTAAAGATAAGCAACTGACTGATGGCTGACTCCAGCGGACAGCCCGCCGCCCAGCGGATCGGGGCGTTCAGGGTGAACGATTGCAGATGGGGCAGACTGGCGCAAAATTTCAGCAGGAACCCGCGACCGGTGCCCTCGTACCCTTGCACCGTCGTGGTGAGTAGCGTGCGGGGAAAACGGCTCACCAGTTGCCGGAGAAGCGGAGCCGGGATAGCCGCGGCCTCATCGACTATCAGCCACGCCGCCTTTTCTTTCGACGCCAGCAGCGCATCGGGCGCCATAAAGCGCAACGTCTCCCCGGCAAAGCTGGCCAGCACCTCGACAGCGCTACGCGTTGGGGCGGTGACGATGGCCTCGCCCCCAAGCTGGCGCAGGAGCATGCCCGCCAGCGCGGACTTCCCCCGTCCACGCTCCGCCGTCACCGCCGCGATACCGGGCGGCAGGCGTATCAGTTGCTCAAGGATTGCCGCCTGCTCGGCCTGCGGGCGGCCATCGGCGGGATGCCAGTCGGGACGCGGGGCGGCCAGCGGGAAACGTGGCCGGTCCGACTGCCGCCAGAGCAACACCTCCGGATCGGCGATAAACTGCCGACAGCAGCGGTGAACAAAGTTAGGGGTAACGATAGGGTCAGGCGTATCGCTCCAGCGCAGAGAGTCCTCATCCGCCCGGGTCGGCCAGTCGGCGAAGGGGGGCGTCAGCAGCACCAGCCAGCTTCCCGCCCGCAGCGTGCCGCTCAGGGCCGCCATGGCGGCCACATCAAACCCGCGCCGGGCATCGAAAAAGGCGTGCATCACTTCCCGCCCCAGCAGCGTTTTCAGCGCGCCGGGCGCCACGCAGGGCGCAGAAACCGGCTCGGGGCCAACCCACAGGCCATCGCCGCCGAGCCTCTCCCGTAGCGCCTGCGCCTGCTGCAGCGTCCAACTCTCATCGCCGCTGAGCACCAGCAGGCGACGGATCCCCTCCCGCGCCATTTGCGCGGTGAGGTTAAGCAGCGCGTCCATCATGGGGGACGATTACAGCGCGCTGCCGAAGGTATTGCACTGCGCCGGATCGCCGCTATCGAAACCGCGTTTGAACCAGGTGTAGCGCTGTTTCGAGGTGCCGTGGGTAAAACTGTCCGGCACCACGCGTCCCTGGCTCTGCTGCTGTAGACGATCGTCGCCGATGGCCTCGGCGGCGTTCAGCGCCTCCTGCAGATCGCCAGTTTCCAGAATATCCTGCTGCTGCATATTATGACCCCAGACGCCGGCGAAGCAGTCTGCCTGCAGCTCCATCTTAACCGACAGGCGGTTGGCTTCGGCCTGCGTGGCATGCTGCTGTTGCTGGCGGACCTTCGGCTCAATGCCCAGCAGTTTTTGTACGTGATGACCCACTTCATGAGCAATGACGTACCCCTGGGCAAAGTCGCCGTCGGCGCCCAGTTTATTTTTCATCTCATCGTAGAATGACAGGTCGATATAGACCGTACTGTCGGCAGGACAATAGAAGGGGCCCATCACCGACTGACCGGTGCCGCAGCCGGTACGGGTCGCGCCGCGGTAGAGCACCAGCTTTGGCTGCGGGTACTGGCGGCCCATCTTTTCAAAGATCGGCCCCCAGGTATCTTCGGTGGTAGCCAGAATGACGGAAGTAAACTTCGCCGCTTCATCGTCTTTCGGACTGATGGAGCGCTGCGTGGAGGTCTGCTGCTGCGGCATCGGTTCGCCGGTCAACATGCCGGTCAAATCCACGCCGTAGTAGCCCGCCACCAGCACAATAATCAGCAGTACAATGCCGCCCTTCCCGCTCGGCAGACGGAAGCCGCCGCCCCCGCCGCCGCCAAACGGCGAGCCTGATTGTCCACGTCGATCTTCAACATTGTCGCTTTCGCGACGCCCTTGCCAGCGCATAAGCACCTCATTCCCTGTTATGTATCAATAGCAGAGATCGTAGGCGGTTCAGCGCAGGATTACCACAGGAAACAGCAAGAGACGCCAGAAGATGAGGCCATCTTCTGGCGGCGGGCGGGTTAGTCGAGCTTAACGCCCAGGCGGTGAGCCACTTCTTCGTAGGCTTCGATCAGGCCGCCAAGGCTCTGGCGGAAGCGGTCTTTGTCCATTTTATCGAGGGTGTTTTTATCCCACAGGCGGCTGCCGTCCGGCGAAAACTCGTCGCCCAGCACCACTTCGCCTTTGAACAGACCAAACTCCAGCTTAAAGTCCACCAGAATCAGACCGGCGTCATCGAACAGTTTTTTCAGCACGTCGTTGGCTTTGTAGGTCAGCTCGCGCATCCGCGCCAGATTCTCTTTACTCACCCAGCCGAAGGTTTCGCAGTAGGAGTCGTTGACCATCGGATCGTGCATAGCATCGTTTTTCAGGAACAGGTCGAACAGCGGCGGATTCAGCTCGATACCTTCTTCAATGCCTAAACGTTTTACCAGCGAGCCTGCCGCACGGTTACGCACCACGCACTCTACCGGCACCATATCCAGTTTTTTCACCAGACATTCGGTATCGGAGAGCAGCGCTTCCATCTGGGTAGGGATGCCCGCTTCTGCCAGTTTACTCATAATGAAATGGTTGAATTTGTTGTTCACCATGCCTTTACGATCGAACTGCTCGATGCGCGCGCCATCACCTGCTGACGTATCGTTACGGAATTCCAGTACCAGCAGGTCCGGATTATCGGTGCTGTATACTGTCTTCGCCTTACCACGATACAACTCAGCTTGCTTTTTCATCTTTCACTACTCCAGTGATATTGAGCCAAAAAATGACGTGTCGGTCTTACATAACATCCTGCAACGGGCGTTGGAGCGGATGCTGTACGCTTGCGGGGCGAACTGCAGTCAGGCGACTGGAGCAGCCTTAACGCGGCGATTTACAGGATTATATGGCCACGCACACGTTTGCGTCACTATACATGAAAAAGGGCCGGATTGCTCCAGCCCTTTTGATTACTTGTTAAATGCGGCCTGGAATACGGCTACCAGGGCGTCATTTTGCGACTGCGTCAGGGTGTGGCCTTTCGGGTCGATAAACTGCAGGCTACTGCGGTTATCGAGGTCGCCGACCTGCAGTTTGTAGTCGCCGGAGACCAGCTGCGGGTCACGTGCGCCCAGCTCCTGCCAGCTGCTGTCAGACAGCGGCTTATAGGTCAGCGCCATGCTGCCCTGAGAGCGCGTGCTGTCGGTCACTTTCATCCCCACTTTCTCGAGGGCGCCAGGCAGACGCTGCCACACCAGGTTAAACGGCGCGCGAACTACGAGCATCGGCAGGCCGGTATCGTCGGCGGCGCTCTGCACGTCGAAGGTGGCCCCCGCGCTGCGCTGGGCGGCGTTCTGGGCGCTGGTGGCATTCATGTCAAGGCCTTCCGAAATGACGTTCAGCATAGCGGTGCTGTAGCGCTGCAGAGATGCCGGATCGGCAACCGGTTTACCCGCCTGCTCCAGATTCACCAGCTTAACGACCACCGCTTGCTGATAACCCTGCGGTTTGACGGAGATTTGATAACGACCGCGATACTGCTGATCTTCATCAAGACGGTTCCACTCAACCCAGTCGGTGTTCAGCGTCTGGCTCGCATCATCGCGCTTGGCGATAACATAGTTCTTCGACTGAAGAATACTGGTGACCTGTGCCCACAGCGAACCGCTGCGGCCGTTCTCGACCATCAGCGTCGCGGTATCGCCGTTAAACTGGGTCCGCGCACCGCTCACCAGCGCCAGCGGCTGCGCCGGCGGACGAATGTCCAGCGCTTTACCGACCGCGCCGGTGCTGTTAGCCACCGGAATATTGTAATCACCCACCTGAATCGGCAGGATCATCCCCGCCGGCGCGTGAAGTTCGCTCAACGGTGATGCCTGTAAATAGGCCTCATCACCGCTCACCTGACGCTTATAGCGCGAGTCAGAACTACAGGCCGCGAGGAGTAGAACCAGCGAAACACCCGCAACCTTCGCCAGGCGCGACTTCTGTACTGAGTAAGCCATCAAATCTCCCTAAACTTTACAGCAAACCGGCATGCTTCAGCGCGGCAGTGACGGCTTCACGACCATGATCGGTGATAGGCGTCATCGGCAAGCGCAGCGTATCGGTCGCCACAAGACCCAACGCCTTGCATCCCCATTTCACCGGGATAGGATTGGGTTCGACAAATAATTTTGTATGCAGTGGCATCAGACGCTGGTTAATCGCACGAGCTTCGGCAAATTGACCCGCCAGCGCCAGACGGCACATGTCGGCCATTTCGCGCGCCGCCACGTTGGCCGTAACAGAAATCACGCCTACGCCGCCGAGCTGCATGAAGTCCATACCGGTCGCATCGTCACCGCTCAGCAGAATAAAGTCGTCTGAAACCAGCTCTTTGATCTGGTGAACGCGACTTAAGTTCCCTGTTGCTTCCTTAATACCGACAATATTTTTAATTTCCGCCAGACGGCCAACGGTTTCCGGCAGCATATCGCAACCGGTACGGGACGGCACATTATACAGAATTTGCGGCAGGTCAGTATGTTCGGCGATAGCTTTAAAGTGCTGGAACAGGCCTTCCTGGGTCGGACGGTTATAATAAGGAGTGACCGTCAGGCAGCCAACAACACCGCTATCGTTAAAACGTTTGGTCAGGCTAATCGCCTCTGCGGTTGCATTGGCTCCCGTTCCAGCGATAACCGGAATACGCCCGTCGGCCAGCTCCAGCGTCATCATCACCACGTCGCCATGCTCTTCATGGCTCAGCGTTGCGGATTCACCGGTAGTCCCTACCGAAACGATCGCCGAGGTTCCGTTGGCGACATGGTAATCAATCAGTTTTTTCAGGCTTGTCCGGCAGACATTACCGTTTTCATCCATCGGCGTGACAAGCGCTACAATACTTCCCGTGAACATGGGCCATCCTCAGAGCAGAAGTGCGACAAGATTCTCAATGTTACGTTTGGAGCTGTAATAAAAGCAAGAGACCCGACGCCATCAGGGATGTTGTATGGCGGTTTTTTTTATGCTTTCCTAATGTTACCTCACCTTTTTAAAGGAAGAACAGGTTTGACAGCCTCATTACAACACTATCTGGTTATTACCGCCCTGGGGGCTGACCGTCCCGGCATCGTGAATACGATCACTCGCCACGTCAGCAGCTGCGGTTGTAATATCGAAGACAGCCGGCTGGCCATGCTCGGTGATGAGTTTACGTTTATCATGCTGCTTTCCGGGTCGTGGAATGCGATTAACCTGATCGAATCAACTCTGCCGCTGAAAGGCGCGGAGCTGGAGCTGTTGATCGTGATGAAACGCACCACTGCGCGCCCGCCGCAGGCCATGCCAAACACCGTTTGGGTCCAGGTTGAGGTGCCGGACTCACCGCATATCATCGAGCGCTTTACTGCCCTGTGCGATACATGGAATATGAATATTGCGGAGCTGGTGTCCCGCACGCAGCCGGGAGACGGCGATTCCGCGCAGCTTTTTATCCAGATAACTGCCCACAGTCCTGCGACGCAAAATGCAGCAAATATCGAACAAGCGTTCAAAGCCCTATGTACAGAACTGAACGCACAAGGCAGTATTAACATCGTTAATTATTCACAGCATGATGAACAGGATGGAGTTTAACCCATGACCCCACTGAAAGCCGGTGATATCGCACCGAAATTTAGCTTACCGGACCAGGACGGCGAGGAAGTAAATTTAACCGACTTCCAGGGACAACGTGTCCTGGTTTATTTTTACCCGAAAGCCATGACCCCGGGCTGCACCGTACAGGCGTGCGGCTTGCGCGATAATATGGACGACCTGAAAAAAGCCGGCGTTGAAGTGCTGGGCATCAGCACCGATAAACCGGAAAAACTCTCCCGTTTCGCCGAAAAAGAGCTGCTGAACTTTACGCTGCTGTCTGATGAAAACCATCAGGTTTGCGAGCAGTTTGGCGTCTGGGGCGAAAAATCCTTTATGGGGAAAACCTACGACGGGATCCACCGGATTAGTTTCCTCATCGATGCCGATGGCAAAATCGAACACGTCTTTGATGATTTCAAAACCAGCAATCACCACGACGTGGTGCTGAACTGGCTGAAAGAAAACGCCTGATGCAAAGCAAGACGCCGGGAGAGGAAGCCCTCGCCCGGCGTCTTTTTTTATTCTCATTGCCTTAGTCGTCGACCGCCAAACCATCCGGCCAGGCATGCACCACTGCTTTAATCAGCGTGGCCAGAGGAATGGCGAAGAAGACGCCCCAGAATCCCCACAGTCCGCCAAAGATCACCACCGACAGGATAATCACCAGCGGGTGTAAATTGACCGCTTCCGAGAACAGCACCGGAACCAGCAGGTTACCGTCCAGCCCCTGAATAATCAGATAGACCGCAAACAGGCTCCAGAACTCGGTGCCAGCGCCAAACTGAAACAGCGCCACCCCCACCACCGGAATGGTCACCACAAACGCGCCGATATAGGGGATCAGCACCGAGAAGCCGACCAGCACCGCCAGCAGCAACGAGTAGTTGAGGCCAAAGAGGATAAAGCCTATCCAGGTGGCGACGCTGACGACAATCATCTCCAGCACCTTGCCGCGAATGTAGTTGGTGATCTGCTGGTTCATCTCTTTCCACACCTGCCCAGCAAGCCCGCGATTGCGCGGCAGAACGCGGCGCACCGCGTTGAGCATCTGCTCTTTATCCTTCAGCAGGAAGAAGACCATCAGCGGCACCAGCACCAGATAGACCGCCAGGGTGAGTAACCCCACCAGCGAAGCCAGAGAGTACTTAACCACCGAGTCGCCCACCGTCAGCATCCGGGTGCGCATATTTTCCGCCATCGCATCGATAATGCCGGCATCCATTAACGCCGGATAGCGCCGCGGCAGCGTGGCGGCGAAATCAGAGAGCTTATTTAGCATGCCCGGCATATCGCGGATGAGGTAGATCCCTTGCTGCCAGGCTACCGGCAGCACCACAAAGGCCAGCAACAGCAGGATGCCCACAAAGAGGATCAGCACCAGCGAGGTGGCCCAGGTGCGCGACAGACCGATGCGCTCCAGACGAACGGTCGGCCACTCCAGCAGATAGGCCAGCACGATAGCCACCAGCAACGGGGCCAGCAGGCCGCTGAAAAAGAACATAATGCCGAAACCGGCAAGCAAAATAACCAGCAGCGCTATCGCCTCAGGGTCGCTGAATCGACGGCGGTACCACTGCATTAACATCTCAAGCATAAAACCTTCCCTGAAGGGCCAAGCGGCGACAATCCGGGGAATTGTATCGAAATGTCACAAAAAAGACTTCGCTTTTTGATGCGCCGCAGTCAAACCGTTCTCCGCCATGAAGAACATATTTTCAAGGCGGCCAACGCCAGCTAAACTCGCTGGAATGCGGCCAGGGAACATTACGCCGCACAATCGGTCAAACTGGCACACCCACATTACAGGACAGAGGTTATGTTCAGGCAGTTGAAGAAAACGCTGGTGGCGACCGCGATCGCGTCGCTGACGCTGGGTTCGATAGGTCCTGCTTTTGCTGACTCCGCAGATACCCTGCCGGACATGGGAACCTCCGCAGGAAGCACGCTGTCAATCGGTCAGGAAATGCAGATGGGGGATTACTACGTCCGCCAACTGCGCGGTAGCGCGCCGCTGATCAACGACCCTCTGCTGGTGCAATATATCAACGGGCTGGGTATGCGTCTGGTGGCTCACGCCAACTCGGTGCGTACCCCGTTCCACTTCTATTTGATTAATAACGACCAGATCAACGCCTTCGCCTTCTTCGGCGGCAATGTGGTCCTCCACTCCGCCCTGTTCCGCTACTCTGATAACGAGAGCGAACTGGCCTCTGTCATGGCGCACGAAATCTCCCACGTGACGCAGCGGCATCTCGCCCGCGCGATGGAAGATCAGAAGCGCAATGCGCCGCTGACCTGGGTCGGTGCCCTGGGTTCGATTCTGCTGGCGATGGCCAGCCCGCAGGCCGGAATGGCGGCCCTGACCGGGACGCTGGCCGGTACTCAGCAGGGTATGATCAGCTTCACCCGCCAGAACGAAGAAGAGGCCGACCGGATTGGCATTCAGGTTCTGCAGCGCTCGGGTTTCGACCCGCAGGCTATGCCGATGTTTATGGGTAAACTGCTTGACGAGTCGCGCTACTCGACGCGACCGCCGGAAATGTTGCTCACCCACCCCCTGCCGGAAAGCCGACTGGCCGATGCCCGTAACCGCGCCAACCAGATGCGCCCGGTGGTGGTACAGTCCTCGGCGGACTTCTATCTGGCGAAGGCGCGTACCCTCGGGATGTACACCAACGGCGACAACAAGCTGGGCACCGATCTGCTGAACGCCTGGGATAAAGGCAATATCCGCCAACAGCATGCCGCCCAGTATGGTCGCGCTCTGCTGGCGATGGAAAGCAATAACTTTGACCAGGCACGCAAAACGCTGCAGCCGCTGCTCAACGCCGACCCGCAAAATGCCTGGTATCTCGATCTGGCCACCGATATCGACCTCGGACAGAAGAAAACCAGCGACGCCATCAATCGCCTTAAAAACGCCCGCGAGCTGCGTACTAATCCGGTGCTGCAGCTGAACCTGGCCAACGCCCTGCTGCAGGGCGGGCAGCCCGGGGAAGCGGCGACCATTCTGAACCGGTATACCTTTACCTATAAAGAGGATGGCAACGGCTGGGACCTGCTGGCCCAGGCGGAAGGCGCGCTGGGCAATCGCGATCAGGAGCTGGCGGCGCGGGCTGAAAGCATGGCGCTGGTCGGCCAGCTGGAGCAGGCGATTTCCCTGCTCAGCAGCGCCAGCTCGCAGGTGAAACTGGGTAGCCTGCAGCAGGCACGTTACGATGCCCGTATCGATCAGCTACGCGATCTGCAGGCTCGCTTCCGTCCCTATCAAAAAATGTAAGGAGACCCCATGACCGACGCGGTAAAAATTTACCATAACCCACGCTGCTCCAAGAGCCGCGAAACGCTGAGCCTGCTGCAGAGTCGCGGCATCGATCCTGAGGTGGTGCTTTATCTTGAGACGCCACCGGATGCCGGGACGCTGCGCCAGCTGCTGCAGCTGCTGGGTATGGAGAGCCCCCGCGAGCTCATGCGCCAGAAAGAGGATCTGTATAAATCGCTCAATCTGGCCGACCCGGCTCTCAGCAACGCGGCGCTGATACAGGCGATGGTCGACAATCCGAAACTCATCGAGCGCCCTATCGTCGTCAGCCGCGGCCAGGCGCGTATTGGCCGCCCGCCGGAACAGGTTCTTGAGATCGTAAGCTAACTCACCCGCGCCGCGTTTGCGCGGCGCTTTTTTTTACGTGGGCGATTCCAGATCTTTCACGCCAATATCTCCCGCCCGCCGGACGGTGCTACTGTTCATCCATCGCTCAATCCACTGGACGGATGAACATGAAAAAGCCGACCTCCACGCCCCATGACGCCGTGTTTAAGACCTACCTCTCCCATCCCGATACCGCCCGTGATTTCCTGCAACTGTATCTGCCCGAGACGCTGCTTAAAGTGTGCGATCTGCGTACGCTGCATCTCGAGTCCGGACATTTTGTCGAAGACGATCTGCGTCCCTTTTACGCCGACATTTTGTATTCCCTGAAAACCACGGCGGGCGACGGTTATATTTATGCGCTTATCGAACACCAGAGCACGCCCGACCGGCATATGGCCTTTCGTCTGATGCGCTACGCCATCGCCGCCATGCAGCGCCATCTCGATGCCGGCCACGATCGCCTGCCGCTGGTGATCCCTGTTCTCTTCTACCACGGTCTGGTGAGCCCCTATCCGTTCTCTCTGCGCTGGCTCGATGAATTCGTCGCTCCGGAGCTGGCCGGCCACCTTTATCACGGGGCGTTTCCGCTGGCGGACATAACCGTCATTCCGGATGACGAGATTGCCACCCACCAGCGCATGGCAACGCTGGAGTTACTGCAAAAACATATTCGACAACGCGATCTGGCGCAGCTCCTCGACAAGCTGAGCGAATTATTATTGACTGGACTGGCGACGGAATCGCAGGTACAAGCCCTGATGCACTATCTGGTACAGGCAGGCAACACGCGCGAGCCGATTAAATTCATTCGCGAGCTGGCGTTACGTACGCCGCAGCATAAGGAGACGTTGATGACGATTGCGGAATATCTGGAACAACAGGGGCTGGAGCGGGGCCTGGCGCAAGGCCGTCAGGAAGGACGGAAAGAAGAGGCGCAGCGCATCGCTGTCGCTATGCTGCACAGCGGCCTTCCGCGCGACCTGGTCGCCCGGTTGACCGGGCTGACGGAGCAGGAGCTGACTCCCCTGGCGGACTAAAGCTTAAGGATCTCTTTCACGAAGGGGATCGTCAGCTTGCGCTGAGCGGTAATCGAGGCATGATCCAGCTGATCGAGGGTCATAAACAGCGAACGCATCTCGCGATCCAGCCGCTTCAGCAGGAAGCGGCACACATCTTCAGGCATCTCGAAGCCGCGCAGTCTGGCGCGCAGCTGCAGCGCCTGCAGTTTGTCTTCATCCGACAGCGGCTGCAGCTTATAGATCTGCCCCCAGTCCAGCCGTGAGGCCAGATCCGGCAGGCCAAGATTCAGCTGCCGCGGCGGCCGATCGCCGGTGATCAGCAGCCGGGTTTTGCCTGATTCCAGGATCCGGTTATAGAGATTAAAGATGGCCATCTCCCAGGGCTCATCGCCGGCGACGCACTCGATGTTATCGATGCACACCAGCGCCAGCTGTTCCATCCCCTCCAGCACCTCGGGCACAAACCACGTCCGTTTATCCAGCGGCACGTAGCCTACCGCATCCCCGCGCTGGGAAAGCTCCGCGCAGGCGGCGTGTAACAGGTGGCTACGACCTGCCCCTTCACGTGACCAGATATAAATGTACCCGCTGTGTTCCTGGCGCAGTACGTTCTGGAGGGCGGCAAGTAGGGAAGGATTATCACCCGGCCAGAAACTCGCGAAGGTTTCGTCGTCAGGAAGATACAGTGGCAAAGAGAGCTGTGCCGGTGCGTTCAGATGGACCTCAACATAGGCTTACAGAAAAACGCGAAGAGTTTACCACAGATTTAGGTCAGGAGAGAACCGGGCGGGATCGCCGCCCGGTCAGGCGATCGTTATTTAAACTCTTCGCTATCCGCCGCGTCGAGGACCACCTCTTCCGGACGCAGGACGCTGATAAGCTTGAAAATCAGGCTGAGGGCGATGCCCACGATAGTCGCCAGCGCCATCCCTTTCAGCTCGGCGGCGCCAATGTGCACTTTAGCGCCGCTAACGCCGATGATCAGGATCACGGAGGTGAGGATCAGATTCTGCGCTTTACTGTAATCCACCTTCGATTCAATCAGTACGCGGATCCCCGAGGCGCCGATCACCCCGTACAGCAGCAGGGAAACGCCGCCCATCACCGGCACCGGGATGATCTGGATAGCCGCCGCCAGTTTGCCGACGCAGGAGAGCAGAATCGCAATGATCGCCGCGCCGCCGATTACCCAGGTGCTGTAGACCCGGGTAATCGCCATCACGCCGATATTTTCACCGTAGGTAGTGTTGGGCGTCGAACCGAAGAAGCCGGAAACGATCGTCGACAGGCCGTTGGCAAACATCGAACGATGCAGGCCCGGGTCGCGGATCAGATCGCGCTTAACGATATTGGCGGTCACCACCAGATGCCCCACGTGCTCGGCAATCACCACCAGCGCGGCGGGCAGTATGGTGAAGATAGCAAACCACTCAAAGCGCGGAGTGTAGAAAGTCGGCAGCGCGAACCAGTGCGCCTCGGCGATCGGGGTGGTATCGACCACGCCCATCACAAACGACAGCGCATAGCCCACCAGCACGCCGATCAGGATCGGGATAATCGCCAGGAAGCCGCGGAACAGCACGGATCCGAACACCGTCACCGCCAGGGTCACCATCGAGATAATAATGGTTTTACTGTCCGGTGACTGGCCGTCGGCCGGCAGCAGCCCGGCCATATTAGCCGCCACGCCCGCCAGTTCGAGGCCGATAACCGCCACGATGGCGCCCATCGCCGCCGGCGGGAACATCACATCCAGCCAGCCGGTACCGGCTTTTTTGACAATAAAGGAGACGAGGCAGAACAGCACGCCGCACATAATAAAGCCGCCCAGCGCCACTTCGTAGCCCAGCGGCAACAGCAGCAGCACCGGGGAGATAAAAGCGAAGCTTGATCCCAGATAAGCGGGAATTTTGCCTTTACAGATAAAGAGGTACAACAGCGTACCGATGCCGTTGAACAGCAGGACGGTGGCCGGGTTAATGTGGAACAGAATAGGCACCAGTACCGTTGCGCCAAACATGGCGAACAGATGTTGCAAACTAAGCGGGATTGTCTGTAAAAGCGGCGGTCTTTCACTCACCCCGATGGCACGGCGCGTCATAGTGTATTCCTCTGAGAGTCGTCTGTTATTTGCTGTGGATTACTTTTATTCAAAAAAAAGCCGACTCTCAAAGTCGGCTTTTTTCGCGGTATATTTTATTTCGTTCCAAAAATCTTGTCGCCGGCATCGCCGAGACCGGGAATGATATACCCGTGCTCGTTCAGTCCCTTATCGACAGAGGCGGTGTACAGCTCAACGTCCGGGTGGGCTTTCTCCAGCGCGGCAATCCCTTCCGGCGCCGCCACCAGCACCAGCACCTTGATGCTGGTGCAGCCGGCGTTTTTCAGCAGATCGATAGTGGCGATCATCGACCCACCGGTGGCCAGCATCGGGTCAACGACCAGCGCCATACGTTCATCGATGTTAGACACCAGTTTCTGGAAGTAAGGCACCGGCTCGAGGGTTTCTTCATTGCGATAGATACCGACTACGCTGATACGCGCGCTTGGCACGTGCTCCAGCACCCCTTCCATCATGCCGAGGCCAGCGCGCAGGATAGGCACAACGGTAATTTTCTTGCCCTTGATCTGCTCGACTTCCACCGGACCGTTCCAGCCCTCAATAGTGACTTTCTCAGTCTCCAGATCGGCGGTGGCTTCATAAGTCAGTAAGCTGCCCACTTCTGAGGCGAGTTCACGGAAGCGTTTGGTGCTGATGTCGTGCTCGCGCATCAGGCCCAGCTTGTGTTTGACGAGTGGGTGTTTGACTTCCACAATCTTCATTCTCTTTCTCCTCTGAGGGGCAGCCACAAAAAAAATCGCGGGATTATACCGCTTTTTGCGGATTGTGCCATACCCATCTTGCTTGACGTATATCAAGCAAAGTGATTTAGAGACAAAAAAACCGGAGGCGAGGCTCCGGCTTGGGTGCGGGGTGCAGTCCATACGCTTACGCGGGCCTACGTGTATTGTAGGTCGGTTAAGCGTTAGCGCCACCCGACTACGACAGGTTCTCCCCGTTGCTGGCAATTACCTGCTGATACCAGGCAAAGGACTTTTTCCGGCTGCGTGCCAACGTGCCATTGCCTTCATTATCTTTATCGACATAAATAAAGCCGTAGCGTTTTTTCATTTCCCCCGTGCCGGCGGAAACCAGATCGATACAGCCCCAGGGGGTGTAGCCCATCAGATCGACGCCATCCTCGACCACCGCCTTTTTCATCTCCGCGATATGGGCGGAGAGATAATCGATACGATACTGGTCATTGACGCTGCCGTCCGCTTCGCGGACATCAATCGCGCCAAAGCCGTTTTCGACAATAAACAGCGGCAGCTGGTAGTGATCCCAGAACCAGTTCAGCGAATAGCGCAGGCCGACCGGGTCAATCTGCCAGCCCCAGTCCGACTTTTTGACGTACGGGTTGGAGACCAGGCTGGTGGTTTCATCATAATCAAGCAAGGGGTTGTCTTCGGTGGCTTTGGTAGCGAACGACATATAGTAGCTAAAGCCAATGTAGTCGACACAGCCCTCGGTTAACGCCTGACGATCGGCTTCGGTGATATCCAGAGTAAAGCCGCGGCGGGCAAAATAGTTGAGCAGATGCTGCGGATAGCGACCGCGCACGTGGACGTCGGTAAACCAGTAACGGCGGTGCATAGCGTTCATCGCCATCATCATATCGTCCGGGGCGCAGGTCAGCGGATAGATGGGGCACATAGCGATCATGCAGCCAATCTGCAGCGCCGGGTTGATCTCGCGCGCCGCTTTCACCGCCAGGGCGCTGGCCACCAGCTCATAGTGCGCGGCCTGGTACATCACCGGTTCCCGGTCTTCATCCGGCAAATATTTCAAACCGGAGTTGGTGAAGGGGGCAAAGTCCTCATGGAAGTTGGCCTGGTTGTTGATCTCGTTAAAGGTCATCCAGTACTTCACTTTATGTTGATAGCGGGTGAAGACGACCCTGGCAAAGCGCACGAAAAAGTCGATTAGCTTGCGGTTGCGCCAGCCGCCGTACTCGGTGACCAGGTGATAAGGCATTTCAAAATGCGACAGCGTAATGACTGGCTCAATGCCGTGTTTCAGGCATTCGTCGAACAGATCATCATAAAACTGCAGGCCAGCCTCGTTGGGCTCCAGCTCATCGCCCTGCGGGAAAATACGCGTCCAGGCAATCGAGGTGCGAAAACATTTGAAGCCCATCTCGGCAAACAGCGCCAGGTCCTGTGGATAACGATGATAAAAATCGATCGCCTCATGGTTCGGGTAGTTTTTCCCGGCCACCACGCCGTCGGTAATTTCCCGCGGCACGCCGTGGGCGCCGGCGGTCATCACATCCGCCACGCTGATCCCCTTGCCGCCCTCCTGCCAGCCGCCCTCTAACTGATGCGCTGCGACCGCGCCGCCCCACAGAAAACCTGCTTTAAATCCGGACATAGTCTCTCCCTAATGTCGATCGTCGTCTGGCGAACGATACAGCTGATTAAAATGGTAAACCGCGCCAATCAGGCCGGCATCGTTGCCGTGACTGACGGTATCGAGATAGTCGGCAATGCCGAACCAGGCCAGATGCTGGCGCAGTAGCGTCAGAAATCCTGGGCGTTCCACAACGCCGCCACCGATAAAAATGGTCTGCGGATCGAAGATATGGACGAGGTTATAAAGGCCATGGCCCAGGCCATTGAAGAACTCGGCGACCAGACGCTGACAAACCGGGTCGCCGGCGTCATAGCGGTCGAAAATCAGTTCGCCTGTCACGCTATCCAGCGGCGCGCCAATATGTTGCGCATAGCGATGGCGCAGCACCCGCAGAGTGCAGTTCTCATTCATCGAATAGCGACGAGGATCGCGTCCGCCGGGACGGTCGGTAAGCATGTAGCCGAATTCGCCGGCACGAAAACGCGCCCCGTTGATCAGCTGGTGTTGGCAGAAAATCGCCCCACCGATGCCAGTACCGATAGTGAGCACCAGAAAATTGGCCATCTCCGCCGCTTTGCCCTGCCAGCGCTCGGCCAGCAGCACACAGTTGGCGTCGTTTTCCACCGAGACCGGCAGCCCGGTTCGCGTCTCGAGCCACGATTTCATGGCGAAGTTATCAAATCGACGGATAGCGCCGCCCATGGTGATAAGACCGCTGTGCGGATCGATATAGCCCGGCGCGCTGATGGCTATTCCTTCACACGACGGATGGGCCGCCAGCCACGACAGCATTGCCTGTAAGATCCGATCGCCATCGCTGTCATTGATTGACTGCCTGGCGGTTTCCAGCAGCCTGCCGTCGCGGGCCATCACGCCCATCTTTAACGCGGTGCCACCGATATCAAATGCCGCAATCTTCATTCATCCCTCTCCTGACCCGCGTCAATCACCGACAAAATGCGTGGCACACCAACACGGAAACCGGTTTCAGTCGTATAATGAGGATTCCTTTACGTAGAGGCAAGCACCAGACTGTACCCGGTTTCATTTTCGTGAGCAGTATCAAATTTAACCATTCATCAGCGGTTTTACGCCAACTGTAAAGCAGGCTCGCAAACGTTTGCTTTCCCTGTTAGAATTGCGCCGATTTTTCTTGCTTACCGCAAACGCGTGGAGACTTCGCAGTGACCGATAAAACCTCTCTCAGCTATAAAGATGCCGGCGTGGATATTGATGCAGGCAACGCTCTCGTCGACCGTATTAAGGGCGTGGTGAAGAAAACCCGTCGCCCGGAAGTGATGGGGGGACTGGGCGGATTCGGCGCGCTGTGCGCACTGCCGCAGAAATACCGCGAGCCGGTACTGGTCTCCGGCACCGACGGCGTCGGTACCAAGCTGCGTCTGGCAATGGATCTGAAGCGTCACGACACCATCGGTATCGACCTGGTCGCCATGTGCGTGAACGACCTGGTGGTTCAGGGCGCTGAGCCGCTGTTTTTCCTGGATTATTACGCCACCGGTAAACTGGACGTCGATACCGCAGCCAGCGTCATCAACGGCATCGCCGAAGGCTGCCTGCAGTCCGGTTGCGCGCTGGTCGGTGGTGAAACCGCAGAGATGCCCGGGATGTACCACGGCGAAGATTACGACGTGGCGGGTTTCTGCGTCGGGGTAGTGGAAAAATCAGAAATCATCGACGGCAGCAAAGTGACCGATGGCGACGTGCTGGTGGCGCTGGCGTCCAGCGGCCCGCACTCTAACGGCTATTCGCTGGTGCGTAAGATCATTGAGGTTAGCGGCGTTGACCCACAAACTACCGACCTTGACGGTAAACCGCTGGCCGACCATCTGCTGGCGCCAACCCGCATCTATGTGAAATCGGTGCTTGATCTGATCGCCAGCGTTGACGTCCACGCTATTGCCCACCTGACCGGCGGCGGCTTCTGGGAAAACATTCCGCGCGTGCTGCCGGATAACACCCAGGCGATCATCGATGAGTCCTCCTGGCAGTGGCCATCCGTCTTCAACTGGCTGCAAGCCGCCGGTAACGTCAGCCAGCATGAAATGTACCGTACCTTTAACTGCGGCGTAGGGATGATTATCGCCCTGCCGGCAGCGGAAGCGGACAAAGCGATTGCCCTGCTGAATGACAAAGGTGAAAACGCGTGGAAAATCGGGTATATCAAAGCCTCCGATTCCGAACAGCGTGTGGTCATTGCATGAAAAACATCGTGGTGCTGATTTCCGGTAGCGGCAGCAATTTGCAGGCGATCATCGACGCCTGCGGCCGGAAACAGATAAACGGCACCCTGCGTGCGGTATTCAGTAACAAGGCTGATGCGTTCGGCCTTGAGCGCGCGCGCCTGGCCGGCATCCCGGCCCATGCGCTGGCGCAAAGTCAGTTTGCCGACCGGGAAGCGTTCGATCGTCAGCTGATGCATGAAATCGACGCCTACGCCCCGGATCTGGTGGTGCTGGCAGGCTATATGCGTATCCTTAGCCCGGCGTTCGTCAGCCACTATCAGGGACGTCTGCTGAACATCCATCCCTCGCTACTGCCGAAGTATCCTGGCCTGCATACTCATCGTCAGGTGCTGGAGAACGGTGACGAGGAGCACGGTACCTCGGTGCACTTCGTCACCGATGAGCTGGACGGTGGGCCGGTTATCCTGCAGGCCAAGGTGCCGGTCTTCGCTGGCGACAGCGAGGAGGAAATCACGGCGCGGGTTCAGGCCCAGGAACATGCCATTTATCCGCTGGTCATCAGCTGGTTCGTCGATGGACGTCTGCGCATGGCAGGCAACCACGCCTGGCTGGATGAGCGACAGCTTCCCCCGCAGGGCTATGCCGCCGACGAATGAACAACCAGCCCCGCATGTGCACATCGCGGGGCTTTTTTTTAATTAAAAGTGTTTACTAATCAAACATCTCACAGAAATAATTCTTCTTACTGTCATATTGTTGTGACACAGTAAATCGCTATGCAGAAAAATTCGTCATAATAGTCTACGTCCTGTGAGTAAAACGGAGTGTGAGCGGTAATGGGCCAGGAAAAGCTATACATCGAAAAAGAACTCAGCTGGTTGTCTTTTAACGAACGCGTGCTGCAGGAAGCGGCGGACAAGAGTAACCCGCTGATTGAGCGCATGCGCTTCTTAGGGATTTACTCCAACAACCTGGATGAGTTTTACAAAGTGCGCTTCGCTGAGCTGAAGCGCCGGATTATTATCAGTGAAGAACAAGGCAGTACCGCCCATTCTCGCCACCTGTTAGGCAAAATTCAGGCCCGCGTTCTGAAGGCCGATCAGGAATTCGATAGTCTGTATAATGAACTGTTGCTGGAGATGGCGCGTAACCAGATCTTCCTGATCAACGAGCGCCAGCTGTCCGTCAATCAGCAGGCCTGGCTGCGCAACTACTTCAAGCAGTATTTACGCCAGCATATCTCGCCGATCCTGATCAACCGCGAAACGGACCTCGTGCAGTTCCTGAAAGATGATTACACCTATCTGGCGGTGGAGATTATCCGCGGGGAAAACATCAACTATGCTCTGCTGGAAATACCGTCGGATAAAGTGCCGCGCTTCGTGAACCTGCCGCCGGAAGCGCCGCGTCGCCGCAAGCCAATGATCCTCCTGGATAACATCCTGCGCTATTGCCTGGACGATATTTTTAAAGGCTTCTTTGATTACGATGCGCTGAACGCCTACTCGATGAAGATGACCCGTGACGCCGAGTACGATCTGGTGCATGAGATGGAGTCGAGCCTGATGGAGCTGATGTCCTCCAGCCTCAAGCAGCGCCTGACCGCCGAGCCGGTTCGCTTCGTCTACCAGCGCGATATGCCGGATGCGATGGTCGAAATGCTGCGCGATAAGCTCTCCATTTCCAACTACGACTCAATGCTGCCGGGCGGCCGCTATCACAACTTTAAAGACTTTATCGGCTTCCCGAACGTCGGTAAGGCCAATCTGGTCAATAAACCCATGCCGCGCCTGCGTCATCTGTGGTTTGATAAATTCCGCAACGGCTTCGACGCCATTCGCGAACGCGACGTGCTGCTCTACTATCCCTATCACACCTTTGAGCACGTGCTGGAGCTGCTGCGTCAGGCCTCCTTCGACCCCAGCGTATTGGCGATCAAAATCAACATTTACCGCGTGGCCAAGGATTCGCGCATTATTGACGCGATGATCCACGCCGCCCACAACGGTAAGAAAGTCACCGTAGTGGTGGAGCTGCAGGCGCGCTTCGATGAAGAGGCTAACATTCACTGGGCGAAACGCCTGACGGAAGCGGGAGTCCACGTTATCTTCTCTGCGCCAGGTCTGAAGATCCACGCCAAGCTGTTCCTTATCTCGCGTAAAGAAGGCGATGAGGTGGTGCGCTACGCCCACATCGGCACCGGTAACTTTAACGAGAAGACGGCGCGGATCTACACCGACTATTCGCTGTTAACCGCCGATGCGCGCATTACCAATGAAGTCCGCCGGGTGTTTAACTTTATCGAGAACCCCTATCGTCCGGTTAGCTTCGACTACCTGTTGGTGTCGCCGCAGAACTCGCGTCGTCTGCTGTATGAGATGATCGATCGCGAGATCGCCAATGCGCAAAACGGGCAACCGTCCGGGATTACGCTGAAGCTGAACAACCTGGTGGATAAAGGTCTGGTGGACCGACTGTATGCCGCCTCCAGCTCCGGCGTGCCGGTTAATCTGCTGATCCGCGGCATGTGCTCGCTGATCCCGGGTCTGGAAGGTATCAGCGAAAATATCCGCGTCATCAGTATTGTGGACCGTTTCCTCGAGCACGACCGGGTCTACTGTTTTGAAAACGGTGGCGATAAACAGGTCTGGCTCTCCTCTGCCGACTGGATGACGCGTAACATCGATTATCGCATCGAAGTTGCCGCTCCGCTGCTCGATCCGCGTCTGAAGCAGCGGGTGCTGGATATTTTTGATATCCTGTTCAACGATACGGTAAAAGCGCGCTATCTTGATAAAGAACTGAGTAACCGCTATGTGCCGCGCGGCAATCGCCGTAAAGTGCGCGCGCAAATGGCGATTTACGATTATCTCAAATCACTCGAACAACCCGACTAACCTATGCCAATAAACGATAACACCCCTCGGCCGCAGGAGTTCGCTGCGGTTGACCTTGGTTCGAACAGTTTTCATATGGTGATCGCCCGTGTCGTCGACGGCGCCATGCAGATCATCGGACGCCTGAAACAGCGCGTACATCTGGCCGATGGCCTCGATGAAAACTCGGTGTTGAGCGAAGAAGCCATGACCCGTGGGCTGAACTGCCTGTCGCTGTTTGCCGAACGCCTGCAGGGGTTCTCCCCCTCCAGCGTCTGTATCGTCGGGACGCATACGCTGCGTCAGGCGACCAACGCGGCGGAGTTTCTTAAACGCGCGGAAAAAGTGATCCCCTACCCGATCGAGATCATCTCCGGTAATGAAGAAGCGCGCCTGATTTTTATGGGCGTTGAGCACACGCAGCCGGAGCGCGGCCGCAAGCTGGTGATTGATATCGGCGGCGGTTCAACCGAGCTGGTCATTGGCGAAGATTTTGAGCCCCGCCTGGTGGAAAGCCGCCGCATGGGCTGCGTGAGCTTCTCGCAGGCCTATTTCCCTGGCGGCGTTATCAATAAAGAAAACTTCCAGCGCGCGCGCCTGGCGGCGGTGCAGAAGCTGGAGACGCTGGCCTGGCAGTTCCGTATTCAGGGATGGACCGTGGCGCTGGGCGCCTCCGGCACCATTAAAGCCGCCCAGGAAGTGCTGGTGGCGATGGGCGAGAAGGACGGATTTATTACGCCGGAACGCCTCGAAATGCTGGTCAGTGAGCTGCTGAAGCATAAAAACTTCGACGCGCTCAGTCTGCCTGGTCTTTCTGAAGATCGTAAAGCGGTCTTTGCCCCGGGGCTGGCGATTCTGTGCGGCGTGTTTGACGCGCTAGCCATTAAAGAACTTCGTCTGTCCGATGGCGCCCTGCGTGAAGGCGTGCTGTACGAAATGGAAGGCCGCTTCCGCCACCAGGATATTCGTAGCCGCACGGCACAGAGTCTGGCAAATCAGTACAACATCGATCGCGAACAGGCGCGCCGGGTACTGGAAACTACCACCCAGATGCTGGAGCAGTGGCAGGAGCAGAATCCCAAGCTGGCCAATCCGCACCTCGCGGCGCTGTTGAAATGGGCGGTGATGCTCCATGAGGTAGGGCTGAATATCAACCACAGCGGCATGCATCGTCACTCGGCCTACATTCTCCAAAATAGCGACCTGCCGGGCTTCAACCAGGAGCAGCAGATGCTGATGGCCACCCTCGTACGCTATCATCGCAAAGCGATCAAGCTCGACGATCTGCCGCGCTTTACGCTATTCAGGAAAAAGCAGTTTCTGCCGCTAATTCAGCTACTGCGCCTGGGCGTACTGCTGAATAATCAGCGTCAGGCTACCACTACGCCGCCGACGCTGCGCCTGCAGACGGAAGCTCACCACTGGACGCTGACGTTTCCGCACAACTGGTTTAGCCAGAATGCGCTGGTGCTGCTGGATCTGGAAAAAGAGCAACAGTACTGGGAAGGCGTGCCGGAATGGATGCTGAAGATTGCTGAAGAAGAGCCAGACGCCTGATCGTATCTCTGGCTATCAACCGAGCCGGGCGCTTACGCCCGGCTTTTTGCTGCTCAGCCGGTCATCTCCTCCGCCAACTGCGTCAGAGGTACCGGTACCCCGATATCATAGCCCTGCATATAATCGATCCCCAGCGTGATGACCGCCTGACGTATTTCCGGCGACTCCACATATTCGGCCACCACCTGCATGTTCTTCATACGCGCCAGACGACAAATAGAGTCCACGACCTGGTAATCAAGACTGCTGGCAAGCAGATTGCGAATAAAACTGCCGTCGATTTTAAGAATGTCGACGTTCATTGTTTTTAACCGGGCGTAGCTGGCGTAGCCGGTACCAAAATCATCGATCGCCACCCGGCAGCCCAGCGCCCGCAGATGTTCTAAAGTCTGGCAGACCAGCTCGGGATTGCTGAGCGCGTAGTTCTCGGTCAGCTCGAAAATAATCTGCCATGGCTCAATGTTGTAGGCCTGCAGTAGCGCTTCGACCTCCTGAGGAAACTGGCTGCGGCTCAGCGACACCGGAGAAAGATTGATCGCCAGCCGCAGACCAGGCAGCGCCCGCCGGTTGGCGTCCATAAAGGCCAGCGTATGCTCAATAACCCACTGGTCAACCCGCGTGGACAGCCCAAACTCGTGCGCCACCGGCAAGAACTCGTTTGGCCCCGTTAGCTCACCCGACTCCCCTTCCATCCTCACCAGCACTTCATGATAGCGATCGCCGCGAATGCCCTGGATAGGCTGCGCCATCAGGACAAAATGGTCATGTTCCAGCGCTTTGAGAATGCGGTTCATCATCACGACTTTATCTTTCAGATCCTGCTGAACATGGCCCGCGCCGCGGCGCTGTAAATTTTCCGGATGGCCGCTGGCTAACGACATGTCGGCAATGGTGTTCAACTCGCCAAGCAGTAAATACAGATGCTTGACCGGCGAGCGAACGTTGCAATAGCTCATGCCGATCCGCGGCTGCAGGGGGACCCCGTCCCAGTGGAAACGGAACTGTCGCAGGGAGCGGTCAATTAAGTGAATGCGCGCCTGGTGCCCTTCGCTATTGAGACGGAACACTAAATCGTGACCGGCAAGATGATATACCGCTTCGTTGGGCTGCAGCAACGTTCTCAGGTGGTTCGCCAGCATTTGCTTATACTGGATTCGCAAAAGTACCCCATAGTGGCGCCCCAGCAGTTCAAGCTCAGGAATGCGCAGAAAACAGAGCGTCGACCAGCTCGTGCCGTTGAGCGCCCGGCTCAGCGCCCGCAAGTTCGGCATATGAACCACCGGGTCGAGGAAGGCCATCTGCCGGACGCGAGCGTAGATCAGCCGCTGCTGTGTCGCCAGCATCGCCGTATAGGCGACAATAAACGAGAATACCAGATAGCTTGATGAGGTGATCGCCAACTGGGTGTTATAGCTTGGGTAAATTGGTAAGTAACGGTAATGAAAATGGATCACGGCAATCAGCACCGGCGTCCAGATCAGTGAGATAAAGCGATAGCCAAAACGCATGGCACCCCAGAGCATCACCGGCATCAGCAATGACAACGTATAATTCGTACTAAATATGGTGCTGCTATCATTAAGCGGCATCAATAATAGCCACAGTAGCAGAATTAATACCGTCGCCCAGCAAATAATTTCAATTTTTTTTATTTTTGGATCAATTTGTAAGCGAACCTGAGAAATAAAGCCGCGTAAATGAAAAGGATTACGAATGACCCGTAACACAAAATAACACAGCGGCATGCCGGTCAGGCACCCTACCATTAGCGCCTGAAAGGTGATTAATGAACGTAAACTAAATGGCGTAACGCCGGTCATTTCCGTTGTGCGCGGATGGAGTCCAAGATATTCGGCAATCTGTGACAAAATCAGAAAAATGACCGAGGGGAGCAGCATTTGCCAGAACAGACGATGCGGCATCAGTCGGACGTTGCCGTGTGAGACCTGCTGACGCTGGGGGACAAAAATGCGGTAGCCGCCCCAGCAGAGCACGCAGGGGATAAGGAAATGGAACAGCACACCGATGGACTGCTCAAGCATCATGCCGTGGGCCAGAGTTAACAGCAGGCCAATAATAATGCCAGGGATCGCCGCCCAGCCAAAAAACATCATCAGGCTGAGCACCAGCGCCAGGGGAAGATAATACAAAAATACCATATGACCATTGAGCATGGTGTAGGTATTCGCCCATCTGGCGACCGGTAATAACAGCGCAGGCAGAACGAGCGGTAAAGCCCACCACTTGTCGCGATATTGTTGATAGTATTTTAATAAATTCATAGGTGCTCTACAGAGTGCCTCTGCTCCCGCGAGGCATATTCAGGCAGGCATCCAACCACCCATGCTGACCGCGTAAATAATAACGATACGGTAACGTCCGCTGATTTTAGTGGCCAAGAGAAGGAGACTATTGATATAAATCAACAAATGCTGACGCCAACATTAATAAATCTTATTTTTCCCGACATTTCACGGCTAATAAAGTGAGCATGTAAATACGACGATTATCTTATATAACATTAATTAATGTTTTCACTGCCGCACTTTTACATCTGCATCAATTGACCCCATCTCGTTCCTGTGCCTTAATACCCCCATCGCCCATCTTCGGGTATACTTCAAGGATCCTTTTGTGAGTCAGGCACCCAGTATGCGTAAACGACATCGATTTAACCGTCGCATGACCCGTATCGTACTGCTTATCAGCTTTCTCTTCTTCTTTGGACGCTTTGTCTACTCCTCCATCGGCGCCTGGTACCATCATCAGGATAAAAAAGCGTCGCAGGAGTCATCGCTCACCGTCGAGCCCTCCCCCCGCGAGTAATCCTTTGATTCTAATACTGCAAGCGCCACACTCCGCAGGCAGAGCCGCTCGCTGCTGAAGTACTGTCTTTGATGCGGTAATTTTGCCGTCGGCGATTTATAAGCGCACGGTATGCAGCAGGCGCAGCATTTCAGCGATACCTTTTGTCACAATTTTGTCCTGACGCATGACTACCGCCAGCTGTCGGTATAGCCGCGGCGCCAGCGAGTGTACGCGTAATCCGTCGCGATCCTCCACCCGCTCCACCGCCATGCGGGGCACGATGCTGTAGCCCAGCCCTGCCCGCACCATGCGCTTAATCGCCTCGATGCTCCCCAACTGCATTACCGGCGTCACCGCCAGTCCCGCCGAGCGGAACCAGCGGTCAATCAGATCCCGCGTGCCGCTACCCGCCTCGAAGGCAATGAGCGGCTGCGCCTGCAGCTCGGCGGGAGTATAAACCGCCGGCATCTCCGTCTCGCGGCTGGCATAGATGGTCACGAACTCCTCATCTAACATCGCAGTCACCGCCAGACTGCGCCCCTGCACGGGCAGCGTGACCAGCCCGAGATCGAGCCGGTTTTCTTCCACCGCGCGGACGATATCCAGCGTGTTGCCGGTGGTCACCCCCACCGTCAGCAGCGGGTGCTGCTGACGAAGATGCTGCAGCAGCGGTGGAAGAAGATGAATGCAGGCCGTCGCGCCTGTCCCCAGCGTCAACGATCCATTAACCTCCTGACTGAATGCGCTGACCGACTGCACCGCGCTATTCACCGCCCGATCGATCTGCTCGCTGTGGGCCAGCAATGCCATTCCTGCCGCCGTCGCCTTGATCCCACGTCCGGTTCGCTCCAGCAGCCTGGTCTGTAAAAACTGCTCCAGCTGACGTACCTGCAGGCTGACGGCAGGTTGGGAGATCCCCAGCGCGTCGGCGGCGGCAGAAAAGCTGCCGCGCTGTACGACCAGCCGGAAGGTCGCCAGATTTCCCAGGTTCAGTGTTGTCATAAAAGTTTCTCTTATACCGCGCATAAGGTGGCCGCTCTGCCAGAACAATAGCCTGCCGGGTATGCTCAGGACAACTGTCTTAACGGAATGAAAAACCATGGAAATAAACGCTATTCCCCGACGCCTTGCCTTCACCGCGGGCGGTCAGCAACTCATCAACTGGGGGATCTCTTTTTATATGCCCGGCACCTTTGCCGGGGCTATCGCCGCCGACAAAGGATGGTCCTTGCCGCAGATCTATCTCGGCCTGACGCTTGCGATGCTGATGATGGCCGCTGTCTCCCCGTTCGTTGCCAGGCTGCTGGCTCGCTTTGGCGGAAGACTGGTGGTCACCAGCGGTACCTTACTGATAGCCGCCAGCTGCGCCATGATGGCCTGGCGCCCTTCGCTGGCCGGCTGGTACGGCGCCTGGCTGCTGACCGGCATCGGCATGCGGCTCTCACTGTATGATGCGCTGTTCGCCGCAGTGGTGAATCTGTACGGTCAGCAGGCGCGGAAAACTATCTCTCATATCACTCTCACTGGCGGTCTGGCCTCTGCCCTCTTCTGGCCGCTGGGCGAGGCGTTATTAACCATCATGCCCTGGCAGAATGCTCTGCGGATCTATGCGCTGTTTGGCCTGCTGAGCGCATGGCTGAGTTATCAACTGCCTCGCCAGCGGCTCAGTTCAGCGGCGAAATCACCAGCCTCGCCAGCGACAGCAGAGGGCGACCGGCGTAACGGGGCGCGTTACGCGATCTTTATTGCGCTGATCACCTTCATCTCTAACGGTACCTCTACCCATCTGCCGGAGTTTATCAGCCACTTTGGTCTGCCGGTTGCCGTCGGTATGCTGTGGGGATTCGGCCAGACCGGCGCCCGGCTGGGGGAAGTGCTGGCCGGTCCCCGGGTCACCTCACTCACGCTAACGCGTTTTACTGCGCTCGCCATGCCGCTCTGTTTTCTCCTTGGATTGAGCAGCACGACCTATGCCGGATGCGCAGCCGGGTTTGTGCTGGGCTATGGCGCGATTAACGGGCTGGTGACGATTGTCAAAGCGACGCTGCCGCTGGCGCTGTTTAGCGCAGAAAGCTACGCCAGCCGCACGGGTCTCCTGTTGATCCCCGGGCAACTGATGGCAGCTGTTTCACCCTTTGCCTACGCATGGCTGAACCACCGGCTGGGCATTATCGGCGGAATGTGGGTGTCCACCGGGTTAACGTTGATCGTTGCCGGACTGGCGCTGGCGATGGTGCGCGAGGCGGGTAAGGCGCAGGATGAACGTAATGTAGAATATCCGGCAGCGGCCGTTGACCAACCGATAGCCAAAAACAACCTTGCTGAAGAGTAAACGTGGATCACTACGCCCTTGATAATTTACGCCTGCGCTTATAGCCATATGGCAGGCATTATTCATACTATAAATTTTTAATGAAAATACATTCACCAAATCAATGATGAAATTTTTAAGAGAATAGCAGGGCATGCTGTCACCTGCGAAAAATAACGATACCGCCTGTAGTTTTCGCTTGCATAATGATCCAAAAAATAAAGCCAGTCGCCATCGGTAACATTAGCCACACCTCCGGTAACACAATTAGCTTTACTCTCTTCCTCATCGAAAACGTTCGAGCATAGCAAAGAATGAGCGCTAATTTTAATACCGTAGCAAAACCCGGCGGCAATCGATGCAATCTGGCCTGTCGGTATTGTTTGTATCTGGAAAACGAGGTTCCGCGTCCAGGGTATGCCACCATGGACGACCTCACGCTGGAAGCGTACATTCACAACACCATTTCATCGACCCCCTCGCAAAACGTCGAGTTTTGCTGGCAGGGCGGTGAGCCTACCTTATGCGGGCTGGATTTTTTTGCAAAGGTGGTCGAGCTCCAGCAGCGTTACCGTGGTAACAAAATCATCGCCAACAGCCTGCAAACCAACGGCATCTTGCTGAACGATAAATGGGCTCGTTTTTTGCGTCGTCATGGATTTCTGGTCGGATTATCCATTGATGGCCCTGCGTCACTCCACGACACCTGGCGTACGACGGGCTGCGGAAAACCCACCTGGGAAAAAGTTGTGCAGGCCATACGCTGCCTGCAGCAGCATGACGTTCCGGTGAATGCCATGGTGGTGGTCAGCCGCCAGTCTGCAAGCCAGGGGAAAAGTCTCTATCGCTGCCTGAGCCGCGAGCTAAACCTTCACCATCTCCAGTTTATTCCTCTCGTTGACTCCCCTGCTCCCTGGTCAGTTACCCCTGAGGGCTGGGGCAAATTTTTGTGCAGTGTTTTCGACGACTGGCTGGAAAACGATGTTGGCAGGGTGTTTATCCAGTACTTTGATAATCTGCTCGGCGTATGGGCCGGCCAGCCCGCCACGCTCTGCACCATGCAGCCTGTCTGTGGGCAGAGTTTACTGGTGGAGCAAAACGGCGATGTCTACAGCTGCGATCACTTTGTCTCAGCGGAATATAAGCTGGGTAATCTGAAGCAAGATGCTATGGCAGCGATGGCGAGCTCGCCATTTCAGCAACAGTTCGGGAAGCAAAAGGGCCAACTCTCTGCCCGCTGTCAGGGCTGCCACTGGCGCTTTGCCTGCCATGGAGGATGCCCTAAACACCGTTTTACCATCCATGACGACGAAGCACAGAATTACCTGTGCAGCGGCTATTTAACCTTTTTCGGCCATATCACGCCCTATATGAACGTCATGAGAAGGCTTTTATTAAATTGCCAGCCGCCCGCGCTCATTATGAGTCTTATCCCGGAGATTCGGCAAAATATATTACAATTAACGGAGTCTGAAGATGAAAGAACCAAATAAAATAGATGGAAATCGCCGCGATCTCCTCAAAGGTCTGGGGATTGCCGCTGTCGTGAGCCTGTTACCAGAGACGGGAAACGCCGCGCAAAATAATGCCGCCCCGAAAGCGGCATGGGATATTCCTTTCACCGGCGAAATCCCTGACACACTGCCCGAAGGCTACAATATTTTACTCATAACCTGCGATCAGGAACGTTATTTCGAGCGGTATCCCTTTCCGGTGCCGGGCCGGGAACGCCTGATGAAAACGGGTATCACTTTTACCAATCATCAGAACACGGCCAACGTTTGTACGCCATCGCGCTCTGTCATGTACACCGGGCTCCATATGCCGCACACCCGGATGTTTGATAATCTTGGCTTCCCCTGGATGAATTACGATCTGGACCCGGAATTACGTACCGTGGGCCATATGATGCGTGAACTGGGTTATTACACGGCGTATAAAGGTAAATGGCATCTTACCCGGGAGATCGATCAGCCGGTCGCTGGTAAATCGGTAGAAGAAATGGACCTGGGCGAGATCCCGACGCCGCGACTGCATGAAATTATGGAAAAGTATGGTTTCTCTGATTATCACGGCATTGGCGATGTCATCGGGAAAAGTAAGGGCGGCTATTTCTTTGATTCAGTCACCACGGGGCAGACCATTAGTTGGCTACGTAACACCGGCCGCCCGCTGAATGATGAAAATAAACCCTGGTTCGCGGCAGTAAACCTGGTTAACCCCCACGATGTCATGTTTATCGACACCGATGAGCATGGTGAGCAGGTGCAGTGGAAAGGGCCAATGGATAAAGAAAACCACACCCTGCTGCCAACCCAACCCCCGCACAACCAAATCTATCAGCAAAGCTGGCCAGACTATCCGCTGCCTGCAAACCGCCACCAGCCGCTCGATGAGCCTGGCAGACCTGCCGCCCATAAAGAGTACCAGAATGCCAGGGCGGTGATGGAGGGACAGTTCCCCGATGAAGACCGGCGCTGGCGCAAATTACTGGATTATTATTTCAACTGTATTCGCGATAATGACCAGCATCTTGAGGCGATTCTCAATGAGCTGGATAACCTGCAGCTGACGCAAAATACGATTATCGTCTTTACCGCCGACCATGGGGAACTCGGTGGCTCCCACCAGATGCATGGTAAAGGTTCCTCGGTGTACAAAGAGCAGATCCATGTGCCGATGATCATTCGCCATCCGGCGTATCCGGGAAATATCCGCTGCAACAGTTTGACCAATCATCTGGATTTAGTACCGACCCTGATTGGTCTGACTGGACGCGATCGGTCGCTGCGAGAGAAAGTCCTGGAGGGCAGAAAAGGCCGGGATATGAGCCCATTACTGGCGCATCCTGAGCAAGCGGGCTTAAATGCGCTGCGTCCGGGTTCGCTTTATTGTTACGGCATGATCCTGTATATGGATGCGCAATACACGGCAAAATTCAGAAAGCTGGCTGGAGAAAAACTCCCGCACGATCAATTTAAAAAAGCGATCGCGTCACTCCATCCTGATTTTTCCCATCGCTCAGGGATCCGTATGATCAACGATGGACACTATAAATTTGCCCGCTACTTTTCGCTCAAGCAGCATCATATTCCTGCTACCCTGGCCGAGCTGCTGGAGAATAATGATGTTGAACTTTTCGATCTGGTTAACGACCCCGAAGAAAATCATAACCTCGCCCGGGAGCCAGAGAAATACCGGGATCTGTTAATGACAATGAACGATAAACTCAATCAGCTCACTGCCGCTGAGATTGGCGAAGATGATGGCAGCTATATGCCCCCGTTTGAAGGAAGCCAGTGGGATCTGACGGCGGCCCAGATGCATCAATATATGCGCGATTAGCGCTTGCCGTCAGGTGGGAGACCTTAATGTAGCAGCTATAAAAAAACCCTCTGTAAACACAGAGGGTTTCGTTTTACTCAGCTAACGCCGGGGATTATTCCCACTCAATCGTTGCTGGCGGCTTGCCGCTGATGTCATACACCACGCGGGAGATACCGTTCACTTCATTGATGATACGGTTGGAGACGCGGCCGAGGAAATCATACGGCAGGTGCGCCCAGTGCGCGGTCATGAAGTCGATGGTTTCCACCGCACGCAGGGAAACCACCCAGTCGTATTTACGGCCATCGCCCATCACGCCGACGGAACGAACCGGCAGGAACACAGTGAACGCCTGGCTGACTTTGTTATACAGATCAGCTTTGTGCAGCTCTTCGATGAAGATAGCGTCCGCACGACGCAGCAGGTCGCAGTACTCTTTCTTCACTTCGCCCAGCACGCGCACGCCAAGGCCGGGGCCCGGGAACGGGTGACGGTAGAGCATGTCGTACGGCAGGCCAAGTTCCAGGCCGATCTTACGCACTTCGTCTTTAAACAGCTCACGCAGCGGCTCAACCAGGCCCATCTTCATCTCTTTCGGCAGGCCGCCCACGTTGTGGTGAGATTTGATGACGTGCGCTTTACCGGTGGCGGAAGCGGCAGACTCGATAACGTCAGGGTAGATGGTACCCTGCGCCAGCCATTTGACGTCGTCCAGCTTCAGCGCTTCTTCGTCGAACACTTCCACGAAAACGCGACCGATAATTTTACGCTTCGCTTCCGGATCGCTTTCACCCGCCAGCGCGTCGAGGAAACGCTGCTCGCCTTCAACGTGAACAATGTTCAGGCCAAAGTGGTCGCCGAACATCTCCATCACCTGCTGTGCTTCGTTCAGGCGCAGCAGACCGTTGTCCACGAATACGCAGGTCAGGTTTTTGCCGATAGCGCGGTGCAGCAGCATCGCGGTCACCGAAGAGTCCACACCGCCGGAGAGGCCGAGGATCACTTTGTCGTCGCCAACCTGCTGACGGATACGCTCAACGGCGTCGTCAATGATTTTCGCCGGGGTCCACAGCGCTTCGCACTGGCAGATGTCGCGCACGAAGCGCTCCAGCATACGCATACCCTGACGGGTGTGGGTCACTTCCGGGTGGAACTGCACGCCGTAGAAGCGTTTTTCTTCGTTGGCCATAATGGCGAACGGGCAGTTGTCGGTGCTGGCGACGGTTACGAAGTCCGCTGGGATGGCGGTCACTTTGTCGCCGTGGCTCATCCACACGTCCAGCAGCGGTTTGCCGTCTGCGGTCAGGGAATCTTCGATACCGCGCACCAGCGCGCTGTCGTTAACCACTTCAACCTGCGCGTAACCAAACTCACGCTCGTTAGAACCTTCTACATGGCCGCCCAGCTGCATCGCCATGGTCTGCATGCCGTAGCAGACGCCAAATACCGGCACGCCGGCTTCGAACACATACTGCGGCGCGCGCGGGCTGTTCTCTTCGGTGGTGCTTTCCGGGCCGCCGGAAAGAATGATGCCGCTTGGATTAAATTCGCGGATCTGTGCTTCCGTGACATCCCATGCCCACAGCTCACAGTAGACGCCCAGCTCACGCACGCGACGCGCCACCAGCTGAGTATACTGAGACCCGAAGTCGAGGATGAGGATGCGATGTTTATGAATGTTTTCCGTCATTGACGCTAATTCCGAGGCAAGTGAAACAGAGTAAATAAATCGCCCGACGCAAGGTCGGGCGAAGAAATCAGGAGCCCAGACGGTAGTTCGGGGACTCTTTGGTGATGGTCACGTCGTGAACGTGGCTTTCCTGAATGCCCGCACCGCTGATGCGTACGAATTCAGCTTTGGTACGCAGCAGGTCAATGGTACCACAGCCGGTCAGACCCATACAGGAACGCAGACCGCCCATCTGCTGGTGAATGATCTCTTTCAGGCGGCCTTTATAGGCCACGCGGCCTTCGATACCTTCCGGCACCAGTTTGTCAGCGGCGTTATCGCTCTGGAAATAGCGATCAGAGGAGCCTTTGGACATCGCGCCAAGGGAGCCCATCCCGCGGTAGGATTTGTAAGAGCGACCCTGATAGAGTTCGATTTCACCCGGGGACTCTTCGGTACCCGCCAGCATGGAGCCAACCATCACCGCCGCCGCACCGGCGGCGATCGCTTTGGCGATATCGCCGGAGAAACGGATACCGCCGTCAGCGATAACCGGAATACCGGTCCCTTCCAGCGCTTCCACCGCGTCGGAAACAGCGGTGATCTGCGGCACACCCACGCCGGTGACGATACGGGTAGTACAGATGGAGCCCGGGCCGATGCCCACTTTCACCGCGCTGCAGCCGGCTTCCGCCAGCGCGCGTGCGCCTGCGCCAGTGGCAACGTTGCCGCCGATGATCTGCAGGTCAGGATATTTCGCGCGCGTTTCACGGATACGCTGCAGAACGCCTTCTGAGTGACCGTGCGAGGAGTCGATCAGCAGAACGTCAACGCCTGCCGCTACCAACGCGTCTACGCGCTCTTCGTTGCCGGCACCGGCGCCGACCGCCGCGCCTACGCGCAGACGGCCCTGCTCATCTTTACAGGCGTTCGGTTTACGTTCTGCTTTCTGGAAGTCTTTGACGGTGATCATGCCGCGCAGGTGGAAGCTCTCATCCACGACCAGCGCTTTCTCAACGCGTTTTTCGTGCATCTTAGCGAAGACCACTTCACGGCTTTCGCCTTCACGAACGGTGACCAGACGCTCTTTCGGCGTCATGTAGACGCTGACCGGCTGGTTCAGATCGGTGACGAAACGCACGTCGCGGCCGGTGATGATGCCGACCAGCTCGTTTTCTTCGGTAACCACCGGGTAGCCGGCGAAACCGTTGCGCTCGGTCAGCTCTTTCACTTCACGCAGGGTGGTGGTTGGCAGAACGGTCTGCGGGTCGGTGACCACGCCGGACTCATGTTTCTTCACGCGACGAACTTCTTCAGCCTGGCGCTCGATGGACATGTTTTTGTGAATAAAGCCGATGCCGCCTTCCTGTGCCAGGGCAATAGCCAGACGCGCTTCCGTTACGGTATCCATGGCTGCGGAGAGCATAGGAATATTCAGACGAATGGTTTTCGTCAGCTGAGTGCTGAGATCGGCAGTATTCGGCAGAACGGTAGAATGAGCGGGAACGAGGAGGACGTCGTCAAACGTCAGGGCTTCTTTAGCGATACGTAGCATGGGCAATATCTCGACCAGGGTGGATAAATATTGCCGTGGCATTATACAGAGCGTAACCGATTGCATCTACCCTTTTTTGCAAATAATACTTGCCATCCCCTCTGAGCGCGTTACTATCGACTGAATAACCTGCTGATTTAAAGTTTGATCTTGCTCACATGTTACCCTCTCAATCCCCCGCAATTTTTACCGTAAGCCGCCTCAATCAGACGGTGCGTCTGCTGCTTGAGCGCGAAATGGGCCAGGTTTGGATCAGCGGCGAGATCTCTAACTTCAGCCAGCCTTCTTCCGGCCACTGGTACTTCACCTTAAAAGACGATAACGCCCAGGTGCGCTGCGCGATGTTCCGCAACAGCAACCGCCGGGTCACGTTCCGCCCGCAGCACGGGCAGCAGGTGCTGGTTCGCGCCAACATCACGCTGTATGAGCCGCGCGGCGACTACCAGATTATCGTCGAAAGCATGCAGCCCGCCGGCGAAGGGTTGCTGCAGCAGAAGTATGAGCAGCTGAAAGCGCAGTTAACGGCGGAAGGACTGTTCGAGCAAAAACATAAGCAGGCGCTCCCCTCTCCCGCCCACTGCGTCGGCGTCATCACCTCGAAAACCGGTGCCGCACTGCACGATATTCTCCATGTCCTCAGGCGCCGCGATCCCGGGCTGCCGGTGATCATCTACCCAACCGCGGTCCAGGGTGACGACGCCCCCGGGCAGATTGTGCGCGCCATCGCGCTGGCCAACGCGCGCCAGGAGTGTGACGTACTGATTGTCGGACGCGGCGGCGGTTCGCTGGAGGATCTGTGGAGTTTTAACGATGAGCGGGTGGCGCGGGCTATTTTCGCCAGCCAGATCCCTATCGTCAGCGCCGTCGGCCATGAAACCGACGTCACGATCGCTGATTTTGTTGCCGACCTGCGGGCACCGACTCCCTCAGCCGCCGCGGAAATCGTCAGCCGCAACCAGCAGGAGCTGCTGCGCCAGCTGCAGTCCGGACAGCAGCGGCTGGAGATGGCGATGGACTATTTCCTCGCCAGTCGCCAGCGCCGTTTTACCCAGCTGTTCCATCGCCTGCAGCAACAGCATCCACAGCTGCGCTTGGCCCGCCAGCAGACCGCCCTGGAACGCCTGCGCCAGCGGATGCGTATCGCCGTGGAGTCACAGCTTAAGCGCGCAGAACAGCGGCAAAAGCGCACCGTTCAGCGTCTGAATCACTACAACCCGCAGCCACGGATCCACCGCGCGCAGTCGCGGATCCAGCAGCTGGAATACCGGCTGGCGGAAATTATGCGTGGCCGCCTCAGCGAGCGGCGTGAACGGTTTGGCAACGCGGTGACCCATCTGGAGGCGGTGAGCCCCTTAGCCACCCTGGCGCGGGGCTACAGCGTCACCTCGGTGAGCGACGGTACGGTGCTGAAGCAGACAAAACAGGTCAAAACCGGCGATCTGCTCACCACCCGCCTGAAAGACGGCTGGGTCGAAAGCGAAGTGAAGCAGATCGCGACGGTGAAAAAAACGCGGGCCAGAAAGCCTTCGCCCACTAAACCAGCGGAATAAATTCCACCCGTTTTTTCGAGATAAGGCCATGCCCATGCTGGCAAAAGTAATCCACCGCGCCGCACGCCTTCAGCACCTCCAGCGGCTGGTGGCATTCCGGGCAGCGGGCCTCAAGGGTAAATACCCTTTCGCACTGGGCGCAATGCGCGCTACTGCCTTTGACATCTAACGGCGCGTGGCACAGAGGGCAATCAAGTTCCATAACCATTCCTTTCAACGTTTATCTGCACCTATTTTATCATGTTCCGGGTTTAATGCGGGCCGCGTAATTGCTGCTGCAACCTGAGCAGCCATTCCACTTCCTCAAGCCTACGCTGTGTTAGCCCGGCCACGCTGTCCGGCGCCCGGATAAACAAATTATCCGCGCCGAGGATCTGCTCATCAAGACAGTGCGTATAGATCGCCCCGGGCCGGGTCCAGCGCTGCACCCGCTCGCCGTCCTGTAGCGTCACCACTTCGCCCTCAGGGGCGCGATCGAGGGTGATTATTTGCCCGTCCCGCAGTCCTATTCGCATTCCCTTTTGCCCGCCCGCGGGACCCGCGTATTTGTTGAGCCAGATATTGAGCGGGATAGTGCCCAGGGTTCCCTGCAGATGCGCCACCCCCTCGGCAGTGCTGGTATCCCCTGGAGCAATGTCATGGCCGAGGCGGTCTTTCGCCACCCGAAGGGAAAGGCTCAGCGCCGTATCGCTTCCGCTGGCGTGCAGGGTTTCGCGGAGCATCGCCAGGACATGGGTGCCGATATCGAGGATCACCCCATCAGGGTGATGCAGCTGCCGGGTATCCAGCTCCCCGGTGGCAAAATTGAGTGCGACCGGCTCACCAGCGCTGTTAAAGCCGCTTGGCTCCTGCAAAGAGCCTTCTAGCCAGACGATATCCTGCGCTGACAGGTGCGGCGGAGGCAAGCCGCTGGCCTCCCCTTCCGCCCGCCACAGCGGGCCAGGAGCGTTCAGCGCAACGCCTCGCGCCATCCAGTGGTCAAGAGCCAGCACCCGCGCGGCCTGCTCAGGCGGCGCCAGCAGCGCCCGCAGCCGGGCGGCCTGCTCAAGGTTGGCCACGATCGGCTTTTCCACCACGATGCGGGAAATGCCGCTGGCTAACGCCCTCTCCAGTACGGGCAGATGCTGAAGTGATGAGGTGGTAATGAAGAGCGTATCCAGGGGTTCGGCCAGCAGCGCCGACAGCGAACTACAGCGCTGGATCCCCGGCAGCGCTCTGCTGCAGTCCAGGTCATAGCCCTGGCAGCGGTCGATGACGTCCCCCAGGCGACGCAGCGCCGGTAAATAGGCGGTTTCCACCACCGCGCCGAGGCCGATAAAACCAATCTGCATAGTAAGTCCACCTTTGAGCCGCTCTGTTCCCGGCGAAGTATCGCGGGATTATGGCGGAAGGTTTTGACATTTACCGGCATGGCGGCCACAAAAAACCCGCCGAAGCGGGTTTAATGATTATTTGCTTTTCTTGATGTGAAAGACAATAAAACCCATAAGTACATTGTTTTATATGTAAATTTAAAGCTTGATAATTATTTTGTGTACACCCATGTGTACATGATTTTAGAAGGTGCTCCCCTCTTTCACGCAAACTTTAGCATCGTCGCAATCTTGCCGTTACCATTCTTATTGTATGATACATCTATCCCACAATAAGGAATCCCCCAGCCATGAGAATGACCAGCCGCAAAAAAGAGATACTCAGCTACTTTGAGCCGGATAACCTCGAATGGGTGACGGGTGAGATTGGTGCGCCGCCGTTCGATGTGTCGGGCGTGGCCTACCTTCTTCATGGCATGGCGTCGTTCGATAAGCGCCACCAGCTAGAATCAACCCGGCGAACTCTTGAAAGTATGGTTGCAGGTGGGCTGCTTGAGCGGGTGACAGTGTACGAATCCCGGCAGATAAAAAGCGGCGGTGAGACTAGCGCAACGGTCGTGCGCTACGGTTTACCCGGTCATTGTGCCGTTGTGCGCGATAATGGCGGCGCTGATAAAGCGATTGATGGGGAATGCTGGCGGGTCAGTTAAGAGCCTGCAATCTGTCGTTAATGCTGTTCAGGTCGTAAACCCGGCGTTCAATATCCAGCATAAGGAAATTGCGTATCTCGGCCTGTTCAGGATTATCAGATTCTCTGGCCTGTAAGAGCAATTCATTGTAACCATGCAATCCCCCCGAATTTTCCGCCGGGGTAGTCCCCCTCCCACGCAAACAGCTAACAGGCTGGATGCTGGTATCATGTGTTTGCTTCTCCAGCACAATAAGGCAATCCCACCAGTCGCCAAAGTCATACGTGTAAACCAGCTTGTCACCCTCATTCTGGATCGCCGCCCATAGTGGCGTGATTGCCGCATTATCCATGCTTTCACCCTCACCCCATACGCGATACTCGCTACCTAGATCACCTTTACGGCCTTTCTCGAACATATACAGATGTTCGTCATTCCAGCCAAAAGCCAACTGGATCACCGCGTGAAGTTCACTAAAGGGGATTTGCTCTGGAACCAGCACACGCCGCCATATTGGTGGTTTGCTGTCTCGGATGGTTATCTTTAGCTGGTACATGCAAATCCTGAATAAATGCGAATCGGAAGGATAACGATACTGACGCACTCACAATTCTGTAAAGGTGAATAAAGGTAATTTGCTTAATAAGCATAAGTTACATGCGGAATAATCCCGTATCTACCTGCGCGGCGCTGGCTTCTTCCACTGGTAGGCTTGTGCGCTCAACCTGCGGCGGTGGCGCTCTTTATCGTGCCGTGATCATGGGGTAAGCGTTAGGGCAATCTTAGCGTGCTCATGGGGTAGCCTTTTTCGATGCCCGTTCAAATGACCGAATTGACGCCTCCACTTTGCGTATCACCCGAGCAAACCCTTTAGCGTCCCTCGGTTCTTTCAGCCGCCAGTAAGCTGATTCAGTCTTTAGCAGTCGAGAGCGCTTTTTCTCGAAGGTATCCCATCTCATGCCGGCAGGCTTCGGAAACTTGAGCGGGCTATTTAGCAGGCTGCCCGCGGGTGGGTAATCATCCCCCCATATATCATGCCTCTGCTTCCACACACTGCGCCGTAAGCGAGCGATCTCATCTTCACTCTGGCTGGCATAGTGAAGGCTCCAGCATTTACGACACCCTACATCCTTCCGGCCAATAAATAATTTCGCAACCCGGCCACCACAATGCGGGCAAATGTACCATCGCCGATAGCCAAAACCTACCCGGGTGATCGTGATGCCAATAACCCGCGTTACCCCGTTGATTGTCGCGCTGTAGCCACCAGAGACCATCGAGAAGTACACCCTTCCGCTCTCGGTATCACAAAAAATCTGTGTTTTCTGGCTCGAATCCACCAGCTTTCTTTGCATATCTGCCAGAAACTGGAGGTTAATCCGTGGTAGCGCAGAGGTGTAAACCCGCGTCTGCTCTCTCATTGGCTCAGATCTCTGCTAAAAAAATCCGCAAATGAATACGAAATTATATGAGTTGTGCACAATTGGTTACTGCGAATACGGCCTAATAATCGTCGCTAGAACCTTAACAATTGTTAACCACTCATGGGGTAAGCAACTGCTGCGCATGTATCGGTTTCGTTTTCTCCGCAATCAGCGTTTTGATAATTCTCGCAGGAAAGCTGCCTCCATCTGCGGTTTTGCATCAGCAACACCATGCTGCAAAAACTCTTTCCTGGCCCTGGGCAGGGTGAACTTCTGCGGGATGTTCGGATCTGCTACATAGATTGCGTAATTTGCTGAATATCCGATGCGTCCAGTGATGCGCGTCCCGTTAGTGATGACCTCTTTAAACTGCGAGTTAATCAGCGTGCTGGTGTCAACTGGCGTATAGATTGCGGCTACGAGTCCGGCCTCATGCAAAGCGGCTGTCATTGCGCGAGGTAAGCGCCGCCCAGTAATGTCCCTCACCAGCGCATTCATGTTGCTCCGGATGTTGTTCATGCCCCTACCTTTAATACCCATTTTTCACCTCTTATCTCTACCAGGTACGCGCAGCAAAAAGCTCCATTCTGCTGCGTACCTTTCTGCGTACTGCGTACCATCAGCGCGAACTTTACTGCGTATTATCACCCTGGCTGGTGGCCTGCCGCTTTCTCTCCAGCCAGCGGCGGAATCCCTCTAATTGCCGGGCCTTACCCTCTGGCGTCTTTGCGCCGGTGCTCATGCCACCGTGTAACTTGCAGCGCCCAGAAGCGTAGAGCGCCGTCATTTTGCACGGTGTCCCTTTCCTCGTCGTCGCTCCGCACGTCATATCCCTGCAGGCGTCCGGGAAAGGTGTTCCGCCGCCGATATCATCAGCCCAGGCACGGTATAGTTTTCGCTTTTCGTCGTTAGTCACGGGATCGCCTTTCGATGTCAACTTTTGTCACCCTCTCATGGAGTAGGTTGTTTACTGGCTGCGTTCACGCGAAAAAAAGTTCTTATTTCCGACGGGTGAAAATGCTCTTAAACTGGCAGTCCTGTAAAGCATGGGGGAGAGGGTTTACCTCCCCCCTTAGACCACATTAAAAGGCTCCCCTTGCCTGCCGTCTAAGCCCGTGCGCATCTGCGATCGCTGTGGACATTGGGCCGCCGGTATCCACGTCATTGAGAAATCCAGTAACTGTTACCACGTCACCTTGCTGGAAAGCTTCAGTGCCAGTAATGTTGTGCTGGTTGCCGGTGGTCTGGTCGATAAGGGTTATGTTGACCTGTATCGGTCGTTCAGTGCGGCTTTCCGCCTGGCTGGATGATGCTGAGGATGCCGGGAGATATTCTTTACCGGTTGACGCTCTCTTAATGCTGGGCGTTGCGCCAGTAACGTCTTTATTGCTGAATACTCGACCATCATCACCAGGGATCATGAATAGACCTTTGCTGGTCTGCATGAACTCCGGGAGGTTTCCTTCGCCTACAGGGTACACTCCACCAGCGGTTACAGGGCCGCCATTTTTGCGGCCACCGAGAGCCTTGCCCGCCAGAGTCGCACCTGAATAAGCAGCAAAGCCAACTCCAGCAGCACTACCCAGCGTGGCAATGGAGGCTGCTATAGCTGCCGGAGCCCATGCCGCATAAGACTCAGCCGCCGATGCCTTGCTGGCCCCCAGCGTGCTTTCAGCAGATAAACCGAATGCCTCCAGTAATGGCTTAACGATAGCCGCCTGAATCGCTGCCTGCACCAGTGAGTTAACAACGCTGTTGAGGATGGTAGAGCCAAGTGATTTCATTGCCTCAGAGGCGCTCATTGAACCCGTAAGCATCCCCGTGATGGCGTTTGATGCGCTCCCTGAGAAAGCATCAACGACGCTGGTCAGGGTCTGCCAGCCAAGCCCCTGTTGACTCAGTAACTGCCACTGCGCCGCAGTCATCTGTTCGTTGAACTGATTCTCCTGCGCTGTCTTTAACGCCAGATACTGAGCATCCGTAGCAGATTTAGCAGCGATGAACTGGTCGTAACTGATTTTCCCCTGCTGGTAGCTCTGCTGGAGTATTGCCTGCTCCTGCTGCTGGTACTGCTGCATGAGGGCCAGCTTCTGGTTGTTTTCATTGACCAATTGCTGTACCGGGTCAACTTCAGCTCGGGCGGCTGCTATCGGGTTTGCTGTTTGCTCCTGAGCGCGGATTTTTGCCAGATTGACTTGATGCTGCTGCTCCATTAACTCAGATTGCTGGTTATAGGTTTTCTGGTCAATCATCTAGCCATCGAGCTGGCGTTTAAGTTGATCTCTGCCGTCAGAATAGGCTTTATTTTCCTTCCTGAGCGGGTCATTGCTGATCGCATCATTAAGGTCTTTCTGTCGCTGCTGAGCGTCAAATAACTGCCCGGCCAACTCACGCACTCTTTCCTTCTGTGCATCGGTAGCCTTAGCTCCGAGAGCAGCCACGGCATTAAACTGTGCGGCCTCTCTGGTGTTCTCGTCATAGCGCATTGTCAAAACGGCAATCTGCCGCTGCAGGTTGTCGATTGAATCGTCGCCGCGAGCAAAGGCATTCTTCGCAGGCTTATCCTGCTTTTTCTTGGCTTCGGCAATTTGCTTATCCAGAACAGCAGCAGCATCAGCATATTTCTTATCGTCAATCAGCCCTTTGGCCTTGTCTTTGCTTAGCTGTTCACGCTGCTGGGTGAGCTTATCGACGACTGTTTGACCAGATTTAATGATCGAATTGGCGTTGTTCTCTGCAGCTTTCTTTTCGAGATTGGTGATATAAGCTGGCTTAGATCCATCTACAGAACCTGATGCCACCTTCCCAATATCAGAATAAAGAGATTTAGCTTGTTCGAGGGCAGCAATTTGACCTTTGATAGCATCTATTTGTGTTTTAGTACCTGCGTCAGTGTAGATAGAAGCTTTGGAAACTGTATTGTAAGCTGCTTCAGTTACAGCTAATTTTTTATTCAGAGAATCCAACTGCGCATCTATCGCAACAATAGGATCTACATTTCCGGTGGCTATGGAGATAGAAAGGGCAGTTTGGTCGAGAAGTTTTGCCAAATAGCGCGACCCACCGATAGCATCATCAATTTTGGATATAGCTACCCCGAACTGAGTAATCAAAGCATTTGTTGCCTGCGATACAGTGCGCGGCATAGTCTCAAACTGCTGGTTGATTTCATCGGACCGCTTTTCGATTGCCGCAAGCACTTCACCAATATCTAACTTGCCGGCCAGCATCAATTGTCGAAGCTCGTTAAACGGAATTCCCATGCCGTCGGCAATCTGTCGAGCCAACTCAGGCATTTGTTCCAGTACCGAGTTAAACTCTTCCGCCTGAATTCTTCCTGACGCTACCGATTGCATAAATTGCCTGAGAGCGTTAGCCATTTCCTGAGCCGATGAGCCACCGATAGTGCCAATCTTTTGCAGCGTCATCACGAGCCGGTTAACATCGCTGTTAGTAGCACCTACGGTTTTCAGTGTGGCGGTGAGTTGCTGCCAGAGGTTGACGGTATCCCCAAGGCTGGCCCCGGTTGTCGAAGCAATACTCACAAGCTGCTGAAAGCTCCGCGCCCCTTCCTCTGAACTAGAGGATAAACGCGTTACTCGCGCCTGAAGTAGCGTGAATTCCTCAGAAAGCTGCTGGAGCTTTATCAGCGCCTGAATTGATATGTATCCTTTCACGGCCACAGCAAGGCGCGAAAACCCTCCACCCAAGTTATCCAGGCTTTTATCTAGCTTGTCAGCAGAGTTAGCTGTCTTTTTGACTGAGTTTTCAATTTGCTTTAAAGCTGTATCTGCACTCGCCTGACCAGCCAGCAGTTTGGCCGCATCGGCTTCAATCTCAATGGTGTATTTGCCAAAATCAGTTGTCATGAGCGCCTCAGTGTAGGGTTCTTACTTTGTTTTTTTTCAGAGCGTTGGTGTTCAGAAGATTTATGACTAATCGACCATGTTCGGTAAGGCGATATTCAGGGCCATCAAATGATATAAAATTCATTAACATGCGATAGGCTTCTCGTTCAAATGTCGCGCCATATTGATCTTTAGCGGCATATATTGTGTTATCGACAAGCCCCGCGGCGAGCAGGTGTTTTTCAACGTTGCCACTTACACCGCCAATGCTAATAATGTTGGAGCCAGTTTCCCGGCGCAGATCGCGAATATAGGTTTCGGCAATAACTTCAGCCAATCTCTGTAGTTGCTCCATCACCCACCCCGCTTAACGGATTCAAGGCCCTTAGCGACCAATGCGCGGGCAATAGCGTTTACCGTTGGTGCTACACCAATCGGAGAACGCTTGCGCTCCTCTTCCTGAATTTCACGAATGGACTGAAGATGCTCCCGGCAAAGTGCTACCGTGATTTGTGATCGGTTCATCTGCTTACCCCTGATATTTATACAGTCAATTTATATTGTAGTTTATGCAACATAAATGGCAAGCATTGCGTTTTATGAAACATAAAGGTACAAAAAAACCCGCCGAAGCGGGTTTGCCTAGAGATTACTTGCAGGGGTTAGTCGTATTTGCACTATTCGTGCTTGTTGGAAGATCATCTACTGTCTTCCCTTCAACTACGTACACAACACCGGAAGAGAAAAAACCCTTTGATTTCATCGTTAGCGCGATGACAAAAGGCGAGTACCCTGAATATGCCCCAAAGCTGTTCTTTGAGTTCACCTCACCACAGACAAGCATTGCGATAGATCCATCGTCCTTTTCACCAACTTTTTTTGACACAACATCTCTAAATTGGGTAGATGATGGATCTTTCATGTCGTGCGATATCTCGCTTTTAGCCAACTCTATGGCTTTCTCTTCTGTAGGCTTACATGCCGTGAGAAATAAAAGTGATGAAATTAATACCATAATAATTTTCATTGATGCCACCCTTGCTTGACGATGTCGATTTATAAATCTTTGCCACAAAATCGGCACAATATTGCTTCTTTTTTTATTGTTTCGGCGCAATACGGACATTTTTTAGTATCGTCTACTGAACCGCCACCAGCAGAATCCGCGCCAAACACCTGTGGTTCAAGCTTAACCACTCCGGGGTTTGTGAAAGACCAGACAAGCGCGGCTATCCAACCCAAGAAGCTCCAGCCCAGGACAATATTTAGCACCCATATTGCCGTAGCATTTTTATGCTCCCTTGAACTGGCTATAACGCCGGGAAGAACATAAATGATAATAGCGAATATCAAAACAATGATGTTCCATACTGACATCAACTTATCCCCAAAAGTAAATAAAGTATTATCGTAACATCGAAGAAGATTAATCCAATACATTCACCTTCATCGGCTTGTTTTTAACCTGAACGCTTGCCCATTGGGCTGAGCCATTCCCATGCGGTGCTGGGTCTCCTTCGCGGCTTTGTGAAGGCCGCCGCAATCTTAAGCACGGGCTGGTGGGCGTTTACCACAGCGCGTTCTCAACGACAATTTTCGAGCGCTATCAGTCCTTATAGGCAGAACACACCATTCCTGCCATACATAGCCAGAACACACCGTTTCTGCCTATAAATAAGATATGGGCATTTTCATGGGGCGGTATGGTTTTACATGTAGCGTTCAAACTGCCACGCAGCGATGGCCACCAGCATGAACAGAACGGCAAGGACAGCGCCCATCACCCTGCGCCCTCGTATAGAGTGCCTCTCCAGCAGAAAGACCAATTAACACCAGTATGACTGGTCAAGCGTCAGGTAGGCCACATTCAGATAACCTTGTATCATGCCCCCTAGCTCGCATTCAGGTTGCCAAAAGCCTCTCCACTGACCCCATTATCCGCCTTTCCATCCATTTCTTGCGGGCTTTTTCGTCTCTAATGCAGGTGCATGAAAACCACTACACGAAGCGGGCAGGCGTTGCGGGGATACGAGCGCGCAACGACTCCTTATCCACCATGAGTTAACGACAGGACAGAATTATTCTAAAATAATATAAACTTGCAAAGTTAGTTGGTGTACTATCATCTTCACGATAAACACATTTTTACAGGGCATGTGAATTGCTCATACTGACTCAAGGATACATATGGTTAAGTTAATCCCTAAAAGGCTTAAAGAAAATGCTCTTGTTAATGTTCTGTTTGAGATTAGGTTTTCATCAGAAAACAATACATTTTCTAACATTATGCCTGGGATATTATTTACTGAGCTGAGTTTAAAGAATTCCTTTCGGACCCCTCATTTTGAAATGCCTGAAATAATTAGGCAACAGAACGCAGATTTCAAATACCTTCCATTAGTTGGTTTTATATGGGGGGATTATAATATTTTGCTAGGAGATAATGTGCTGTTGCTTTCAGTTAACAGTCGGTATCCTGGTTGGGAGACGTTCAAAAAGCACATATGCATTTTGATGAACATTGTAAAAAAACACGATTTAATAAGTGTTGTAGAGCGTTTTTCTCTTAAATACGTTGATATAATTGAATATCCTTCCGCTGAAAATATCGGCGAACAATTAAATATGTGTATTAGCTTAGGTGATGAAAACTATCTCGACCCTTACCTACACCTCAGAAGTGAGAAGCACGAAGGGGACGTAGTAATTATCATTCAGCTAGCTGGCAATGCTCGAGCAGAAGGACCAGCAATAAAAACAAGAGAAGGTTTTATGATTGATATTGACTGTATAATAAACAAGCGAAATCTAACTTTTGAGAATGTTATACAAAATTTTGAAAGCGAGCTTGACTCATTACATCATAAAAATAAAACTGTTTTCTTTAACTTCCTAACTGATAAAGCCTTAGCTAACTTAGGAGCCGTATATGGGTGACGTTTTAACTATTACAATATCAAACGGAATTAGCTCATCTAACGCTGCAGGGGTTGTTTTTGGCAATACGATGCAACTCAGCAAAGACCGTAATATAAGCTACCGTAAGAAGGCAGAAACTGTTTTAAGCAAGCAATATAATTCTAAAGGTGAAGGTGAGGTTTATTCCATTTTAGAACGATTTACTACGGAAGCATTAAGGTCATTTATTGATCGTAAAAGGAGTGATATACTAAAATACAGCGAAATATTCAATCTATTTGAAAAGCTCAAAGATTTCAATACGTTAGGTGCGGAAGAAATAGACCGAAAGACTTTACGCTCCGCTGACTTCTTTATGAGGAATTATGTGGCAGCCTTTGGCTTGACTGCGCCAAAAATAAAAATTTTTGATGATGGTGAGCTTTCATTTTTTTGGAACGATAAGTCATGTGCTGTAGACTTAACAGTAGAACCAGATGAGACTTATTCTTTTTATGCTAAAAATAAAAATGAGAGGAAAGGTATAAAAGGTAATTATAATATTAGTATTACCCCTCCAGAACAATTACTGTCAATGCTTAAGTGATTAAAGGTCGTGAGCATGGTATATAATTTTGAAGGTAGTGATAAAATATGTCGCGTTGTTTTCTCACCAGAGGATGTTAGTTCGAGTGGTGAGTTTGAGAAATCATCTGTAAAAAGATCGGATTTGCAAGAAAAGGGATTTAGCGTCGACTTGAAAAAATTGCTTGATATACAGGAGTTGATGGGAAGGGTATCAAAACAGCAGGCTAACGTCCCTGATAAGAGGAAAGATATTTTTATTGGAGTATTCTTGTTTGAAAAGCTTATGGGAATAGTTGACGACGATAATGAAGATGTTATGTTTGAAATTATCTATGATCCAGTAAAAGATGATGAAACCGGGGAGATTATAAATCCAGCGCATTGTTTGATCTTATGTTGTAAGAAAGCTGAAAATAGGCCTCATTATAACGAGGCCCGATTAAAATTAAATGAATTAATGTCAAGCCTACAGCATATGAGCCAGTTTGTTGCAAAGTGTTTTCCTGGGGCAATTTAACATGGCGAGCTAATTCTCTTCCAAGGTATAGAGTTGGAATCTAATGACTTCGTCACTTAGCCAATCATTTAATTCTTCGAACCTTTTTTGCAAAGGGATTAATTCATTCCGAACAAACACGCGACTGGCCTTTTCCACATCACCGAAACCGCCAGTGTTGTTCGGGATAATCCCCATCATCTGCGGCGGTACGCGGTGTGCTGCCATCATGGCATCGCGGCTCGCATTCTTGATGTTCAGAAACTCATCTTTCGCCGCGACCTCCGACAGCGGGATGATCTGGATGCCGTCCTTTTTACCGTTAGGCGAATACATAAACAGGTTTCGGAAGTCAGGAAGCACCCAAGCACCTAGCATTCAATTTACTATCTAAAAATCATCGTCATACGGCGTGGTCTGGTTGAATCCTTCATACCCGGTAGTGGGTGGTTGTTGCTCATGGGCACGGCGCAGGGCATCCGTAGCTTGACCCTGTTGCCCTGCTTTACCTCCTGGGCGTACCGTTCTGGCACTGAGCACACTGTCCGCAATAACCTGATAACCTTGCTGCATACCGCCATCCTGACCAGTCCACTGATTGAGCTGCATATTGCCCGCCACGCTGACAAGGTCACCTTTCTGGTGTTTGGCCAGCGTATCGGCCTGCTTCCCAAAGGCAATGACGCCCAGCCAGAAGGTAGCCTGCCCGTCCGCTGCGGCATTGCACGGCAGCGATACCGCCAGCCGGGCCATAGCCATGCTCGTACCTTTTCCCGTTGTCCGGGTCTCAGGGTCGGCCACCAGCCGCCCGTATGCTGAAATTTGTGCTGTCATGCTTACCTCTCTCTCGGTCAGTCTCTGTTTTTTTTCTGATAATAAACAGAAATAGTGTTGGTTCAGTTGGTTCAGTTGGTTCACTGCCCGCCAGCCCGCGCCGTTACTGGGCTTTCCTGAACCAACTTCAGCAATTTTGCGTTGGTTCAGCGGGGCATTCTGTTGGTTCACCGCCTGCCAGGGAAAAAACTCTACGCGCTGGCGTTGGTTCAAAACAGGCATTTGTTGGTTCAGTGTTGGTTCAGATTCATAATTAAAATGCTTATAAAACAGTAACCTTTAATTACTGAACCAACTGAACTAACTGAACCAACACCTTTTACTCGTATGTGAGAAATGCTATTCCTCTGGCTGGTTGTAGTCCTCCGGCAGGTAGTTGAGGACGTAAACGTTGATCTGCCTCCCCTGGATACGTGGAGACTTGCGCTGATATCCGCGTCCGCTGCTCGGCGGCGTCAGCATTCCCGCTCTTTTCAGTACTTCGGCAAACTGCTTGTGATTAAAGCCCGCGGCGATTTCCTTCTCGAACGTTGCCGGGAACGTATAGAACGATATCGGGCTCTCGTCGTGTTCCCCCTGGCGCCGCCGGTAGCCGGCTAGTTCTTTTATTGGCAGGTCGGCCGGGCTGTAAGGAAACGGCGCAAACCGGCTCAGGCCGTAGGCGTTAAGAAACGCCTCCGTTTGCTCGATGATCTGCTGATGCTCTTTGTTGCCGGTGCCGAACTCCCGCAGCCAGGCGTTATAGCTGTGCTGTACCGCATCCCGGCAGGTCTGTGCATCCCAGCCGGTGATGCCGGCGCTCAGCAGCAACGCCGCCTCCAGAATAGCGAACCTGGCGGCTACGCGATGTACCTGCTCGCCGTAGTCTGCAGGTATCAGGCTGCGCCAGCGGGCCTCACACCCCCGGACAGCTTCTGTAGCCTGCTGCTGGTGGTCGGCCAGCCACTTAATCCACTGCCGCCCAGCGGCGCCGTGGTGGTGCTGGTATGCCTCCTTCAGCGCATCCGCGTGCTGCTTGCCGTTCTGGTGCTCGTGAAAGTGAACCGCCTTACTCAGCGGGATATTCAGCAGCCGCACCAGCTGCCCGGCTTTGGTCCTGCGTCCGGCGCCCGCAATGAAGGTTTCCAAATCCATCTCGCCTGTGCTGATTGCCACGGTGCGCCAGCGCTTTAAGTCCCGGTTGCCGCCCTCCTTCGCACCCTGCAGCTTCCCAACCCCGTTAAAAAGCGCATAGGCAGACTGCGACACGCTTACCGGGTCGGATCCCTGGCCGACCTCATCCAGCGGCATCAGGCCGTCATTGTGTGCGGCGGCTTCGTTCGCCAGCCCCAGCGCCGTGCCGTACCACGTCAGGCGCAGTAAATCCGGGTTGCCATACAGGCTGCTGGCCACGTTCGCCGTGGTGGTCTTGCCCGCGCTCGACTGCTCATAGAAGTGGATCCCGAAGCCATCGGCGCCCGCCAGGCCAATCAGCGGCGCCGCCAACGCTGCGGCGGTCGCAGTCATCATGGAGTAGTTACCGGCTACCAGGTGCGCCACGCTGCCGCGCCAGTCCTCAGCGGTGCCTTTGACGGTGTAGCCGGCCGCCGCCGAGCTGCGGCCGTTGAACAGCACCGGATGTTCCGGCGTTCCGATAACCTCGCCGTCCGGCATGATGTATGCCCCGCACTGCCAGCCCGTCGCGTGGGCAACGCGCCACAGCTCCCGCGCGCCGCTGCGCTGTAGCCAGTCGGCCAGGATCGCGCGCAGACTGCTTTTGGTGGTGACGTTAATCCCGCCCGCCTTCAGGGTGCGCCAGCCTTCACGCTCGCCAATATCAGCCAGGGGGATTGCGGCCGTCGTCAACGCGCTGACACCGAATGCCTGCCAGCGGATAATCAGGTACTGGTCTTTATCATCCCGGCCGGTGCCCACCACTTCCAGCGGCGAACACAGCCACGCTTCCTGGTTGATAACCTCCCCGCTGTCCTTGTCCACTTTCGGTGTTACCCAGAAAACGCCGTCTGCGCGGCTCTCAACATGCGGCTTAAGCGGTTCTTTCTCTGGCAGGCCGGACTTTCCGCCCTCAATGGCCTGTAACTGCGGTTTCACGCTGCCCCCCTGCGGTTGATACATCGAATGGTTAAAGGCTGCTGTAGCGGCTGCCAGCCCGTGCTGCTGGTGGTAGTCGTTCCAGTCGGCCTTATAGTCTGTCGGCGGCACGGACACATAACCATCCACGGATAAGGCCGCTTTCTCGGCACGCTCTGTGCCGGTGTTGGGCTTGTCGTCTAATCTGTCGTTATCGGCGGCAATGACGATCTGCGCCAGCGGGTACTTTCGGCGCATCACTTCCGCGACGGGCAGCAGGTTGCCAGCGTCAATTGCTGCCACTGCCAGCGCGTCCGGGCGCATCAGGTGAACTGAAAGGGCCGTTGCCAGCCCCTCGGCAATTAAAACGCTCTGCGGCGATTCTGGCGCGTTTACGGCGTGATATGCCCCGCGCTTTGCCGAACCCGTCAGAAGTCGCTTTTCTCCATGCGGTGTAATAGTCTGCGCCGCTGCCACTGCGCCGGACTCGTCCACCAGCTCCAGCAATAACGAACCATCGGGCATAAGCGGGTATTTAAACCCGGTCAGCCCTTTTGATTGCAGGTACTCAGATTCTCCCTGTATGGATCTCAGGCGCATTCCGGTATACAGACGGGCAAACGTAGCCCTTCGATGCTCTGCGTCCTCTGCTGCCTGTTTCTGGCGCTCCTGCTCACGCTGCTGGCGGTCTGCGGCTAACTGCCTCTGTCTCTGGCTGGAAGCGTCTGGTGCTGATTCTGCGGCCCGGTAATCAATACCCAGCACATCGGCGGCAAGTTGCGCCGCCTCTGTGGTGTCGCAGTTGTTCACCCGTTTGATTAAGTCCAGCCCGTCGCCAGCGCCACACTGGTTGCAGATAAAGCTGCCGCGCCCGTTGTCGTCGAATCTGAAACGGTCTTTTCCACCACATGCAGGGCATGGGGAATGGCGGCGCGATGAATCAGGCACGTCGATAGACAATCCGGCCAGCACATAAGGCCAGCGCCCTGCTGCGGCGCTGGTCACTTCGCGGATAAGGTCGATATTACGCATTCGTGTTACCTCCCTCAGTGCGCCGCTGGCATTTCAGGCAAGCCGTTTTCATTCAGATCGGCAATGAATCCATCGTGTAGCTCTGCCAGCGTCTGACGCCCGAACGGGGTCAGCTCGCCGCGCTCCGTGTCGATCATGGCCTGATAAAAAACAATGGCGTTCGCCGTTCCCTGCTCAATGCCGTAGCGCTCAATCATTGCGCCTTCCATGTTGTTAGCCATCGCCAGACGTTCCGCGAACGGGTAAACCACAATCCCCGCTGTGTCATTTGAATAAAACGTCACCAGCGACGATTTGCCGTCATCCTCCTTGATGGTGGTTGTGCCGTTTTCGCGCTTCATCTCAGAAATGAACGTCGCAGCAATCAGCCAGCGCCACATAGTGACGTTATGCTGCGCGGTGAAGTCGAACCAGCCACGCGCCCCGCCATCAGCAACGGCAAAATGTATGGCGTATCCGATATCTGGCTTGTCGTCGTACTCTCCGGCGTCAAGGCCGTTCACGGCGCTCTCGTAGCTGATAAGAGCAAACTGCTCATATCCCCCGGCATCATTGCGGGTCATGATATTGACGCCGTGCGGTGTGGCCTCGGCGTGTAATAAGTCGGCATTTCCCGGTGTGAATTTCTCTACGTTGCTCATGCTTTGCCGTCCAGACTCAAATCCATATCAACTAACTCGCCTTCTACTGAATCCATCAGCTCGGGGATACCATCCAGAAGGGTAATGACTGCGCCAATAAGATGATCCGTGCCGCTATCTTTTTTAATCGGTGCTTCAAGCCAAAGAGAAAGAACTTGCTGCGCTTGCTTGATACGGCAGGCTGAATCAATCAGGGATAACTTGCTCATGCGCTGCCCTCCCGACACTCGCGCATCTTCGTTAGTTCATCAGCCAGGCGATTAACTTTGCGCTCGGTTCTAATGGTTGCGCATCTCAACTCGGTGATTAATGTCGCAAGTCTGGCGCCATAAAGCGGATTGGCGGCACGTAATGGCCCGTCCAGATAAAGATTCCATAACTCAAGCAATTCACTGGCATAGCGCACCGCTGCCGTTGCGTCACCTGTCGGGATTGTTTCTGGTTCAATTACGGCGACTGTATTCATGCTGCCACCTCACGAATGCGGGTAATCTGGATGTGGGAAAGGCGTTCATTTCTGGCCTGATTTAGCGCCTCAGCTTTGGCGCTGATCGCGCTGCGGGCGTCAACGATATAAACGAACTCGACCAATTCGCCGCTCCGGGCGGTGGCGCATCCTGCAACACGGAAGTAATTAAGCATGTACGCCCCCTGTGCGAATGCGTCCGGCGAAAAAGCAAACGTGATCCCGCGCCAGAGTGCGGCGGGCTTCCTGCTCAGTCTCTGCGGCGATATGGTGAATTTTTGCGGTAATTGTCGGCATATCGCGGCGAACAGCGGCGATAATCCAGATGAATTGCGGAATTTGGGTGAGGGTAGTAGCCATGCGGCAGCCTCCATTCGATAGCGGGTAACGCTACCACCGGAAACGCCAATTTCACTGGTGGTAGCCCAAGCAGGGTTGGCGTAACCGGCTCGAATGGATACCGGCGCTTCCGAAGAAGCCCCTGCCTGAGCCACCATTGCTCTTGCGAGGCGCTGGATTATATCCCAACGCTCAAAAAAAGGGTGAGTCAGACTAACGGCACAAAAAAAGACGCTAGGCGCGTCATGTGTCGCCATTCGAATTACCAGGACGCCAATCCCGGCACCAGATTTTGCTGGTGCGCTATAACCATAAACCGGGTTGGCGATAGTCGGCAAGCCCTTTTTGTCACGGTGCGGCAATTTATAGCTGGCGGTGTGATGGGCCCCGCATCCACCACCGGTGCCGGACACGCTATCTTCCCGACAGTCAGTTTCCGAACGCTTACCCGCGCGCTTACTAGTCTTGAAATACACTTCAACAGAGCCACTATCAGTGGCCCACAGAATGACAGGTTTTGACAGGTTCCCGCGGTGGCGCACCACCAGCAGAGCGTTAACTTTTACAAACATCAGGCCAGCCAGAGAGAGGCTTTTGCGCCGGGCGGCGGTAATCATTGCTTTACCTCCGTGTACTCCTTCATGAAGCGCTCAATGGGCTGTACGCATGGGAACTGATAGCCCTGGCGATAGAACGTCACGCGGTTATGCGCTACAGCGGTCACGCTCACCATCTGGCCGTGAGCGTCGCGATAGGAGTGGTTTGGCAGCGGCGTGCTGGTGGTCTTAACCATTAATGAACCTCCAGCAGATCTGGCTGATACTTACGCCATAGCTCGATTTCTTCAGCAGCAAGGCGGGCCTTCTCATCTTTGCACGACTGCAGGTCTCTACCGCGCTTACTGGCTTTCTTCGTGTACAGCTCTTTGCGCCGGGTATGGTCATTCAGGAATGCGAACGGCACTCCGTAGGAGCCGGTTTTGCGGATGGACGGGATAACGTCGCGGAATACCCAGTTGCTGAAGCGGTGGGCGAACGTACCGGGCGTGGAGGCTTTACGGCTGCGGGCAATCAGTTTATAGAAGCCAGATTCTGCGGCCATATTCCAGCTACGTGCCCCGCCGCGCTTACCCGAATGACCCTCAGTTAAAGTTAGGGTCATTACCTCGTCACAATCCAGAGAGGAAACGGCACTGGTTGGATTGCTGATTTCCAACGCCTGGCAGACGTCAGATACAACGAACCACGGCTCACCGTAAACATTCACAATGCGCACGGTATACCCCTCAAATTTAATAACTGAAATATCGCTCTCTTCGGCTTGGAATATCTCTTTCTGGCTGGCTACAGGCTGAGGGGCAGGCATTGAGACTACCTCGGCTTTGGTAACTGAATGCTTAGTCATGAGCCACCCCCAGACGCTTTGCCAGCCACCGCTGAGACAGGCGGATTAGCTCTGCTTTACGCTGGCCGTACTCCATCCCCATATCGATCAGCGTGATGTTGGTGCTCTCTAGGTAGCTGAGGTGCTCCAGTTGGCCGGCACTCATGCTATCGCGCGGTTCGCGGTCGATACCGTTTACTTGCGCCCACTGCTTAGCAGTCATGCCACCCAGCACAATACGGGCGATCATGTTGCTTTCATTGCTGTAGTGCCGGGCTTGCGTCTCTTTCCCCTGTTCTGCCCGGGCAGCATCCAGAGCGGCGCACATCGGCTTGAAGAGGTTGGCAGCACCAATGCGGGCTTTGAGATGCCGGCGATACTTCGCGGCGATTTCCGGCGCACTCAGCTGTAGCGCTTCCTCGCACTGGATGAAATAGCGGCGGACGGCGCGCCCCTGTTCATTGCGCTCAACCATTGCCACTTCTTTAGCCATATCCAGCGAGAGAAGGTAATCATGCTCGATTTGCTGGCGAAATTTTGCGCTCGCCCGTTTTGGTGAGCTCAAATTTTCAACACGGATATAGTTAGTCCCGGCCACAAATCCGTACTGGTCGATGCGGCCTTTAATCCAGTTGGTAAAGTCGCGGCCCACACCCAGCGCTTTATGCAAATCTCTGGCGCTCGCAATATTGGTTTCGCGCCCGCCAATTTGGCCGGGAATAACGGGAACGATGGCGGCAAAGTCATTGCCGTTAATTACGCCCGGGTTAACGTTGGGTTGAGGGGCGGCCTCAGAATTGAATCTGCTTTTTTCGATTTTCATTTTTTCGGCTCCGTTATGCGGCGGTGAAGTTGTCCGGGTAGAGGTTCAGAATGTCGGCGATATCCTGCTTTGAAAGCCCGTAATGTTGGTTGACTGCGGCCATGCGGTTAACGAACTGAATCACCTTCAGCACGTCACCACGGCACGCAAACCGGTAACGCATGTGCGCCCCGATACCATCAGGATTTTTCTCTTCCAGGCGTTCCAGACAGATATCAAGCTCGCGCTCAAGCTCGCTCGCATAGTTGCGGCCAGATGAGAGCCGGCAATGGCGCAGGATATCGTTTTCTGTCCACCCACCAGCCCCACAGCGCAGCATGTAGGTACGGGCACGGTGTTTCTTCGGAGTGCGTTTTGAGGCTTGAACGGTGTAGGCTGGTGGCGTAACATCAGATCCGCGAGTATCTGTGTTAACCGCCTGCTGTCCGGGGCGGTTTTCTTTTTGCATCACACCACCTTCCCGCGGCGCTCTGCCAGCCATTTGTTAATCTCTACCGCATTAAAAGCAGTGATTTTTTCCCCCAACTTAACCGGGGATGGAATGTGCTTATCGCGAACCCAGCGATCCAACGTGGCCACGTGAATGCCGAGGTGCTGAGCCAAGCGGAAGCGTCGAATGTAACCACTGGATGGAATTGTTACGCTAAGTGTTTCTTGCTCTTGCATATGCCCTGTAACCCCTCTGTTTCGGTTTATGCGTCGTTACAGGGCTTATGCTATACATCATGAGGAATGGTTGATAAGTGACGCCATTTTGTTTTTGTAGGTTAATATTTTATTAGCCTGGTGATATCAGTTCTTGTCACCCTTCATAGCCTCTCTCAGACATTTTATTATCTTGTCCTCACCCAAGGATATCGGTTTCTCATGTCGCCCCTCGACTATGCGCTTTGCCCAGGCCTGTTGTGTAATATCACCTTTCTTTCCTTTGCACGATTCAGGGTCATTTAAAAGCCAATAAATTGCTGCTTTATAAACCTCTTCTCTTTTACGTGCCGATATTTCAACGTTTCCATGTACATTATTAATGTCAAACATTTCTTTCTCTTCATAAGAGAAACCATCCAAATCAAATGAATTATAAATACCCTCATTATTTTCAATACAATCATGAAGTTTTTTAATCCAATGCCTTGAAAGAAGCACGTCATCTTTGCTTATTGTGTGATATTCTATTTTCTTATTAATGGCATTTATAATCTCTTCAGGGTTGGGGTCACCATGAGAAGGTCTAACCAATATAGGGAGTGTTTTTTCCCTAAATACATTCTCAGCCCTGAGAAAGGCGCGAATGTCATGCTTAATATACAAATCCATATGCTGATCAACAACGAGAGCTTCATTAAGCTCTATCTGACCAACAGAACTCAACTCCCTGATTTTATTAGGCCTAATAGCCCACAAGCCAAAAGCCCATCCTTTAACATGTATTCTATTTCCATCTCTATATACTTCTGGATTGTTCATGTCAGGCATGAAGTATGAAACGCGCCTTTCGACACTTAGAGTAACTTGGTTGTACTCTGAAATTAGTGATTCAAATAGCTCTGCGCTATCCTTCCCACCTACGTGATCAAAGGATAGAAAGCTTGGGAAATAATCAAGCCTAAGAGAAAGGCTAATAGCATTAATTTCAGCCCAATGAAACAAGTCATCGACTGAACAACCCAGCATACTACTGGCTTTTTGGAGATCGCAAAATTCTAGTGGTAAAATTCTGCTCTTGATGTTTTTATCTGGTCTCATAATAATCTCATTTGGCTGATGCGTTCATCGCGATGCTTATTGGCGTCACGTTATAATCTTCACCAGTTTCTAAGGCCACCAGCAGATTCGCCCACTGCGCCAGCGCCGCTTTCCGCTCATCAAAGTACTGGTGACGGTTATAAATACCCTCTATGCCCGGTATTTTATGGTTAAGGCAACGCTCGGCTATCACCGGGTCAATGCCTATCGCGGCCATCTGGGTGCGCATGGTGCGCCGCAGGTCATGGATACTGAACGGCTCAACGTCAGCCATTTCTTTAAGTACGGACGGCATAACCATATTCAGCGTGGCACGGCTAACGTGGGCCGTTGTTCTGGCGCGTCTGGCCGGAATTAACCAGCGACTATCACCGGCGAAAAGTCGAATCTCTTTAATCCATTCGATCACTGGCGCCGGCAGCGGGATATCGATGTCATCACCATTCTTTGCCCGCGAGCCAGGGAGATGCCACACCTCGTTATCAAGGTCGAACTCCGACCATTCGGCGGCACAGAGCTCCATTTTGCGCACCCCAAGCGCCAGAATAATCTTGAAGGTCAGCTCATTCTCTCTGCTGATTCCACGCCCGCGGCGTAGCGCCTTGAAGAACATAATCAGCTCATCACGGCTTAACGCGCGTTTGCGCCCCTGCTCCTTCCCGCCAGCGTCTTTGGAGCCAAAGGATATCGCCGGGTTAACCTCTATCATTCCGCGTACCACAGCGTAATCAAACAGGCGTTTGAGCATGCGAAGTACATCATTAGCTACCGTGGGAGATCCGCGCTCTAAAACATCCTGCAGGACGCTATCAATGTGCCGCGGCCGAACGTCCTCTACCTTCATCTTTCCTATGAGCGCAACGATGTTCTTTTGCAGGCTGCTGCGGAAAAGCTCCGGGTGTTTGTAAGTGGTTTCTATCTGGCGGGCGTAATACTCAGCGGCAAGCTCTGAAACGTGAATGGCGTTCTTCTCAGCCTCAATCTTCGCTATTGCCTCAGCCTTGCGCTCCTGCTTCTCTGCGGCTACGTCATACCCGAGCGCTACCCGTGCGGATAGCTCTTTCGCTATATCTCGGGCTTTTGCCAGTGAGAAATCGGAATAAGAACCGATCATCATGGTGCGGGCCTTGCCCATCAGCTTATATCGATAGCGCCAAAAAGGAGTTTTATCCTCTTTTCGAAACCTCAGATAGAGGCCGTCACCGTCTGCTCGCCCCTCGAAGCGTTCCCCGCTCTTAATCCATGCGCGGATCTGCATGTCTGTAAGTTTTGGCATGTGCGAATACCTGAAAATCCTTACCATGATCCATTGGGTACACCGCAAAATGTACCCAAATTGCTTAGAGGTATACCCAAAACTTTGACTAATGATCATGGGTACACCTCTGTGTACACGCCAATCATGCGCTTTGTTGCGTTTTTATGATAGCCCATGATAACAAAAAAGCCCGGCAGATGCGGGCTTTGGGTGTTTTGTGCTGGTAGGTGAATCGTCCTGATAGCTTATTTGCTTTTCTTGATGTGCTTGATCAAGCGCTTACGTTTACGCATCTGGTTCGGCGTCAGGGTGTTACGCTTGTTAGCGAACGGGTTTTCCCCTTCCTTGAACTGGATCCGGATTGGCGTGCCCATCACGTCCAGGGATTTACGGAAGTAGTTCATCAGGTAGCGCTTGTAGGAATCCGGCAGATCCTTGACCTGGTTACCGTGGATCACCACGATAGGCGGGTTGTAGCCCCCGGCGTGGGCGTATTTCAGCTTCACGCGACGGCCACGCACCAGCGGTGGCTGATGATCTTCCGCCGCCATGTTCATGATCCGGGTCAGCATCGCGGTGCTTACGCGGCGCGTAGCGCTGTCGTAGGCTTCGCGTACCGATTCAAACAGGTTGCCGACGCCGCTGCCGTGCAGGGCGGAGATGAAGTGCACCCGGGCAAAGTCGATAAAGCCCAGACGATAGTCGAGGGTCTCCTTCACCTGCTCCTTCACTTCCTGACTCAGGCCATCCCACTTGTTAACGACGATCACCAGCGAACGGCCGCTGTTAAGAATAAAGCCCAGCAGCGAGAGGTCCTGGTCGGAGATCCCTTCGCGAGCATCGATCACCAGCAGCACGACGTTGGCGTCTTCAATCGCCTGCAGCGTTTTGATCACCGAGAACTTTTCCACTACGTCGGTGATTTTCCCGCGCTTGCGCACCCCGGCGGTATCGATGAGCACGTATTCGCGCTCGTCACGCTGCATCGGGATATAAATGCTGTCACGGGTGGTGCCCGGCATATCGTAAACCACCACGCGATCTTCACCGAGGATGCGATTGGTGAGGGTTGATTTACCGACATTAGGACGTCCGACAATCGCCAGCTTGATCGGCAGATCCTGCGGATTGAAGTCGTCTTCCGGCTCTTCTTCCGCTTCGCCATTCTGCTCGGCTTCGAATTTCGCCCAGTATTCGGCGTCTTCATCCACCTCTTCCTGCGGATTAACCTCATCTACCCATGGCAGCAGGGCCTGCTCCAGCAGGCTGGTCACGCCGCGGCCGTGCGAAGCGGCAATCGGATAGATATCGCCCAGGCCGAGCGACCAGAAGTCCGCCATCGCCTGGTCGACGTCGATGCCGTCGGTTTTGTTAGCCACCAGGAAGGTGGGCTTTTCACGAGAGCGCAGGTGTTTAGCGATCGCGATGTCCGCCGGCATCAGGCCCGCGCGCGCATCGACCATAAACAGCACCACATCGGCCTCTTCGATTGCCAGCAGCGACTGCTCCGCCATCCGGGTTTCCACGCCCTCTTCCGTACCATCAATACCACCGGTATCGATACAGATGAATTCGCGGCCTTCGACTTCGGCCCGACCGTACTTACGGTCACGAGTCAGCCCCGGGAAATCCGCAACCAGCGCATCACGAGTGCGCGTCAGGCGGTTAAAGAGCGTGGATTTTCCAACGTTAGGGCGCCCGACAAGCGCGACCACAGGTATCATGTTAAATGCCTCATACAATCACTAAGCAACATCGTCTTAACGACGTTTTTAAAAAAGTCAAAACGGCCCCTGTCTGCCAGGGGCCGTTTCTTAATCACTCACGACAGCGGTAATTAACGCGTAATCGCGTACAGCGTACCGTCTTTCGCCTGGATCAGCAGTCGACCATCGGCAACCACCGGGTCGGTCAGGAAGCCGGAGCTGTCCACTTTCTGCTGCGCCACAAAATGGCCATCTTCCGGATTAACCCAGTGCATGTAGCCTTCGCTATCGCCGACGACCAGATTGCCATTATACAACACCGGCGCGGTCAGCAAACGGTGCAGCAGATCGCTTTGCGTCCACAGGGTTACACCGCCGTCGGTGGTCAGTGCCAGCAGGCGATCGTTCTGGTCAACCAGATAGATACGGTTACCATCGACGATGAAATCATTCACCGAACCCAGCTCGCGTTTCCACATAATCTGGCCGCTACGCAGGTCCAGCGCGGTCAGGTTGCCGTTATAAGCCAGCGCATAAACCACACCGTTAACGATGATCGGCGTCGTGTCGACGTCGTTCAGGCGGTCAATTTCCGTCGGGCCGGTGGCCGTAGAAATACGCTGCTGCCAAATCATCTGCCCCTGCTGCATCAATACTGCACTGACGCGGCCGTTGTCGCCGCCGACGATCGCCGCGCCGTAGGCGGTCGCAGGCGCAGACTCGCCGCGCAGGGAGAGCGCCGGCATATCGAGGTTAACGGTCCACTTCACGGCCCCATCGGTCTCGTTTAGCGCCTGCAGCTGGCCGTTACTGGTATGCACCAGCACCATGCCATCGCTCACCACCGGACGCGACAGCGCCTCGCCGGCGACACGGGTTTGCCAGGCCACGGTACCATCGCTGGTATTCAGCGCATACAGCTGCGCTTTCTCGCTGCCGATATAAACATGGCCGCCAGAGACGGTCACCCCGCCAGAAAGCAGCGCTGGCGTGCGCGAGAACCAACCATCTTTCTCCGCCAGATTCACCGACCACACCTCTTTGCCGTCGTCGGCGTTCAGCGCTTTGACGGTGCCTTTACGGTCAGCAGCATACACTACGCCGTCGGCAAAGGCCGGATGAAGGTTAGAGTAAAATTCGCCGATACCATCGCCAACCGAGGTGCTCCAGGACGTGGACGGCGTAAACTGGTTTTCTACCGTCGGCAGCGGTGACATTTTCACCACATCTTCTTCGCTATTAAACAGCGAACACCCGCTCAGCAAGGTAACGGAAAGCAGCCCTGGCAACAGTAATTTACGCAATTGCATCGAGTCCCTCTCAGATGGACAAATTATTCATTTTCATACGCATCATTTCGCTGAGCGCAGGAGAAGCATCGCTTTTCACGCCAGCTTCCCACGCCGCACGGGCCCCTTGCTTATCGCCTTTGCTCAACAGAATTTCGCCGCGCAAATCGGCCACAATGGCGGTCCAGCCCTCACCTTTGATGCTGTCGAGGGTTTTCAGCGCCGCATCAGCCTGTTTCATTTGCAGCTGAACGCGGGCCAGACGCATACTGATAACCGATTTCAGATTATCATCAGATGCGGCCGCCAGCCCCTGCTGCAGCTGCTTTTCAGCGTTCGGCAGATCGTTCTGTTCAACAAAATGCTGTGCCAGCTCGAGAGAGGCGAAGGCGCCGTAGGTATTTTTATTGTCAGCCGCGAATTTCTCTGCCCCTGACAGCACTTCTGGCGTATTCGATTTCAGCGCGGAAGTCGCCTTCTCGTAAGCCAGCGACGCGTCTCTGGCGGTATCCTGCTGATGGGAGGTCCAGTAGCGCCAGCCAACCAGCGCGCCAATCCCTAAAATCACCCCGACCGCCAGCGCTTTGCCGTTTTCGGCAAAGAAACGCTTCAGCGCATCGACCTGATCGTTCTCGTTGTTAAAAGTTTCCACGCAGTCCTTCTCCTGACTAATAATTCCCGGGAGATTAACCCAGAAGTGTGCGCAAATGCGCGGCAACGCTCTCCTGCGTTACGGTAGTTTGCTCACCTGAGCGTAAATCCTTCACTACCACGTTTCCGTCAGCGATCTCTGACTCACCGACCACCAGCGCGACGCGCGCCCCCCACTTGTCAGCGCGGGCGAACTGCTTCTTAAAGTTGCCGCCGCCGTGGTTGGTCATCAGCTTCACGCCGGGCAGCGCATCGCGAACCTGCTCAGCCAGCCGCATTGCAGCAGACTGAGTATCGGTCCCGGAGGCTACCAGGTATATATCGACAACAGGATCGGCTTTAAATTCCGGATTCACTGCCTGGACCAGTAAAACAAGACGTTCCAGCCCCATGGCAAAACCCACGCCCGGGGTAGCGCGACCGCCCAGCTGCTCAACCAGGCCGTCGTAACGACCGCCGGCGCAGACGGTGCCCTGGGAACCAAGGCTGGTGGTCACCCACTCGAACACGGTGCGGTTATAGTAATCAAGGCCGCGCACCAGGCGCTGGTTGACGGTGTAGCGGATCCCGGCATCGTCAAGCAGCGCGCACAGGCCGGCAAAGTGGGCTTTCGACTCTTCGTCAAGATAATCGCCGAGCGCCGGCGCGTCGTTGAGCAGCGCCTGAACGTCCGGGTTTTTGGAGTCCAGCACCCGCAGCGGGTTGGTATACATCCGGCGTTTACTGTCTTCATCCAGTTTATCGGTAAACTGCTCCAGGTATGCCACCAGCGCGTCGCGGTAGTTGGCGCGCGCTTCCAGCGAACCGATGGAGTTCAGCTCCAGGCTGACGTGCTCGGAGATGCCCAGCTCACGCCACCAGCGCGCGGTCAGCATAATCAGCTCCGCGTCGATGTCCGGGCCCTGCAGGCCAAACACTTCGGCGCCGATCTGATGGAACTGGCGGTAGCGACCTTTCTGCGGGCGCTCGTGACGGAACATTGGCCCGACGTACCACAGACGCTGTTCTTGATTGTACAGCAGACCATGTTCGATGCCGGCACGTACGCAGCCCGCCGTCCCTTCCGGACGCAGCGTCAGGCTGTCGCCATTGCGGTCTTCGAAGGTATACATCTCTTTTTCAACCACGTCGGTCACTTCGCCGATCGCGCGTTTGAATAACGGGGTCTGCTCTACAATCGGCAAACGGATTTCGCTGTAACCGTAGCTACCGAGCACCTGCTTCAGTGAGCCTTCAATGCGCTGCCAGAGAGCGGTTTCGCCCGGCAGATAATCGTTCATGCCACGGATGGCTTGAATGTTCTTTGCCACGTTTATTCTCTTTATATATACAAAAATGAACCCCGGCGCCTCGCGCCCGCAGGTTCAATCATACACGGGAAGCGTATCGCTTCCCAACACGTTATTTTGCTTCAACCTGTTGAACGTCAATCCGACGGGCTTCATCGAGCATCGAGGCTTTGGCGCGGATCCGCGCTTCCAGCTGGTCGATCATGTCGTTGTTGTCCAGGCGATCTTTACGCACGCCGTCTTCATACAGGCCGCTTTTCTTGTTGCCGCCGGTGACGCCAAGGGTGGAGACCAGCGCTTCGCCCGGGCCGTTCACCACGCAACCGATGATCGAAACATCCATCGGGGTGATGATATCTTCCAGACGCTGCTCCAGAGCATTCACCGTACCGATAACGTCAAACTCCTGGCGTGAACAGGTCGGGCAGGCGATAAAGTTAATGCCGCGGGAACGAATACGCAGAGATTTGAGGATATCGAAGCCGACCTTGATCTCTTCCACCGGATCCGCCGCCAGCGAGACGCGCAGCGTATCGCCGATCCCCTCGGACAGCAGTAGTCCCAGACCGATCGCCGATTTTACCGCGCCGCTGCGCGCGCCGCCCGCTTCGGTGATCCCGAGATGCAGCGGCTGATCGATCTGTTTCGCCAGCAGACGATAGGATTCCACCGCCAGGAAGACATCGGAGGCTTTAACGCTGACTTTAAACTGATCGAAGTTCAGACGATCGAGATGATCGACATGACGCATGGCGGATTCGAGCAGCGCCTGCGGCGTCGGCTCGCCATATTTTTCCTGCAGATCTTTTTCCAGCGAGCCGGCGTTGACGCCGATGCGGATCGGGATGTTTTTATCGCGAGCGCAATCTACAACCATGCGGATGCGCTCTTCGTTGCCGATGTTGCCCGGGTTGATACGCAGGCAGTCGACGCCATATTCCGCCACTTTCAGCGCAATACGGTAGTCAAAGTGGATATCGGCGACCAGCGGGACGTTAACCTGCTGTTTGATAAGTTTGAACGCCTCAGCAGCGTCCATCGTCGGAACAGAGACACGGACAATGTCCGCGCCTACGCGCTCTAACGCTTTGATTTGATTTACGGTCGCCGCCACATCGGTGGTGCGCGTATTGGTCATTGACTGAACGGCGATGGGAGCCCCATCGCCAATTGGCACATTACCAACGTAAATACGTTTAGATTTTCTACGTTGAATCGGAGCCTGGTTATGCATGAAAAATCTCCCGCGTTACCCGTCTGTTACTGCGCCGGTGATGATTCGGCATTGAGGGTCAGACGCGCAACCTGGTTAGTTCTGATAAAACGACTTAAATCGACAGGCTTGCCCAGATACTGGATCTGTACCGCGGCCGGGGCGCCAATTTTCAGCTTATACGGCGCCTGACCGCTCAGGTTCAGGTTACCGCCTTTACGCTGCAGGCCGCTGAACAGTTTTTTACCGGTGGCATCGCTCACTTCCAGCCAGCAGTCGGCGGAAAAGTTCATCACCAGATCCTGCGCCGACGCCGCCGGAGTCGTGACGTTCGCCTGATCGGTCGGCAACGGCGAGGCTGGAGTGGTAGCCGGAGCTGCCGGCGTCGTCCCCGCGGTATCGACATTGGCCTGGGAAGGCGCCACGACAGCGTTATTATCCGCTGGCGTCTGGGCCGGCGCGCTGGTGGTCGGTGCGCTGGCGGTATCGGTTGGCGCGCTGTTCGCGGCGCTATCGGCGGTCGGGGCTGCAGGGGCGCTGGTATCCAGCGGCACGTTCTGGCTGTTGGCGTCGCCGCCGTTCAGCTCTGCGGAAGACTGATCGGCCATGGTCGAAATCTCTTCCTGCTGCGCCTTATGGTCTTGCCACCACCAGGCGCCGCTCAGACCGATAACCACAAACAGCACCAGCCAGGTGAAGCTCATCAGCCAGCCGTCGCGCTTTTTGCGGCGCTTGCCTAAAGAGAAACTCTGCATTGGCGCGACTTTCGCCGCGCGGATGGGCGCCTGCTTGGCCATCATCGGCAGCAGCTCGTCTTCTGGAATATGTACGAGGCGAGCGTAGGAGCGGATGTACCCGCGCAGGAAGGTGGAGGCGAGGTCGGCGGGGGCCTTATCGTCTTCAATATCACGAACCGTGGACACCTTCAGGCATAAGCGTTCGGCCACCGCTTGCTGGCTAAGTCCGAGTTGTTCGCGGGCGTGACGCAGACGCGCGCCCGTGGTGTTTGCTTCTTGATGATCTTGAGTGGCTTCAGTATTCATTCGCTACAACTACTGGTACGTGAAATTTAAAGTTCAGCGCGGGAAAAAGCCGGCGCCGCGAGACATCTGTGCTACGTCAGCCTCACAGTATAGGACTGTCAGCCGCGCGATCACAGAGACGAATCAAAATTGAATGCTAAGCGGTTGTTGTGCCGCTACATACTGCCTCAAAGTCGACAAAAACGCACCGTAATTATTAACCGAATCAGCGTATTTCGCCTGGCTATCGGCCATAAATATGACCCGTGCCGCCTGCGCTGCACGGGTCATCATTTGTCAGACCGCTTTTACGTCAATCGCTTCGCCCTGCATCCGCTTACGCAGCGTACGCTTGGTACGGTCAATGACGTCGCCCGCCAGCTGGCCGCAGGCGGCATCGATATCGTCGCCGCGCGTTTTACGCACGATGGTCGTAAAGCCGTACTCCATCAGGACTTTGGAGAAACGGTCGATGCGGCTGTTGGAGCTGCGGCCATACGGCGCGCCCGGGAACGGGTTCCATGGGATCAGGTTGATCTTGCACGGCGTATCTTTCAGCAGCGCCGCCAGCTCATGGGCGTGCTCGGTGCCGTCGTTGACGTGATCCAGCATCACGTACTCGATGGTCACCCGGCCCTGGTTGGCGTTGGACTTCGAAATATAGCCGCGCACCGAGTTGAGGAACGTCTCGATGTTGTACTTTTTGTTGATCGGGACGATTTCGTCGCGAATGGTGTCGTTCGGCGCGTGCAAGGAGATCGCCAGCGCAACGTCGATCATATCGCCGAGTTTATCCAGCGCCGGCACCACGCCGGAGGTAGACAAGGTCACACGACGCTTGGAAAGGCCAAAGCCGAAATCGTCGAGCATGATTTCCATCGCCGGAACGACGTTGTTGAGGTTCAGCAGCGGCTCGCCCATGCCCATCATTACTACGTTGGTAATGGGACGCACGCCGGTGGTCTTCACCGCGCCGACGATCTTCGCCGCGCGCCAGACCTGGCCGATAATTTCGGATACCCGCAGGTTGCGGTTAAAGCCCTGCTGGGCGGTGGAGCAGAATTTGCACTCCAGCGCGCAGCCTACCTGGGAGGAGACGCACAGGGTGGCGCGGTCTTCTTCCGGGATATAGACGGTCTCGACGCGCTGATCGCCAACGGCAATCGCCCATTTAATGGTCCCGTCGGTTGAGCGTTGCTCTTCAACCACTTCCGGGGCGCGGATCTCCGCCACTTCTTTCAGTTTACTGCGCAGGACTTTGTTGATGTCGGTCATCTCATCAAAGTCGTCGCAGCAGTAGTGATACATCCATTTCATCACCTGATCGGCGCGGAAAGGCTTCTCGCCCATGTTTTTGAAAAACTCGCGCATCTGCTGACGGTTTAAATCCAGCAGGTTGATTTTGGCATCTTTGTTCGGCACCGTCAGAGCGGCGGTATCAGGCGTGACAATTTGTTCAGACATAATATTTTCCGGCCTCGTTATTACACGTTATGGCCCCAGGTGGGTTGAAAAAGAAACGCCCCGGAGAGCGACTGCTCGTCCAGGGGCGCTATATTCTACAAATTCTGGCGCATCATTACCACGTTTGCACAAAGCAATGAAAAAAAATCTGTAACTGACTGCTCAATCCTCTAAGGCTTTTCGATTGTCGCAAGGCGGCAAGCAAGTGACAAATTCGTCGGGAACGAATTTGACCAGCCGTAGGCTGGCCTCCGGTGAGAGGCAGGAGCCTCTCATTAATCCCCGGGAGCATAGATAACTATGTGACCGGGGTGAACGCGCGCAGCCAACGCCGCGACGGTCGAAAAGACGAGGTTTGTATCTCCAAAGTATTTCAGGTCACAGCGAGACGGCGAGTTCGCAAATCCCCGGGAGCATAGATAACTATGTGACCGGGGTGCGCGAAGGAAGCCAACAATGCTGTGGCGTGAAAGACGCAGGAGATTAGCGAGTGCGCGGGCAAACCTCGCCTTCAGCAAAGAAGAACGCGATTTCGCGGGCAGCGGATTCTACAGAGTCGGAACCGTGGGTGCCGTTCTCGGTGAAGCTGTCAGCGTAGTCAGCGCGCAGGGTACCCGCCAGGGCGTTTGCCGGATTGGTGGCGCCCAGCAGGTCACGGTGACGCTGTACCGCATTTTCGCCTTCCAGAACGGAAACCACGATCGGGCCGGAGGTCATGAACTCAACCAGACCGTCGAAGAACGGGCGACCTTCGTGCTCAGCATAGAAACCACGAGCCTGTTCAACGGTCAGGTGCAGCATTTTGGTGCCGACGATTTTGAACCCTGCAGCTTCAAAGCGGGAAAAGATGCTGCCAATAACGTTTTTTGCCACCGCGTTTGGTTTGATGATGGAAAAAGTACGTTCAATAGCCATGATTACCTCTAATTAAATGTTCTGTTGTTGCACATACGATTGTATGGCCTGGCGCGCATTATAATGAGCATCCCCGCCCCTGCCTACGGATGAAGGTAACATTTTGTTAAAATAAGATGAGTATTGAAAACACAAACCGCCAACAACAAATTTACCCTAGTTATTGCAGGGTAAAGCTGGCGGCTGCCGTCTGACCCGCTTCATCCATCACTACCAACTGCCACTCGCCGGGTTTATCCAGCATTAGCGTGGTTCTTGCGCCGGCGGCCTCTAACGGTTCGCCATTAATAAACCACCAGCGCCGCCCCTCCCCACCGCTGGTTTGTAGCGGCAACATCACCCGCGCCTCACCCGGGAGACGTTTTATCACCGCCCCATCACGGATGCCGGACAGCACCAGCGGCGCGGTATCCTGAGTCTGTAACGGCGGGCATGACTCCGATGCCGGTCCCAGGCGCGCGCGCCGCCTTTCGCTGGCCGGCAGCCAGGGATCCAGCGGCAGCGGCCAGACTTCGACCTGGCTTTCCCGAGCGACGGGACAATCCGCCGCCACCCGTTCGCCGTGTTCATTGCGCCACACCGGGAAGCGGATCCCGCGTACGCTCTCCTGTCCCGGCAGCAGCAGGGTCGGCGGCTGGCTGGCATCCAAAAGCCAGCTGGCCAGGCGACGACGACAGTTGCTGTCGCCCGCCGGCAGATCCTGCCCGCCAGGCCAGCAGATTGTCCCCTGGCTGACCGTTGCCGGGCGCGGATCGCTCGGCAGCCCGCCGCGGCTCATCGCCGGGCGGGCCAGCAGCAGATTATTGACCTGGTTGAGCAGCGGTACGGCGCTGGCGAAGCCAAACTGGCCCACCACCGGCGTACCGTCCGGGCGCCCGGTCCAGATGCCTATCAGATATCGCGCATTGAGGCCGACCGCCCACGCGTCGCGATAGCCGTAGCTGGTGCCGGTTTTCCACGCCAGCGGCACCGCCTGCGGCAGCGAGGCATCGGGAACCGGTTGCGCTTCGCCGGCCAAAATACGCCGGACGATCCATGCCGCCCCGGGCGACATCAGCGCGCGCTCGGTCAATGGATCGCTCGGCTTCAGGCGCAGCCGCGCCGCCTTGCCATGGCGGGCGAAGGCGCTGTACGCCGCGACAATATCTTCCAGCCGCGCCCCGGCGCCGCCGAGGATTAGCGACAGATTCGGCTCTGCGCCAGCGGGCAGCGTCAGGGGCAGCCCGGCGTTGCGTAAATTAGCCGCAAAGCGTTTTGGTCCATAGGCTTCGAGCACCTGCACCGCCGGCAGATTCAGCGAACGCACCAGAGCCTCGCTGGCGCTCACCGGGCCATGAAACCCGCTGTCGAAATTACCGGGGCGATAATCGCTAAAACGCCGTGGCACATCCTGTAATAGCGATGCCGGGTGAATCAGCCCCTCATCCATCGCCATCGCGTAGATAAAGGGTTTCAGCACCGACCCCGGCGAGCGTACCGCCGAGACCATATCAATATGGCCGAAGCGGCTGTCGTCGGTGATATCCGCCGAGCCTACCCAGCCGCGAACTTTCATATCCGTGTGGTCGACGACGACCATCGCCAGCGAACTGCGCGGCGGCAGGCGCGATTTCCAGTTCAGCGCCAGATCTTCCAGTTGCCGCTGCAGTCCGGCATCCAGAGTCGTCACCACCTTTTCATCACGACTGGTCGCCAGCGCGCGGCGTGAAAAAAGCGGCGCCAGCTGCGGCATCTGGCGCGGAAACAGCCATACTGGCTCCTCCATCGCTTCCTTTACCGCCTGCTCCGGCCAGACGCCCTGGCTGACCATTCGCGTAAGCACTTTATCACGTGCCGCCTGGGCCCGCTGCGGCCAGCGGTCCGGACGTAAACGACTGGGCGCCTGGGGAAGTACCGCCAGCAGCGCCGCCTCGCCGTAGCTAAGCCGGGCAGGCGACTTACCGAGATAGGCCCAGCTGGCCGCGCCGATCCCCTGCAGGGTGCCGCCAAACGGCGCGCGGTTCAAATAGAGGGTTAGAATGTCGCTTTTTGACAGATGCCACTCCAGCTGCAGCGCTCGCCACAGCTGGCGCAGCTTGCCGCCGAAGGTGCGTGGATGGGGATCAAGCAGGCGTGCCACCTGCATGGTAAGCGTGCTGCCGCCCGAGATAACTCGCCCGGAAGTAAGATCCTGCCAGGCGGCGCGCAGCACCGCGAAGGGATTGACCCCCGGATGGCGCCAGAACCAGCGGTCTTCATACTGGATGAGCGCCTGCAGATAGCGCGGCGACACGTCGGCGAGCGTGACCGGATAACGCCAGACGCCCTGCGCGTCGGCAAACCGCCACAACGGCGTCCCGTCTTCCGCCACCACCACACGGGCAGGCGTGACGTCATGCAGCGGCAGCGGCCACAGGCGATCGGCCGCCAGCACCGCCAGCCACAGCAGAAAAATAAACGCCGCCAGCCAGCGCCAGCGGCGTTTTACCCGAGGCAATACGCGCATTTACGGCGTCACGGTGAGCGGACCGCTGGCCGCTCCTGTCGCCCGCCACTGCGGCGCATACATCGATTCCACCTGCGGCTGCGGGACCTGATAAGTGCCCGGCGTCACCGCCCGCGCCAGATAGACCAGCGTCACCGGCTGGCCTTCATTGACAGCGACGGCAGCGACGAAACGGTCATCGCGGAACTCGATATGCTGAATATCCGCCTGCTGCATCTGGTTAAGCAGGTTTTGCACCGCGTCGCCATTCTCCTGCAGGCTGGCGCTGCTGTTGGCCAGATTCTGGTTTTCCAGCTCCAGACCGGCTGGCAACAGATCAACCACCAGCGCGTCAGGCACGTTGCGTTTGGCGGTCACCTCCAGCTTGACGAGCACCAGTTCGCCGCTGCGCAGTGAAGACAGCGATTTCTGCTGCCCCTGGGTATCGAAAATAGTGCGTTCAATCCCCAGGACGTTACCGCCCGGCTGCGGCGCGCTTTGCGGATAGCCGCTGCTGTCGAGACGCAGCCACAGCGGCTGACTGCCGGTATTACTCACCTGCAGCGCCGCCAGCCGATCGCCGTCGAGATTGCGGGTTTGCGCTTTGTCGCCGGCCAGCGGCTCCGCCTGCAGCGAGGTTTGCGCCTGCCAGCTGCCCGGCAGGTCCGCCAGCGTACGTCCGGCAAGGAACAAGGCGTTGGTTTCCTGGGTCGACAGCCAGCGCTGGCCATAGGCCTCTTCCGACAGCGTGCTCAACAGCTGAGTTTGCACCTCCGGCAGCAGCTTATTCTCTTCCAGCAGCGCCAGCTTCAGGGCGTTATCGCGCAGCGGGCTACCGTAATCGCCCAGCCAACGATTCTCATCCTGGCGCGGGGTGGCAACCGCCAGCTTCAGGGCGGCGTCGCCGCGCGGCGCATCGCCCATGGTTTTCAGCGCAATGCCGAGCTGCAGCAGCGGCAAGCCGGATCGCGCCTGGTCGTGACGGCTCCAGATTTCACGCAAGGCGCCGAGCGGCGCTTTTTGCTGACGCGCCAGCACCAGCGCGGCATAGGCCTGAGCGGCAAAGCGGCTGGCCTGGGCGTCGTCGCTGTAGCGCACGGTCATCAGGCCCGGCTCCTGCAGATAGCGCAGCAGGCGCTCGTTGCCTTTATTAATGGCGTTGACCGGTACGCTATAGCCCTGCTCGCTGGCGCGCACGAGGAAGTCCATGGCGTAGGCGGTCAGCCAGTACTCTTCCGGCCCCTCTCTATCCCATAGCGCAAAGCCGCCGTTTTCCAGCTGCATCTGCAGCAGGCGTGAAATACCGACATCGATGGCCGCGCGGCGTTTTTCGTCGCTGTCACCGCTAATGCCCAGCGCCTTTAGCTGCGCCGCGCTGGTATACAGGGACGGGAACAGGCCGCTGGCGGTCTGCTCAAGGCAGCCGTAAGGATAGGCTTTCAGCTCGCGGATATAGCGGGCGAGATTCAACGGTGGTTTACCGCTGAGCAGCAGTTGGCCCTGCAGCGTTTGCGGGGCAAAGCCCTGGCTCTGCGCCGCCGGCGGTTGCCAGCTTTCACCTGGCTGCAGCACTGCGCCGCTGTTGACGGTCTGTGCCGGGTACGCCGGACGCACGCCGATTTTCCACTGTTTTTGCAGCGGGGCGAAGGTTTCGCCCGGCAGGCTCAGGCCGCTGATGGTGGCATTAACCTGACCATCGCCGAAGCCCGCCAGCGCGCTCACTGGTATAAACAGCGTGCTGCGCGCCCCCGGCGCCAGTTGCACCGGCGGCAGTTGGCCATCGGTCAAGGTCACCAGCCCGCTGGCGGTAAGATGAACCTGCAGGGTTTGCGGTTGGTCGGTCAGATTGCTGAGATCCAGCGCCAGCCGTGTGGTATCGCCGCTGGCGAGGAAGCGCGGGGTGTTCAGTTCGGCGATGACCGGGGCGGCCACCACCACTTTATCTTCGCTGCTGCCGAAGTCATCCGCCGTCCACGCCTGGGCCATCACCCGCAGCTCGCCGTTAAAATCGCCAATGGGTAACGTCACCGTGCCTTCGCCCTGATCGTTCAATACCACCGGCTGCGCCTGCTGGGCGACGATAGTCACGTGGTTGACCGGCGGTTTGCCGCCGCGTTTTAACTCGTCGCCATCGCCGCCGAAGCGCAGGCTGGCCACCCGCCCCTGCCCTTCGATCACCTGGCCGTAGATGTCATAGATATCTGCGCCGTAACGCTTCTGGCCAAAGAAGGCGTTCCACGGATCCGGGGTGGCGTAATCGGTGATATTCAGTACCCCGCTATCCACCGCCGAGAGCAGGACATTGACCTGTTTCGGCGCCTCGCCCTCTTTGACGCTGGCTTTCACTTTCACCGTCAGCGGCTGGTTGGGGCGCATTTTGTCCGGGGCCTCCAGCGCCAGCGTCAGGCGACGGTTTTCATCGCCCAGCGGCAGATGCAGCAGGCCCACCGCGCGTTTCGGCGTCGCCGAGCGCGATTTATCGCCGGGACGAACCACCAGCGTGCTGAGGTAGAGGTCGTGGCGATTCCAGGTTTTATCCACCGGGATCGACAGGTCCATCCCCTCCGCCGGGACGTCAATTTCCTGCCACCACAGCGGCCCTTCGCTGGATTCCACCATTGCGTAGCCTTTACCCGCCGCCGGGGCGGCGATGTGCAGCCTGATGGTGTCGCCCGGTTTATAGCTCGGTTTATCCAGCTTCATGGTGACCCGGTCAGGACGCGCCGCGCCGGCGCCTTCGCTGTTATCCTGCCAGCTGTAGCCCGCCCAGAAGCGCACGCTGCTGACCACGTCGTCCGGTCCTTTCACCTCCAGGCGATAGGATCCCCACTCCACCGGGAAGCTCACTTTGCCGATCTGGCCGGCCTGCAGGTCCAGCGACTCCTCGCCCTCCTGCAGATCTTTTTGATCGAACTGCGACTGCCAGCCTTCGCTGTCGGACCAGTTCCAGTAGTAGTCGCGCCGCTCGCGGATCAGCCGCACCTGGAGACCGGAGATCGCTTTTTTCTCGCCTTTGACGTCGGCATAGACGATATCAAACGCGGCGTTACTGTTTTCATCCACCACCGGCTGTTTCACGGTGGTATCGGTGCGGTAATCGTAAACGTCCTTCAGCGTAAATTGCGGGCGGATCCCCGGCAGCGCCTCGGCGGGCCAGATCGGCTGCTTAACCGTACGGGTCACCGGGCGACCGCCGGATTCCAGCAGGCTGGCCTGCAACACCACCTGCAGCGGCGAATGGCTATCCTGCCACTGGCTTGAGGTCGTCACTTCGCCATGGCCTTTTTCGTCCAGCGTCAGCTGGACTTCATCCAGACTACGGGAGAGGTTTTCTTCCGCAATATCGCCGAACTGGAAGCCCGGCAGCGCAGCGACGGCGTCGCGCAGCGGGCGCAGGAACAGCTTGCCCTGCAGCTGGTTGCCGCTGGCCGGCGCGCCGTAGAGATAAGCGCCGCTAACGCCAAAGGTGACGTCGGCATCCGGCGCGACTGGCGCGGCCTGCGGCGTCAGGTTCAGGGCCATGCGTTCCGGCATAAAGTCTTCAACGTGGAAATCCCATTCGCGCGGCTGATTGTCGCCGGCGCTGGCGCGAATGTGCCACATGCCGGTAGCCGCGCCGCTGTCGAGCGGATAAGTAAACTGGTACAGGCCATTCACTGGTTTGCTCATCACCGAGCGGATCACCTGGCCGTCCGGCTGAACCACCTCCAGTTTCACCGGCTGCTCCGCCAGCGGCTTGCCGTCGCTATCGCGCAACAGCGCATTAAGGATCACCGTTTCGCCGGGACGATAGAGATCGCGCGGGCCAAACATAAAGAACTGTTTGCTAAAGCCGGGCGCGCCTGCGATAGAGAATTCCGCCAGATCCAACGCCGGCAGCTTGAGGTCGAGCAGCGTGGTCTGCCCCTCTTTGCGCGCCAGCAGCAGCGCGGCTTCTTTATCGGTTTGCAGGGTGACGTGGCCCTGGCTGTCGCTTTTCGCTTCCGCCAGGGTCTGCCCTTTGGCATTGAGCAACTGCACCTCAATACCCGACTGGGCGGCGCCGTTTTCCAGACTCTGGGTAAAAACGTCCAGCCGGTTATGGTAGCGATGCGCCGAGACGCCGATATCGCTGAGGGTAAACAGCGTCGCCGCGTTGCTGTAGCTATAACGGCCCGCCGGGTTCATGACCGCCACGTAGACGCCAGGCTGCTGGAGCGGCTTGATGTCGCTCAGCGGCAGCAGCAGCTTTTCGCGAGTATTACGCGCCGGGTTGAGATCGAAGCGGCCGCTGTAGACCAGATCCGCCATCTTCAGCAGTTCATCAGATTCCCAGTTGCTTAACGAGTTACGGTATTCCCACTGACTGACAAAGGCGGAGAGCGATTCCGGCTTAATGCGGAAGAAATTAACGTCGACATTATCGACGTTCAGCGCCATCACCGGCAGCCCGGCGACCACGTTGCCCGGCAGCAGCGAGCCGCGGCTGGCAAACCCAACGCTCGGTGCGATATCGCGGGTGGTCAGGGTCTTCTCAAACGGTTTATCGAGCGTCGCCTTGTTCAGGGCGGTCAGCGTCGGGTCGACTGAGACAATCAGCTCGCGCTTTGGCTCAAGGTGACGCAGACGCAGCTCTTTCAGATTCGGCGCCAGCTCCCAGGCACCGTCCACCTTACCGCTTTTCTTGTCGACCAGATGCACGCTGCGGGAGAAATCCTGGTCCGGCTGCAGCGGGACGGAAAACGTCAGCACCAGGGTCGCGGCGCCATCCAGTTGCACCTCCGAGGCGTCGAGGAGCGTCAGCGCTTTACCCTGGCTTTTTTCCGCCAGCGCCGCCAGCTGGGCGCGGTCCGGTTTTGCCGTCGCGCCTGGGTTGCTATCCGCGGCTGGCGCCGGGGCCGAGGCCTGCGGTGTACCGCTGTCATCACACCCGGTTAATGAAAATGCGGTAAGGAGCGCCAGTGATAGCGCCGCTAAACGAAATGGTTTCATCCTTCTAACCCCTCGGCCGATGAGCCTGATGCTATTTGTCACATTTATTATGCGTTATGGCGGCGCTTCTCAACAGTGACGAAGCGGGTTTCTGCCGATTAATCAGAAAAGTGCCGTGACGCCGTCCCCACTCTGGCGTCCTTAACTTGTCAGCGCCGGCTAAAACGCCGACAATTCAGTCATGAATAATAAAACGGAGGCACCTATGTCCACCTCGTTTTTTGTCGCTGCCGACTGGCTGGCAGAACATATTGATGACCCGGAAATTCAGATTATCGACGCCCGCATGGCGCCCGCCGGGCAGGAGGCCCTGCGGGATATGGCCGCGGAATACCGCGCCGGCCATGTGCCGAACGCGCTGTTTTTCGATATCGAGGCGCTATCCGACCACACCAGTCCGCTGCCGCATATGATGCCGCGGGCCGAAGCGTTTGCCGTCGCCATGCGCGAACTGGGCGTCTGCAGCGATAAGCATCTGGTGGTCTATGACGAAGGCAATCTGTTTTCCGCCCCGCGCGCGTGGTGGATGCTGCGCACCTTTGGCGTAGAGAAGGTGTCAATTCTGGCCGGCGGGCTGGAGGGCTGGCGGCGCGACGAACTGCCGCTGGAACAAGGGATGCCGGAGGTGGCCGAAGGGGAATTCGACGTGCGGTTCGATCCTCAGCAAATTAAGCGTCTGACCGACGTCCTGTTGGTCAGCCATGAAGGATCGGCGCAGATTGTCGATGCCCGTCCGGCGGCCCGGTTTAACGGCCAGGCCGACGAACCGCGCCCGGGCCTGCGCCGCGGGCATATCCCCGGCGCGCTGAACGTACCGTGGACGGATCTGGTGATTAACGGCGAACTGAAAACCGTTGACGAGCTGAACGATATCTTTTTACGTCAGGGTGTCGATTTTGAACGGCCGATCATCGCCAGCTGCGGCTCGGGGGTGACGGCGGCGGTGGTCGTGCTGGCGCTCACCACGCTTGGCGTGAACGGCGTCTGCCTGTATGACGGCTCCTGGAGCGAATGGGGCGCGCGGAGCGATCTGCCGATTGAACCGGCCCCTGCCGCTCCGTAAACACGGCGTGACCGCGGGCCTCCCGTTCCGCGGTCACTAAATAATTTCTGATTTTCTCTCCCACTTTCTTCTGCTTCTCGCTAAACCGGTTACTCTGTGCTGCCGCAGGGCTTGTTCCTGCCGAGTTCGCTTTGCCTGATGCGGAGGCAGAGCACTGGTACAGAATTCCTCAGGGCTGATAGCGCATCCAGTCCATCCCAATCTGATGTCACCACAAGGAGTGAAAATGGCATTAGTCTCTAACCCACATTCGGCTTATTCACCGCGCCTTCCCTGGCTGGGAGGTATAGCTGGCCTGCTGGCAGGCGGCGCGATCCTTTATTTTTGGCCGCAATGGAACCGGACATGGCTAAGCCTGGTGCCTGCGCCAGTCTCCGTGTATACCCGCTTTCTCGGGGTCACTCTCGAAGACGTTCCGTTAGTCACCTATTGCCATCAGGCGCTGCTGGGTTTTCTGATGGTGCTGCTCGCGCCCGGTTACGGTAAGTCGACCCTTGCCGCGTGGATGATGCATAACCCAGCGTCAAGCCGGCGCTGGCCCGGCGAGGTATTCCGTGCCTGGGTCACAAAATTTGGCCTGCTGGTCATGGTCTTTTGCAATCTGTTCTTTTTGTCCCGGGTCCCATCCGGAACCCTGGCGTTATACATTTTTATTCTCCAGCACATCAGCGTTGCCGCGGCGGTGGCGTCAGGGGTGCTGCTCCTGCGTGACGCCCGGCGCCTGGCCCGCACGTTCGACGCTCAGCTGGCGGACCTGCGTCTTCTCATGATACTTACCCTCGGGTTCCAGACGATTTTGCCGGCGCAGATCGCGCTGATGAGCGCCCGGGGCGTGAATACGCCGCTGGGCTGGTACATTGTTATCGCGCAAATGGCAGGGGTGTTACTGGCGTTTATGCTGGTCGGCGGGCTGGTGGCAGCGCTACGTTCTCTGCTGGGCGAAGAGAGGTGCCGGGCCTGGCGCGGGGATATGGCGCTCTTCAACGGCATTGTCACACTGTGCGTGACGGGATTTCTCCTCTATCACATGGTATCTGCCTATCCGCGAATCTTTGCCGCCCTGCATTAGCTTTTGCCACCCCGCTTTTGTGCCTCGAACTGGAAGCAGAAAGAAACAGCGGGGGCTGCCGCCCCCGCTGTCAGATAATGCGGTTCTGCTTAAAATCGCGCAGGAAGCTGCCCCAGCGCTTTTCATAGAACGGCGTGATATGGGCAATCATAAAATGGCTGATGCCCTTCTCGCCTTCCACCACCTGGCAAATATCGATAGGTTCGTCGCCTGGCAAGGTATCGGTGGCCACGCTGCCGGTGGTCTGGATAATGGCTTCAATATCCCCTTCCGCTTCAATCCCGATCAATAAGTTTGCCGGCGCGTCGGCGCGCTCTTTAATCGAGCACAGAAACGCCCGCTTGACGGTCTTCAGCGTTTTGAACAACGTGGTCAGCGAATCGACCATCTGCGCCGGCGGTTCGGCGACCTCAGACAGCAGCAGCGCTTCGCCGCCTTCCAGTACCGTCTGGGTGCTCAGTGGGCTGCCCTCTTCGCCTAACAGATGGCTGATTTCCCGTGGGGTGAACTCTTTGCCGCTCGGCAGCTTCGGGTTGAGGAATAACGATTCGCCCAGCGTCATCGCCATCAGCGTGCGGGCCGGCATCATCACGAAAGCTTGTTCATCCGCCACCGCCTGCTGCAGCGCCTCCAGCGAGGTAAAGAATGGGATCACCGAGGTACCGTCGTCTTTTTCCCAATGCTGCAGCTCCAGCGCGCTATCTTCGACAATCTGCTCGCCATCGGCTGCCCTGCCCGGCACCCAGACGGTGGCCTCCAGCAGCGCGCTGAAAAATGCCGGACGATGGGCGGGCTCAGTCGCCGCTTTTTCCAGCAGGGTTTCTAATTCATTTTTTGTATCTGACATAGTTTGGCTACTTCACAATGAATTGCCCGGCGGCCATTCGTCCACGCGGGCATATGGTTTTCCTGGCCGGGTAAGCGCAGCGCCACCCGGCAAGGCCATTACTCAGCTGTCAGCAGGTTAGCAATGGTACGCACGCCAAGCCCGGTGGCGCCCGCCGACCACTGCTCAACGGCAGATTTGCGGTAGGTTGCCGAACAGTCGATATGCAGCCAACCCTGATGGTAGTTTTCCACGAAGTGGGACAGGAAGCCCGCCGCGGTGCTGGCGCCGGCCGGATAGGCCGCGCTGCCGGTGTTGTTCAGGTCAGCAAAGTTGGACGGCAGCTGGTTGCGGTGGAACTCGGCCAGCGGCAGACGCCAGAAGGCTTCGTTTTCCGCCTGAGCGCTCGCCAGCAGGCGATTCGCCAGCGCATCGTCAAAGCTGAACAGCGCGTGGTAATCATTGCCCAACGCGGTTTTCGCCGCGCCGGTCAGGGTGGCGGCGTCGATGATCAGCTCTGGCTTCTGCGCCGAGGCGTCAATCAGGCCATCCGCCAGCACCAGGCGGCCTTCCGCGTCAGTGTTCATAACTTCAACGGTTTTGCCGTTGCGATAATGAATAATATCGCCCAGTTTGAAGGCGTTACCGCTGATCAGGTTGTCGGCGCAGCACAGGAACAGCTTCACACGTTTGTTCAGACCGCGGGTAATGGCGAAAGCCAGCGCGCCGGTGATAGTCGCCGCACCGCCCATATCGGATTTCATCGAATCCATAAAGGCGCTTTGCTTGATGCTGTAGCCGCCGGAATCAAAGGTGATGCCTTTGCCCACCAGGCAGGCGTATACCGGCGCCTCTTTATCGCCGGTCGGGTTGTAGTCCAGCGCCAGCAGGACCGGCGGGCGCTCGGAGCCGCGGCCCACGGTATGCAGACCAAGATAGCCCTGCTCGCGCAGATCTTCGCCTTTGGTGATGCGATAGCTAATCTTTTCACCCGCCACGCCGCACAGCAGGTCGACAGCGCGCTGCGCCAGCTGCTCCGGACCCAGCTCTTCCGCCGGCGCATTGATGGTATCGCGCACCCAGTCGATGATCGTCAGGCGGTTATCCAGCTCGCTGCGCTGCGCGTCGTCAAGGGATGGCCATTCGACCTGACGCTGACCTTTCGGCCCTTTATAGCCGGCCCAAAAGGCCCAGGCGCGATCGGTGTTCCAGCCTTCGCCGCTCAGGGCGACGTGCTTGATGCCCATGCCGTCAATTTTGCGCGCCGCGCGCTGGATAAGCCCGAGGTCGTCTTTACCGTTGAGATGTAGAGCGATGCCGTCGTTATTGATGCTCCAGGTCGCTTTTTCTCCCCAGCGTCCATCGGCTGGCTGAGTAGAAAGCGTAATCTTCATAGCTTCGGTCATTATCATTATCCTTCTTAGCAAACGGGCCACCCTATGGCAGCCCGTTAAAATGTTTTCGCTTAACGCGAAATTATTCGGCCTCGTCTAGCCAGACTAGCAGAATCGCCTCGAGAATTTTTTCATTGGATGCGTTTGGATCATCATCAAACTCTTCCAAATCGCAAATCCACTGATGCATGTCGGTAAAGCGAACGGTTTTCGGGTCGAGATCCGGGTAAGCGTCATACAAGGCCTCGCCGATTTCGCGACTGTCGGTCCATTTCAGTGCCATATTAGTGCTCGCGTGCGTGGTTGATGGTGTAACGCGGGATCTCAACGACCAGATCTTCGTCGGTGACGCGCGCCTGGCAGCTCAGACGGCTGTCAGGTTCCAGCCCCCAGGCTTTATCCAGCATGTCGTCTTCATCTTCGCTACTTTCCGCCAGCGAGTCAAAACCTTCACGCACGATGCAGTGGCAGGTGGTGCAGGCACAGGATTTTTCGCAGGCGTGTTCAATTTCGATACCGCTACGCAGCGCGGCATCGAGAATGGTTTCACCGGTCTCAGCTTCCACAACGATGCCATCCGGACACAGGTCCTGGTGGGGCAGAAATACAATTTTTGGCATTTTAAACCTCGTCCACGGATTGGCCTTTCAGCGCGATACGGACCGACTGATCCATACGGCGAGCGGCGAATTCCTGGGTTTGTGTGTCGATATTTTTAATCGCTTCTTTAATCGCGTCAGCGTCGTCGCCTGCCGCGGCGGCGCGTACCTGCTCCGCAGCGGCATCGATGGCCTGACGCTCCGCGGCGCTTAACAGCGCGGCGTCGGCGGCCAGCGCGCTTGTCAGGCTCTCCAGTACGCGCGCGGCTTCCACTTTCTGTTCAGCCAGCATGCGCGCCTGAATATCCTGTTCGGCGTAGCTCATCGAATCTTTAATCATGGTGGCGATTTCGCCATCGGTCAGACCGTAAGACGGTTTCACCTGGATGGAGGCTTCCACGCCGGTCGATTTTTCCATCGCCGTAACGCTCAGCAGGCCATCGGCATCCACCTGGAAGGTAACGCGAATATGCGCCCCGCCCGCCGGCAGCGCCGGGATACCGCGCAGCGCAAAGCGCGCCAGCGAACGGCAATCCTGGACCAGCTCACGCTCGCCCTGCATCACGTGAATGGACATCGCCGTCTGGCCATCTTTGAAGGTGGTAAACTCCTGCGCGCGGGCCACCGGAATGGTGGTATTACGCGGGATCACTTTCTCCACCAGGCCGCCCATGGTTTCCAGGCCTAACGACAGCGGGATAACGTCGAGCAGCAGCAGTTCGCTGTCCGGCTTGTTGCCCACCAGGATATCGGCCTGGATCGCCGCGCCGATGGCGACAACTTTGTCCGGGTCAATGGAGGTCAGCGGAGTGCGACCAAAGAACTCGCCAACGCGCTCACGCACCAGCGGCACGCGGGTCGAACCGCCGACCATCACCACTTCCAGCACTTCTTGCGCTTCAACGCCAGCGTCTTTTAGCGCCCGACGGCAGGTCATCAGGGTACGTTTTACCAGCGGGGCAATCAGATCGTTAAACTGGCTGCGGGTGATATCGCCCTGCCAGCCGCCGACCTCGACGTGCGCTGCCTCGGCATCGCTCAAGGCGATTTTCGCCGCGATGGCGGCATCCAGCAGCTCACGCTGCAGACGGTTATCGCTGCGGTCGCTGAAGCCCGCCTGCTCGCGCAGGTAGTCAGCCAGCAGGTGATCGAAATCATCGCCGCCGAGAGCCGAGTCGCCGCCGGTGGCCAGCACTTCAAACACCCCGCGGCTTAAACGCAGAATGGAGATATCAAAGGTGCCGCCGCCGAGATCGTAGACCGCAATCACCCCTTCCTGGCCGGAGTCGAGGCCGTAGGCAATAGCCGCCGCGGTCGGCTCATTGAGCAGGCGCAGCACGTGCAGGCCCGCCAGACGCGCCGCGTCTTTGGTTCCCTGGCGCTGAGCGTCATCGAAGTAAGCGGGAACGGTAATGACCACGCCGTCGAGTTCGCCGGCCAGCGCTTCGGTCGCCCGGGCGGCCAGCGCTTTGAGGATATCGGCGGAGACGCGAATCGGGTTCAGCAGGCCGCCGGCCGTCTGGATCATCGGCAGGCCGTTTTCACTGGCCTGCAGCTGATACGGCAGATGCGGGTAACGGTTTTGAATATCGGCGAGGGAGCGCCCCATCATCCGCTTCACGGAGCTGATGGTATTGGCAGGATCCTGAGCGGCGTTAAGCCGGGCGTCATAGCCGACGGTCAGCCCCGAAGCGTGGTAGTTCACCACCGACGGCAGCAGATAGCGGCCTTGATGATCGGGCAGAGTCTCGGCCTGGCCGCTACGCACGGTAGCCACCAGAGAATTGGTGGTGCCCAGGTCGATACCGGCCGCCAGACGACGCTGGTGCGGCGCGGCGCTCAGGCCGGGCTCACTAATTTGTAATAAGGCCATAATTGCTTCCGAAAATTAAAAATCGAGCAGTTTTTCTTCGAGTTCTTCAGCACTGCTGCGCAGTTTATCGAGGAAACGGAGCTTACGAACCGTGTCCGCCGCCGCCTCCCAGCTCTCATTATGCAATTGGTCAACCATCAGCTGCTGACGGGTATCAAACAGCGCTTTCACCCGTTTGATAAAACCTTCCAGCCGCGCGTCGTCTTTCGCCTGGCCGATCTCATCCAGCTCTTCGCGCAATTCCAGCTGTTCCATCAGGAACGCGGTATCGCGAACGGTATGCTGCTCGCTGGCCAGATCGAAGCCATGCAGCGAAAGGAGATATTCTGCGCGAGTCAGCGGATGGCGCAGCGTCTGCCAGGCCTGGTTTATAGTGGCGGAATGCTGAACCGCCGCAAGCTGTTCCGCCGCAGGCGCGCTGGCAAATTTATCCGGATGGTACTGGCGCTGCAGATCCTGATACCGGACAGCCAGTTGTTCAAGCGAGAGGGTATAGCTGGCTGGTAACCCGAAGAGGGTGAAATAGTCCATAGTAACCTCAGGGTCATGCATCTAAATTAAAACCCCACGCGCGGCGTGACCGCGGTGGGGTTGAGGAGTACCGATTATACGTTAAAGCTTTCGCCGCAGCCGCACTCATCTTTGACGTTAGGGTTAGTGAATTTGAACCCTTCGTTGAGGCCTTCTTTGACGAAGTCCAGCTGAGTGCCGTCGAGGAATTGCAGACTTTTGCCGTCGATCACGACCTTCACGCCTTTGTCTTCAAACACGGTGTCTTCAGCCGCCGGCTCGTCAACAAACTCCAGTACATAGGCCATACCCGAGCAGCCGGAGGTTCTTACGCCCAGGCGCAGGCCAAACCCTTTACCGCGGTTCGCCAGGAAGGCATTGACTCGCGCTGCTGCACTGTCGCTAAGAGTAATCGACATAACAAAACCTCAACTAATTATTTTGCTTCACGTTTGCTTTTGTAATCCGCAATCGCGGCTTTAATCGCGTCTTCCGCCAGGATCGAGCAGTGGATTTTCACCGGCGGCAGTTCCAGTTCATCGGCGATATCGGTGTTCTTGATCGCCTGCGCTTCGTCCAGCGATTTGCCCTTCACCCACTCGGTAACCAGGGAGCTGGAAGCGATAGCGGAACCGCAGCCGTAGGTCTTGAAGCGCGCGTCTTCAATGATACCTTCATTGTTGACTTTAATCTGCAGCTTCATCACGTCGCCGCAGGCCGGCGCGCCGACCATGCCGCTGCCGACGTTCTCGTCGCTGTTGTCAAAAGAGCCGACGTTGCGCGGATTCTCGTAATGATCGATAACTTTTTCGCTGTAAGCCATGATGAATTCTCCTTATTGGTGCCGAATTAGTGATGTGACCATTCAATGCTGTTCAGATCCACGCCCTGTTTGAACATTTCCCACAGCGGAGAAAGCTCGCGCAGACGGCCAATGGATTTGCGAATCAGATCGATGGCATAGTCAATCTCTTCTTCGGTAGTGAAACGACCTAAAGAGAAACGAATAGAACTGTGCGCCAGTTCATCAGTCATGCCTAACGCGCGCAGCACGTAGGATGGCTCAAGGCTCGCGGAAGTACAGGCTGAACCGGAGGAAACCGCCAGGTCTTTCAGCGCCATAATCAGCGACTCGCCTTCAACATAGTTGAAGCTGACGTTAAGAATGTTCGGCGCGCCCTGCTCGAGGTCGCCGTTGAGGTACACTTCTTCCATATCCTTCACGCCGTTCCACAGACGGTTGCGCAGCGTGCGCAGACGCGCCATCTCGCTTTCCATCTCTTCTTTGGCGATACGGTAAGCTTCACCCATGCCGACGATCTGGTGAACAGGCAGAGTACCGGAACGCATACCGCGCTCGTGGCCACCGCCGTGGATTTGCGCTTCGATACGAATACGCGGCTTACGGCGCACGTACAGCGCGCCGATGCCTTTCGGACCGTAGATTTTGTGACCGGAGAAGGACATCAGGTCAACTTTCAGCTGGCTCAGATCGATAGGCAGCTTGCCCACGCTCTGGGTGGCGTCTACGTGGTAAATGATACCGCGGGCGCGACACATCTCGCCGATGGTAGCGATATCCTGCACCACGCCGATTTCGTTATTCACATGCATGATGGAAACCAGGATGGTGTCGTCACGCATCGCCGCTTCCAGCTCTTTCAGATCGATAATCCCGTTGCTCTGCGGCGCCAGGTAGGTCACTTCGAAGCCTTCGCGCTCCAGCTGACGGCAGGTATCCAGAACCGCTTTATGCTCGGTTTTGCTGGTGATGATGTGCTTGCCTTTTTTCTGATAAAAGTTGGCTGCACCCTTGATCGCCAGGTTGTCGGATTCAGTCGCACCAGAGGTAAAGACGATTTCGCGCGGGTCGGCGCCGACCAGCTCGGCAATCTGATTGCGGGCGATATCAACCGCCTCTTCAGCCTGCCAGCCAAAACGGTGGGAACGGGAGGCCGGGTTACCAAAGGTCCCGTCCATGGTCAGGAACTGCATCATTTTCTCGGCAACACGCGGGTCCACCGGCGTGGTTGCGGAGTAATCGAGGTAAATCGGTAATTTCATTGCTCTTAAACTCCGTACATCACTCAATGCAAGGAATCAGGCAACCGGCTTGATGTACGACCGAGTACACGGAATGTCGGAGCATCCCGGCCTGATTCTGAAAGCTCTTTATAATCGTTGTCCCGCCGTTTCGCGCCGCCTTGCCCTGTCAGCCGCAGCCCGAAACGGGACGGGTCACTCAGGCGCGCAGTTTAACGTCAATCGCGTCCTGGGTGCGCGCATTGCGCTGGGTTTCGTGCTGATGCTGACGACCGGAAACATCGAGGATCTCCTGGTTATTCACCAGTTCCCCGAGGGTGATATTGTTCAGGAAGCCGGTCAGGCGCTCGCTCAGGTCGCGCCACAGCGCGTGAGTCAGGCATTTATCGCCGCCCTGACAGCCGCCCTTGCCCTGGCAACGGGTGGCGTCAACGGATTCGTCCACGGCGCTAATGACTTCGCCGACGGCGATACTGCCGGCATCTTTACCTAACAGATAACCACCACCTGGGCCACGAACGCTGGAAACCAGGCCATTTTTACGCAGGCGAGAGAACAGCTGTTCCAGATAGGAAAGCGAAATTCCCTGACGCTCTGAAATATCTGCCAACGGCACCGGGCCCGTTTCAGAGTTGAGCGCAACGTCAAGCATCGCGGTCACGGCATAACGCCCTTTAGATGTCAGTCTCATGTCTTACTTAACCTCAAACTCGCCCCTGGCCGGGCTTTTTATTAATATGGGTATTGCATAGCAGGGCCAAGTCTGACATTCCCGAGTAATTTGGTCAACTATTTACTTGACTGTTTTAGTCAGGTATTTGGCTTTCCGTGCCGTTTTACTTCCGCATAGCCTGATACCTTCATCCCGCCAGGCGAGCCCGATTCGTAGCCCGGATAAGCGAAGCGCCATCCGGCGTTAACGCGGTTACTTACCTTTATTCTGCTGCTCAATAGACGCCAGCATGCCGCGCAGGATGTTCAACTCCTGGCTTTCCGGACGCGCGCGGGTGAACAGACGACGCAGCTTGTTCATCACCTGCCCCGGATGATTCGGGCGGATAAAGCCCGTCGCCAGCAGCGTCTGCTCAAGATGGTCGTAGAATCGCTCCAGATCGTCCACCAGCGGGTACGGCGCCTCTTCATGCTCAACCGCCGGCTGCGCTTGCTCCTGCGCCGCCAGCCAGGCCATCCGCACTTCATAGGCGATAACCTGCACCGCCATCGCCAGGTTCAGCGAGCTGTACTCCGGGTTGGCGGCGATCGCCACGTGATAGTGGCACTTCTGCAGTTCATCGTTGGTCAGACCAACGCGCTCGCGGCCAAAGACCAGCGCCACCGGCGCATGCTGACCTTCGGCGACGCTTTTCAGACCGCATTCGCGCGGGTCGAGCATCGGCCACGGCAGCGTGCGGGAGCGCGCGCTGGTGCCAACCACCAGGCTACAGCCTGCCAGCGCTTCATCAAGGGTATCGACAATCTGCGCGTTGCCGATCACGTCGCTGGCGCCCGCGGCCAGGGCTATCGCCTGCGAATCAGGTTTGACCAGCGGATTGACCAGCCACAGGTTAGTTAAGCCCATGGTTTTCATCGCGCGGGCTACGGAGCCCATGTTGCCGGTATGGGAGGTTTCTACCAGTACGATTCGAATATTTTGCAGCATTATGGTTCTTCGGCTAAAGATTATTCGTGCATGCTACCATAAAACGGAGACATAAGCAGATTTGGCTGCTATTATATGCGCCGTTTTTTCCCGTTCTTTAACATCCAGTGAGAGAGACCGATGCATCCGATGCTGAACATCGCCGTGCGCGCCGCGCGCAAGGCGGGTAATTTAATTGCCAAACACTACGAAACGCCAGACACCGTAGAAACCAGCCAGAAAGGCAGCAATGATTTTGTGACCAACGTCGATAAAGCCGCCGAAGCGATTATTATCGAAACCATTCGCAAATCTTACCCGCAGCACACCATTATCACCGAAGAAAGCGGTGAACACGCTGGCGAAGAGCAGGATGTTCAATGGGTTATCGATCCACTGGATGGCACCACCAACTTCGTTAAACGTCTGCCGCACTTCTCTGTTTCCATCGCCGTACGCATCAAAGGGCGTACTGAAGTCGCGGTGGTCTACGATCCGATGCGTAACGAACTGTTTACCGCGACCCGCGGCCAGGGCGCACAGCTGAACGGCTACCGTCTGCGCGGCAGCAACGCTCGCGACCTCGACGGCACCATTATCGCGACCGGCTTCCCGTTCAAAGCGAAGCAGCACGCCACCACCTACATGAATATTCTCGGCAACATGTTTACCGAATGTGCCGACTTCCGTCGCACCGGCTCTGCCGCGCTGGATCTGGCCTATGTGGCCGCCGGCCGCGTTGACGGTTACTTTGAGATCGCCCTGAAACCATGGGATTTCGCCGCAGGCGAGCTGATCGCCCGTGAAGCTGGCGCGATTGTCTGCGACTTCACCGGCGGTCATAACTATATGCTGACGGGCAACATCGTTGCCGGTAACCCGCGCGTGGTGAAAGCGATGCTGGCGAACATGCGCGAGCAGCTGAGCGACGCGCTGAAGCGTTAATCTCTTACTGATGTCAAAAAGGAAGCCGCGGCTTCCTTTTTTTATGTCATTTTATCATGTTGAGGATCTGGCGAATCACCGCATTGCCGCCGATGCACAGTACCGTCAGGCCGCTAAACAAGGCCAGCGGTCCGCGCCAGCGTAGACAGCCCTGCGTCCCCAGCCAGCGCCGGAAACACAGCGCTATCCCTACCGTCGCCAGGCGGGCTAACAGCACGCCGACCATCGCCGGAACCAGCAGCAGCCATCCCCACAGCGGCAGCTCATACTGCTGCGCACTGAGTAAAATCCATACCAGCTGAAACGGCAGATAAAAACTCAGGGCAAAGATCAGCGGAATGCGAATATTGCCTGCCGGTGCGGCAACGCCCTGAAAGTCGCGCCAGCCGTCGCGCAGCAGTATTCCAGCCAGCACCAGCGTGGCCAGATAGCATACGTCGTTAAAGATGCCCACGATCTGCATTAGCCTGTCGCTGCTTAGCTTACCCATAAACGCGAAACGCCAGAAAATGATCACCAGAAAACCGAACTGCAACACCCAGCTGCGCAGGATCCAGTCGACCATCTCCCGCGGCGAGGGCTGGTTATGCACAGCCCAGGCAACAATGGGCAGTTTACTGTGACCGGGATGACAAAAGGCCAGCACGAAGCCCGACAGCGTTAGGGTGGCGTAGGCCACCAGCGGAATATCCGCGACACTCGCCACCCCGAATCGCATAACATACGGCATGGCGTGGTAGACACGCACCAGATCTGACGGCCACCAGCTGGCCAGGGCTGGAAACCAGAATACGATCGCCAGGCCCGCCAGCAGCCCGGCGGCGCCGGCGCAGCCATAATAGAACCGCCCGCTCTGCGCGGGAGAAACGATATTTGCAGCCATAGCGACTCCTTGTCATCCGCCGAAAAGCGGAAAACTAGAGCATCGCTTCGCCAGCTGCAAGCGCTGGCGCCCACTTTAGGATTTGCGCCCGGCGTCTGTCTAAAACGGACGGATCCCACCGCCGGCAGGGACGGCGCTGAGCCACATCACCCCTGCCGCCGCCAGCAATATGACGCCGCCGGCCAGCGCCAGCGTCGCCCAACTAACCTGCTTCCATAACGCTGGCGCCTGATGGCGACTGAGGCGGATCGCCAGTTGGCGGAACCCATGCACCAACAGCGCCAGCGCCGTGATAGTCAACGAAGTTCCCGCCGCCATCGCCAGCGCCGCCGCCATCCCCCAGCCAAAAACGCCGATTACCTTGCTGAACAGCAGAACCATGATCGCCCCCGAGCAGGGACGCATGCCCATCGACAGGACAATCGCGGCGCGAGCCCGCCAGTCGTCGCCGGCCTGCAGCTGCTCCGGGGCCGGGAGATGCTGATGCCCGCAGCCGCAGTGTTCGTTATGAACATGGTGCGGGGTAAAAGCGGTAAACGTTGGCCGGCGCAGCAGCAGACGCAGCTTTTTTAACGCCCGCCAGCACAGCAGCAGCCCTAACGCACCCACCAGCAAATAGCTCCCCTTCTCCAGCCAGAAACTGCTGAGGTGCAGCTGGCGCGCCGGCAGCTGCAGCAGCGCCAGCACCACGACCACCAGCGCGATGGCCACCAGCCCCTGTAATAAAGAGGCGGCCAGCGTCAGGCCAATGCTTGATTTCAGCTTCGCGGGATGGGTGGCAAGCCAGGTCGTAATGACAATTTTACCGTGGCCGGGCCCTAAGGCATGGAGCACCCCGTAAACAAAGCTAAACCCCAGCAGCGACAGCCCTGCCGCCGCCGGGTTCTCCGCCACCGCCTGCAGCAGGCGGCTGAGTTCCAGGTTGAGCGAACGCTGCCAGACTGCGCTCTGCATCAGCACCTGCGGCCACGCCCGCCACAGCCAAATGCCGCCGATGATGCTCACCGCCAGCAACAGCGCCAGCGGCCACAGCGCTTTCCAGCGCGAAGATCGCGCGCGCGGAGTAAAAATTACTGACATGTCAGGGTCACCTTCTGGGCAAAATAGCTGCCCAGCGCCATATCCTCCGGCGGCGCATCCGCTTTATCCAGCGACTGGGCGTATGAGAGCATTTTGTCGTTCGGTTTTGGCGTCATCACCGTTGCCTTACAGGCGGCCCGCAGCCCTGCAGGCAGGGAAAAATCGCTATCCTTGTCATAAAACATATCGACGTAGTAGGTCGGGTCGAAGGTGGAAAAGGTAAACGTCTGCCCGGCAATGGGTTGCGGCGTCACCAGCGGCAGAGTAAAGGTGAGTACCGCCTGCAGTCCGTCACGTTCGAGGCCGTAACCGTCGGGACGATTGTCAAATTTAACCCGCTGACCGTTATGCCACAGCTCGCTGAAATAGTGCTGACCGAGCACGTTGGCCATCACCTCCGCCGCCAGCTTTTTCCAGACTTCGCTGCCCGGTTTGGCGTTTCCGGCATCATAGAGCAGATCCGATGAGGTAATTTCATCCATCGTCCAGCGCATTTTAAAGGCGCTCAGCAGACCGTCCTTGACCACCGGCTCGCTTTGCAGGCTGATGAAGCTATGCGGATGCGCAGCGGCCGACCATGATAAAACCATGAAAAACGCCGCGCTTGTGCATTGTTTCACTCTGTTCATCTGTTCCTCACGTGAAAAATTCTGTGAACTTCGCCAGCAATCCTGAGTAAAAGCGGACGCTCTTCCCTGCCCACGCCGCGGTCATTGTCTATCCTTAGCGGAAACCCTAACTGGAACTTACCAGATGATGACCGTCATTGAACCACCATCTGCGCTTTCCAGTCCACAGCGCCGTAGCCAGGTGCTCCTGATGTTTTATCTGCCCGGACAGTCGGTGACGACTGAACGGCTTGGCAGGATCAACCTCGTTGATGAGACCACGGTCCGGCAGGATATTGAGGAGACCGGACGCGAAATTCAGCGTTACCACCGTTTGACCCTCCAGTCACAGGTGGACGGCAGCTATCGGATTGAAGGCGCCGCGCTCGACCAACGTTTATGTCTGCTGCATGCGCTGCGGCGGGGGCTGCGCCTCTGCCCACAGTTCGTTAATCATCATTTTACCCCGGCGCTGAAAACGCAGCTTAAACAGGAAGGCATTGCCCGCACCTTATACGATGATACCAATCTGCAGGCGCTGGTGAACCGCTGCGCGCGGGCGCTCAATCGCCAGTTTGACTGCCGCGACGTGCAGTTTCTGCGCTTGTACCTGCAGTACTGTCTGCTCGAACATCACCGGGGATACTCTCCGGACTTCAATGAGGAACAGCAACGCTGGGCTCAAACCGCCGCCGAGTTCACCCTGGCGCAGGAGATTGTCCGCCACTGGCAGCGTCGGGTCGGCGCTCCGCCCCATGTCGGAGAACCTTTTTTCCTCTCGCTGCTGTTTATGTTGCTCAAAACCCCCGACCCGGTCCGCGACGGTCACCCGCACGATCGCCGCCTGCGGCTGGCTATCTCCGGCCTGATCCACCGGTTTCAGATCCTCGCTGGCAGAGCGTTCAGTGATGAGCAGGGGCTCAGCGATCAACTCTATATTCATTTGTCGCAGGCGTTGATCCGCAGCGTGTTTGCTATCGGCATCGACAGCACGCTCACAGAGGAAGTGACCCGGCTCTACCCTCGCTTACTGCGTACCACCCAGGCGGCATTGAGCGAATTCGAGGAGGCCTGGCACATCCGTTTTAATGAGGAAGAGACCGGTTTAATCGCGGTGATCTTTGGCGCCTGGCTGATGCAGAAAAGCGACCTGCACGAGAAACAGGTGCTGTTGCTAACCGATGACAACCCAGCTATTGAAGAGGCCCTGGAACAACAGCTGCGCGAACTAACGCTGCTGCCGCTGAATATCAAATACCAGAGCGTAGAACGCTTTCAGAAGGAAGGTGCGCCCAAAGGGGTGACGCTTATCGTCACCCCCTATGCGACGGCGCTGCCGCTGTTTTCGCCGCCGCTGATCCACGCGGAGAACTACTTCACTGAACGCCAGCAGCAGCATATCTGCGCCATGCTCGAGGACTAGGCCGCAACCGCTTTTGGCCGTATAGCCATCGCCGGGAGCGTCAGCAGGGCCATCACCCAGAATACGCCCTGGTGCAGGTGCTGATAGAGGAAACCGGCGAAGACGGTCATGATGGCAATACTGCCGCCCATCGCCACCGCGGAGTAGACGGCCTGCAGACGGATCACTTCGCTACCCTGACGGGCGGCGATATAGCGCATCGCCGCCAGATGACACACCGTGAAGGTGCCACAGTGAATGATCTGCGCAAGGATGAGTCCCGGCAGCGCCGTGGTCCAGCCCATCAGTCCCCAGCGAATCAGTCCGCAGACGGCGGAGAGCAACAGCAGGTCGCGGGCGCTGAAGCGGCGGAACACCTTTTTACTCAACGCGAAGATCACCACTTCCGCCACCACGCCTAACGACCACAGATAACCGACCGCCGAGGCGGAATAGCCGGCCTGCTGCCAGTAGATGGCGCTAAAGCCATAGTAGGCGGCATGCGCTCCCTGCAGCAGACAAACGCAGGCGAGAAAGCGCCAGCTTTGGCGCACCAGCGTCAGCCAGGCCGCCATTCCGGCCCCCTGCTGCTGGCGCGACTCCCCCTGGGGCATCACCGACGGCTTAAGCAGCATGCCGAGCAGCATCGAGGCGACCCCCAGGCTTAGCATCAGCAGGATCGCCCGGTAATCGAACAGGCTCACCAGCTTGCCGGTCAGCGCCGAACCAATCACAAAGGCAATAGATCCCCACAGCCGCACCCGGCCATAGTCCATGGTGATCTGCTTTTGCCAGGTGTTGGCCAGAGCATCCGTCAGCGGCACCAGCGGCGAAAAGAACAGGTTGAAGCCGATGATGATCGCCAGCAGCCATGCTACGTGGCTGCCGGCCCAGAAGGCCAGCGCGAAGAGCAAGGTTAACAGCGCCAGCACGCGCAGCGCGGCGATCAGCCGGGAGGGATCGCTCACCCGCGGGGCAATCAGCAGACTGCCGAGAAAACGGGCCACCAGACCGGCGCCAAGCAAAATGCCGATGGTTTCCGGAGTCAGCCCGTTTCCGGCCAGCCAGACGCTCCAGAAGGGCAGAAAAATACCGTAGCTAAAAAAGTAGGTGAAATAACTGAGCGCCAGCCAGCGCGCGGAGTGCAAGACCATGATTTCCTCCCGAATGGTGGCGACAGTCTGGCGATAAACCCCGGCGGGCGCAAGATGCTCTTGTCTGCTGATAGCTCGTTATTTATGCCCCCTCGATGATGATTTTCAGCGAAAAATTCAGCTTCTCTCCCGCGCCTAAAACTCGCAGCCCCGGCTGCCCGTCCATGTTGTGGGCGTTTACCGGATGGCTTTGCGGCTCGAGGCAAAGGAATGATTCACCTTGCATTCTGAACAGCATCAACCACGGAGTTTGCGATAGAATTGTGATATTCATCACGTCATTGCTTACCCTCGCCCGCCCGCCCCAGCCGGAATAACCCACGTTCAGCCAACGATCTTCACCGAACTGAGCCACGCTGAAATTGGCATAGTCGGGCAAGTTTCCTTGCCAGTTGAGAGGTAAGTGATTCTCCCCTTCCGGCCAGTAACCGCTGACCTGGAACTGAACCTTGCTGCGTTCATCGAAAGGGAAAAAGGGATGAAAGCCGCAGCCGTAAAGCGCAGGGACCTCCCCATAGTGGGTAAGCGTTAGCTCCGCTATCAGCTGGTTACGCAGCAACTGGTAGCGGAGCTGCGCCAGATAATCGAAACCGCAGGCATGCTGCCGACGCAGCTGTAATACACAATACTCGGCGCCGTACTCAATAATATCCCAGCGCTGTAACCAGCCGTCACCGTGAAGAAAGAAATACTCGTCGGCATGGTGGCGAGGCAGGATAATCTCCTGCCCATGAAAAATAAAACGGTTGCCGGCGACGCGATTGGCCAATGGCAGCATCGGAAACATGCCGCCGGCGGGATTTTCATATAGCACCGGCGCTTGATATTGCCGCGAGAATAAACTTTGCACTTTGCCGCCCAGAGAAGAGACGCACATCCGCAGATGCGCGTTCTCCAGAATCCACTCTTCCGCCATTAGCGCATCTGCTCCTGCTTCGCCGCATTCACGCCCGTATGACGCTGCGCCAGCTGCTCTTCCAGCGCTTCGAGGGTGATACCTTTCGTTTCCGGGACGTTGCGCAGGATATAGAGGTAGCCGGCAGCGCAAATAACACCATACAGCAGGAAGCTTCCTGCCGCGCCCAGACCGGCATTAAGCAGCGGGAAAGTATAGGTTAACAGGAAACAGGCGATCCACAGCGCCAGGGTACCTAAAGACATCGCGAGTCCACGTACGCGGTTGGGAAAAATCTCCGCCAGCAGCACCCAGGTCACCGGCGCCAGGGTCAACGCATAAATAGCAATCGCCGCCAGCACCAGCAACAGTACCGGCCACCCCATAATGCCCATGGCGTAAGCGCCGGCGATCAGCACATAGATCAGCGTCAATCCCGAAGCGCCAAGCAGCATTAATTTACGGCGACCGATTTTATCCACCAGCGGCAGCGCCGCAATGGTAAAGACCAGATTAACGACGCCCGTCGCGACGATCGATTTCAGCGTGCTGTTAATATCGAACCCCGCCGAGGCAAAAATCTCCTGAGCGTAGTTAAAAATGACGTTAATCCCACACCACTGCTGGAATATGGCGAGCACCATGCCAATGATCACAATCGGTTTCACCTGGGGAGCCAACAGCGCGCCATAGGAGACTTTATTGTTATCCTTTTCCAGGGTATGCGCGATTTCACGCAGGATCCTGTCGGCATAGTCGGCAGAACCAATGCGTTCCAGCGCAGCCCGGGCGCGCTCTGGTTTACCGGCCTTCATGAGCCAGCGCGGCGACTCGGGGACAAAAAACATCAGGACCAGAAACGCCAGCGCCGGCACCAGTTCCGCACCGAACATCCAGCGCCAGCCCATCTGCCCATTCCAGCTGTCCACAATCATCTGCTGCGTCGCCCCCGGCTCCACCGGTTCAGCAATCATCAGATTGATTAACTGAGCGGCCAGTACGCCAATCACGATGGTGAGCTGATTGACCGCGACAAAACGCCCTCTTTTCTCTGCCGGACTGACTTCGGCAATGTAAAGCGGGCTGAGAGCGGAAGCCAGACCAATCCCTACGCCGCCCACAATGCGGTAAACCACAAACATATCGAAATGACTGGCGACCGCCGTCCCCCAGGCCGACGCGCTGAACAGCACGGCGGAAAGAATTAATGGCAGCTTGCGCCCCAGTTTGTCTGCGCACCATCCCGAAATTAATGCGCCGAAAATACAGCCCAACAGCGCTGAGCTCATCGCCCAGCCGGACTGCGCCGGGTCCGTAATTGAAAACCAGGCTTCATAAAATGGCTTAGCGCCGCCAATCACCACCCAGTCATAGCCAAACAGTAAACCACCGCAGGCGGCGACCAGACAAATCGTCCAGACGTAGCCCATTTTGAGATGTGTCTGCGCGTTGTTCATAATGATTCCTCTATAAGGGAAACGCAGGGAACAGTAGGGTTCAGGCGGGCCGAGCCCGCCCATTGAGGTTCAGGAAAAAATGCCGCTTTGCAGGGCATGGCGAATCAGATGCGCCTTATCATGAGCCGGATTTATTTGCAGAAGCTGCTGCATCCTCTGCTGGCAGGCGGATACGTTGCCCAGCCCCAGATGGCCCAACGCTTCAATAAACAAGCAGTGCTGCTGATGTCTCTGCTGCGCTGATACATCGAGAACCACCAGGTCCGGAAGAGAGACGGCAAAAAAATCGACTTGCGGAACGTCATCCCGATGCTGCGCGGCCCAGTCGATAAAATGGCGGAAGTGCTGCTCAGCCTGCGCTGGGTTACCGCTCTTACGCAGCGCAATGCCCTGCCAGAAAAGGTAATCGGCGGGTTGATCGTTGTAGTACCGCCCGGCGTCCAGCGTTGAGCCCCCTTGCCGGGCAAGCTGGTAATATTCCGCCGCCTGCTGCGCATCCCCAGCCTGTTCTGCGCAGTAGCCCAGCAAATACCAGATATCGTTATCCGTTTGCCCAGGCAGTCGCCCCTCCCCCAGATTGTCGGGATAGCGTAATGCGGCTTTCAGACAGTCCGTGGCCTGTTTAAACGCCCCACGCTCGATGAACTGTAATGCCCGATGGAGCTGATTGAGCAAATACTGGCCGGTGATTTTCCCTTCTCCTCCTTCCCAGGGATGGAATACGCGCGTATCCAGAATCGCGGCGGCATCGGCATAATGACCGGACGCGTTCCACAGGCTTAGCAGCTCAGCGGTCAGGTCGTCCCGCTTCAGCACCACGGCTTTACGTTCCACCAGCGTCGTCAGTCGCTCATGTACCGGCCTGGCCAGTAATTTTTGCAAAAAATCGAGTTCAAACAGGAAGCGCGCATTGTCCGGCTCCAGCGCTACGGCGCGCTGCAGATAAGCCAGCGCCTGCGTTGCATCCTGCTGTTTATTCCAGGAGTAAACGCCCAGCAGACGATGAGCGGGCGCATAATCGGGAGATTTTTCGAGCGTCTCGCGCCAGCAGCTCACCGCCTCGTCATAGCGACGTTTGCTGTACCAGAAGCAACCGAGTAGATAGCGGGCAAAAGCGCTGTCGCCCAGCGACTGCAGCATCTGAACTTCATCGAGCGAGTTAGGGAAACGAACATTGTGCGCATGGCAGTGCTCGGCGGCGGCAATAAACTGTTGGCGTTCATTGGCATCATCACTTAGCGACGCACGCCAGAGCATCGGCAGCGCTTCCTGACTGTCCAGAACCGCAAGAACCTCTTTCACCGCCGACGTCTGTCCGATAGAGAGCAACCAACCCGCCAGCAGGCTGGCGTTGACCCCTCTGCGCCCCGTGATGCGCAGCAGGGCTTCTCGCGCGTCGTCGCTCCGCTCAATCATCCAGCGCGCGCAGTGCAGCGGATAGCTCAATGGGTATTGCTCAAGAGAGGCGAAAATAAACTCCAGCGCTGCTTTCTTCTGCCCACTGTTGGCTAATGCCAGCGCTTTCAACCCCATCGCCAGAGGATTGCTGGCGTTGAACCGCAGACTGGTGTTTACTTTTTCCAGCGCATCGGCAACATCACCGCGCTTCATCGCCAGCCGCGCCAGCGACCACCAGGCGGCGTCACGGCAGTTACCGCTCCAGGAGGCTTTGTAATAGTGATCCCAGGCGCCTGCATCATCCCCCATCCTTTCCAGCACGCTGGCAAGCAGCATACTGGCTTCGCCATCTCGCGGGTTCTTATTCAAACGATGCGCGCGCTGTAGCGCAGCACGGGCACACTGTTCCGCCAGCGCCCAGTCGGCACTGTTGAACGCCAGGGTACCGAGGGCAACATTATTGCGATAATCCTGCGGATCGAGCTCAACCGCCCGACGATAGTAATCCCCGGCGTAGCGGCTTGCGTGGTTGTATTGTTCAAGGTGCTGGCCGATAAAATAGAGCTCGTCGCCATTGTGGATCGCTTCCGGTAACGCGGGCGCTATAGCTGGTTCGGGCAGCGGCGTCTGTTGGGTAATATGTTCCTGATAATCCAGCAGCGGCTGGTTCTCGGCGGTTTTCACTTTGAGGGTTAAGCGCCCGACGCCATTTTCCGGCAGCGTCTGCTGCCAGCTCTCACCGGGCTTCAGCGTCAGCTGAGTTTCGTACAATGGCTGATGGTCAGCGCTGAGTTCAACCACGATATGATTTAGCGGAGCAATGGCATATACGCCAAGCTGCAGTTGCCCAGACTCGCGAACCAGCTTCAGTGCCAGCTGTGTATTGGCATTTTGCACCATCCCTAACTCGCTGTAGGGAAGGAAATTTTGCACAAACACCTTCTCTTCATAAGGCGCAAGCCACGTAAAGTCAGGCTGGTTATCGGTGAAGACGCCGGTCATCAGCTCAATATAAGGGCCATTTTCATCAGTCAGATTTCGATCCCAGGCCTGGCCAAAATCCCCGTACCCCCAGCTCCACTGTTTCTTGCCAGGAGAGACATGGTGATCGGCAACATGCAGTAACCCGCCTCGCTCGTCATGATGATAAGCGCCGACAAAATCGTAATCCGACTTCTCCGCCATATACGAAGTGGGTACCGGGACGTTTTTATAACGGGAGATATCAACCCCCGCAGAATAGTCCACTTTGTAGTAGGTACCGGTGGCAATCGGGAAAGCGGAAACATCACGCTTACCATGGTCGAATACAGCGGTGACATCGGGTGGGAATACACTCTGGTGGGCATCGCCGCCTTTTACTGCAGGGTTGGCCCACCACAGGAAATGGCGCGGCGTGGCGTTACCATTGAAGATCTTGCCAGTGATTTCAATCAGCGCGCGGTCAGGATAGAGCGTAAACCCGGCCATAACCTGCAAACCGCGCATGGGCTCCGCTTCCCCCATCCATACGGTCTGCGCGCCGTTTTCTCCCTGCTGAATAGAAAAATCGACCGGCTTAAAGGTCGTCGGCCGGTGATGTTGCGGCCAGTTAAATTCGATTCCGCCGGAGATCCAGGGCCCGAGCAGCCCTACCAGGGCTGGCTTAACCACCTCATTGTAATAGACGAAATCACGTTGTTTGACTTTGTCATATGCCCGGTGAATACGGCCGCCAAGCTCCGGTAGCAGCATGACCCGAAGGAAATCATTCTCCATCCACACTGCCTGATAATCGCGCATTTCGCGTTCGCCGGTCAGGGTATCAATCACGCCGTAGGGATAGACGCTGCCGGAAGATCCTTGATAAACACGTTTTTCCAGAAACATAGGGTTCGGATCTTCCGCTCCCGTCGTCCACGTTGGTAATGAAATGATTTCCTGCCAGACCTTAACCGAACCGTACATGATGCCTCCACTAAACAAAACGAAGTAAAAGTTGCAATAACAGGAGTCTATATCGCCAATTCGCTGTTAAAATGCGCAATGCTCACGCAATATAGTTAAGGGAGTTAAGTGTATGCAGCGTACTGGCTTTAATAACGCCCGGGTCCGGCAGGCCAATAAGTCGATTTTTCTTTCCCATCTGTGGCGGGAAAAGCAGCTCAGTAAATCACAGCTCTCTCAACTCACCGGTCTCTCCATTCCGGCGGTGAGCAATATTCTGGCCGAGCTGCTTAGCGAGGGATTGATCGGTCACTCAACGGAACACTTGAGCAAACGGGGCGTGAACAGCGGCAGCTACCAGATCCCCGAGCACGGTGCCTGGACACTGTGCATGAATATCACCCCGACCAGCATTGAATATCAGCTTGCCGACGCCCGCCTGCTGGCAGTGGATGGCCATCAGCATTTGCCGGTCAACGCGCCCACTCCTCAGGCCCTGCTTGAGGCCATCGTTGAATGCTGGCGGCATATCCACCGCCGCTACCCGCAGCACAGCATCAATCTCGCCCTTGGCGTGCATGGACAGGTTGATCCGATTACCGGCGTTTCACAAACCATGCCCCAGGCACGCTGGAAAACACCGATCGAAATAAAGTATCTGCTTGAGGAGCGGCTTGGCGTGCAGGTTCGGGTGGATAACGACTGCGTGATGCTGGCGCTGGCGGAGAAGTGGCAGCATCAGGGTACACAGCAGGATTTTTGCGTGATCAACGTCGACTACGGTATCGGCTCGTCATTTGTGATTAACGATCATATTTATCGCGGCAGTCTGTACGGCAGCGGGCAGATTGGGCATACGATTGTCAATCCTGACGGCAACGCCTGCGACTGCGGAAGATACGGTTGCCTCGAAACCGTCGCCTCTCTCAGCGCGCTGAAAAAACAGGCCCGAATGTGGCTCAAAACGCAGCCTGAAGCAACGCTCGCCCCCGAGCAGTTAACCACGGCGTCGCTCATTGAGGCCTGGAAAGAGGGAGATGTGCAAATTCGCGCATGGGTTGATAACGCTGCCAACGCGATTGGCTTAAGCCTCTATAATTTCCTGAATATATTAAATATTAATCAAATCTGGCTTTACGGGCGCAGCTGCGCCTTCGGTGAGCAGTGGCTGGAAAGTATCGTCAAACAAACGGGTTTCAACCCCTTTGACCACCGGGATACGCCGCGAGCGCACGCCACCCAAATTGGCTTTGGCCAGCTGACACGCGCCCAGCAGCTGATGGGGATAGGTTATCTGTACGTTGAGGAGCAATTGCAGACGCTGGTTTAGTCATAAACGAACGTGGCGGAGCGCAAATTTGTGTATTACGTTTAAATCACACGTCTCTCATAACGAGCTGATTATGAACACACTCCGCTATTTTGATTTTGGCGCTTCCCGCTCTCTGTTGCTGCTTATCGCCCGCATCGCCGTGGTGATTCTGTTTATTCTTTTTGGCTACCCCAAACTGCTGGGCTTTGACGGTACGGTGCATTACATGGCCGCCTCCGGCGCGCCGATGCCGACCCTGGCGGCGATTATCGCCGTCATTATGGAAGTGCCTGCCGCGATTCTGATTGTGCTCGGCTTTTTCACCCGCCCGCTGGCGGTCATCTTTATTTTCTACACCCTGGGCACGGCGGTGATTGGCCATCACTACTGGGATATGACTGGCGATGCGGTATTGCCGAACATGATTAACTTCTGGAAAAACGTCAGCATCGCCGGCGCTTTCCTGCTGCTGGCAATAACCGGCCCCGGGGCGATCTCCCTCGACCGCCGCTAATCTCCAGACGCAAAAAAGGCCGCATACGCGGCCTTTTTGATGTCAACGCTAACGCTTACGCATATACCGGGAAGCGGGCGCAGATATCCAGCACTTTACCTTTCACGCGCTCAATGACCGCGTCGTCATTGATATTGTCCAGCACGTCACACATCCAGCCAGCCAGCTCTTTCGCTTCCGCTTCTTTGAAGCCACGGCGAGTGATTGCCGGAGAACCGATACGGATACCGGAGGTTACGAACGGGCTCTTCGGATCGTTCGGCACGCTGTTTTTGTTGACGGTGATGTTGGCGCGGCCCAGAGCGGCGTCAGCTTCTTTACCGGTCAGGTTTTTATCCACCAGGTCCAGCAGGAACAGGTGGTTCTCAGTACCGCCAGACACCACTTTGTAGCCGCGGTTCAGGAACACTTCCACCATCGCTTTAGCGTTTTTCGCAACCTGCTGCTGGTAAACTTTAAACTCTGGCTCCATCGCTTCTTTCAGCGCCACCGCTTTCGCCGCGATAACGTGCATCAGCGGGCCGCCCTGCGCGCTTGGGAATACCGCAGAGTTCAGTTTCTTATACAGCTCTTCGCTACCGCCTTTCGCCAGGATCAGGCCGCCGCGCGGACCCGCCAGGGTTTTGTGGGTGGTGGTGGTCACAACGTGAGCATGCGGAACCGGGTTCGGGTACACGCCAGCGGCAATCAGGCCTGCCACGTGCGCCATATCGACGAACAGGTAAGCGCCGATGCTGTCAGCGATTTCACGCATTTTCGCCCAGTCAACGATACCGGAGTAAGCGGAGAAACCACCGATGATCATCTTCGGTTTGTGTTCCTGAGCCTGCTTCGCCATGTCGTCGTAGTCAATTTTACCGGACTCATCGATACCGTAAGGGATGATGTTGTACAGTTTGCCGGAGAAGTTAACCGGGGAGCCGTGAGTCAGGTGGCCGCCCTGCGCCAGGTTCATCCCCAGCACGGTGTCGCCCGGCTGCAGCAGCGCGGTGTAGACGGCAAAGTTAGCCTGGGAGCCGGAGTGCGGCTGGACGTTAGCATAGTCAGCGCCGAACAGTTCTTTCGCGCGGTCGATTGCCAGCTGTTCAACCACGTCGACGTATTCACAGCCGCCGTAGTAACGCTTGCCCGGATACCCTTCAGCATATTTGTTGGTCAGCTGAGAGCCCTGCGCCTGCATAACGCGCGGACTGGTGTAGTTTTCGGAGGCGATCAGTTCGATGTGCTCTTCCTGACGTACTTTTTCCTGCTCCATAGCCTGCCACAGTTCGGCATCATAATCGGCAATGTTCATTTCACGCTTTAACATCCGCATCTCCTGACTCAGCTAACAATAAAATTTCGGCCTAAAAAGGCGGTCCGATTGGACAACGGCCCACAGTATAACCGAATCATTCTGTGATAACAGGTCTTGACAAAGGATTTTACGCAAACGATTGGCTCCGCATGACACAAGGCTTTGAGCAATAACGCCTCTCTCAGTATCAACGGATTTCTTTTCAGGTTTGTGATGCAAATTCTTCATGTTGTAACTGGATCGGGGGAATGTGTTAAAGAACCATTTACAACGCAGGGTTATTTCTTTAAGATGCATTTAAAATACATCATTAAGATAATACATAAGGAAGCACGCTATGCTTGACGCTCAAACCATCGCCACGGTAAAAGCCACCATTCCCCTGCTGGTAGAGACCGGCCCGAAATTAACCGCCCATTTCTACGATCGTATGTTCGCGCATAATCCGGAGCTCAAAGAGATCTTCAACATGAGCAACCAGCGCAACGGCGATCAGCGTGAAGCGTTATTCAACGCTATTGCCGCCTACGCCAGCAATATCGATAACCTGCCTGCCCTGCTGCCGGCGGTGGAAAAGATCGCCCAGAAACACACCAGCTTCCAGATCAAACCGGAGCAGTACAATATTGTTGGCAGCCATCTGCTGGCGACCCTCGATGAAATGTTCAGCCCGGGCCAGGAAGTGCTCGATGCCTGGGGTAAAGCCTACGGCGTGCTGGCGAACGTCTTTATCGGCCGTGAAGCCGAGATCTATCAGCAAAACGCCAGTAAAACCGGCGGCTGGGAAGGGACCCGCGCGTTCCGCATCGTGAAGAAAACCCCGCGCAGCCAGCTTATCACCAGCTTTGAGCTCGAACCGGTTGATGGCCAGCCGGTCGCCGATTACCAGCCTGGCCAGTACCTGGCCATCTGGCTGAAACCGGAAGGCTTCGAATATCAGGAAATCCGCCAGTACTCCCTGACCCGCAAAGCGGACGGCAAAGGCTACCGCATTGCGGTTAAACGCGAGGAAGGCGGTCAGGTTTCCAGCTGGCTGCATAACCATGCCAGCGAAGGCGATGTGGTCTATCTGGCCGCCCCGGCGGGAGATTTCTTCCTTAACGTTAAGTCACAGACGCCGGTCACTCTGCTCTCTGGCGGCGTCGGGCAAACGCCGATGCTGGCGATGCTGGATGCGCTGGCGAAGAGCGGTCATCAGGGTCAGGTGAACTGGTTCCATGCGGCGGAAAATGGCGACGTTCACGCCTTTGCCGATGAAGTGAAGGCGCTCGGCGCGGCGCTGCCGGCGTTTACCTCTCACGTCTGGTATCGCACCCCGACTGAGGCCGACCGTCAGGCTGGACGTTTTGATAGCGAAGGTTTGATGGATTTAGCAGCAGTGGCGGACAATATTCGCGACCCGCAGATGCAGTATTATCTCTGCGGCCCGGTAGCGTTTATGCAGTTTGCAGCGAAGCAGCTGGTCGAATTAGGGATCAACAAAGACAACATTCATTACGAATGCTTCGGCCCGCATAAGGTGCTGTAAGCCCCGACGCGCGGGGATTTGTAGGCCGGGTAAGCGCAGCGCCACCCGGCAATACTGCAGCGAGCGGCGAGCGTTAAATCGCCGCGTCGTCTTCTTCGCCGGTACGAATACGAATGACCCGCGCCACGTCGAAGACAAAGATTTTACCGTCGCCGATTTTACCGGTCTGTGCGGTACGGATGATGGTATCCACACAGGTATCGACGATATCGTCGGTCACCACAATTTCAATTTTTACTTTCGGCAGAAAATCGACCATATACTCGGCACCACGGTACAGTTCGGTGTGCCCTTTCTGGCGGCCAAAGCCTTTCACTTCCGTTACCGTCATCCCGGTGATGCCGACTTCGGCCAGCGCTTCACGCACGTCATCCAGTTTGAAAGGTTTAATAATCGCATCAATCTTTTTCATGGGGTTCCTGTCTTAATCGCGTAACCGGTTGCTTACCGTATCATAACTTGCGCTATAGTGCGGAGCTACTCTTTAAAGTCGTTGGCGTCGAGCTCATGGCGCGACAGCAGCTTATAGAATTCGGTGCGGTTGCGCCCTGCCATCCGCGCGGCGTGAGTGACGTTGCCCTTGGTAATTTGCAGCAGCTTGCGCAGGTAGTTCAGCTCAAACTGATTGCGCGCCTCCACGAAGGTCGGCAGCGCCGTGTTCTCGCCCTCCAGCGCTTGCTCAACCAGCGCGTCGCCGATCACTGGCGACGAAGTCAGGGCCACGCACTGCTCGATCACGTTCACCAGCTGGCGCACGTTGCCCGGCCATTTGGCGGCCATCAGCCGCTTCATTGCATCGCTGGAAAATGCCCGCACGAACGGCTTATGGCGATCGGCGGACTGACGGAGCAGATGGTTGGCCAACAGCGGAATATCTTCCGTGCGTTCGGAGAGCGGCGGTATTTTCAGGTTCACTACGTTGAGGCGGTAGAACAGGTCTTCACGAAACTCGCCGCGGGCCATCGCCTTCGGCAGGTCGCGGTGGGTGGCGGAGATAATCCGCACGTTGATTTCGATATCGCGGTTGCTGCCCAGCGGGCGCACCTTGCGCTCCTGCAGGACGCGCAGCAGCTTCACCTGCAACGCAACCGGCATATCACCGATCTCGTCGAGAAACAGCGTACCACCCTCAGCGGCCTGGAATAATCCTTCACGGTTACTGACCGCGCCGGTAAAAGCGCCCCGCGCATGGCCAAACAGTTCGGATTCGAGCAGCTGTTCCGGCAGCGCGCCGCAGTTGATCGCCACGAACGGCTTATCATGACGCGGGCTGGCGTTGTGGATCGCCTGGGCGACGATCTCCTTCCCGGTCCCGCTCTGGCCATTAATCAGTACGCTGACATCCGATTGCGCCACCATCCCGGCCTGCTCAAGCAGGCGCAGCATCAGCGGGCTGCGGGTTACAATCGCCTGGCGCCAGGCTTCGTCGGTGGCCGGCGAGCGCTGCTCCAACGCCTCATCAATGGCTTTATATAAGGCATCTTTATCGACCGGCTTGGTCAGGAAGCTGAACACCCCCTGCTGGGTAGCCGCCACGGCGTCGGGAATCGAACCGTGAGCGGTGAGAATGATCACCGGCATGCCGGGGTGGCCCTTCTGGATCTCGCTAAACAGCTGCAGGCCGTCCATTTCATCCATCCGCAGATCGCTAATCACCAGATCCACTTTCTCACGCCCCAGCACGCGCAGCGCTTCCGGCCCGCTCTCGGCGGTGACCACGCTGTAGCCTTCGCTGACCAGGCGCATGCCCAGTAGCTTCAACAGTCCCGGATCGTCATCCACCAGCAGTAAACGCGCCGGTTTACGGATCGTCATGGATCACCTCCGGCACTTTTTCGCTGCCGAAATTGCCGCCCGGCTTGCGGCTGGAGAGCTGGCGTTCGATATCCGTCAGGTTCTCCAGCTTGCGGGTGGTCAGCTCCAGCTGCTCGCGCAGCGCCAGCTCCTGCTGACGCAGTGTCTCCAGTTCGCTGTCGCTGGACTGCTGAAGCTTCGCGTAACGGGCACGCTCTTCCACCAGCTGCAGCTGACGGGTCTGGCCGTCGCGCCAGAGCTGATACAGCGGGCGGACCTGAACGGCGATTTGCGGGCTGAAGGTATCGAGACGCGCCACCAGGTCGCGGCGCTCCTCAGGGGTAATTTTAGCATCAGCAAGCAGGATGCCGCGACGAAACGCGTCCTGCCAGCTGTCGTCGGTATGGCGTTTCGCCTCCGCCCGCGCCTGCGCCGGCGCGAGGCGATCGGCACAGTCAATGCCCCGCAGCCAGTAGAGGGGATTTTTGTCGCTGGCATCGCTGCTGTGCGCCCAGATATCCGCGCAGTCTACCGCGACAAAATCGGCCACCTGATGCTGCGCCTGCCCGGGGGCGGCGGTACCTTCCGCGGTATGCGGTGAAAAGCCGGCGGAACACCCCGCCAGCGTAAGACAAGCAATGCCTGAAAGCAGCCATCCGCTGAGGGAACGGCGCCAGGCCAGGAATTGGGACATAGTTCCCCGATATCGATTCATAAGTTGGATTATTCCGGCGCTGAGGGAAGCGTAATGCGAAAACAGACCTGCCCGGCGGGCGCATCAACTAAGCTGAGCTCCCCTTGCATCTGCCGGACGCAGTCGCGGGCGATACTCAACCCCAGTCCACTGCCCTTAACGGCCCCTTTACGCTGGTGACTCCCCTGGTAAAAAGGCTCGAATATCATGTTTTTTTCCGCGGCCGGGATCGGTTCGCCGCTGTTGGCGACATCAATACGCACCTGCTCTCCGTACCGGTAGCTATGGATACGGATGTTACCGGATTCAGCGCCATAGTGCACCGCATTGGAGTAGAGATTATCCATTACGCTTATCAATAGCGCAGGCTCTGCCAGGCAACGCCGCGCCTGCAGCGTCAGTTCGGTATGCATCAGTTTAGCCCGCGCGGGCAGGCTGTGCGCCGCCACGACGTTTTCCACCAGGTCCACCAGGTCCACCGCTTCGCGAGCCACCGGGCCGTCGGCCTGTTTTCGGTTATAGTCCAGCAGCTGTTCAATCAGCTTTTGCAGGTTACGGCTACTGCTGTCGAGGATCTCGACAATCTCCTGCTGCTCAGGGGTCAGGGGCCCCGCGACCCGGTCGGCCAACAGCTCGGTACCTTCACGCATACTGGCCAACGGGGTTTTCAGCTCATGCGACAGATGGCGAAGAAATTGATGCCGCTGCGACTCCAGCCACGCCAGGCGCTCGCTGAGCCAGATGATGCGCTTGCCCACCGATCGCAGCTCGCGCGGGCCGGTAAACAATGCGGCGTCGTCCAGCGACTTCCCTGCCCCCAGCTGATTGATCATTCTTTCGATGCCTTTCACCGGGCCGATAATCATGCGGGTGAAGAGTAGCACCAGCGCCAGGCTCAGCAGAAACAGCACCAGCGCCTGCCAGCCAAAAAACTGGCCGCGTTCGGCTATCTCCTGCTGCAGCTGTTGGCCACGAGAATAGACGACCGCCCGGGTCGCCTGCACCATATCGCTGTTATTACTGGCGAAAACTTCCAGTCTGGCGGCTGCCTGGGCATCGGGTCCGCTATTTTTACACTGCAGCTGCGCCAGATCGCTGACATCCTGACGCAGCGCCTGCCAGAGCTTCTCGTCCGGCAGCACGCCGGCGTGGGCGTCCAGCATCTGGCTGTAGCGCTGCCGCTGGTTTTGATAGACGCGCGCCAGCGTCGGATCGTCCAGCACGCAGTACTGGCGATAGCTGCGCTCCATCTCCAGTGCGGCATTGATCATCGCCTCGCTGCGTCGGGCGTCGACCAGGGTGGTACGGTTAATATGCGCCGCCTGGGCGCTAAGGGCGTTCAGGCTCTGCCAGGCCTGCCAGGCCAGCACCAGCAATGGCAGCAGGATCAGCACAAAAGAGAGCGTCACCAGCTGACGCAGCGAACGGGGGAAAAGAGAGAGTCGCTTCAAGGATGTTGTCTCAATCATTAGCTCTGGTCGATGCTAACTGAGGAGCGCGCCGGAGAAAAGCGCTACCGCTGGTTACTGCGCCGCAGAAACAACAAAGCCAGGCGCCAGGCCTGGCTTTGTTCAGGAATGAGGCGGTGCCTTACTCGACGTTTCGCCCGATGTCTGATAAAGCCAGGCTGTTATCAGGAGTTGGACGGCAGGCACCTGTTTGTGCGTCATTCGAAGTTTATGTAGCGCGTCCCGAAGGGGCTGACATAAGAAGGTGAATGAGCCACTGGTTAATATTATGCATGAACTATGCCAGCTCTCAAAACATTTTATTAACATACTGATATATATGACATTAACCGCAAGAACAGTCGAACTACCTCTGTTTATTTTTCACCCGCGTTGTCGCTATTTAGCGACACCAAATAGGCTACCGATTACTCATCATTTAAATCAATGACTTAAGTGTCGCCTATTGACGACACTGCAATATCGCAGTTGTCGGCAATTCCCGACACCCTGGCGTGCCGACCATCACAGATAAAAAAAAGCCCCCTGTCAGGCAGGGGGCTGATACGTTCGCGTGAAGCGCGGCGGGAAGATTAACCCAGCTGTTTACGCGCGTTACGGAAGATACGCATCCACGGGCTATCCTCGCCCCAGTTCTCCGGGTGCCAGGAGTTGCTTACGGTGCGGAAGACGCGTTCCGGGTGAGGCATCATGATGGTCGCGCGCCCGCTTTCGCTGGTCACCGCGGTGATACCGTTCGGGGAACCGTTCGGGTTCGCCGGATAGGTTTCGGTCACTTTGCCGAAGTTATCCACGAAGCGCAGCGCCACCAGACCTTTGCTCTCAAGCTGAGCCAGATGCGCGCTGTCGCGCACTTCCACCTGACCTTCGCCGTGGGAGACCGCAATCGGCATCCGTGAGCCAACCATGCCTTCCAGCAGCAGGGATGGGCTTTGCGTCACTTCCACCAGGCTAAAGCGCGCTTCAAAGCGGTCAGACTGGTTGCGCACAAAGCGCGGCCACAGGTCGCTGCCCGGGATCAGCTCGCGCAGGTTGGACATCATCTGACAGCCGTTGCACACGCCGAGCGCCAGCGTCTGCGGACGATGGAAGAAGGTCGCGAACTCATCGCGCACGCGCTCGTTGAACAGAATCGACTTCGCCCAGCCCTCGCCCGCGCCCAACACGTCGCCGTAGGAGAAGCCGCCGCAGGCTACCAGGGCATGGAAATCGCCCAGACCGGTCCGGCCGGCCAGCAGGTCGCTCATATGCACGTCGATGGCGTCAAAGCCGGCACGATGGAAGGCGGCCGCCATTTCAACGTGGGAGTTCACCCCCTGCTCGCGCAGGACGGCCACTTTCGGCCGCGCGCCGGTGGCAATGTACGGGGCGGCGACGTCGTCGTTAATATCAAACGAGAGCTTCACATTGAGGCCCGGGTCGGCATCATTGGCTTTCGCCTCATGCTCCTGATCGGCGCAGGCCGGGTTGTCGCGCAGACGCTGCATCTGCCAGGTGGTTTCCGCCCACCACATGCGCAGCGTGGTGCGGCTTTCGCTGAACACCGTCTGACCGCCGGCGGTCAGCACGAAGCGATCGCCCTCAACCGCTTTACCGAGGTAATGCACGCAGTCCGCCAGGCCGTTAACCGCCAGAATGGCTTCCACCGCCTCACGGTCTGCGGCGCGGACCTGAATCACCGCCCCCAGCTCTTCGTTGAACAGCGCGGCCAGATGGTCGTCGCCCAGCGCGGCGATATCCGCTTCCACGCCGCAGTGGCCGGTAAAGGCCATTTCCGCCAGCGTGACCAGCAGACCGCCGTCGGAGCGGTCGTGGTAGGCCAGCAGTTTACGCTGCGCCACCAGGGCCTGCATCGCATTCCAGAAGCCTTTCAGTTGCGCGACATCGCGCACGTCAGCCGGCTTGTCGCCGAGCTGGCGATAGACCTGCGCCAGCGCCGTCGCGCCCAGCGCGTTGTGCCCTTTACCGAGGTCGATCAGCAGCAGGGCGTTATCTTCCGTCGAAAGCTGCGGCGTGACGGTATGACGGACATCTTCGACACGGGCGAAGGCAGAGATGACCAGCGACAGCGGAGAGGTCATCTCGCGCTGCTCGCTGCCTTCCTGCCAGCGGGTTTTCATCGACATCGAGTCTTTACCGACCGGAATGGTCAGGCCCAGCGCCGGGCACAGCTCTTCGCCCACCGCTTTCACCGCCTCATACAGGCCAGCGTCTTCACCCGGGTGGCCGGCGGCGGCCATCCAGTTAGCCGACAGCTTCACGCGGTTCAGCTCGCCAATCTGCGTGGCGGCGATGTTGGTCAGCGCTTCGCCGACCGCCAGACGGCCAGAGGCCGCGAAGTCCAGCAGGGCGACCGGGGCGCGCTCGCCCATCGCCATCGCTTCGCCATAGTAGCTGTCGAGGCTGGCGGTGGTCACCGCGCAGTTGGCCACCGGGATCTGCCACGGGCCAACCATCTGGTCGCGGGCGACCATACCGGTCACGGTGCGGTCGCCGATGGTGACGAGGAAGGTTTTCTCGGCCACCGTCGGCAGATGCAGAACGCGGTTAACCGCATCGGCAAGGATAATCGGTTGGCGATCCAGCGCGCTACCCTGAGCTTTCAGAGTCTGCACGTCGCGGGTCATTTTCGGCGTTTTGCCGAGCAGGACGTCCAGCGGCAAGTCGATCGGCTGATCGTTAAAGTGGCTGTCGCTCAGGCTCAGATGCTGCTCAGCGGTAGCTTCGCCGATAACGGCATAAGGCGCGCGCTCGCGGCGGCACAGTTCGTCGAACAGCGGCAGCTGCTCCGGGGCGACCGCCAGAACATAACGCTCCTGCGATTCGTTACACCAGATCTCCAGCGGGCTCATCCCTGGCTCATCGCTGAGAATATCGCGCAGCTGGAATTTACCGCCGCGGCCGCCGTCGCTCACCAGCTCCGGCATGGCGTTGGAGAGACCGCCCGCGCCAACGTCGTGGATAAAGAGGATCGGGTTGGCGTCGCCCAGCTGCCAGCAGCGGTCGATCACTTCCTGACAGCGGCGCTCCATTTCCGGATTGTCACGCTGTACGGAGGCGAAATCGAGATCGGCATCGGACTGGCCGGAGGCCATAGAAGACGCCGCGCCGCCGCCGAGGCCGATGTTCATCGCCGGGCCGCCCAGCACGATCAGCTTCGCGCCGACGGTAATCTCGCCCTTCTGCACGTGCTCACCGCGGATGTTGCCGATACCGCCGGCCAGCATGATCGGTTTGTGGTAGCCACGCAGCTCTTCGCCATTGTGGCTGGTGACTTTCTCTTCATAGGTGCGGAAGTAGCCGTTCAGCGCCGGACGACCAAATTCGTTGTTAAACGCCGCGCCGCCCAGCGGGCCTTCGGTCATGATGTCCAGGGCGGTGACAATGCGATCCGGTTTACCGAAATCTTCTTCCCACGGCTGTTCGAAGCCCGGGATACGCAGGTTGGAAACCGAGAAGCCCACCAGGCCCGCTTTCGGCTTCGCGCCGCGGCCGGTGGCGCCTTCATCGCGGATTTCACCACCGGAGCCAGTTGCCGCGCCCGGCCATGGAGAGATGGCCGTCGGGTGGTTATGGGTTTCCACCTTCATCAGAATGTGCGCCGGCTCCTGATGGAAGTCGTAGCGCCCGGTCTGATGGTCGGCGAAATAGCGCCCGACTTCAGACCCTTCCATCACCGCGGCATTATCTTTATAGGCCGACAGCACGTAGTCCGGCGTTTTTTCAAAGGTGTTTTTGATCATTTTGAACAGCGACTTCGGCTGCTGTTCGCCGTCGATGATCCAGTCGGCGTTGAAAATCTTGTGGCGACAGTGCTCTGAGTTCGCCTGGGCGAACATATACAGCTCGATATCGTTCGGGTTGCGTCCCAGGCGGGTAAACGCATCCTGCAGGTAGTCAATTTCGTCGTCGGCCAGCGCCAGACCCAGACGGAGGTTGGCGTCAATCAGCGCCTGACGCCCTTCGCCCAGCAGGTCGACGCTGGTGACCGGCGTCGGCTGATGGTGAGCAAACAGCTTCTCGCCCGCTTCCAGCTCGTCGAAGACGCTCTCCATCATGCGGTCGTGCAGCTCCGCCGCCACCGCGGCCCACTGCGCTTCGGTCAGGGTTGAGGCTTCAACGTAATACGCCACGCCGCGCTCCAGACGCACAACCTGCGCCAGACCGCAGTTGTGAGCGATATCGGTAGCTTTAGAAGACCAGGGAGAGATGGTGCCAGGGCGAGGGGTCACGAGCAGTAATTTACCGGTCGGGGTATGGCTGCTTAAGCTCGGGCCATACTGAAGCAGTCGCGCCAGGCGCTCGCGATCGTCAGCGCTCAGCGGGGCGTTCAGATCGGCAAAATGAATATATTCGGCATATATGGCGCTTACCGGAAGGTTGGCCGCCTGAAATCGTGCCAGCAGTTTATTAATACGGAATGCCGACAGTGCAGGTGAACCACGCAAAATTTCCATCATAAGTCTCTCGTCTTCGAAGCTTTCAGGGTGAGCCAGGGGGGGAAACGGGCGTCATTATAGTGAATCCTGCGCCCCGACGAAACCGTTTGCGTAGAAATAAAATCATTGATGCTGTTTATCAATAAATGTGACGACCATCGCGAATAAGTTGCCAACTGGCGCATTATTAAGCAGAATGCCGCACATTCGACGACAACCTTGCGTTTTTTCCGGACATCGCCTGCTGAGGAACCTGAAGCTGCAGAAGATTAACTCTCTGAAAAAATTAAAGATTAATTATCTGCTGATCGGCATTGTCACCCTTTTGCTGGCGGCGGCCCTGTGGCCGTCGATCCCCTGGTCTGGTAAACCCGAGAACCGCGTGGCGGGCATTATCGCTCGCGGCGAGCTGCGCATCAGCACTATCAACTCGCCAATGACCTTCGCCACCATGAACAATAAAGCGTTCGGTCTGGATTATGAACTGGCGAAGCAGTTTGCCGACTACCTTGGCGTAACGCTTAAGATAACCGTCCGGCAAAACATCAGCCAGCTGTTTGACGACCTTGACGACGGTCAGGCCGATATGCTGGCCGCCGGACTGGTCTATAACCAGGAGCGAGTGAAAAACTATCAGGCCGGCCCCACCTACTATTCTGTTTCGCAACAGCTGGTCTACCGCGTCGGCAATACCCGGCCGCGCACCCTCGCGGCGCTGACCGCCGAGCAGCTCACTATCGCTCCGGGCCACGTGGCGATCAACGACCTGCAGACCTTAAAAGCCGAGAAATACCCGGATCTTGCCTGGCGCGTGGACGAAAAACGCGGTACCACGGCGCTGATGCAGGCGGTGATTGACGGTAAACTTGATTACACCATCGCCGACTCGGTGGCCGTCAGCCTGTTTCAGCGCGTCCATCCGGAGCTGGCGGTGGCCCTCGATATCACCGACGAACAGCCGGTCACCTGGTTTAGCGCCCGGGACGACGATAATTCGCTGTCGGCGGCAATGCTTGATTTCTTCAACAACATCAATGAAGACGGCACCCTGGCGCGCCTCGAGGAGAAGTACCTCGGCCACGGCAACGATTTCGATTATGTCGATACCCGCACCTTCCTGCGCGCGGTGGAAAATATTCTTCCGGAGGTGCAGCCGCTGTTTGAAAAATACGCCCGCGAGATTGACTGGCGCCTGCTGGCCGCCATCGCCTGGCAGGAATCCCACTGGGATCCGCAGGCCACCTCCCCCACCGGCGTGCGCGGTATGATGATGCTCACACGCAATACGGCGCAAAGCCTGGGTCTAACCGACCGCACCGATGCGGCGCAGAGTATCGACGGCGGCATGCGCTACCTGCAGGATATGATGGATAAAGTGCCGGATTCGATCCCGAAAGATGAACGCATCTGGTTTGCGCTGGCCGCTTATAATATGGGCTATGCCCATATGCTGGACGCCATGGCGCTCACCCGCAAACAGAAAGGCAATCCTAACAGCTGGGCGGACGTTAAGCTGCGTTTACCCTTGCTGAGCCAGAAACCCTATTACAGCAAACTAAAATACGGCTATGCCCGCGGCCATGAGGCCTACGCCTATGTGGAAAACATCCGCAAATATCAGATAAGCCTTGTCGGCTATTTGTCAGAGAAGGAGCGCCAGCAGCAGCAAACGCTGGCCCTGGCGGAGGATTACCCGGCCGTGCTCCCCAATGAGCTCGAACAGCCGCAGGAGACCACCCTGCCCTTTTTCAAGTTTCGCGCCGATAAGCAGATGGATAATGCCCGGATGAAACTCCCCGGCCAGCTGTATTAACTTTCCCCGGTCTGCTCCCGGGCTTTCTTCAGCGCTTTTTTCTCTTCCCGCCGCCAGCGAAAGAAGTCGCTCAGCATGGCAGAGCAGGACTCTGCCAGCACGCCTTCGCTAATCTCAACCCGATGGTTCATTCCCGGGTGGTGCAGAACATCCATCAGCGAGCCGGCGGCGCCGGTCTTGGCATCCCTGGCGCCAAACACCAGGCGGGCGATACGGCTGTGCACCATCGCGCCCGCGCACATGACGCAGGGCTCGAGGGTCACGTACAGCGTGGCGTCGATCAGGCGGTAGTTTTGCAGCACCAGTCCGCCCTGGCGTAAGGCCATGATCTCCGCATGGGCGGTGGGGTCGTGACGGCCTATCGGCCGGTTCCAGCCCTCGCCAATGACCTGATTGTTATGCACCAGCACCGCGCCCACCGGCACCTCGCCCTCTTCCCAGGCGCGTTTCGCCAGCGTCAGGGCATGACGCATCCAGTATTCATCATTGAGTTCGAGGTCAGACACAGCGGCCACTCCAGCAGAAAAAGCGGGGCGCATTATACATGGGCGCTATCAATTACACACTATTACTCCAACTGCTGAAGCTCTCCCTGAGGGGTTACCCGCCAGCGATGCTGGCAAAAGCCGAGCAATGGATTATCCTGCTCACTATCGCTATAGCCGCTATACAGCCGCAGCGGGGCGCCAATCTTTTTCTCCAGCTGTACCACCTTTTCATGCCCCAGGCAGCGCAGGGTCAATACCCAGCCGCCCCAGCGGCGCGCGGTGCGGCTGGCTATCAGATTCACCCGCGGCAACCAGAGGGTATCGCGATAGACCTGCTCCACCAGCGACTGCGGCGAGCCGGTGATCAACCAGACGTCGGCATCGGTGCTGGTCAGGTAGGCGGTAAGCCGCGCATGAACTACCGGAAACGCCGTCACATGATGGCGAAACCAGCCGACAAACTCCGCTTCCAGCCGCTTCAGCACCGCCTCGCGGCGGCCAAAGGTTGTCGCCCACAGCAGGAGGCTCATCGGCCAGCGCGCCGCCCGTCCGCTCACTGCCAGTCCGGCAAGGATCACCGGCCCCATCGGCACCACCAGCAACAGGTTCAGCGGCAAATGGCGCAGCAGATAGCGCAGAAAACTGCCGAACATATCCTGTTGGTGTAAGGTTCCGTCCAGATCGAAAAACACCACTCTCCGTTCAGTGTGCTGCAAACTGCCTCCTTTATCTCAGAACTCGCTTCTCGTTAGGGTAAGCTTAACAGCCTGACGCCATGTCGAGGGAAAACATCCCCTGCCGTTAAGAAAGAATTAAAGTAGCAGGCGAAGGAAAAATTGTGGCTTAAGAATTTTTAATTCATGGTATACCCCTTATAATCGAATAAAAATTCTGTCAGTCACGAGCCGGACGGCTCCAGCGGAGCTCCAATGAACTGTTTAACGCGTATTCGTCAGCGCTATCCCACCCTGGCGGCGAGCGACAAAAAGTTGGCCGATTATATTCTGAGCCAGCCCGATGAGACCCGGCACCTCAGCTCGCAGCAGCTGGCAGCGGAAGCCGGTGTGAGTCAGTCCAGCGTGGTTAAATTTGCCCAGAAGCTGGGATTCAAAGGCTTTCCGGCGCTGAAGCTGGCCCTTAGTGAAGCGCTGGCGAGTAGCCCGGATCCGCACTCCGTCCCGGTGCATAACCACATTCGCGGTGACGATCCGCTGCGTCTGGTCGGCGAGAAACTCATTAAAGACAATGTCGCCGCCATGCATGCCTCGCTGGACGTCAACACTGAAGAGACGCTACGGGAAGCCGTCACGCTGCTGCGCAACGCCCGGCGAGTGATCGTCACCGGGATTGGCGCCTCCGGCCTGGTGGCGCGTAACTTTAGCTGGAAGCTGATGAAGATCGGCATCAACGCTGTTTCTGAGCAGGATATGCATGCCCTGCTGGCGACGGTGCAGGCCATGTCCAGCGACGATCTTCTGCTGGCGATCTCTTACTCCGGCGAGCGCCGGGAGATCAATATGGCGGCCGGTGAAGCGCTGCGCGTCGGCTGTAAGATCCTGGCGATCACCGGGTTTAGCCCGAACGCCCTGCAACAGCAGGCGACCCACTGCCTGTATACTATCGCCGAAGAGCAGGCGACGCGCAGCGCGGCCATCTCCTCCACCAGCGCGCAAATGATGCTCACCGATCTGCTGTTTATGGGGCTGGTGCAGCAGGATCTGGAGCGGGCGCCGGAGCGCATTCGCCATAGCGAAGCGCTGGTGAAAAAGCTGGTCTGAGCAGAAAATGGGCGTATAATGCCCGCCCTGTTTGTGTTGTTTCTGAGACTTTCCTGATGGCGCTGTTAATTACCAAAAAATGCATCAACTGCGATATGTGCGAGCCGGAGTGCCCGAATGAGGCCATTTCGATGGGTGAGAGCATTTATGAGATTAACAGCGACCGCTGCACCGAGTGCGTGGGTCATTACGACACGCCAACCTGCCAGAAAGTGTGCCCGATCCCGAATACGATCCTGAAAGATCCGGCACACGTCGAGAGTGAAGAACAGCTGTGGGATAAATTCGTGCTGATGCACCACGCGGATAAAATTTAACCGCCCTCCTGGCTAGCTTTCGACAATCACCGTGGCGCAGGCGTAGTGGCGTTCATCAGCGAGAGTAACGTGAATAGCGCTTACTCCCATGCGTTCAGCTAAAAGGTTTGCTTCACCCCATAGCCGCAGCTTCGGCTTGCCCAGCTCGTCGTTGTAAACCTCGAACTGGTTAAACGCCAGCCCGTTACGGATCCCGGTTCCCAGCGCTTTCGCCGCCGCTTCCTTGACCGCAAAGCGTTTCGCCAGGAAACGCACCGGCTGCTGGTGCTGCTCCCAGATGCTCCATTCATGGTCGCTCAGCACCCGGCGGGCAAGGCGATCGCCGCTGCGGGCGATCACCGCTTCGATGCGGGCGATCTCGACGATGTCGGTACCCAACCCGAGAATGGCCATTAGCCGCGCGCTTCCAGCATCAGACGCTTCATTTCCGCCACCGCCTCCTTCAGGCCGCTCATCACCGCACGGCCAATAATCGCGTGACCGATATTCAGCTCATGCATTTCCGGCAGCGCAGCAATCGCTTTCACGTTGTGGTAGGTCAGACCGTGGCCGGCATTCACCTTCAGGCCGAGGCTGGCGGCGTAGGTGGCCGCTTTGGCAATACGTTCCAGCTCCCTGGCCTGCTCGGCGTCGGTTTTGGCATCGGCATAGCAGCCGGTGTGGATTTCGATATAGGGCGCGCCAACGTCTGCCGCCGCTTTGATCTGCGCTTCATCCGCATCGATAAACAGGGAGACCAGGATGCCGGCATCCGCCAGGCGTTGACAGGCATCGCGCATCTTGTCGCGCTGGCCGGCGACGTCCAGCCCGCCTTCGGTGGTCACTTCCTGACGCTTCTCCGGCACCAGGCAGCAGAAGTGCGGTTTGGTTTCGCAGGCGATCGTCAGCATCTCTTCGGTGACTGCCATTTCAAGATTCATGCGGGTGTGCAGCGTCTGGCGCAGGATACGCACATCGCGATCGGTGATATGGCGACGGTCTTCGCGCAGATGCACGGTAATGCCGTCGGCGCCGGCCTGTTCGGCAATGAAAGCCGCCTGAACCGGATCCGGGTAAGCGGTGCCGCGGGCGTTACGCAAGGTCGCGATATGGTCAATATTGACCCCTAACAATAATTCAGCCATGACAATCCTCGTTAATCATTATTCGTATTATCGGCTCGCGCCTTTCGCGCGGGCATAAACTGGCGAAACAACTCCCGGCTCTTGAGCGGTTTGCCGCCGAGATAGGGCTTCAGGGCGATACGGGTAAAGCGCTTCGCGGCGCGCAGCGTATCAACATCAGGAAACTCGCGACTCGCCAATGCTTTCAAATGGTGCCCGGTAAACGTGTTGTTATCAATCACCAGGCTGGCAATAAAGCCTTTTTCTTCACGATAGCGGTAGGTCATGGTGTCGTCTACCGGCTCGCCGCTCCCGGCGCAGTGGAGAAAATCCACGCCATAGCCCAGGTGCCCGAGCAGCGCCAGCTCAAAACGCCGCAGCGCGGGCTCCGGCGAGCCGCTGGCCCCGGCGAGCGCCTGAATGCAGTGCAGGTAGTCGAAAAAGAGTTCGGAGAAGCGTGTTTCGTGCTCCAGCACGCGGGAGATAAGCTCGTTAACGTAGAGACCGCTGTAGAGGGTGATGCCGCTGAGCGGCAGCGCCAGCGAAACGGCTTCCGCGCTGCGCAGGGTTTTGACTTCGCCGCGCCCGCCGAAGCGAACCAACAAGGGGGTAAAGGGCTGTAAAGCGCCTTTGAGATTAGAGCGTTTGGAGCGTGCGCCCTTGGCAACCAGGCGCACACGACCGGATTCTTCCGTGAAGACGTCCAGCATCAGGCTGGTTTCGCTCCACGGACGGCTATGCAGGACAAAGGCGCGCTGCCATCCATCCACGTTGCGTTAACTCAGAGGTCGTCAACGTAACCGAGACTGCGCAGGGCGCGCTCGTCATCGGCCCAGCCGGATTTCACTTTCACCCACAGCTCGAGGTGCACCGGCGCTTCAAACATCTCCTGCATGTCCTTACGCGCTTCGATACCGATGGTTTTAATTTTGGCGCCTTTGTTGCCAATCACCATCTTTTTCTGCCCTTCGCGCTCGACGAGGATCAGGCCGTTGATATCGTAACCGCCGCGCTCGTTGCTGACGAAACGTTCGATTTCCACGGTGACGGAGTACGGCAGCTCAGCGCCGAGGAAACGCATCAGTTTTTCACGGATGATTTCGGAGGCCATAAAGCGTTGTGAGCGATCGGTAATATAATCTTCCGGGAAGTGATGGATCGCTTCCGGCAGATGCTTACGCACGATCGCCGCGATGGTATCAACGTTGGTGCCGGTTTCCGCTGAGATCGGTACGATATCGAGGAAATTCATCTGGCTGGCGAGGAACTGCAGGTGCGGTAACAGATCCGCTTTTTCCTGCACGTTATCCACCTTGTTGACCGCGAGGATCACCGGCGCTTTCGCGTCGCGCAGCTTGTTGAGCACCATCTCGTCGTCCTGCGTCCAGCGAGTGCCTTCCACCACGAAGATGACCAGTTCCACGTCGCCAATCGAACTGCTGGCCGCTTTGTTCATTAAGCGGTTAATGGCACGCTTCTCTTCCATATGCAGGCCCGGAGTATCAACGTAAATCGCCTGATACGGCCCTTCGGTATGGATACCGACGATGCGGTGACGGGTGGTCTGCGCTTTACGGGAGGTGATCGAGATCTTCTGCCCAAGCAGCTTATTCAACAGCGTGGATTTGCCAACGTTTGGACGACCCACGATGGCGACAAACCCACAATAACTTTTTTCTTCGCTCATTCCAGCTCCAGCTTTTTCAGCGCCTGTTCGGCGGCAGCCTGCTCCGCCTTACGACGGCTGGAACCTGTGCCAACCACCGGTTCACTCAGGCCACTGACCTGGCAGTGGATAGTAAATTCCTGATCGTGCGCTTCGCCGCGAACCTGGACCACCAGGTAAGACGGCAGCGGCAGATGACGTCCCTGCAGATACTCCTGCAGACGCGTCTTCGGATCCTTTTGCTTATCGCCCGGACTGATTTCGTCCAGACGGGTCTGGTACCAGGAGAGGATTAAGCGTTCAACGTTCTGAATATCGCTGTCGAGGAAAACCCCGCCAATTAACGCTTCAACGGTATCCGCGAGAATCGATTCGCGACGGAAACCGCCGCTTTTCAGCTCTCCCGGCCCGAGGCGCAGACACTCGCCCAGCTCAAACTCGCGGGCGATCTCCGCCAGCGTGTTGCCGCGCACCAGCGTCGCGCGCATACGGCTCATATCGCCTTCATCGACACGAGGAAAGCGATGATACAGCGCATTCGCGATCACGAAACTTAAAATGGAGTCACCTAAAAATTCCAGGCGCTCATTATGTTTGCTGCTGGCACTGCGGTGAGTTAATGCCTGTTGCAACAGCTCCTGATGATGAAAAGTGTAGCCCAGCTTTCGTTGAAGCCGATTAATTACGATGGGGTTCATGCGTTACCAATAAATGAATGCGTCAAAGATGCAGCACACGAAACCGACCTGAGCATTCGCTTCAAACAGTAATTTGAAACAGACCAATACGCTTTCGTGTGCAGTGTCACCCGGCAGAGCGACAACCAAAAACTTCGGGGGGATATTCTATACGCAACGACACGGGATGTCGTTAGTTTGAATGGATTTAAATACTAAATAATTCACGCCGCTGCGATAACAGCAGCGACGTGAATTCAGCAGAGGAAATTAATGAATTCCACCAATGCGCGATAACCGCACGCCGGTCGGCCATTCACCTTCCTGCTTTTCAAAACTCATCCAGATAGCGGTTGCTTTTCCGACCAGGTTGGCTTCCGGCACAAAGCCCCAGTACCGGCTGTCGGCGCTGTTATCCCGGTTGTCGCCCATCATGAAGTACTGACCGGGCGGCACAATCCAGGTGGCCAGCGGCAGACCGGACTGATGGTAGTACATCCCAACCTGATCCTGGGCAATCGGCACCATCAGAATTCGGTGCGTCACGTCGCCCAACGTCTCCTGACGCTCGGTAAGACGAATGCCGTCGGCTTTGGTTTCGCCCTTCGGCAACTGCCAGAAACCGCTGCTCGCTTCGCCGCCGTTGCTGCGGGAGAAGGTCTGAACAAAATCGCTCGGCTCCACGTTGGAATAGGTCACCGGCAGCGCGTTGCCGCAGGCCTGTCCGGAACTGCAGCCCGGCTGAATAGTGACCTGTTTGGCAACCGGATCGTAGGTGACCTTATCACCCGGTAACCCCACCGCGCGCTTAATGTAGTCCAGACGCGGGTCTTCCGGATATTTAAACACCACGATGTCGCCGCGCTTCGGATGGCCGGTCTCGATCAGCGTTTTCTGATAGATAGGATCTTTAATGCCGTAGGCAAATTTCTCCACCAGAATAAAATCGCCGATGAGCAGCGTTGGCATCATCGAACCTGAAGGGATCTGGAAAGGCTCATAAATAAATGAACGTACCACCAGAACGATCGCCAGCACCGGGAAAACCGATGCGCCGGTTTCCAGCCAGCCCGGTTTCGGGCCGACTTTCTTCAGCGTCTTCTTGTCCAGTTGCTCGCCGGTCGCTGCCTGAGCAGCGGCCTGACGTTCACGACGTTTCGGTGCAAAAATGAACTTGTCCAGGCACCATAAAACGCCCGTCACCAGGGTTGCAATCACCAGGATCAGGGCAAACATGTTCGCCATGCCAACTCCTTAGGGTTATTTGCCGTCTTTACCAACGTGCAGAATGGCGAGGAACGCTTCCTGCGGCAGCTCAACGTTACCGACCTGCTTCATACGCTTCTTACCTTCTTTCTGCTTCTGCAGCAGCTTTTTCTTACGGCTGACGTCGCCGCCGTAGCATTTCGCCAGGACGTTTTTACGCAGCTGTTTCACCGTAGAGCGCGCGATAATGTGGTTACCGATGGCCGCCTGAATCGCGATATCGAACTGCTGACGCGGAATCAGATCTTTCATTTTTTCCACCAGCTCGCGGCCGCGATACGGCGCATTATCGTTGTGGGTGATCAGCGCCAGCGCATCGACGCGCTCACCGTTGATCAGCACATCGACGCGAACCATGTTCGACGCCTGGAAGCGTTTGAAGTTGTAGTCCAGCGACGCATAGCCGCGGGAGGTGGACTTCAGGCGGTCAAAGAAGTCGAGAACCACTTCCGCCATCGGAATTTCATAGGTCAGCGCCACCTGTTTACCGTGGTAAACCATGTTGGTCTGCACCCCACGCTTCTCGACACACAAGGTAATCACGTTGCCGAGGAACTCCTGCGGCAGCAGCATGTGACACTCGGCGATCGGCTCGCGCAGCTCCTGAATATTATTCAGCGGCGGCAGCTTGGACGGGCTGTCGACGTAGATAACTTCTTTGGAGGTGGTCTCTACTTCGTAGACTACCGTCGGCGCGGTGGTGATCAGGTCGAGATCGTATTCACGCTCCAGACGCTCCTGAATGATCTCCATGTGCAGCAGGCCGAGGAAGCCGCAGCGGAAGCCGAAGCCCAGCGCGGTAGAGCTTTCCGGCTCGTAGAACAGAGAGGCATCGTTAAGGCTCAGTTTGCCCAGCGCGTCGCGGAAAGCTTCATAATCATCGGAGCTCACCGGGAACAGGCCGGCATACACCTGCGGTTTCACCTTCTTAAAGCCAGGCAGCGCTTTGTCTGCCGGGTTGCGGGCGGCGGTCAGGGTATCGCCCACCGGCGCGCCGAGGATGTCTTTGATCGCGCAGACCAGCCAGCCTACCTCGCCGCATTTCAGCTCGGTACGGTCAACCTGTTTCGGGGTGAAGATGCCCAGACGATCAGCGTTATAGACCTGGCCGGTGCTCATGACCTTGATCTTGTCGCCCTTGCGCATGGTGCCGTTTTTAATCCGCACCAGCGACACCACGCCGAGGTAGTTATCGAACCAGGAGTCAATAATCAGCGCCTGCAGCGGCGCGTCCGGATCGCCTTCCGGCGGCGGGATATCGCGCACCAGACGCTCCAGCACATCGGTCACGCCGACGCCGGTTTTCGCTGAGCAGCGCACCGCGTCGTGGGCGTCGATCCCGACGATATCTTCAATCTCGTCCGCTACGCGCTCAGGGTCGGCCGCAGGCAGGTCGATCTTGTTGAGTACCGGAACCACTTCGAGATCCATCTCCATGGCGGTGTAGCAGTTGGCCAGGGTCTGGGCTTCTACCCCCTGCCCGGCGTCTACCACCAGCAGCGCGCCTTCGCACGCGGCAAGAGAACGGGAAACTTCATAAGAGAAGTCCACGTGGCCCGGGGTGTCGATAAAGTTCAGCTGGTAGGTCTCACCGTCGCTGGCCTTATAGTCCAGGGTGACGCTCTGCGCCTTGATGGTGATCCCGCGTTCGCGCTCAAGATCCATGGAGTCCAGAACCTGGGCTTCCATTTCACGATCAGAAAGGCCACCGCAAATCTGGATGATACGGTCAGACAGCGTCGACTTACCGTGGTCGATGTGAGCGATGATCGAAAAGTTACGTATATTCTTCATATTTAGAGTTAATTATGCCTTACGAGTATCATGAGGCCGCTGTACTGTGCCTGACGTTTTTTAATCCGAAAACGCCGCATTCTACACTACATCCGCGAAACCAGGAAATGCTGTTAGATCCAGCATACCCGCAGAAATTGTGGCGTTGTAACAGGAAAGGTAAATAAAGATAAGGGCCAGTGAAATCACTGGCCCATGTCGGAGGAAGGCGTATCAACACGCAGCAGATCCGGCGGCAGTGCGACGTTCAAAATCACCGGCTGCCAGGACTGACGTGCCGCCAGTCGCGGCGACAGACCGCGCGCCACCAGGAAGCCGCCGACGCCGCCCAGCAGCGCGCCGCAAAGTGACGCAATATCGCTGGCAAACAGCACCTGAAAAATAGACGCCATTACAAACAGCCCCGCCAGCGGCGCCATATACACCAGCATCGCTGAGCCCAGCAGGCTGCTTTCAGCGATCCCCAGCTCCACTTTTTGCCCCGCTGCCAACGGCTGCTCGCAGGGCACGCTAATGGTATGGCTGGTCTGCGGCCCCAGCTTGTTTAGCACCCGGCTACCACAGCCGGCACGGGAGGCGCAGCTGCTGCAGGAGGCTTTAACGTCGCAGTGCACCTGCGCCACGCCGTTATGCCAGGAAACCACGGTAGCCCACTCTTTAATCATTGTACTGCCTTGAATTTAATACTGTCAGAGATACGCTTCGCCGTCTGCGGCGGCAGCTCGCCCACTACTGTTATCTCCGCGTTATCGCGCACCGTCGTGCTGACGGTGCGTCGGCCGGTGCGCAACAGCTGGTCGCTGCTGGCCGCCGTGGCGCGGTTGATATTGATCGAGAAGCTGAACAAGCCGTCGGAATAGAGACGTGATTCTACCGGACCGTCAAAGGTGGGAAGACGGCGCTGGCTGCTGGAAACCTCAGTCACGCCCTGCGGGAGCCACGTCGGCGCCCAGTTGAAGTTGGCTTTGTCGCCTCCTTCAGGCACCGACAGCTGCGGCGGCAAATTCGCTTTTGCCAGCGTCTCCATGCTGGCGCTGACGTTATCGCCAACATTGAAGGAGACAACCCGGAACTGCTCCAGCGTTTCCCCGTCGCGGTCGAGCAAATCGACGCGTAGCGGCAGCTTAGTTTCAGCATCCAGCCAGGCGATAAAGCTGTAGCGCGTGCCGTCGCGAGCCACGACGCGGATCACGTCGCAGAGGCGGTCAGCGATACGGGTACGGCCCACGGAGATAAAATCATACGCCGCGGAGAGGCGTTTGAAATCGCTATATACCAGCGATGGCAGCGAATCGACGATATAGTCGCCGTTCAGGGTGAACGGATCGAGACCGGGTTCAAAATAGCTGATTTCCGTGCCGCGCAGGACCACTTCCCGGCGCGGACCGTCCAGCTGCAGCAACTGCGCCAGCGGTTGGTTGTTCAGTCGCGCGTGACGATAGCGCAGCGACTCAACGCCTTGTTTGCTGATGCTAACAAAAGACAGCTCATAATTGAGAGACTGGCTGGCCAGGTTCATCTGCTGCAACAACGCCCCGGACGATGTATCAGCCGAGGCGTTGACAGAGAACAACAGGCTGCCTGCCATGAGCGACATGGCACACCAAAGTTGCTTCATTACTGCGATTGCGTTCCTAAAGTTTGATAGCCCGGTACCTGGACTGCGGCCTGCTGAGTCTGGGCCTGGCCAAACTGAAGCTGCTCAGCGTGCAGGCGGCGCTGCAGTTCGTAGTCCTGCAGCATGGCGTTAATTCGGCGGCGCTGTTCCTGGACCTGCGCCTGCTGGCCGCTTCCCGCTGACGCGTCAGCCGGCACGCCAAGACTTACCGGGCTTGCTTTACCCATCATGGGCAGCGTATTGAACACCGGCGCTTCTGGCTGCTGAGCGGAATCAGACTGACCATTATAGTGCTGGACGCCGACGATAACCGCAAGCGATACACAGGCGGCAACGCCCATTTGAGTCAGGGAGCTGGCCCACGGACGCACCTTGTTCCAGAACGGCATCTGCCGCCACTGATGCGGTGCGGGCTGAGATTCAGGAATAAGCGGAGCCGTCTGACGAACGGGCTCATTTTCAATGGCGGCCATCACCCGGGCGGAGATATCAAATTGCAGCACCTCAGCGGTATCGCCACGCAGCGTATCGCGGATAAGGTGATAACTCTCCCAGGTTTTTTGCATCTCAGAAGAACGACTCAGCTCGTTGAGCAGTTCGTTATCCAGCGTTTCACCATCCATTAAAGCCGAAAGTTTTTCTTTCTGCATGCCTGATACCCTTTTCCAGTATTCCGCTATCGTCAACGCCTGATAAGCGGTTGAACTTTATTATCAATAGCTTCTCGCGCCCGGAAGATACGCGAACGCACCGTCCCAACCGGACAATCCATGATAGCGGCTATCTCTTCATAGCTCAGGCCATCCAGCTCCCGTAACGTAATTGCCATGCGTAAATCTTCCGGGAGCGATTCAATGGTACGAAAAACTATTTGTCTCAGTTCTTCTGACAACATTAAGTTCTCAGGGTTCGAAATTTCTTTCAACGCCCCGCCGCTTTCGAAGTTTTCCGCCTCGTTGGCGTCAACATCGCTGGACGGCGGACGGCGCCCCTGAGCAACCAGATAATTCTTCGCCGTGTTGACGGCGATACGGTATAACCAGGTGTAAAAAGCGCTATCTCCCCGGAAAGAGTCCAGCGCACGCCATGCCTTAACGAACGATTCCTGAACAACGTCAGCGATATCGCCCGGCGGTACATAGCGGGAAACCAGGCTCGCGACCTTATGCTGATAGCGCACTACCAGCAAATTAAACGCTTTCTGATCTCCTTTCTGGACCCGTTCAACAAGGACCTGATCCGTTAACTGCTCGCTCATCCGAGGTAATGTCTCCCCAAACCCAATTCCCATGCGTCTTCAAAACACCACCCAAAATCTGCATTATGAGCAAGCTGACTGTTGGAGTGCATGAAAACAATAAAGTTCCGTTACGCTTTTTGTTTTTTGTCTGGCAACGGCGGCAGATCGTTATCAATCATTATATGCCCAGGTTGCTAAACGATAGGTAAGTCAATAAGAAAAAGCGCAGGCCCGTCTGAAGGGTATCGTAACACGCCGTTTATTTCACTATAAAATCCAATGCCATCAACCTGCCCCGCGTCTCATTTTCAGCGCGTAAGACGCCGTTTCCGTTCGCCTTTTGTTTAGCCGTCACAACAGCAGACAAAAAAATTGTACGATTCCTCACGGACCGGTGCTATTGTGAGCTAAATGTGTTTAGTAAATTAAACAAAGACAATGAATACCACTCCTGACTTCTCTTGTGATGTGTTGATTATCGGCAGCGGCGCTGCCGGTCTTTCCCTTGCCCTGCGCCTGGCTGAGCACAGTTCGGTGACAGTGCTGAGTAAAGGGCCGATCAGCGAAGGTTCGACGTTCTACGCCCAGGGTGGGATTGCCGCCGTCTTCGATGAGACGGACAGTATTGAATCCCATGTCGAAGATACCCTCATCGCCGGCGCGGGGATCTGCGATCGTCATGCGGTCACCTTCGTCGCCAGCAACGCCCGATCATGCGTCCAGTGGCTTATCGATCAGGGAGTGCTGTTTGACACCCAGGTCCAGGCCAATGGCGAAGAGAGCTATCATCTCACGCGCGAAGGGGGGCACAGCCATCGGCGCATTCTTCACGCCGCCGACGCCACCGGCAAAGCGGTAGAGACGACGCTGGTCGATAAAGCGCTTGCCCATCCTAATATCCGCATCCTTGAGCGCAGCAATGCCGTCGATTTGATCGTATCGGATAAGATTGGCCTGCCGGGCACCCGCCGGGTGGTCGGGGCATGGATCTGGAATCGTAATAAAGAGCGGGTGGAAACCTGCAGCGCGAAAGCCGTAGTACTCGCTACCGGCGGGGCCGCGAAGGTTTATCAATATACCACTAACCCCGACGTCTCTTCCGGAGACGGGATTGCGATGGCCTGGCGGGCGGGATGTCGGGTGGCGAATCTGGAGTTTAACCAGTTCCACCCCACCGCGCTATATCACCCCCAGGCGCGTAATTTCCTGCTTACTGAAGCGCTGCGCGGCGAAGGCGCCCACCTTAAACGCCCGGATGGCACCCGCTTTATGCCGGACTTTGACGAGCGCGGCGAGCTGGCCCCGCGCGATATCGTCGCCCGCGCCATCGACCATGAAATGAAGCGCCTGGGCGTAGACTGTATGTTCCTTGATATCAGCCATAAACCCGAGGCGTTTGTTCGCCAGCATTTCCCGATGATTTATGAAAAGCTGCTCGGCCTGGGAATTGATTTAACCAAAGATCCGGTGCCGGTCGTCCCCGCCGCGCATTACACCTGCGGCGGCGTGATGGTGGATGATAATGGCCGCACCGACGTCGATGGTTTATACGCCATCGGCGAAGTCAGCTACACCGGGCTGCACGGCGCGAATCGTATGGCGTCGAACTCGTTGCTGGAGTGCCTGGTCTATGGCTGGTCCGCCGCGGAGGATATTACCCGGCGCCTGCCGCTCGCCCAGAAGGTCGCCACGCTGCCAGCATGGGATGAAAGTCAGGTGGAGATCCCGGATGAACTGGTGGTTATCCAGCACAACTGGCACGAACTGCGCCTGCTGATGTGGGATTACGTGGGGATTGTGCGCACCACCCGCAGGCTGGAGCGCGCCCTGCGGCGCATTACCATGCTCCAGCAGGAGCTGGATGAGTATTACGCCCGCTTCCGCGTCTCGAATAATTTGCTGGAACTGCGCAATCTGGTGCAGGTGGCGGAGCTTATCGTACGCTGCGCGATGTTGCGTAAGGAGAGCCGCGGTCTGCATTATACCCTCGACTATCCGCAGCCGCTGCCTGACAGCGGCCCGTCGATACTCTCGCCCTGGCTCACATAAAGAGATAAAAGTCCTCGGTCAGAGCGGTAAAGCCTTCCGAATATTGCTGCTCTGGCCCGCGGATCGCCAGCCTGTCGCTGAAACACTCCCCTGCCGTCGGGGAGAAAGCCAGCAGCACCCGATGCGGCGGTCGCAGCTCGGTCTCCGCCACGTCAGTACGCAGTCGCAGATGCCAGCCCATCGCCCTTGCCCGTTCGATGAACGCATTACCAATATCCACCGGCAACACCACGCAAAAAAAACCTTCTTCGGTAATATGCTCTGCGGCACAGGTCAGCAGGGAGGCGTGATCGAGCGTCGTGGTGTACCGCGCCTGCTCTCGCTGCGAGGTCGCGCATGGCACGCCTTCGGCAAAAAAGGGCGGATTACTGATTATCAGTTCATAGCGTCGAGTTTGCGACGGCTGCCACTGATGAATATCGGCCTGCCAGACCTCAATCCGCGAAGCCCACGGCGACGCGAGGGCGTTTTCCCGCGCCTGAGCGGCGGCCTCTTCGTCCAGTTCGACCGCCTCGACATGCACATCATCTCCGGTACGCTGCGCGAGCATTAGCGCCAGCAGGCCGCTGCCCGCGCCAATATCCAGCACATGCTTCACTCCGGCAATCGGCGCCCAGGCGCCCAGCAAAATGCCGTCGGTACCCACCTTCATGGCGCAGCGATCGTGAGCGACAAAGAACCGTTTGAAGGTAAAACCATTGCGCGGCAGCGCAAACTTCGACTGAGACATCCTCAATAACCTTGCCGACAAAAACTCCTGAACCTAAGGCTATGCACAATACCGGAGAACAGATAGCCTTACAAACAGATGAACATTACGTCAGTAACGTCTATAATCGGCGGCCCACTCAGAGGTAGAACATGACTGTAACGACTTTTTCCGAACTTGAACTCGACGAAAACCTGCTGGAGGCCCTCCAGGATAAAGGTTTCACTCGCCCGACAGCCATTCAGGCCGCCGCTATTCCGCCTGCGCTCGATGGCCGTGACATTCTCGGTTCAGCGCCGACCGGCACCGGTAAAACGGCGGCGTATCTGCTGCCAGCGTTGCAGCACCTGCTCGATTTCCCGCGTAAGAAATCCGGCCCGCCGCGCATTCTTATCCTGACGCCGACCCGTGAGCTGGCGATGCAGGTGGCCGACCACGCCCGCGAGCTGGCGAAGCATACCCATCTGGACATTGCTACCATTACCGGCGGCGTGGCGTACATGAACCACGCGGAAGTGTTCAGCGAAAACCAGGACATCGTAGTCGCCACCACCGGTCGCCTGCTGCAATATATTAAAGAAGAGAATTTCGACTGCCGCGCCGTCGAGACCCTAATCCTCGATGAAGCCGACCGCATGCTGGATATGGGTTTTGCCCAGGATATCGAAACCATCGCCGGTGAAACTCGCTGGCGCAAGCAGACTATGCTGTTCTCCGCGACGCTGGAAGGCGATGCGATCAAAGACTTCGCTGAGCGTCTGCTGGAGGAGCCGGTTGAAGTTTCCGCCAATCCGTCAACCCGCGAGCGTAAGAAAATCCATCAGTGGTACTACCGCGCCGACGATATCGAACATAAAACCAAACTGCTGGTGAATCTGTTGCAACAGCCGGAAGCCACCCGCGCTATCGTGTTTGTGCGTAAGCGCGAGCGCGTGCATGAGCTGGCTAACTGGCTGCGTGAGGCCGGGATTAACACCTGCTGGCTGGAAGGCGAGATGGTGCAGGCCAAGCGAAACGAAGCTATCAAGCGCCTGACCGACGGCCGCGTCAACGTGCTGATCGCCACCGACGTCGCTGCCCGCGGTATCGATATTCCGGACGTCAGCCACGTCTTTAACTTCGATATGCCGCGTACCGCGGATACCTACCTGCACCGTATCGGTCGTACCGGCCGCGCCGGTAAAAAAGGGACCGCCATTTCTCTGGTCGAGGCTCATGACCACCTGCTGCTGGGTAAGATTGGTCGCTATATTGAAGAGCCGTTGAAAGCCAGAGTTATCGATGAACTGCGCCCGACGACCCGTGCGCCGAGCGAGAAGCTGACGGGTAAGCCATCGAAGAAAGTGCTGGCGAAGCGTGCGCAGAAGAAAAAAGATGAAAAAGAGAAACCGCGGGTGAAGAAGCGCCACCGCGATACGAAAAATATCGGTAAGCGCCGGAAGCCAAGCGCGGCCGGGACGCCATCAGCGTCCAGCGATGAGTAAAAAAAACGCCGGGATATCCCGGCGTTTTCACATCTGGCGTTAGCCTTACAGGCTTTCGGTAAAGGTACGGGCGATAACGTCGCGCTGCTGTTCCGGCGTCAGAGAGTTGAAGCGTACCGCGTAGCCGGAAACACGAATGGTCAGCTGCGGATATTTTTCCGGATGCTCAACCGCGTCCAGCAGGGTTTCGCGACGCAGCACGTTAACGTTCAGGTGCTGACCGCCTTCGACGCGCACTTCCGGTTTCACGTCCACCGGGATTTCACGGTATTCGATTTCACCCAGTTTGCTTACCGCAACCACATCATCTTCCGCAAAACCACCTTTGGCGCACAGGCAGCGCGCTTCGCCTTTTTCGCTATCCAGCAGCCAGAAAGAGTTGAGCAGGTCGTCGTTTGCCGCTTTAGTAATTTGGATACCAGTAATCATTTGATGCCTCCCAGGCAGTGTTTATTCGATTTTGGCCTCTTCGCGGCCAATTGGTAAAACCATTGTTGTATGAGTGTATATATATCAGCCGCACCCTCGGCATTCCTTGATATAAATCAATAAAAACCACTCACCCAACGTGGGTATAGGAGGTTTTTATTGTTTTACATCAAGTTACGCCATTGTGAGCTATAAATAATTTTGTAAATTTTCAATTTTTTTTGCATAAAAGCCGGCATCAGGCCGTGCCGATTTTGTTCTATAGAAAGAAGCCGTTAAGCTATAGCGATGACCCTTTTGCAGGAGAGCAAGATGACCACCCCTTTAACCTGGCATGACGTGCTGGCGGATGAAAAGCAACAACCCTATTTTCTCAATACTCTGAAGACCGTCGCCGAAGAGCGCCAGTCGGGGATCACCATCTATCCACCGCAAAAAGACGTCTTCAATGCGTTTCGCTTTACTGAACTGGGCGATGTCAAAGTCGTCATTCTCGGCCAGGACCCCTATCACGGCCCGGGTCAGGCCCATGGTCTGGCGTTCTCAGTTCGTCCGGGCGTCGCGATCCCGCCTTCGTTGCTGAATATGTATAAAGAGCTGGAGGCCACGATCCCCGGCTTTACCCGCCCCACCCACGGTTATCTCGAAAGCTGGGCACGACAGGGCGTGCTGCTGCTGAATACGGTCCTGACCGTCCGCGCCGGACAGGCGCACTCGCACGCCAGTCTGGGCTGGGAGACCTTTACCGATAAGGTTATCGCTTTAATCAATGAGCATTGCGAGGGAGTAGTTTTTCTGCTGTGGGGCTCCCATGCGCAGAAGAAAGGCGCGATTATCGATCGTCAGCGCCACTGCGTGCTGAAGGCGCCGCATCCATCACCGCTCTCTGCGCATCGCGGCTTCTTTGGCTGCAACCATTTCGTACAGACCAACCAGTGGCTGGTTGACCGCGGCGAAACGCCGATCGACTGGATGCCGGTCCTTCCCGCTGAAAGCGAGTGATTGACAGCCATAAAAAAAGCCAGCATCAGCTGGCTTTTTTGCATTCAGGCAGGCGAATCACGCCTTGTTCTGACGCCACCATTCCGCCAGCAGGACGCCGGTCGCCACAGAGACGTTCAGGCTTTCAACGTTGCCGGTACCGTCGATGGCAACGCTGAGATCGGCGCTGGAAATCGCCGCATCGGACAGACCATCACGTTCCTGGCCTAACGCCAGCACCATTTTCTTCGGCAGCTCGGCTTTAAACAGCGGGGTACCATTATGGCTGGACGTTGAGACAATCGCGTAGCCCGCTTTGCGGAACTGATCGAGGGTATCGATAAAGCTGTCGCCGGTGATCGGTTCAACATGCTCCGCACCGCCCTCCGCCGTACGGATCGCCGCCCCGGACTCCAGCACGCCGGCATCCTGAACCACCACGCCCTTCACGCCAAAGTGCGCGCAGCTGCGCATGATCGCCCCGAGATTATGTGGGTTACCCACATCTTCCAGCGCCAGAACGCAATCTTCTTCCCCGGCCTTCGCGACCCATTGAGCAACAGAAGTGCCGTGGCGTTTTTTGATCAGGAAGCAGACGCCGCCGTGGTGCTCGGTGCCGGAGGCTTTCGCCAGCTCGGCTTCGTCCACCACGTGATAGGCCTTACGGTTGGCCGCCATCCAGCGCAGCGCCTCTTTAAAGCGCGGCGTCACGCTCTGAATAAACCAGGCGCGAACGATAGCTTCCGGACGGCTCTGGAACAGCGCCTGGCAGGCGTTTTCGCCATATACGCGGGTCTCTTCCGCACGCTGACGACGCAGCACTTCCGGATCGATAAAGCTCTTCCCGCTGATCCCGCCGTGATCTTCTTTTACCGGCGTCTCATCGCCAGGAGCGCGGGAAACGGTACGCCACGGAGACGCATCGTCGCGATGAAAATCATCGCGTTTGCGATCGTCACGCTTACGGTCGTCACGTTTGCGATCGTCGCCGCGGCTGTTTCGTTCGTCACGCGCAGGGCGGCTGCGGCCGTCAACACGAGATTTTCCTGGACGACCTCCCCCTTTCCCGGTACGTGGGTTATGGGTGCGTTTGTCAGAATCATCATCACTGCGGACATACATCACTTTGACCTTGCCGCTTTTATTTTTCAGTTCGTCGCTCATCAATTTTCTCCACCTGCGCTGCGCGAAGCGCGCAGATTACCCGATGTGCCATCGCTTCGCCATGATTTCGTTTAAAAGCCGGCCTCTATTGCACTCATCGAACAAAACGCATTGTCCTCAAATAACACTTCATCGATAATATGTAACATCACAGAAACATATCGGCCACGTGCCACGTTGCAACCCATAACCAGAGGTTAGTTATGAATACCGTTTGTGCCAGTTGTCAGGCTCTGAACCGCCTCCCGGACGATCGTAGCGCGGATGGCGCAAAGTGCGGACGCTGCGGTCACGATCTTTTTGACGGCGACGTCATCAACGCGACCGGGGCAACGCTGGATAAACTCTTGAAGGACGATCTGCCGGTCGTTGTCGATTTCTGGGCGCCATGGTGCGGACCCTGCCGTAGCTTCGCGCCGATCTTTGAAGACGTCGCGGAAGAGCGTAGCGGGAAGATGCGTTTTGTGAAAGTCAACACCGAAGCGGAACGTGAGCTTAGCGCCCGGTTTCGTATCCGCAGCATCCCGACCATTATGATGTTCAAAAATGGCGAAGTGATCGACATGCTCAATGGCGCAGTGCCAAAAGCGCCATTCGATAGCTGGCTTAACGAAGCCGGCCAACAATAACCCTTCCGGGGCACCGCTTGTGCCCCGTTTTCACCTCTGCGACAATAGCGTTTTTCACTAGCGACTCCCATGACTGATAACGCTGTCCTTCGCCTGCGCGCCGAACGTCTCGCGCGAGCTACCCGCCCTTTCCTTGCGCGCGGCAATCGCATCCGCCGCTGCCAGCGCTGTCTGCTGCCGCTCAAGCAGTGCCTGTGCGCCACGTTAACCTCAGCGCAGGCCGCCAGCCGCTTCTGCCTGGTGATGTTTGATACGGAACCGATGAAGCCCAGCAACACTGGCCGGCTCATCGCCGATATTCTGCCAGATACCGAAGCGTTTCAGTGGTCGCGTACCGAACCGCCGCAGGCGCTGCTCGATCTGGTCGCCCATCCTGATTATCAGCCCATGGTCGTATTTCCGGCCTCCTATGCCGGGCCGGAGCGCCAGGTCCTGAGCGCGCCGCCGTCCGGTAAACCGCCGCTGTTTATCATGCTCGACGGCACCTGGACCGAAGCGCGCAAAATGTTCCGTAAGAGTCCTTATCTCGACGCGCTGCCGATTATCTCCGTCGATCTGTCGCGCATCTCTGCCTACCATCTGCGCGAGGCGCACGCCGACGGACAATATTGTACCGCGGAAGTGGCCATCGCCCTGCTGGATCTGGCGGGCGATGCCCCGGCCGCCGCTGCGCTTGGCGAGCACTTCACCCGCTTCCGGACCCGCTATCTGGCGGGAAAAACCCAGCATAAGGGCAGTATCACAGCGGGCCAGGTGGAAAACGTTTAAAATCATTCGGTCACTGGGATGAAAGGAGACCGGTATGAGCCAACGAGGCCTGGAAGCGCTGCTGCGACCAAAGTCCATCGCCGTTATTGGCGCATCAATGAAGCCGCAGCGCGCTGGCTATCTCATGATGCGCAACCTGTTAGCCGGCGGCTTCAATGGCCCGGTGATGCCGGTCACCCCCGCCTGGAAGGCGGTTCTTGGGGTACTGGCATGGCCTACCATCGAGAGCCTGCCGTTTACCCCAGATCTGGCGGTGCTCTGTACTAACGCCAGGCGTAATCTCGAATTGCTCGAAGCCTTAGGGCAAAAAGGCTGCAAGACCTGCATCATCCTCTCTTCGCAGCCGGAACAGTACCCGGCGCTGCTCGAATGCGCCGCGCGCTATCAGATGCGTCTGCTCGGCCCCAACAGTCTCGGACTGCTGGCCCCATGGCAAGGGCTGAACGCCAGCTTTTCACCGGTGCCGATCCATCGCGGTAAACTGGCCTTTATCTCGCAGTCGGCCGCCGTCTCCAATACTATCCTTGACTGGGCGCAACAGCGCGAGATGGGTTTTTCCTACTTCATCGCCCTGGGTGATAGCCTGGATATTGATGTCGATGACCTGCTGGACTTTCTGGCCCGCGACAGCAAGACCAGCGCCATTTTGCTATACCTCGAGCATCTCAGCGATGCGCGCCGCTTTGTCTCCGCCGCGCGCAGCGCCTCGCGAAACAAACCTATCCTGGTGATTAAAAGCGGCCGTAGTCCGGCGGCGCAGAAGCTATTGCACGCCAATTCCGGGATGGACCCGGCATGGGATGCGGCCATTCAGCGCGCTGGTCTGCTGCGGGTGCAGGATACCCATGAGCTGTTCTCTGCGGTGGAAACCCTCAGCCACATGCGCCCGCTGCGCGGTGAAAAACTGATGATCGTCAGCAACGGTGCGGCGCCGGCGGCGCTGGCGCTGGATGAGCTTTGGTTGCGAAACGGTAAGCTGGCGACTCTCAGCGAGGAGACGCGCGACGCCCTGCGCCAGGCGTTGCCGGTTGGCGTGGAGATCGCCAACCCGCTGGATCTACGCGATGACGCCAGTAGCGAACACTATCAGCGGGCGGTGAATGTTTTGCTCAACAGTCAGGACTATGACGCGCTGCTGGTGATCCACTCTCCCAGCGCCGCCGCGCCGGGCACCGAGAGTGCCCTGGCCCTGATTGACGCTCTGAAGCATCACCCGCGCGGTAAATATGTCACCGTGCTGACCAACTGGTGCGGCGAATTTTCCTCGCAGGAAGCGCGACGTTTATTCAGCGATGCCGGCCTCCCTACCTACCGTACGCCGGAGGGCACGATCACCGCTTTTATGCATATGGTGGAATACCGTCGCAACCAGAAACAACTGCGCGAGACGCCGGTGCTACCAGACTCCTTAACCGCCAATACCAGCGAGGCGCATGCTCTGCTGCAGCAAGCGATAGAAGACGGCGCCACCACGCTGGATACTCACGAGGTCAGCCCGGTGCTTCGGGCCTATGGCATCCACACGCTGCCAACCTGGATTGCCGCTGACAGCGCGGAAGCGGTGCATATCGCTGAGCAGATAGGCTATCCGGTTGCGCTGAAGCTGCGTTCTCCGGATATCCCGCACAAATCAGAAGTACAGGGGGTCATGCTCTATTTGCGTACCGCCGCCGAGGTGCAGCAGGCTGCAGATGCGATGATCGATCGCGTCAAACTGGCCTGGCCCCAGGCGCGCATTCATGGATTGCTGGTGCAAAGCATGGCCAATCGCGCTGGCGCCCAGGAGCTAAGAGTAGTGGTTGAGCACGATCCCGTCTTCGGCCCGTTGATTATGCTGGGCGAGGGCGGCGTGGAGTGGCGGGCCGAGGACCAGGCCGCCGTGGCGCTGCCGCCGCTGAATATGAACCTGGCGCGTTATCTGGTGATCCAGGCGATCAAAAATAAGAAGATCCGCGGCCGCAGCGCCTTGCGCCCGCTGGATATCGCTGGCTTAAGCCAGCTGCTGGTTCAGGTCTCGAACCTGATCGTCGACTGCCCGGAGATCCAGCGCCTGGATATTCATCCCCTGCTCGCCTCCGGCAACGAGTTTACGGCGCTGGACGTTACCCTGGGGCTTGCTCCCTTCAGCGGCGACAGTGAAAGCCGTCTCGCTATTCGTCCCTATCCGCACCAACTGGAGGAGTGGGTGGTGATGAAAAATGGCGATCGCTGTCTGTTCCGGCCGATCCTCCCGGAAGATGAGCCACAGTTGCTCGCATTTATCGCCCAGGTCACCAAAGAAGATCTCTATTATCGCTATTTTAGTGAGATCAACGAATTTACCCATGACGACTTAGCCAATATGACCCAGATCGACTACGATCGAGAAATGGCGTTCGTTGCCGTCAGGACCAGCGCAGAGAAGAGCGAGATCCTCGGCGTGACGCGGGCGATCTCCGATCCCGATAATATTGACGCCGAGTTTGCCGTTCTGGTCCGTTCAGATTTAAAAGGGTTAGGCCTGGGGCGAAGGTTGCTGGAAAAGCTGATCGCCTATACGCAAAGCCATGGCCTGCGGCGCCTTAATGGTATTACGATGCCAAATAACCGAGGCATGATAGGCCTCGCCAGAAAGCTGGGATTCACCGTCGATATTCAGCTGGAAGATGGGATTGTCAGCCTGTCGCTGCCCCTGAATCAGGGATAATCGCGCGACGCTGACCGCAATTGTTGACCACATTAGCGGGTAGTAATGGTATTATTGCCCGCTTACGTCGTCTGCATGGTACAGAAGACCCTTCAATAAACAGAGAAGAAACGCACTGTGATGTTGTCAAAATTTAAGCGTAATAAACATCAACAACACCTTGCCCAACTCCCTAAGCTTTCTCAGTCAGTTGATGATGTAGAGTTCTTTTACGCCCCTGCGGAATTCAGGGAAGCGTTACTGACCCGGATTGCCCACGCCACTCAGCGTATATGCATTATTGCGCTCTATCTGGAGCAAGATGATGGCGGAAAAGGAATTTTGCAGGCCCTTTATGACGCCAAACGCCAGCGTCCGGAACTGGATGTCCGCGTTCTGGTGGACTGGCACCGCGCTCAGCGTGGCCGTATCGGCGCCGCCGCCTCTAATACCAATGCCGACTGGTATTGTCGGATGGCCAATGAAAATCCAGGGGTAGATATCCCCGTTTACGGCGTGCCGATTAACACTCGGGAGGCGCTCGGCGTTCTCCATTTCAAAGGCTTTATTATTGATGACTGCGTCCTCTACAGCGGCGCCAGCCTGAATGATGTTTATCTGCATCAGCATGATAAGTATCGCTATGATCGCTATCAGTGCATCCGTAACGGCAAAATGGCGGACATCATGTTCGACTGGGTCGACAACAATCTGGTTCAGGGGCGCGGCGTTAACCGTCTCGACAGACCGGATCGGCCAAAAAGCCCGGAAATCAAAAACGACATTCGCCAGTACCGTCAGGAGCTCCGCGACCGCAGCTACCATTTTGTCGGCACCGCTGGTGACGAAGAACTCTCCGTCACCCCGCTGGTAGGCCTGGGTAAATCGAGCCTGCTGAATAAAACCATCTTTCACCTGATGCCCTGTGCCGAACACAAGCTGACGATCTGCACCCCCTACTTCAACCTCCCTGCCGTACTGGTAAGAAATATCATCCAGCTGCTGCGCGACGGTAAACAGGTGGAGATTATTGTTGGCGATAAAACGGCTAACGATTTCTACATTCCTGAAGATCAGCCGTTTAAAATCATCGGCGCCCTTCCCTATCTGTATGAGATCAACCTGCGGCGTTTCCTCAGCCGGCTGCAGTATTATGTCAATACCGATCAGCTGATCGTCCGCCTGTGGAAGGATGACGATAACAGCTACCACCTGAAAGGCATGTGGGTTGACGATGAGTGGATGCTGCTCACTGGCAACAACCTGAACCCGCGCGCCTGGCGGCTCGATCTGGAAAACGCCATTCTGATCCACGATCCAAAGCGGCAGCTGGGGGCCATGCGGGAGAAAGAGCTGAAGCTCATCCGCACCCACACCACGGTAGTGAAACATTATCGGGATCTGCAAAGTATCGCCGACTATCCGGTGAAAGTGCGAAAACTGATCCGCCGTCTGCGGCGGATCCGCATTGACCGGCTGATCAGCCGTATTCTCTGACTATCAGCCCCGCCTCGACGGGGCTTTTTTCTGGAAGCGCTATGCGTACGATAATAGTGATTGCTTCGCTGCTGTTAACCGGCTGCAGCCACATGGCAAATGATGCATGGTCCGGTCAGGACAAAGCCCAGCATTTTCTGGCCTCAGCGATGCTCTCTGCCGCTGGCAATGAATATGCGCAACATCAGGGTTACAGCCGGGACCGCAGCGCCGCTATCGGCCTGATGTTTTCCGTCAGCCTTGGCGCCTCAAAAGAGCTTTGGGACAGCCGCCCGGCTGGGAGCGGCTTGAGCTGGAAGGATTTTGCCTGGGATGTCGCCGGCGCGACCACCGGCTACGCTGTATGGCAGTTGGCTCATCAGTAAGCGTTACAGACGCAACCCCTTCCCTTTGCGATGCAACATCAGGGAGACAAGGAAGGCAATGGCGGCCATCACCGTCACATACCAGTAGAACGCGTGCTCTATCCCTGCCGACTTAAGCGACAGCGCGACGTACTCCGCAGAGCCGCCGAACAATGCGTTCGCGACGGCATAGGACAACCCGACCCCGAGCGCGCGAACCTGAGCCGGGAACATCTCTGCTTTCAGGATGCCGCTGATCGAGGTATAGAAACTGACAATCAGTAAGGCGCAGATCACCAGGCCGAAGGCGGCATAGGGTGAGCTCACTTTTTGCAAGGCGCTGAGAATAGGCACGGTAAATAACGTCGCCAGCACGCCAAAGCACAGCATGGAGGTCCGGCGGCCAACTTTATCCGAGAAGGCGCCGAATAGCGGCTGAACCAGCATATAAACGAACAGCGCCGCGGTCATGATCACGCTGGCGGTGCTGGCCGTCATGCCCGCCGTGTTGACCAGATACTTTTGCATATAGGTGGTGAAGGTGTAGAAGGTCAGCGATCCGGCGGCGGTAAAGCCTAACACCATCGCAAAGGCCCGGCGATTGCGCCACAACCCTTTAAATGAGCCAGCCTCTTTCAGCGCCCGGGTCTCCTGCTTCGAGGTTTCGTCCAGCTGGCGACGCAGCCACAGCGCGACGATAGCCAGTACCGCCCCGAGGGCAAAAGGAATACGCCATCCCCAGGCATGGAGATCTTCATCGCTAAGCACCTGCTGGAGCGCCACAACCACTAATACAGCCAGCAGTTGACCACCAATCAGCGTAACGTACTGGAAGGAGGCATAGAAGCCTTTCTTACCCTCCACCGCGACTTCACTCATATAGGTCGCACTGGTGCCGTATTCTCCGCCAACAGACAGCCCCTGGAACAGACGCGCCAGCAGCAGCAGCGCCGGGGCCCAGGTGCCGATCACCGCATAACCCGGCAGACAGGCAATCACCAGTGAGCCAAAGCACATCATGCAGACCGAGATAAGCATGGACGTTTTACGTCCCCGGCGGTCAGCGATCCGACCAAACAGCCATCCACCGATAGGACGCATCAGAAATCCGGCGGCAAATACGCCTGCCGTTTGCAGCAGTTGGGTGGTGGTATTTCCGGATGGAAAGAAGATGTGCGCGAAATAGAGCGAGCAGAATGAGTAAACGTAAAAATCAAACCATTCAACCAGATTCCCCGAGGAAGCGCCAACAATTGCCCAAATACGACGACGGGTATCGGCCAGTTCCGGCGCGCCCCGTTCGGTAATGCTACTTTCTGTCATTGTTATATTGCTCCAGCAAAGACTGCAATCTGTCTTGTCGGGCGTACCACGTCACGCAGACAAATTAATTAGTAAACTAAATGTTATATAATTGTTATATTTTTATATGTGATTGGATTCACATTTTTTTTCGCAAGCACGGTTTTCGCGATCATCGCCAGCGCAGGGGCAGGGAAAAAGTGGATTATGGCGAAGGGATTGCCATGACGGGGTTTTATTTTGCGTTGAAAGGAGATAATGGAGCGAACATGGCGTAATTTTCGCCGGAGGCGGTGCTGCGCACTTTGTCCGGGGTACGCTTTTGTAGCCCCGGTAAGCGCAGCGCCACCGGGGGGAGATATACCCCACACAGCAAAAAACCCCGCACCTTTCGGGACGGGGTTCTTTTTAAACGCAAAAACAAAAAGCCCGGTCTTTCGACCGGGCTTTCTGCTTTATTTGATGCCTGGCAGTTCCCTACTCTCACATGGGGAGACCCCACACTACCATCGGCGCTACGGCGTTTCACTTCTGAGTTCGGCATGGGGTCAGGTGGGACCACCGCGCTAGTGCCGCCAGGCAAATTCTTTGTGCTCAGTACGCAATTCTTTATCGCATCAGCTGCGTTGCCTGCGCTCGTAAAGTCAGTCACATACTTCAGTATGCTCCTTCCTTTCCGTCGCTTGTCGCCTTGCTGCTGCGCAAATTATTGCGTACTCAACTCTGAATCTAAGCTGAAAATTCTCTCAATCCGCCAAAACA
>OGGO01000036.1_pt1 | contig 160528 bp, 130 predicted proteins | sample 1571231 | NCBI WGS metagenome assembly OGGO01 (sample SAMEA2582036, study PRJEB24529) | metagenome | biome: Human gut stool | place: China | collected 2011 | reverse complement strand
TGTAATGGTAACACAACAGATTCTGGTCCTGTTTTTCCAGGTTCGAATCCTGGTAGTCCAACACGAAGCTTTCCTCATGGAGAGGGAAGCTTTTTTTATGCGTGGCGGTTGATTCCGAGACGACGTGCAAACGGCTTTCTTTCCTTCCCAGGGATTTTGCAAAAAGATCTTTCATCTTTCAGGTTATATCGTAAGTCTTTTAAAACAAGTATATTGTGTCCTGAAGGATGTACCGGCCATCTTTCAGCCGAAGCTTTCCCCTTCTTTATGGAGGACGGGAAAAGGCCTTCCTTAAAAGGGCTTTTTTTTCTGCGCCAAACGATTTTTCAATCTCAGGCAAGCGATTTTTCGTTCTGCGCCAAATGATTTTCCGCTTTCAGCCGGTCGGTTTTCCGTTCTCATCCTGACGGAAGACTGAAAGATGGGTGTCCCATCCTTCAGTTGTTTTATATGTTGGGACACAGTGTTTTATCGTTCAGCCTGAAAGATGAAACCATTTTTCTGAAAACTCTTGGGGGAGGGAATGCAGAGGCTGAGGCTATGTTCTTTTAACACTTGCTGGTCAGAAATGCCGTTTCATGTTTCGGCCTCACGGAATATGTCAGGAGGAAGCCATTAGGAAAAAAAGAAGCCTGCCGCGTGGTGGCGGCAGGCTTTGAAATCAGAAGGCTTCGATGATGGCTTTGATGATTGTAATCAGTGGCCACCAGTCTTTCAGCCCGATTTCAATCTTTATCCTTTTGGTCTTAATTTTCATTTGACATCCGGAATAAAGATTAGTTTAAGATAGGGCTTCCCCTGCCGGCCAATCTGTAAGAAGACACTTAGCCGGCCTCGGTGTCTAATATGTAGGGTGGGGTGAAATCTTTTCCTTGTTACGGAATCCACGCTTTCCGCGTCTTCCCGTCAGTGTCTTGTATGATATTCACTCCTTTGCATGGACCGGGAAGGGGGCGGCCGTCAATGGAGAAATATTTTTCCACACCGTTGTGGGCAGAAGTGGTAACGCCTTGAATGTCGGTCGGGTCGTATTCCACGAGGTTGTAGTTGCCCCAATAGGAAAGCCAATAAGCCGTATATGACCCTCTCGGTATATAAATGGTTAGGTCTTTGCTGATGTTGTGGAATGCCTGACTACCGATAAACGGAGGAGTGGAAGCGTTCATATATACGGATTTTAAATTGTCGCAATTGTAGAAAGCTTGTTCTCCAATACTTGTGACCGAGTTGGGAATGTTGATGTCCGTTAGGCTTGTGCAGTCATAGAAAGCATTAGACCCAATCGTTGTTACGCTGCCCGGAATATTTATAGAGGTGAGGCCGGTACAAGAGTAGAAAGTACTCCTTTCAATACTTGTGACCGAGTTGGGGATGTTGATGTCCGTCAGTCTTGTGCAGTTATAGAAAGCCTCATATCCAATACTTGTGACCGAATTGGGGATGTTGATGTCCGTCAGTCTTGTGCAACCGCTGAAAGTTTCCGGTTCAATACTTTTGACCGCGTCGGGAATGTTGATGTCCGTCAGGCTTGTGCAACCGCTGAAAGCTCGTTCTCCAATACTTGTGACCGAGTTGGGGATGTTGATGTCCGTCAGGCTTGTGCAACTTTTGAAAGTTTCCGGTCCAATACTTGTGACCGAGTTGGGAATGTTGATGTCCGTCAGTCTTGTGCAACTTTTGAAAGCACCCTCTTCAATACCTGTGACCGAGTTGGGTAGATTTATCTTTGATATGGCACATGGGCTTATCGGGCTGTAGTCAGGATTATAAAACATGTATGAACCGATAATATCGTTACTTGTACGATAGTTTGAATAATAAATAGCACCTCCTTCAACGATTCGTGCCTCTGATAAATCTAAGAATCGTAGATTCTTTTTTACCAATGTCCGAATAAAACTAATATCCGTGCCATTAAGTTCCCCTGTAAGTTTGAGGTCGGTAATGTAAGGAAGCCTGCTTGCGTTAATCATGCCGTGTAGGGTTCCGGCCCGTTCTACGTGCAATGTGATTTGTTGTGCTTGTCCTTTAAGGTGGACAAGCAGTAACATCATGAATGTGAAGAGGTAAATTTTTCTCATAGAAGTTCTGTTTTAATATGTTGTTCGTTATAGTTTCTTCGATTTTTATTTTAGTGGAGGGTATATTTGCAAGCTCTTTTCAGAGGTGAATATAGCTTCTTCCTTTCCGTCCATGAATAATTTTATATTACTGGCGAATATAGTTTCTTTCTCATCTGTTTTTGCCTTGTCATGAGACAGTTGAATGAGATGCTTTATCTCATCATAAAGGTGGGGGATGGAGTCCTCTTGGCTGTAATCATAGTCGCTTTGGAATCTGATTTTCAATTCGTTCGTTGCCAATGTAAACTTTATCAGGTATTGTTTTGGAGTTCTGTTTGGTTCCATAATTTTAATTCTTTTATTGATTTTACATTTTCCTTTCTTGTCGTTCTCTGCGCAAGAGACCGACAAGGGACTTATATGCCTATAAAACATGAGGTTAGAGGATTCACACGGCGTGTGTCATGCTGCTTTTGGAATATATTTTTCAAGAAAAGAATAAAATAATTGTATGGAAATGATTGGCTATCAATAAACTTTTCATAATTTTGCAGGTGGATGTCGGTCTCTTGCGCAGAGACCGACATTGTCGTTTTCTTCACGTTTCACTCGTAAACCGCCTTGCCGTGGCCGCTTTTACAACCCCTCGATAATCATGCGGTTTGCATCGTCCACTACCGATGTCCGGATAGAGTCGAGGTAGATGCGCGTGGTCTGTTCGTTGTCGTGGCCGAGGGCTTCGCTGATGACCGCAAGGGGCACATTCCTGTCCCGGGCTATGGTAGCCCAGGAGTGGCGGGCACAATACGTGGTCAGCGGTATGGGCAGGCCGAGCTGTTGCCCGATTTTCTTCAAATGCCGGTTTACTTGCTGCATCTTGCTTTCGTACTGGGTACGTTCCGTGCCGTCCTCTCGCGTAATGAGGGGCAAGAGGTAGCTTGTGGCCTTTTCCGTGGCGTACCTGTCTACGATGGCCTGCATCTGTTGTTCCCATCCGACAGAGAGGGTTTGTCCAGTTTTCCGTCGGCGGTAGGTCAGTGTGCTGTCCGACACGTCCGACTTTTTCAGGTAGGCCATGTCCACGAACGACATCCCACGGGTGAAGAAACTGAACATGAAGATGTCGCGGGCGAAAGCTGCCTGCGGCAAGCCGGACAAATCCATGCGGTAGATTCGTGACATGTCCTCTTGCCGGAGTGCCCGTTTCGCGGTCTTGTCCACTCCGGTGTAGACGTGCCTGAACGGATGCCGGTCGGCAGTCAGCCCTTGTTCCACAGCCAGATTGTAGCAGGTGCGGAACTGCCGGATGTAGAATGATGACGTGTTACGGCAGAGACCTTGTTCCTTTAAATAGCTTTCATAACGTTGCACGAGGTCGGAGGTTACCTCGTCGTAACCCAAGTCGGCATGCTTCCGGAAACGCTTGAAGCTGTTCAGGGCGGTGAGGCAAGTCTCTGCGCTGCGCGTCCGTCCTGTTTTCCGCCACATCATGCTGTGGCGGAGCATGAATTCAAAAACTTGCATAAAAAAAGCCGCATCCGAAGTAAAATTCCGGATGCGGCAAGCTGTTTATAAATGGTTTGTCTCTTTTATTCTGCTTGTGCAGACATTTCCTTGTCGATGGCGGCAATCTTTTCGCCAATCAAGTTCAATTCGTCTTTCAGCTTCTCCATCTTCTTGTTCATCTCGTTGAGGAGGTTACTGCCCTTCTTCGAACTGCAAGTCAGGAAGCCCAGATTGTTTTCGTACGTCTTGATTTCGCTGCGTTTGTTTTCGTAGGCCCGTACCAAGCGTTCCCGTTCGCGGGACAAGCCTTGTCCGCCTTCTTTGGCATCGTTCTTCAAGTTGTTTTTGAAGTTGTCCAGACGGCGGCGTGCGGCCGACATGTTCAGGGCTTTGAACAGTTGGTCTACCGTTTCGTGGTAAGCCTTATAGATTTTGTCTTTCTCTTTGAAAGGTACGAAACCGATTTCGTTCCATTCCCTCATCAGCTCTCTTACGGCGTCCTGTTTGTTTTCTTCCTCGTCGGACTCCAACAAGGCTTTCAGCTTCTCGATGACCTGTTCCTTCTTTTGCAAGTTTTCTTTTTCCTCCCCACGTTGGGATGCCGTGTTCTTGCCCTTCTGTTCGAAGAAGTAGTCGCAGGCACCGATGAAACGTTGCCAAAGGGATTCGGAATGCTTTTTAGGAACGGCACCGATGGTTTTCCATTCCTTTTGTATCTGCATGAGTTTGTCGGCCGTGGCTTTCCAGTCCGTACTGTCTTTCAGTGCCTCGGCCTTTTCGCAGAGTTCCGTTTTCTTGGCCAAGTTTTGAGCCTGTTCCTCTTTCAGGCGTTTGAAGAATGCCGCCTTTTCCGTGAAGAACCGGTCGCATGCGCCACGGAAACGCTCGAAAATCTTCACGTTCATCTTTTGAGGGGCGAAACCAATGGTACGCCATTCCTTTTGCATCTCGATGATTTGCTGCGTCTGTGCCTCCCATGCAGTCGCCGTCTTGATGGCCGTCAGGTCGACGGCTTCTATTTTCTCGCAGAGTGCGGTCTTGTGTGCCAGGTTTTCTTCTTCTTTCTGCTTCAGTTCCTCGAAATATTGCTGATGACGTTTGTTCACGGCGGTAGATGCAGCCTTGAAGCGTGCCCAGATTTCTTCGCGCAATTCTTTCGCTACGGGACCCGTTTCCTTGAATTCCTGATGCAAGGCTTGCAACTGTTGGAAAGCGGATATGACATCGGCTTCTTCGTTCAGTTTCTCCGCAGTCTCGCAAAGGCGTGTCTTGATTTCCAGGTTCTTCTTGAAATCGTACTCACGGAATTCGTTGTTGAGCTTCAGTTGGTCGTAATATTGCTCTACGTACAACTGGTAGGTTTTCCACAGCTCGTTGGCTTTTTCTGCCGGGACGAGCGTCAGTTCCTTCCATTGGTTCTGGAGTTCTTTAAACTCCTTGTAGGCTTGGTTGGCTTCCTCCGGCGTGGCACTCAATACCTTGATCCGTTCCAGAATCTCTTGCTTTTTCTGCAAGTTCTCTTCTTTCTGCCGGTCCAGTTCAGCCTGCAATTCAGCTCTTTTTTGCTTGATGACGTTCATGGCCGCCTTGAAATCGTCCTCGAGCACATTCGGTGCCGGAAGGAAAGCTTCGGATTCGCCTCCGTTTTCGATGAATTGCGCACGGGCTGCCGCCACGTTTGCCTTATGTATTTTGTAGAAAGCCTGTTTCAGGGCGTCCAACTCCTGTTTCTCGGCCGGAGCGTCGGCTTCGGCCAGTTCCTTCACTCGTGCAACGACTTCTTCCTGTGTTTGCGGCACTTCTATCGTTTGATTTTCCGTTTCGTTCACTTCAGGTGCTACGTTTTCTGTTACGTTCTCTTCCGTCTGGAGAGTTTCTTGAGAGTCCATCATGTTACTTGTTTTAGTATCTGATTCGGTTTTACTATTCATTTAATCCGGCACAAATTAAGTATAAAAAACGGTGGAAACCTAAAAAATCTCCTGTTTTTTTACTTTGCCTGGCTTTAAATCCATGTTTTTCGCTTAAAATACCATACGAATGCCACGGTAATGCCCACGGTAAGCATCAAAGCCACCGGGAATCCCCAAGCCCAATTCTCCATGCCGTTGACCAAGTTCATGCCGAGCAAACTGGCAATGAGCGTGGGAAACATGAGGATAATGGAGATGGAGGTCAACATCTTCATCACGCCGCTCGTGTTGTTGTTGATGATGTTGGCGTAGGTGTCCATCGTCGAGTCGAGGATGTTGGCATAGATGGATGTCGTCTCGCGTGCCTGGCTCATCTCGATGTTGACATCCTCGATAAGGTCGGCGTCCAGTTCGTCCACCGGAAGTTTGAACTTCAGTTTGGAGAGCAGGGTTTCATTGCCTCGGATGGAAGTGATGAAATAAGTCAGACTGTCTTGCAGGCGCGACAAGTTGATGAGATCCACGTTGTCCACGTTACGATCCAAGTGTTGCTTGGCTTTCTCGATGAGCAGGTTGATTTGCTTCAGCCGTTTCAGGTACCACACGGCAGACGAAAGGAACAGGCGGAACACCATGTCCACGGAGTCGGTGAATCCCAATCCGCGTTTTTGCTGATAGCTTACGAAGTCTATCATCATGTTCGTCTCGAAATTGCACACGGTGATACACACCTCTTTGTTCAGGATGATACCGAGGGGAATGGTCGTATAAGGCGTGCGCGAGCGTACTTCTTTCACGTAGGGGATACGCAGGATGATGAGTATCCAACCGTCGTCGAACTCATAGCGGGCACGCTCGTCGGTATCGGCGATGTCCATTAAGAAGTAATCGGGAATGTGGAGCGTATTCTCCAGATAATCTATGTCGTCCTGAGTCGGACAAGTAACCTGTACCCAGCAGTTGGGTTCCCACTTTTCGAGCGTGCGCAGGCCACGGTTTGTATTCCAGTATGTTCGCATGAATAAAAATCCTCCATAATTATAACGGAACGGAGGCAGCTCCTTGCAAACCTCTGTCCTACTTAGTTCATATTTTCCGCGTGATAATCGTCCATTTTAAATAAACACTGTGATAAATTGCGGTGCAAAGATACGATAAACCGCTTGAAGTTACAAATAAAAAAACGGCTTTGGAGCCGTTTTTTCTATCTTTTTCCCGGATTATGCCGTTTCGGAAGTTTCCCGGGCCACGGCATTGGTCAGATTGACGAATTCGGCCACGGATAATTGCTCCGGACGGCGGCCGAAAATCTCGGCGGAGAGAAATTCGGTATGGTCTTTAGGCTGCCGTCCTTCCTGTTGTGCCTTGTGGTCGGCATCTGCCAGCACAGGGCGAATGGAGTTGCGAAGCACTTTGCGCCGTTGGTTGAATGTGGTTTTCACCACTTGTTTGAAGAGCCGCTCGTCGCAGCCTAAGTCCGTTGTGGCGTTGCGTGTCATACGGATGACCGCGCTCTTCACCTTGGGGGGAGGGTTGAATACGTGTTCATGTACCGTGAACAGGTATTCAACGCTATACCAGGCCTGGAGCAGTACGCTCAGGATGCCGTAGGTCTTGCTGCCCGGCCCGGCGGCGATGCGTTCCGCCACCTCTTTCTGTATCATGCCCGTACAGCAAGGGATGAGGTCTTTGTAATCGAGCATTTTGAAGAATATCTGGCTGGAAATGTTATAAGGGTAGTTGCCCGTAAGTACGAACGGCTGTCCGCCGAACGTCCGTTCCAGATGCATTTTCAGGAAATCGTCTTCTATGATGTTTTCTTCCAGTTGGGGATAGTGGGTGCGCAGGTAGGCCACGGATTCGAAATCAATCTCGACCACTTTGAGGGGGCGGTCTTTGCGCACGAGGAACTGGGTCATGACACCCATGCCCGGCCCCACTTCGAGCACCGGGATTCCGGGGCAGGCATCCACCGTATCGGCGATGTCCTGTGCGATTTTCAGGTCTTTTAAAAAATGCTGTCCGAGAAACTTTTTGGGCTTGACTGTCTTCATTGTTGTTTTTTTGTTTTACTTTTGTGGAGACAAAGGTAATTAAAAAATAGACATAGGCGGCATTGGAAACTTCTAAGATCATTCGTCATGCGTTGAATTTTGCGATTAAGCGAGCGCAGACAGAGCTTGCTCTGAATCTGCCGAGCGTGAGCAAATTATTCAAAATAGCCTTTCCTTTGGTGTTGGGAGGCTTGATTTTGTGGTGGATGTACCGTGATTTCGACTGGAACGGGCTGTGGGACGCGTTGAACGACGGGATGAATTGGACGTGGATGTGGCTTTCCATGCCTTTCGGCGTGTTGGCGCAAGTCTTGCGGGCGGCCCGTTGGCGGCAAGCCTTGGAACCGTTGGACGAGCGTCCGCGTTTGTCTTCGTGCGTGCATGCCGTGTTTCTTTCATACGCCTCCAGTCTTGTGGTGCCCCGGGTGGGAGAGGTCTTGCGTTGCGGGGTACTGAAGAAATATGACGGGACTTCTTTTACGAAGTCCTTGGGGACGGTGGTGACCGAGCGTATGGTGGATTCCCTCCTGATGTTGTTATTGGCTGCTTTGACCGTCTTGCTGCAAGTCAAGGTGTTTATGGTGTTTTTTGCCGAGACGGGAGTGAGTTTTGAAGAACTGGCCGGACGTTTCTCGGCAGCCGGTTATTGGGTCACGGCGGCCTGTTTGTTGGTCGTGCTGGTCTTTCTCGCCGTTTTGGCCAAGCGGTTGGCATGGTTCAACCACACCCGTAACCTGCTCCGCAATGTGGTGGACGGTGTACTTTCTTTGCGCAATGTACGTCATGTCCCTATATATATAATGTATTCGTTAGGGATATGGGCTTCCTATTTCCTGCATTTCTATTTGACTTTTTATTGTTTTTCCTATACTTCGGGATTAGGGATTACGGCGGCTTTGATTGCTTTCGTGGTCGGCACGTTTGCCGTTTTGGTACCCACGCCGAACGGTGCCGGACCGTGGCATTTCGCGGTAAAGACCATTCTGGTGCTCTACGGCGTATGCGAGTCGGACGCTGTCGTGTTCGTGCTCATCGTACATACGTTGCAAACCTTACTCGTCATCTTGCTCGGGCTCTATGCTGCGGGGGCATTGGGCTTTACCCGCCGGAGGTGCTTGGCCGGAGGGGAGGACGGAACGGAATAAATTGGATTGTTGAACCATAATATAGGTTGTTATGAACGAGATTAAGAACTTGGAACCGCAGATCGTATGGAAGAATTTCCATGCGTTGACCCGCGTTCCGCGTCCGTCTGGACATTTGGAGAAAGTGCAGCAATTCCTGTTGGATTGGGCGGCTGCGCACGGTATAGAGGCTTTTAAGGACAAGGGCGAGAACATCGTCATGCGCAAGCCCGCCACGCCGGGGATGGAGAACCGCAAAAAAGCCGTCATGCAAGCCCATATGGACATGGTGCCGCAGAAGACGGCGGAGAGCCGGCATAATTTTGAGACCGACCCCATCGAAACCTACATCGACGGCGAGTGGGTGAAAGCCAAGGGGACGACCTTGGGCTCGGACGACGGAATGGGGGTGGCGGCCATTATGGCCGTGATGGAAGACGATAGCTTGGAGCACGGCCCGTTGGAGGCATTGATTACAGCCGATGAGGAAACTTGCATGTACGGGGTCAACCATCTTGCGCCCGACACGTTGACGGGCGACATCCTGCTGAACTTCGACAACGAGACGATGGGCGAATTTGTGGTAGGAAGTGCCGGAGGGGTGAACGTCACGGCATCGATTTCCTATAAAGCCGTGGAGGCAGATCCGGCTGACGTGGCGGTCAGAGTGACGGTCAAAGGTCTGCGCGGCGGACATTCCGGTCTGGAGATTTGCGAGGGGCGTGCCAATGCCAACAAACTGATGGCGCGGTTCCTGAATATGGCCATTCGTGAGAACGAAGCGCGTTTGGCTTCGTGGAAGGGGGGCAATATGCGCAATGCCATACCTCGTGAGGGCGAAGCGGTGGTGACGGTACCGGTCGATGATGTCGATGAGTTGCAGGGACTGGTGGAATATTGTACGGAAATGTTTGCCGAAGAATACCGCGGGGTGGAAGAAAACATCGTGATGACGATGGAGCGCGTGGATTTGCCTGCTGCCCAAGTGCCGGAAGACATTCAGGACAATGTGCTGGATGCCATTATGGCTTGTCATGACGGTGTACTTCGCTACATCCCGTCCATTCCGCACATCGTGGAGACCTCGTCCAATCTGGCGATTGTCAACGTGACGCCGGAACGTGCGGAAGTGCTGATTCTGGCACGCAGTTCGAGCGAGAGCATGATGGACTATATCGGAACCATGTTGGAAAGTTGCTTCAACATGGCGGGCATGAAGGTGGAATTCAGTGGCCGTTACGGGGCATGGCAGCCTAATTTCGATTCGCAGATTACGGCACAGATGGTGGAAATCTATAAGGAAATGTTCGACGAAGAGGCATTGGTGCAGGTGGTGCATGCCGGTTTGGAGTGCAGTCTTATCGGGGAGGTATATCCCGATATGGACTTGGTAAGTTTCGGTCCTACGCTCCGTTCGCCGCATACGCCGGATGAGCGTTGCCATATTCCTTCGGTGGCCAAATTCTGGGTGTTCCTGAAAGAACTGCTCCGCCGGATACCGGAGAAGGCATAAATAAGCGGAATCTTGAATAGGGAAAGGGAAATTCGCGAGTAAGCGAGTGCAGACCGAGCTCGGAGTCTGCCGAGCGTGAGCGAATTATGCAATGCGCCACGACGTGCATTCCCTTTTTCCATGAAGGCCATGGTATGTTTGGGAGATAATGGGAGGCATGCCACGGACGGATGACCGCATGGCGTTGTGGAGATTTCTTACCGCTTTGATTTGTGCTCGTAAATTGCTGTGCTTTAGTCTATTGAATGCTCTAAAAAGTTCTCCTTAGATTCGCAAATCAATCTGCGCCAAACGAAAAATCAATCGCTTGAGACTGATTTTTCGTTTGGCGCAGAACGATTTTACGCTCTCCTCACTTGTCGTTTTGTCGTGGCTTTTCAGGTTTTTGGGCTTTGGGTACGGGTGAACTGGAAACCCGGTCGGTCTGTGATGTACGGTTTTTAGAATATTATAACGTTGAATAGTTTCATTTCTCAAGAAGAATGCCGTTATTTGCATAAATCAGTACTAAAAACCAAAAGAAATAACTATGAAGCAAAAAATCTTATGGAGTATATGCGCGATGTTCCTTTGTTTCGGAACAGGGTGCCCGGCTGCGAGTTTCGATGATTTATGGAAACAAGTGGAAAAATATGAAAGACAAGATTTACCGAAATCAGCTTATAAAGTAGTGGGACAGATAGCCGCCAAAGCAGACAAAGAGCAGCAAAAAGGTCAGCGGATGGCAGCTTTGCTCTACGGTTGCAAGCTCCGTCAGGACATCGTACCCGACAGTTTTTATTCCGACATTATGAAATTGGAACGGCTTAAACGGCAGACTGCCGACGAGGTTCAACGGGCGGTGCTGGCCTCCGTGTTGGGAGAATTGTATGAAGACAATGCCAACCGTAACCGGAATTACAGCGACCGGACGGACGCTCATCCCGACAGCATCCGCGAGTGGTCGTGGGAACAGTTCATGAAGGTCTCGTCGGAGAATTACCTGCTGTCCATGGCCCGTCCGGACTTGTTGGCAGCAGCCAAAGCCGCCGACTACATGCCTTTTGTGGAAAAAGGGAAGGATGCCGGTTACTTCGGCGGGGATTTGCTGAATGTCATCGGACGGCGGGCTGTGCAAGCGAGGGCAAACAAGGGCGAAGGCTCGTATGCGCTCGATACGGTTTATGCCCGGATGTTGGCCGTTTATCGCGCCCGGGGAAACCGTGAGGCTGAATTACTCGTGTCCGTCGATTCCGTTGCATTTGCCCTCGAGCGGGGCGATGTGGAACTGGCGGGGCAAACCGGCGGCTTGTCTCCTGAGGAAACCGAGCGCGTGGTGTTGCAATCACCTGCTTATAAAGCTTACGAACGGTTGCTTTCCTGTTTCGGCGATTTGCCTCTGTCGGCGGAAGTGTATTTAGGTATGTTGGATTTGGAGGTCACTCCGGGCACGAAGGTGGCTTGGGCTGAGGAAGGATATGCGAAATATAAGGCATATCCACGTGCCAAGGAATTGCTGAACCGAAAACGGCAGTTGGAAGCTCCCTTTGTTTTCCTCCGCTTCCCTGCGGAGGTTTATCCCGGTGTCCCGAACGAGTATGTCGTGGAACATCGCAACGTGGCAGGCATGTCGTTGAGTTGGTACCAGCTTCCCGATGGCTTTCCCAAAGCAGAGGCGCGGAGGGCGGAGTATCGGAAAGATGAGGCTGCCTATGCGCGGAAATACGGGGTGTTGAGGAAAACGGATCGTTTGAATTGGCAGGCGCAACCGGCTTTCCTGCAAGTTGAGGATACATTCCGGTTGGCCTGTCCCGGCGTGGGTTACTTTGTGGTGGTCGGGAAGGCCGACGGTGTGGCTTCATCCGACGGCAAGATGGTGGCTTCTTTCCGTGCTTCACGTTTCGAGGTGGTGGCCGGGGACTTGCCGGACAGCACGAGCCTCTGCACGGTAGTCGATGCGCAAACTGGTGCTCCCGTGCCGTCCGCCACCGTGGAGTGGTGTGCCGCAAAGGACGTGGTTTACTCCACGCAGACGGATGCCGAGGGAAAGGCCAGATGGAACTTCGCGGATTACAGGAAAAAACATGCCGACCGTTACAGCCTTTCCATAAAAGTGAGGAAAGGAGACGACCGTTATAAATATGAACATAGTTGCACCTTCCGGCAGCCTTACCGGACGGATGACGGAACGCACGGTGAAGAACGACTTTACACCGACCGCGCCGTGTACCGCCCCGGCCAGACGGTTTACATCGGGGGCTTGTGTTGGGACCGGAAGAATGACAGGGAACAGGCCGCAGGAGGGCGCAAGGTGGTACTGGCCTTGCGTGACCCGAACGGAAAGACCGTAGCTGAACAGACGGTGGAAAGTGACGAATGGGGAACGTTTTCTGCCACATTTGCCTTACCGGTGAAAGGGCTTTCGGGGCGTTATGCCGTGCGTACGGGGAACAACAGCGTAGGCTTTACGGTGGAGGAATACAAACGACCGACCTTTGAAGTCCGTCTGGATGAGATTACGGCGCGTTATCAGGCAGGCGACACTTTGTGCTTGGCCGGTACGGCCATGGGTTATAACGGGGTTCCGCTCCGGCTGGCTCGCGTGACGGCTGTTTCCGTTGTGGGCAGTTGGTTCTATAGGGTGGACCGTGGAGGAGAGGAAATTCCGATCGACACGGTTTATACCGGTGAAGATGGACGCTTCACGTTGCGTGTTCCGGTGCGTGAGGCCGGGAGGCGTGGACCAAGGTATGGTGCCCGACAGTTCGTGGATGTGTCGGTCATGGGGGCGTCCGGTGAGACACAGACGGCTAAAACGTCCTTCCCTTTGAACGAGGAAAGCCTGCGGCTTACGTTGGAGGTCGGTACGTATTGGACGAAAGACAGTTTGCCCGCTCTTAAGGCTGTGGTGCAAACGAATGCCGGCGCCGAATTCAAGGGCAGGGTGGAAGTGACGGGTGAAATCTACCGGATGCAAGATGGGAAACAGGTGGAAAAGGTGCTTTCCGGCTTTGCCTTCCCTGCCAATAAGCCGGTACGCTTGTCGGAATTGTCCGCACTTCCGTCCGGCAGTTACGAGATGCAATTGCGTGCTGTGACGGAGTCTGATACGCTTGAATATGCCCATCCTTTCGTGCTTTTCAGTTTGTCCGACCGGCATCCCGGAGGCGGCGAAAAGTTTTTCTATTATTGTATAGACGATACGGTCTCTGCCGGTCGTCCCGCCCGTCTGATGGTGGGCAGCGGCGCCGACAGTGTGTCGCTTTTCTATATGCTGTTCTGCGAAGACCGCATTTTGGCAGAGAAAGTTTTCCATTTCTCGGATTCCATCCTGCATTTCGAGTATCCTGAGGTGCCTGCCGGGGCAGACGGCCTTCAGGCGATATTCTATTTTGTCAAAGACGGACAGTATTACGGCCAGAGCCAGCATCTCATTCGTAAACAGCCCGACCGTAGGTTACGCCTCTCGTGGACTTCTTTCCGCGACCGCTTGCTGCCGGGAAGCGAAGAGACATGGAACCTCCGCATCACCCGGCCCGATGGCCTGCCCGCCCCGGCACAGTTGATGGCCACGCTTTACGATGCCTCGTTGGACGGCATACAGCCGCATGCGTGGAATTTTTCCCATTATGTCCCGCTCTCTTTGCCTCGTGTGGATATAAACAAGTTTTGGTTGTATGGCGGAGACAATATGTCCTACCATGCTTCGGTGCGGCGTGAATCCGTCAAGCCCCTACGGTTCGACTATTTCAATCCGATGATGATGGCGTGGGGCGGCTTGCGCACCGTGGAAGAGGTGCTCATGATTGCGGACAATAGCCTGGCAGTGGGCGCGGCACCGCGCAACGGTAGGATTGCCGGGATGGAGGTGGCAGTGGGGAAGCAGAAGGCCGCGCCTGCGGCCGGTGCGCCTGAATACATGGCTTTGAAATCCCCCTCGGAGGAGGAGCAAGCTTTGGTGGAAGGTGCCGCAAAGGCGGAAGTGGATAAGGCTCCGGGCGTGGCCGTCCGTGAGAATCTGAATGAAACGGCCTTTTTCTATCCCCGTTTGATGGCCGATACGAGCGGCGTGGTGACCTTGCGCTTCACTTTGCCCGAAAGCCTGACAACGTGGAAATTCATGGCTTTGGCCCATACGAAAGACATGATGGCGGGCTTGTTGACGGACGAGGTGGTGGCCGCCAAGGAGGTGATGGCCCAACTCAGCCTGCCGCGCTTCGTGCGGATGGGCGACCGTGCCACGCTTTCGGCTACGTTGTTCAACTTGACAGAGAAAACGTTGGAAGGCAAGGCCACGATGGAAGTGTTCGACCCGGCTACGGGCAAGAGCCTTTGGAAAGAGACGGTGAAGGTGGAGATGGAGGCGAAATCGGATACGGTGGTGTCTTTTGCCTACACGCCTTCAGGCACTGTGTCCTTGCCGGCTTGCCGCATAATCTTCGAAGCCGGGGAGCATACCGACGGAGAACAGCGTTACCTCCCCGTTTTGGAGGACAAGGAATGGCTGACGCAGACCCAGCCTTTCGTGGTGTCGCACGAGGGAGATACGGTGATACGGCTCGGCGGTTTGTTCCAAGACAACCATCCTGAGGCGGAGCACCGCCGTCTGACGGTGGAATATACGGCCAATCCCTTGTGGTATGCCGTGCAGGCCCTGCCTTCCGTGCTGGAGCCACGGACGGATGATGTGCTCTCATTGGGCGCGGCCTATTATGCTTCCACGCTTTCTTCTACGTTAGCCGTACGGTATCCGCAGGTGAAAACGGCGGTAGAATTTTGGCAACGCGAGGCGGGTGAAGAGCTCAAAAGTCCCTTGTCTGGCGGGGAAGACCTGACTGGCATCGTGCTGGAAGAAACACCTTGGGTGGCTGATGCCGAGATGGAGACACAGCGGTTGACGGCTTTGCAACAGTTGTTCGATGCCAACCGTCAGGTTGATTTGCGCCGCCGGTTTGCCGAGGCTTTGGGTAAGTTGCAGCGTGGCGATGGATCCTTCGGTTGGTTCGAAGGGATGTCCGGCAACGCATGGCTGACAGGACGTGTGGCCCGTCTGTTGCTCCGGAGCGGGGCGGGCGTAAAGACAGACAGCCTCTTGACGCAGTATGTGGACGTGAAGAAGATGATGGTTTATTTGATGGGTAAGGCACACGAAGAAATTATCACGGATAAGGAAAGCCTGCGCGAGCATAAAATCCATGCGTACGGAGGTTCCTATTGGTTGGATTACCTCTATTTGGCAAGCCTGAGCGACGTGACTTGGTTTGATGCGTCTGTCCGTAAGGACTTGGGATACATGCAAAGCCGTATTCTGGATTGTGTGGAACAAAGAGAGGCTGACGGAAAAAGACGGATGGCGGGGGATAGTGACAGGCTATCTCTTACCGAAACCGCCCAGGCCGTCATCGTATTGCGCTATATGGGCAAGGCTGATGCCGCCGCCGGACTGGTACGTTCTTTGCGTGAACATTTAGTGGACGGGGCAGAAGGGTTGCATCTGGAATATCCGTCTAACGGTTTTGTGGGTTCCGACCGGAAGATTGCGGTGCATACATTGTTGATGGAAGCATTGTCTGCTCCGGGAAACACGGATGAAAAGGAACAAGAGGGACTTTGCCGCTGGCTGTTGTCGCAGAAGCGTTTGCAGGCCTGGGGGACTACCACGAGCAGCATGGATGCCGTGTATGCCTTGATGCAAGGGCAGAAACGGGATTTGGTCTTGCGCTCCAATGATGTGGTTCGGTTGGAAAGTCCGAAGGGTGAAGAACTGGCCGTATTGAAATCTTCGGAAAGCAAGTTGGCAGGTTTGGGTACGGTGACGGCTACGGTGGAAGGCCGCGAGCTGTCGAAAGGTGCCGGTTTGTTGAAAGTGGAAAAGGCGGAAGGCCGTCCGTCCGCTTGGGGTGCGGTGTATGCGCAATACCGTTTGCCACTGTCCGAGGTCGGCAGTTCCGCTTCGGGTCTTCGCATCCGCCAAGAAGTGGACAATGAACATCCCCGTGTGGGCGACCGCGTGACGCTCCGTTACATGCTCACGTCCGACCGCGACTATGAGTACGTCCGTCTTAAGGCGGGACGCGCGGCTTGTCTGGAGCCTGTGGAATCCCGTTCGGGCTATGAATACCGCAATGGTTTGGGGTATTATAAGGAGGTGAAGGACGCTTCGACGAACTATTTCTTCGAGCGTTTGCCCAAGGGAACTTACGTGATAGAGGCGGAATGCTACGTGGAGCGTGCCGGACGCTATGCCCTCGGTGCAGTGAAGTTGAACGGAGTGTATGCACCCGAGTTCAGTGCATACGGGGCAGGAACGGTATTGGAGGTGAGCGAATGAAACAGGCATTGAATATAACACTCGGTATGGGGATGCTGTGGCTCTCCGCAGGATATGCGGAGGCTCAGCAAGTGGAACTCTTGAAACCGAAAGAGCTGGGGCGGTGGAATATTCCGCCGGGGAATTACAGCGGGATAACGCCGATAGGAGACGGGTGCTATGCCGTGGTGAGCGACAAGGAGGCACAAGACGGATTCTTTGTATTCCGTATCCGGCAGGATGAGCGGACGGGACAGGTGACCGAGGTGGTGAATGAAGGATTCCGTGGAACGGATTCCGCATTGAAAAGCGGTAGGGATGAGGAGGGTGTGGCTTTCGTGCCGGAAGATTCTTTGGTGTGGATAAGCGGAGAAGCCGACCAACGTATTGTGGCCTATCGGATGGACGGCGCACCGGTACACCGCGAACTGGCTGTTCCTCCGGCATTGGGGCGGTCGGCCATTACGCCGAATTATGGTTTCGAAGCTTTGGGTTACGACCGTGCGTCCGAACTTTTCTGGACCGTGACCGAGAATGCTTTGAAAGCCGACGGCAGGGTAGCGGAACCCGGTGCAGGACATGGCGTTTGCCTTCGTTTGCAGAGTTTCGGGCGTGATGGGCTGCCGCGCGCGTCGTATGCTTATCCGTTGGACATGCCCGAATCGGAAGCCAAAGGAAAACAGTATGCTTTCGGGGTGGTCGCGATCTGGCCGCAGGAAGGCGGACGCTTGTGGGTGATGGAACGGGAATTCAATGTCCCGAAGAGGCGGTTGAAAGCCCGTACCGATATGAAGATTTATGAGGTAATACCCGGTTCCGGAACGGCACTTCCGGAAAATACCCCGTCGGAACGGTTGTCCGGCTACGCTTTGAAAAAGAAACCGGTTGCGGCTTTTTCCACCCGCATGCGTCTGGTCAGGCCGAAACTGGCCAATTACGAAGGACTGTGCGAAGGAAGTCGTCTGGCTGACGGACGGCGTACGTGGCTGATCGTGAGTGATTCGCAGGGTGGTTATGGAAACAGATTGTGTCATTTGCGGGATTGGATTCGCGTTTGTGTCTCGCCTAAAATAAAATGAATATGAAGAAGAAAAGTTTTTGGAGGCAAGGAATTTTAGCCCTTTGCCTGGCGTGTATGTGTTTCGCCTGTGGCGGTGGCGAAAAGAAAGCTCCGTTGGGGCCGTCTAAGGGACTGCCCGGAGAGTTGTTGTTGATTGTAGATGCTTCGCTTTGGAAAACGAGCGCCCGTGATTCGTTGGAAGATGTGTTGAAAGGCAGTGTGCCCGGTTTGTCGCAACATGAACCCATGTTTCGGATGATACGGATCTTTCCGGAAAATTATTCGGGGCAATACTCCACGATGCGTAATATCATCGAGGTACGTGAGGACCCTCAAGCCGATGGCGTGGAAATGGGAGTGGCGTATAATGTGAAAGCCGTGCCGCAGACTTATGTGAACATCAAGGTGCGGGACGTAGCTTCGCTCAACCATTTTCTGATGACCCATCGGGAGCAGATAACCGATTTGTTCCTTGCTTCGGAAATGCAGTGGGAAGCAGCGCGTTTGAAGAAAAAGTACAGCAAGATTGTGGACGACGCGTCGCGGGAACTTTTCGGCTATACGGTGAAGGTGCCGGCAGATATCGCTAAGGTCAAAAAGGGGGAACAGTTTATCTGGGCTTCGTCAGACCGTCAGACACAAGACATGAACTATGTGTGCTACAGTCTTCCGTTAGCAGACAGCAGCATGTTGTTGACCAAACGGTGGGTAGAACTGCGTGATTCGGTCATGAAACGGAATATTCCCGGTTCGACACCCGAGAACTGGATGACCACCACACGTGAAAACGGCGAACCGTTGGTGGTGCAGCGATCGGTTCAGTTGGCCGACGGGCGTCAGGTATATGAGATGCGCGGTCTGTGGGAGATGCGCAAAGGGGCGCTCGGCGGTCCTTTCGTGTCGTTGGCATATCCCGACTCTGCGCAGGGGCGTTTGTTGGTGACGGAAGGGTTTATTTATTCGCCCGATACGAACAAACGCGACCTGGTGCGCCGCATGGAAGCCGCCTTGCGTACGTTAGCTCCGGTGAAACCTTGAAAAAAACGGTTCCTTCCTTGTGGGATGGGGCCGTTTTTCTTATCTTTGTCTCAAAATGAAAGTACGAATATGTCTGTAAAAAGAACCTTCCTGAGCGTTTGGGGAATGATACTGGCGGGAGTTGTGTGGGCACAACCCCGGCTTGCCGTAGACCGCGATGTGGCCAACATGGGTGAGATTATGTTTCAACTGCCTTCTAAAGTAAACTTTACGTTGCGCAACACGGGGACTGACCCGTTGAGTATCACGGAAGTCATCCCTTCATGCGGCTGTACGGCCGTAGACTGGACGCACGAGCTGATAGCCCCCGGAGCGGAAGGTACGATCACAGCGATATATGACGCCAAGATGCTGGGCGTTTTCCAGAAAGACCTTGGGGTGTACACCAATGCTTCGGACGAGCCGGTTTATTTGCATATACAAGGGCGCGTGGTGTCTAAGCTGTCCGACTATTCAGGTTCTTTTCCCATCGATTTGGGGAATGTGCGATTGAATATCAATAATATAGAATTTGACAATGTGAATCGCGGAGATCATCCGATGGTGGAACTGCAAATCGTCAATATGGGGCGGAAGAGTTACAAGCCTTATCTGATGCACTTGCCGCCTTATCTTTCGGCACAGTATTTCCCGGAGACGTTGAGTGGCGGGCGTATCGGTAAGATCATGCTCACGTTGGACAGTGAGAAGTTGCACCAGATGGGGTTGACGCAGACTTCCATCTACTTGGCCCGTAAGGTGGGCGACAAGGTGTCGGAAGACAATGAGATTACGGTTTCTTCCGTGTTGTTGCCCGACTTTTCGTCTTTGTCGGCGAAAGACAGGGAACAGGCACCTCACATGGAGCTTTCCGCCGACACATTGGACATGGGCGAACTGGGACGCAAGCGTAAGAAGTCGATGACAGTCCTTGTGAGCAATAAGGGCAAGCGTACGCTCGAAATCCGGACTTTGCAAGTCTTCAATAAAGCTTTGGCTGTGGGGTTGAGCGACCGGAATATCGAGCCGGGCGAGACGGCGAAGCTGAAAGTCAAGGTGTTGGCTAAATATCTGAATAAAGTGAAGAGCAGCCCGCGCGTGTTGTTGATTACGAACGACCCTGCCCGCTCGAAAGAGATTATTACCGTAAACGTGAAGCAATAAAGATGACGGCTATGGAACATCCTGAGAACAGTGCGGAATATAAGGGACTGACCGTGAACAGCGGCGTAGCCCAACCTTCGATTGTGAACCCGTACCTGAGGCGCGGCCGGTACCGGCATCGGCAGATGTCGGCAGGGGATTATGTGGAAGGCATCCTGAAAGGGGACGTGACGATACTCGGACGGGCCGTGACGTTGGTAGAAAGTACGAACCCCGCCCATCAGGCCGTGGCGCAGGAAGTGATAGAAAAATGCCTGCCCCATGCCGGGCGTTCCATTCGCGTGGGCATCAGCGGGGTGCCCGGTGCCGGGAAAAGTACAAGCATTGACGTATTCGGCATCCATGTGTTGCAGGAGTACGGAGGCAAATTGGCCGTGCTGGCCATCGACCCGAGCAGCGAGCGGAGCAAAGGGAGTATTTTGGGCGACAAGACCCGTATGGAGAAACTGGCCGTGCATCCCGACTCTTTTATCCGTCCCAGTCCCTCGGCCGGTTCGTTAGGCGGCGTAGCCCGCAAGACGCGTGAGACGATCATCCTATGCGAGGCTGCCGGTTTCGACAAGATTTTCGTGGAGACGGTGGGTGTGGGACAGAGCGAAACGGCCTGTCATTCCATGGTAGACTTCTTCCTGCTCATCCAGTTGGCCGGTACGGGAGATGAGTTGCAAGGCATCAAACGCGGTATCATGGAGATGGCCGACGGCATCGTCATCAACAAATGCGACGGGAACAACGTGGACAAGTGCCAGTTGGCCGCTACACAGTTCCGCAATGCGTTGCACCTGTTCCCAGCCCCAGAAAGCGGATGGACGCCACAAGTGCTGACCTATTCCGGCTTTTACAATTTGGGCGTGAAGGAGATTTGGGACATGGTGTACCGTTATATGGATTTTGTGAAAGGGAACGGATATTTCGAACACCGGCGCAACGAGCAGTCCAAATACTGGATGTATGAGACCATCAACGAGCAGTTGCGCAACAGTTTTTTCCAGAACGAACAAATTGTATCCCGTCTGGCTGAAGCCGAAGCCATGGTGTTGTCGGGACGGCAAACCTCTTTCGTGGCAGCCAAACAGTTGCTCGATGAATATTTCGCCTCGCTCCGGTGAGCGGAGGTGGCGCGTAAGAACCAGCCGGGACGGATGTGTGACATCCGTCCCGGCTGGTTTTCTTCTGGACAGGAAGCCCCGTCCTGTGTGTTTACGGTTGCATCCGCTTCCGGATGGCTTCGGCGCATTCCTCCATCAGCCACTTCGGAGTGGACGTGGCCCCGCAGATGCCTACCGAACGGCAGTCCTCCAACCAGGCGAAATCGATTTCCGACGCGGCGTCCACCAGATACGAGCGTGGGTTCACGCTCCGGCATTCGTCGTACAAGACTTTTCCATTGGAACTTTTTTTGCCGCACACGAAAAGAATCACATCGTGGCGCGTGGCGAAATCGCGGATGTGCGGCATGCGGTTAGCCACTTGGCGGCAAATGGTGTCGTAGTAACGGAAGGTGGCTGTGGGAGAGATGTGCGCGCCGATGTATTCCACGATTTTCCGGAAACCCTCCAACGGTTTGGTGGTTTGCGAATACAGGCAAATGTCCCGGTTGAAATCCAGTTTGTCCACTTCTTCCGGAGATTCGATGACGATGGCCTTGCCATCGGTCTGTCCCACGAGACCGAGCACCTCGGCATGGCCGTTCTTTCCGTAGATGACGATTTGTTTGCTTTCCGTGCCCCCCTCCTGGTATTCCTTTTTGATGCGTTCCTGTAAGTGAAGTACCACAGGGCAGGTCGCGTCTATGATTTCAATCCCGTTGGTTTCGGCTTGCCCGTACGTGGCCGGAGGCTCACCGTGGGCACGCAAGAGCACTTTGGCGTGATGCAAGGTCGAGAACGTGGCGTGGTCGATGGTGATGAGGCCGAGTTTTTTCAGACGGTCGCATTCCTTGCCGTTGTGCACGATGTCGCCCAGACAATAGAGCGTGGCTCCCCGTGCCAGCTCTTCTTCCGCCTTGTTGATGGCGCGGGTCACGCCGAAGCAGAAGCCCGACCCTTGGTCTATCTCTATCTTCATTTGTAAGAATCCTTTAAGTTTTAAACACTGTGCCGTACAGTCCCTTTTTCCGTTTTGCTGAAGTTGTCGTTTCGTTCTGCTCCGAATGGAAAATCAATCGGAGCAGAACGATTTTTCAATCTCAAGAGATTGATTTTTCATTCTCAGTAGATTTTTTAGCCGACTCTATCTTATTGGTATGCAATGGTTTGCATGTTTGTATGGAATCCTCTTTATTCCGCTCCGGCAGCTTTGCGGAACCGGGCTACGAGCCATTCCTTTTGTTCGGAAATCGTCATGTGGCTGTTGTCCAGTTCTATGGCGTCGTCGGCCTTACGGAGCGGACTTACGGCGCGGCTCGTGTCTATCCGGTCGCGTTCTTTCACGTTTTCCAGGATTTCCTCGTAACTGCCTTTTTCACCTTTGGCCTGCAATTCGTCATAGCGGCGTTGGGCACGGATTTCGGGCGAGGCGGTCACGAATATTTTGAGCTCGGCATCGGGGAACACCGTCGTGCCGATGTCCCGTCCGTCCATGACGATACCTTTTTCCCGTCCCATCTGTTGTTGGAGGCTGACCATGGCTTCGCGCACGAAACCGAGTGCGGCCACGATGCTGACTTTGGACGATACGGCCAGCGTACGGATGTCGTTTTCCACCAAGGTCCCGTCCAGATAGGTTTGTGGCTTTCCCGTCTCGGGATTGCGCTTGAAAGCGATGTCTATGTGCGGAAGGGCGGTTTTCAGGCGGTCGGTGTCTACCTCATCGCCGTGGAATAGCCCGTGCCGGAGGCAGTAGAGCGTGACGGCACGATACATGGCACCGCTGTCGATGTAAATATAGCCTATTTCGCGAGCTAAATCTTTGGCCATCGTGCTTTTCCCGCAAGAGGAAAAACCGTCTATGGCAATCGTGATTTTCTTCATGTCGTTCTGTATATTATAATAATGTATAAGCTGAAATGAGGACTTGTCTGTCCTTACAGGCGGTAGGACGCGTTGAAGACGAAAGACGGGGCGGACAGGTGGTACTGGGCGTATGCCAGTCCAAAACCGAAACGGGAAAGCAGGATGCCCGCACCGGCACAAAGACCGGCGGCGTGGGAAGAGCCTGCCGCCTTCATTTCGTTGGCTTTCCGGAAGTTGTAACCCAAGGACAGGTACATGTAGTCGGTAGGCAGGAAATCCACGCCCGCTGCCAGATGGTTCATGAGCATCTTGCTTGTAGACAACTCTTCGCCCGATGCGAAATAGTAATCCTTGTCCCATCGTGTCAGGTCCACGAGGGTGACGGACACGCGGAATGGGGCGTGGTCGAATCCTTTCGTAAAACCGATTTGCATGGAGAAGGGCAGCTTTTCGTGAATTTCGCCGAATGCTTTTACCTGTCCGCCCAGGTTGCGCGCTACGGCTGACAACGAGAAATCCGTGTTCTCGTTGTAGTAATTTACGCCCAAGTCTACGGCCAGTGCTACAGACGAATAGTCGCCGTATTTCGAATAGATGAACTTGCCTGTGGCACCACCGGCCCACCGGTCGTTCAGGTTGTAGGCATACATGCCGCTCAAAGCCATGTCCATGGCCGAGAAAGAGCCCACGGTGACGTTGTCGGCCGTGATTTCGTCCATGGTGCCGTAGTGGGCATATTGCGCCGTGACGCCCATTGTGGAACGTTCTCCCAATATCTTGACAAACGCCGCACTCCCCACGTTACACCCTTGCAGGTAAGTCATGAAATTGAGATTCAGCGTCTTGTCGCTCACGGAACTGAGCAGTGCGGGGTTGCTGAAGACGAGCGACGCGTCGTCCTCTATCAGGGAGATATTGCGTCCGCCCAAAGCCGTAGAATGTGCGGACACAGGCATTTCCAGGAAGTTGAACACGGAGTTGCTTTCTTGGGCATGCGACGCGGCGGCAAGCAGGATATATAATGCTAAAATAAGCTTTTTCGTCATCTGAAATGAATTTTGTGGCCAAAGATACGGATTTTCTGAAATATCTGATTATATTTGCGCGATAATTCCGTATGGGCATACCGTTATGCAGATATAACGTGAAAAAGTCCGATTTAGGGTGTGGAACGAAAAAAAATGTGAGATTGGAAAAAAAATGGGGCGAAGCGCATGAGATATAAAAAAAATGTGCTACTTTTGCCCTTGCATGAAGAATACGTAAAAAGCTAAATATAATATGGAAATTAAAAAATCATTGAGCGCGGATCTCGAAGGCAAGAAAGGCACTGGATTACTGATGGGCTTTGTCTTGGCTCTTTCGGCCATGTTTGTCGCATTCGAGTGGACACAGCATGACAAGAAGGTTATTGAAACAGAACCTGTATTCACGGCGGCGATTGAGGAGGACATGATTCCCATCACGCAGCAGCCCGAAGTTGTGGCACCCCCCCCGGCTGCAGCTCCGAAAATCGCTGAAATCATCAATATCGTGGACAATGAAACGGATTTGGTGGAGGAGGAAGTGGAAACTTCCGAGGAAGTGAACCAAGCCATTGTGACGACTCCGGGTACGGGGACAACGGCCGTAGCTACGGGACCGGTAGGCCCTGTGGTGGAAGAAGTGGACGAGAACCAGATTTATGACATCGTAGAGGAGAATCCTCGCTTCCCCGGTGGTGAAGAAGCTTGTATGAAGTGGTTGTCCGATAACATCAAGTATCCCCCTATTTGTGTGGAGCAAGGTATTCAGGGACGTGTATACGCTCAGTTCGTGGTGAACAAGGACGGTTCTATCGTGGATATTAAGATTGTGCGTAGTCCGGATCCTTATTTGTCGAAAGAGGCTGAGCGCGTGTTGAAGATGATGCCGAAGTGGAGTCCCGGTAAGCAAAGAGGTAAACCGGTACGTGTGAAGTTCTCATTGCCGGTGATGTTCAGATTGCAATAATATAATAAGATGTATAATGTAAGGAGGCTGCTCACGGCAGCCTCTTTTTGTGAAAAGTATAGCCTATGTATAATTGGAAAGAACTTTTAGACTACATTAACGGTGAGATTGCCGGAATGTCTTTCGAGCGTCAGCCGGCGGAACTCTATGCGCCGATTCGTTACGTCCTTTCGATGGGGGGAAAGCGAATCCGGCCGGTATTGATGTTGATGGCTTATAACCTTTATAAGGAAAAGGTGGAGGTTATCCGTTCCCAGGCCATGGCCATCGAGATTTATCATAATTATACGTTGTTGCACGATGATTTGATGGACAGGGCCGATATGCGGCGGGGCATGGCTACGGTGCATAAGAAATGGGACGACAATGCTGCGATATTGAGTGGGGACTCCATGCTGGTCATGGCTTACCGTTACATGCAGCAGGGTTGTCCGGTGGAACAATTGGGAAACGTTATGGGATTGTTTACGGAAACTGCCCTTGAAATAGGAGAAGGGCAGCAATACGATATTGAATTCGAGACCCGTGCGGATGTCAGCGAAGAAGAATATATAGAGATGATTCGTTTGAAGACATCCGTATTGTTGGCTTGCGCGCTGAAAATCGGGGCATGGCTGGGGGATGCCCCCCGGCAGGATGCGGAGCTTCTTTATCGTTTCGGCGAGAATCTCGGTCTGGCTTTCCAGTTGCAGGATGATTACTTGGATGTATATGGCGACCCGGCGGTCTTCGGTAAGAAAATAGGAGGGGATATCCTGTGCAACAAGAAGACTTATATGCTGATTAATGCGTTGGGGCGCGCTTTGCCTGCCGATCGTGAGCGGTTGGAGCAGTGGTTGGAAAAAGAAGAGGGGACTTATGCGCCTGAAGAAAAAATAGCCGCCGTAACAGAACTGTATGATAAGATGGGTGTCCGTGCCTTGTGCGACGAGAAAATCCGTTTCTATTTTGAACGGGCTCGTGAAATTCTGGATAAGGTGAATTTGCCGGAGGAGCGGAAGGAACCGTTGTGGGAGATGGCGCAAAGTTTGTTGAATCGGAAGTCTTGAAGGAACGGGGAAGTCGGTGATGAGAATAATTGATACGCATGCCCATTTGTTCGATGAGGTTTTTGCCGAAGATTTGGAAGAGGTGGTTTCCCGTGCTTTGCAGAACGATGTGGAGAAGGTGTTTCTGCCCAATATAGATGAGACGACTGTCACGTCCATGTTGGAATTGTGTACAAGGTTTCCGGGATTCTTTCATCCGATGCTGGGGCTTCATCCCACGGAGGTGAGAGCGGATTATGGCGAGGTGCTCGGACGTATGGAGGCACTGTTGCAAGCCGGCCATTCTTTTATAGGTATCGGTGAAGTGGGATTGGACTATTACTGGGACCGTACTTATTATAAAGAACAGCAAGAAGCCTTCCGTTGCCAAGTGGAGTGGTCGCTGTCATACGGTCTTCCCCTGATGATTCATTCCCGTTCCGCACAAAAAGAACTGGTGGACCTGCTCACTCCTTTTCGTACGAGAGGGGTTGCAGGAGTTTTCCATAGCTTTGGCGGCACGGTGGAAGAGGCACGGGAGTTGCTTTCGTTCGAAGGATTCATGATAGGAATCAATGGTGTGCTGACTTTTAAAAAGTCTGCCTTGCCGGAGGTGTTGCGTCAGATTCCGATAGAGCGGGTGGTGCTGGAAACCGATGCCCCTTATTTGTCGCCGGTTCCTCACCGGGGCAAAAGGAACGAAAGCGCATATATCCGACACACATTGGTGAAAGTGGCGGAGGTTTACGGTTTGCCGGTGGAAACGGTTGCCGAACAAACATACGAAAATGTATTGAAAATGTATCCTGGCGCCCGTAAATGAAGCCGTCGAAAGGTTAAAATTAAACTTTTTGTAGGATGAGACGCACTTTTTGGGCTGAGTATGGTGATAGTCCGGAAAAAAAAGAATATTTTTGTACTCGAAAACGGAGGCATATCGTTTTTTTTGTAACTTGCGCCCGTTTTGAGAAGGAGAGATGCTCGAGTGGTTGAAGAGGCACGCCTGGAAAGCGTGTATACGCCTAAAGCGTATCGGGGGTTCGAATCCCCCTCTCTCCGCTAAACATAAACGAGGAAATAATAATAATTAATATTAATCTTAAAAAATTAGACACACAATGAAAAAGTTATTTGCAATTATTGCGATGTTTGGAGTTTTTGCATTCGGTGCGACTCAGGCCATGATGGCACAGACTGACGAGGCCGCTGCTGCGGAATCGGATTCGGCTGCTGCAATGGTAGACAGTGCAGCAGTAGATTCGGCTGCCATAGATACGGCTGCTGTCGAGACAATGGATGCTACGGAAGAAACTGTTGCGCCGGTAGAGGAAGAAAGCTTCCATAAGGAATTGAAGACGAAGTTCATCGAAGGTGATGCAGGCTTCATGTCATTGGTTGCTATAGCCTTGGTGTTCGGTTTGGCATTCTGCATTGAACGTATCATTTACTTGAGCTTGGCTGAAATCGATTCTAAAAAATTGATGGCTCAGATTGAGGAAAGACTGAATGCAGGTGATGTTGAAGGTGCAAAGACGATCTGCCGTAACACTCGCGGTCCTATTGCTTCTATCTGCTATCAGGGCTTGATGCGTTTCGATGACGGTGTGGAGGATGTAGAGCGTTCTATTACGGCTTATGGTGCCGTGCAGGCCGGCTATTTGGAAAAAGGATGCTCTTGGATTACCTTGTTTATTGCTATGGCACCGTCACTCGGGTTCTTGGGTACTGTGATCGGTATGGTGATGGCCTTCGACCAGATTCAGCAGGCAGGTGATATTTCTCCGACTATCGTTGCCGGTGGTATGAAGGTGGCCTTGATTACGACAATCTTCGGTATTATCGTTGCATTGGTATTGCAGGTATTTTATAACTATATCCTTTCTAAGATTGAGGAAATCACTTCTAACATGGAAGAAGCTACTATTTCTTTGCTTGACATGTGTATGAAGTATAACTTGAAAAAATAATTAGCAATATGGCAGCAAAGAAATATATGACGTCATATTATGTCCTGTATGCTTGCTTTGCAATCATCGTATTGTTTTTCGCGGCATTCTTTGGATATGGATATGATAATCCCGTAGGAGATTATAACGCTCCTGTTTGTACGGAAGGTTTAATGTGGCTGATGTACGGTATGTTTGCCGTAACTTGCTTGTTGGCGCTTTGGAGTGTCGTTCGCGGCATTAAGATTTCCATGGGTTCCAAGGGAGGCGACATCAGCGGTGTGCCGGGGGCTAAGATTAGTGCTGTTTCTTTTGCCCTTTTGGTAGTTTCTTTAGTGGTAGGTTGGGTTTGTAACCTGAACGAGACCGATTTTACGGCAGCGGACGGAACTGTGACATCTGCCACTATGGTTACCGTAACTGATATGTTCTTGGTATCGATTTATATCATGTTGTTATTGACTACTGTTGCAGTTGTCTTTAACATGTCTGGTGTAATGAAGAAAAAGAAATAAAAACGTCTAATTTAAGAGTAGGAAATGGCAAGAAAAAAAAGAAAAGTACCTGGATTGAACGCCAGTTCAACAGCGGATATTTCTTTCATATTGCTTATCTTCTTCCTTGTGACAACTTCAATGGATACGGATTCCGGTTTGGCAAGACGCTTGCCGCCGCCGCCTGAAGATGAACAAAACGAAGCTCAGATAGACGTGAAAGAGAGAAACGTGTTGATGGTTAAAGTCAATGCAGCGGGGCAACTCATGTGTGGGGGGGATTTCATCGAGATCGACCAATTGTGCGATAGAGTGAAAGATTTCGTGAAGAACGAGAACAACAGCCCTAACCTGCCTGAGAAACATGCCAAGAATATTCCTTTGTTGGGAGTATGTGCGGTGACGGACAAGCATGTGGTTTCCGTACAAACCGACCGAGGGACAAGTTATAATGTGTATTTTCAGGTTCAGAACGAGTTGGTTCGTGCATACAATGAGTTGAGAGACGAGTTGAGTAAAGCCAAGTTCGGGAAACTTTATGGGGCTTTGGATGATGAGCATCAGGCTGCCATTCGCGAATACTATCCGCAGAAGATTTCCGAGGCAGAACCTAAAAATTATGGAGGGACAGACTAATGGGACGATTTAGTAGAGGCGGAAGCCGAGAAATGCCGGAATTGAATACATCTTCACTTCCTGACTTGATTTTTACCATTTTGTTCTTCTTCATGATTGTAACGACCATGCGTGAAGTTACCTTGAAAGTGAAATTTACGGTGCCTACAGGTACGGAATTGGAGAAGTTGGAGAAGAAATCTGCGGTTTCTTTCATCTATGTAGGGCCTCCGACAGACCAATTAAGGGCTGCAATGGGTTCGGGTACGAGAATCCAGTTGAATGATAGATTTGCGGAGCCAGCCGAGGTGATGGACTTCATTGCGGAGGAACGTACAAGAATGACAGACCAGGCTGCCCAGACTGTATCTATGAAAGTAGATCAACATACGCAGATGGGTATTATTACCGATATCAAACAGGTTTTACGTAAGTCGTGGGCCTTAAAGATCAATTATTCTGCTGCAAAGCGAAATTGATAAAGAGAAATCATTAAAAAACGGTATTTTCATTATGAAAATGCCGTTTTTTTATGGATTTATACCAAGGTCTTTGTTTTTTCTTTATTTTTGCAATAAATAAACGAATAGATTATGGGGATTGCTAATTTGGATGCTCTTGACGAGCAGATTCTGAAACTAATTGCCGACAACGCACGTATTCCTTTTTTGGAAGTGGCTCGTGCTTGTCATGTATCTGGTGCCGCGATTCATCAGCGCATACAGAAGTTGACGCGCTTAGGGGTCTTGAAAGGTTCACAATATGTGTTGGACCCGGAAAGAATCGGTTATGAGACTTGTGCCTACGTGGGGCTTTTTCTGAAAGATCCTTCAGATTTCGATCGCGTGGTAGAGGAGCTGAGAAACATTCCGGAAGTGGTGGAATGTCATTATACAACTGGTGATTATGACATGTTTATCAAAATCTACGCCCGGAACAACCACCACATGTTGAGTATCATCCATGATAAGTTACAGCCTTTGGGCTTGCAACGCTCCGAAACCATTATTTCTTTTCATGAGGCCATTAACCGGCAGATGCCGATTCCTGAGATAAAGAATAAGAAGGGGAGCACGGAGAATATGGATGTAGAAGTGGAGGAAGAAGAATAATGGGGAGAAAGGAAAAGAGGTTGTCATGTCGGGAAGGCAGACAACCTCTTTTCCTTTCTTTTTAGGTCTTGTTATTTTATACGATTCTTCGTTTGAGACGGAATTTCTTAGGGGTATCAATGGTGGCTCTTTCTCTGATAATCTTTGAAGGAGAAAGGGCATTGATGTTTTTCGTCCCTATCATGTCGGGAACTTTGTATGAGTTCCCATAGTCGGATGTCGAAGGGCGGGAAGAAAGCATCCGCTTGTTGGGGCGTGTCTTCTATTTCCGTGAGATATAGTTTTTGGGCGAGTGGCAGGGCTTCTTTGTACACGCTTTCACCGCCGATGATGAATATCTCTTCTTCTTCCTTACAATGTGACAGAGCTTCTTGTAAGCTACTGAATGTTTCCGCACCGGGGAAGACGGCTGCTTTGTTTCTGCTCAGCACGATATTACGCCGGTTGGGCAACGCTCCTTTGGGAAAGGATTCAAACGTCTTGCGCCCCATGATGATGGTATGTCCGGTGGTGAGTGCCTTGAAGCGCTTCAGGTCGTCGGGAAGCCGGTACAGCAAGCGGTTTTCAAAACCGATGGCACGGTTGCGTGCAATAGCTACGATAACGGATATCATGTTGGGATGGTTAGAGGGTTATACGGAAACCGCACCGGCAATGTGCGGCCAAGGATTATAGTCTTCCAATGTGAAGTCTTCGAACTTGAAGTCGAAGATGCTTTTCACGTCCGGATTGAGCTTCATGCGAGGTAAGGGACGAGGTTCCCGGGTGAGTTGCAGTTTCACTTGTTCCAGATGATTCTTATAGATATGTGTGTCTCCTAACGTGTGTACGAAGTCGCCTGCTTTCAGTCCCGTCACTTGTGCCATCATCATCAACAACAGGGCGTATGATGCAATATTGAAGGGAACGCCGAGAAACGTATCCGCACTACGCTGGTAGAGCTGGAGGCTCAATTTCCCGTTAACCACGTAGAACTGAAAAAAAGCATGGCAGGGAGGCAGGTTCATGTTCCCGAGATCACCGACGTTCCATGCACTGACGATGATACGGCGCGAATCGGGATTGTGTTTGATGGTATCCACAGCCTCTTGTATCTGGTCTATGAATCCTCCTTTATAGTCCGGCCACGAACGCCACTGATACCCGTAAATATGTCCCAGGTCGCCGTTCTCGTCCGCCCATTCGTTCCATATCCTTACACCGTGTTCCTGCAAATATTTCACGTTGGTATCGCCTTGCAGGAACCAGAGCAGTTCGTAGATGATGGATTTCAGGTGTAACTTCTTTGTGGTAAGCAGCGGGAATCCTTCTTCGAGGTTGAACCGCATCTGATGGCCGAATACACTGAGGGTGCCCGTGCCCGTACGGTCGCTTTTTTCCACGCCTTCCTCCAGTATTCTGTGTAACAGGTCGAGATATTGTTTCATGCTTAATATGGTTTTATTCTTTTTTCTTCTTGATAAGGGTGGTCAGCCAATCGTTGGCGGCTATGCAGAGCATGACTACACCCACGACATACAACAGGTCGGTGAAGTCGATAATCCATTCAATGACGATAAGCCCTACCCCCCAACAGGCATTCTTGATGGCAGATTGTTTGAGCAATTGGTTTCTCCTATCATCGTCTACCATCCGTTTTTCAGGGTCATACGCGGATCTTTCTATTCTCATGTTCTTTTCACGATGAGAACGGTATATCAGGTAGACGACCAAAAGTACGAGGAGGACAGGAATGAGGAACAGGATTACGGTAAGTACCGTAAGGAGCACGCCGCCAATTCCGAGAAGTCCGGACATGAAGTCCAAAATCCCTTCGTTTCCCAAGTCTTCCATGAGAGAAAATGTGTGGGAGTAAACCGATGGAGGAGTATTCCACGTGCTGTCGTCAGCCACGTCTTCCAGAGCCGACACCGTATCGGAGTAGACTGTGATGCCATTTTGTGCCCAGGCAATATTTTGTGCGAGACAAGCCCATAAAAGGCAAAGCCATATTTTGAGCCGTATGACGGGAAATATAGGGCGTTTCATGTGATAAGCGGTTTGATTTAATGTACAAAGATAGCGAAAGGCGAGCGCAGAGACAAATGAAAACGAAGTTTTCTGGTTTGGCTATGCCGAGCCGCATCCTATCTTCGTGGGAACAAAGATAGCGAAAGGCGAGCGCAGAAGCAAATGAAAATCCGTCCGATTTTGTTGTTCGCCCCATTTTTTTTACCTACTTTTATCCTCATAAAATGATACGACATGACACGACCTGATATACCTCAAGAGTTTAAAGACTATGCCCGACGTTTGCTCGGTGCGGAGCGTTATGCACGTTTTGCCCAAGCTTTGGATGAAATCCCTTCCGTAAGTGTGAGGCTGAACCCGTTCAAGGCCGTATGGTCCGGTCTTTCAGCGGAAGGTTTGAATGGGGGAGACGGGCCGGTACTTTGGGTCTCCGGAGAAGGATACTACCTGAGCGAACGCCCTCCGTTTACGTTCGACCCGTTGTTTCATGCCGGAGCCTATTATGTACAAGAGGCAGCTTCTATGTTTTTGGGGCAAATCTTACGCCGTTATGTGACTCGTCCGGTGGTAGCACTCGACCTTTGTGCTGCGCCCGGGGGTAAGTCTACCCATATTCGTTCATGTCTGCCGGAGGGCAGCCTGCTGGTATCCAACGAACCCGTTAAGGCACGTGCTCAGGTTTTACTGGAGAATCTGACGAAGTGGGGACATCCCGACGTGATAGTGACAAACAGTTACCCAAAGGATTTTGCCCGCTTGCCGGACTTTTTCGACCTGTTGGTGACCGATGTGCCGTGCTCCGGCGAGGGGATGTTCCGGAAAGAAGAAGATGCCGTGACAGGTTGGAGCATGGAGGCTGTGCGGATATGCCGGGACCGTCAGCGTGAGATTTTGCGTGACGTATGGCCTTCGTTGAAGCCGGGAGGGCTGTTGGTGTACAGTACTTGTACGCTGAATGCTTTGGAGGATGAGGAAAATGTGGCTTGGATAGCCGAAGAACTCGGTGCGGAAATACTTCCTTTTGATGTGGAACCGGGTTGGGGTGTCGTCGGGAACCTGCTGCCGGTCTCCTCAGTAAAAGATACGGCGAAGGCGGAAAAGCTTTTTTCCGTCGCCCATTTCATTCCCGGATTTACTCGTGGAGAAGGATTCTTTTTGGCTGTTTTACGTAAAAATGGCGAAGAGGAGACTTCTGATTGGGCGATGTTCTCCGATAGGTATGAAAATGAGCGCGTGAAGTCTAAAAAGAAACGTGCGCTACACGCTTCCGTTCCGGCTTTGCCTGCTTCCTGTCGGTCATGGTTGCTTCATGCCGATACCTTTGATTTCGTTTCCGACGGACCGGTGTGGACGGCAGTACGCTCTTCGTTCTCCCGCCAGGTAGGCCTGTTGCAGGAAGCGGTTAAAGTGTGGCAGGCTGGTGTTCCGTTGGCTACGGTAAAGGGGAAAGACTATATTCCGCTGCACGCTTTAGCGATGTCCGTTGACTTGAATCGCTCGGCTTTTCCAATTGTTCCCGTTTCCTACGATATGGCGGTGGCCTATTTACGTAAAGAAGTGCTTGTCTTACCTCCCGACACTCCTAAAGGTTACGTGTTGTTGACGTTTCAGGATACTCCGATCGGTTTCGTGAAAAATATAGGTGGACGGGCTAATAACCTTTATCCCCAGGAATGGAAAATACGTACAAGTTATCTTTCAACTTATAGTTTAAAGGGAGATTTAGGACGAAAATCAATAGAATAAAGTGAAAAATACTAAAAAATAGATGCTTTTTCTTTTGATTCCTTGCTTTTTAATCCGGTAAATACTATATTTAGAGCCTGAGAGTGTGAATGGATTGAAACGATGAGGGTTCATACTCACACCGTAGAAATCTAATTGTCTAACTTAATCTAAACAACGCTATGAAAATTTTATTTATCGGATCCGGGTGCGCCTGCAGGCTACCTTTTGTAGAATATCTTTTTAAGAAGAAAATACAAGAGGCAGAGGTTCCGGACATTGAAGTAGAGTCTGCCGATATGGCCATGTGGGGAGTCACTTCTAATGAAAGTGGGATTCCGAAAAGCAGTGGTCCTGATAAAGTAGGCAATTTACTGAATCAGGCTGATTTTATCGTGGTTATGGAGGGGAGGCAGCGCAACTTTCTGACACGTTTTATGGATTACAGTAGTTGGAATAAAATTCACTTATTCTTGGATTATTGTACATCCGGGAAAGAACATTTGGTAGGTTCCGTGTGTGGCGATCTCGATTATCAGACGCAGGATGAAGAAATGACTAACGGTTGCATGAATCTGATAGCTCGCATAAAAGCCTTTTTGAAGGAGCATTTAGGCGAGAAAACGGAAATCTCCACGTTGATAACGGCTTAAACGATAAAGCATATCGGGCAGGGACATTCATGCTCGGTATGCTTTATGATTAGATATGAAGGAATATGTGTTTTGTGAAAACTATTGCGAGTCTCCTTGTGATGCTTATGGTCGGATTGCAAAGTGTGCAATCGCAAAATTGGGTCATAGTGAAAACTCCGTCTGTAAAGGTGATATCCGAAACACGGAGGGTTGGGGGAGTCTTGGGGAAAGCTAAAAAAGGGGCGGCGTTATGGTTGCGTGAAGGGACGGTAACGGACGATTGGGCTCATGTTTGGTTTAAGGGACGTGCCGGAGGGCTGCCGCTTTCTGCCGTGGAACAGTTCTCTTCGTCAAAGCTTTCTTGGCAGGCTATGGCGCGTACATACGATTTGGTGAGCCTTAAAGAAGAAGGCAAAGTGTTGGCCACAATGGATTTCGAGGTAAGGGACAGTACGTTGTTCATGTGTTTGCGTTGGCCGGATTCAAGGCGGGGTACGGAAATCTATGAGTTGGCTCGGGATTCTTACCGGTTGGTAGCCACGCGGGCTTATGCTGGGGAGATGCCCGACGACATGAAGATGTTTTATCAAACTGCCAAGTCATTGAAATATGCACGTGTTTTCTATTACGATGAAACGAAAAAATCTTTCTTCGACGGGGACTCTTTCTATTTTCGTGAAAATGCAGAGTCAGTTTCCAAGGATACAGCTTGCTTTTCTGGGGTAAGGATACGATTAAAAGAATTTCGGAAAGAAACGAAGGGACCTAAGACAGGCACCGGTCGGAATGCCGTTATGCCTGGGGAGCAGAATCCTGAGTTTCCGGGAGGTGAAAAGGCATGTATGGCCTTTTTGTCTAAGAATATCCACTATCCGCCTGTTTGTGTATCTGAAGAAGCGAGCGGAAGAGTATATGTGCAATTCGTGGTGGAAAAGGACGGAGAAATCGGTCAAATCAGGGTGTTGCGAAGTCCTCATCCTTATTTGGCACAGGAAGCAGTGAGGGTGGTGGGCATGATGCCTGATTGGAAGCCCGGATATAAGAACGGCAAACCCGTCAGGGTATTGTTTTCTTTGCCGGTGAAGTTCGGGTTGAAATAGGCATAAGGAAAGATGAAAGGCGGAAGCGAAGTGTATGCCTTCCGCCTTATTCTTGTGGTGTAGCGCTGTCCTGCTCTTTTGCTTCCGTGTTGTTTCTCGGTGCGTCCGGCGTATCGAACAAACCGTAAGTAGTACGGAGGACACGGAATTCCGTCCGGCGGTTCAGGGCGTTGCAGATTTCCTGCTGTTCTTCCGGCAGTTTTTTGATGAAAGCTTCCGTCAACGTGTCGTTCTCATGCAGGAACGGATACCGTTCCGTCAATCGTTTGCGGATGACTTTCGGGCGTGTCTCGCCGTATCCGATGGGAGTCAGACGGTCGGTAGCGACGCCGTGTGCTATCAGGTACTTTACCACGGATTCTGCCCGGCGTTGGGAGAGGCGGATGTTGTATTCATCCCTTCCCCGGTAGTCGCAATGCGAGCTGAGTTCAATCGTGATGTTCGGATTGTCTTCCATGAGCGTGACGAGTGAGTCCAGTGCGAGGGTAGAAGAGTCCGTGAGTTCCGCACTGTCGAAAGCGTAAAACACATTGTCTACCAATACGGGAGCCGTGATAGAAGCCAGTTCGAACTGAAGTACGTATTCTTTGCTTACGCTGCTGGTGTCCACTCGCAGTTGTTCTTTATGATTCAGGAATCCCTTGCACGTACCTAAAAATACATAGTCTACATTCGGTTGGATTTCCTGGGTAAAGGAACCGTCGCCTTTCACGCTCAACTTTAGATTGGTTCCGTCGTTGCCTACCATGTAAACCAAGCCTTCCGGCAGTTCATAGCCGTCTTTTTCGTAGACCCATCCCTTTACCGTGAGCAACACTTCCGGACATTCGAAACTCATGATGTGGTCCCACCCTCGGGCATCGCCTCGGTTGGTACTGAAAAATCCCCGGTTGTGCAGTCCGTCGAAAGTCATGGCAAAATCATCTCCTTGCGAATTCATCGGGTATTTCAGGTTTTCTACGGTCCATGTTCCCGTACTGTCCTGTTCGGCCTTGAACAGGTCCAAGCCGCCCATGCCGACGTGTCCGTCGGAGGAAAAATACAAATCTCCGTTCGGACGGAACGAAGGGAACATTTCATTCCCCGGAGTATTGATGGGTTCGCCGAGATTATCCACTCCGCCTAACCCGTGTTCTCCTATTTCGATTCGCCAGATGTCCAGGCCTCCTAATCCTCCCGGCATGTCGGAAACGAAATACAGCCATCTGCCGTCCGGCGATACGGTAGGATGGGCAAAGGAGGATAAAGTGTCTTTGGTGATTTCCAACAATTTGGGTGCGCCCCAACTGGCATCCGTACGCTCCGAAGTATAAATCTGTGCATATCGCGGATATTCGGGGTCATGCGTACAACGGGTGAAATACATCGTTTTGCCGTCCGGCGAGAAAGCACAGGCTCCTTCATCGTACTCACTGTTTATCTCGGATTCTACCTGTTCCGGCGACTGCCATTTCCCTTTATCGTCTTTTCGGGAGATAAAGATGTCACCGGACTTGATTCCTGTGATGCCGCTCAGTTCGTTGCCTGTAGCCTGTGGGCGTGTGGAAGTCAGGTACAGCATGTCCATATCATCCCCTGTCAGCATCGGGCAATAGTCCGAACGGCGGGCATTGAGTAGCGGTTCTTTCTTTATCGAATACAATGTAGGTTTCTGTTTCCAGATGGGCGCCATGGTACAGCCCTGTAGGCCGTGACGTGCCAACACGTCGTCCGGTTTGTACTGAAGGTAAATCTCATAATTCTGCAACGCTTTTTTGTAATCGCCGTTTTTGCGTTGCATTTCAGCTAAATAAAAATAAACGATGCTGTCCGGGTAGTTGTATCGTGCCGCATTCTGATATGACCCGATAGCCCGTGAGGTATAATTGATACGCCGGTAACAGTCTGCGGCTTTATAGGCCCGTTCGCCCCTCTTGGCCCGTTCCTTGGGTTTGGTCCGCATATAAGCTTTCCGGTATTCGGCAGCCGCTTCGAAATATTCTCCGATGGCGTAGAATTTATCTCCTTTTTTCACATTGCTTTCCGCACTACAGCCTGCGAGCCATAGTGTCACGAAAACGACCCCAAAAAGAGAAATCCATTTTTTCATATTCCGTTCGGTGTGCAAATATAATTTTTTTATTTCATTTGCCCTTGCAGTTCACTGCTTTTTTTGGACCGTAACGGTTTTTAATGGTCTCTTTGTGGGGTCGTTGTGCAATAGTGAATATCTCGTTTAGCGGATAATGATTTTATCTTGTTTTACGCTACCGTCGGTGAAGGTGGTCTGACGGATGTTGATACCCTTGCGGGGCTGCTCCAACTGTATACCGTCCATTGAATAATATATCGTTCGTGCCACAATTTTACCGCCGGTCGTTTCGGATACCTTACTGCCTTCTACAGGAATGAATTCGAACGGGTAATCATTCGGGGTTTCCGTCGCAGCGAAGTCGATACTGCCGTCTTCTGCCACTTGCCAATAGATGTTACCGCTACGGGCCGACTTTTGGATGGCTAATGTTTCAATATCTACGGCACCGCTGAAGCGGAACGGCTTGGTCATGGTTTCCTGCCACAACCCCTCGTCGGTCAAGTAGGTTCCGTCCAAAATCGACTGGAAACCGTAGGTCGTAGAAGGAGGAGTGTTGACGACGTTCCATTGTTGTGCAGCTTTATTGGATTCATCTTCAGGCTCGAACGAGGGATAGTCGTCGTTACCATGATTGGTAAGATACGTTCCGTAGGTCTTGTGCCGGATGTAGTAGTTGCCCGGTGTTACACTGCGGTATCCCGTTTCTTTTACATAGATTTGATAAGTGATGGTATTTGTCTGGCCGTTTATGGTATAATCCAATGTATAAGAGGCGGAAGTTTGCACGTTATTAATGGTGAGAGAGTCTTTGGTAGAGCCGTCTCCCCACAAGTAAGTTCCTCCTGTCATGGCATCTGCCGGTGTGGCCGTGAGCGTCACGTTGTCGCCTTTTTCCACGATCATCATGTTCTTATCCGTATAACGTCCGCCGTTGACGATGATGTCAGGGCGTGCAGCCTGTACATTGATACGGAAGACGGTTTCCTGGCGACGTCCGCCTTGGTTGGTATGGATGACGGAAACGGTACGTGAGGTCGTGACGTGCGGCAGGGTGATGGAAGAAGCCGTACTGCCGGTTTCCCACAAATAGCTTCCATAGCCTCCCACACCGAATATGGATAAGGACACTTCGCTGTTGTATAATACGTTGATGGAAGTTGCTGCACGTGTGGAACTATTGTAGGTTATGGTCGGGTTGATTGTGCTTTCCCCACAATCACCTTCCACGGCGATGCTGAACATCTGTTCGCTTTCCACACCGTTTTCATTCGTATATGTCACGCGCCAGATGCCGCTCCTGTCGGTTGCCACGGTGAGGTCTTTTGTGTTTTCTCCGGTGTTCCATTTCCATTTTCCCGTATCGGTCGTGCCATCGGGAAGTTGTGGCTTCAGGGTGACGAGTGTACCAGCCGGGAGCGTTTCCGTAGGTTCGGTACGGTACGTATTGTGTAGTCCGCCCAGTTCGTTGTGTTCCACGCTTATACCGTTGTATTCCATGATGGGAGTGAGCGGGGTGGGTATTTGTTCGGGAGTAGGGAAGTCGCGGGTATTCATCAATACGGAATAGCCCATGTGGTCGTAGCCTCCGCTGGTGTTACCCTGTCCGCCGCCGTCGATGCCCATTTTTTCGTAGACCGCTTTGGAGAAAGGCATTTCTACGCCTTTAATGCCTTCATAGTGCCCGATGACGGTACCCCAGTAAGGACGTATTTGTTCTCCCAATGCGGGGGCGGTTTGTATCCATGTCCTACCATCGCTCCAGTGTAGTCCACTCGTACCGTAATGGTAATTAGTCCATGGCAGGTTTTGTACGCTTTGCATTTGTGCCGCCAAATACTCTATACCGGCTGCCAGTCTGTGGTCCATATAAGAGAACAAATCATCGCCCTGGTTCCAACCGATGTGGGCTACGTCTACGGCCAGCCCGCCGGCCATGGCGGCATGGCCTACATCACGGCCGCTTTCTTGCATTTGTCCCAGTTTGCCGTAAGCTCCGGCTTCCAAATCGGATTCTTGTGTCGTGACGACAAGGTTGCCTAAAAACTCGGTCAGTCCGTCGTTCAGGATAGGGTCGGAAGTACGCGGGTCGGTGAAAGTACCCACTTGATCGTATTTAAAGAAAGAAAGTCCCTGATTATAAATGAATACGTCATCGCAAAGGATGCCTATACTCATGACGGCCAATACGTTACAAAGTCCCCAGTTCGACCAGTAATGTCCGGGGCATTCCCACCATTTTCCCGAATTTTGCCAAGTTCCGTTGCGGCCGCGCAGGAAGCCGATGCAAGATGGATACCACACGTCGAGCATCCATTGTTTGAATGTGGTGAAATCTTCGTCAGACCATCCTTCGTAGTCGCGCACGAGTTCGGCGGCGTTGGCAAAGGCATATCCGTATAGTCCTGCAGCCAGTGCATAATTGGAGTCGCCTCCGATGCCTTTGGTGACGCGTGCCCATTTCATCAGGACATCCACTGCGTGTTTGGCATGTTCTTCCGAACCGTCGATTTTCCACCGCAGGGCATTTTGGTAAGCGATAGAAGCTCCCTGCGCTGCATTAATGTAATTTTCTCCTACTCCCCCTCCGCGTATGATGGTCGGTACGGGATTTGTAGCAGCCGTAGACTGTGAGAATCCGGCGTTGACCAATACATTGTAGGCTGCTACGACTTTTTCATTTCCGGCTTTGAGCTGTTTCCTGATACGTTCAAAGTCGGCATCGGTATGGAGGGCACCGGGATGCCGGAATCCTCTTTCTGTGTCGTATCCTGTCGTAATGCCCGTGACGTCGAAATCGAATCCTTCCGTGGCTTCCAAGGCCGTACGGGCTGATGCGAGGTTTTCGAGCTGTCGGTCGATGGCATTTTGGTTTACTTTACCTTCGTTCGCGAGGTCTTGGGCGATATTGACTTCGTCTTGGTAAAGTGCAACGATTGCGCCTGTGTAAGAAGAGGCGTGTGAAGCGATATATTCCTGGGCTTCATTGATGGCATTTTGCAATGCCGTGAAGTCGCCCGGATTGCCGTAAGTATATTCGTATTCCAAATCGTCAACTGCGGCTGCCAGTTCGCCGATTTCCGATGTTTCCAGTACACGGTCATAGAGGCGGACGTCGGCTACAAGAGTTTGCCTCAGGTAATTGTCGGCTGTAAAAGCGGGACGTCCGATCCATGCGTAAGGAACAGAAGTGGTGAAGTTGGATGAATTGGTGGGCATCTCGGTGTTCGTTCCCTTGGCCACTCCGTCGAGGTAGAGCGTACCGGTTTGTCCGTCTTGGGTGTACACGACGTGTGTCCATTTTCCTTTGGCGGCTTCTCCACCGATTTCTATGGCCGTTTCGTTGCCGTATCCTCCTGTGGCGTTGGCAAAGCGTTGGGCATTGAGGCGGTAAGCAGAGTACTTGCCCTCCGACCCCGTACAGGCCGCAGAAGAGAAGAATGTCCAAAGGAAGAAGCCGGCACCGGAAAGTGAGGCTTTCTCGTCTACGCGGTAGTACATGGAGATGGAGTACGCATCCATACCTTTGAACAGTTCGCCCGCTTGTTCTGTCAAGTCGAGATAACCGCTTCCGCTACCGAGATCGAGTACGCGGTATTTTCCCATTTTGCTTACCGTAGCTTCATTTTTGAGTGAGGCCGTGATACCGGAACATTCCGTATCTGAGACGGAAGTACCATTCATGTTTTTAAAATCGAAGTGCAGGCGAAGGCCATTTTCCTGGCCCATTGCGGCATGGCCGGCACATACGATAAGGCAGGATGCCAATAGCGTCCTAAACCTGTTTCTTTTGCTTTTCATGTTTTTGTTCATAAGTGTGATTCGATATAAATTGAGTCATTCGTTTTATGTTTATACGAATGAACAATTAAAACTACCTGTTATAAAAAGTATAAAGAACGTTAAATTAGAAAAGAAAACCGCGGCACAGGGATTAGCTTTCCTTGTGTCGCGGTTGGGGATGAGGTAATTTTTCTTCGGTTATTTCTGTTTTTTCCCGTTCCAATAATTCTCCAGCCGGTCGGCCTCTTCTTGGGTCAGGTGGATGACTGCGCCGTGCTTGGGCGACCGGAAGTTAGTGGTCTTCATCACGCCTTCGTTGAAGCGTCCCAAGTTTTTGAAGTGTACGAAATCGCTGGTTTCTACAAAACCGAAGTTATGTGGGTTGATACCGAATATATCGTACATGAGCACCCATTTGTCTTCACCGATTCGTTTCCAGACGTTAGGCGCCTCGCAGGCCACCGGTTCAAAGTCTATCCAACGCGGGTCGAACCGGTAGCCTCCGTCGATACGGTCGGAAACCGCCTGTTTGATGCCCGAACCGGATTCATGCGCCACGTAGAACAAGTGATATTCCATTTTTTGCCGTTCCTCGTTCCATATCGGGGTGATGTCGCCGTCGATGGCAGACGCTCCCGAGGGGTATTCAAACAAGATTTGCGGAATGCTCTCGATACGGTTGAAATCTTGGTTTACGTAGACATAATAAAGCCTGTTCTGCTCGGTGCCGAACCGCATGGTAAAATAAATCATCATCCGTCCCGTGACGGGGTCGTAGACCGTTTCCGGCGCCCAAGCGCAACCGATTTGTGCAAATTCCTTGGACATTTGGTCGAAACGTATGTTGGTGCGCGTCCAATGGATGAGGTCGAACGACTTCATCAGCACCAAGCCACGGTTGTTTCCCCAGCCATAAGTTTTTCCGTCGCGCTCCCATTCCGTATCGCGGTAACCGTCGCGTTGTGCATAAATATGCAGGTCGGTCATGGCCAAGTAGAAGCCGCCGTCCGGACCACGGTAGATGTGCGGGTCGCGGATACCTTTCTGGTCGGCAATCGTATCGCCTGCAATAATGGGCTTGCCGTCGTTCAGAGCGGTAAACGTATAACCGTCACGGCTGATGGCCGCATGCAGGCAGTGGTCTTCGTCCTGATGGAATACCATTAGGTAGGCCGCCATGTCTTTTTCTTGCGGTGTGGCGTCACGGTAGGTGAAGTTGCGGAAAGTAGTACGTCCTTTTCCCGTGGACAGGAGTGCAGGACGAAGGGCATAGAACCCACCGTAGTTGTTGTGATGAAGTCCCGACACGTCGATATCCGTGGCCAGTTCCTTCCATGACTTCCCGTCCTTGCTGGCAGAGAGGGTCACGCGGTTGGCACGGTTGAGCAGGCGGAGGTGGAAATGCTTGTGGTAATCGGACGGCATGGTTTCGGTTTTTTCCCCGTTGCGGTATATCGTGAACGTCTTTCCGTCCGAAGCGACACCGGCGTATGCTTTTTCGTCATAGAACAAGAGCAGGCCGCCCGTGTTTCCTTTTCCGAGAGTGATTTCCGTCGTGAGTTCATAGTTCTTGTCGGTGGCTGTAACCATGAGCAACCGTCCGTCTGCCGGTGTCTTGCCTTTGGCTTTGACGCTCATGCCATCCTTGCCGAATGAGAGGCTTTCGGGGGCGTATTCCTTCCAAAAGGTCCATTGCAGGCCGAGCTGCTTGCCCGTGAAGTCGTCGGAGAGTTCCAGTCCGTGTTTTTCAGGGTCTTGTGCCGGGAGCGGACGGGCATCATGCCGCAACTTGACCCATCCGTCGGCCGTCCATTCCACCGGGTCTATCAGCGTCTGCCGGCCCAACGTGTGGTAACCTTGTGCGTAAGCGTGGTACACCACCCACCAATTCCCTTCGGCATCGTCGATGAGCGTACCGTGTCCTTTCGACCACCAAGGGTCGCTTGCACTATAGGTATGCACCAAAGGATTGTAGGGAGAGTTTTCCCACGGCCCGAATACGCTTTTGGAACGTGCCACAACCACCATGTGGCTCGTGGCCGGTCCGGCCGTGCCGCCTTCTGCCGATACCATATAATAATAACCGTCCTTGTGCAACAGTTTCGGACCTTCGAGGAACATGTCGCCATTGCCTTCGGTTTTCCATTCTTTGGGGAATTGCCAACCTTCGTAGACGGTCTTTTTCGGTCCCGTCACTTTCAGCCCGTCATCGCTTAGCGGGGCTATGGCACCTTTGTCCACATATAAATATCGCTTGCCGTCTTCGCCCACTACATGTCCGGGGTCGATGCCTGTCAGGTCGAGTTTCACCGGTTGGCTCCACGGGCCGCGGATATTGTCGGCATAGACCACATAGTTGGCTCCGGCAGCGGGATAGTAGATATAGTAACGTCCTTTGTACTTCACCAAGTCTGGGGCGTATACCGAACCGTCGAGGGCATGGAGTGCACGGGCTATGGGTGTCCAGTTCACCAAGTCGGTAGAATGCCAGACGAGCAGTCCCGGTGCATAATTAAAAGATGAGTTCGTCATGTAGAAGTCTTTTCCTTCCCTGATGATGGACGGGTCGGGATAATCCCCACCCAGAAGCAGGCGAGGGAAGGTTTGTGCACGGCCTGTGGTTACCAGGCATAAAAATAGTAAACTAAGAATCAGTTTGCTGATGCGAGTACTGTTCATGGTTTTAGTGATTAAAAGTTATTGGGTTGAAATTTCCTTCAAAGGTATATAAATAGGGGGTGAAGAATGTGCTGTTTACACACGAACGTTAGTGTTTTTAATACAGTTTAACTGTTTTATGTTTCATTTTTCTTCTGCGACAACTAAGATGGGATTGGACATGTCGTTCAATGGATAATCGTTTACAGCTATTTTCTTTAAAACTTCCAAGTCGTTGTCGTCAAACCTGTCTATGGGCAGTAAATCCACCGCCTTATCATTGAATGCCACCCAAGGCCAAAAACTTACATGCTTGAATCCTTTTAAAGAAAGGTGTTCCGATTCACTACCGTATGCATACTTCTTATCGTGGATAAAAGCATACGAGTGGCGGTCTATCAGTAGGTCGCACTGCTCCTTGTCCATGGTCACGGTTAAATAAAAGTATTTATCTGTAACCACAATGTTGTCGATTTGATACTTCGTCCTGTAGAGTTCGTCCGCATAATCCCAGTTTTCACATAGTTTCCTGCTTGGGCGAAGATTGCCTCTGTCCATCGTTAATGTGTCTATGATACCTTGTTGGGTAAGTAAAGTCACTTTGTCGTCAAATGGCAGCATGAACATGACTCCCTCCGAAGTATTACGAAGCATGCCGGTCCTTGTCATACTACGTGAAACCTGTTCGTTATCTTCATATATAGGATATGTACCTTTCTCGACTCCTTCAGGCGACACTGTACGAAGGCTGACCTGAAGCCCCTCGCCAGAATACTTCCTCGTCTCGCACACCAAGGCGTCCAACTGTTTGTTGAACCTGACAGTCTGGAGGATTTCACCGTTTTCGGCTATCTTGAACTGTCCTATATAGTTGCCTTCAATATCGTATTTATATATGAAACCTCCCATGTTTCCGACATAGATAATTTTCTTGTTTTCATCATAATTGGCGGAGTTGATACGCCCGTGTTCTCCATGTCCTTTTCCTAACCGTCCCACTCTGTTCAGGAATTTTCCATTGGAATCAAATCTCAGAATCTCATCTTGGTCCCAAATCAGTACGTTGTCGCCGTCCATTCCAAACACGTTCGGACTGCTCAATATGCTTTGCCCGTGGGTCTCAAGCGGAATGAATTTTATGGAAGAGTAAATGCTTTCTGCAGGAACAACGATTTCGTTCTGTCCTATGTCGGTCAAATCTATTATAGCTCCGCCTTTTTGTCGGCTACATGCGCATAAGCAAAAAATACACAGCAATAGAAAATGACGTTTATTCATTGTGCTGTTGATTTTATGTTTTCAAGCAATACTTCACTTGCAAAGATTGTGGTAAGACCATATCCTTTAGCCTTACAGGAGTAAATGTATGCGGCAGGGGCGGAAGCATGGAGTGCCTTTGTCAAAGAACTTGGGACAGTTGGAGGTTGTCGGGGTAGAAAAAGGTGTTTTGCCGGAGTCCGTCATTCCCTGCATGCTCCCCCAAGGGTTTTGAAAAAACATCCTTCATCTTTCAGGATATAAGGTAACCAATTAACATATAATGCGTTATGGAATGAAGGATGTTTCAGCCATCTTTCAGTTTCCTTTCATTGCGGAAAGTGATAAAAAGTTCTCAGCCGAATGATTTTTCAATCTCAGCCAAACGATTTTTCATTCTAAGCCAACTGTTTTTTCAATCTGAATCAAGCGAAATGAAGCATGGCTGAAAGATGCCTGAAACATCCTTCAGCTTATAATATCAAAATTATGAGAGACTTACCATGCGACCTGAAGGATGAAAGATCTTTTTGCAAAATTCCTGTGTAGGAGCGGTACGGTATGCAAGGACGTGGCTTATGAAGAGATTTCCAGCGGTGCGCGGAAAGTACATCCGTTTTTCCATTCCGAACAGCCGAATGCGGTCTTGCCTTTGATGATATGCCCTTTTCCGCAGAGCGGGCAGAGGTCCCCCTCTTTGGGGGCAGGAGGCGTGGCCGGGATTATGGCAGCTTGAGGAGCGGTCGACTTTTTAGATAAATCGTTCTCGCTCGGCATAGTCAAGCGAGCTTGGGTCTGCTCTCGCTTACTCGCGATTTTGCGTGTCGTCTTTTGGGTTTTGGTCGGCTTTTCTTTCGCGGCTCCCTTTTTTCCCTTGGGTGCAGGCTTATCTTCCTGTGTTTCCGCGACACGGCGATTGGTGTTGTCCGCCAGGACGGTATGCACGATTTCGGCTACCATTTGCTTGAGTTCTTCCAAAAAGGTTTTGGCATCGTAGGTTTTCTTTTCAATCAACCGCAGACGGCGTTCCCAAATGCCGGTCAACTCGGCACTTTTGAGCAGTTCTTCGTGAATCAGGCTGATGAGTTCCACCCCCGTGGGAGTGGCTATCAGGTTTTTCCGTTCCAATCGGATATAATGTCGCTTGAAGAGGGTCTGGATGATGGCGGCCCGGGTGGACGGACGGCCGATACCGTTCTCTTTCAAGGCATCACGCAATTCGTCGTCGTCCACCAAGCGACCCGCAGTCTCCATGGCGCGCAAGAGCGTGGCTTCTGTGTAAGGTTTGGGCGGTTGTGTCCATTTTTCGGCCAAGTCCGGTACGTGAGGGCCGCTTTCGCCTTTTGTGAAAGCGGGAAGCGTGCGTTCCTCCTCGGCGGTTTTTACCAAGGTTTCCGCTGTTTTGGCCTCCTGTGCATACACGTCCCGCCAGCCCGGAAAGAGAATCTGTTTGCCGGTGGCTTTGAATGGAATGTCGGCCGTTTCGCCGAGGATGGTGGTGGTAGCAAATTTACAGTCGGGGTAGAACGCTGCGATGAAACGCCGCGCCACGAGGTCGAATACCCGTTGTTCGTCCGGTGTCAAGCCGTGTGGTGCTACTCCTGTAGGGATAATGGCATGGTGGTCGGTGACTTTGGAAGAGTCGAACACCTTTTTACTCTTTTTCAACGCCGCGCCACGTAAGGGTTGGAGCAAGGCGGCGTATTCGCCGGCTATACCGTTGAGAATGGCGTTGCATTTCGGATAAATGTCGTCGCTCAGGAAAGTGGTGTCCACACGCGGATAAGTCGTGAATTTCTTCTCGTAGAGCGACTGGATGAGTTGCAGGGTCAGGTCGGATGAGAAAGAAAACTTGCGGTTGCATTCCACCTGTAGCGAGGTCAGGTCGTACAAGCGGGGAGGGGCTTCCGTTCCGTTTTTCTTGGTGACGGACGTAATCGTGAACGGTGCGTCTTTGATTTGTTCAAGGGCTTTCCGCCCTTCTTCTTCCGAGGTGAATCCCCGGCGTGCCACATCGTTTGCCTTGCCGCTTCCGTTGCCGTTCGCACCTTTTTCCTGAGAAGCCGTTGCGGTTTCCTCTTCGTCTTGTTCCAACACAGCGGTAAAGACTGTATCACGGTAGTTGGTGGTCAGTACCCAATAAGGTTCCGGCTTGAAGTTCTCGATTTCCAGTTGACGGTTGACGATGAGGGCCAGTGTGGGAGTCTGCACCCGTCCGATGCTCAGCACCTGGCGTCCCTGTGCGTACTTCAACGTGTAGAGCCGCGTGGCGTTCATGCCCAAAGTCCAGTCGCCGATGGCGCGGCTCAGTCCGGCTTCGTAGAGCGACTGGTATTCGCTCTGGTCTTTCAGGTTGCTGAATCCCTCACGGATGGCTTCTTCCGTGAGTGACGAAATCCAGAGGCGTTTCACCGGGCATCGGGCACCGGCCTTCTGCATGACCCAACGTTGTATCAGCTCCCCCTCCTGCCCAGCATCGCCGCAGTTGATGATCATGTCGGCAGCCTGCATCAGTCGCTCAATCACCCGGAATTGTTCTTCGATGCCCTTGTCGCTTTTTAGCTTGATGCCGAAGCGGGGAGGAATCATAGGTAATGAAGAAAGGCTCCACGCTTTCCAGAGCGGAGTATATTCGTGCGGTTCCTTCAGCTCGCAAAGATGACCGAAAGTCCAAGTGACCTGGTAGCCGTTGCCTTCCCAATAATTACGGTGGTCTTGCGTGGCGCCCAGAACTTTGGCAATGTCTTTACCCACACTGGGTTTCTCTGCGATACATACAATCATGCGTTTCTCTTCTTCATTATAGCGGGACAAAGATAGTGTTTTTTGCCGGAAAAATGCAGGGAAAGCCTTTCGATTTGCAAGTGGATACAAGGATGTCTGGGGATTGGGATTGTATTTTTGCGGTTGTTTTATAGTTAAAAAACGCCCGAAGCCTCTTCTTTTCTTTCTTTTTTATTATTTTTGCATTGTTTTAATGTAAAAAAGTGTGTCTATGAGAAAGTCTACTTCTATTTTTAAGGCAGTTTTGATTGCCTTGTTTGCTGTTTCATTGGGTGTGGAAATGGTTTCGGCTGCCGGTTTCCCTTCGGTTAAGGATTTGTATGGCCGCTATAAATTTAGTGGAGAATGCTCTTATGTTGACATGGTTTCTGGAGTGGCGGGCGAGGCTCCGGTTCCTGCCACAACGGATTATAATATGGCCGTGTTGCCGGGCGAATCAGAGAATGAAGTGAAGGTGCTCGGTTTCTTCGGTTATGGCGGTGGTGTGACGTTGACCTATAACCAAGAAGATGGAACGTTGAAGGGAGAAACGCCAACCGCAGTGTTTATAATGGGAATGAATTTAATGGTTGTAGCGGATGCGGCATCTACAGGAGGGACTGTTGTCTTTAATTATCAGGTGGCGGAGAAAGACGGCAAAATACAGATTACGGCGCAGAATGCATTGGAAGATGTCACCATTATGGATATGGAGAACGGTATTATGGGGATGCTTTCTTACGCTTCTGCATATACCATGACCAAGGAGGAAGTCTCCTATAATCTTAGTGATGTGATTGGGGAGTACGATTTCGCGTCGACGAGAGTCGATAATAATTTGTTGGCTGATGCGTCTGAAAATTTTAAGCTGAAAATTACGGGAAATACCTCAGAAACGATTTCTTCCGGTGTGAGCTTAGGGAATTGGTTCGGGGTGGAAAACACGGATGTGACCGCTGAGTTCTATGCCGATGGTGGCATATTGGTATTGCCGCATGATATGAAACTGGCCAATGGCATGTGCTTCGGGCAGCAACCGACTGAGGAAGGTGGGTATAATCCCAACGAAGCTCCGTTCTTTTTTGTGGAAAAAGACAAGTTGGTGACTCCGGGCTATTTGGTATTAGACAACGGATTCGATGAGGTAATGGAAATGCCATTGCAAATGTCTGTCGTTGGCGGTGAGGCTGTGAAGGCAGGAAGTAGCATTAGCAGCCGTTGTATCAAGGATGTCAAAATTTATAGTTCAGACGGTTCGATTCACGTGGATGGGTTGGAAGATGCCGAAATCTGTGTGTTTGACGCACAGGGTATGCTGGTGGCATCTGCGCACGGAGCTACAGCAGCATTTAACGGTCTGAAGTCTGGTCTGTATCTGGTGAAATTTGGCAATCAGACAGCGAAAGTTGTAGTGAAATAACCTGAAGATATACATGTAAAATGAAGGGAACCGGGTCTTGTGGGACTTCTTTCTCTTCGTTTTATTTTTCTTTTTCCAAAGTGTTGGAGAAAGGGAATATAAAATGGTTGGCAGGAGTAATAATGTCCTGCTTTTTATATATAACGAAAGAAGTATGAAAATAAACTTGAGAATCGTATTTTTCCGTTTAAAGGCTTGCGGTGCCGGGTTTGCCCTTTTCGTTTTTGTTATGGCGCTTTCATCGGTCTCTGCGCTTTATGCACAGAACGGTACAGGTGTCGGAGGGGCGGTTCGTGCTGAAACAGTCGGAAGTCCGGAGAAAATGACGGTAAAAGGAGTTGTGGTGGACAAGGAGACTGGAGAGACCATGATTGGAGTTTCCATTCGCGTGTTGGGTACGGACGTGATTACGGTGACGGATATAGACGGTGCTTATTCATTAACTTTGCCCAAAGGACGTTATAAAGTGGTTTTCACTTATATCGGCTACGAAAAGTTAGAGCGGGAATTGGACGCGTCCCATACGGAAAGTTTTAAGAAGGTTGTGATGGCCCCGGCATCGAAAACCATGAATGAAGTGGTGGTGACGGGAATATACCAACGTAAGAAGGAAAGCTTTACGGGGTCGGCTGCTACTTTCGAGGGACCGGAATTGAAAAAAATCGGGGTACAGAATGTCTTGCAGAGTTTGAAAACCCTCGATCCATCTTTCAAAATCGCGGACAACATCCAGTTTGGTTCAGATCCCAACCGCATGCCGGACATCGAAATCCGCGGCAAGAGCAGCATCATGGGGTTGAAAGAGGAATATGGTACGGATCCGAATCAGCCCTTGTTCATACTGGACGGATTTGAAACCGATTTGCAGACGGTCTCGGATTTGAACATGAACCGCGTGGCTTCCGTTACGATATTGAAGGATGCGGCCTCTACGGCTATTTATGGTTCGAAAGCGGCCAATGGTGTTGTGGTCATCGAGACGGTGAAGCCGGAGAAGGGACGGTTGCGCTTGAGTTATAAAGGCGACTTCTCCCTGACAAAGGCCGACTTGACGGATTATAACCTGATGAATGCCAACGAAAAGATAAAGTTCGAAGAATTGGCCGGGTTATATACTGATTTGACGAACGACCCGTTAAACCAACTGAGGTTGGACAACCTGAGGAACGAACGTTTGAAAGAAGTGGCACGTGGAGTGGATACTTATTGGTTGAGTGAGCCGTTGCGTACCGGTTTCGTGCAAAAACATAATGTTTATGCCGATGGCGGAGAAGAGAAAATCAGGTATGGCTTAGGGCTGACTTACGGGAATACGGAAGGCGTGATGAAGGAGTCGAGCCGCCAGACCCTATCCGGAAATCTGGATTTGATTTATCGTACCGGGAAGTTTCAGTTCAGTAATAAACTGACGATTGATTATCTGGAAACGTCCGACCCTGTGGTCTCGTTCTCCGAATATGCTTTGGCTAATCCCTATTACCGCAAGTACAATGCCGATGGCGGAGTAGACAAGTATTTGTATGTTCCGGAGAATGACGACGAGGCTCCTGTTCCGAATCCGCTTTGGAATGCCCGTCTGAGCAATTATGACCGTGGGGATGAATTTGGCTTTACGAATAACTTCATTGCGGAATGGTTTGCCACGACGGATTTGCGTGCCCGTGCCAAATTCGGAGTGACGAAAACTACGGCCACAGCCGAAACGCGTTTGTCTCCGTTGCATACGGATTTCGACAGTATGAGCGATACGGAGAAGGGCTCATACGAACATTCCACTACCGCTGTCACGAAGTATGAAGGGGACCTGTCCGTGACTTACGGCAAGCTGTTCCGGGAAGTCCACATGCTCAATCTTGTCGGCGGGTTTAATTTTTCCAACACGGAGTCTACCCGTAACGGTTATAAGGCAATAGGCTTCACCGAAGACCAGTTCGGTGCACCTTCTTTTGCCAATGGCTATCCGGATGGTGGAAAACCGTCATATTCCGAAAGCACCACGCGTGCGGCCAGTTTCTATTTGAATGGTGGATACGCGTATGACAACCGTTATTTGCTCGACGTTAACTATCGGCGCGACGGGGCTTCCATGTTCGGGTCGAGCCACCGTTTCCGCGATACGTGGTCGGTGGGTATAGGTTGGAACATTCACAAGGAAAAGTTTATGAGCGGCACGGACCTGTTCCAACTGCTCAAGTTGCGTGCGTCTGTCGGCAATCCCGGTAATCAGAACTTTTCCGCTTATCAGGCTTTCACGACTTATCAATTCAATGGATGGATGACCAATGTGTTCGGTGCGGGTGTTTTGATATCGGCTTTGGGAAATTCCGACCTTCAGTGGCAGAACACTTTGAATTATACGGTAGGGACGGATATAGCCATGTTCGACAATCGTTTGAATGTAACTGTGGATGTCTTCCGCAAAATTACAGACCCGCTGTTGGCTGTCATTACGACACCGGGTTCGGTAGGCGTAAAGAGCGTAGCGATGAATGCCGGCCAGCAAAATACGAACGGACTGGAGGCTACGTTGCGTGTGTCTCCTATTCATAACGTGGAGAAGGGGATACAATGGACCGTCAGCTTGAATGCGCGGACGTATAAATCGGAGTACGCTAATATAGGCAATTCTTTGAGTGCCTTGAACAAAGCCGGACAGGCTTCGGTGACGGGGACGACGCGTTATTACGATGGGGGAAGCCCGACGGCTATTTGGGCTGTCCGTTCGGCAGGTATTGACCCAGCTACGGGTAAAGAGCTTTTTATTAAGAAAGACGGTAGTTATTCGTTCGATTATGATGTGAATGACGAAGTGGTCGTCGGTGACACGCAGCCCAAATTGGAAGGGGTCTTGGGAACGACCTTTTATTACAAGGGCTTTTCGTTCGGAGCTTATTTCCGTTATCAACTCGGGGGGCAGATATTCAATTCAGACTTATATAATAAGGTGGAGAATATCGATTTGAGTGACATAAACTACAATCAGGACCGGCGTGCGCTGTATGACCGTTGGTCCGTTCCAGGTCAGGAAGCGCAGTTTAAGGGTATCTCCTTAGTGCGGAAAACGGACAAGTCTTCCCGTTTCGTAATGGATGAGAATACGTTTGCCGGAGAGTCCTTCAATGTAGGATATGAATTCACGCAACCTTTCATTAAAAAGGTCGGTCTGTCGTCGTTGACCCTTCAGGCTAACATGAACGACATCTTCCGGGTGTCTACCGTAAAAGCGGAACGGGGTATTGATTATCCTTTTGCGCGAACTGTGTCATTTTCTGTTTCAGCCGTATTCTAAAGCTATAGAAATTATGAAAATATTAAAATATATCATATTGTCTTTTTCCGGCTTGTTTTTCACGGCCGGATGTAGTGACTGGCTTGAAGTGAAGCCCTACGACACCATGGCCGAAGGTGATTTGTTAAGTACCGAAGAAGGTTTCAAGAAATTGCTTAACGGAGTGTATATTGATTTGAACAAGGACGAGCTGTACGGCCAGACGCTTACCGTGGAAATGGTGGAGATTATGGGAGGGTCTTATCTGATTGGTACCGATCCATTGACTTGGGGCGATTATATTGATTTGAACAACCGGAACTTCACTACCGAGTATTGGCGTACGAGACTCGACAATACGTGGGACAAGGCGTATGCATTGATTCGTAATTGCAATACGATATTGGAACAGATGGAGAGTCGTAAGTCGGTCTTTACAGGCAACAATTATAATTTGATTCGGGGAGAAGCGTTGGCGTTAAGGGCTTTGCTGCATTTCGACATGTTCCGTCTGTTCGGTCCCGTGTATAAGCTGAACCCGACGAAGACCAGTATTCCCTATGAGACATCCACTACCTTGCAGGTGCAGGAACTGTTACCGGGGAATGAAGTGATGCGCCATGTCATAGAGGACTTGTCTGAAGCGGAAAAACTGTTGGCCGATGACCCGATTATCACGACGACGGACCATTTGGTCAATCATGCGACGACGGGGGGAAGCAATTTCTTGGAGTACCGTACGTTGAGGCTTAATTATTATGCCGTACAGGCGTTGTTGGCGCGGGCATATCACTATATATCCAGTTACAAGGATGAGCATCAGGAGGACTATAAAGCCAAGGCTAAAAGCTATGCCGAAGGGATTATTAATATTGCCCCGCAGCATTTCCCGTTTGTGAATAAAGCGGACGTGTTAGGGACACCGGAGAATGTGGATCGCATTTTTGCTACGGAAGTGATTTTCGGTCTGACGAATGTGAACCGTAATCTGATGTTCAAGAACAACAACGATCCGGATCGAAGCCCGAAGCCGGTGCTCAGGATGGATCCGGCTCTTCTGGAGATGCCTTATTTCGGCGGCGGAGCGGACTACGGCGGGTCTACTGACGACTATCGTTACATTGCCAACTGGAAAAAGAGCGGAAATGATTACTATTTCTATAAGTATGCGGACATTACCGAAGTGGGGAAGATAGAGAACACCATCGTTCCGATGATACGGTTGGGAGAAATGTATCTGATTATTGCAGACCTTTACGACGAGGTGAGCGAACGCCCTCTTATGGGCAATTGGGTGAATAAGTTACGGGAACACCGTGGAGTAGAGAAAATGGATGAATCTAAATATGCTCCGCGTGTCTTGGGATACGAGGTCGTGAGAGAGCTGTATGGGGAGGGACAAATCTTTTTCTATCATAAGCGGAACTATTCACCGGTATTGATTACTTTTGATCCTATTACGGAATTCATCCCGGTTTCGGAGAAATTTTTTGTAGTTCCTTTACCGGATACGGAATCAGACAACAGACAATAAACAGGTTATGATGAAGAATTTAAAAATATGGTTTCCGATGTGCCTTGCGCTTTGCTTGTGGAGTGCATGCGATGAACGTACGCCGGATTTGTATAGTGCTCCCGACGGAATTTACTTTAATAACCGGACTTCGGGGAGTGTGTTGGTAGATACGACGACTTTGACTTTCGTTTATGGGCCGGACGAAACGATGTATCTCGACGTACCGGTAGTCATACAGACCATTGGAAGGCAGGCTGATATCGATCGTCCGGTCAATCTCAAGGTTTGGTCGGACAATGCCGAGGAAGGAGTGGATTATGAGTTGCTGACACCGGCGGTGGTACCGGCTCATGCTTCCATGTTTTCCTATGTGGTTCGTTTGAAACGTACGGAAGCCATTAAAACGGAATTGAAGTCCATTTATCTGGAACTGTCGGCTAACGAGTATTTCACTACGTTTCTGGAGAGGGATTCTACGGGAAGCGAGGAACGTCCTTACACCGAGATGTTGAAGTTCCGGATAGATTTTTCCGACTTCTATTCTACTCCTCCGGCCGGATGGCTTCCCGAGTATGTCGGCGAGTTTTCAGAACGTAAGTTACGTCTGATGTGGAAGCTGTTCGATGATGTGGTGGATCGTGCCGACTATAATGTGAAGGGGGCTATTCCTTTCAATAAATGGGTGTACATGCAAAGGGAAATAGATACTTATATGACGAAGCAATTATATATATTGTTGGGATATGAACAAGGAACGGTGGATGTAGACGCATTGGTGGACCCGGCAGCCGAAGGGGATGATCGCCAACTGTTGGATTTTACTCCCATAACCTCTGATAACTAAAATGGAATGATATGGAAAGAATGAAATATATCCGTTTGCTATGGTTGGTGTTGCCGTTCTTATGGCAAAGCTGTGCGGAAGATAAGGGGAATTACGATTACAGGGATTTGAACGATTTGAACATTTCGTTCGATGACGCTTATTCTGCCATTTCCCGTGAACCTTTCGTCATAAAGCCGGAGGTGGCAGCAAAAGAGTTCGTACCGGATGCTTATACTTATGAATGGAAGGCGTACGACCAGGCTGGGAGCCAGGAACCGGTTGTGTTGGGTACGGCTTTGAATCTGGATGTGGAATTGACTCTTGCACAGGGCAACTATCAGTTGGTACTGACCATTAGGGAGAAGGCATCGGGGCTGTATTATCAAAAGTCGGCCACGTTGAACGTGGATACGCCGCTTTCGTTGGGGTGGTTGGTATTGTGCTCCGACAACGGGCGTGTGCGTCTGGACATGGTGTCGCACATCAAGGAAACGGATAATGTGTATTATGATTTGTTGAAAGGGACGGAGTTGGAGGATTGGCTACAACCTTACCAGCTGGTTTGCGACCCTGGGATGCAAGAGCCTTTCTATTTGGTGGCCGGTAGTGGGACTACGCGTTTGAGCAATAACGATTTTCAGTGGAACGACTCCTATATGATAGGTTATGAGTTCGGTAACGGAATGTATACCGGTACGGTACGTTGCTTGGCTTCTCACAGGCCAGGCAAGTTGTTTGTCGATATTGCGGGACGTGTGTATTATTGTAATACTTTGTCCGGCGACGGGTTGTTCGGTTCCGTCCGAGCCAATGGTTTTTATGTAGAGCCGGCAGTCGGTTATAATGCCAAAGGGACTCCTTTTATTCCGGCTTTTATGATGTGGGACAAGAATAACCGCCGTTTTGTGGTCTGTGCTTCGGAGTTCGCGTCTATCGGATTGGATAATGTGAGAGACGTGCCGATGGATGAATTGGCCGCCGACGGTTTCCCTACGGTGAATGAAGAGCTTTTCGCATGGCCGAAAAGAGCAGACCGGATGGACTTTATCTGTATGGAGAATACCCGCTACGACCGTAATCAGGACGGTAACGGGATGACATATGCCGTTTTGGGTAAAGACAACCAACGTTTCTTGTATGGCATCATTCTCAATGAACTTTACTCTTTTGCCGAAGCCAAATACGGTTATGCCTATGAGAAAGCTTATTATGTGGATTTGTCTGCTTGTACCGACATTGCCGGGGCCACACACTTTGCGTTCAGTTCCCTGAAGACATTTATGTATTATGCCGTGGGTAGAAAGGTCTATCGCGTGAATTTTTCCAATGCGGCTCCGGCGGCAGAATTACAGTTCGAATTGCCAGAAGGAGAAGAAATTACCTGTTTGAAATTCTATCTGTGGGAACAAGAAGACACAGACAACCGTTCTTACGACCTGATTGTAGGCAGCAAGAAAAATGATACGGGCGAGGGTACATTGCGTATTTATGACGGATTCACGAATGAAGGCAATTTCCAGAATGCCGTTCCGGTGGAACGATACTCCGGTTTTGCAGATATTGTGGACGTGATTTACCGCGAGAAAGTAATTTATCAACAATAATTAATAATGAATGAGATGATGAAAAATAATATGTGGTTTAAGACAGCCTTTTTAACGTTTGTCTTTTGTGCTTTGGGGTTCGTAGAGAGTCGGGCCGATATTCAGTTGACAGTCGATGTGGCAAATAAGACGGCTTCGACAGTTGTTGTGGTGTATCAGACTACGATCGTAGAGATTCCGTTGGACGACAACGGGCACGGTAGCCATACCTTTCAGCATATAGGTGCCGTACATGCCAGTCTGTTTTATGGAATGGACAGCAAAAATATTTTTTTGGAAGACGGAGAGCGTATCCATATCTCCTTCGACGGGGCTGATTTCAAGGGAACCGTAAAATTTGAAGCGGATGGAGGCAAAGAGAAAATCTTTAAGTATCTGAATCAGGTGACCCTGTTGGATGTCCCGCAAGAGAAGATGGCCCTGCCGTTTGAGGAGTACGCCGCGTTGGTGGACAAGAAAGAAGAGTCCATGATGCGTATATTGAAGGCATGGAAGTTGGACGAAGTCAGTCCGCGTTTCGTTGCCGTCGAAACCGGCCGCATCCGTTATGCCTATGCTTCTTCGCTGATGATGTACGCTGTGGGGCATCCTTTTGTGGCTCAGGATACCACTTACCGCCCGGACGAAGCCTATTACGATACGCTTAAAAAGTATGCTGTGGCAGACGAAAACCTGGTAGAACTGAAAGAGTATCGTGAGTATATGAAGGAGATAGCCCGAATGTTCGGCTGCAAGAAAGAAGAAGCAAAGACACCATACGACCGTACTATTTGCATGATGAACTATATTGCCGACCATATCGAGGATGACAAAGTGAAACAGGCACTGTTGAACGTGTTGGCTATCGAGCAAGTGGAACAGTACGGCATCAGCAATATAGATGAATTGCTGAATCTGCACGGCACTTACGTGACCGATCCCGTACTGCAGGCTGCCTTCAAAGAAAAATATGATGCTTGGGATTTGGCCCGTCCGGGTAACCCTTCCCCCGATTTCCGGGCATGGGATGTGGACGGGAAGTCATACACTGTGGCTGATTTCAGGGGAAAATATGTGTACATCGACCTTTGGGCGACGTGGTGCGGTCCGTGTCGCCGTGAGATGCCTTTCCTCAAGCAGTTGGAAGAAGAATACAAAGGGCGCAATATCACCTTCCTGAGCCTTTCTACGGATGCACGTAAGGCTGATTGGTTGAAGATGGTGAAAAGTCATCCGATGACGGGAATGCAGTTGTTTTTGGGTACGGGAAGCCGTTTCCAGACGGCATACAAGGCCGACGGTATTCCCCATTTCATCCTGCTCGATCCCGAGGGGAAGATTGTGAATGCCAATATGTTGCGTCCTTCTTCGCCCGACATTCGCAGTTACTTGGACCGTCAACCCGGTCTGTAAAGGAAGTGATATGAGGATAAAAGGAGCTTTCGGGCTCCTTTTTTTGTGGGGACAGGCCTTGTACGGTTACACTCGGAAATATCTTTTTTGTTTTTTTACGGCACGGACGGTTGACGAAGAATGTTATTTTTTTCATCTTTGTACAATTAAATTCCAAGAGCCGTAACTATGAATGTTTCCATTGAAATAGGATTGCTTGTATCCGCCTTTCTGATTTTCTGTAGTATCCTGATGAGCAAGACCGGTTACCGTTTCGGTATCCCTACCCTGTTGATGTTCTTGTTGGCCGGCATGCTGTTCGGCACAGACGGTCTGGGCATACAGTTCGACGATGTGTCGGTGGCCCAACATATCGGTATGGTGGCATTGTGTATCATTCTTTTCACGGGAGGAATGGACACGAAGATGGAGGACATCCGTCCGGTATTGTCGCCGGGGGTCATGTTGGCTACCTCCGGCGTGTTTCTGACTACGCTTTTTTGCGGATTGTTCGTCTATTGGGTTTCCGGCTGGCAACTGCATACGGGCGTCGGTTTCACCCTCATCGGTTCCTTGTTACTGGCCGCCACGATGTCGTCCACCGACTCCGCCTCCGTCTTCAACATCCTTCGTTCGCAGCAAATCAACCTGAAACATAATCTTAAGCCGATGTTGGAACTCGAAAGCGGGAGCAATGACCCGATGGCCTATCTGTTGACCATTATCCTGATACAATGCCTGCAGGCCGGAGGAGTTTCAGGTTGGGAAATCCTGTGGTCTTTTCTTCTGCAGTTTGTAGTCGGCATAGCCGGGGGGTATCTGTTGGGACGTTTGTCCGTATGGCTCATCAACCGTGTGAGCCTGAAGAATGCCGAGCTTTATTCCATCATGGTGCTTTGTTTCATTTTCATCATTTATTGCTCGGTCTATTTGCTGAAAGGCAATGGGTATCTGGCGGTTTATATTGCCGGTATGGTCATCGGCAACAGCCGCCTGTTCAAGAAGAAGGAAATAGGAACTTTTCTTGATGGCATGACATGGCTGCTCCAGATTGTGATGTTCCTCATGTTGGGACTGCTAGTCAATCCCCACGAGATGCTTCCCGTCATGCTGACGGCCGTCCTGGTCAGCGTCTTTATGACCTTTGTGGCCCGTCCGCTTAGCGTATGGTTAAGCCTTCTGCCTTTTGGACGGAAAATCACGAATAAATCCAAGCTTTTTATTTCCTGGGTTGGTATCCGTGGGGCTGCTCCCATTATTTTCGCTACCTATCCGGTGATGGCACAGGTGGACGGAGCCAACCAGATTTTCAATATCGTGTTTTTCGTCACGTTGATATCTTTGCTTTTTCAGGGTATGTCCTTGTCATGGGTGGCGCGTAAGTTGGGCCTTACGGAACCCTTGCCGGAAAAAGAGGACAACTTCGGTATCGAACTGACCGAGGATGTCGGGAGCACGTTACGCGAAGTGCTTTGTACGGAAGAGCTTCTGCAACGGGGACGTCATATTCGCGAACTGTCGCTCCCGGAAGGAACGCTGGTTATTATGATTAAGCGGGGCGACCGTTATATTGTGCCGAACGGTTCGCTGGAACTGATGTTGGGCGACCGCCTGCTTTTTATGCAGCATGGCGAAACGGTGGAACGGTAAGACCATAAGATTTCTTTTTGTCAAAGTGTCAATGCTTCCTCTTTTTCCTTGCCGTATTTTCATGGGGTTGCCCTTGTGTCGGATTTTACGCGATTCTCGTGGAATAGGGGATTGCCGTTTTGTCACCTCTACGCGTTTGACAGTTTCTTCGTGTTCTGTCGCTGTGCGTGTTGTACGCTTATAGGTTCGTGTCGTGTCATCTTTTTAAGTTTTTCCGTGGCAAACGGATTGGGCATAACGGTTTGTATTTTGCCCTCAAATAATTATAAAAACCATCCTTTGGGCGGGACGCGTGCGGTTTTGCTGCCGTCTTTTCTCCGTTTGGAGCGGTTTGCAGTGCAGATGTGCGGAGAACTTTTTTTTGTTTGGCTTAGATTGATTTTTTGTTCGGCTTAGAAAAAACGAGTATTATACGGTATATATGCGAAAAATCCGGGGTGATTCTGTATAAATATGCAGAATCTGTCTGGTTTTCCGTTCCGGATTACATTTTATCTTCTGTATTTTCCGCCGTGTTTTATGTCTTTTTGGATGGAAAATCCCGTTTTACGTGAAGTTTTGTCAGTATGGAACGGTTCATACCTGTGCGGAATGGTTCGTTGGCTTCGGCCAATCGGATAGTTTCAGGATGCAGAAGTCTCCCCCTGAGAGTACTGCTTTTTAAACCGGTATGTTCTACACACGTTGCTATCTTTAAATTCGGACTGTAATGGCACGTTTGAAGAATATGACAAAAATATATGAATAGATGTACTTTGATTGTTGGGGAATGTTTGTGACTTTTACAATGCTTGTTTTCTTATATATCCTTGAAATACATTGTGTTATATGGAAAATATAAATTCCATCTCTATGCAAGAGGTGGAAGATTTCGATGCAAATGTAGATAAAATACGCATACAAACAAAATAATCTCTTCTTTTTCTGATGAAAAAAACAAGAAAATCTTAAAATAAATAGGTTTTTATAAAGTCGATTCTTGAGCTTACCTTATTATATATAAGGCATTTACGGGATACTATTTCCACCTCTTGCATAGAGATAGAAGTTTATCAACGGCAATAAAGAGAGTAGAGAATTATACGTTTTAACTAATTTTATTTGATTATGAAGAGAAAGTTTATCAGTGTGGCTTTGTTTGGTGCGCTTCTTGCGGCATCGACAAGCGTAACGACTTCTTGCAAGGACTACGATGATGACATCAGTGGCTTGCAAGGGCAGATTACGGCCAATGCGACGAATCTTGATGAATTGGTGAATGAGAAGGTCAACAACCTGACTCAGGAAATCAATTCGCTGAAAGCGCAGGAGGCTGCCTTGGAAACGGCTTTGGCCACAGCCAAAACCGAGTTGACGGCTACTATCGCAGAAGCTGAACAAGGAGCTAAGGATTATGCCGACATTCAGGCCGCTGCGGCCCAAGTGGCAGCCATCGAAGCTTCAAAGGCCAATATCGAGGAAGCCCGTACGGCACTCCAGGCCGGTATCGACGCGGCAAACGCTGCCATCGAAGCCCTGAATTCGCAGGTAGCAACCCAAGCCGGACAGATTGATGCTTTGCTTTCTGCCGACGCGGCTTTGCAAGAGGCTATCAACATAGCCAATGGCGAGATTGAATCGGCCAAGAGCATGGTGGCCACAGCGCAGAGTGCAGCCGAAGCGGCTCAAGGCACAGCCGACGAAAATGCGCAAAAGATAGCCGGTGTGACGGAAAAGCTCCAGGCCGTGGAAGAAGGCTTGCAGGGGCAGATTACCCTTTTGGACGAAAAACTCAATCAGGCCGTAGCCGACATCGCTGCTAACAAAGCTGACGTGGAAGCCAAGCTGGCCACGGTGAACGCCCTTGTGCAAGCCAATACGGAGGCTATATCCGCATTACAAGACAAGGATGCTGAATTGTTGGACAAGATTGCCCAAAACAGTACGGAACTGTTGGCTCTTTCTGAGAAACTGACGGCTTTACAGAGCACGGTAGAGCAGAACCTGACGGCAGCCAAAGCATATACAGATGCACAAGTAGCTGCTTTGAAAGCCGAATTGGGCGCCGATATGGAGCTTGTAAAAGCTGACCTTGCCGGTGCTTTGTCTCGTTTGGGTGCTGCGGAAGAGAAAATTGCAGCTATTCAGGAAGCCGTTGGCGCTTTGGAAGATAAGGACGAAGAGCTTGCTGCAACCATCGCAGAGGTAGAAGGCAATATCGAAAGCATCAATACTTCTATCGGTGGCATCCTTGGCAGGCTTGAAACTTTGGAAGGTACGGTAGCGCAACAGAATCTCGACATCGAAACGCTGAAGCAGACTGCTGCAGGGTTGAGAACGGATTTGGATGCCGTGAAAGTTACGGCTGATGAAGCCAAGAGCCAGATTGTCCAGTTGACTTCGGATTTCAGCAGCTATGTGTCAGCGAACAACGAAGCATTGGTGAACCTGGAGAACCGGATGAGTAATAAGCTGGACGAAGCTGTCAGCACGTTGGGGAGTGAACTACGTAGCGAATTGACAACAGCTACGGGCGAACTGGATACCAAAATCGGTGAACTTCAAGGTGACCTGCAAGAGAAATATGAGGCTCTGAAAAATCAGATTGGTGCCATCACGGGCGATGAAGGTACAGTCGGGCTGATAGACGAAAAGATAAACGCCGTAAACCAGAAGGTTGCTGAGTTGGGTACTAAAGTAGAAAACCTGACTACCGATTTGACCGCATTGACGGGTCGGGTGACGACTGTAGAAACTGAAATCGGTGAAATATACAAGCAATTGGCACAGACTTCTGCCATCATCGGGCAGTGTATCAATGTGTTCAATGCTGAATTGGGGCAACTTTGTGCGGTGTTGAGTGCTCAGTTGAAGAGCATCGTCTTCAGTCCGACGGAGTATTATCAAGGTATCGAAGCAATTGGTGTCTTCTCATTCAACTATAATGCTTTGAGCGTGAGCGCGGCTGATAAGACGGGTGACCAAAAGACGGATAGACCGACTACGTTGACACAACCTGAAACGAGCGTCGTGCCGTTCGTGAAGGCTTCCTACCACTTGAATCCTTCGAATGCGGCCATCAGCACGGACAAGGAACATTTCTCCTACGTGGTCAATAATGCTTCTTACACGCGTTCGGTGGGCAGGAACGATATTTCTGTGGACAGCGTGGAACTTGACAAAGAGGAGACCGGTATGCTCAATGTCTACTTCAGCATGAAGAATGCCAACGATATCGAGAAGATTCCGGCTGCGGGCGACGGCAAGGTGGATGTGGCTGCCCTCCGTTACACTTATTCTACAGAGAACGGGGATACGCTTATCACTTCCGACTACGCAGCCTTGAAGCAGTATAAGATTACGGACTTTGCCATCAACAAGGTGACGGCGAGAGGCAATATGGAGGAGAAGATAGAGAACCATTTGGCTGCTACGGCTGCCGAAGCCATTACCTCTAACAATCGCCTGCAAATTACATACGAGAACAAAGACCCGTATGCTGACTCTGAAACTACAGGCCTTGACCTCAATGAGTGGATTAACGTGCATTATGTAGTAAATGATGCGAATACCGATCAGGTATGGGGCGACCAGGAGAAGATCAATGAAAAGAAATTCAAACTGGTGTATGAGTTGATCGGTTACAAGGCCAATGATGCGGACAAGACGAGTGAAAGCGAACATGCCACTATCGTAGACGGCCATATCCTGAACGTACACGGAGTAGACGGAAGCCCTGCCGGAAACCGCAACATTATCGGTCGTACGCCGTTGCTTCGCGTAACGTTGATGGATGAGAATACGAATAACCAGATTGCAGAAGTTGGTTATATCTTAGTGGAGATTACGGATGTAATCGTGGGTCCTGTAACCGTGGACGACATTGCGCCAATCACCAATGGTTATACAGTAAACTGTGGTGATGCTCCGATATTGGATAACGTAAGAGCCGTTACATGGGTAGAAGTCGAGAATAAGATTCTGGGTCAGTTGAACATGAGCAAGGAAGAGTTTGAAGCAAATTATGCGCTTGAACTCAACAGCGACGGCGTGACTTGCAAGCAATTCAGCGAACCGAAGGATGAGGCTGTGAGGAATCCGCAAATCGGTAAGATTGTCAACACTAACGACGACCAGGCGCACGAAACGAACGTGCTGAAGTGGAGCGTGGGTAACCAGCAAGCCTATATGTTGTTCTCGGAAGACAGACAAAATCTGGATGCTGTCTCTACTTGGGTTAAGTTTACTCCGAAGAGCACGGTTTCTTCCCACAAGCCTGTATTCGTGAAGTTGACGTGGGCACCGAGCGTGGTGAATGATAAGCCAGAAGCCGCTATCGAGGACAGCTACAACCACAAGAAACGTGCCGATTGGCATGCAGAAAACTCACGTGATGAAGGCTTTAAGGAATTGCAAATCCAAGTGGGTAAAGCTACCGATCCGTCTGCGACTTGTGAATACGAGCACATGGTTGTAGCGAACACGTTCAACAAGCAACCGGTAGACATCATCAAGGATGCTATCAAGGGTACTTATGGAGCTTTGGCTGATGCTGTGACTGTGGAATATAAGTTTGCTCCGACTAATGAGCAGAGTAAGCGGAGCTACATTGTAGGAAATACCACTTACAATATTCAAGTGTCTGCTGATGGTCGTACAATCTCTACTACAGGTGGTGTAACGTTGGCCACGATAGAACCTACTGACGGTGAAATCACAATGGGTAGCGATGATGTTGTGAAAGCTATCATCAACATTTATGAAGAATCTTTGGCTGATGCTTTGACGTTCACGGTATTGGTTGACGAAGCCACTTGTGAGCCGGCAAAGGATTTGATTACCTTTAACAACAACAAGTTCAATGTGAAGGTCATCAAGCCGATCTTCCTCAAAGGAGGTAGCATTGCCGAGATGACGCTGAACCAATGGAACACTTTGACGCAGAAGTTGTCGCTCACCTTCGAGGACTTCAACGGTTACGACCCGAAAGAGTTCTACGACTACAGTAACAAGACCAAGACGTTCTGGGACTTCTACGGAGTGTCTCGTATAGAGCTTATTGGCACAGAGACTGACTATTCTGGTAATTGGGGTGCTGTGGATAACAATGTGTTTACGATTAGCTACGCTGAACCGACTGGTAGCATCAGTTTGGACAACATGGGTTCTGTAACCCTGACACAGGTGAACATGAGCCGTGCGAACTCGTTCAATGTGCGGATGACGTTCAAGGTGACTTACTTGTGGGGTGAGCTCACAGAGACTGTTACCTTGCATGTGAACAATGCCCCGGGTAAACGTTCTCTCAACCGCTAATATGCGTAGCATTTAGCATGGGGATTTAGGAAGGAGGGCAGGTGGTTGAAACCTGCCCTCCTTTTCATTTTAAGTAAAAGTAATTTAGATTGTAAGATGAAAATTCATCATTTGCTGTTCCCCTTATGGATGGGAATCATAATATGCTCGGTGTCAGCCTGTGCGGATAAGAACAAGAAAAGTAGCGAAGAACAAACGCAAACGGAATTCGAGCAGACGCTGGAGGCGAAAGATACAATAGCCGTCAAGGAGCTTATAGACCAGTTCTTCACGTATGTGAAAAACAAGCAGACGGACGAAGCCATTCTTATGCTATATCGTAACGACCAGACAGAAGACGGTACACCGGTTTCGCTAAACAACGAAGAGATGGCGGAAGTACGGGCCATGCTCGAATCCATACCGATGGCAGGTTACGAGATTGCATACATGAAGTTCAGTGAATATTATGCGAATGAGGTGCAATGCAATGTGATTATCCGCGAAGCGGGAGACGGCATACCTCCTGTCACGACCAAGATATTCTTCAAACCGGTGTTTTATCTTGGTAATTGGGTGCTTTGCCTGACCAATACGGAATATGGGGACAAGTCGTTAGGCCGTTAGTCGGATGAAGGATGTTTAATATAAAAAAAGAATGACTATGAAGAAAAAGAATTTAATGTTCGTGTGCGCATGCCTGTTGATGTCGCATGCGGTATCTGCGCAGTCCAAGGGTGAAGAGATACAGTTCCACCGGCATGGTAGCCTGCAACTGCAAGGCGGTGCGGCTTACACCTTGGGTGAGGCCGGGTTTGGCGACTTGGTATCTCCGGCTGTGGGGGTGCATGGCAGTTACTATTTTACCCCGGTGTGGGGACTGCGTGCCGGTGTGTCCGGTTATGAATCCAAAGGAGTGTGGGTGAATCCTCTCCAAGTATATAAGTATAATTACCTGCAAGGAGACATTGACGTGGTGGTGGACCTGGCCAACTGTTTCAAGTATAATTATAAACGGGTGGTGAATCCTTATTTGTTCCTGGGGGTAGGACTGAACGGCGCGTTCGGCAACGACGAAGCGGTGGCCGTCAATGACGGTGGTCATACGTTGGAATATTTATGGCGTGACCGCCAGTTCAATCCGGTAGGTCGCGGCGGTATAGGAGCTAACATTCGCTTGGGCGGGAGAGTTTATTTTAACCTTGAGGTCAATGCCAACGTGTTGGGCGACAAGTACAACTCCAAGAAGGCGGGCAATCCGGACTGGGTGTTCAACGCGTTAGGAGGCTTGGTCATCAAGTTGGGCAAGACACACAAGAAGGTGGTCGAAGAAGCTCCCGAGCCGGTGGCTCCACCCGTGATACCGGAAAAGCGCGAACCGGTGACTCCGAAGAAGGCCGAACCGGTAGTGGAGAAAGCCAAAGTGGAAAAATTGCAGGAGAATGTGTTCTTCAAACTTAATTCAGCCGTAATCCGTGCGTCTGAGGAAGCTAAAATAGAACGTCTGGCCGCTTATCTCACCGCCAACCCACAAGCGAAGGTCGTGATTTGCGGATATGCCGACAAAGCTACAGGCACTCCTAAAATCAATGATGCACTTTCGCTGAAACGCGCTCAGGCCGTGTCGAAGGCCTTACAGGTCAAAAAGATAGATGCGGGCAGGATACGAGTGGAACATAAAGGAGATACCGTACAGCCTTTTACAGAGGTTGAAAAGAACCGCGTATCTATTTGCATAGCCGAATAATTTGACTTTTGGACGTTTTGCGACCGCCGTGAAAGGAAAAGGTTGGTTGGTTTCCGATAAAAAGAGGGTGTTTGTCGGGAGACCTTTCATGGCGGTTTTTTTATTCAATGCAGTTTATGGGAAAAGAGGATGTTGAAGAAAAACATGTCAAGCGTACGCAGAAAGATTATACGCTAGACTTTAAACTTCGTGTAGTACGAGAACTGGAGACTTCCCACATCAGTATGAATGCCATTTCACGGAAGTATGGAATACAGGGGGAGAGCACGGTGAGCAGATGGTTGGAGAAATACGGTGCGCGGGATGCAGACGGAAATGTGGCTGCCCTCATGTTCCGGAAGAAGCGTCCGCTTTCAGGACTGGAACAAAGAAACCTTGTTTTGGAACATGAACTGTCACTGTTGAGAGAAAAGCTGAAACAGAAAGGGTATAAAGAAGCTTTTTATGAAGTGTTGTTGAATATGTTGGAGAGAGGATACCGCGTAGAAATTTATAAAGATAAGGATAAATTAGGTATAAAATCGGGAAGGTAGTTTTTGCGTTTCCTGAAAAGGAAACCGGCAGACCGGCTTTTTAAAAGGCGGGAAAACGAAAGTAGGAGAAAAGCTTCACCTTGCTTTCCTCCTACTTGATAGTTTGGGATAGGAACCTTGTCCGGTCCTTATTCTTTGTCCAAAAGGATTTTCATCATTTCACAGGCTGCTTTGGCTACGGAGGTTCCGGGACCGAAGATGGCCGCTACGCCTGCTTTGTACAGGAAATCGTAGTCTTGTGCCGGGATGACACCGCCCGCGATGACCATGATGTCCTCGCGTCCCAACCGCTTCAACTCTTCGATGACTTGCGGGATGAGGGTCTTGTGTCCGGCTGCCAGCGAACTTACGCCCATGATGTTCACGTCGTTCTCTACGGCTTGGCGTGCAGCTTCGGCCGGTGTCTGGAACAACGGTCCCATGTCGACATCGAAACCGCAGTCGGCATAACCCGTGGCACAAACCTTGGCTCCACGGTCGTGCCCGTCCTGCCCCATTTTGGCAATCATGATACGCGGCCGGCGGCCTTCCTGCCGGGCGAACTCTTCCGTCAACTCGCATGCTTCGGCGAAGTCGGCGTCTGCTTTGCTTTCTGATGAATACACTTGTGAAATAGTTCTGATTACGGCTTTATATCGGCCTACGATAGCCTCGCAAGCATCTGAAATCTCTCCTAACGTGGCACGTACGCTGGCTGCCTTTACGGCTAGGTCGAGCAGGTTGTGTTCGCTCTTCTTGCCTTCGTTGAACTCGCGTACGCATTCGGTGATGGCGGCCAATGCCTTTTTCACCTCTTCCTCGTTCCGTCCGGCTTTCAGTTTCTTCAGGTTTTCTTCCTGTTGCAGGCGGACGGCAGTGTTGTCCACTTCGAGAATGTCGATAGGATCTTCGTGGTCCAAACGGTATTTGTTCACACCCACGATGGTCTGTGCGCCGGAGTCGATACGAGCCTGCGTACGGGCTGCGGCCTCTTCGATACGCATCTTGGGCAGACCGGTTTCGATGGCTTTGGCCATACCGCCCAGTTTCTCGATTTCCTGAATGTGTTCCCAAGCCTTGTGGACGAGTTCGTTCGTCAGGGTTTCCACATAGTAAGAACCAGCCCACGGGTCAATGTGCTTGCACACTTGGGTCTCGTTCTGGATGTATATCTGCGTGTTACGTGCGATACGGGCTGAGAAATCCGTCGGCAGGGCGATGGCTTCGTCCAACGAGTTGGTATGCAACGACTGGGTGTGCCCCAAAACGGCTGCCATGGCCTCGATACACGTACGTCCCACGTTGTTGAACGGGTCCTGTTCCGTAAGCGACCAACCGGAAGTCTGCGAGTGGGTACGCAACGCCATGGATTTCGGGTTTTTCGCACCAAAGCTTTTCACGATTTTTGCCCACAGCAAACGTGCCGCACGCATCTTGGCAATCTCCATGAAATGGTTCATGCCAATGGCCCAAAAGAAAGACAAACGAGGCGCGAATGCGTCGATGTCGATTCCGGCGTTCACTCCGGCGCGCAGGTAGTCCATACCGTCGGCCAATGTGTAGGCCAGCTCGATGTCCGCCGTGGCACCGGCTTCCTGCATGTGGTAACCGGAAATGGAAATGGAGTTGAACTTAGGCATCTTCTGTGAAGTGTACTCAAAGATGTCGGCAATAATCTTCATTGAGAAGGCGGGTGGATAAATATAGGTGTTGCGCACCATGAATTCTTTCAGGATGTCGTTCTGGATGGTTCCGGCCATTTCTTCCAACTGTGCGCCTTGTTCCAGTCCGGCGTTGATGTAAAAGGCCAGAATGGGGAGCACCGCACCGTTCATCGTCATGGAGACGGACATCTTGTTCAAGGGGATTCCCTCGAAAAGCACTTTCATGTTCTCCAATGAGCAGATCGACACGCCGGCCTTGCCCACGTCGCCTACCACACGTTCGTTGTCCGGGTCGTAGCCACGGTGTGTCGGGAGGTCGAAAGCCACGGACAAACCTTTCTGTCCGCTGGCCAGGTTGCGGCGGTAGAATGCGTTACTTTCCTCGGCGGTGGAGAATCCGGCGTACTGGCGGATGGTCCACGGGCGGAACGGGTACATCATGCTGTACGGGCCGCGCAGGAACGGAGGTATGCCGGCCGCAAAGTCCAAATGCTCCATTCCTTCCAAATCTTCTTGGGTGTACACCGGCTGGATGTCGATCTGTTCGGGCGTTTTCCAGTTGGCGGTGATACCGTTTTCTTTTTGCCAGTCCTGACCGTTCTGTCGGCCGAAACCGGAGAATATGTTTATATCTTTAAAATTCTGTCTCATTTGATTCCCAATTTTGCGTTATACTCTTTCAGTGTTTGGAGTTGGTCTACACGAACGTGGATGAAGTTTTCGATGCCTGCGGCTTTCAAGTCCTCCATGCAGGCCGGAGCACCGGCCACGACGAACATGGCACGGCCGTCTACGGCTTTGAAGGCCGGGATGGCATATTCGGCGTATTCGTCATCGCTGGAGCAAAGCACCACGATGTCGGCACCTGCCTTCATGGCGGCTTCCACGCCTTCTTCCACGGTTGGGAAACCTAAATTGTCTATCACCTTGTAGCCTGCGCAAGCCAAGAAGTTACAACTGAACTGGGCGCGTGCCTGCCGCATGGCCAAGTTGCCTATGGTGAGCATGAAGGCCACCGGCTGTTTTTCGGCTTGTTCCGTCTGTAGGCGCAATGCCTCGAAATCGGCAGCCAGACGGCTTGTTTCCAGTTTGGCGAACGGCTTTTCGCAACTGTCGCCGTGGCTGTGGCAACAGCATGTGGCTGCCAACGGGGCTTTCCCTTCGCTCTTTTCGTTGAAGTTGGGGAATTGGTTCGTACCGAGTAGGAACTCCTTACGCTTGCCTGCGTTGGCATGGCGCTTGGCGTTGGTGTCGTTCACGGCCTTTTGGATGCTGCCAGCCTTGGCGGCTGCGAGGAATCCACCCTCTTCTTCCACGGCAAGGAACAGTTTCCAAGCTCCTTCTGCCAGCGAACGGGTGAGCGTTTCGATGAAATATGAACCACCGGCCACGTCTACTATTTTGTCGAAATGGCTTTCTTCCTGCAACAACAACTGCTGGTTGCGGGCGATACGTTCGGCAAAATCGGTCGGAACCTCGTAAGGAGCGTCGAACGGAGTCACCACGATAGCGTCCACGTTGGCCAGTGCGGCACTCATCGCTTCAGTCTGCGTGCGCAGCATGTTCACGTAGCTGTCGAACACCGTCATGTTGTAAGTGGAAGTGGTCGCATTGACATACATTTTACAAGCACAGTTGCAGGACTTATCCTCACCCGTGTTGGTGCAGTCTTCGCGCGGACAAACCGGATTGTACTGCTTCACGATCTGGGCCCACATCATGCGTGCGGCGCGGAACTTCGCGATTTCCATGAAATAGACACCGCTGATGCCGAAGTTGAATTTGATTTTCTTGGCGGCGAGGGCTGCCGGGATACCGGCCTCCACCATCAGGTTGAGGTATTCGTTCCCCCATGCCAGGGCGTAGCCCAGTTCCTGATAGATATAGGCGCCGGCGTTGCAAAGCGTGTCGGCATTGATACAAATGCAACGCATTTTGGGGAAGGGTGCGAGAATATTGACCAGTTCCGCCAGTTTGTTCAGCAGGGCGGTCGTATCCTTACCTTTGGTCAAAATCTTCTGCATCGGGTCGAAGTCGATGCTACCTACCAATGCGGTGCGGTCATATCCTTTTCCATCGTAGTATGCCGTCAGGAGACGGGCTAATTCCACGGTATGACCTTGACACGTACTGAAATTCAGTTCCACTGCATCAGCTTTAATGCCTTCCAGCAAAGTGGAGATGAACGTGGCATTCAGTTCTTTGGCCGGAACTTTAAATCCTAATGATGTGACTCCCTTGTTCAGAAGGTCGAGTGCCTTTTCGTTCGCCTCTTTAGGGTCGGTTACTCGGATGTTTTGGCGGACATACCAACGGTTATTGTCCTTTTTGTTCCCTCTCAGGTAGGGAAATTCGCCGGGAAGCGCATCGGTCTGCGCCATGCCTTCCAAATCTTCTTTTCGGTAAAACGGCTCTGCGCTGAACCCTTCATTGGTTCTCCAGACCATTTTTTTCTGATAATCCGCACCTTTGAGGTCGACGTTGATTTTGTCGAGCCATTCTTGTCGCGTAGGTGCAATGAAGTCAGAGAAAAGCTTTTCTTTACTATCTGCCATAGCTATACTGTTAAAAAGAATTTTATCAATCGAGCAAAAGTAACAAAACTTTTGTAGAAGCACAAAAAAATAAGGTGGAAAAACTCAGTTGGTGTCCTTTTTTTGAGTACTTTTGCCGACGAATTGGAAGAATTAAAAAATCATTTATTTATAAAATTAAAGTAAAGCGATGAATTGGTTAGAGCAATTGCTGTTTGATTCAAATTCCATTGCCCATATCGTCTTGTTGTACACGGCGGTAATTTCTTTGGGAGTCTATTTGGGAAAAATTAAATTTTTCGGCATCTCATTGGGAGTGACGTTCGTGTTGTTTGCAGGTATTCTGGCCGGACATTTCGGATTTACCGGTCCTGTCTCCACGTTGAATTTCTTGCAGGATTTCGGTTTGATACTGTTTGTGTATTGTATCGGCTTGCAGGTGGGGCCGGGGTTCTTCGAGTCCTTCAAGAAAGGTGGTGTGACGTTGAATCTGTTGGCTTGTGGTATCGTGGCACTGAACATCCTGGTGATGTTGGTGCTGTATTATTGTGTGTTCGACACGAACGATCCACGCAATTTGCCGATGATGGTGGGTGTGCTTTGCGGTGCGGTGACGAATACACCGGGGTTAGGTGCCGCGACGGAAGCTCTGACCCAAGTGTTTGCCAACGCTCAGGCAGTTCCTCAGATAGCTTCGGGATATGCTTGCGCCTATCCCCTCGGAGTGGTAGGTATTATTGCTGCAACCATTTCTATTCGTTATATCTGCGGAATTGTGTTGAAAGATGAAGAGGATCGTATATTGGCGCAACAGGCGGAAAATCCGCATGCCAAACCGCACAAAATGACCTTGAAGGTCACGAACACAGCCCTGCATGAAAAGACGCTTCTGCAAGTGCGTGATTTCTTGGGACGCAATTATGTTTGTTCGCGTGCCTTGCATGAAGGTCACGTAAGTATCCCGACCAAGGATACGAAGTTTTATTTGGGCGATCACTTGTTCATTACATGTGCCGAAGACGATGCGGAAGCTGTCCGTGCTTTTATCGGACCGGAAGAATATATCGACTGGGATATGCAGGACATGCCGATGGTATCGAAGAGCATTGTGGTAACTCAACCTAAGATGAACGGCAAGACTTTCGGGCAGTTGCATTTCAGTTCTGTCTATGGGGTGAATGTGACGCGCATTTCCCGTTCCGGAATGAACCTTTTTGCCGACCGTAACTTGCGCATGCAGGTGGGCGACAAGATTGTCGTAGTCGGGCCGGAAGATGCAGTCGACCGTGTGGCGAGCCTGATGGGTAATTCCGTGAAACGTTTGGATCATCCCAATTTGGTGACGATTTTTGTCGGCATTCTGGTGGGTATCATATTCGGAAGTATTCCGTTTGCTTTCCCAGGCGTGCCCACGCCTGTGAAGCTCGGTTTGGCCGGAGGTCCGCTGATTGTGGCTATTTTGATAGGTCGTTTCGGTTATAAGTTCCGTCTGGTTACGTATGTGTCAACGAGTGCCAATTTCATGTTGCGCGAGTTCGGATTGGCATTGTTCCTGGCCAGTGTGGGGATAAAAGCCGGAGAGCATTTTGTGGATACGGTAGTAGCCGGTGACGGTCTGACGTATGTGTGGACCGGTTTCCTGATAACCGTGATACCTATATTAATAATAGGTGTGATAGCCCGGATGCGTTTCAAGTTGAACTACTTCACCATTATGGGGTTGATAGCCGGTAGCACGACCGATCCCCCGGCTTTGGCTTTTGCCAATCAGGCGTCCAGTACGGATGCTCCTGCTGTGGGCTATTCTACAGTTTATCCGTTAACGATGTTCTTGCGCATTCTGACGGCACAGTTGATCGTGCTGTTGCTTTGCGGCACATTCTGATGCCGTATGGTGTAACTATACGAATGGCGCCCGGTTTATTTGTAAACCGGGCGCCATTCGTAGGATGCGGTTGTTATAATATGCCGGATGAACTTTCCGTTCGGGGTATTTCTATCACTTCCAAGTCTTTGAAGGCCTGCCCCTCTACGGTGAAACGTACGAGCGTACGTACTTTGTGCCAGCCCATGATACCCGCAGCTCCCGGGTTGATATGCAGCAAACCCAATTTCGGGTCGAACTGAACCTTTAGGATATGAGAATGGCCACAGATAAACAAATGAGGCGGACGATTGTACAATTGTGTTCGAATGCCGGGAGCATATTTGCCGGGGTATCCTCCGATGTGGGTCATCAGCACCTCGGCATCTTCACAACGCCACCGGAGTTTTTCTCCGAACATTTTACGGATGTCCCCACCGTCGCAGTTTCCGTATACGGCTCTGAAAGGACGGAACGCAGATAATTTTTGTACCACTTCCATGGAACCGATGTCGCCGGCATGCCATATTTCATCGCATTCTTCGAAATATTCCAGATATTTAGGGTCCCAAAAACTGTGTGTGTCCGACAGTAATCCGATACGTTTCATAATTTGAGCTTCTGGGATATGAAGTTTTCAATCACGTCGATAGTAGCTTCTATACCCAAAGCAGACGAGTTGATGCAAAGGTCGTAGGATTCTGCGCTTCCCCATGTCTTGGCACTGTAATAGTTATAGTACTCAGACCGCTTCTCGTCACCTTCGATACATTTCTTTTCTGCCTCTTTTTCCGTGATGTGGAGCATCTCGCAGACGCGTTTGATTCGGTCGGGCATGTCGGCTGTGATAAAGATACTTACGGTGTTAGGGTAGTCGCGCAAAATGTAGTCGGCGCATCTTCCTACGAACACACAAGAATCCTGTTCGGCCGCCTTGCGGATTGCGTCGCTTTGAAATTTGAAAAGCGATTCGTCACTGAGCTGGTTGGCGTATGGGTCGCTATTGCCGAAGATGGGAGCAAAAGAGCTGAACAATACTTTGAGAAAGCCTTTGTGTTCATCATTACGTTCGAAGAACTTTTTGTTGAAACCGCTTTCTTTTGCAGCCAGGTCCAAAAGTTCCTTATCATAAAACTTGATGTTGAAATCTTCCGCAATGCGGTTCCCGATGATGCGTCCGCCGCTACCTAACTGGCGTCCTACATTGATAATGATATGTTTCTTCATGACGTTATACGGCTAATTTTTTAAATTTTCTGTATGCTGTAATTAACATGATTCCGGCTACTATACATGCGATGGCATCGGATATAGGCATGGCCAACCATACTCCTTTTACACCCCAGAACTGAGGCAATGTCAGAAGCAGGGGGATGAGGAACAGCAGTTGCCGTGTCAGGGACAGGAAAATGCTCTTGCTCGCTTGCCCGATGCTCTGGAAGAAGTTGGTCGTAACCATTTGCATGCCGATTAAAGGATAGAATATGACTACGATACGCATTCCTCTCACGGCAATGTCGGTCAGTTCTTCGTCGGTCGTAAAAGCACGGACGCACAATTCGGGAAGCAACTCCCCGATGAGAAAACCGGTCGTGGTAATCAACGTACCCCAAAGCAGGGTATAGCGCAGCACTTTGAGTACACGATGGTAGTCCTGCGAACCGTAATTGTATCCGGCGATGGGCTGCATGCCTTGGTTCAATCCTATGACAATCATGATGAAGATGAACAAGACGCGGTTGACGATGCCATACGCACCGATGGCCAGGTCGCCGCCGTACTGTCCTAATCCGCGGTTGATGAGGATTACGACAAGACAAGCGCAACTGTTCATCAAGAAGGGAGACATGCCGATGGCGAAAGTGTCTTTGACGATTTTCTTTTTCAGGCGGTAAATGCCGCGTTTGAACTGGATGAGCTCCTTGGGGCGGCGAAAGACGCTCACCTGCCACAACAAAGAGACGATCTGTGCCAGAATCGTGGCCGTAGCGGCACCGCGTATGCCCATGTTCATTCCGTAGATGAAAATAGGATTGAGAATGGTGTTTCCCACCACAGCCATGATGGTAGCATTCATGGCCAGTTGAGGATGCCCCGTAGAACGCAGGATGGCGTTGAAAGTGAAGAAACTGTGCGTGACGACGTTACCCAGCAAAATAATTTCCATGTACTCCCTGGCGTAGGGGAGTGTGGCGGGGCTGGCACCGAAAAAGCTCAGAATCGGATCGAGAAAGACCAGCGCCACAATGCTGAACAAGACACCTAAAATCAGGGTCAGGGTGACCACGTTGCCGAAGATGTCTTGTGCGGCTTTGTAATCCTGTTGTCCCAATCGTACGGATATTAAAGTGGATGCCCCGATTCCGACCATGGCCCCGAATGCGGCGGACAAGTTCATGAAAGGGAACGTGAGTGCCAGGCCGGAGATGGCCAAAGGTCCCACGCCGTGACCGATAAAGATACTATCCACCATGTTGTAGAGCGACGATGCCGTCATGGCGACGATGGCCGGGAAAGCATATTGTTTAAGTAGCTTGCTGACGGGAAGAGTTCCTAAATCTAATGGTGAAGTGGGATTCGACATATTAAGTTAATTTAAGTAAGACAAAGGTACGAAAAAAGCCCGTAAGGTCGGTAATCTTTTTTCGACTAATTTTTTCCGCATAAAAGGCTTGATGGAAATTCTTTTTTAGTACCTTTGTTGCAGCATGGCAATACTCAACCGCCAAAGTGAGGCGGACAGGTAGCAGATAGTATTTCTTAAATCATATTAAGTATCATGAGTAATCAGTTAGAGAGAATCAAGGAATTAGTGGAGCTCCGTGCCAAAGCGCGCATGGGAGGAGGCGAGAAGGCCATAGAAAAACAACATGCGAGAGGTAAATATACGGCTCGCGAGCGTATCGACATGTTGCTGGATGAAGGCAGTTTCGAGGAAATGGACATGTTCAAGCTTCATCGTTGCACCAACTTCGGCATGGAGAAGAAACAATATTTGGGAGACGGGGTCGTGACCGGAAGCGGCACTATCGACGGGCGTCTGGTTTATGTATTTGCCCAGGACTTCACGGTGAACGGAGGCTCTTTGTCTGAGACCATGGCTGAGAAAATCTGTAAGGTGATGGATCAGGCCATGAAAATGGGTGCGCCTTGTATCGGCATCAATGATTCGGGCGGCGCACGTATCCAGGAAGGTATCAACGCTTTGGGCGGCTATGCCAATATCTTCCAGCGTAACATCGAGGCATCCGGTGTGATTCCTCAGATTTCCGGCATTTTCGGTCCGTGTGCAGGCGGAGCGGTATATTCTCCGGCACTGACCGATTTCATCCTGATGATGGAGAACACCTCTTATATGTTCCTCACCGGGCCGAAGGTAGTCAAGACAGTGACGGGCGAGGATGTGTCGCAAGAAGATTTGGGCGGCGCGAGCGTGCACGCCACGAAATCCGGTGTGACGCACTTCACGGCCGAAACGGAAGAAGAGGCCATGCAAATGATTCGTACCCTCATCAGTTATATTCCCCAGAATAATATGGAAGAGGCTCCCCGTCTGGAATGTACCGACCCGATTAACCGTCTGGAGGATTTTCTCAATGAAATCATTCCGGACAATCCGAATCAAGCGTACGATATGTACGAAGTCATCGGGGCGATAGTGGACAACGGCGAGTTTTTTGAGGTACAGCCCGATTATGCCAAGAATATCATCGTGGGCTTTGCCCGCTTCAACGGGCAGAGCGTGGGCGTGGTGGCCAACCAACCGAAGTGCTATGCCGGCGTGCTCGACTGCAATGCCAGCCGCAAGGGGGCGCGTTTTGTGCGTTTCTGCGATGCTTTCAATATCCCGTTGGTGACTTTGGTAGACGTGCCGGGCTTCCTGCCGGGTACGGGGCAGGAGTATAACGCTGTGATATTGCACGGGGCGAAATTGTTGTATGCCTACGGAGAAGCCACCGTGCCTAAGGTGACGGTGACCTTGCGTAAGAGCTATGGCGGCTCCCATATCGTGATGAGTTGTAAGCAACTGCGCGGAGATATCAATTATGCATGGCCGTCGGCGGAAATCGCGGTGATGGGAGCTTCCGGTGCCGTGGCCGTATTGTACGCCAAGGATGCCAAGGAAGCCGAAGACCCGAAAGCCTTTCTGGAAGAGAAGGAAGCCGAGTATAACAAACTCTTCACTAATCCTTACCAGGCAGCCAAGTACGGTTACATCGACGATGTGATAGAGCCGCGCAACACACGTTTCCGTGTCATTCGCGCGTTGGCCCAGTTGCAGACCAAGAAATTATTGAACCCCGTGAAGAAGCATGGGAATATTCCATTGTAATCCGATAATATAAAAATGATGTTACACAGAAGATTTTTAGGAATCCTTGTTGGTTTGACGGCTGTGGTCGCTGCTTTCGGGCAGGGCGCCTTCAGTTTCAAAATCAATGAAGTGGTAGTCTCCAATACGGACGGTCTCATAGATGAGTACGGCGAACGTACGGGATGGATTGAGATTGCCAATACTTCATGGGGAACCAACAATCTCCGTAGTTGTTACCTGACTACGAATCGTGAGGCTTTGAACAAAGGACTTTCCGTGCCGGAACGCGTCAAGTTGATGTCGTTGATACCGAAAGGTGACGAACGGACGAACTTGACCGCCCAGCAACGTATCGTGTTTTTCGCCGACGGACAAACCAACCTGGGCACATTGCACACGAACTTCACCTTGAAGGAAGGCGAGGAAAACTTCATCGCCTTGTTTGACGGAAACGGTAAGACGTTGCTCGATTCCATTACCGTCCCGCCTTTGGCCGAAAACCAGTCTTACGCCCGGGTATATGATTCCGAGAGCGAGACCTACGTATGGGTAGTGCTCGATGCGAACGAAGTGACTCCGGGAGCTCCGAACGTAGGGCAGGGAAAGGTACAGGATAAGGTGGCGGAATTCAAAGAGAAAGACCCCTACGGCGTGGCCATGTCTATTATGGCGATGGGAGTCGTGTTCGGTTGTCTGCTTGCCCTTTATGTCTTTTTCCGTTTGTTCGGTTACATGGTGGCCTTATTCTCCAAGATGGCTCGCGTGAGAGCCATCCGTGCGCTCCACGACCAGGCGGACAAAGCCGCTGTCATGGCCAAGCAGGGACTGGAGACTAAGGGCGTGGACATGAAAGTGTATATGGCCGTCATAGCCATGGCGCTCCGTGATTATGAAGAAGACGTGCATGACGTGGAAAGCAATGTGCTGACCTATCACACCGAGGAGCACTCGGAATGGAATGCGAAAGGATACACCATGCGCGAGTGGCCGGAGTAAAATCATTTGTTTAAGTCTAATCAATAAAAAGAATCATCATGAAAGAATATAAATATAAGGTAAAGGGAGCCGAATATACGGTGAAGATAAACGATGTGGAAGGCAATATGGCCAAAGTGGAAGTGAACGGGATTCCGTTTGAAGTGGAGATGGAACGTCCGATGCACCTGACGCATAAACCGGTGATACGTCCGGTAGCCCATGTGCACCACGGTCCGGTCACTCCGGCTGCCGCTCCGGCTGCGCAACCCGAAGTCCCGGCAGGCAACGGTACTGCCGTCCGTGCTCCTCTGCCCGGTACGGTGAATGCTGTGGCGGTCACTGTGGGACAGGCTGTCAAGAAAGGACAGACCGTAGTGGTGCTCGAAGCCATGAAAATGGAAAACAATATCAACGCCGAGTGCGACGGTACGGTGACAGCCGTGCATGTAAACAAGGGAGACTCGGTGCGTGAAGGTGCAATGTTGGTAACAATCGGTTAGGACTATGGAAGTATTTGATTTCATTGGAACAAAATTGTCCGACTTCCTCACTTATACGGGATTTGCGAATGCCGAGATGGGGAATTGGATTATGATTCTGGTCGGTGCGTTCTTCTTATGGCTGGCCATCAAGAAGGATTTCGAGCCTTTGCTTTTGATTCCTATCGGTTTGGGTATTATTTTAGGAAATATTCCTTTTAAAGCCGTAGGGCTGGAAGTCGGGCTTTACGAGGATAATTCCGTGTTGAATTTCTTCTATCAGGGTGTGAAGGCCGGGTGGTACCCACCTTTGGTCTTCCTCGGTATCGGTGCCATGACGGATTTTTCGGCGTTGATAGCTAACCCGAAGCTTTTGTTGGTCGGTGCTGCCGCCCAATTCGGTATTTTCGGGGCTTATATGATAGCCTTGGCCTTGGGATTCGAGCCTAACCAGGCGGCGGGCATCGCCATCATCGGAGGAGCCGACGGGCCTACGGCCATCTTCTTGTCTTCCAAACTCTCGCCGAACCTGATGGGGGCCATTGCCGTGTGTGCCTATTCCTACATGGCCTTGGTGCCGGTCATTCAGCCGCCCTTGATGCGTTTGCTCACCACGAAAAAAGAGCGCGTGATACGCATGAAACCCGCCCGTCAGGTGTCGCAGACCGAAAAAATCATCTTCCCCATCGTCGGTCTGTTGCTGACCACGTTTATCGTGCCTTCAGGCTTGCCGTTGTTGGGTATGCTGTTCTTTGGTAATTTGCTGAAAGAAAGTACGAAGACCACCCGTCTGGCCAAGACGGCCGGTAGTGCGTTGAACGATGTGATCGTGATGTTGCTCGGCCTTACGGTGGGATGTTCCACGCAGGCCAGTGAGTTCCTGACGTTCGATACCATCAAGATTTTCTTCCTCGGTGCGTTGGCTTTTATCATCGCCACAGCTTCCGGCGTGTTGTTCGTCAAGTTCTTCAACCTGTTCTTGCCGAAACACAAGAAAATCAATCCGCTTATCGGTAATGCAGGCGTATCTGCCGTGCCGATGGCTGCCCGTATTTCGCAAAATTTAGGATTGGAATACGATTCCAAGAATTACCTGTTGATGCATGCCATGGGGCCGAACGTGGCCGGTGTGATAGGCTCGGCTGTGGCTGCCGGTGTGCTGTTGGGCTTCTTGAGCTAACTTCGGTGCGAGGAACCAAGCAATACGAAAGGCCGTTCTTTTTCGTGGAACGGCCTTTCTTTAAAAATATAGAAAGAAAGGAAGTGAGTTATGGGTGCGATTATTATGAGTGCATTGGTGTCTGTAATAGCCATTGTCGGTGGTGTTTATTTTTGGATTCAGGACAAGAAAGAGACGCGGAAGGGAATGTGACAGTCAGCCCTTTGGCGTAGCTGTTCTCTTGAATTATATTTACGGGTAACCTTTTTGTGCCGTTTTTCTGCTTATGGGGCGTAAGTGCTAATAAATGAAAGACTTATAAATCCTATTTGTTCCTCTTTTTATCTTCCGCAGATTTGAAAATCAATCTCAGGAGATTGATTTTTCGTTTGGCTGAGATTGATTTTCCGTTCTCAGCAGAATGATTCGGCTTCCTCCGGAGGTGTAAAAAATCCTCACAGTACGTCGGAGGACGCAGAAATAATTCTTGGTTTTTCCTTTACTTTATTTTTTTCTTCGTACTTTTGTGTAAAAGGACTTTCACGCTAACAGATATGGAACATGAAAGAAAGAAGGTATTGGTCGGCATGTCGGGTGGCATCGACAGTTCTGCGGTGTGCCTGATGTTGTTGGACGAAGGCTACGAAGTGGTGGGCGTGACGATGCGCGTGTGGGATCTGCCACGCCAGTTTGCCGATACGGGACAAGAATATCCCGATTTCATACAAGATGCCCGGACTTTGGCCGCCCGTTTGGGTATCGCCCATTACGTAGCCGACGAGCGGACGGCCTTTAAGGATATCGTGGTTCGTAATTTTGTGGATGAATATCTTGCCGGGCGTACGCCGAATCCCTGTGTGATGTGCAATCCCGCGTTCAAGTTCCGCGTGTTGGCGGAGTGGGCGGATAAGTTGGGTTGCGATTATATCGCCACGGGACACTATGTGAGGGTGAAGGAAGAAAGCGGCCGTTACGGATTGTATTGCGGTGTGGACGGGAAGAAAGACCAGTCCTATTTCCTTTGGCGACTGGGGCAGGACGTGTTGTCGCGCTGTATTTTCCCTTTGGGTGCACTGCGGAAGGAAGACGTGCGGGGCTATCTGGCACGGAAAGGATTTGAGATGAAAGCCCGCGGCGGAGAGTCGATGGAGGTCTGTTTCATAGACAAGGATTACCGTGAGTTCCTACGGGAGCAAGTGCCCGATTTGGATCGGCGCGTGGGCGAAGGCAAGTTTGTCGACGTACAGGGGCGCGTCATCGGTACGCACTGCGGTTTTCCGTATTTCACGGTGGGGCAGCGTAAGGGCTTGGGCATCGCCTTGGGTAAGCCGGCCTACGTGTTGAGGCTGAATGCCCGGAAGAATACGGTGATGCTGGGCGATGCGGAAAATCTTGAGGCGTGTGCCATGTTGGTTTGCGGGGGGCGCATCTCGTCCGAGGCCGATTGGGCCGACGGGCAGCTATCCGTTATCGCAGCCGTCCGATACCGTGCAGTGTACGCCAAGTGAAAAACCGGTTTCCGGAAGAAGGAGGCGGCGAGAATTTGTGGTTGGTGCGTTTCAAGGAGAAGGCTTCGGCTGTGACACCCGGCCAGTCGGCCGTGTTCTACGTCGGTGACAAGATGGCAGGCGGTGCCTACATCGGTTCGCAACGGGGGCTGCAAGCTTATTTGGAAGACTGAGATGGAGGCATTGACACTATATGAATTGAATGGGCTGGTGCGCGGTACGCTGGAACGTACGTTGCAGGCCGAATATTGGTTGCAGGCCGAACTGAGCGAGGTACGCGAGGCTTACAACGGCCATTGTTATCTGGAGTTCGTGCAGAAGTCCGTGAACGGCCGTGACTTGGTGGCCAAAGCTCGCGGTGTGATTTGGGCCGGGATGTACCGGCTGCTGAAACCCATGTTCGAACGGGAGACGGGGCGGACTTTATCGCCGGGACTGAAGGTTTTGGTCAAGGTCGGGGTCACCTTTCATGAACTTTATGGCTATTCGCTGACTATGACGGACATCGATCCGGCCTATACGTTGGGCGACATGGCGCGTCTGCGCAGGGAGATTCTGGCACGTTTGGAGGCGGACGGCATTCTGAACGACAATAAGGAATTGTCTTTGCCGTTGTCGGCCAACCGTATAGCCGTCATTTCGTCGGCCACAGCCGCCGGTTACGGTGATTTCTGCAACCAGTTGCTCCGCAATGACTATCGCCTGCGTTTCACCGTCCGGCTTTTCCCTGCCGTGATGCAGGGCGAACATGTGGAATCATCGGTGCTGGCGGCGTTGGATGCCGTTATGGCCCGGCAGGACGACTGGGATGCCGTGGTGATTATCCGGGGCGGAGGGGCAACCAGTGACTTGTCCGGCTTCGACACCTATTTGCTGGCAGCGGCTTGTGCACAGTTTCCTTTACCGGTGATAACCGGCATCGGGCATGAACGTGACGATACGGTGATAGACCTCGTGGCTCATACGCGGGTGAAGACCCCTACGGCTGCTGCGGCTTTTCTCATCCATCACCAGTTGGAGGCGGCCTCGCGTCTGGAGGCTGTGGCACGTGAAATCCAACAGCAGGCCAAGGGGCGCATGGAGGGTGAGCGTTTGCGCGTGGAGCGTTTGTCCGCCCGATTGTCGGCGGCAGCTTTGCAGGTGCGTACCCGTGGGGAGCGCAGGTTGGAGCAGATGGCCGCACGCCTGTTCCATGCCGGACGGCAACGCCTTTCCGACGAACGCCATCGTCTCGACCTGTATGCCGGGCGGATAGGGCGCGGCATTCCCGTGCGCATGGAGCGCGAGCGGTTCCGCTTGCAGCTCCTGCAACAGAAATGCGAGGCTGCCGACCCCGTCTTGTTGCTTAAAAGGGGATACAGCATGACGTTTTGCGGTGGAAAGTTGGTGCGGAAAGCTTCGGAACTGAAAGGAGGAGAAGAAATCACGACTTGTTTGGCGGAAGGTGAGATCCGCTCAGTTGTACAATAAGATAAGGTATATGAAGAAAGAAAACTTGTCATACGAGGAAGCCATGGCGCGCTTGGAAGAATTGGTGCGCCGGATAGAGGCCAACGAAACCGGCATCGACCGGTTGGCCGGGGAACTGAAGGAAGCGCAACGCTTGGTGGCATTCTGCCGCGAGAAGCTTTATGCGACGGACGAAGAAATCAAGAAAATACTGGAAACGGGCGAAAAAGAGGCCTGAGACAGTTCCGGCTTCGTCCGGCGTAGGGCGTTTTTCTTGTTAAATGATAAATTCTTTGCGGAAAACGCCTTTAAAATAATAAAATTCTGTAATTTTGTCTTTCAGAATGAAATTTAAAAACGGAAAAGATGAAAGAAATCGATTGGGCGAACCTGTCTTTCGGCTATATGAAGACAGACTATAACGTACGTTGCTATTATCGTGACGGAAAGTGGGGAGAGATTGAAGTTTGTTCGGAGGAGACCCTCAATATCCACATGGCGGCTACTTGCCTGCACTACGGGCAGGAAGCTTTCGAGGGGCTGAAGGCTTACCGTTGTCCGGACGGCAAGGTGCGCGTGTTCCGCATGGACGAGAATGCCAAGCGTTTGCAGAGCACGTGCCGCGGCATACTGATGCCCGAACTGCCTACGGAACGTTTTGAAGAAATGGTCAAGAAGGTGGTACGGCTCAACGAGCGTTTTATCCCGCCGTACGAGAGCGGGGCCACGTTGTACATCCGTCCGCTGCTTATCGGTACGGGAGCCCAAGTGGGCGTGCATCCGGCCAACGAATACCTCTTCGTGATTTTCGTCACGCCGGTAGGGCCGTACTTCAAGGGAGGCTTTGCCACCAATCCGTACGTGATTATCCGCGAGTTCGACCGTTCCGCACCGTTGGGAACGGGTATCTATAAAGTGGGCGGCAACTATGCGGCGAGCTTGAAAGCGAACAAGATGGCACACGATTTGGGGTACTCCTGCGAGTTTTACCTCGATGCGAAAGAAAAGAAATACATCGACGAATGCGGGGCTGCCAATTTCTTCGGCATCAAAAACAATACGTATGTCACGCCGAAGTCCACGTCCATCCTGCCTTCCATCACCAACAAGAGCCTGATGCAGTTGGCCGAAGACATGGGCATGACGGTGGAACGCCGCCAGATTCCGGAAGAAGAACTGGCCACTTTCGAAGAGGCCGGGGCATGCGGGACGGCTGCGGTCATCAGCCCCATCGAGCGTATCGATGATTTGGAAAACAAGAAGAGCTATATTATCAGCAAAGACGGCAAGCCGGGACCGGTTTGTACTCAATTATATCATCACCTGCGTAATATCCAGTACGGCATCGAACCCGATGTGCACGGATGGACTACGGTGGTGATGGAGTGATTCATTCATTAAAAAATCTATTATCATGATTAGAAGTGCAAGTGAAATGCGGGCTGCAGCCCGGGCGTCGCTCTCTGGAAAATGGGGCGGCGCGGTTATGGTTACGTTGGTTTATCTGGCGGTTATGGGAGTGTTACCGGCCGGTATCGACTTAAAAGTTTATGATGGAGTAGGTTCCATTATACAGTTGGTGCTGATGCCTCTTGGTTGGAGTATGTCTGTGCTGTTCCTCGACAATTTGCGTAGTGGCGACGAGTATAAGGTCGGGCAGTTATTCGAGGGGTTTCGCGATTACACCCGTGTGGCCGGGACGATGATACTCACCGGTATCTATACGTTTCTTTGGACCTTGTTGCTTATCGTGCCGGGCATCATCAAGTCTTTTTCTTATGCCATGACGGCTTTTGTCTTGCGGGATAATCCCGAATTGAAATTCAATGGTGCCATTGAAAAAAGCATGAAGATGATGGACGGTCATAAGTTCGACCTGTTTTATTTGTACTTGACCTTCATTGGTTGGGGGTTACTTTGCATCTTGACGTTGGGCATCGGCCTCTTGTGGTTTGTCCCTTACATGCAATCAGCTTTAGCGCACTTCTATGAAGACGTGAAAGCCGAGTACGAAGCGGCTCAGGCGCAAGGGGAATAAAGAGAACCTCGAAAGATAGAAAAAGAGATGGAGAAGATAACGGACATGAAGCAACGTTTAGGCGACATCCTGTTTGCTGTATCATGGCGAGACTTGTCGCGTACATACTTTGATAAATCAGTGTCATGGCTTTATCATAAGATGGATGGTATAGATGGTAATGGCGGAACGGGTGGTTTTACTCCGCATGAAGCAGAGCAGATGAAAGGGGCTTTATGTGATTTGGCTGACCGTATACGTCGGGCGGCTGATAATATCTGAGTGTATTTAGAATTCATAATTTTGAGCTGCCGGCAAGAGGAAAAGTTTGTCGGCGGCTTTTTTATTCTTCTGATATTGCCTACCTTTGTGACGGAAACCTACGGGTAAGGATTAGATTCTGATTAGAATCGGCAAAACAAGGGTGAAGATTGAAATGGGCTTCGGCCTATAAATGATATGACTATGGAAGGAATTGGAACAATGGAAACCAACAGCCGGCAGGTATTGTCTTTGTTGGAAAAAATAAAAAGTTCAAAAGGCAGGAAACTCAATAAGCTTGGTGAATTGCTTAACAAGGGCGGTAAAACTCCGTTTTTGTTTGATGAGAAAGATTTGAAATACATTCTTAGATGAGGGTTTATCTGGACACGAACATATTGGCTTTTTTAGTTGGACAAGACAAAGGGGAGTCGATAAGTAGGGATGTGATGGAGCTTTTGCAAGATTATGAGGTCGTGCTATTGTCCAGTGCGGTGTGCTTTCAAGAGTTGGTCCATTTGGTTCAAATCGGAAAGTTACGCCGTCCTGATTGTCGTGACGTGGGTAAGGCGGCTGCTGAGGCTTTGCAGGTATTGGAGGATTATGGGATAAAGATGATGCCCGTAAGTGAAAAGCATATTAGGAGACTTGTGGAACTTCCATTGTATGAAGACCATCGTGACCCTAACGATCGTTTAATTATAGCGCAAGCTATATGCGACCGTATTCCGCTTGTAAGTTCTGACCAAAAGTTTGTCCGTTATGGGCGTTATGGGTTGGAGTTGATATTCAACAGGAGGTAATCAAAAAAGATTTGACGTATGTGGAATAAACAATATAAGGAATGGGAAAAGGAAAATTAGCAAAGTTTGCCGACATGGCCAGTTACCCTCATGTGTTTGAATACCCTTATTCGGTCGTGGATGAAGTGCCTTTCGATATGAAAGGACGTTGGCATGAAGATTTTTTCCGGAACGACCATCCTATTGTGTTGGAACTCGGGTGCGGACGGGGTGAATATACCGTGGGGTTGGCCCGTTTGTATCCCGACAAGAACTTTATCGGGGTGGACATCAAGGGTGCCCGTATGTGGACGGGGGCCACGGGGGCGTTGCGCGAAGGCTTGTCCAACGTGGCGTTCCTGCGCACGAACATAGAGATTATCGACCGTTTCTTTGCCGAAGGCGAAGTGGCCGAGATTTGGCTGACGTTCAGCGACCCGCAGATGAAGAAGGTGACCAAACGTCTGACTTCCACTTTTTTCATGACGCGTTACCGCCGTTTCCTGCAAGACCGTGGACGGATTCACTTGAAAACCGATTCCAATTTCCTTTTCACTTATACGGAGTATATGGTGGAGAGGAACGGTTTGCCCTTGGAGTTTTCCACCCGCGACTTGTATCACAGTACGTGGGCTGAGCATCCGGACACCGAAGAAGCCCGTATCCTGAACATCCGGACGTATTACGAACAGCAATGGCTCGACCGCGGACTGGATATCAAATACATGCGTTTCCTCTTGCCGCAAGCCGGAGAACTGGCGGAGCCGGAAGTGGAGATAGAATTGGATGAATACCGGAGTTACAACCGCAGCAAGCGCAGCGGATTGTCGACGGCTAAATGAAAGAACGAACTAAAATACCGAACTTATGGAAATATATCCCAAATTGATTATGGACGCACTGGCTACCGTGCGTTATCCCGGTACTGGAAAGAACATCGTAGAGGCGGGGATGGTGGAAGACGATCTGCGTATCAGCGGGCTGCATGTCAGTTTTTCGTTGATTTTCGACAAGCCGACGAATCCTTTCCTCAAGTCGCTCGTGAAAGCTTCCGAGGCTGCCATCCATGCCTACGTGGGCAAGGAGGTGGAAGTGGAGATACACACCAAAACCTTGCAGGCTCCTCGTCCGGAGGTGGGGCAACTGTTGCCCGGTGTGAAGAATATTATCGCCGTGTCGTCCGGCAAAGGCGGTGTGGGGAAATCTACGGTAGCGGCCAACCTGGCTGTGGGGTTGTCCAAGTTGGGCTACAAAGTCGGCTTGTTGGATGCCGACGTGTTCGGACCGAGCATGCCCAAGATGTTCCATGTAGAGGATGCGCATCCTTATGCCGAATCGGTGGACGGCCGTGATTTGATTGTGCCGGTGGAGAGTTACGGCATCAAGATGCTGTCTATCGGTTTCTTTGTCGATCCCGACCAGGCCACTTTGTGGCGTGGGGCGATGGCCTGCAACGCGCTGAAGCAGTTGATAGGCGATGCAAACTGGGGCGACTTGGATTACTTCATCCTCGACACGCCTCCGGGTACGAGCGATATCCATCTCACGTTGGTGCAGACCTTGCCTATTACCGGTGCCGTCATTGTCAGCACGCCGCAGAAAGTGGCGTTGGCCGATGCACGCAAAGGCATCAACATGTACCAGAACGAGAAAGTGAATGTCCCCATTCTCGGGCTGGTGGAAAACATGGCATGGTTCACTCCTGCCGAATTGCCGCAAAACAAATACTACCTGTTCGGGAAAGAAGGGGTGAAGCGCCTTGCCGAAGAGATGCATGTGCCTTTGCTGGGACAGATTCCCATCGTGCAGAGCATTTGCGAGAACGGTGACAACGGTACGCCCGAAGTCTTGAACGACGGGAGCCAGACGGGACAGGCGTTCATGGCCTTTGCCCGCCGTGTGGTGGAAGAGACCGGCCGCCGGAATGCGGAACAGGCACCGACAAAAATCGTGGAAGTCAAGAAGTAATTGGATATATCATCATGTATGAGCCGTTTTGCCATGGGCAGGACGGCTTTTTCAACACAATAAGAAAGATGGCACAAGACAGACGGGAACCTTCGGCTGTACACGTGGTGGGGAATATGGATTGGGACGGGCTTCACCGTCCGCAAATCTATTATGCCATGGTGGCTATTTTTTCTGGGTTGTTCCTTTCGGTCATCGACGGCACGATATGCAACGTGGCCTTGCCCACGATTGCGCGTCAGTTGCAAATCTCTTCCTCTGATTCCATTTGGATAGTCAATGCTTTCCAGTTGGTGGTCGTCATGACCCTGTTGCCCTGTTCCGCGTTGGGCGAGTTGTTCGGATTCAAACGTACCTATCTGTGGGGAATGGTTTTCTTTACCGTCGGTTCGCTGTGTTGTGCCTTGTCCGGTTCGTTTGTCCTGCTGGTTCTTTCACGCATGTTGCAAGGCGTGGGGGCAGCCATGGTGATGAGCGTGAATGGCTCTTTGGTGCGCCTGATTTATCCGAAACGCCATCTGGCCAAAGGTTTCGGACTGAATGCTACGGTCGTGGCTCTGGCTTCCGTGGCCGGACCTACGATATCCGGTGCGATTTTATCCGTGGCCTCCTGGCCATGGCTGTTTGCCGTGAATTTGCCGTTCGGCGTACTGACATTCTTTTTAGCCCGTAGATACTTGCCGGGGAATCCGACGCGCGTCGAAGGGCGACGGTTCGATTTCCCTTCGGCAGTGCTGAACGCTCTTACGTTCGGTCTGTTCATAGGTTGTGTGGAAGCCTTTTCCCACGGGCTGTCCTTTCGTTGGATTGTGGCCGGAGTTGTCCTTTTAGCCGGGATAGGGACCGTTTTCGTGCGTCGTCAGTTGCGCCAGCCCTATCCGATGCTGCCTTTCGATTTGCTTCGCATACCCGTGTTTTCTTTGTCCGTGCTGACCAGTATCCTTTCCTTCACTTCGCAAATGTTAGGCATGGTGGCCTTACCTTTTATGTTTCATCTCACGTTCGGGATGAACGCGGCAGAGACGGGGCTGTTGATGACCGCCTGGCCTTTGGTGATTGTGGTGGCCGGTCCTTTGGCCGGCACGTTGGCTACGAAAATCCATCCGGGGCTGTTGGGAGGTGTCGGACTACTGTTGATGAGTGTCGGGTGCTTCTTGCTGGCTGATGTGTCGCCGTCGGTGGGTTATGGCGGACTGGTGGCGCGTTTGATGCTCTGCGGGTTCGGTTTCGGACTGTTCCAATCGCCCAACAACCATTTGTTGCTGAGTTCCGCACCGTCATATCGGACCGGTGGGGCGAGCGGGATGCAGGCCACGGCACGTTTGGTAGGACAGACCACGGGAGCAGCCTTGGTAGCTTTGCTTTTTTATCTCAACGGAGACCGTGCGCCCCATGCTGCCATGTGGTTGGCCGGCGGTTTTACGCTCTGTGGAAGCCTTGTATCCTGTTCGCGTTTACGGGCACACCGTTTTTGAACGATTTTATTTTTTATGTCATGAAGCATCGGTTTGTTTCCGGATGTTTCGGGTTTTATCATATTTATTCCTATCTTTGCATTTACATTCCACGCCGAGAAGGGATTTTTCATGTGGAGACACGGAAAAAAGTTGTAAGGTAATTTAGCCGGAAAACAGCGGTGGGGGTGTGCATATATTGAGAAGGCGTTTGCTTAGGCGCTTTGTTCTTGACACACTGGAATCTCGCAAATTCGAAGTATCAGTCAGGACATGGCAGCGGCAGATGCCCATGGGGTGTGTACAGGAACGCATGCCTTTATTGCCGTTGGTGAGTGTGCCACTTTTGTGGCACACCACATACGATGCCATAAAGGTGGGTGTTGTTCATATCGGCGTGGGACTGTGCGTTGTTGTTCTACTGGTATGGGCAATGCGAGGGCCTCAGTGTGTGGAACAGCAACGGGCGGGTTTTCCACGCTTTTTTCGTATGTGCCCGGAATTATGTCGTTTAAAAATTAACCGGTGCCTGAGAGGAAGACACGGGCACGAAGCCGCAGGATGACAGTGCGGCGGGGTTGTGCAGATGGAAAACAAACTATGCTTCAGTGTGTATGGTGAACTCTATGTCGTGGATCTCGACCGGATGTTGTATTTTGAGGCCGACGACCATTACACTCATGTCTATTACTCTTCGGGGACACATTTCATGATTCCTTTCGGCCTTGCCAAAGTAGAAGCCGCTCTCTCGAACAAGGGGAGGGCCGGTGATGCGTTCCTGCGCTTGGGACGTAAATATATCGTCAACATCCGGCGGGTCTTCCATGTCAACGCGGTGAAGCAGGTGGCGGTGTTGGCCGACGACCACGGTACGAACTACACGCTTCGCCTGCCTAAGCCTGTGCTTCGCATGTTGATGGAGGATATCAGCGGAAAACCGCAGATTACGACGACGCAAAGCTGAAACTGTTTTATAATATCGTGCCACGTTGTCGCAGTTCCAGCGGTCGATGCCGTGGCGGTGCGTTCTTCAAGGCAGATGGCGTTCAGGTCACGTTTCGTGGCAGACCGGTGTGCTTTGAGTCTATTATCTGTCCGCGAAGATGCAATATGAAAGCTCCCGTGTCAGACCCTTCACCGTAATGTGTTGAAAACCAATCCGAATGCTATTTTATTAAAAACAGTTTCATGCGGACAACTCGTTTTCCGGTGAAATTTCGGTGAAGGATAGGACGGTAGAAAGTTCACCTTAAAGTGTTGGTACAGAGGAGGTCTGAAGGATGCGAACCTTTTCGGGCGAAAAACTGTCTGCTATAGGTGAGGTAGGGAGAATACAAATCAGGGACACCTCCATACCTTCTTTTTATCCGGTTTTCAGCATGGCAAAGCCCGTAAGACGGATGTCAGTACGTCCGAAAATCGTTCTCAGCAGATTGAAAAATCGTTTGCAGCAGAACGGAAAATCGTTTGGCTGACACTGCAAAAGCTAAAAATCCAAAGTCTTATGCCAACATCAAATGGAACGTAAGACTGTTCTACAAGCCTAAGATATCATCTACAGAAAGCCCCGTTACCTGAGCAATGATTTCCGCGTCCACCCCCCTTGCCTTCAAACCTCTTGCATTCCGCAACCGTTCCTCAATACGACCTTTCTCCAAACCTTCCTTTAATCCCTTCTCTTTTCCGCGTTCTTCTCCGCGCAACTCTGCTGTCGCCATTACGCTGAACCAATCCCGGTAAGCCTTCAGGCTTTCCTCGTATTCATAACGTTCGACCCTTGAGAACTTGGCGATTTCAGCCGCCTCGAACAAATGCGCAAAGACTTTCTCCTGCAACACACGGGGACGCTCCATCAATGCTGCCAGATTGCGGATGACATAAAGCCATTTGTCAAACAACGATTCAAGCTCATTTTCCTGCTTCGTGAACTTAGGCATCTCCAAGTAGATGAACACCAACTTGTCATAGAAAACCTCCTTCGTGGCCGTGTCCATCAGCTTCACCTCGTGGTAATAGTTCCCCTCCCTCTCCTTGTCGAAACAAAAATTCAGGATGCCGATGGTGTACACCCCCTTCAGCTCATAGTTCCACTCGCCACGTGGAGCCTGTTCCCTGATGGCAAAGGTCGAATAATAAATGCTGCGGTCCTTGAAGAACTGCTGTTCGCCCTTCTGCATCTCCACCAAGAAAACCTCGCCCTTGTCGTTTTTGCAATACACGTCGAACACGGCACGGCGGTCATACTCCTGTGTACCGAGGTGTTCCGTATTCAGATAATTGACATCCAATACGACCTCACGCCCCTGCAACAGGGCGTTTAGGAAACTGATGAGCAAATCCTTGTTCATTTCTGTCCCGAAAAGCTTCTTAAATGCAAAATCCGTGTAAAAATTGACATACCTGTCTATTATACCTTCCGTTCCCATGGCTACAGTCATTTAATCATGTCATACCCGACAAAGATATTAAATTATTCCCATAAATCCATTATCCCATCTTATATTTCCGCCACGCGGTATCGGTTGCCGTAATGTGTGTGCCCCTTCTGTACTCCTGTGGCCATGAGGACTTGGGCCAGTTTCGGCAGCGTCACGCCTGCCATCGCCCCGGGTTCCAACCGCTGCAACCGTGCGAATGCCTCAGGCAGGGAGCGCCCCAACGGCCCCCATGCTTTCCCTTTATCCGGTTTTCAGCATGGAAGGGTCCGTAAAGCGTATGCCAGTACGTCCGAAAATCGTTTGCAGCAGAACGGAAAATCGTTTGGCGCAGATTGTACCGTCATTCTGTTTTTGCTTTTTCACGAAAAGAATGGCATGGTTCACGAATAACACCTTTTAAGTTTGCACGCCGTTTATAGATAGTAAGTAATTTTACCCCACAAAAATTAGGTGGGTGCTATTCCTATTTATATAAAGGTAAAGGCATTCGAATGGCTTAAAAGAGACTTTAATAATTTATAGAATTTAAAACATTAAAAGTATGAAAAAGAAGACACTGGTTTCTGTTCTTGCAATGACATCTGCTTCTATGGCAGCCTATGCCAATGCAAATTTGGATCAGATTAAGACAGAAGTGGATCAATGGGTGGGAGCGGAAAAACCATCGTTGGTGAACGGTGTGTTGACATCTCCAAATGGTACCACGATTTCTCAGTCTTTGGGTTCCCTTTTACCTGGTACATACAAGTTGTCGGCTACTACCTTGATGAATGCTAAGTTCTTGGTGAACGGCAAGGCGTTAACAAACGGCGAGTTCAAAGTGGAAGGTACTGCGGCATCCGAGGTCACTCTTGCCATTGAGGCTGTCGAGACGGGAAAGGAATTCCGGGTTGGCGGTTTCAAGTTGGAACTGGTATTCGATTTTGCCGGAGCACAACGGACATTGCTTAATGCAGCTTCGAAGGCTATTGCAAAAGTGAGCCAAGAGGATGATGCGGATAAATATGCCGAATTTAATAAACGGTATAGTGATTTAACGGTAAAAATCAATCGGGTGAAAGATGATGCTGCCGGTGATTTCGCTGCTTATACGGTGTATGGTGAGTATAAGTTTTACCTCAATGGCGTGGAAGGAAGTACACTCATGTCAGAGGTCAAGGCACTTGATACGGATATCGAGGCGCATTTGGCCAACTGGAGAGCTTATACGGCTTCGAAGGCTGTCGGTGAAGAACAAAATACAGCTTTGAAAAGCGCTTGGGATACAAATATTGGCAATTTGAGTGATGCAGACGGAGTAAACAGTAAGCAAAGTGCTCAGGACTATGCCAAGGTGTTGTCCCAGAGCGAATATAATGCTGCAAAGAAAACAATCGATGCTTTCCTTGTTGAAGTTAAAGGTTATTATGATAATGGTACTGCTGCTACTGCATGTACGCCAGCATTCAACAGTGAATTTGCCAAAAAGGCATCGGACGCTATAAAAAAATTCACCGATAAGTTGGTGAATGTCGACAAGAACCATACGGCTTATGACGAAGTGTTGGGGAAAATCAACTCTACTAAGGCTCATTATAACGAACAGTTGCAGGCCTTCATGAAAGTAGCGGTAGACCCTCAGGATTTCTCGGGCTTGTATGAGACGATGCGTACTGAGGCTCACAATGCATTTAACGAAGTGAACCTGGGCATTGTAGCTGTGGAGAGGAAAAACGGAACGAATGAGAACCATCAGACCGCAGAAGAGGGATATGAGGCTAACACGCACGCTTTGGACAGCTTGTACGAGAAAACAGACGAGGTGTGTAAATTCTATACGGACAGCATCCAAAACAATGACAATATATACAAGGCTTTGATTGCCGAAAGGACAGACGGCAAGAGTCCATGGGCATTGCTTGCGGAATTGAAAAAAGATGCGGTGGTTTCCGAAAAGTATAAGTCCGATTTGGAAAAAGCCGAAGCCAATCTTAAAGCAATCGAAACCGAGGTTGTAAATCAATACAAGAAGTATACGTTGGATGCTTATACCCAAAAAGGAGGTGCATACGAGAAGGCTAAGGAACCGGTGACAAAGAGCCTGAATACCATCATTGAAAAAGAATACCAATCTTTGCCGAACTATCAGGCTAAAGTGGAATTGACCGCTGTGTTGGATGTTCAAACGGCTGCGTTCGATAAGGCCAAGACAGAAGTGCATGCCCTGAAGTATGGCGACGTGTCGGTGGGCGACATCTATAAAGATACCGATGAGAAGAAGTTGCAAGAGGAGATAGATGCATTCTCTTCGTATATAAAGAAAAGCTTTGATGAAGGGACTTGTGCCGATAACAAAGATACGAAGAAAACTGAAATAGAATCTCTTAAGGGCAAAATCGAGGGCTATGTGAATGCTGCCAAGGCCGTCGTGAAGGTTTATGACAACGCTGCAAAGACTATCGCCGATATTCAAGCAGAAATCAAAAAGCTTTCGGACAAGGTCGGGAATGGCGATGGACGTTATGTACCGGTTTATACCGGAACGGAAACACCGGACGAAAATATCGATGATTTACCAACTTATGGCGGCAAGTTAGACGAAATGAACAAGACATTGTCCGACCTTCAAACAGCTTTGAAAGCCGCAGCGGCTGCCAAGGATGCCGATGGGGATACGCATGCTAATGGCATGAACAATGTTTTGACGGAGGCAACCAATGCCAAGGGAAATGAAACTACAGGTATCACGGGTGAGGTGAAAACCTTGGTAGGAACTTTCGATAAGCACAAAGAATGGTATGACCAGCAAGTAGTCGTAATTACCATCAACCGTTTGAAGAATCAAATCACTGCGGATATCAAATCTGTAAATGATGATTTGGATGGACTTTCGGTGACTGCGGAGATTTACGGGTCTTTTGCAAAGAACTTGCTTGAAAAGCAGACGGTATTGTACAACTCTGTAGATAAAATAGAAGAAACGGTAACTGATTTGGACTACACAAGCGAGGATAAGCAGGCTGAAACTTTGGCTGCCTTGTCTGATGCCAGTGCTGAGATGGCGAAACTTCTTGAGGATGTCAGTGCCTTCATTGATGAGGTCGGTGAGGCGAAGGAAATTCACGCCAAGAACAACTCCGTACAGGCAAGTCTGACGAAGGTTGCTGATGGTATTGCGGGAAATATCGGTAAGATTGATGCGAATTGGACTCCTATTGATGACAAGGATGTGTCGAAAAAGCATTTTGATGACCTGAAGGGCAGTTATACCACGGAGCTTGGTAAGCAGGAGACGGCGATGGGCAACGCGTATAAGGGCGATACATTGCACAATGACAGTGCCGCTATTCACGAGGCGATGAAGGTTATTGACGGCAAGGTGAAAGCGACATTGACCGAATTGGAAGTGGCCAGGAAGAACTTGGCGGCTTACGAAAGATTGGCTGTAGAAACCAAGAAGACGGATATCCACAACTTGATAGTAGCGGAATTGGGCGAACTGTCAAATTTGGCATTGGGCAATAGTGAAAACCATTACGTAAATGGCCTGTTGGGCGAGAATACCAACCCGAAAGGCACGTATGTGATAGAGTTCGATAATTGGGTGGCTAACGTGAATGCGGCTTGGAAGAGCCATTACAACGACAATAGTGCCGAAAGCTGCCAGACGCGAGAAGACAACTTCAAAGAGGACTACACTGATATTTGTGAAAAGATAAAGCAGGTATCTAAGGATGCTGAGACAAATATCAAAGTGGATAACACACTGGATACAGAATACGCAACTGTGAAAAATTCCGTGGACAGTTTGTATACCATATTGACTGTAGGTGACCCGACTACGGCAGCCAAAGCCTTTATCGAACAATTAGAGGCGGAGAAGAGCAAACTTGAAAATCAAGTTGCGGAGGATATTGCCACAGCTTTTGAGAAGGGTAAATCCGAAGAACAATATGGAACCATACATGGCGTATTGCAAACCATCAAAATGCAGGTGGTTACGATCGGCGCAAGTCGTGAGCAGGGCTACGTGGATGCTGTGAAAACTGATAACCAGACCCGTTACAATAGCTTTAACAGTGCCGTCGAGGATATGCGTAATTGCTACATCGAAGCTGTGAATGTGATAGGACAGGTTAGCAAGGTACAGACTCCGGCACTGCTTAATGTCGTTAAGAGTGCGGTAGAAACAGCGAATACAAGTATCCAAAACTACCTTCAAGAAATCAACAACATCGAGAACGAAGCTTTTGCTGCCTTTAGCGAGGCTCAAAATACAGACAAGATGTTGTTCGACCCTGATAAACAATATGAGGCCGACGTACGGGCATACGAAGGCAAGATAGACCAGATATTGAATACAATGGATGCAACTGTGCAAAGTGCTACGCAGACGTTCTTTGCCGGTGAATATGCAACTGCGCAGGGATTGTATGACGCTGCCTATCAAGAATTGGTCGATGCCGATTATGTTACGGCTGATGAGGCGTTTGCCAACGTTCAGGCTGTTCTCGAAAAAGCAGAAGCTATCAAAGATTTCGTTCCGGGTCAGTTCAATATCACGAAAGTGGACGGCATCGTCTCTGATTTCGCTAATTTTGAGGCTTGGATTGCGGATGGAAAAGAACCTGCTGCAGTGTACGAATGGGAGACATTGCATACCGATACCCTTGAACAATACAACAGCCATTTGGCAGAATTGGAAGAATGGTATGAAAATGGTGCTTATCTTGAAGGAGTCGATGGAAAGAAATTCGTTGATGATATCAAGGCAACCCGGCCTACGTTGACAGAAGCAGAAAAGACGTATGCTGATAACACGGGTCATATTTATGGTGATGTCATGACTGAGTTGCATGTGAAGTTAGGACAGTTCGGTACTCCAATGTATAATGCTTATGTCAGCGGAAAGACGGAACATAACGAATATGTGACCAATAATGACGTATATAACGGTCTTATTGTGAAGGTTGAAGCCTTGCAGGCACCGTTGGATGAGGCTGCGAAGTATGTCGATGCCTATATCCTGACAGACGCTTGCGGTGTGGATGCTTTGCAAGCTCGTATCGACAGGCTGATTAGCGATTTGGAGACCAAACGCTACAAAGGTGGGTTGGATAACGCTTACAAGACAACTGCCGAGAATGAATGCAAGAGTATCACGACTTCTATCGAAAGCGTTTATCAATCGGCCAATACGAAAGAACAGGCTCAAATACTGGCAGAATTCAATGTATTGCAGGCTGCTTGTGCCGACGCACAGAATAAGGTGAAAGGCGATGCTGACGCTGAGGCAGAAGTAAACGCTTTGTCTACAGCTATCAAGGAAAAAATGGCTGCCTTTACGAAGGATACCGCTAATGACGGTGCAATCACCAACGCAGAAACTAAAGCCAAACAGCCGTTATTCCTGGCTTATGAGACTTGGATTGCAGACATGCGTACGAAACTGGCAACTTACACGGATGCTGCTGCCACAGAGAATGCTTACACAGCTCTTATGGACCGTGCAGGCGAAGTGGAAGGAGATGTGAAGGCTGGCCGAGAGACGCTTGCTGCCTGTCATGCCAACGTACAGGGTAAATTCGAGGGCGATATGGCCGGACTTGAAAGTGATGTGGTTGCCGTGAAAGACGGTATAGAGCAGAACAAGACGAACATGTTGTTCTATCAAGACAAGTTGAATCACAAGATGGATGTTATCTTGTCTGATTTGAAGACGTTGTTGTCCGACATCGCAAAAGATCAGGAACGTTATACGCTCAACGATGAGGCTTACGAGGCCCGCAAGGCTGATATGGCTCATTTGAATGACTCGCTCACCACTGTAGTAGACAAGCTGACCGGCTTTGAGTATTACAAGGTAGACGAGAAGGCTAATGCAGAAAGTATAGCTGACATTACGGCCCATATCGGCAAATACGGTAAGGCCATGGATGAATACTATGCTGATATCGAATTGACTGACGTAGACGCCGAAAATGATCTTAAAACCATTATGGATAAAGTGCTGGAGCGTATCGACTCTTTGGACTGCAGGGCTTCCTTCATAGAATATACGGGCGTGATTGATAAGGCACTGAGTGACAGGATTGAACTTGTTAAGTCTGTGAACAGTCATACGTTTGTTGTCGAAGTTGAAGATGCCTTGAACGATACGTTGGAGCTTGTCAGGGAAGATTTAGGCAATATTAAATCCTATAATGAGGATACCAATGACGGTTACGTCAGTGTGGACATCAATGGTAATGATGTTACTTCGACGCCAATTCACTACGTAAAAGAAGCCCTTCCGCAAATTCAGGCCGCACTTGCAAAGCAGGAAGAACGGATGGCAAACGTACGTGAAACGATAGAAACCGAATCATTCATACGGGGTGACGTATTGCGTGACGGCGTTGTCGATGTACTCGACTATACGGAATTGATGATGTATGTGCTCGACCCGTCTAAGGCTGAGGCTATCGCGGGTACGATCAAGTGGTATGCCGCAGATGTGAACGACGACGGTCGGATCAACGTGGCCGATCTAACGAAGCTCACGAACAAGATTATGGATTACAACACGATGGAGGTCAGTCAAGTGGCACCTCGTGTACGTTTGGCAGAGCTTGCGATGACGCAGACCGAAGAAAGCGTAGAGATGAACATGGAAGAAGTCGGAGGCACGAAGCGTGTAGCCATCCTTCTGAAAAACGTGAACCCCTACGTAGCTTGCCAGATGGACGTGACGCTTCCCGCAGGCGTAACTTTGTTGGGAGAATCTTTGGGCGGAAGTGCAGACGACCACCAGTTGTATTCCAATACATTGGCCGATGGGACGACGCACCGCATCGTGGTAAGTTCGCTCCAGAACAAAGAGCTTAACGCAAATGGCGAAGCCCTGATTTATTTGGAAGTATCGGGTCGTGCTGCTTCTAAGATGACCGTAGGCAATGTGCTTGCAGCAGATGTCGATGGCGTACTTTACAGCATCGGTGGCAGTGGCGAAGGCGGCGTAACCGGTATCAACGGTGTGCAGGCCAACCCAAGCATGAAAGAGAAGATATACTCTGTGGGCGGTCAGATCATGGACAAGTTCACAAGAGGTATCAACATCATCCGTAATGCTGACGGTTCAGTGAAGAAAGTTTTGAAGAAGTAAGTGAATAAAGTCTCTGTGTGTAGGAAGCGTGGCTGCCACGTAAGGTGGCTGCGCTTTCCTTCTAAAGGAGCTTAATGTAGAATAATAAAAACAGAACGTATGACAAAGAATACAAATACTTCGATGCGACGGTTTGCGGCGAAGTGCCTATGGATATGGGGCATGGTGATGGCTTTTGTGGCAAGTGCTGAAGCTGAGAACAAGGTCACCATTGATAATTTCAATATCAAGGTGGACGAAGAGAAGACGATTTCTGTCTATTTGGAGAATAGCGATCCTATGGTGGGTTTGCAGATGGACTTCAAGCTTCCCAAAGGCTTGGATTTCGTTCCGAATAGTGTACAACGCGATGAGGTGCGCTTGAGCCGTTCTTCGCACAGCATTTATATGAATGAGGTGCAAAGTTCCATGGAGGATATGGCTAAAGGTATCAAGACGGTGCGCCTTCTCATTCAGCCCAATGGGATTTATAATATTGCAGGCGACCGCGGTGCCGTGGCTTATTTCAAAGTAAGGGCAAATGAGAATATGGTAGAAACCAGTGAAATCGTGTTGGATAACATTGTGGGCAGCAGTTCGGAGTTTGAAGAGAGCGGTAACATCAAGGGGTATCACCTTGATTCCTATACCGCACATGTGAGTCCGAACGTGGGCTTTTTCTATCTTACCGAAGACTCTATTTGCGTGAAGAACGACGGTAGTGTTAAAAAAGTAAGCTTGGGCTTGCGTAACTATACGAGTGTCCGTGGTATGGAGGCTGTGTTGTCGTTGCCCGAAGGACTGTCATTGGATACGGAGGCCAACGGTGCACCTAAGTTTGAATATGGTGAACGTTTACCACAGAACTTGTCTATCTCTTCCAGTATTTTGGAAGACGGTCGTACCAAATTGGTACTGAGTGGTCTGACGAGCGAAACGCTGAAGGGAGATACGGGTGTGGTATTTTCTTTCTTTGTGAAAGCTTCTGAGACTTTCCAAGAGGTTGCTGAGCTTTCATTGGATGAAATTATTTTGTCGGATAATGCAGGACATGGCATTAATATGGAGGGTGAGTTAGTTATGAAGGTGATTAATTCTTTCATCGCCTACTATACTCCTGCCAATGACTCCATACAGGGCCTGCGTACGCGTTATGAGGCTGCCGTAGAGAAAATCAATACTGAGGCTGCCAACGTGAAAGACAGTGCGATTGTCGTGAATGCCGTTCAGGAAGTGGCTACCCGTATTGAGGATTTGCAGAAGTCTGTGAACGAGGCTTACGCCAATGAAACGCTCGCGACTATTTATGATGAGGTGTTGGCTCCTGTGGTGGAAATCGACACGGCTATCGTGGATATGGTGGAAATGGTGTTGGACTATCAGCAGAAAGTTACTGCCAATGAAGAAGCTTACACTCGTTTGACTGCCGACATTGCCGCCGTTCAGGCTAAGTTGGACGCTGCGAAGACTACGATAGAAACGGATTATGCCGAGGTGGCAGAACAGTTCACGGCCGACATTGCCGCTTTGCAGGAAGACATCGATTCCATCAGTAACGAGGTGAAGGGCTTGTACGATGAAGTGAAACTGACGGCAGAAAGTCAAATTGACGCGACGGCTATCGAAGCCGGTATCGAGAAGGTATTGGCAGATGCTAAAAAAGCCCATGAGGGAAGTAGCATTGCCGGAGTGAAAGGTCCTGAAGGTGCTGAATTGCTGGGTATCTATGCCGTAAGCGGCAAGCGTGTGGCTGCTCCGCTGAAAGGGCAGGTCAACATCTTCAAGTACTCCGACGGAACAGTGAAGAAGTTTTATATGAAATAATAGGTTGGTAGTTGCGTGTGCTGTGACAGCACGTGCACTAAAAAGGAGAACGCATAGGGAATGATTTCCTCTATGCGTTCTTTTTGTCTTATAGGGACTTCGGTTTTACCGTTGTCCCTTGAAATCCTTTATGATACCCTGGCAAATCCAGTCGGCTAAGGCCTGACGGTTGGACGGGATGACGAGGCGTTTCCGGTCGCGTTCGTTTTGTATGTTGCCCAGTTCCAGGAAAGCTGCCGCCGGGTTGGATTTTTTTAATACGTAGAGCGAACGTTCGCTTACCGTACCCCGGAATCCCCGGTTCGGTTGGTGTTTGTCGTATTTCCGTTCAAAGGTTTTATGAATGTTTTCCGTCAGCCGTTTTCCTAATTTGCTGCCGGGAGAGTGGTAGAAGAATACATCGACCTGGTCTTTATTTCCCCGGCTGTCCACGTGGATGAAGATGGCACGTTTGTATTTCTCTTTATCCTTATACGTCAGGCGGTTGATGGCATCGCACCGCTGCTGTAGACGGGCTATCTGGTCGAGCGGAATCGTTTGTCCGAGGCAGGTCTCACGGTCGCTGTTGGACAAATACCGGTCATCGCGGATGCCGTCTTTCTCATCCTGAATGATGATATGTACCTTGGCACCTTTTTCCATCAATGCACGTCCCAACCGCAGGATGATGTCGTAGGCATACTCGTCTTCGTGCAATTCCCGGTTTCCTACTTTTCCGATGGCTCCGGGGTCGGGACCTCCGTGCCCGCTGACCAGATACAAGCAAGCACCTTCTAACTCATGGGAACGGACGGATACGTTTTGGTATACCGGGCCGAAAAGCGGTTCTACAACGCTAGTCTTACGGCTGCCTGCCCGCGCCTTTTTCCCAGACTTCTTACCGGTGGGAAGCCGGTAACTACGTCCCAGTATCAAGCCTCCGTCGCGGGTCAGTTTCCCTTTGTTGATTTCCAGAAACTCCTTTTGGGCAGCACGGGAAGTGTAGCCAAAACGTTGAAGAAATGTCGATACGCCTTCTCCGTTTTTAGGTTTGGCGCGTTCTTGGGCGTATAAAGTCGATGTCAGACAGCAACCCGTCCAAAATGCAAAGAGGAAAAGTTTACGGATGTTCATGTTCGCAAAGATAATGCAAATCGAACGCAAAATCTTAAGCTTGCTTGAATATTTTGCCGTGATACAACCTATTTTATGAAAAGATATGTTTTTGGGGATATGCGTACTGAAAAAAGCAGCCGGTAACCGGAGAGGTACGAAAAAGGCACATTCCCCCTTTTCGGGATGGAATGTGCCGGATCCGGATTTACAGTTTTTTCTGTTTAGTCATCCATATCCATGTCGATGACATTGAATTGCTTGTCAAATTTGATTTCCCAGAAGTTGGACAGTTTCACTTCGTAGGTGTAACGGTCGCGCTCCAGTTTGAGGATGGTAGCATTGGGATGGCTTTCTTTTACGAACTTTGTGATTTGGGCGGGAACGGCTTTCGTCGGTACGCTACTGCGTTTGCAGTCCAATTCTGTCCATTCGCCGTTCTTGTCGAACTCAACCCCGTTGCCGTTGACAAACACGACATCATAGCTCGTGTCCAAGAATCCTTTCTCCATTTTGGTGAATGCCACCTTTTCCGTGGGGAAGTTCTGTTTGATGAAAGTCTGTGCTTTAGCCGGCAGCTTGTCGAAAGTGATGGGTTTGTCGTTGTCGGCCTGCGCTACTTGTAAAGTGAATACACTCAGCAGTAAGAATAATAACTTTTTCATAATGTTCATTTTTTGAAAGTTAGACATTTGTTTCTTTTTGATGATACAAAGTAAAGGATTGATTCTGGAAAGAAATGGGAAAACAAACGTTTAGAATGTTAAACTGTGTAAAACGAAATATCCCCGTCCTTTGGAGTAGAGGACGGGGATGTGGCTATATGCGGGATTGCCCAATGCTTAGCGCATATCTTGATATTTGATTTCGTCTTTGTCGCTGTATTTCAAGTTCTCGCCGGCCATTCCCCAAATAAAGCTGTAGTTGCTGGTTCCGGCAGCGGCGTGGATGCTCCATTCAGGCGAAGTGATGGCTTGCTCGTTGTGCAACCATACGAGGCGTTCCTCTTTGGGCTCGCCCATCAAGTGGCAGATAGCGTTACCGTCGGTTACGTTGAAATAGAAGTAAGCTTCCATCCGGCGTGTGTGTGTGTGGGCCGGCATTGTGTTCCATACGGAACCCGGAGCCAATTCGGTGAGTCCCATTTGCAGTTGGTTCGTGCCGCCGCCTTTCACTTTCTCCAAAACGTCTTTTACGATTAACTGGTTGACCACACGGTCGTTGCTTTCTTCCATCTTGCCGTAATGGTCAGAGATGCCCAAAACGTATTTCTTGGGGTTGGCCTTCTGTAACTTTGCATCAGTCGTAATCAACTGGGTGATGAATTGCTTATATGCGGGAGCCGAGTTGATGTAGAATTTGGCGGGTTTGGCGGGATCGTTGCTCTTGAAAGTAACTTCTTTATTGCCGCAACCTACGTAGAGAGCCTCTTTGTACTTCATTTCGTATGCTTTGCCATCTACAGTTACCACACCGTCTCCACCGACATTGATTACGCCCAATTCGCGGCGTTCCAAAAAGTAGGTGATTTCCGGTCCGAGTTCATGGAACTTCTCCAATTTCAGAACCTTGTTTACCGGCATCACTCCACCGTAAATCAGACGGTCATACAGGGTATACGTGAGGTTGATTTCATCCGGAGCCATGACTTTGTCCATCATGAAAGCACTGCGCAGGCGTTCGGTGTCGTAGTGTTTGACATCCTGCGGATGGCAGGCGGTCTGTACTTTGTAGTTCATCTGGGCGTTCGTCGCCAGTGCGCCGAGCCCGAGGCAAAGAGCCAATGCAAATCTTTTCATTTTCTTTCTGTTTTTGATTATGTGATGTTAGATTCAAATGCGTGGTATGCGTCTGCGTCTTAATACTTTTTGCGGACGATGGCGCGGCGGTTGAGGACTGCCAGTCCGAGCGTGCAGACCACAAGGACGGCAGGACCCACATATTTCACCGTGTGTGTCAGGTGGAAGATGACCCATGCCAACGGACTGGAGGCAAAGTCGAGCGCGCCGCCCTCGAAACCTTCGGGGATGGCTACGGCCGTGTCCTTCGTGATGTTGAATACATCGTGTGCCGCACTGGTGAAGTAGGGCGCGAGGTTCGTCACGAAATACAGCCCGATGACCATCATGATGAGGCCGATGATGAACGTCTTCACCACATTGCCGTTCGTGATGGGCAGGATGATGGGGAACACGTAGAACATGCCGGCCAGCGAAGCCAAAGGCAGGAACTGGTTGCCCGGCAGGACGACGGCGAGGAACAGCGTGACGGGAATGAGCAGCAACGATACGACGAGCGTAGTCGGGTGGCCGATGACCAAGGCCGGACTCATGCCGATGTGCAGACCGGCATTCTCACCGAATTTGCGGGCAATCATCTGGCGCGTGGCGTCGGAAATGGGGCGCAGGCCTTCGATGAACAGTCCCGTGATGCGGGGAATCAGCTCCATGACGGCTCCCATCTTGATACCCAGTCCAAGGATGCCCGGAATGCCGTCCACCAGTTCCTGCCCGTTCTTGCAGGCCAGTGCGCCGATGCCGCATCCCACCAATACGCCGAGGAAGAGCGGTTCGCCCAGGATGCCGAATTTCTTCTTCATGCCCTCCGCGTCGATATATAGTTTGTTGAATCCCGGAATCAGGTCGAGTGCCTTGTTGATGAGGATGGCGAAAGGCATGAACCCTTGGCAGAAAGGCTGCGGAATGGAGATGCCGTCCATCTTATCATAGAATTTCTGGAATTTGGGAGCCGTGTAGTCAGCGGCTATCAGCGTCAGGATATAACAGATGACGGCAGCGAAGAAACCCCATGCGATGTTGTCCATCGTGTAGTAGACCATCGCACCGATGAAGGCGAAATGCCAATAGTTCCACAGGTCGATGTTGACGGTCTTTGTCGTTTTGGTGAGGAGCATCAGGATGTTCACTCCGAGGCATACGGGAATGATGAACGCACCTACCGATGTGTTGTAAGCCACGGCGGCTGCCGCAGGCCATCCCATGTCGAACACTTCGAGGTTGAGATCGTAAATCTCCACCACTTTTGAGAGCGACGGGCTGAGGCTGCTGGTGAGCAACGCCGTAATGACCGACAATCCCACGAAACCGACGCCCACGTAAAGGCCGCTTTGTAAGGCTTTTCCGAACTTGATTTTGATACAAACGCCCAGTATGGTAAAGATAATGGGCATCATGACTGCGGCCCCGAGGCCGATGATGTAACCGAATACAGCTTCCATATTCCTAATTTTCTTGGTATTAATTCGTAAATGATTAGGTGCGGCAAAATTAAATAAAACTATTGGTAACGCAAACAGAATTGAGAAAAAAAAGATGGGAAAGGGAAAATAGGGCAGATGAGGCAGGACGTGAAATACTGACAATATGTCAGCCTTTTACGTATAAGCACCGGGTAGTAAAAGGCTCAAATAGAGAGGATATGTTAAATCCGAACCGGTATATGGCCCGTTTTATGTGTTTATGACGCATTTCTTTTGAATTCGGGGTTTCAATCTCCTGAGATTGGAATTTCGTTTGGCTGAAAGCGGAAAAAGTTTTGGAGCAGAAAAAAATGGAGTTGTCCGCTTGTCGGCCGGAAACGGTCTTCCGTGCGGTGGAAAAGGGGGCGGTAAACGGTGTAAAAGGGAGGTCAGAAGGGCTTTTTTTGATTTATCTGACGGATTTCCGTGCGCCAAATCCTCATGCTTTTTGTCACGGGAAAAGGCTGACGGATGTCGTTTGCACGCGGGGCATGCCACATGGCGGTGTGGAGAGGGTGTCTTTTTGTAAGCGGAAACCTCGCCCGTGGTTGCGGAATGTAAAAACGCCGGCTTGAAATGCCGACGTTTTTTGTCCCCTCGCCCGAATAAAGAGGCGGATAGACGATTCTCGTGAGGTTGGCCTGACATTTTGTCAGACGAAACATTCCGGTTCGCGACGTGCACTGAAGTTCTGGTGCAACATGGCGGTATAAGGGGTGTCGAAAGTGCGTCCGCCCACGGGACAGAACTTGACGCAGGCACAGCATTTGGTGCACAAGTCCACACGGGTGGCAGAGCGTCCATCGGCTATGGTGATGGCGCCGGTGGGGCACCAGTCCACGCATTCTCCGCAGCCGTAGCAGTTGCCGTTCACCACCGGGGCCTGCGGTGTGGAGGGGCCAAGGGTCTTGTAGGATACGTTGCCCTTCATCGCGGGCGCAGTCACGAGGCTTTCCAACGGGCTGTCGTAGGTCAGCGCGAAGTCACGTGCATCCGTGGCCGGAGGGTGGGGCAGGTTCAGTTGGTGCAACAGGCTGCCATAGGCTTGCGCCCCGAAAGCGGCGGCCTTCTGCAAGTCGGCGGCATCGGGACGACCTTCGGCTACGGGCATGCCCGGACGGCTGTAGGAGTGTTCGCCCACGAATGCCGCACCGCAAAGAGGCGTGAACCCTTGGGCGTACAGGAGGTCGCGAAGCTGTACCAAGGCATCCTCGTAGTCGCGGTTGCCATAGACCACCACCGGAATGGCGATGCTGTTTTCCGCCCGCAGGCGGGCGATGCGCCGGACGGCTACCGGGGCCACAAGTCCCCCGTAGACGGGGGCGGCCACGATGCAGATGGCGTTGCGTACCGCAATGGGCGTGTCGGCGGGGTCGGTGGTCAGGTCGATTTCCTCACGGCGTGCGATGTGCGTGCCGTCGGCGATGGCGCGTGCGATTTTCATCGAAGTGTGCGTGGGCGAGAAACAGGCCACGCAAAGCTTATCTAACTGCATGGTTTCCTCCTTCCTTTACATTTCCGAGATTTTGTAACCTTCTTCGGCCAGTACGGCTTGCAAGTCCTCCAAGGGCTTCGCGTCTCCCGAAAACTCGATGACGGCCACGGGAGGGTCTAAGGTTACGGTGGCGTTGACGCCCTCGATACTGTTCAATGCTTTTTCCACATGCATGCGGCAATGGTTGCACATCATGCCTTCCACTTTATATTCTTTCTTCATATCTGTATAGGGTTTTGAAATGTCGGTTTCTTCGTGTCGCAGTCCGGCCCGTTTCAGCCGCAGGCTGTTCGTCACGACGCTCACGCTGCTCATGGCCATGGCCGCCCCGGCAATCATCGGGTTGAGCAGGAAGCCGCAAAGGGGGTAGAGGGCTCCGGCGGCCACGGGTACACCTATTATATTATAGATGAAAGCCCAAAACAGGTTCTGCCGGATGGTGCGTACGGTACGGGCGGACAGCCGGATGGCCTCCGGAATCCGAGTCAGGTCGGACGAGATGAGCGTCATCTGAGCCACGTCCATGGCGATGTCGCTGCCCCGTCCCATGGCGATGCTCAGGTCGGCGCGGGCCAAGGCGGCGCTGTCGTTGATGCCGTCGCCCACCATGGCCACGCGATGCCCTTCGCGCTGCAAGGCGGCCACGAAATCGGCCTTGTCTTGCGGCGACACCCCGGCGCGGTAGTGCCGGATGCCTGCGTCGTCGGCTATCCGTGCGGCAGCGGGGGCCTGGTCGCCCGTGAGCATATAGACTTCGATGCCCATGGCCTGTAGTTCGGCCACGGCTTGGCGCGAAGTCTTCTTGATGCGGTCGGATATGGCGGCTACCGCCCATGTTTTCTTCGTATCGGCAAAGTAAATCACCGTTTGTCCGGCGGCAGACATGCGTTCGGCCGTACGTGTCAGGCGTTCGTCTGTCGGGATGCCGTTCCGTTCCAGCAGCTTAAGGTTTCCGGCATAATACGTTTGGCCTTGGCATACCGCCTTTGCCCCCATTCCCGTCAGGCTTTCGAAGTCCTGCACGGGGAGTTCCCGTCCTTGGATATGGCCGACGACGGCTTCGGCCAAGGGATGTTCCGACTGTTTTTCCAGACTGAAGAAAATGTCGGGCAGGCCGGCCGGACTGTCTTCCGCCCACGTCATTTCCGTCACCGTGGGATGCCCTTCCGTGACCGTTCCCGTCTTGTCCAACAGGATACTGTCTATTTGCCGTGCGGCCTCCAAGCTTTCAGCGTCTTTGATGAGGATGCCGTGTTCGGCTCCCTTGCCGATGCCCACCATGATGGCTGTCGGCGTGGCCAGTCCGAGTGCGCAGGGGCAGGCGATGATGAGGACGGTGACCAAAGCCAACAGGCCGTGCGTGAAACCGTCCGACGGGGCGAGTGCCCACCACAAGGCGAACGAAAGAAGGGCGATGCCGATGATGGTCGGTACGAATATGGCCGCGATGCGGTCCACCAACCGTTGCACGGGGGCTTTGCTGCCTTGCGCGTCCTGCACCATGCGGATGATGTGGGCCAGTACGGTGTCGGCTCCCACTTTCTCGGCACAGAAACGGAACGAACCCCGTTGGTTGATGGTGCCGGCGAATACGTGTGACCCTTCGCGCTTGGCCACGGGCACCGGTTCGCCGCTCAGCATGCTTTCGTCGATGTACGAACTGCCCGAGACGATGGTGCCGTCCACGGCAATCCGTTCGCCGGGACGGACGGAGACGGTCTGCCCCCGTTGCAGGTCGTCGATGCTGATTTCATGTGTTTCCCCACGGTCGTCCACGATGTTGACCGTACGGGGTTGCAGCCCCATGAGCTTGCGGATGGCCGTCGAGGTGCTGCCCTTGGCTCTTTCTTCCAAGAGCCGCCCCAACAGGATAAAGGCGATGATGACGCTCGCCGCTTCGAAATAGACGTGAGGCTCTACGCCCCGTGCCGTCCAGAACTCCGGAAAGAGCATGTTGAAAAGGCTGAAGACGTAGGCAATGAGCGTGCTGTTCGACACCAAAGTGTCCATGTTGGCCGTGCCGTGCCGCAGTTGCCGCCAGGCGTTGCGGTGGAAATCCCGTCCCAACCAGAGGACGATGGGGGTGGACAATGCCCATGAGATGAGGTCGGCGTATGGCATGTGCATGAAAAACATGCCGATGACGGCCACGGGCAGGGCGAGGATGATGGCCCAGACGGTGCGTTGCCGCAAGCGTCGGTACTTCTCGTCGTGCGCCTGTTCCGCCCGGTCTTCCAACTGTTTGCGGTCGTCGCCCACCAGCAGGTCGTAACCCGCAGCCTGCAAGGCCGCTTTCAGTTGTTCGGGGCTGCACTGTGCCGTGTCGTATTCCACGGTAGCCGTGGCCGCCGCGTAGTTGACGGAAGCCGTGCGCACCCCCGGTTGTCCGTTGAGGGTCTTGTCCACCCGTGCAGCGCAGGCGGCGCAACTCATGTCCAATACGGGGAACGTCCTTTTTTCTATGTGTATTGTATCCATTGTGTTTATCGTATCTATGGTTGTAGGGTACAAAGATAAGTACGGGGTCTGCAAACTGTCTTACAGAATTATGGCTTCTTTTTATATGTTTTGGTGTGAGTGTTATATTTTATCCAACGGAATGCGTGCCCGCTCTTTCTGTTGCCGGTATTGCCGTGGAGTACATTCGGTCTGTGCCTTGAACTGGGCACTGAGGTGGGCGGTGCTTGAATAGTTCAGCCGATCGGCTATTTCGTTGAGGGTCAGTTCACCGTAATCCAGCAGTTCCTTGGCACGTTCGATTTTCTGGGCGATAAAGTATTTTTCGATGGTCGTGCCTTGCGTTTCGGAGAACAGCTTGCTGAGCGTACCGTAATCGTGGCGGCACTCCGTGGCGAGGTATTGCGACAGATTTGTACGCAGGCGGTTGTCCTGTTGGTGCACGAGTTCGATGATGAGACGTTTGATATGCTCTACGGTACGGATGCGCGGGTCGTCTATCAGTTCGAATCCCAAGGGGGCGAGGGCCTCGCGCAGGGCCTGGCGTGCGGTCTCCGCGAGAGGGGCGGAAAGTTCGGCCCGTCCGAGTTCGACCGACAAGGGTGTCAGTCCGAGACGTTCCAGTACGCTCCGTACGACCATGACGCAACGGTCGCACACCATGTTTTTGATGTATATGTTACGGTCTGTTTCCATAAAAACGTGAAGCCTATAATGCACAAAGATAGCGAAAGGCGAGCGCAGAGACAAATGAAAACGAAGTTTTCCGGTTTGGCTATGCCGAGCCGCATCCTGTCTTCGTGGTAACAAAGATAATGCAAATAAGCGTAGCGGCGAGGATATTTGTCGTATCTTTGCGCTGCCAAGACATAAAAATATGAAGAACGGATTGTTGGAAGACGGATGCGACCCGATGGGGCAGGCCATCCGTGACTATTATGAGACAGGCCGGGTCGGTCGCCTGCGGGTGTTCTCCCCACAGTTTGACGAAGACGAGATGCCGGTCGGCACGTTGTTTCGTGAAGAGGAGGATATGCCGCCATTGGAACGGAAAGCTTTGGACTTGTGTCGCGGGCGGGTGTTGGATGTCGGTGCCGGGGCGGGCTGCCACAGCCTGGCCTTGCAAAGGCGCGGGTTGGACGTGACGGCGGTGGACATCTCGCCGTTGTCGGTGGACGTGATGCGTCGGCGCGGGGTGAGGCAGGCTTGGGAGGCGGATGTCTTCGACGAGGCTTTCGCAGGATGTTACGATACGGTGCTGATGTTGATGAACGGTTCCGGCATCATCGGGCGGCTGGAACGCATGCCCTTGTTTTTCCGTCGCATGAAGCAACTGTTGGCACCCAGCGGTTGCGTGTTGGTGGATTCCAGTGACTTGCGCTATATTTATGAAGACGAAGACGGCGCGTTGGACATTGACCTGAATGCCGGTTACTACGGTGAGTTGGATTTCCGGATGCAGTACAAGCGAGTGAAAGGTGCACCTTTCCCGTGGCTCTATGTGGACTTCGACACTTTGGCCTACTATGCACAGGAAAACGGTTTCCGTGCGGAACGGTTGCAGGACGGAGAACATTATGATTATCTGGCGCGGCTGTCCGTAACGTTATAAATACAAGAGACGGCCTCCTCGCGGAGACCGTCTCTGACCAACCTTCCTTACCTCGTCCGTAGATGGAGAGAAAACGGATGGGCAAGGCTTTTTGCGGGATTACATTCTTCCTTGTTATTGTTTTGCACCTTCTGCAATGGTGAACGTCATGTCTACGTGGTCGTCCTTCATGCCCGTGATTTCACCCCATGGAGAATCTGCACTGATACGGATGGTTACCGTGTAAGCAGCTTCGAATGGTGATTGTTTTGCAGGGTCCTTGAACGAAACTTCACCTGTAGAGCTGTTTACATTGACATATATGTCATTGATGGTATTTCCGGTCTTCGGGTCGATGACATGGAATGACGGTACTGTCATACCATATACGTCTGTCGAGAATGGATCTTTGTTGAAGTCGGACAACCAGTTACCTTTATCGTCTTTACCGATCTTCACCTTAGCACCGTTTTCCCATATGGTGCGTCCGGCAACGTCAACCCATTTGGCACCTTCAGCCACGTTATAAGTCTTAGACAAGTCGGTGACGCTCATGGCCATCTGAGTCGGGTTCGTCCATGTTCCGCTCAGCTTTTGTACGCTGATCTTACAGTTGGTTGCGCCGATCTTTGTACCGTTGTAATCCAAGTAGATTTCAAACTCAACGTCTTCACCGTTAAACGTGGATTTATTGTAAGTAAGTATTTGGTTGGTAGCATTGTAGTCAACACCCTTTAAAGATGTATTGTTCTTGACGTTGATGACGAGTTTGAAGCCGAAGTCTGTAGCCTGTTTGCTCAATGCGGCATAGTCGGCGAACAAGTCTTTTACATCGAACGTATTGCCCACACTTTCTACCTTGTCGGTCGTGCCCTCTACCCATTTAAACTGCGGAGTGTATTCGATGGTCTGTCCGTCTTGGTTCCAACGTACCGGGTTCTTCTCGATCACAGTGACAGGATACTGCATCTTGCTGACGTTTACATGGATAATGTAAGAATCGGTCCGCGTAGTACTGCTGTTTTCTTCCTTCAATGTGATATCGAGTTTCTTGGCATCACCGGTATTCATTTGGGCAGGAACGACGATGTACAGCGTGTTGTCGTTTGCTACCTTGTCGGTTGCTGCAGGTATTTTTTCCAAGATGTCTTTACCGGTCATCAGGCACAGCTTGGTCAAGTCTGCCGGTTCGTTTTCATCGATAAGCTCCATGAAGTCACCGCGTGACAGTTCGGTAGCTTTGATGATTTTGTCCATTTCGTCGCTGCTCAGAGCAATAAACTGAATATCCTTGTTCCACGTCAGTTCTTTAGGAGCACTGGGCTCATTTACATCGACTTCTACAACGCGACGGGTAACGGTTATTTTTTTGTATGACGGTGCTTTGATTTCGATTGAACCAAACTGGACTTTAGGGGTAACCGTGACTTCACGTCCAATCATAGCGTTCGATTTCTGTACAATCAATACACCGTTTTCTTCCTTGAACCAATTGTCGTCGCTCGTGTCGGTGTTCGTCAACGTGGATACCTCGTAAGAAATTGTAGCAGGAACGCCGAAGTCGCCAACCATGTCTTCTACGATTACTTCATTAGATTCATCGTAACCTACGACTTTGCGGTTTACGGTATAGTCCACCTTGCTATCACTACCGTCCGGATTCATGTAAGGCATGGTTGTTTTGTCTTGATTGTCATTTGTGACAGCAATGGTTTTCACTTTATATTCCACTGTCGTAGCAGTGAAGTAAGTAGTGGTCAGGTCAGTGTTGTCCTTTACGCCTGTACTTTCTTCTCCTTCTGCGGCAGGTTGTTCCACAGCCTTGATGACAGCGCAAACAGCCCATACTTCATTTTCAGGTATTTTCGTTTCTACGGAATATGTGATAATACCGGATTCTTCATTAACTTTTGGTTTTCCTACCGTCTTCACTTGTGAGAAACTTTTCTTGGTTATTATCTCGCCGTCGAAGGTCAAGGTATATTTAGGATTATCTCCGTCGAAGTCTTTGGCTTTAGAGGCCGGAGACACGCGGAAACTGATTGTGTTGGTCTTTATGCCTTGTGCCACTTCATCGTATTTGTCTTTATTTGTGCTCTTTTCATTGTACACTTTCAGCACGGAAGACTTCAACAAATAGCCCGTTTCTGCTTCAGTAGCATTCGGGATGTACACCACGCTTTGAATCATGTCGAACTTGGCCATTTCGGCTTTCAGTGCGTTGAATTGTTCAACCAAGCCCGGGTCGCTCGGGTCTACGCCCGGAGTTTCGCTGCCGCTGCCTGTCAATGCTTCTTGCAGCTCTTTGATGTCTTGGCAAATGTCGGCAAAGCTGCTGTATCCCGTGCCGGTCAGTAATTCGGTCACGATAGTGTTCTTCCATTCTTCGAGGGCGGCCAGACGGTAGAGGATGCTTCCGGCTTCCGTTTCCTTGCCGATTTGTTGTTGCAGGGTGGTAAGTGAACTTACCGTGGTGGGCAATGCCTTGATGGCTGCCAAGATGGCCGGGTCGGAAATGGTCGTAGCCGCTTCTTCGCTGATTTTAGCTATCAGGTTGTTGATCTGGCTTACGTTTGCAGTCAGTTTGGCCAATTCCTGCCCGTTGTTCTTAATCCATTTCTCTACTTCCACCAAACGGTTTTCTACGTCTGTAAGGTTTGTTACGGCCGTATCCAATTCAGACTTGATGCTGTCCACGGTAGCTTGGTCGGCTTTGTCGGCAATGGCTTTCTCCAAATCGGTACGCAGGCTGTTGACCTTGCCTTCCAACTCAGTCTTTTGTTGCTGAAGGTCGCTTTGGGTCTTATCCAAATCGCCTTCTATTCCATTTACCTGTGCGATCAGTTCGCTGACCTGAGAACTCAATTCGCCGATTTTGGTGATGTCGTTCTCTGTGATGGCTGTTTGGAGTGCAGCCACGGTTTCCTGTAAGTCCTTCACGGCCTGTGCGTCGGCTTTGCCTGCTGTCAGTGCGTTGATGTCCTCCTGTAGGGCGGCTTGAGCTTCTTGCAAGGCTTTCAGGGCTTCTGCGGTTGAAACATCTACCGTTTGTTTCAATGCGTCTACTTGCGATTGTAGATTGGCAATGTCGTCATCGTAATCTGAGCAGCCGACCCAAACCGGGGAACTGGCAATCAATGCGCAAAACATCGCAACACTAATAAACTTCTTCTTCATAATAAAACAAATTAATTAAAAAATATATGTTCTCTACTTTCCTGTTTTTAGAATCATATTCTTTTCTCTCTCTATGCAAGAGGTGGAAAAAGGGAATGTAGGCCTGTCTATTATATGTGAGTCATAGTGCTTTAGAACCATCTTCCAAATCTGTTCTTTCGTGTTTTTTTAGTAAATCATTTGTTTTTTCGAGAAAAAAAGACCGATTATTTTGTGGGTTTAAGTATTTTATCTACATTTGCATCGGATTTATCCACCTCTTGCATAGAGATGGAATAATAATATTGAGGATATATTGCTGAATAGGAGAGCGTTGAAGTTTTTGTTGAAGACTGCCTGATTCGTTTCTTTATTTTACTTCTTCTATTTGCCGTTTCAAATATTTTTCTTGTTGCAGCATCAATGTTGCGGTGGTCCAGCGAAGTGAGATAGATGGAAGTGGTCTTTTCATTGGAATGCCCCATAGATTCGCTGATGACGTGCATCGGGATATGAAGCTTTAAGGCTTCCGAGGCCCATGAATGCCTCGGGACGTAAGAGGTGAGCGTGGCTTTCTCTCCTAACAATTCGGATAGCTTTTTTAAATTGAGATTGTATGTCCGTAAGGCTGAGTCGTAAACGGACTGTCGGAATTCTGTGGTTTTCATTACAGGGAAAAGAAAGTCCGATTGGGGAGAGGCGTATTTATTGATGATGGTTCTCATGATTCTGTCTACCTTGACAGAGAGCAGGCGTCCGGTTTTACTCCGATAATAGGAGAGGCGTCCGTTTTGCAGATTTTCCTTTTTTAGTTTGGCGAAGTCTATGAAAGGCATACCTTGTGCGAAAAAGCAAAATACAAATGTATCGCGACTGAATTCCATACTTTTATTGAGCTTCTTATATTGCATGAGTTTGATGATGACATCGATGTTTACAGCCCGTTTTCGGGTTTTGTCTACTCCCGTATAGACGTTGCCGAAGGGGTCTCGAAGTTTCAGATTGAGCATGGCAATTCCTTTTTTATAGGCCGCATGCAATGTGCGGATATAAAAGGAACTGCTGTTTTTGGTGATACCACGTTCGTGTTGTAGGTAGGTTTCGTAAGATGCGATTAATTCTTCGGTGATAGATTCGAAGCTTACAGAGCGACAGTAGCCTTTGGTTTGGAGGAAATGTGTAAAGGAACGCAGGGATGATTGGTAGTTCGCAGATGTTTTGATTTTGTTGCGCATCTTTTTTTCTTGGATTTGATTTTGCATGAAAGACAAGAAGTCGGCTTTCTTGCTTTTACAGATTGTTGATTTCTTCATTTTACGATTTTTTGTGTAAGACAATACTGTGTTTTTTACTTTATCTTGCAGAAAAAAACAGACTGCTTTTAGGTGACAGTCAGATGGAGGGCGGACAATATAAAAAAGAATCCTTCTTGCCGGATGAACTCCATGCAAGAAGGATTCTTTTTTTAGGTAAAGAAATAAAAGAGCCTTGTTTAAAACAGCTTTTCCGGGTATTCTCCTGCTGCTACCAAGGAGGCAATCTTTTCTACTGTAGCTTCACGGTCGGCAGCGTATGTTACACCGAACCATTTGCTGGTAGTGTCGAGCACTTCTACCGTAGCGGTACCTTCGTTGATGAGCTTATTCACCATCAGCGGGATGAAGAACTCGGCTTTCGGATTTTCCATGTTCTTCGGATTGCTCAGAAACTCTTTGAAATATTCTTCGCTATGCTGGAAGTAGTCGGGAGTGAAGCCCCACATGTTCATGCTGACCGGTACGTTCTCTTCCAACGGAATCCATTTACCTTCTTCGTCTTTGTAGCAGATAGGACCGTCCACACGCATGATTTCCGTACGTTCCACCACGTCTTTCAAGTGATGATGGTCGTCGTACATGCAGACACCACGTGCAACGGAGCCGTTTTCGCTGAGCGTATTACAGCAACGGAAGCCCACCATGGCGTATGTGTTTTGGCAGCCTTCCGGCAATTCGCTCAGGAACTTGCCGATGGTGGCGAATGCGTCGCGGCCGTAGAAGTCATCACAGTTGATGACACAGAACGGTTCTTTGATGACATCTTTACCCATCAATACGGCATGGTTCGTACCCCACGGCTTTACACGGCCTTCCGGGCAAGTAAAACCTTCGGGCAGTGCGTCCAGACTTTGGAATACCAACTCAGCCGGAATCTTTCCTTCGTATTTTGAAAGGATTTGTGTACGGAATTGTTCTTCAAAGTCTTTGCGGATGACGAAGACAATTTTGCCGAAACCGGCACGGATGGCATCATAGATAGAATAGTCCATGATGGTTTCGCCATTCGGACCCAGCCCGTCCAATTGTTTCAAACCGCCATAACGGCTACCCATACCGGCAGCCAATAAGAAAAGTGTAGGTTTCATATTCGTTCGTTTAAAAAGTTAAATATTTACGTTCTGTATTGCAAAAATAGCTTTTTTATTTGAAAAAGTCGTGTTTTCGGCTTCTTTTTTTAAGCCCTTTGAACTGTTTGGGAAAACAGGAGGGGCCGTCCGTGCTACAGCCCGTTTTAGAACGGATAACCTACGGCAAAATGGTATCCCAGACTGTCTTTGAATTTCGGCATGTTGTAATAGCCGCTCTTTCCTGTGTCGTAAGGAGCGTGAAGTCCCACTCCGACATCGAAACGCAATACGAGGAAATCGAGGTCGCAACGAATACCCAATCCGGTGCCTAAAGCCAAGTCTTTGCCGAATCTTGAAATGTCGAACGTTCCTCCCGGGCGGTTTACGTCTGCATCCAGAAGCCAAACGTTTCCAGCATCCAGGAATACGGCTCCGGAAAGCATAGAAACGATGGGGAAGCGATACTCGGCGTTCATTTCGATTTTGAAGTCTCCCATTTGGTCGATATAGGAATAGGCCGACGCGCCCGGAATATAGCTACCCGGTCCCACGCCGCGAACGGTGAACGCACGGATACTGTTGGCACCACCTACGCTGAAGAGATCGTTGTAAGGAGCTGCGGTAGAGTTTCCGTAACTGAATATCACGCCGGTTCCCACTCGCGTGGCGATACTTGTACGGGGGGTAAGGCGGAATTCTTCTCTGAACTCAGCCAGAAAACGGATATACTGTGCAAAAGGCACGTTGAAAAGTTTCTTGTCTTTTTGGTTGAACGGTTTACCGAAAGCGGCGTAAATACCGGAAGTGATGTTTCCGCTTTCTTTCACTTCAAAGATGAAAGTTCGCGGATTGCGTGCCTTGCGCGGACTGGAATAAGTGAAAGTGTATCGCATGGAAGGAACGAACTGGTCGCGCATACTTACGTAGAGTGCCTGGTTGACGTTCATGATAGAGTCGAAAGTGGCGGTTGTACTCAACAGTTCGTCGTAATCCAAGCGGAACGGGACGAATTCGTGTTTGATTGTAGGACGCGCTTGGTAAGTATAGGCCGCCCGTGCGCTCAAAGACACCATGCCGAAATAGTTGGCCCGGTTCATCCATGTAGCATCCAGTACAAACGAGGTGCTCGTTTTGGCGCGTCGGGAGAACTTACGTGCCCCGGGAAATATCAGTCGGGGATAGTCCAACGACAATGAAGTACCGTATTCGTAGGAGTTGATGACGGAACTACGTCCCTGTACGGTGGAGTTGGTTTGCCATTCGTATGATCCGTGCACTTCGAATTTCAGCTTTTCCGCTCCTCGGAAAGCATTGCGTTTGGACATGCTGAACGAGAGTCCCGGACCGATTTGCCCATTGCTTTTAGAGGTTACCTTTGTGGTGAACTCCCCGTCGTAGGGTTTGTCCAGGATACCGGTGATTTCGATGTCGAGCGTATCGTTGAGTGCTGTGGTATCACGCGGAACGTATTTCAGGTTTACCGTGCTGAACACATTCATTTCCGAGAGTTGCTGTTGTACGAAGCTCATAATGTCCTGTCGGTAGAGCATGCCTTTCCGATAGAACAGATTACGCCGGAGGGCACCGAAGCGCAAAGGGATTTTGCCTTTCTTTCCTCCGTCATAATATAAGGTGTAATCGCGAAACTGTAGCGTGTCGGTCAGTTCATAAGAATCATTATTGAACAGATTGACGGTGGTCCGTCCGAGGTAATACCTTTTGTTGGCCGATGCGGGAATACCGTCGGCCGGTACGACTTGCAGTTGTACGAATCCCGGACGCTGTATGGTATCGGCACGATAGGTGATGTATTCCGGTTTGTAGTAGAAATAACCGGAATTGCGGAACATGTTATAAATACGGGTTCTTTCGGCATCGAGATTGATTACGCTGAACGGATCACCGCTGAAAAGGGTACGTTGCCGGAACGTTTCCCGTATCAGGCTGTCGCCCACAGCCGGAAAGCGCAGGTAGGCTATGGAGTCCAGACGAAACAGATTGCGCGGTCTGACGGTATAGCTGATTTTGGCCTTTTTGGGGTTCTTTTCCGGTAGGATTTCATAATCCACGGTACCGTTGAAATAACCGTAGTTCCGGAGTGTGTTTTGTGCTACGAGTGCGCGGGTTTTCGGATTGACGGTACTGATGAAGACCGGAGTACCTGCAAACGTATCGAATAACCATTTTGCGAAGCGTGACTTCTTGCCCACTAAAGCGTTGTATATCCACAGTCCGGTGGGGAATGGAATACGGTAGGACGAACTTCCGAACAGAGCGTTGTTCGGGGCGTAAGCCAGTGCCGCATCCACTTCTTCCTTCGCCGTTTCATACGCCTCTTCTTCGATACGTTGCACGGCGGCGATGGAGTCCTTTTGCTCCTGAGTCAATTCCTCTTTCCGTTTCAGCACAGACAAATCTCTTTGTGTGAGTAAGTCGTCTACAGCTTTGTAAGCATCGGCCAAAGAGGTAATGACTCCCTCTTCCTCCTTTTGTTTAGCCTTTTTCTTGGCTTTCTTTTTCGACTTTTGGCCATAGTCTATTTCCTTGATACCGGTGTACAAAACCTCTTCTTCGGGAAGGTTCTTGGTCGTTGAGCACCCTGCCGCCAAACCGCAGCACAGGATCACACCACAATATATCTTCAGTCTTGTCTTCATCATTTCTTCTCTTTTTCGTGTTGAGGTTCATTCTTTTTTCTGTTCTTGAAGATAAACAGTTCACCTAAGCGTGTCATTTTACGCCTCAGTACGAGACCGGCTCCCATTTCGGTGATTTCGCCTTCCAACAAAGACTCATAACTCTTGTCATAGAATAGGGTGACGTAACGTGTGGCACTCTTGTCCAAGCGATATTCTAACGATACATTATCTATCAACGACTGGCCGGTGTTTTCCACATTCTCGCCCGTGGACACCTTACCACCCACGATGATGCTCACCCGGTTGCCCCAGAAGCGTTTGGCAAAGCGGAATGAGTAATCCGTGCGCTCCGTTCCTTCGGCCGTAGTTTCCTGGTCTACGCCGAGGCTCAAGTCTATGGTTTCAAGAGCCTTGCCTGCAATGTTGGTGATTTCGCTTTGTAACAAGGCGTTCAGGGCATTGGTCGTAGAGAATCCTCCGCTTTCATTATCTCCCAACAAGTACATGCCGGTGGCCAACATGGTGACGGCCACTTTCCCGCGCTCCTCTATCGACATGGCTGCGAGTTGGTTCTGTACGGTCATGTCTTCAGGGGCTGCGATGGTAAACTCCAGTCCCATGTTTTCCAACGTACGCGTGATGGACAGCCCCACTTCGAAGGAAACAGTGCGTGGGGTATCGTTTTCCGTCACGGTGGCACGCATACGTTCGGACGCCGAGATGTTCAAAGTAGGATTCAGGATAGGCCCGTTGAAATCCACATAACTGCCCGAGGCGATGGTGAATGTCTTCAAAGGGATAACCGGAAGTGAGTATTTCATTTCTCCGTTCAGCACCGTATAACGTCCGGTGAGCGTCAGTTCCCCCTGCGGAGTATAGTTCATGGTCAGCTCGCCGCCCCCTTCCAGATCAACGTATTTGGAGCGGTCGGCACTCAGCAGGCAGTGTACCTGTGTACCCTGGTCTATGCTGATTTGCATCATCACGTTCATGTTCATGGGCTGTACTTCTTCCTGGGTAGCCACGGTCGTAGTATCGCTGAAGTCTACGAACGTGACCAGGCCGCTCAACCGGTCTTCCGATGAAAGCGGAGTGTCTTTCAGCACGTACGTCACATCGGTGCTTCCCAATACCCCCAAACGTCCGTTAATGTTGATATTGTTCAGATTCCCGGCCATCCGTGCATTGACATCCACGTACACTTTTCCGTAGGCCGATGCCTGTTGGGTGCGTTTGGCGTTGATGAGTTCGAAGTTGGATGCATTCATTTTCAGGTCGAGCAAGATATTATCGAAGTTGGCGAAATCCACCGTTCCGTCGAACACGAGCGGGTTCTTTCCTGTGGAATATACGTTTAACTTGTCTAAATTCAGGTGGCTTTGCCTTACCTTGATGGTATCATCCTCCAGACGCAGGTTCAAACTGTACTCGGATGACGTTATTTTCATGGCTTTGGTGGCCAGCCATCCTTCTACGACGGGTCGGTCGGTCGGGCCGCTCACCTTCATGCAGCCGTCGGCCATACCGCCTAAAGCCGCCATCTGGTCCGGGACAAAACCGTTGGCCAACGACAGCGGGAAGTCTGCCAAATCCAAGTCCGCCTCTATCGTTCCGCTTTTGCCGTTGTCTTTGTAAGCTCCTGAAAGCGTCAGGACTTCTGCTTCGTTATGCGAAATACGTGCATCTACGAAATGCGTCCCGTCGTTGTTGGGCAGGTAGACCATTCCCAGGCCGATATTGCCCAGCGGTGCATCTTCGTACGCCATGTCTTTCACCGAAACGTCGGCTACGACGGACAGGTTTTCCTCCGTTTGTATCAAGTGGGCGTCGGTTTGCATTAATCCGGAGATGCGGGGAGCGTACGGAATGACAGCGGTCAGTTCCTTTAGGTTTACATGATTCAGGTTGACAGACAGGTCTTGCAAAGCTTCCGGATTGGGTGTCGAGTAAATCCTGGCTCCCGTTCCGTCGTCGGCGAGCATATTCACATCCGCTTCCACCCGCCTGTCGTTCCCCAGGAATATGTAGTTATCCTCGTTGATATCGAATTTTCGATAGGCGATAATCGGATGAATTTGTGAGAACACAATTTTGATGCCATTGTCTTGCACGTCGGCTCTCAGCCCCAGATCCACTCCTTTTTTACGCTTGTCGTCCAGATAAATCAGATTGATTCCCGCTCCGGTGGAGTGCAGATAAGCATTCAGCCGGGACTCGAATACGAATTGTTTGTTCTTGGGGCCGTTTCGCACCCGTCCGTCCATTTTTACGCCGGTCGTATCCTGAAAGATGTGCATCTGTATCGTATCCAGTAAGATGCCTCCTGCATTCATCGTGTAAATATGGCCGCCTCCGTTCAGGCCGATTTTGGGGTCGGCATTCAGGTTCAGCTTCAATTCGTTGAGAGAGTAGCCCATAGCCGTCAGATAGTTGGCCACGGGGTTGTTTTTTCCCGACACCATATTGAGCGTCATGCGTGGCAGGAAAATCTTGAGTGAGTCCTGATTCAGATGCCGGCGTTGCAGTTGCTGGTCGGCTACAGCCATGAATTCTTCGCTTTTTTTCATCAGCGTCTCATATCCGTCGCGGCCGTCAAGATGCAGTTTGAAGTCACCGGCCGAAATGTCGGCATACGTAGTGTCCGGAAGAGCCAGTACGTTCAGGGATAAATCTTTGGGAAGGAATACCGAATCCTGCATTATGAGAGAGATATCCGATACCGTTCCGTGTACCGTATGAGCGTTTTTCAGGTTCGTACTGCCGTCCATGTGCAAGCACATGCCGGCCTTGAACGGTTTGTCAGTCAGTCGCAGGGCATACAGGTCGATGCTGCGCATATCTATACTGAAAGTCAGGTCGGTATTATGTCGGCTCAGCAGCGCGTCGATTCTGGAACGCATATCCAATAGCGGGTTATGGCTGTCGAGAGCGACGTGGCCGTTGCCTTTTTGCAATCCGGCATCCAGTTTGATGTCACTGAGATGCAGTTGTCCGTATTGCAGGCTTTCTAATGTCATGTCGGCCTGCATCCGGGTATGTCGGCTGAAGAAATCCGTCCCGACGCCCTTGGCAGATGCCGTGAGGGACAGGCCGTACAGGGAATCTTTGGGTAAGAAGTGATGGAGTTGCAGGTCCTTTATGGCCAGTTTCGCCTGGTAGGCCATGCGTGCCGCGTCGAATCCTCCTTTTACTTGCACGTTTCCTTTTCCTTCCCTTAAACGGAGGTCGGCAGTGTATTTTTGTCCGTTCAGCCCCACATTCCCGTCCAGTCGCATCGGGGGCAGGGCTATGTCTTTCAGCGCCTCTTCTCCGGCCAATGCCCTCGCAAAATCGAGATTGCGTGTACGCAGGTCCAAATTCACGTGTCCCGACCTTCGTACGGAGTCCGCCAACCGGAACATCTTTCCGTCGGCTTTCAGTTCGAAAGCGCCGGCCAACCGTGCTTCTGCAGTCGTGAGGTTCAGCGTATCCAGATTCCCGTCGGCCGACAACCGTAAGATGACGGGGGAGTTGGGATAAGCCTTGACAAAGGCCGTGGGCAATCCTCCGGCAAACAATAATACGTCCTGTTTGCCCAGTTCTCCCATAAGCCGGGCGGACATTTTTCCTTGGGGCTGTTCGGCTACGGCGGAAAGGTCCATGTCAGCTTGTGTCCTGATGTAAGAATCCGGGGTGCGAAGTACCAGTTCGGGTACATGCAGAGAAGTGGAATCCATATTGAAGTGCCCTGTCAGCGAACGGATTTCCAGACCGCTTTTTTCTTTCATGTGCGTTTCGCGCAAAGCCAGTGAAAGCCCCAAGGCGTTTCCGTCGAATGTGATACTGTCGATGCCCAGGCCGATGTCCCGAAGTGCGATATGGTTGACATCCAGTCCTTCTGCGGTTTTCTCGTATGGCAGGTCGTAGAATAGCGAATCGGCGTGCAAGTCGAAAGTTTCCACCGTGTACAAGGCTTGTCCTAAGTCTATGAGACCGTTCCGCAGGGCTGCCGTAAGGATTCCACCCGAAACGGTCATACTGTCGCCCGGCATGCTGAACCGTACCCGGGTGCGTGCCAGATCCACTTGCCCAAGGGCGATTTTCCAGTTCACCGGCGAACTGGCGGTCGTGTCTTCCGTCGTGGAATCGGTCAGAGCGATAGCCACGTCGGCATCCGAAAGAAGGGCCGTATTCACCGTCACCATTTCCTGCGGGATTTCTATACCGTGGGAGTTTACGAAGAAACGTCCTATGCTTCCCTTGATTTCCACCCCGGCAATCATGGATTTGGTATTGACTGCGGCACGGGTCAGTTCGATGCCTTCCACGTCAATTTCCCCGTGGAGCAGGGATGCGAAACTCAAATCCACGCTCAGACGTTCCACATCCAGCAGACTGTCGTCCTGCCCGTCTATTATTTGCACGTCCTGCAAGTCGATATCGAAAAGGAAGGTCAACCGCAGTCGGCCTATATGCACTTTCATACCGGTGGTCTCAGACAGATAGGCCGTGGCCTTGCGTACGGCAAAATCTTGTATGGGGGGAAGATAAAGCAGTGTAGCCGATATGAAGAATAGTATGATAGGGGTGAGTAAAATGCCGATTACCCATTTCAGGATTCTTTTTTTCATAATCTCAGTTATAGTGTACTACAAAGGAACGGCTTTTTTTTGAATTCGGGAGGATTTTTTCCGAAAAATATTTGCCGAAAAAAGACTGGTTGGCGAAATTAAGCATATCAGCCACCTGCTGTATGGTGTATTTCCTACTTTTCAGCAATGCCTTTGCTTCAAGTATAACAAAATCGTTAATCCAGTCCCCTGCAAAACGCCCACTTACCTTCCGGACAACTTGTGACAGATATTTAGGAGTTATACACAATAAATCGGCATAATAGGAAATACTGCGTTCTTTCGTATAGTTCTTTTGTATTTCTTTTATGAAACTATCGTAAATTTCTTGTTGCCTGCTTTTCCTTTCCTTTTCTATTTTACTGTTCTCTTCATGATGAATCAGGTATTTATAGGTATTGTAAGTTAAGACTTGCATGTATCCCATTAATGCCTCTTTGCGGAAAGGATTATCTTTTTCTGTTATTTTTTGTTTCATTAAACCGTAAACAGTCATAGCTTCTTGTATATCTTCCGGCTTTAAATGACAAATCGGAGAAGTGTACAACCATTGTTTGAACGGTGTGTTTGCTCCAAATTGATTGGTCATCTGGAAATATTCGTTCCCTAACGCAATAACTACAATCTTGGCATCCTCACTCATTCCCCGGTATTCACCAATTGTTCCTTCCTGTACAATTAAAATATCATTCGGATTGAGTACATAGTTTTGTAAACTAATCTGAAATTTCATCCATCCAGAAATACAGAATATAACAACAGTAAATGAAAGCTTGACCGGATGATTTACAAAGAAACTTCCTGCTTGCACCCCTTCCGTCATTTCATCAAAAGTATCTATCAAAATGAACTGCTTGTCCAAATGTACGGCTCCATCTTCAGTAGCCAATCGAATCAGGTCCAAATCCAAATAATAATGTTTCATTTAAGCTTCTTTATTTATCTTTTTGCACAACAAAGATAGGCATTTTAGCTTAAAAATAATATATATATTATCCTTTTGACCAACTTATTATCCCAATAGATGATATGGTATAACAAATAAATTCGGAATTTTGCCATAAAGAATAAATATTAAAAACAATAAACAATGAAAAGAGTAATGATTATGGTAATCCTTGCAGGGATGCTATATGCTTGCAGTGAACCAACGCCAAAGGATACAGCAGTACGGAATGTATCTCTGACCACTCCCGTTCTATTGGAACAAATTGGTCGGAAGAACTATCCGGGCATTGTAAAGGAAACACATACTATCAATCTCGGTTTTAAAATTGCCGGACAAATCAGTCACATCCTTGTAAAGGAGGGAGATTACGTTAAAAGAGGACAACTATTGGCACGGTTGGATGATGAAGACTATCGTTTGGGAGTGGAAGCGTTGCAAATCCAATATGACCAACTGCAGGATGAGGTAGCACGTACCAAGCGGCTTTTTGAGCAGAAAAGCATATCAGCCAACGACTTTGAAAAGGCATCCGCCGGTCTGCGGCAATTGGGTGTACAACTTCAAGTGGAAAAGAACCGTTTGGACTATACCCGACTTTGTGCACCTACCGATGGCTATATACAGAATGTAAATTTTTCTCCGGCGGAGATGGTGGATGCAGGAACCTCGCTGTTCACGCTATTGGATGTATCCCACATGGAAGTGGAAGTTGATATTCCCGTAAACGATTACCGACAGCGGAAACAATTCTTGGAATATGGATGTAGGGTAATCGGTTCTAAAGAAACATTGCCGATGAAGTTTCTCAGTTTGACACCCAAGGCAGACGGCAACCAACTGTACCGGCTTCGTCTGGCTTTTGGTAACCGACCAGATGGACAGATAACTGCCGGGATGAATGTGGAAGTCTGTATCAGTATGACCGATTCTGTTTACAAAGAAAAACTGGCTGTGCCGTTGCGGGCCATATTCCGTGATGGCAATAGCTCTTGTGTATGGGTGTTCAATCAGGATTCCACAGTTTCCAGGCGACCGGTAACAGTGAGCGGAATGGATGCTGAAGGTTGTGCAGTCATCACGGAAGGATTATCCGCGGGCGAACAAGTGGTATGCGCTGGAGTGAACGTATTGAAAGACGGGCAACGTGTAGGTGTAGTGAAGAAAGCAAGTAAAACCAACATAGGAGGACTGTTATGATAACGAAACTGGCTCAATTTTTCATGAGACGACCCACATTGTTCTGGTCGTTGATGGCGGCAATTTTGATTGCCGGAATACTTGCCTTTGTACAGATGCCGAAACTGGAAGACCCTGCCGTAAGTGCAAAACAGGCTATGGTGGCTGTAGCCTGGCCGGGAGCCAGTGCTCATGAAATGGAACTGAAGGTGGCACAGCTCGTGGAGGACGAGCTTCAATCGTTGCCCGATATTAAAAAAGTAAAGACTGAGTGCAGTAATAGTCAGGCGATGTTCACCGTGGAGTTTCAGATGACCGTACTGGAAAAGGATCTAGAGCAGCATTTCGACCTTTTGCGGCGAAAAGTAAACGACCTCGCTCCACGTTTGCCACAAGGTTGCTACTCGCCTGTAGTCATTGACGATATGATGGATGTGTACGGCATTTTCTATTCCCTGACTGCCGACGGCTATGATTATCCGGAGATGTACAAGTATGCCAAATATATCCGTCGGGAGTTACTCGGGGTGAAAGGTGTGAAACGAATCAACATTATCGGCAACCGTGATGAGGTCATCAATATCATTCTCTCTAAAGAACAAATAGCCCGTAACGGTATTGTTCCCACACAGATAATGTCCGCCTTGCAGGGTGCAGGAAAGACTGTAAATGCGGGACGATATGCCAGCGGAAACGAACGGATTGCACTTTATGTGGATTCCGCAGTGAAAGATGAAAAGGAAATTGCCGACCTGATGATTCAAACATTGGACGGGAAACGGCTTCGTATCGGTGACATTGCACGGGTGGAGCGTGGATATGCCGAACCGCAACGGAACGGCTTCTTCGTGAATGGCAAACCTGCGCTTGCCATCTGTATGGCAATGGAAAAGTCCGCCATAGTTCCCGATGTGGGAAAGGCTGTTGATGAAAAGCTGGCGGAAGTGATGAAACGGATTCCGGCAGGCTTTCACACGGAGAAGATATTCTTCCAGCCCGACAAGGTGGATGAAGCAATCTCCTCCTTCATGTGGAATCTGGTAGAATCGGTTGCTATCGTCATTCTGGTACTTATCTTTACGATGGGCTTCCGAAGCGGGGTAATTATAGGTTTCGGACTGGTGTTGACGGTTGCCGTCTCGTTTCCCATTCTGTTGCTGTGCGGTACAACCTTGCAGCGTATTTCGTTGGGGGCATTCATCGTGGCGATGGGTATGCTGGTAGATAATGCCGTAGTCATTATGGATGGTATTCTGATTGACAAGAAGCGAGGACTCGGACCTAAAACATATTTATACCGAATCGGTCGTAACACGGCGATGCCGTTGTTGGGTGCTACCGTCATTGCCGCATCGACTTTTTTGTGTGTCTATCTTTCGCCGGATACGGCTGGCGAGTACGCCCGCGACCTTTTCCTTGTATTGTGTATCAGTCTGTTGGCAAGTTGGGTGTTGGCTCTTGTTCAGGTACCTTTTTGCGCCAAATCATGGTTGCCTTTGCGTGAGAAACAGACGGCAAGCGGTAACGGTGTGGTTATGAATTCTCCTGTACACCGTTTTATACGGAACATCATCGGTTTTTTTATCGGCTACAAGAAAACCACAATATCCGTGGCATTCGCTTTGCTGGTCTTGTGTGTGTTCGGTATGACGAAGGTAAAGAACCTCTTCTTCCCTGATTTTGACTATAAACAGTTTGTAGTGGAGTGTTTTTTCCCTTCGGCTTCGGATGCCGGAAAGGTTCGCGACCAGTTGCTCAGTATGAGCGATGAACTGGAAAAGAACCCGGCTATTGACCGTGTGGTTATCAGCCAAGGCAGTGCGCCCGCACTTTATTGTCTGGTTCGTCCCATGACCTCCGGTGGCGACTGTTATGGAGAACTGATAATAGACTGCAAGGACTACGATACCGTGCTTGAGCAAATTCCCACAGTGCGCAAACAGTTGAGGGAGGAATATCCGGATGCCTATATCCGTATCCGCAAGTATAATTTCTCTACCACAACCAGCCATACGGTTGAAGTGGAGTTTGGTGGTCCTGACCCTACGGTTCTCCGACAATTAAGTGCACAGGCTGAGAATATCATGCGACGTTCTCCTTATATTGATGCCTATTCTGTGCAAAACAACTGGAAGCCTTCGGGAAAGGCACTTACAGCAGAATACGTGCAGCAAGACGCACTCCGGTCTGGAATAGAACGGGGAGATGTAGCCAATGCGCTGCTTGCAGCTACAGACGGAATGCCTGTGGGAGTATTGAACGACCAGGAACGCATGGTAACGGTCAATATGCAGGTGCGGGACGCAGACGGCAAACGCATCAGGAATCTGGAAGAAATACCGGTATGGAGCATGATGAATGCCCACCTTTCCAACGAGGAACTGCAAAATGCAATTTCAGGAGGCAAGGCGATGAGTGAATTGCAGGACAAGGTGTTCCGTGCCACTCCTCTCGGGACTGTGACCAGCGACTTGAAGCTTGGCTGGGATGAGGACCTTGTCATAAGGCTAAACGGAAAGCGGGTCATTGAAGCGGAATGCGACCCCAATCCCGACAATCCGGACGCGACTCCGACAAAAGCCATCAGTTCCATCCAGAAAGAAATAGAGGCGATATACCTGCCGGACGGTTACTCGATGCGCTGGGTAGGTGAAGGAGAAGTGCAGGGTGATGCGATCGGCAATCTGATGAAGTATGTGCCGGTCACCATTTTCCTCATTCTTGTCATCTTGCTTCTGCTGTTCAACAGCTGGCGGAAGGTCATCCTCATCTTGCTGTGTTTTCCGTTTGTGTTCTGTGGTATAACCCCTTCGTTATATCTGAGCGGACAGCCCATGACGTTCATGGCTATCATCGGCATGATGGGACTGATAGGCATGATGGTGAAGAACGCCATCGTGCTGGTGGATGAGATAAACCGGCTCCAGACTGAAGAGAAAGCGAATCCCTATACCGCTGTGGTAGAGGCAACCGTTTCGCGTGTACGTCCCGTACTGATGGCATCGCTCACCACAATTGTCGGCATGCTTCCTCTCGTCACTGACCCTATGTACAGTTCGATGGCTATTACCATCATGGGCGGGCTGACCATGGGAACCATCATTACGCTGGTGCTGTTGCCGCTTTTCTATTCCGCCTTGTTCCAGATTCGCAAACCTGATAATATAAATGTATAATATGAGAAAGATTCATTGGAAATATATTGTGTGTTGCGCTGTAATGTTTTGCACATCGGGACTTTCCGCACAACAGACACTTCGGCTGACACAGACCGAATGCCGGGAAATGGCTCTTGCCAACAACGAGAAACTGAAACAGTCTGACAATGCCTTACATCAGGCTGAGCTGGACCGTCAAATCGCCAAAACATCATTTCTTCCCTCTTTCGATGGAAGCGCTACCGGTATATATGGTGTACCTGATACGGAAATTGGCGAAACTATGAAACTACAAATGCGTGGTACATATATGGCAGGTATTAACCTCGTACAGCCACTTTATACTGGCGGTAAACTGCTTGCAGGAAAACGTCTGGCAGAAATAGCCAAGGAAACTGCAACCGAGCAAAATCGAATGACTCGTATGGATGTTCTTGTGGAAGCGGACAATGCCTATTGGACATACATTGCTGTACGGCAGAAAGTAAAAATGATGTCAAGCTACCACCGGCAAATGGACACTCTGTACAACCAGACCCGTGCAGCGGTAGAAACCGGTATGGCAACAGAAAACGACCTGCTCCGTATCGAAGCGAAGCGCACGGAAATCCATTACCAGATGCAGAAAGTGGAAAATGGTGCAGACTTGTGCCGCTTGTCGCTCTGTCAAGTCATTGGAGTAGATTTCTCCACGCAGATAGAAGCGGTGGATACAGTATTGACAGCTTCAGAACCTGACAAACTTGTTTCAGACATTTATGAACGTCCCGAACTGAACCTGCTTGAAAAACAGGTTTCAGCAGGTAAGGAACAGATTAAGATGGCTCGCTCCGAAATGCTTCCTACAGTAGCATTGACCGGCAATTATATGTATTACGGCAATCTCAACCTGAAAGGTATGGCAGACGATGGAAGCGGAACGATGGTACCATTCAAACAGGAATACAGAGATGGTATGTGGATGGCAATGCTTACAGTCAAGGTACCGCTCTTTCATTGGGGAGCGAATATGAAGAAGATACGCAAAGCGCGTCTGGAACTCCGTAACTATGAATTGGAACTGCAACGGAACTCACGCCTGATGTCTATTGAGGTACAACAGGCTATCCGTAACCTACAGGATGGATTCCATCTTATCTCTACAGCAAGAAAAGGTCTGGAACAGGCAGAAGAGAACCTGAGAGTGATGCGAAACCGTTACACCGAACAAATGGCTCCTCTGACTGATTTGCTTGATGCCCAAAGCCAATGGCAACAAGCACGAAGTAATCTGATAGAGGCACAAACGCAGTATAAAATTTATGAAACACAGTACTTGCGGGCTATAGGAGCATTGGATTTCTAATTATTGTTTTTATAGAGAATATTTCTATTAAAAAAACTAATACAAGAATGAACATACGGATGGACTTATCCCTACAAGGGAAGATACTGGCAGGATATGCCATACTGGTGGCGGTCGTCATCGGTATAGCCGCCATCCTTGTGCATGAGCGACAACGGATACGGGAGATTGAGGCAGGAACGGAAGAAATCCGCTCGATACGTCTTGGCATCAATGCTGCTCACCGCCGCATTACGGAGCTTGCCATGCAGGGTGAGAGCGTCATGGCGTGGGAGGTTGCCGACTACAAGGAATACCGTATGTACCGCATGGGGACGGATAGCTTGTTGCAAACGCTGAAGCCACATTGCACGAGGTATGTTCGCCCGGAGCAGATAGATACCCTGCGCTATCTGTTGGCGGATAAAGAAGTTCATCTACTGCACATTATGCAAATCTTCGAGCGTCTGAACGAACGGGATAGCGTGCTGGCAAAGGGACTGCCTGAAGTAGCGCGACGGGTAACAGGCATTCGCACAGTGGAACGGAAGAAAAAGGGAATTGCCGGATTCTTCGGCAGAAAAGAGAAGGTACGGATAATGCCATCCGCAGAGGAGCTGTACCAGTTCAGCGACAGTCTGATAGCTATGCAGCAGAAACAGACAAACGAAATGGACGTACATACTGATAGTCTGCGCATACGCAACAGAATACTGAACAGGCAACTGAATCGGCTGATAAACGATCTTGACACACAGGCGCAGACTTCCTTTAGCTACCGCGAGCGGAAGATTGCGGAAACGCAAAAGTATTCCTACCGACTATTCACTGCCACGCTGTCTGTAGCCATCATACTGCTGACATTGTCCTACCTCGCCATACACCGAGAAATCCGATGTAATATCCGAGTGAAAAGGAAACGGGAAGAATTAATTAAGAAGCTGCAGGAAAGCATCAGGCAGAACGAGGAACTGACGAGGGAGAAACAGAACATCATGCAGACCATCACCCATGAACTGCGCTCTCCACTGTCCGCCATACGCGGATATGCGGAAATGATAGTGACGGATGAAGAACGTTCTTCCCGTATCCGCCATGCGAAAACCATTGGCGATGCTTCCAGACGGATGGCGGAAATGATAGACACGCTGCTGAACTATTTCCGTCTGGACAGCGGCAAAGAAACCGTCCGCTCCCTGCCGTTCCGATTAAAAAGCATAGCGGACACATTGGAAACGGAGTTCATGCCACAAATGGAAAAGAAGCGGCTGGCATTTGAAACGGTTAATGAGGCGGATGAGGTTGTCATAGGCGACCGCAGCCTGATACTCCGCATCGGCAGCAACCTGCTGTCCAATGCGTTGAAGTTCACACAGAAAGGTGCTGTCAAACTGATTACCGGATATTCGGATGGCAATTTCATATTGACAGTGGACGATACCGGCACAGGAATAGACAAGGAGAAGCAAGACCGGATATTCAAGCCATTCGAGCGGCTCGGCAATGCCGCCACGCAGGACGGCTTTGGGTTGGGACTCGCCATTGTAAGAAGCCTTGCGGAACTGATGGACGGCAGCATCACGGTGGAAAGCGTTCCGGAAAAAGGCAGCCGGTTCACCGTCATACTGCCGCTGGAAAAGGCGACCGAAACAGAAAGACAACCATCTTCCTATACCTCAACACACCATCTTTCCGGCTGTTCCGTGCTTTCCATAGACAATGATCGGATGATACTCGGTATGCTGCATGATATGTTCGAACAAAGCGGGGTATATAGTGAAACCTGCACGGACATGGGCGGACTGACGGAAAAACTACGTGATAACCGCTATGACCTGCTGACCACCGACCTGAAAATGCCGGACATCAGTGGCTACGAGGTGCTGGAACTGCTCCGTTCGTCCGACATCGGAAACTCGCGTACCATTCCGGTACTGGCGATAACCGCTTCGGGAAGCATCACTGAAAAAGAACTGAAACAGGCAGGGTTTTCCGGTGTTCTGTTCAAACCGTTCTCCATAGACGAGCTGCTGACAGCGGCGGAACAGTGCATCGGAGAGAACCGGGCACAACACATCGACCTGACACCGCTGTTCGCCTATGGAAACAAACGGCACAGGCTGGAATGCCTGATAAGGGAAACGGAGAAGGAAATGGACGGCATCAGGGAAGCCATTGATAATGTTGACAAGGATAAAATTGACGACTGGATACATCATATCCGCAGTTCATGGATGCTGATAAGGGCAGAACAGCCATTGCAGGAACTGTATGAGGCAATACATGAAAATCGGACAATGGAAGAAATACAGGCAAAAGTCGGGAATGTGCTCGTACAGGGAGAGAAAATCATCCGGCTTGCCAAAAAGGAGATAGAGAAAACGAAATGGGAAGAATAATAGTAATAGAGGATAATCTGGTATTTCGTGACCATGTGTGCGGTATGCTGGAGAAGGCGGGCTATACGACCCGCACCGCATACGACTGCGCCGGGGCCCGCAAGTTGCTGGAGGCATTGGAAACGGACGATATAGTGCTCTCCGACCTGCGTCTGCCCGACGGGGAATGTACGGCATTGCTGGAATATATGCGTGCTTCCGGCATGAGGAATCCCTTTGTCATCATGACCGACTACGCACAGGTGGTTTCGGCGGTCAGTTCCATGAAGCAAGGTGCAGCGGACTATATCCCCAAAAAACTGTTGCAGGAAAAACTGATGCCGATGATAAGGGAACTGGCTCAAAAGTCAAAAATCAGACGCACCGTCCCCATATTCGAGCGCAGAAGTGCGACCTTTCAGGAAATAAGCCGACGTATCGCGCTGGTAGCTCCGACAGACATGGGTGTGCTGATACTGGGTGAGAACGGTACGGGCAAGGATCACATAGCGGAGAAGGTACACGAAAGGAGCCGGCGTGCGGATAGACCGTTCGTAGCCGTGGACTGCGGTATGCTGACAGGAGAGCTTGCCGCCTCGGAACTGTTCGGACACAGGAAAGGCTCGTTTACGGGAGCCGTGACGGACAAGGCGGGCTGCATGGAGGAGGCGGACGGCGGCACGCTGTTTCTGGACGAGGTTGGCAACCTGCCGCCAGAGGTACAACAGAAACTGTTGCGTGCGCTTCAGACCAAATGTTACCGTCCGATGGGCAGCACCCGCGAGCGCAGGGCGGACGTGCGCATTGTGGCGGCTACCAACGAGAATCTGGAGAAGGCGGTGGAGGAAGGACGCTTCCGCCGCGACCTGTACCACCGCCTGAAGGAGTTTGTCATACAAATTCCTCCACTGCGCGAGTGTCGGGAGGACATTCTGGCTCTGGCAGAGTTTTTCCGCGAGCTTGCCAACAAGGAACTGGGACGGCATACGGAAGGTTTCGACAAGAAGGCGGAAAAGATACTCCTGACACGGGCATGGGCAGGAAACGTGAGGGAACTGAAACAGGCGGTAACTTCTGCCGTGCTGCTCACGGAGGGGGAAACAGTCGGTGCAGACAAACTGGAGGAATACCCGTCTTTGCAGACAACTCCGTCCTTCCTGCTGAAAGACGGGAATGAGGAAAAAGAACGCATAATCCGTGCGCTGGTACAGACCGGCGGCAACCGTGAAACGGCTGCCGGACTGCTGGGTGTCAGCCGCACGACACTGTATAACAGAATGAAAGAATACGGTATCATACAGAAAAAGAAGGGAAAATGAGAAATATCCCGAACAAAAATCCTATATTTGCATAAACATAGGAGAAATCCGGTACAGAAAAACATGGTTTCCTGTACCGATAAGATATAGTATAGAATAAGACCGCAAGGCGTTTCTGGTGAAAATCTGGAAAATTTGAAGACAGGATACGATTGCGCGATGCTTATGCTATGCCTTGGCATAGCGTGCATTTGCGTGATTCCTGTCAGGCTTTCCAGAGCCGTCACCAGAAGTAGCGTAATTTGCACGCTACTTTTTTATTATACGGCTTCCGGTCGCAACAATACGACCGCTATGGCAAAAGTCCGATTACTCGCCGTCCTGACAATGGACGGCTGTCCGGCAGACACGACCGGACTGTCCGGGCAATGGCTCGGTTCCGACCGCTATGGGATAAGTGCGCTGAAAGAATCCGCCATCTGTATCCTGAATGAAAACACGTCCCTGACCCTCCTCTCCGACCGGAGCGAGGACACCGACAGTTCCCTGACCTATCTGATAGAAGCCACCGAAAGGACATCGGGCATCATCAACGGCATGATACGGATGCGGCTTGTGGATGAAATCATTCTCTACCTGCTTCCCGTCATAGCGGGAAACGGCAGAAGGCTGTTCCAGTCTTCACTGCCGGAAAGCGAATGGACATGCACGGAGAGCAAAGGGTGGAAAGACGGCATGGTGCGGGTAACCTACGGGCGGAAAACGCCCCGCCAGCCGGTGGTCATGTTCAAAAAATGAACGTTTTCAAAAGCCTGAAACGTTCAAAATGTGAACACACGTTCAGATTTTGAACAAAAAACGAGGCATGGCAATTTGTGCCGGAAAATATTTTTATACTTTATTTCGTTGAATATCAGATAGATATTATTGTCTGATGGGAAAATTGCTTCTACAGGAGCGGTATTTGTCCAATAGTCTTATGTGCGCACACTTTTAACCCAGGTGTAATAACATAAAACTGAAAGAAACATGGAATATCTCATACTGACAGAAACCGAATTTTTCGGTCTTATAGACGGAAACAATGAAGCAACCAATCTGAATGCCGCATACAACCGCTTTGTCAAGGCGGTCGTGGAACTGATGCATGACGGCGATACAGACGGGACGAAGATTGCGCTGGCGTATGCCGAGAACGAGTTGCAATTCCACCACATGCAGCATATTGAGGGTGTGGGATGCCATGCCGCCCTGTTTGTCCGCAAGGCTCTGTCGTTTGTGCGCAAGATGCAAAGGCATATCTGCGCCAACCGCCCGCCAGTGCCGCCGCCCTCCGCCACCATCCCCTCCAAATGTGAAAAGAAAAATGATACGGATGCCCCGTCCATGCGCTGGACGGGCAGCACGGCGGAACTGGTGGAGTTGATCTACGGGCTGGATGCCATGAAACTGGTAAACGAGGGCGAACCGGGCATCAAGGAACTGCTGGAGGGCTTCTGCCGGGTGTTCGGCATGGAAATAAAGGAGAGCCAGTGCTATAACACCTATGCGGACATCAAGCGGCGGAAAAATGAGAGCCGCACCTATTTCTTTGACAAGGCGGCGGAGAAGCTGAACCGGCGGATGCTGGAGGACGAGGAACGGGAACGGATGCGGAAAAGATAACAAGAAAATGAGGTACGGACACCGTAGTCTGCAAAAAAATGCTTACCTTTGCAGAAATAATTAAAAGACAAGAGATTATGGCAATAGAAATCAAACCCATTCCGGTGCTTCGCGGCAAGGCGGCGGAGCGTTTCGTGGAAGAAGCGGACAGGAACGCCAGAGAAAGACGCGGCTCCATAGACTTCACGAAGCAGGTGGAAAAGATGCGTGCCATCCTGAAAAAAGCCAATATGGACAAAATCTGACTAAAAAACGAAAAAAAATTCCTGCGATGTTTGACTTGTCAAATGGAAATTGTATCTTTGCAATACAATATCGCCCTTAGGTGGAAAATACTAAGGCTCGCCACCCCTAAAAAAGGTGGCTTATTTTTTATCTATATAATTGAAATATGGGACAGAAACAACGGGTCATCGTCTATATTGACGGATTCAATTTCTATTTCGGGTTGAAAAGCAATGCAAAGTGGAAGAAATATTATTGGCTGGATATTGTCAAGCTGTTCGAGATGTTCATGCGTCCCGACCAAGAGCTTGTTGCCGTGAAATATTTCTCGGCGAAACCTGACGATATTGACCAAAGCCTGCGCCAGAACGCTTTTTTTCAAGCCAACAGGGAAAATCCGAAATTCAAGTTGATATTGGGCAAGTACCTGAAAAAATCCATTACCTGTTTCAAATGCGGTAATATCATCCACACCCATGAGGAAAAAGAAACAGACGTGCGGATTGCCACACAGATTGTAGCCGATGCTTATCAGAAGAACTGTGACATATCCATTGTCGTATCTGCCGACAGCGACATGATACCCGCTATCGAACTTGCCACAGAAGCCCGTCAAAAGGTTTTCATCTATTTTCCTCCCTACCAGTATTCAAGCAATCTTGCAACAATGGGTATGGGGAAACCTATCCAAATGAAACAATACGAAAGCCGTTTCAAACAATGTATCCTGCCTGATGTGGTGCATCTTGAAAAGGCAGATTTTGACTTGCACATACCTGAAAAATGGAAGGCTTTTCAAACCATTTAATTAAAATGGCGCACGATAAATAAAAAGGGAAATCCGTAATTCGGCTGAATGTTCAACCGTGTTACGGATTTTCCTTTTTTCGCCTGTGGCGTGTTACTTGTTCTGCAAGAGGTATTGCAGTTCCGGGTCGGACTGGATGCGCTGCAACTCGTCGGCGATAATCTGCCGCACATCGGCACGGATGCGGTTGTAGTTTTCCTGAATCATCTCCTTCATGCGGTCGTTGCCATCGGCATCGGTAAAGTCCGTGATGACGGGAATAGGCTTGTAAGCCTGTTCCTCACGCTTCACCTTATCGGCATCGACCACAATCTCGCAATGGAAAATCTTCTGCTCAATGCGCTCGCTGAAGTTGTCGGCGACCGCTCCCACGAACATGCCCTGCGTGAGCGTGGAAATCTTGCTCGCCGGGATAAGGCTCTCCATCTGCGTGTTGATGGAGGTGGACTTGTCCTCGCGGTTGATGGTGATACTCTGCCGCTTCTGCAAGATTTTGCCGAAACGCTCGGAAAGGGTCTTGGCAGTCTCGCCCACGACCTGCCCGGAAAAGATGTTGCCGACGGTGTTCATTACTACAGCGGCCTCCTTGTCGCCGTAGTCGCGCTTGAGCTGGGAGAAGTCCTGAAAGCCCAGCAGGGTGGAAACCTTGTTGCTCCGGGCAGTGGCAATCAGGTTGTCCAGCCCCTTGAAATAAATCGTGGGCAGCTCGTCGATGATGATGGATGATTTGAGCCTGCCCTTCCTGTTCACGAGCTTTACGATGCGCGAGTTGTACAGCCCCAATGCCGCCCCGTAGATATTCTGTCGGTCGGGATTGTTGCCCACGCAAAGGATTTTCGGCTCATCGGGGTTGTTGATGTCAAGCGTGAACTCGCTGTCGGACATGACCCAGTAGAGCTGCGGGGAAATCATGCGCGAGAGCGGAATCTTCGCCGAGGCTATCTGCCCGGCGAGCTGTTCCATCGCCCCGCCCTGCCATGCGTCCATGAACGGGGAAAGGTAGTTCTCCAGTTCGGGATAGCTGGTAAGGATGGGAAACAGGTCCTCGTAACGGCGGTTGAGCAGCTCGATGGCATGGGGAAAAGTACAATATTTGCCGTCTTTGTAAATTCTTAAAAACCAAATCACTGCGGCAAACAGGATAATCGGCGACTCCACGAAGAAGTCCCCTTGCTTCTGTACCCAACTTTTATTGAGATTAAGCATGATGGTATAGGCACTCTCGTAAGCATCGGTGATGTCCTCCATGAAGTCCGGGTGTATGGGATTGCAGCGATGGCTGCGGCGCGGGTCGTCGAAATTGATTACATAGAACTTCGGCTTGACCTTGTACCCGTCCGGGTGGTTCATCAGGTGGTTGTAGGCGATGGTCGATAAGTCGCTGAATTTGAAGTCATAGATATAAAGCGCGAAGCCCTTCTCAATCTGTTGTTTAATGAAAGAATTAACCACAGCATACGATTTTCCGCTGCCCGGCGTACCCAGTACGATAGAGGCACGGAACGGGTTTACCACGTTGATAAATCCGTCGTTCCACTTCTTCTTATAATAGAAGCGGGTAGGCAGATTGACGGAATACTCGTTCTCCATGAGGCGGGTCTCCTGCATGAAGCTCTCGTTCTCGACATTGAACACGTCTTCCATAAGGTTGGTACGCAAAAGGCGGCTCATCCACGTGCCCGCCATGAGCAGGCATACATAGCCCGCCGCCATCGAAGCGGTATAGAAACCGGCTACCGCCTCCACCGGGAGCGGCAGGGACAATATCCACCAGTTAAGAAAGAACAGCACCAGCCCGGCTGAAAGCACCGCCCAAATTCGGTGCCAAGTGATTTTCTCCTCCTTGACACCCTTCGTGCCGAGGCACGAGAGCGCGAGCAGCAGAAGGGCAAAGAGTTTCGTATAGAGAATGTGATGAAACAGCCCGGTGGTGCGGTCAAAGTTCATCAGCACCCTGTCCACGACACCGATGTCGATGCCCCACAGCCTTACGGCTTCATAACAATACCAATAGAGGTGGATAACCATCAGAATAATGCTCACGGCACGGAGAAAATCCATGATTTTCGCCAGTGCCCTCAAATCGTCTTCCTGTTGTGACATAAATCTGTTTCTGTTTTTAAGTTGAACAATATCTCCACAAGGCATGGTACGGAGACGGGCATACATCACCCCGGACTTCATGGTACATGATGCCGGACTTGATGCAGGATGAAGTCCGACCTCATCCCCTCTGCCCTTGCGGAGGGATGAATTACAGCCCCAAACCCTTGCGGCGTTTCTTCCGTCTGCGTTTGAGGTCACGCTCGAAGGCGGCTTCCTCTGCCTGTGCACCCGAAGTGTCGCCGCCGAGCAAGCCCAAGCCGGAGGAATACCCCTCGCCATATTCCACGGCGGGACGGGTGTCGGGCTGCTGCCCGTCCACGGTAATGGTAAAAGGCATGGGCGGAGTACCGGCATAAGGCAGGGTAAAATGCTCCTGCAAGGCATTGGCGGAAAACTCCCTGCCCAAACGCGAGCCGTTGAGTACACAGCCTGTGCGGTGGTCAATGAAGGTCGCCCCGTAGATGCGCCCTTCTTCGGTATGGCGGAACACCACGTCCACGCCTTTCGCTTTGAGCAGGGCGACAAACTCCTCCCGGCGGTACGTCCGGGCGAGCGCGGCAGCGACGGTCTTGCGGGTCATATCCGCCAGATGCCTGTCGCGGATCTGCCCTTTGGAAAATTCAAACCTGCGCTGCACGGCTTCATAGCCGACGGACTTGCCGATGCGTGAAGCCTTGAAAGGATTGCCGGTCTTGTTGCCGACATCATCAGTAGCTGAATAGACCAGCCCGTGATACTCGCGTCCGTTCACCATGCCGCGGGCTTCCTCCACCGTGACATTATAGAGCGAGAGCAAGGCGCGGTATTCGCCCATTGTCTGGAACTTGTAGCCTGCCATGACCGCCTTGGTGACATTCGACACCTGCCGCTTCATGTCGCCCTGCGATGTGTCCACTTTCCGTAAGGGATTGTCGGTGCGGAACTGGCGGCGGTCAGCCGTATGCAGCCCGTACTTCTTTTCCAGCTCGGAGGTGATGCACTTGCTGCGGCGGTGGATGAAATCACGGTTGAGCCGCCTGCCGTTTTCGTCCACATTGACGGAAACGATGTGCAGGTGGTGGCGGCTGATGTCCTCGTGTTTGAACACGAGGTAAGGCTGTTCACCATATCCCAGCCTGTCAAGATACTCGCGTGCGAGCTGTTCCAGCTCCGTGTCGGTCAGGCGGTCGTCGGGGTGCGGATTGAGCGAAATATGGATGACCTTGTTCCGCGTGCGTACCTGCTCCGGCATGAACCGCTTGAAGTCCCGCTCGGCACGTGCCACGTCCACCCGTCCGCTGCCATCGTCGAAGACCCGGTTCACGGCAAGGAGCCTGCCTTCGCCCTCGTTCACCTTCAGACCGTTGTAGGCGAGTGCGCCATACAATGATGTCCCCATGCTTATCTTCGCGACCATCTCTCCTCAAACTCTTTTGAAAGTTCCACGACCTGCCGCGTCAAGGCGGCCAGTTCCTTGGTGCATTGCTCCAGCTTGTAGAGCAATGCCATCGCCTTCTTTTCCGAAAAATGGCAGCGAAGCTCCCTGACCACTTGGTTGTAGTTGTTACCGACCATGCGGTACTGCGCATGGAAAGCGGAGAGCCTCGTGCAGTAGTCCAGCAGCGTCCTGTCCATGACCAATACACGGAAGGGCTGTCCGAAGAAGTGCGCTTTCAGGAACACCGCCCTCGCGTACACGCCGGATTTCTCATACATGGCAAGAAACTTCTGCCATTCCTCATTGTCGAAGCGCACCATCACGCAGTGCGACTTGCGGCTCTCTTTCGGATGCCGCCCCCATTTGAGGGACGTTTCATCCCCGTTCTTTTTCCTGTTCATCTTTATTATGGATTTAGTGGTTTGTTTCACGGCACAAGCGCAGCTTCCGGCACGCATACCGCAGGTAGGAAACAGGCTTCCCGACTTCGGAGAGGAAGCCCTCCCCCGCAAGGGGCAAGGTGCGTTTCCGGGAGTAACCGAAAACCCTTTGAGTAACTCAAAGGACACCTTGCTGTGTCTTTGAGGACACAAGAATCCGTCCGGGACGGATTGGGGGATAAACCTGTTATAACAACCCATAAAGGTATCGGTCGCCCGATACCCTTCGGCTGCCCAAAAGAAGAACGGAGCCGAGGTACGGTGTGCGCATCGGGAGCGTTGCCCTGCCGCTTGGGGGCAAAGGTACGGGGTAAAGACGCACCGGGAAGGGGCTGAAAAACGCCACAAGCTACCGGAACGAAGCCAAATGCTGCCACGCAAGGGGGAAACGATACAGACCGGCGGATTTGTATATTCCTTTGCGGACAGAAACGATGAAGCAACAAGGCAAATAAATGGACATGGACGGAAACAGACATTTGAAAAGGCAAGTCCGCACGGACGGACAGACACACAGCTCCGCTGACATACTGACATACATGCGTACTGATGCACTGACGTACATACGTGCTGACGTACTGACGTATTGGCGTACGACAGCACACCGGTGGAGACTCAAACCAAGACCTCCGTAAAAATGCGGGTATGCAAGAAAGTGCGCATACGCATATATACGGAAGCGGAGAAACGAACAGGCGGGGAAGCACACCGCCACAGTCATAAACCCACAACGATTAAAACATACAGAAAAATGAACAAGGAAACATTCGTTGCATTCGCAACACAGAAAGGCGGTGTCGGCAAATCGACCGTCACCGCGCTCGTAGCCAACTACATCCACAACGTGATGGGGATTGATGTCGCCGTGATAGACTGCGACGAGCCGCAGCACAGCATCGCCGGGCTGCGCGACAAGGAAACGGCACTCATCGAAAAGAACGACAGCCTGAAAGCCGTTGCCTGTGAACATTTCCGCAAGTCGGGGCGCAAGGGATTTCCCATCGTCCGAAGCAACGCCGTGCAAGCGCTGGACGACGCGGACAGCCTGCTCTCGGAGAAAGGATACCAGCCGGAAATCGTGTTCTTCGACCTGCCGGGCACGCTGAAAAGCGACGGGGTGATAAAGACGCTCTCGCAGATGGACTACATCTTCACGCCCGTCAGTGCCGACCGCTTCGTGGTGGAGAGCGCGTTGCAGTTCGTGATGATGTTCAACGACAACCTCGTCACCACCGGGCTTGCCAAGACGAAAGGCATATCCCTGTTCTGGACAATGGTGGACGGACGGGAAAAGACCGGGCTGTACGACCTGTACGGGAAGCTGTTCGCCGAAAACGACTTCCATGTCCTTGACACGAGGCTGCCCGACAGCAAGCGTTTCCGCCGCGAGCCGTCGGACGACCGCAAGCAGGTGTTCCGCTCGACCATCCTGCCGCCGGACGCCTCCATGCTGAAGGGAAGCCGTATCCGCGAGCTGTCGGAAGAGATATGTTCCATCATCAACGGATAAACCTCATGGCAAGCCGAAAATTGAATACGGAGGGCATAGACGAAAGCCTGCTGCTTGCCTCCATAGGAAAATCCCGTCAGATGGGCGGACCTCCGGCAGGGGAAGGAACGGACGACCCCGATGCTGGCAACGCACCGGAAGATGCGGTACAGCCCACGGAAGCGAAAGCACGGAGCGAACCCGCGAAAAGAAAGAAGCCGGACTACGGCTCGACCTTCCTCAAACGGAACGAGGTGAAACTCCGGCACTGCGTGTACATCAGCAAGGAGGCACACAGCATCGTTTCCAAGATAGTGAACACCATCGCCGACAAGGAAATAACCGTGGGCGGCTACATCGACACGGTACTGATGCGCCACTTTGAAGAGAACAAGGACGAAATCAACAACCTGTACCGCCGTAACAGGGATAATCTGATTTAATGAAAACATTGTATCACATAAAAATTAAGGAAAGAATGAAACTGAACATCAACATTTTCAGAAGAAAGCAGAGAGAGGAAGCCTACAAGGACAAGTACCTTAACGGACGCAAGCCGGAAGGAACCGCACATAAGGCGGTATATATCAGCCGGGAGAACCACGAGGCGGTCAGGCGCATAGTGGGCATGGCGGGAGAAAACGGAACGACCATATCCGGCTATATTGACCGTATCGTCACCGAACACCTTGAACGCCACGGTACGGAGCTGGAGAACCTGTACAGGAAGAAAAGCCACGATGCCGTCGGACAGATAACGATAAGCCGATGATGACGCTGCTGTTAATCCTGATGATGGCGTGCAACTTGTGGGTGCTGTTCTACCTGACATGGGAACGCAAGGAGTCACGAAAAGCTGACGGCAAGGACGGCATTGAACCGGCACGGGAACCGTTGCCCGATGTCATTGGAAAAAGCAGGTTCAGAATGCCGGAAACGAAGCCACAAGCTGCCACTCCGATGCCAAATGCTGCCACGGAAATGCAAAGCGAGGCGGTGGACGAAAAGGACGTTACCTTTGACGACGAAATGGAAACCGCCGGCGGCCACACGCTGGAAACAAAGCCGTCGCGTCAAGTGCCCGATGAAGATCTGGACGAGGTTTTCAGGGACAACCGCGTCCACGACACGGACGGAGAGTTTGACGAGGAACTGCCACAGGCAGGCGGAAGTACCTTTGACGAAATCGACCGTGCGGCAAGGGCAGTGAAGAACCCGAAGGCAAGGGAATCCGAAGTCCTTCAGGCGGGCAAGGTGTTCCATGAGCTGGAAGGCACGGAATTCTACGACATGTTCCGGCGCAATAATGCCCGGTACGAGGCAAGGGTGTCGGAAATGGTGGAAACCTATCTCGCAAGCACCCAGCCCACAGAGAAGAAGCCAAAAATGAAAGCGGCTGTACGGAAGGAATACGAGGATTTCAACATCCGCGACTATGTATAACAATGTAAAAAACGTAACGAAGATGCGAAAAAAGAAAACCGACTACGGCTAAAGACTCAGCTTGCCACTGAATCCATTACCGGGCGAAACGCCCATGAATTAAAGAAAAGTATCAACCGCCAACGGGACTATCCACCCCTGGCACAAAAGACAACAAGATTATGACAAATTTGAGAAAAAAACAAATCCTTTCCGCAGCCCTTCTGCTGGCTGCAAGCATTTCCGCCTTCGCTCAGGGTAACGGCATGGCGGGCATCACCGAAGCCACCAGCATGGTGACATCGTATTTCGACCCGGCGACAAAGCTCATTTACGCCATCGGCGCGGTGGTGGGTCTTATCGGGGGCATCAAGGTGTACGGGAAGTTTTCTTCGGGCGACCCGGACACGAGCAAGACCGCCGCAAGCTGGTTCGGGGCGTGTATCTTCCTGATTGTTAGCGCGACTATCCTACGTTCGTTCTTCCTCTAACCGGGCATCCGCTATACATATATAATAAGGTATAAGGACAATGGCTGAATACCCGGTAAACAAGGGCATAGGCCGTCCGGTGGAGTTCAAGGGTCTGAAGGCGCAGTACCTTTTCCTGTTCGCGGGCGGGCTGCTTGCCGCCTTCATCCTCTTCGTCATCCTGTACATGGCAGGCGCGGGCCAGTGGCTCTGCATCGGTTTCGGCGCATCGTCGGCTTCCGCCCTCGTCTGGCTCACGTTCCGGCTGAACGCCAAGTACGGGGAACACGGGCTGATGAAACTCGGCGCGGCGAGGATGCGCCCCCGATACCTGCTCCACCGGCGGAAAACCGCCCGGATGTTCAAACAACGCAAAAAGAAGAAAGGAAGAACCGTATGAGAAACATGATGAAAGCCGCCACGCTGGAAAGCAAGTTCCCCCTGCTGGCGGTGGAACACGGCTGCATCGTCAGCAAGGACGCGGACCTCACCGCCGCCTTCGAGGTGGAACTGCCGGAGGTCTATACCGTCACGGCGGAGGAATATGAAAGCGTCCATGCGGCATGGTGCAAGGCCATCAAGGTGCTGCCCGACCACTCGGTGCTGCACAAACAGGACTGGTACGTGAAGGAGGAATACCGTCCCGACCTTGGCAAGGAGGGCATGGGCTTCCTTGCACGCAGCTACGAGATGCACTTCAACGAGCGCCCGTATCTGAACCACAAATGCTACCTGTTCCTGACCAAGACGACGAAGGAGCGCATGAGGCGACAGAGCAACTGGAGCACGCTGTGCCGCGGGCATATCGTGCCGAAGGAGATACAGGACAGGGAAACGGCGGTGAAGTTCATCGAGGCGGTGGAACAGTTCGCCCGCATCCTGAACGATTCGGGGCATGTGAGGCTGCGCCGCCTGACGGACGACGAGATAACCGGCACGGAGACGCAGGCGGGCATCGTGGGCAGATACCTTGCCCTGTCACTGGAAAACCCGGACTGTCTGGAGGACATGGAAATGTCGGCAAGGGAAATGCGCGTCGGGGACAAGCGGCTGTGCCTGCACACGCTCTCCGACACGGAAGACCTCCCCGCATCGGTGGAAACGGATTACCGCTACGAGCGTCTCTCCACCGACCGGAGCGACTGCCGCCTGTCGTTCGCCGCACCGCTGGGCTTGCTGCTACCGTGCAACCATATCTACAACCAATACATCTTCATCGGCAACAGCGACGAGGAACTGCAACGCTTCGAGAAGAGCGCACGTAACATGCAGTCGCTCTCGCGGTACAGCCGTCAGAACGCCATCAACTGCGAGTGGGTCGAAGAATACCTGAACGAGGCGCACTCGCAGGGGCTGAAGTCCGTCCGCGCACACTTCAACGTCATGGCATGGAGCGACGATACGGAAGAGTTGAAACGCATCAAAAATGACGTGGGAAGCCAGTTGGCATCAATGGGCTGCGTGCCGCGCCACAACACGGTGGACTGTCCGACGCTCTATTGGGCGGCAATACCCGGCAACGCGGCGGACTTCCCGGCGGAAGAGTCGTTCCACACGTTCATCGAGCAGGCGGTATGCCTCTTTACAGGCGAGACCAACTACCGGGACTCGCCCTCGGCTTTCGGCATCCGCATGGCAGACCGCATCAGCGGCAAGCCCCTGCACATCGACATATCCGACCTGCCGATGAAGCGCGGCATCACGACTAACCGCAACAAGTTCGTGCTGGGACCTTCGGGCAGCGGGAAGTCATTCTTCATGAACCATCTGGTCAGACAATATTACGAACAGGGCACGCACGTGGTGCTGGTGGACACGGGAAACTCCTATCAGGGACTGTGCGAGATGATACACCGCAAGACCCGTGGCAAGGACGGCATCTACTTCACCTATACGGAGGACAAGCCCATCAGTTTCAACCCGTTCTACACGGACGACGGGGTGTTCGACGTGGAGAAGAAGGACAGCATCAAGACGCTGCTGCTGACGCTGTGGAAAAGCGAGAACGAACCCGCCACGAAAACGGAATCGGCTGAGCTGGGAAGCGCGGTGAACGCCTACCTGCTGAAACTCCGACAGGACAGTAACATCGTGCCGTCATTCAACACGTTCTACGAGTACCTGCGGGACGTGTACCGCAAGGAAATGGAGGAACGCTACATCAAGGTGGAGAAGTCGGACTTCAACATCGACAACCTGCTGACCACGCTCCGGCAGTATTACCGGGACGGACGCTACGACTTCCTGCTCAACTCGGCGGAGAACATCGACCTGCTGCACAAGCGGTTCGTGGTATTCGAAATCGACAGTCTGAAGGATAACGCCGAGCTATTTCCGGTGGTGACCATCATCATCATGGAGGCTTTCATCAACAAGATGCGGCGGTTGAAAGGCGTGCGCAAGCAGCTGATATGCGAAGAGGCATGGAAAGCCCTTTCCTCGGCGAACATGGCATCCTATCTTCAGTACCTCTACAAGACAGTGAGAAAGTATTTCGGGGAGGCAATCGTGGTGACGCAGGAGGTGGACGACATCATCAGCTCACCCATCGTGAAGGAGAGCATCATCAACAACTCGGACTGCAAAATCCTGTTGGACCAGCGGAAGTATATGAACAAGTTCGACCAGATACAGTCGCTCTTGGGGCTGACGGAAAAAGAGAAGTCGCAGATACTCTCCATCAACCAGTCCAACGACCCGTCAAGGCGGTACAAGGAAGTCTGGATTGGACTGGGAGGCACGCACTCGGCGGTGTATGCCACGGAGGTGTCGATACACGAGTACCTCGCCTACACGACGGAGGAAACGGAGAAGCTGGAAGTGCGCGAGCTGGCGGAGAAGCTGGGCGGCGACATGGAAGCCGCCATCCGTCAGGTGGCGGAGAGACGGAAGGAAGAGGACTGAAATGACGGAAGGTGAAAAGAAAAATGACTTATAAACAAAAGAAGAATAACCGATTAAAAAACAAAAATTATGAATATCAAACTGACAAAGACGGAAAGACTGCTGCTGTGCGGCGGTCTGATAGGACTGGCATCGCTGATGCTGCAAGCCTGCGATACGATGATGAAAGAGGACGGGGACATCCGCGAGAAGATTTGCGGCAACTGGGAGAGCGCGGAGGGGAAGCCCGACGTGCTGGTGTACAAGGAAGGAGAACTGTTCAAGGTGACGCTGTTCCGAAGGACGGGCGTGCGGCGCAGGCTGAAACCGCAGACCTACCTGCTGCAACGGGAGGCGGACGGCAACCTCTACATGAACACGGGATTCCGCATCGACGTGGCCTACAACGAGGAGACGGACGTGCTGACCTTCTCGCCGAACGGCGACTATATCCGGGTGGACACGGATGGCACCCCGGACGGCGAAGAGAAAGCGGAACAATGAAAATACAGATGTACCACTAAATCCAACGTGAATGAAAATGAAACAAAGACTGAAAATGCCGCTGATGGTGGCTTGCCTGTGCCTCATGGGTGCAGGCACGGCAAACGCCCAATGGGTGGTGTCCGACCCCGGCAACCTCGCCCAGAGCATCATCAACTCCGCCAAGGAGATGGTGGAAACCGCCGGGACGAAAGCCAACACCCTGAACGGCTTCCTTGAAACGAAGAAGGTGTTCGAGCAGGGAAAGGCGTATTACGACGCGCTGAAATCCGTGCATGACGTGATAAAGGGCGGCGTGAAGGTGTCGAAAAGCATCGCTCTGGTGATGGAAATCTCCGAAATCTACGTGGACAACTACCAGAAAATGCTTTCGGACGGGAACTACACGGCGGACGAGCTTGCCGCCATCTCGTCGGGCTACGCCATGCTGATAGACGAAAGCTCGGACGTGTTGCAGGACCTGAAGAACGTGGTGAACGTGACGGGCATGTCACTCACGGACGCGGAACGGCTCGCCATCATAGACAATGCCTACCGCAGCCTGATGAACTACCGCAGCCTGATGAACTACCGCAACCTCGTGCGCTACTATACGAACAAGACCATATCGGTGTCCTACCTGCGGGCAAGGAAGAAGGACGACATGGACCGGGTGACGGCACTCTACGGGACGGCTAACGAAAAATACTGGTAGCCTATGGGAGAGTTTGACAACCTTCACCGGATTTTGCTCTCGCTTTACGACGAGATGATGCCCTTGTGCGCCGACATGACGGGCGTGTCGAAAGGGCTTGCCGGACTGGGCGCGCTGTTCTACGTGGCGGTGCGCGTGTGGCAGTCGCTGGCGCGTGCCGAAGCGATAGACGTGTACCCGCTGCTGCGGCCTTTTGCCATCGGTTTGTGTATCCTGTTCTTCCCTACAGTAGTCTTGGGCACGATGAACAGCGTGCTGAGCCCCATCGTGCAAGGCACTCACGCCATGCTGGAATCGCAGACCTTCGACATGAACGAGTACCGGGAACAGAAGGACAGATTGGAATACGAGGCGATGATGCGCAACCCGGAAACCGCCTACCTCGCCAGCGACGAGGAATTCGACCGCCAGTTGGAAGAACTGGGCTGGTCGCCTTCCGACCTGGTGACGATGACGGGGATGTACATGGACCGGGCTTCGTACAACATCAAGAAGACCGTGCGCGACTGGTTCCGCGAGGTGCTGGAGCTGATGTTTGCCGCCGCAGCCCTGATTATCGACACGCTCCGCACGTTCTTCCTCGTGGTGCTGTCCATTCTGGGTCCCGTCGCCTTCGCCTTCTCCGTGTGGGACGGCTTCCACTCCACGCTCTCGGCATGGTTCAGCCGCTACATACAGATTTACCTGTGGCTGCCCGTGTCGGACCTGTTCAGCACCATACTGGCGAAAATCCAGATACTGATGCTGCAAAATGACATCGAGGCGATGCAGGCCGACCCGGACTTTTCGGTGGAGGCAAGCAACGGGGTGTACATCGTGTTCCTCATCATCGGCATCGTGGGATACTTCACCATCCCGACCGTTTCAGGGTGGATCATCCAAGCCGGAGGCGGCACGGGCAACTACAACAGGAACGTCAATACCGCCGGGGCTTTGGGCGGCAGCGTGGCGGGCGCAGCCGCAGGAAATGTGGCGGGGCGTGGCGGCAAGCTCATCAAGAGTGCCGGGGGCATGGCGAAGTCTGCCGCCGGGAAATTATTCAAAAGAAAGTAACCGGCCATATGCAAGGCTATACTCCGGGACGGTCAAAGTAGCACTTTGACCCCCTCAAGGTGCTACTTTGAGGGGCACAAAGTGCTACTTTGCCAAAACCGCCCTGAAACATCAATTATCAACCCTCAAAAAAAAGAACTGTAAGAAATGGAATTCAAGTCATTAAAGAACATCGAGACGAGCTTCCGGCAGATACGCCTGTTCGGAATCATCTACACGGCGGCGTGCGCCCTCGTGGTGGTCTGCTCGGTGGTGTGCGCCTTCCGTTTCGCCGAAGCGCAGAGGCAGAAGATATACGTCCTCGACGGGGGCAAGAGCCTGATGCTCGCGCTCTCGCAGGACCTGTCGCAGAACCGTCCGGCGGAAGCCAAGGAACACGTGCGCCGTTTTCATGAGCTTTTCTTCACCCTTTCGCCGGAGAAAAGCGCGATAGAGCACAACGTGAAACGCGCCCTGCTGCTGGCGGACAAGAGCGCGTACAACTACTACGCCGACTTTGCGGAAAAAGGCTTCTACAACCGCATCATCGCGGGCAACATCAACCAAGTGCTTCAGGTGGACAGCGTGGTGTGCGACTTCGACCGCTATCCCTACGAGGCGCGGACGTATGCCCGCCAGATGATTATCCGCGAAAGCAACGTGACGGAACGCAGCCTTGTCACCTCCTGCCGCCTCCTGAACGCGAGCCGCTCGGACGACAACCCGAACGGCTTCACCATCGAGGGCTTCACGGTATTGGAGAACAGGGACATCAGAAGCATGGAAAGGTAGGCGCATATGGGAAAGATGAAAATTCTGATTGAAAAATGCGCCACCTGCCTGAAAGGGGAATTGCGTGGGAAACTGGAAGCCCTTCCGCCGAAGGCAAGGCTGGGGATAGTCCTCACGGCGTTTGCCTTGTTCGCTTCGCTCAGCCTGTACATGACCGCCACCGCCATCACCGGTTTTGGTGGGGGGAACGGGGCAACGGAGATGCGGCACATCGAGAAATTAGACCTGCCTGTGCAGGAGAGTGATAACCTATATAATAATGTATATGGAAACGAAAAAAGAACAGAAGAATGAAACGAAAGAGAAGAAACCTCTGACCGAACGACAACGCCGGCAACGGCAAAAGATGCTGGTCTATCCGCTGATGGGGCTGACCTTTCTGGGCTGCATGTGGCTCATCTTCGCCCCGTCCTCCTCCGACAGGGAGAAGGCACGGCAGGGACAGGGCTTCAACACGGACATGCCCCTGCCGGAAGACGCCGGAATCATCGGCGACAAGGCGAAGGCCTACGAACAACAGCAACTGGAGAACAGACAGAAGCAGCGCCGGGGCATGGTGGGCGACCTGTCCTCCCTCTGGCATGACGGTGCGGAAATGCCGGACACGGCGGCTGCACCGGACGACTGCCGCCTGACACCGGTAGCGACGCCCCGAAAGGAAACGGAGAGCCGGCAACATGCAGGTATCCGCTCTTCGGTTACTGCCAACAAGCGGCTGAACACGTCGCTGGGGACGTTCTATGAGCCGCCGAAGGAGGATGACGAAAAGAAAGAGCTGCGGAAACGTATCAACGAGCTGGAGCGCATGGTCATGGAGCAGGAGAAAAAGCCTTCGGCAATGGAGGAACAGGTCGCCCTGCTGGAAAAGTCCTACGAACTGGCGGCGAAGTACCAGAATGGAGGAGGTAATGCCGGACAGACCGCACAGCCCGAAGAAATGGAAACATCTGCCAAGGCCGGCGAAAAGAGCATGAAGGCTGAACCGGTGAGCGGTGTACATCGGACGGTGGTGTCCGCCCTGCCGCAACCCCTGACGGACCCGGCATTCATCGCCGCCTGCGTGCAGGGTGACCAGACCATCACAGACGGGCAGACAGTAAAGCTCCGGCTGCTGGAGCCGATGCGGGTGTCTGGCAGGAGTGTCCCACGGAACGCCACCCTTGTGGGGGCGGCACGCCTGCAGGGCGAGCGTCTGGAAATCGGCATCACCTCGCTGGAACATCAGGGGAACATCGTCCCTGTGGAACTGGAGGTGTACGACTGCGACGGACAGGCGGGAATCTTCATCCCCGGCTCGATGGAGATAGACGCGGCAAAGGAAATCGGGGCGAACATGGGCAGCTCGCTGGGCAGCAGCATCAACATCTCCACCGATGCGGGGGCGCAGCTTGCCTCCGACTTGGGCAAGGGTGTGATACAGGGCGTGTCGCAGTACATCTCGAAAAGGATGCGTACCGTCAAGGTGCATCTGAAATCAGGGTACAGGGTATTGCTCTACCAAGAAAAAGAATGAACAAACCAATTTTTTAATCCACTAAATCCAACGTAAAATGAGTATCAAGAAAGCAATGACAATGTTTGCCCTGCTGATGGGCATCGCCTGTGCAACCTATGCGCAGGGAGTGACGAACGACAGCACCGCCACCGTAAAGGCGGACGGGCTGAAACTAACGAAGGAGGTCTATCCGCAGGCAGAAGAGGATGGCGGCCTGTACCACGGGCTGACGAAGAAGCTGATGTTCGACCGCATGATACCGCCGCACGGTCTGGAGGTCACGTATGACAAGACGGTGCATATCCTGTTCCCGTCGGCGGTGCGCTATGTGGACCTGGGGTCTCCCAACCTGATAGCGGGCAAGGCGGACGGAGCGGAGAACGTCATCCGCGTGAAGGCGACGGTAAGGAACTTCCGCACGGAAACGAACATGAGCGTCATCACGGAGGACGGCTCCTATTATTCGTTCAACGTGAAGTACGCCGATGAGCCGCTTATCCTGAACGTGGAGATGAAGGACTTCATCCACGATGGCAGCACGGTGAACCGCCCGAACAACGCGCAGGAAATCTACCTGAAGGAACTGGGCAGCGAAAGCCCGATGCTGGTGCACCTGATTATGAAGTCGCTGTACAAGGAGAACAAGCGCAAGGTGAAGCACATCGGCTGCAAGCGTTTCGGCATCCAGTACCTGCTGAAAGGAATATATGTCCACAACGACCTGCTGTACCTGCACACGGAGGTAAAGAACCAGAGCAACGTGCCGTTTGACGTGGACTACATCACGTTCAAGATTGTGGACAAGAAGGTGGCGAAACGCACCGCCATCCAGGAACAGGTGCTGTTCCCGCTCCGTGCCTACAACTATGCCGTGCGCATAGCCGGGAAACAGTCCGAACGCACGGTGTTCTGCCTTCCGAAGTTCACCATTCCCGACGGCAAGCAGCTCGTGGTGGAGATGAACGAGAAGGACGGCGGTCGCCACCAGACGTTTGTCGTGGAGAACGGGGATTTGGTACAGGCTGAAACCATCAACGAACTGCGTGTACGATGAAAGGCAAGGCAGTGTTTTTGGCAATGCTTCTGTCCGTCCTTCTTGCAGGACGGGCGGAAGCCCAGCGGTGCCTGCCGAAGATGCGGGGCATTGAGATGAAAGCCGGAATGACCGGGTTGGACGGCTACTGGCTGGGAGCCTCGCTGTCAAGCTATGCGGGGGGCGGCAACAAGTGGGTGTACGGAGCGGAATACCTTCAGACGAACCATCCGTACAGGAGCGTGAATGTTCCCGTGGCTCAGTTCACGGCGGAAGGGGGCTACTATTACAATTTCCTTTCGGATGCGAAAAAGACGGTGTTCCTCTATGCCGGCGCGTCAGCCCTTGCCGGGTATGAAACGGTGAACTGGGGAGAAAGGACGCTGTATGACGGGGCAAGGCTGAACAACAGGGACGGCTTCGTCTATGGCTGTGCCGCCACGCTGGACATGGAAGTGTACCTTGCGGACTTCATCGCGCTGACTGCATCGGCCAGGGAGCGTTTCCTCTGGGGCGGCAGCACGGGGGTATGCCATACGGAGTACGGGATAGGATTAAAGTTCATCATCAACTGACGTATGCCTATGGACATAGAAGGAATGAAACGGTTTCCGATAGAGGACTTCCTCGCGCGGCTGGGGCATCATCCCGTGCAGCGGAGGGTGAACGCAATCTGGTACAGGTCGCCTTACAGGGAAGAACATACGCCTTCCTTCAAGGTGAACCCGGACAAGAACCTCTGGTTTGATTTTGGCGCGAACAAGGGCGGCAACATCTTCGCCCTTGCCGGGGAGTTCATCGGAAGCGGCGACTTCATCACGCAGGCGAGGTATGTGGCGGAAGTGTCGGGTATGCCGCCACCGGAATACGGACCACATCAAAGTAACCCAGTGCGGCAACCTGCCGGGGCGAGTTTTGAGAATGTGGAGATACTTCCCTTGCAGAACCGGGCTTTGCTTCATTACCTGCAAGAGCGTGGCATACCGTCTGCCATTGCCATAGCGAACTGCAAGGAAATGCGCTACACCACACACGGGAAGCGGTATTTCGCCGTGGCTTTCGGCAACAACGGGGGTGGCTACGAGATACGCAATCCGTTCTTCAAGGGGTGTGTGCCACCGAAAGACGTGACCCTGCTGCCGTCCGGCTCGACCGCCTGCAACGTGTACGAGGGCTTCATGGACTACCTGTCCGCCCGTGCGCTGGGTATAGGGAACGGGGAAGACCACCTCGTGCTCAACTCGGTTTCCAACGTGGCGAAGGCATACAGGCATCTGGACGGCTACGGACAGATAAAGTGCTACCTTGACAACGACGAAGCCGGGCGCAGGACGGTGGAAGCCCTGCACACACGCTATGGCGGAAGGGTGTCGGACTGCTCCGGCATCTATGGCGGATGCAAGGACTTGAACGAACACCTGCAAAAGACGCTCGCCGAAAGGCAGGCACAACGTGAAAACGAAAAGAAAAGCAAATCCATTAAAATGTAACGATGAACATGAACAGATTGAACAACAGAACAAAAACGAAAAGAAACATGGTGAAATCTCTGGCAGCCTTCTGTGTGGGGCTGCTCGCCTTCGGCTTCGCCTCGTGCGATGATGAGCTGGATGTCATGCAAGCCTACCCGTTCACGGTGGAAACGATGCCCGTGCCGAAGGAACTGAAACAGGGTGAAACGGCGGAGATACGCTGTGAGCTGGTACGCGAAGGGGAATTTAATGGGGCGGTCTATACCATCCGCTATTTCCAATATGACGGCGAAGGCACGCTGAAGCTCGACAACGGACTGATATTCCAGCCCAACGACCGCTACCTGTTGGAAAATGAAAAATTCCGACTGTATTACACTTCTGAGTGTGACGAGTCACAAAGCCTGACCATCACGGTGGAGGACAATTTTGGCAATTCCTTTGAATGGGAAACGGAGTTCAACAACGACACGGACACGGGGGAGGTTCCGTCCGGGGCTGATACTTTGACTATAAAGGAAGGAGGTGTTTATCAATAAGACAGGAATGAAACGGCTGTTTGCAGCGGCGGTGCTGGCGGTCGCTTTCTCCGCCAGCCTGCCCGCACAAGGTACGGATGAAACGTCCGCATCGTTCCATGATGAGCCGAAAGCGGAATTAGCCGTCGAGCTGATAAAAAAATATGAGGGGCTACATGACAGTCCCGATTATTACCCCTACTACGGTTACGGACATTGCCGGCTGGAGGGAGAGGAACTGTCCTACGACATGACGGAGGCGGAAGCGGAGAAACTGTTGCGGAAAGACTTGACGGAGCGTTACAGGCTGTTCCGCAAGTACAAAAAAGACGCCCTGCTCCTTACCGTTCTCAGCTACAATGTGGGGTACGGGGCTCTGCTCGGCTACGGGAAACGTCCGAAAAGCCGGCTGCTGAAGAAGCTGGAAGCGGGCGACCGGGACATTTATGCGGAGTATATATCCTACTGCCACTACAAGGGTCGGAAAATCCGCTCGATAGAGCGGCGACGGAAAATGGAATATCTGCTGCTGTATGAGCCGTGAGTTTGCTACAAAAAATAACCAATGAAGTTGTATGCTTCATCGGTTATTTTTTAGAATACCACCGTTAAACATTCGGTATGATTCCTTGCCTTATGACCTTGCCGTCCCTATAAAGTTCAATGCTTCCCGGATGGAAGCCCATCTCTTGTAAGGCTATATATCGGATATAGTCCTCATATTCCTTGCCACCGAAACTTTTGCCTGTCAAGTTGTTGAAAAACATAGGAATGCTTATGCCGTTGCTGCCGGATAATACGGTCTTGCCGTCTTGTCTGATTTCGTCCATATATGTAATAGTTTTTTATAATACCAATTATCGAAAATGGGAGCAAAAGGGCTTTTTGCTACTTTTGAGCCGCCTCCTGCTCACCGTCAAAAGTAGCGGGCGGCAAATTTCGCCACCCGCCGAAGGGTCAGAAATGGGTGTAAAGTCCCGTTACCTGCGTGAAAATGGGCTGGAGCATATCGAAGTACACTCCCTCGTATCTGGCGATGTCCTTGACCTTGATGTCCGCATACTTTGTCAGGGTCTGACGGTAGAAGTACATGGTATATGTATCGGTATCCTCGTCCAAGATGATTTTCAGCCTGTTGGCTGAAGTCCTGTTCCTTGCAAGGCTCATTTGCAGTCCGTTGCCCAAACTGATGAAATTGCGGCTGCCCGTCATTACGGCGAAGCCGTGTCCGCCTAACTGCTGTAAGATTGTATTCGCTACCATTTGTCTGTGAATTTAAGTTATTGTCAATGGGTGGCTTTTGCCACCCCGATTTTTTTTCATTTGGAGTTCATCCGTTGTCGGATATGTTCAAGCGTGCGCTCGGCAATGGGCTGTGTTTCCTTGTTCCAAAGGTCATAGTCATGTACGGATATTCCCACGCTCCGCAAATCACGGATATAGCCGGACACATAATCTCCCGTAGGGAGGTAAACGAACTGCATCCATGCGTCCTTTTCGTCTGTCAGTATAAAATAGTATTTCATGCTTTTTCCGTTTTTATGGATTACTTGTTTCGGAGGTGGGCGGTATTGTGTACCGCCACACCTTTAGTATTCTTTCATTTCGGCAATGGGGGTATGTTTTCTGAGCCATTCCACCACATGCACCATGTTGTATTCGGAAGTGATGACTGCCGTATGGTCGTTTATCGGGGTCAAGCGTGTACTTTCGTAGTCTTCTATCCACTCCTTTAGTGTTGCCACATCACAAGTATCGGTGAACATCATATCCAAAATTCTGATAGGGTCGCTGAATGTAACTATCAGCGTGTCATATCCTGCTGTCATAATCTGTCCTCCTTGTTTTTACATTTCAACCATTCGTCACGTAACTGTCTGCACTCTCCCAAAGTGGATTTTACGCAGGAGAACAAATCTCCCGACAAGGTGTCCCGATAATCGTACTGGTACATCGTGCGGACTTTGCGTCCGATTTTTATTTGGAATTTCTCGTACTTCTCGCCTGCCATGCAGGTGCTTACTCCGTTAATTGTCATTCTTGTTGTCATAGCCTTTTCTATTAAAATTCAACAATCAAAAGTCTGTAATCCGTATTTCCATAAGTGGTGGGTACACCTTTTTGCTTGACCCACAAATGCCTGCGTCCAAATCCGTAGAGGAAAAAGTCGTTGAAGTCCTTGTCTTGGGCTAAGGTCGCCATCGCTTCCCTCACTTCCTTTCCGTTCCTTGTCAATACCAGCGTATTCACAAGTTTGATGAATGTTTCGGGCAGCTTCTCATGCCACCCGAAAAACAAGTTTTCCATTTTTACGTCCATGTCTTTAATTATTAAGTTGTTATACGTTTATGCAACCATCCGTTTTTGAATATCCCTCACATTTTCCTTGACGAGCCTGATGATTTGTTCATGGTATTCCGTGATGGAATTATATATTCCATAGGATTGGACAACCTGCATGGTTTCCAATGAGAGTTCTACCGTTTCAATACGCTTTTCACCGATACGGGCGGAGAAAACAAGCACATTTTCTTTTTTATAATATCCATTGGTAAATACACAATGGTTCATTGCCTTGCCTTCTTCGTAAAACTCCTGCACATTCTGCAATACATGAAGATTAATCATTCCGTCAGAAAAAGCAAGGTCAAGAAACCTGCCTTTCATTTCAGCATACAGCAGCTCGTCTTTCCGCAATCTCTCCTCTTCCCTTATTTTCGCTTCCTTTTCTGCTATTTCACGTTCCCTTTCATTCTTTTCACGTATCCGTTCCAGTTCCCTCTCCCGTCTTGCCGACAATCTGTCGTGTTCGGCTTTCAAATCGGTGGGGCATACATACTTGGCGTTTCTCGTATCCTTGTGATATATTTCCAAAAGTTCAATATAATCATTCCACATGACGGCATCCTTAATCATGTAATTGTTTCGGATACAGATTTTCAAGGAGTTCCATTTACGTTTCATGTCGTAAGTATGGATGAAGCGTGACAATACCGCATATTGTTTTGCTTTGAGCAATGTTTCCACCTTGCTGTCCGTCAGAAGCGAGTGCAAAAAACGGAACGGAGTGGCATTGTGAAAACTGCCCTTGAAGCCATTGCGTCTGAATATGGGAAGTACACGTACTTTCGGATAATGCTCACAATGGGAAATGATGTCATAGATTGCGTGATGCGGTCTGACTTCCATTTCACTCTCAAAAATCCAAAGGTCTTTGTATGTGAAGCCCAAACCTCTCAGCCGTGCGACCGTGATGACTTTTCCATCGGGCATAATCCACCTTTGTGCCACTTCTTTAGAAAAGAAAGTCATGGCATTTCCTTTTCTGCTGTCTGCCTTGACCATGACGATACGGATTACCTGACAGCCTTTGCAAACGGTCACGACACAGAAATAACAGCATTGTCTGAACGTGCGTTTTCGGGTGTCTTTCACTTCCAACGTCTTTCCGCAATTAGGGCATGTACAACCGCAAAGGGTATCTCCAAGTGTGCTTTCACTTTTCCAAGTATGACCGCAATCCCCACAAGTGAGCATGTTCTTTGCCGTGCGGTAAGCGATATGTTCCAAGCAATGGGCATAAGCCCATTGTACTTGTTTGTCAGTGATGGGGTTAAGCCGTCTGCTCAATTCCATTACCTTTCTCTGCTGTGCGTTTCTCGGTTTCATGGTTAAAAGTCAAATAATGAGGGTTGTACTTGGTTTTCTTTTTTCGCTGTCGGTTTGTTGCGGTTTCGTATTTTTTGAAGTTCGGCTTGCTGGTATTGGGCTACCGCATTTTTCCTTGCTTCCTGCTTTTCCGCTTCGGTAAGTTCCACTACATGGTTTACCGCAACTTGGCATTGTATGGGCTTGCCTACCTTTATCTCACTTTCGGTATAGTAATGGATGGCTTGCCCATAAATCTCTCCGTCCGTGAAGCCGTTGCAACCGCTTTTCTGCACATAGTTCAGAATGTACGTGACGCAATCGTCTATGTTCTTGGCTGGGTTTCGGTAACTTTTTGCAAAGAGTTCATCTTCCGCTGCTCTCTGCTCCAAAAACATCTGTATGGTCCGTTTGAAATGGTCTGTTGTCTTCATATCGTCAATCGTTTTAATCAGTTATACATTTTCCCGTTTTCAAGAAACTCGTACCTGTTGGCTTCGCAACTTTCCTCAAAACATTCCTCGCTGCATTGATATTTCATATCGTCACGGCACGACTTGAAAAAGCTGTCAAGGCACTTGTCCATAAGGTCATACAAGGTTGTATCAGTGTCTGGGGAGTTTAGAAAGTGATATATGGGTTTCAGAATGTCCTCATCTGCACAATAGCCTGTCAGTACGCAACTGCTGTCCGTCAGTACCCGACTTTTGCGCTGTTTCTTAAAGTTGCCTTTGAGGTAATAGGTTCTCGGCTTGAATAGGGTATGCCAATAGTTATTGACCAAGTATTTCAGAAGCCGAATACCACTCAGTTCTTCTTCCTCTGCGCTGTATTGTGAGGTGAAGCGGTAGGAGTACTCGCAAGCGTCGTAACTCCAATTGGTCACTTTGATATTGAAGATGCGCTCAAAGGCATCCAGCGTGTTACGGTTGTCACTGCTCCATGAATACTCAAATGTGGACAACCATTCCGAATAGGCGGTTTCCCTCGCTGCTGTTGAAAGTTCAGCTAATAGAAAGATGTTGTATGTTTTTGTTATCGTTCTCATATCGTTGTCTTTTAGATTGTTTGTTTCAGTATCTCTCGCCAATAGATTGGCTCTACCTCGCTCAGCAAGAAGTCCACAAAGTCCCTCCGTGCGTCCTTGCACAACTCTCCGTATAGTTCTCGGAATGTGCTGAAATTGCCGTTGATGTAGGTTTCCACCATATACTCGAAGATGTTGTCCACTTCGTAATACCTGCATTGCTGAAATGCGCTCTTGCTGTGTCTTTTTCTTTTCATATCCTTTGATTTTTTAGATTGTCAGTAACCAAACCATTAAGGCGATTAAGCCTGCAAGTGATGCGGTGGTGATGAGTATTCCAAACATGAAGCTCAACATACCCAGCAGGATTTCCGCTGCAATGCCTACCGCCAAACCTCCGACACAAAGGGCAATGCCCGATGCTGCCGTTACCATTGCGGACAATGCTTTCCACAATGCCTTTCCGATGTCGTTCAATGTCATTACCATATCTTCCATTTTTTAGATTGTTATTCGTTTCACTCGGATTGGGAGGGTCGGGTCGAGTCCTTTTTCTTTTCGCCTCTCCGTATGTCCGAAGTTTTCTTGTGCCGTCTTCCGACCGCATCGGTCGTTTTCGTTTCGGGGGCTTCTCAAAGGTTAGGGAGTAGGATTAGCAAATTTTTTTCGATAAAATACTACCCCTGAAAGGGCGTGGAGATTTTTCGACAAAAAATTTGTGTTCCTAATCCCGTCTTTACCTTTGCCCCAGCAACGAAAATGACACACTGATGCTGTCCTGAAGGCGGCATGGAAACGGAGGCATATATGTAGAGGCGAAAAGGAAAAGGGAGCGGATATGATGGCGCAACGCGCCACGGGAAAAGACAAGGGGCTGCGCAACGATAAAGGGGGAAAGCACCGCTTTCCTGCCACCGTGACGGAAGTCCTGTAACCGTCATTGTCATGTGTGCATGGCTTGCGGTTACAGGTGTTCCTCCGGCTGCGCATTGCCGGAAAACGGACTTGTTTGCCATTGCCCGGCATGGCAATGGCAAACAAGTTGGTTTGAAGGCAGGAAAAAATAAGGAAAGCCAAAAATAGTCGCAAACATAGGGACACGCTTGCCGTGTCCTGCATCCGGCGGTATTTTCGGCTATATGATGATGGTAAAATAAAAACTGACAATAACGGTTTTGACCGTCCGGCACAAGTATATAAAAAGAGATGCCCACGATGATGGCAGTGTCATTTATGACATTGTGGTCATCGTGGGCTTTTCTTCTGCTTGTGCCATTTCTGAAATCGGCTTCCGTGCATCAGACGGTAACGGTTTTCAGAAGGGGATAAAAAGTAATAGGAAAAAACAACATAATTGAAAAATGTATTTGGAAATTCGTAGAAATGGATAAAGTTTTGTACCTTTGCTGAGAGTAAGAAAGTTCTTTCACTTGACGCAAAATAAGGTAGAATATAGAAGTTCGCTGGTTTCTAAACCGTTAACAAACCTGTTTTGTTCCTGCGTTAATTACCTCATATTTAGGCAGATATAGTTTTTATTATGTCTTGCGGTGTGCGTGGTCAGGTTCTTTTTGATACCGCACAGGTCGGCAATCTCTTTCAGGTAGCTGTTCATCTTCTGATTGCAGG